>TARA_R110002020_G_scaffold63170_2_pt1 | contig 210080 bp, 196 predicted proteins | sample TARA_R110002020 | Tara Oceans TARA_R110002020 (sample SAMEA4396489) | marine metagenome | biome: Westerlies Biome; feature: [MES] marine water layer (ENVO:01000295) within the mesopelagic zone...; material: water (ENVO:00002006), including particulate matter (ENVO:01000060)... | reverse complement strand
TAAAATGTTATTACAAAGTAAGTACATTTTATTGAAATATAAATAAGTACATTTTATTGAAATATAAAAATATGTTCCATGTTAATGGCAACGATCAAGTGTTAAGTAGGCAAAGGGAATTTCACCCCGAGCCTTTCACAAGGCCTTTATCCGGTTATTCCGATGCAAGTCCAAAGGTCTGGACGCTGATGTTGAAACACTATTTTGGTTTTCCGCCCTTGCCCCGCCAGCTGTCCCAAAATTTGCCCAACGGGTCAACATTCGGTCCGATACCGTTATACAACCCTTGGAAACGGGCCATGATAGTATATATTATTTAATATCTTTGTCCTTTCTTATTGCATACGATACTATGGCCAAAGACACCTATAAAATCGCAGTAGTTCAGTTGACCCTGAACAATACCCCCGAAGAAAACCGTAAAAAATGCCTTCACTGGATAAAAAAGGCGGCCGAACAGGGTGCCGAAATAATCAGTCTGCCCGAACTTTACAGCAGTCATTATTTCTGCCAGAGCGAGGATGTTGAAAATTTCTCCTTGGCGGAACCCTTGGGCGATATCTCCTTTACCGCATTTAGTGCCTTGGCAAAGGAACTCAATGTTGCCCTGATCATCCCCTTTTTCGAAAAAAGGATGTCCGGCATCTACCACAATAGCGCCTATATTATCGATGCTGATGGATCGCAAGCGGGACTTTATAGGAAGATGCATATTCCGGACGATCCCCATTTCTATGAAAAATTTTATTTTACCCCGGGCGACCTCGGCTTTAAGACCATTCCCACCCAGAAGGGAAAAGTGGGCACCTTGATCTGTTGGGACCAATGGTACCCGGAAGCGGCAAGACTTACCGCCATGCAAGGTGCAGAGGTACTTTTCTATCCGACCGCCATCGGCTGGCACCCTGCCGAAAAGGCCCAGTTTGGTGAAAACCAGTACGGGGCTTGGATGAACGTTATGAAAGGGCACGCCGTTGCCAATGGGGTCTATGTGGCGGCAGCCAACAGGATCGGGCTGGAAAAATACCTGCCCAATACGGAAGGGATCGAATTTTGGGGCAATTCCTTTATATGTGGCCCCCAAGGGGAGCTTTTGGCCTTGGCTTCTTCCGATAAGGAAGAAATACTCATTGCGACCATCGACTTGAAACATCAGGAAAATGTACGGCAGAACTGGCCATTTTTTAGGGACCGAAGAATCGATGCATTTCATGACATTACCAAAAGAGCACTCGATTAAACGACATGGCCAATAGAAGATTTCCCGCAGAATGGGAACCGCAACAAGGTATATTACTCTGCTTTCCCCACAATGGCAACGACTGGCCCGGCAAGTACGGGGCCGTACAATGGGCCTTTGTGGAGTTTATAAAAAAAGTGTCCGCTTACGAGATGGTATATCTGGTAGTGGCCGATGAAAACCTACGGGAAAAAGTAGGCGAAATGTTGGACCTGGCCACGGTGGACCCCAAAAAGATTTCCTTTATCATACAGCGTACCAACCGGAGCTGGATGCGGGATTCCGGGCCGATCATCGTCAAGAATGGAAAAAAAAGGGAAGCCTTGAACCTCAATTTTAACGGTTGGGCCAAGTACGGCAACCATAAACTGGACAGGCAGGTGCCACAGACCGTGGCCGCACATTTAAAAATTCCCCTGGTACCCGTTATCCACCATGGCAAAAATGTGGTCCTTGAAGGGGGCGCCCTGGAAGTAAATGGAAAGGGAACGCTCATTACCTCGGAAGAGTGCCTTTTACATCCCGATATACAGGTGAGGAACCAAGGCTTTACCAAGGAAGATTATGAAGCTATCTTTAAGGAGTATTTTGGGATCACCAATACCATTTGGTTACGGGACGGGATCATTGGGGACGATACCCATGGCCATATTGATGACCTATGCCGTTTTGTGAACGAGGAGACGGTGGTGACCGTTGTGGAAAATGATAAAAATGATAAAAACCATGCTCCCTTACAGGAAAATTTGGCGCGTTTGGAAAAAGCCGTACTTGAAAACGGGAAACCCTTAAAGATAATACCCCTTCCCATGCCTTCAAAGATCATATTTGATGGCCTACAGCTACCTGCCAGCTATGCCAACTTTCTGATCCTGAACAACTGTGTGCTGGTCCCTACTTTTAATGATGCTGCCGACCGTATTGCGCTGGCGAAACTGGCCGATTGCTTTCCCGATCGTGAGGTTATCGGAATTTCCGCTACTGATTTTATATGGGGATTTGGTACCCTGCACTGTCTTAGTCAACAGATACCCTTGTCATAATTCTGGAAAAAGGGGCAGTCCGGGTACCGGGCCGCCTTAGCTTATTACTTTTTCTTTCGTGCCTTTTTTACCTTGCTGCGGATATTTCCCAGTTTTCGCAGGAATTTTTTCAGCTTGGCCTTTAGCTCTTTTATCTTTCCCTTTTTGGCGTTCTTCTTCTTGGCCTTTTTAAATTTATGGTGCAGGGTGGCCACTTTTTTAGTGGTCTTCTCCAATTTCTTTTCCTGAACCTTTAGTTCCTTGTCCTGCCCCTTGGTTTCTTTTTTAGCCGCTTTTGACTTTTCTTTTTTTGCTTCCTTTTTTAAAAGTGCCTTTTCGTTGGTTCCTTCCTCTTTTACTATTGGCGGCTTAACCGTTTTTTCCTTTATGGACTTTACCTTTGGGGCTTTTTTGCTTGCGGAAGGTTTTTTTTCGGGGGTGCCGAGGGTCTCGGGTGCCTTGGGTTGGGCAGCGCCCGCGGGTTTTGTCCTTGGGGTGCGGACCGCTCTTTTTGCTGGTGTTGCTACCGTCGTTTTTCGCCGTGCCGGGGCCTTGACGGGAGCGGCTTTTCCACCATCCCCTGCTGTGGCTGGGGCAGTAGGTTCTTTAGGGGTCGCAATTTTAGCGGGGACAATTTTCTTCACGGGGGCCTTGGCCTTGGTTGGTGGGGCAGGGGGGGTCTTTCCCTTCACGGCCGTAGTTGTCGCCTTTTTAGGGGCTGTTTTTTTTGGAGCTTCCATAATCAATGGTATTTCAAATTATTACTGGTAAATTTAACACTAAAGTAGTTGGATATTCACTTTTTACGAAAATTTAATGACCGGACCCGTTTAAACTTTAACGGGAGGCGAAAGAATCCATTTATCATATGAAAAAATGCACCTTCCTGTCGCTGGGTGTACTTCCCGCCCAACCCTTATTCCCCGGGATGGTATGTGCGCTCCGCACGCTTCAGGACATCCTCCCTGTAGAAGGGCACCTCCTTAAACTGGCTGTTGGCATATCGTAGCGCCTGGTCGTTAAAATGTGGTGAGTCGGGATCGCTGCTCTGCCCCCCGGCCAATATACTCTTGGCCCGTACCTTTTCCCCAAATTCGACTACCGCCACAAAACTGTTTCCCCTGGTGCCAAAGATTTTTTTGGTGTTGTTGGTATAACTTACGCCAAAAGCGGCAAGGGCACCCCATCGGCCGGAAGCAAATCCAATGGGCATACTGGGGAGACTATCGTTAAAGGACTGTCGTATGTCCCCGTTCAATCGTTGGTACCGGTTTACCGTTCCCCATGGCAGTTCCCAAGTGCCAAAAGCGCTTTCCAGTTGATCTAGGACCTGTGAAAATACCTGTAATCGTTCCCTATAGGGCGATTCCGTTCCCAAATATTCCATTAGGCGCATATCGCTCGCTCCCGCTGGCCCCTCGCCAACCTGGCCATAATACGTACCATAGAAATGCGCAAGGGTCATCCCTACCGAGGCTTCTGAGGTACGCAGGTCCCAATTTCGCAGCACTGCCACGGGCCCCTTTAAACGTGGATCCTTGGGTTCGGTGGAATCGTAGGCCTCCACAAGGCCCGGAACCAATTTTTCAAAAGCGGGCAGATAGGGATCGTGGGCCAGCGCAATAAGGCCGTCCAAAGTAATGTCCCTGCCCTTCCCTAAAAGGGACAGGGCATGGACGCCCCTAAAATTTTCTTGGTCCCTGGACATATAATCGGGATAGCCGGCTTTTCCGGGACTATACTCCCCTGCTACCGTAAAGGGAGTGGAATTGCAATTTTGTAGCCATCCATTGTCGGGGTTGAGCACCAAAATATTTTCATCCACCGTATGAAGGCCTTGCCAATCGGTATTGGGGTCGGCACCGTCGACCGGCTTTGAATAATCGAAAACGGTATCCCTTTTGGGCATGAAATTACCATGAAAATAGGCAATATTTCCCTCGGCATCGGCATAGACGGTATTGTTGGACGAATTGGTGCGGAGGTCCATCATCTTTCGAAACCCTTTATATCCCGCTTGCTTGGTACGTACAAAAGATTGTTCCAAGGCCTTTATGGGATCCCACATCATCGCCGTGGATGTCCAACGCCCTTCCGTTACATGCGTGACGGGTCCGTGATGGGTACGGTACATTGGAAAGCTGCGCTGCTTTATGGCATCGCCATCCTTGTACTCCAATACTATTTTGGAAGCGCTTACGGGCCGTAAGCTGTCCCCATAGCGGTACATCAACCTGCCGTCCCGCTCCGTTACCGATTCCTTGAATTCGTCCATAATATCGGCATAGGTGGACGTATGCATCCAGCCTGTTTTTTCATTGAAACCCTGATAGACAAAAAACTGGCCCCAGGTAACGGCCCCATAGGCATTGAGCCCTTCTTCGCTCACCACGTGCACCTCGCCCCTAAAGAAAAAGGAGGTGTGCGGGTTGATGAGCAACATGGCATTACCGGAGCGCGTCATCTTGCCCGATAGCGCAATACCATTAGATCCTTGGGGCTCCCATTCCGTCCGCTGCAAGGTGTCGGTTACCTTGGTATCGGTGGGGATCGCCATGTCGCCCCCGTAGAATTCCTTGATTTTCCTGAGGGATATGCGCTCTATATCGCCCCCTATAGATCCTTCACTAAAATACATGGGCATCCAAGGTTCAAAACGGGCGATCAACCGTGGTGTCACTTCGGGATGGGTCAAAAGATAATAGTTGATGCCATCCGCAAAGGCATCACATAGTTTTTTGAGCCATGGCGGACTTTTTTCATAGTTTGAGAGGGCCTCTTCCTCGGTCATGAACAGGTTTGCCCGAAGATCGCTGTAGAGGGCCTCTTCCCCTTCCACTTCCGCCAATCGGCCCGTGGCCCAGATGTAATTCTGTTCCACCCGGTTAAAATCGTCCTCACATTGGGCGTACAACAGGCCAAATACCGCATCGGCATCGGTCTTGCCATAGATATGGGGAACCCCAAAATCGTCCCTGATAATGACGGTATTGTCGGCATGGCGCTGCCACCGTTCCCGTTCCGTCTGCGCGGATTTTGTCTTACAGGCCACTAGGACCAAGCATATCAATAAAAGCCAGTTTTTCATATAGGATGGTGCTTTAGGAACGGAAATGGTCACGACCCGTCCCTATACCATGAAAATAACCGATTTAAGCGATAAATGCTAATTTAAAGATCAACAAGCTCGAAACAAGCAGTTGGGGCATGGGCGGAACACCAAAAAACCGGTGCAATGCGCGCGTCGGGATATAATAAATTCCACTTTGTGCGTAAAAAAGTCAAATGCATTACGACTATAGGTCGGTCAGACCTTTTTTTGGGCGAGATTTGCACGACCTGGAGCAAGGGCCCATGATAACCATTGTTAAACAATACCGATGTCCGAAAAAAAAGTTACCGTTCTTACCGCCTTTAAAACCATTATCTGGCCCCGAAGAAACATTGTTTTTATAGGGCTCTTACTGATCGTGGTCAGTAAAGCGGCCAGTTTTGTCGCCCCTTTGTCCCTGCAATACCTCATGGACGATATCATCCCCAACAAAAATTTGGATATGTTAAAGCTGTTGGTACTGGCAGTGGGGGCCGCTATTCTGGTACAGGCGGTCACTTCCTTTCTGCTGACCAAGATCTTGAGCGTACAGGCACAATATCTTATTTCGGAACTCAGGGCCCAGGTACAGCGCAAAGTGCTTTCCCTGCCCATTCGTTTTTTTGACAACACCAAATCGGGCGCATTGGTTTCGCGGATCATGACGGATGTGGAAGGGGTCCGCAACTTGATAGGCACCGGCCTAGTACAATTGGTCGGGGGCACCATTACGGCCGTGGTGTCGCTGGTGCTCTTGATCCGTATCAGTCCCTCAATGACCTTGTTCACCTTGGTCCCCTTGGCAATCTTTGCCCTGATAGCGCTCAAGGCCTTTAATATTATACGCCCGATCTTTCGAAACCGGGGGAAAATAAATGCAGAGGTTACGGGGAGGCTTACGGAGACCTTGGGCGGTATACGTGTCATTAAGGGGTTCAATGCCGAGGTACAGGAACAGAAAGTATTCGAGGAGGGGGTAGAACGCCTGTTCCAGAATGTAAAAAAGAGCCTTACGGCCACTGCCTTTATCACCAGTTCCGCCACTTTTTTATTGGGACTTGCCACCACGGGCATCATGGGGATAGGCGGTTATAAGATCATGGCGGATCAATTGACCATCGGGGAGTTCCTGACCTTTACCTTTTTACTGGGGCTGATGGTGGCCCCCATCGTACAGATGAGCAATATAGGGAGTCAGCTTACGGAGGCCTTGGCGGGATTGGACCGGACGGAGGAGCTGATGAACATGGCGGAGGAGATGAACGAGGGCGAACGTGGTACGCATTTGGAAAATGTAAAGGGGGATATCGTATTTAAGGATGTTTCCTTTGCGTATGAGGAGGACAAAGAGGTTTTGCACAATATCAGTTTTGAGGTGGGTTCGGGTGAGGTGTTGGCCTTGGTGGGCAGTTCGGGCTCGGGAAAATCTACCATTGCCGGTCTGGCGGCCACCTTTTTAAACCCAAAATCGGGCACCATTACAGTGGATGGAACGGATATGGCCACCGTAAATTTGGGCAGTTACCGGAAACATCTTGGTGTGGTCTTACAGGATGAGTTTTTGTTTGAGGGTACCATACGGGAGAATATTCTCTTCCCAAGGCCAGAGGCTTCGGAAGGGGAACTGCATAGGGCGGTGGAGGCGGCCTATGTGAACGAATTTACAGATCGTTTTGAGAAAGGGCTGGATACCTTGATCGGTGAGAGGGGCGTAAAGCTCTCCGGGGGCCAACGGCAGCGTATCGCCATTGCAAGGGCCATTTTGGCAGATCCCAAGATCCTGATCTTGGACGAGGCCACTTCCAGCTTGGATACCGAAAGTGAGGCTTTGATCCAGAAAAGTCTGGCGGAACTGACCAGGGGCCGTACCACCTTCGTGATCGCGCATAGGCTAAGTACCATTAGAAAGGCGGATCGGATATTGGTCATTGAAAATGGCCGGATCGCGGAACAGGGAACCCATGATGAACTGGTGGCCAAAGAGGGCCGTTATTATAATTTGTTCACCTATCAGGCGCGGATCTAAGGCGCGGATGCTGTGCCCTAGGGATTGGGTACTTAAGTGGGCTTCCACCTAGGGCGAACGCCAGCGTGCAAGGTGATTATGAAATTAGCAGTGCTTCGGAGAGGCCCGGATCGCAACCTTAAATCTCCGCTATCGGGAACAGGGAAAACACTTTGGACAAGAAGCACGGATTGTTTTAATTACTTGGACATCCACCTAGGGCGGACGCCAGTGTGCTAAGCGCAATCGGCTATACGTTCTATCAGCTCTCGGGAGCCAGCTCCACTTCCAGACCGTCCAGATCATCCGTCATATGGATCTGGCACCCTAGTCGGCTGTTGTCCCTTACATTAAAGGCCTCGGCCAACATGGCATCCTCATCATCGGACATTTCGGGAAGGTGATGGCGTTTAAGGTGCTGAACTGTGCCTGCGGGGACCGGATTCTGGTCATTGAAAATGGCCGGATTGCGGAACAGGGCACCCCCTGATGAGCTTGTTGCCAAAGAGGGCCGTTACTTTAACTTCTTGATTTAGAATCAAAAAAAGGTTTTTTAAGTAATATTTATATTTAAAATCAGTTATAATTTTGTATTTTTAAATAACATATGGGTTGTCCATTGTAGACAATGTACATACCTTTGAGCTATGAAAACAAAAAATATTTCTCCATCAGAAAATAAAGTTAATATGACGACATATCTTGATGATTATTTAGAAATTATGAAAACCACGAATGGAGATTTCATTTCTAATACAGAATGGAAATCTCAAGGCGATCAGTTTAAAAAATTATCAATGTATGAAGACTATACCCCAGTTCAAACATCAAGTAATACTCAAACTAGTTAAGTTTTTTAAATGCCAAATTGGGGAGAAGTTTTAAATGAGATTCAAGAGTTAAGTCAAAAAGACCCCCATTGTCATGCTTTAGACATAGTTAGAAGAAAATATCTGCGTCAAATTTTCGAGATTACTGGTAGAAACACTATCGCCTATTATTCGGGTTGGTTGCAAAAACCCAAAGCTCCGGACACAGCAGTAAACGATAAAGATAAATCAGGGTTCATGCTTGCTATTCACAAGATGGACAAAAGCAAAGGATTGGATATTCTTATTCATTCTCCTGGAGGGGACATTGCAGCAACAGAATCCTTAGTAGATTATTTATATAATATTTTTGGAAAAAACATCAGGGTTATTGTGCCTCAACTATCAATGTCAGCAGGAACTATGATCGCATTATCCTCCAAAGAAATTATTATGGGAAAACATTCCAATTTAGGACCTATTGACCCTCAAATTGGAGGCCTTGCCTGTCAAGGTCTGTTGGCAGAATTTGAGAAAGCTAAAAGTGATATTCAAAAAAATCCTCATTCAGCCCATCTCTGGCAGGTCATAATCAGTAAGTATCACCCGACTCTTTTAGGGCTTTGCGCACAGGCAATTGAATGGTCGGAAAAAATGGTTTCTAAATGGTTACATGAAAACATGTGTGCTGGAGACCAAGCAAAGGTCGACAAAATCATGAAAACATTTGGAGACCATAAAAAGCAATTATCCCATGCTCGCCACATATCAAAAATGGAATGTGAAGAAGCTGGATTAATCATCACATCATTAGAAGATGACAAAAGATTACAAGATGCTGTTCTTACTACACACCATGCCTTCATGCATGCATTTGCGCATACAAATTGTGTGAAAATTATAGAGAATCATGATGGCGTTGCTTATATTGAAAGCTCTGTTCCTTCCAAATAAACATAAAATTTTAGTCGTTTCAGCTCTCGGGAGCCAGCTCCACTTCCAGACCGTCCAGATCCTCCGTCATATGGATCTGACATCCCAGTCGGCTGTTGTCCCTTACGTTAAAGGCCTCGGCCAACATGGCATCCTCATCATCGGACATTGCGGGAAGGTGATGGGCCGATAGCACATAACACTGACAGGAGGCGCACATGGCCATGCCGCCACAGATGCCTATGGTACCCTCCGGGGCCAGTTCATAGGACCGTACGATTTCCATTAGGTTCATGTTCATATCGGTCGGGGCGTCCACTTCATGGAGGGTTCCGTCCCTATCGGTAATCTTTATTTTAATATCGCTCATGCGTAGAATATTCCAACAACTAAAACAGCTTGCAAATTTAAGGGGTTTTACCCTGCCCGTAAGCATTTCGGCCGTGCTTTTAACAACTTTAAATTTTTTGTGATTTTATTCGATCGACTTTACGACCGATTTTTCGGCTTCTTTTTTACTGCCGTCAAAACCGGTGACCCCTCCCACGGTGGTATATTTCATCACATATTTTTTATCGGGATAGATCCGTTGGTAGGCGCTTTGGCACATAAGCGTGGCCTCGTGGAACCCACATAAGATCAACTTGAGCTTTCCGGGATAGGTATTTACGTCCCCAATGGCATAGATACCGGGGATATTGGTCTGATAGTCGAGCGCATTGTCCACCTTAATGGCGTTTTTCTCGATATCCAGTCCCCAATCTGCAATGGGCCCTAATTTGGGCGACAGGCCGAACAACGGAATATAATGATCGGTCTCCAATATAAATTCCTCCCCCCCCGTCCTTTGGATGACCACGGCCTCCAAGCCGTCCTTTCCCATCAAGCCCACGATCTCGGCCGGGGTGATCAGGCTGATCCTGCCGGAATTCTTTAGGACCCTAACCTTTTCCACGGAATCCAAGGCGCCCCTAAACTCGTTCCTACGGTGTACCAAGGTAACTTCCGAGGCCACATTGGCCAAATATATGCTCCAATCAAGGGCAGAATCGCCCCCCCCGGCAATCACCACTTTTTGATCCCGGTACATTTCGGGATCTTTGATCATATAGGCCACCCCATGGTCCTCGAACTTGGAAATATTGTCCAATAAGGGCCTTCTGGGCTCGAAGGATCCCAATCCTCCCGCAATGGCGACCACCTTGGCGTGGTGTTCCGTGCCTTTGTTGGTGGTGACCACAAAGGAGCCATCCTCTAGTTTTTGTATGGTCTCCGCCCTTTCCCCCAGCGTAAATCCGGGCTGAAAGGATTTGATCTGCTCCATAAGGTTGTCCACCAGATCCCCGGCCAACACTTCCGGAAATCCCGGAATATCATAAATGGGCTTCTTGGGATAGATTTCCGAACACTGCCCCCCAGGTTGTGGCAAGGCATCTATCAAATGACATTTTAATTGAAGCAGGCCGGCCTCAAAAACGGCAAAAAGACCCGTAGGTCCCGCACCGATAATCAATATATCTGTCTTAATCATCCAAAGCTATACTTAAAAAACAAATCTTTACAAGGTCGGAGAGGGTATCAGTACCCCACGCTCACCACCTCCTCTATTTGGGGAACGTATTTTTTAATGGTCATTTCCACCCCGCTCTTTAGGGTCATCTGGTTCACGGAACACCCGATACAGGCCCCTTCCAAACGCACCTTGACGGAGGTTCCGTTATCAATGGAAATAAGGGAAATGTCCCCTCCATCGCTCTGTAAAAAGGGACGGATCTCTTCCAGCGCCTTTTCCACATTGAACTTAACTTCTTCTGATGTCATAATCATTTCTTTTTTACGGCCGAACATCCTGCCATTGTGGTAATCTTGATCGCTTCGGTAGGGGGTATGTTCTTGTTCCTTCCCACCACTTCCAGCACAACGTTCTGGGTAATCGCTTCAAAAGCCTGTTCCACCGGGGTGGCCGTCTGCATGGCAGCCGGTCTTCCCGCATCCCCCGCTTCCCGAATGCTCTGGACCAATGGAATCTCGCCAAGAAAGGGAATCCCCATATCCTCGGCCAAATGTTTGGCCCCTTCCTTCCCAAAGATATAGTATTTATTGTTGGGCAGCTCCGCCGGGGTAAAATAAGCCATATTTTCCACAATGCCCAATACCGGTACATTGATCGCCTCCTGCTGGAACATGGCCACTCCCTTACGGGCGTCGGCCAAGGCCACTTCCTGGGGGGTACTTACCACCACGGCTCCCGTTACGGGCAAGGATTGCATAATGCTCAAATGGATGTCCCCCGTTCCTGGAGGAAGGTCCAACAGCATAAAATCCAATTCCCCCCAATGGGCATCAAATATCATTTGGTTCAGGGCCTTGGATGCCATTGGCCCTCTCCAGATGACCGCTTGGTTGGGCTGGGTAAAAAATCCGATGGACAATATCTTTACCCCGTAACTTTCCACGGGCTTCATCTTGCTCTTGCCCTCTATGGTAACGGCCAAGGGCTTTTCATGTACCACATCGAACATGATGGGAGCGGAGGGCCCATAGATATCCGCATCCAACAGCCCCACCTTAAAGCCCATTTTGGCCAAGGTAACGGCCAAGTTGGCGGCCACAGTGGATTTTCCCACCCCGCCTTTGCCCGAGGCAATGGCAATGATGTTCTGTATTCCGGGGATGGCCTTTCCCTTGATTTCGTTCACTTTGGGTTTGGCCGGGGCATCCACCTTTATGTTTATCTTGATCTTGGCCTTTTCGTACACCTTGGCGTGGATTACCTTTAAGATTTCCACTTCGGTCTTTTTACGGGCCTGCAAACTGGGATTGTTGATGGTAATATCCACTTCCACCTCATCGCCGAACACCATTACATTGGTGACCGCACCGCTTTCCACCATGTTGCGCCCTTCCCCTGGAACCGTAATTTCCTCCAGGGCGTTCAATATATCCTTTTTGCTAAATTTCATCTGTTCAAATTATTTGGTGCCCACATAAAAAGTTATTTCTTTTTTTAGAACGGATCTTCATCAGATCCCCAGCTCGTAAACCGGAAAAAAATATACGTTTTTCTGTATAAGGACTTGCTTTTCAGCATTTAATTAAAATGGTTCCAAATTACAAAGATAGGGCATTGCCCTTAGAAAAGGAAGGGCCGTTATTGAAAAGTAAGATAGGAACATAACGATCCTCTATAGTCCCTAACGGGCTAATTTTTATCCCCGTCCAGTTCCCGTGATGGATCCCAAAAATACCGTTCAAGGTCCACAATTTGGTTGTCCACCACTTCGATGCCCTCGTTTTCCAGCAATTGCTCCATAAGATTGGTACCGTCAAAGTGGTGTTTTCCCGTTAGGAGTCCCTTTCTGTTCACCACCCTATGTGCAGGGATGTCGTCCCTGTTATGGGCCGCGTTCATGGCCCAACCCACCATACGTGCGCTCCCCGCCATGCCAAGATGTTTGGCTATTGCCCCGTAAGAGGTAACCTTGCCATAAGGAATACAGCGGGCCACTTCGTACACCCGCCGGAAGAAGTTTTGATTGTCCTGCGCCGCCATCAGTTGTTCAGGATTCTCACGATGGTCAAGATCAATAACAGCACCATAAGCGCGCACAAAATGTAATTGGAGTTCTTTGAAAAGGCTTTGGAGGACATTTCCATCTTATAAAAATAAATAGTGTACAGGTAGAGCACCAAAAAGGTACCCGTTCCGGCGGCCACCACAAAAATGGCAATATCCTGCCACTGGAACTTTATCCAGCCCGACGCTTTCCACATGGCGTTGAGGCCGCTGTAATAGGGAATGGTCAATAAATTGACCCCCGCCAGCAGCACTCCTTTAAAAAAGCTGTTCTTTTTACTGGCCTGCAAGGCCTTATCCAACTTTTTTCGGGTCTTTTTGGCCTGTAAAAAAAAGTAGATGGCAAAGAAGCCAAAGACCAACAGGGCCACTTTTAGAAGAATGGCGATGACCTCTGGATGCCTATGAAGGAATTTGGAAATCAACACGGCAATATAGGCCTGTACCATGATCATACAGGAAACCCCAAGACTGAAGATAATACCGTTCAACCTGCCCTTTTCCACCGAGGTCTTGGCGGCGTTCATGTTCAACAGACCGGGCGGGACCGTTGCCAAAAAGCCTGCGGAGAAGGTGGCAAAAAAAAGAAAGATCAGGTGTGACATAGGTTATACAACCTTAAACTTGGTATAGGTGATCGGTTTTCCTTTGGCAAGATACTGATTTTCATAGAAAGTCTGTATGCCAAGTACCTCTTCCGGACTACCTTGGTTCCTATAGACATCATGATTGGCGTAGAGCACTTCCAGTCCCGATCCATGGAGCAGTCCCAAGGTATATCCGTGCATGAACTCACTGTCCGTCTTTAGGTTCACGACCCCATCGGGGCGTAATATACTTTTGTACTTTTCCAAGAACTTTTTGCCCGTAAGCCGGTGTTTGGTACGTTTGTACTTGATCTGGGGATCGGGAAAGGTGATCCAGATCTCCGCCACTTCATTTTCCGCAAAAATACGATCGATCAGCTCTATCTGGGAACGGACAAAGGCAACATTGTCCAAGCCTTCCTCTAGGGCGGTCTTGGCGCCCCGCCAGAAACGGGCCCCTTTGATATCCACCCCGATAAAGTTCCTGTCCGCTTGCATTTTGGCCAGTCCGATGCTGTATTCGCCCTTGCCGCAACCGAGTTCGAGCACTATGGGATTGTCGTTGCCAAAAAAGTCCGCCCAGTTCCCTTTTTGGGGGAAGGTTTCGTTTTCAAGTTCCTCCCTACTGGGCTGGACCACATTTTTAAAGGTTTCGTTTTCCTTAAATCGTTTCAGCTTGTTCTTACTTCCCACCTAATCCAAAATTAATGCCCGCAAAGTTACGGAAATCCCAAATGTTTTGGCCCCACTTTGGTACGTAATTATGAAAATTGGCGCTGAAAAGCCTTTGGCGAAGACATGGAAAAGGGTGTATAAAAGGTCTTGATCAATCTGGAAACCTAGGTCCTGTCCCGGACTTTTTCAAGGGTAAAGGAAAATTCGGAGCCCACATCCACAACGCTTTCCACATATATTTTTTCATCGTGGGCCTCTATGATGTGTTTAACGATGGAAAGCCCGAGTCCGGAACCGCCCTCGCTTCTCGCACCGCTTTTATCCACCCTGTAGAACCGTTCAAAAAGGCGGGGGATATGCTGTTTGGCGATGCCCTCCCCGTTGTCGGTGACACGGACGATGACCTTGTTCTTGATCAGGTTTTCCACACTTACCTCGGTGGTACCGTTCTCATGTCCGTATTTTATGGAATTCACCAATAGGTTGGTGACCACCTGTTGGATCTTTTCCTTATCGGCATGTACCAAGATCGGATGTTTGTAGTGCATGTCGAACGCAAGGGTGATGTTCTTTTTTTGCGCCTTCATCTCCAAAAGGTCAAAAACGCTCTGTATCAGTTCTATGATGTCAAAATCCTGCATATCGAGGTGCAGGTCGCCCACTTCCAGCTTGGTGATAAGATCCAGGTCCTTTACGATATAGATCAGACGTTCTACCCCTTTATTGGCCCTTTGCAGGTATTTTTTACGGATGTTGCGGTCTTCCATGGCCCCATCCAGCAGGGTAAGTATATATCCCTGTACGGTAAAAAGGGGAGTTTTTAGCTCATGGGAAACATTTCCAAGGAAATCCTTCCTGTACTCTTCGCGGATCTTAAGGGTATCGATCTCTATTTTTTTGTCCTTGGCAAATTTTTCGATTTCATTTGTCAGGGTCTGCATATCGGTGGTGATGGTACGGGAGGAGAGGGTGGATGACTCCAAGAGGGACACATCGTCGTAGATTTTTTTCACCCTTTTATAGATGAATTTTTCCACCCGTAGCTGGATGACAAAAAAAGAGATGACAAAGGAAGCGATGGCAAAGGTAAAAAGCAGGAGCCAAAAGATGCCCTGATGGAAATCGGATTGGAAGCCCATAAAGACCCCCATAAAAAAAGTGAGGATAAGGGCAATGAACAGGGCGGATCTAAAGGCAAACTTATAGGATTTCTTAAGTGTTATGGCCATTATAGAACAAACTTATACCCCACTCCCTTTACGGTTTTAAAGTTATCGTCCCCGATCTTTTCCCTTAATTTTCGGATATGTACATCAATGGTCCTTCCGCCCACGACCACTTCGTTGCCCCAGACCTTGTCCAGGATCACTTCCCTTTTAAAGACCTTATTGGGTTTGGAGGTAAGCAGGGCCAACAGTTCGAACTCCTTACGGGGCAGCACGATTTCCTGTCCGTTGTTGATGATTTTGTATTCTTCGCGGTTAATAATGATATTGCCAACCTTTAGGATGTCGTCTACCTCCGTGGTCTCCTCTTTTAACCTTCTTAACAATGCCTTAACCTTGCTGACCAATACTTTTGGCTTGATCGGTTTGGTAATATAGTCGTCCGCGCCCGCATCGAAGCCTGCCACTTGGGAATAATCCTCGCCCCTGGCGGTCAGAAAGGTGATGATGGTATTCTCAAGCCCGGGGGTGTCCCTTATGATTTCGCAGGCCTCGATCCCGTCCATTTCGGGCATCATTACATCCAGTATAATAAGGTGCGGGTGCTTCTTTTTGGCCTTTGCCACTGCTTCCACGCCATTTTTTGCAGTAAAGACATCATAGCCTTCGGCGCTCAGATTGTAACTGACAATTTCCAAGATGTCCGGTTCGTCATCCACCAAAAGGATCCTAATTTCTTTTTTCTTCATGACTTCCATACATTGTTTAATTGGGCCAAAAGTAAAGATAATACTATTATGCCTAAACCGCTTAACATTCATTTAATATGATAACATTAAGCTAACCCAAACAAAATAAATCTTTAACCTGCACGTAACACGACTTTTACAAGCTGTAACGTTATTTGCCCCAAATTAATATCAAAAAAATTGATGAGAGTATTGCTGATTAGCTTGTGCCTTTTGTTTTCAATTCAGATGACGGCGCAGGAAACGACTGGAAGTATTGTTGGCAAATTGACGGATAAGGAACTTAACGACGAGCCCCTAGCCTTTGCAAGTGTTTTGATCAAAGGGACCACCAAGGGTACCACTACCGATTTTGATGGACTTTATGAGTTGGCAAATTTAGAGCCAGGAACCTATGTCATTTCATTCAGTTATCTTGGTTACCAGACCGTAGAGCTTCCAAACGTGGAAGTGGTAGCCGGTAAAGTAACCACTATCAACGTCCCAATGAGCGCCTCCGAAGGCGTTTCCCTGGATGAGGTGGTCGTTACCACCGTTTCTAGGAAAGATTCCGAAGTGGCCCTTTTACTGGACCAAAAAAGAGCCGTAGAAATTAAGGAAAGCATTGGTGCACAGCAATTGGCCAAAATAGGTGTTACGGACGTTGCCACGGCAACCACCAAAATATCGGGGGTTTCCAGTAGTGAGGCCTCAGGGGACATCTATGTTCGTGGATTGGGGGACCGTTACCTTTCAACCACTTTGAACGGGCTTCCTATACCTTCGGATGATGTGGAGAAGAAAAATATAGATTTGGGATTGTTCACCACCCGTGTCATCCAAAACGTAAGTGTCAGCAAGACCTATTCCGTTCAATCTTCCGCAGACCAATCTTCCGGAACGGTGAACATCAGTTCACGGGAATTGACGGGCAGTAACGAATTTAGCATTGGCATACAAGGTGGAATCAACACCAACGTGGCCCAAAGCGGGGTTTTTGACAACTTTAAAGTGTCCCCAAATTCGAAGAACTCCACCCTTGGCTTCTACAAACAGGATAATTCATCCCTGCTGGGCCAAATAACACAACAGGGATGGAATACGGTGCAACAGGAAAGTCCTATTGACTATACGTACAGTCTAGTGGCAGGAAAAAAAATTACGGAAAAATTTTCCGCTTTTCTTTCTGCTTCCCAATCCCGCAACTTTGATTACGGGCAGGGTGTATTTAGGGAGTTTCGATCAAACTTTGTACAGGACACCCTTACGGATGCCACCAACTATAATAAAAATACCACTTCCTCCGGGCTGCTGGACCTTTCCTATAATATAAACGAAAAAAACAAGTTAAAATCGACTACCTTTTTCATCAACTCTCTCGTCGAACAGGTTTATGAAGGGGGCAGAAATGGTGAGGGATCTATCTTTGAGGAAACGAACCCCTCCGAAGGCCTCTTTCAATTTGTAAGGGACCAGAACACCAAACAGACCAGGATTCTTGTTACCCAGCTACTGGGGACCCATCAGTTAGGTGATAAAAATACCCTTATGTGGGCCGGAGGGTATAATCTGGTGAACGCAGATGAACCCAATCGTATTCGGAACGAGGTAAACTTTGATCCCGATAGCAACTTTGTGCAATTGGGAAGGAACGGGGGGTTCCAACAGCGAAAATCAAGTCAGGAAATAGAGGACAAGGAATACAATGGTTACATAAAGGACATCCTTCAAATAATAGAAGAAGAGGACAGATCCTTTAAAATAGAATTGGGGGCCAATTACCGAAACAAACAAAGGGATTTCAGTTCCGAATTTGTAGGTGTGGAGGAAGCTACTCTCAACGCCATTAATCCCCCTTCCATTGATAATTTGGGAAGTATTTTCCAACAGTCAAACTTCGACAATGGATTGTTACAAATAAACCTTCTAGGAATGAACGCCAATGATGAGAGAAAGGATATCTATACCGGTGAACTGGACTCAAAGTCGGCTTTTGTTGATTTTAATGTGGGACTTAACAAATTGAACGTTAATGTCGGCCTACGTTACCAGTCCGATGATATCACTGTAAATTACGATGTAGGGAATATAAGTCCACGAGCTGCATCAGCAAACAAAACCTATGACAATGTATATCCCAGCTTAAATATAAAATATTCACTAAACGATAAAAATGCCTTCCGCGTGGCGGTAAGCAGAACCATTACCCTTCCTGAGTTTAAGGAAATCTCCCCCTTTGGATATGTATCCCCAACAGGTCAGGTGACTGCTGGGAATGTGGATTTGGAAGCTTCCCTAAACTATAACTACGATCTTAAATGGGAATTTTTTCCTACAAATGGCCAATTGGTGTCCCTTTCCGCTTTCTACAAAGAAATCAATGACCCGATAAACAAAGTACAAAGAAGGGGGTCTGCGGGGGTGTTCTCTTATTTCAATTCGGGGAACAAGGCAGAAATTTTCGGATTGGAAGCGGAGACAAAACTGGATCTGGTAAGACCAGGGCCAATGGATGAGAACGGAACAGCTTCAGGGTATGGGCTTAACCTACTTTTAAATGCCTCCAGAACATGGCACCAACAGGACCTAAAGGAAAATAGGGATGAAAATGGCAACCTTTTGAGTACCTTCCGGTATAAGGGACTTACGGAAACGGAATTACAGGGCGCCTCCGATTGGATCTTTAACGCAAGCCTTAATTTTACAACGGCCAGCGAAAATCCTTTTGATGTTTCCCTGACCGCCAATTATGCTTCCGATAAAATCTTTTCACTAGGAACACCCGAAGACCAGAGTTCGAACGATGTTATATACAACGATGCCATTATAGAAAAAGGATTTGTGGTATTGGACGGGGTTGTAAGCAAGGATATCAACAAACACTGGAGCCTTCGATTAAGAGGCAGAAATCTTCTGAATCCTGAAATTAAAAGAACACAACTGGTAAAGCCCAGTACAACCAATATTGAGACGGAAGAAACGGTACGTTCCTATTCCTTGGGAACACAGTTAAGCCTGGGTCTCAGTTATGCTTTTTAATGAAGAATAATTATGAACAGTAAATTTAAAACCCTTATTATGAAAACGGAAATGACAAAATTTTCACTTATTTTGACGATAGCGTTCGCCCTATTTGCCGCGAGCTGCAGTAGTGATGACGACGGTCCAGATCCAGTAGATCCACCAACCTGTAGCGATGGCATACAGAATGGTGACGAGACCGGAGTGGATTGTGGAGGTACTTGCGATGCATGTGAAGCACCTGCGGATACAGAACTTAATGGAGACCTTACGGAAGACCTTACCTTGGACCCCAGTCTTACCTACCAACTGACCGGTAGATTTAGCGTAGAATCAGGGGCTACCCTGACCATTCCCGCAGGTACCAAGATAGTTGCCACTGCGGATGACGGTGCGGAGACAGAGACTTATATTGTTATCCAAAAAGGTGCCAAAATAGATATTCAGGGTACAGCAGCGGCCCCTGTTAATATGACCTCCAATAATGAAGAGCCAGGCGACTGGGGCGGTCTGGTTATTCTTGGGGATGCCACTACCACTGCGGGAGTGGATGCAATCGCAGAAGTTGGCGGCCTTATATATGGAGGAAACAATGATGCGGACGATTCTGGAAGCATCAACTATTTGATCATAAATTATGCCGGCGCACAGATTGATGCGGAATCCCAGTACAATGGGCTTACCCTGTATGCGGTAGGATCGGAAACATCCATCTCCAACGTGGCCATGTTGAACGGTACCGACGACGGAGTCGAGTTCTTTGGTGGGACCGTAAACGTTGAGAACATCTACCTTGAAAACAACGAGGATGATTCTGTGGACTGGACGGAAGGATGGAACGGAACCGTTACCAATACCTATGTACTGCATACCAAAGAAGGATTCTCTACAGCAATTGAGGCCGACAAGGTAAACAACAACCCAAAGTTTATAAACTTTACGGCAATATCCACTGTAGGTGGAATCGCTTTACAGTTTAAGTTGGAATCGGGAGCTACCATCACAGGCTTGTCCCTATCTGGTTATGATACTACCATTGACATGGTAAACGGTGGCCCTTTGACCAATGTGATCATTGAGGGGGAAACTGCCAATCCTAACCTAAGTTATGCCGGTACCCCAACAGTGGATATCGCCATGTTTGCATGGGTAGATACCGATACCGAAGTGGAGAGCACCGTATTGGAAGGTGATATCACCTCTGATCTTACCTTGAACCCTGACATTACGTATTTCCTTCCTGGCCGATTTAGTGTGGAAACAGGAGCTACTTTGACCATCCCCGCAGGTACACAAATTATTGCAAATGCCGACAGGGGCGCTGAGACCGAAACTTATATCGTTATCCAAAAAGGGGCCAAAATAGATATACAGGGTACGGAAACAGCACCTGTAATCATGACCTCTACCAACGAAACAGCAGGCGACTGGGGCGGTCTGGTAATCCTTGGGGATGCCACTACCACTGCGGGAGTGGATGCCATCGCAGAAGTTGGCGGCCTTATCTATGGCGGAAACAATGATGCGGACGATTCTGGAAGCATCAACTATTTGATCATAAATTATGCCGGCGCACAGATTGATGCGGAATCCCAGTACAATGGGCTTACCCTTTATGCTGTAGGTTCTGAAACATCCATTTCCAACGTGGCCATGTTGAACGGTACCGACGACGGTGTCGAGTTCTTTGGTGGGACCGTAAACGTTGAGAACATTTACCTTGAAAACAACGAGGACGATGCGGTGGACTGGACGGAAGGATGGAACGGAACCGTTACCAATACCTATGTACTTCACACTATTGCAGGATTCTCTACAGCAATTGAGGCCGACAAAGTGAACGGTAATCCACAGTTCATTAACTTTACCGCTATCTCGACCGTAGGTGGAACTGCGCTACAGTTTAAATTGGAATCCGGAGCTACCATTACCAATTTGTATCTGGAAGGATACGATACCAATATCGATATGGCCAATGGTGGCCCCCTTGCGAATGTACAGATTGACGGTGCTGCTGCAGTAGAAGACGTCGAATATAACACAGGAACACAAGTGGACGTTACCATGTTCGATTGGGCAACTGGGCTATAAAACCATTTCTGAGATTAAAAGGATATTCCATTTCTCAATAGAACTTAAACCCCGCAATCGCGGGGTTTTTGCTTTTTAACGATTAAATGCCCCTTAAAAGGCCGTCCCTAACGTTGCTGTTCAAATTTTAGTATATTTGTGGTAAATATATTTGTATGAAGCACTTTTACACCGTACTTCTCTTTTTGGTCTGCAGCGTCGCTTTTAGCCAAGAGGCCAAGAATTCCGGCGATATCGAAGGCTTTAAAATGTATCCAAACCCCGTGACCAACGGAAGGGTCTATATCAAGACCAAGGAAAATGCCCCCAAAAAAATCATGATCTTCGACGTATTGGGGACCCAAGTCCTGGAAACCACCATTTTTGGACAGGAACTTAACGTGGCCGATTTTGATGCCGGGATCTATATGATCCGTGTCTTTGAAAAAGAGAAGGTGACCACCCGAAAATTGATCATCAAATAGCCGGGAAGCCACCATATCTGCAATCCCTAACTGCTTACATACCTGTTTTTTACCAATCGGAAATTCCGTAAAAGGTAGAAAAAAGACGTTCACCTACAAAAACGGACGTTTCACAACAATTAGTATCCGAAAGTCCTTCCCTTTACTACATTTACAGTGCTCACCCCAAATTAGCACCTATGAAAAAAATTTACTTTACCCTTCTATTATCCTTTTGTTTTCTGTTATCGGGACAGGAACTAGTGAACATCAGCGTCCCTCCGGGCGAAGAGATCGCCGACTTTAAACTGTATCCGAATCCAGCCTTTGAGGATGTGGTTTACGTGACCACTAAAAACAACGGGACCAAGGACATTATCGTGTACGATATCTTTGGGGAAGTGGTACTCAGGGACAGGATCGCTTCCAACTCCCTGAACATCTCCCAACTGATCGCAGGGGTCTATGTACTCTCCATTACCGAAAACAGCAAGACCATGACCCGTAAATTAGTGGTCAAATAACCAATCTTACACTATGAACGTTCCAAGAATGGAATAGGACATATACCAACTTCCATATCAATGACCAGCAAACCCCAAGCCCCTTAAAAGGGGCCTTTTTTATTTTATACCCCAAAAACGTTGCTTACTTTTGTACTTTTCCCACACATGGAATTCCGCAAGATCTTTACCCTTTCAGGACCCGATGAATTCGGGTCCACCGCCCTGGAAATTTTCCGCCACCAATATGATAACAATGCGGTGTACCGCGAATTTTGTGACCATCTTTCCCGTACGCCCATGAACGTACACCAACTGCAACAAATCCCCTTCCTGCCGATCGAATTTTTTAAGAGCAGGGAAGTGACCTCCACCACAAATCCCCCCAAAACCATATTCACCAGCAGTGGCACCACTGGAACCCTGAACAGCAAACACCTAGTTCCGGACCTACAGGTGTACGAGGAGAGTTATACAAAGGCCTTTGGGTTGTTCTACGGCCCTATTTCCGATTATTGCGTGTTGGCCCTTTTGCCCTCCTATTTGGAACGGGAGGGGTCTTCCCTGATCTATATGGTGAACGACCTCATCCATAAAAGCGGGCATCCCGATAGCGGCTTTTACCTGGACAATATGGATAGCCTGCACCAAAAATTATTGGAAATGGAGGGTCGGGGACAGAAAGTACTGTTGATAGGGGTTTCCTTTGCACTATTGGACCTGGTGGAAAAACATCCCATGACCCTGAACCATACCATTGTGATGGAAACCGGGGGCATGAAGGGACGCAGAAAAGAGATGATCCGGGAGGAACTGCACGGTATCTTAAAAAAAGGCCTGGGAACGAAGACGATCCATTCCGAATACGGTATGACCGAGCTGCTTTCCCAAGCATATTCGAAGGGCGACGGACTTTTTAGATCTCCGCCCTGGATGAAAATACTGGTCAGGGACCCCGAAGACCCGCTTACTCTCCAGGAACATGGAAAAACAGGGGGCATAAACGTCATCGATCTGGCCAATTTCCACTCCTGTCCCTTTATCGCGACCCAAGATCTTGGCAAGGTATATCCCGATGGGAGCTTCGAGGTCTTAGGTCGTTTTGACCACTCGGACATCAGGGGCTGTAACCTTATGGTACTCTAAAATCTATTCCGATACGGGTTTATAGACCAGAAAAGGGCCATCGCAAATTTCCCAAGAGGTGATCAGGGTTCCACCCTCCCCGTACAGTAGCGTATCCGTATCCCTGGAACAACTTTCAATAAGTTCCTTGCCACTGGTATAGGAGAGTTCCATATAATGCCTATCCTCGATCACTGTCCATTTAAAAGTGCCCTGGGCACTGATGGTGTCCCCATTGATCATCCTGAATTTCTGAAAACTGCCGTCCTTATGAAAGATATACCGTGACTGCCAGGCCATGCCTTCGCCCCTTAAGGGCTCCGCATTTATTTGCGAGCCCCTCATTTCCACCAGTTCCCACCTTTCCGGAAAAGCGCTTTTGTCGGGTACTGCGATTGCATTTTTATTCTTTTCACACGATAAAAAAAGGAAGAGCAAGGGGGCAATAAATACAGGTCTCATTTTATATGGCTTTGGTTACCCTTAGGATGCCATAAACGATACAAGGTTGCGTACGATCGGAATCGGCCACGGTCTATACCGCCACCAGTAGAAAATAATTTTTCTTCCCCCTTTGCAACAGCACGTATTTCCCATTGATCAGGTCGGCCGTGGTGATGGTATAGTTTTCGTCCACCTTTTCCTTGTTCACGGCGATGGAATTTTGCTTCAGCTCCCGCCGTGCCTCCCCGTTGGAGCCCAAAAATCCGGTCTTTGCCGCTAGGGCGGCAATCATATCCATTCCGGATTCCAGTTCCTGTAGGCCGACTTCTGCTTGTGGCACTCCTTCAAAAACATCCAAAAAGGTTTTTTCGTTCAGCCCCTTTAGGTCGTTGGAGGTAGATTTTCCAAATAGGATCTCACTGGCCATGATGGCATTTTCCAGGTCTTGTCGGGAATGGACCATCAGGGTGATCTCTGAAGCCAGTTTCTTCTGAAGCTCCCTTAAATGGGGTGCTTCTTGGTGCTGGGCCACCAGCGTTTTCACTTCGCTTTTGGATAAAAACGTAAAGATCTTGATGTATTTTTCGGCATCCCCATCGGAGGTGTTCAGCCAATATTGGTAAAATTTATAGGGAGAGGTGCGCTCGGCATCCAACCAGATATTGCCGCCTTCGGTCTTCCCGAATTTGGTGCCATCGGCCTTGGTGATCAAGGGACAGGTAAGGGCATATCCCTTCCCCCCGCCGATCCTTCTAATGAGCTCCGTTCCAGTGGTAATATTGCCCCATTGATCGCTGCCCCCCATCTGCAGGCTGCAGTCGTGTTCTCTGAACAAGTGGAGAAAGTCGTAGCCCTGTACCAATTGGTAGGTGAATTCCGTAAAGGACATTCCTTCCTTGGCTTCGGCCGAAAGCCTTTTTTTAACGGAATCCTTCGCCATCATATAATTGACGGTAATATGCTTGCCCACATCACGGATAAATGCCAAAAAGGAAAAATCCTTCATCCAGTCGTAATTGTTCACCAAAATTGCGGCGTTCGGCGCTTCGCTGCCAAAATCCAGGAAACGGGCCAATTGGCCCTTAATGGCCTCTTGGTTGTGCCTAAGGGTGGGCTCGTCCAACAGATTGCGCTCCGTGCTTTTTCCGGAGGGGTCCCCGATCATTCCGGTAGCGCCCCCAATTAGTGCCACGGGCCTGTGTCCGGACAACTGAAAATGGCGCAACAACATTACCCCCACCAAATGTCCTATATGCAGGGAATCCGCAGTGGGGTCTATCCCCACATAGGCAGACCGCATCCCTTCCAATAAATGTTCCTCGGTACCGGGCATCACATCGTGCAACATGCCCCTCCATGTAATCTCTTCAATAAAATTTGAAACCATTTTTTCTCCCTCACTTAAATAATAGCTGCAAATATAATGGGTATCGCCGTCTTTTGATCGGGGAATACCGGAAAATTTGGCCTTGGCACAAAAACCGTCCCTAAGCGACCGTCACCAGCAATATGCCCTTTGTCCGTTACATTATCTAGCTAATAATGCCTAAATTTGAAACATGATATTAGTCACAGGGGGAAGCGGACTTGTAGGAAGCCATCTTCTCTTCCGCCTTTTGGAACAGGGCAGGAAGGTGCGGGCCATTTATAGGAAGGGCAGTGACCTGAAACGGGTGGAAAAGGTATTTTCCTATTACGGTGCAGATCCCGTGTCCAACATGCAGTGCATAGATTGGGTGGAAGCCGATATGAACGACCTTCCCGCCCTTGAAATGGCCTTTGAGGGAATTTTGCAGGTGTACCACTGTGCCGCCTTTATTTCCTTCGACACTAGGGACCGTAGACAATTGTACAGGGCGAACGTTACCGGAACCGCCAATATCGTTAACCTCTGTCTGGCCCATAACATCCTTAAACTATGCCATGTAAGTTCCATTGCCACCATAGGTAGGAGCCCAGCGGGACAAATGGCCCATGAAGGGAACGACTGGGACGATCCCAATGCCAATGTATATGCCCTAACCAAAATGGATGCCGAGCTTGAAGTCTGGAGGGGATCACAGGAAAACCTTTCCGTGGTGATCGTTAATCCAGGGGTCATCCTAGGTCCTGGATTTTGGAAATCTGGAAGTGGATCCATGTTTCCCATGGCCGCCAAGGAAATGCGGTATTATCCCCCAGGGGGCACCGGGTTCGTAGATGTTCAGGATGTGGTGGGCGCCATGATCGGACTAATGGAATCCGATATCCAGGCCGAGCGATTTATATTGGTGGGCCATAATATAACCTACGGGGAAATTATGGGCAGACTGGGCAAAGCCATTGGAAAAAGGTCGCCCACCAAACAGCTTCCCTTTTGGGCACTAGAACTGTTATGGCGATTGGATCGACTTTACGCCCTTATCACCGGAAATAAAAGAAGGCTCACCAAAAACAATGTACGGTCTTTTGGCCATAGGGAACTATACAGTTCCCAAAAAGTGGAGAAGGCCCTTGATATACAGTGGACAGCGCTGGACGACAGCATACGGTCCGCCGCTGGAAAATTTCTACAGGAAAACCCCTAAAGGTCAATCTTTTAGCCTTTTGTCCGACCCCTTTCCGGATCTTATGGATAGTGGGCCCAAGGGGGCTTATTTCTTTTGTAGGGTCTTTGCCCTTTGGGCATCGTTGGATTGTCGTATGCTGTCCGCTTTTTGAGCCCTTTCCTCCTCAAATCGTTCCTGCTCACTGCCCAGACGTTTATCAACTTGGGTGTAAATATCCAAATATTCGGCAGGCACCGAGGCATAATAGGTATTGCTGTGCACCAATCGGGTACTGTCTATATCATATTTTTTATAGAGGTAGTCCATGATCTCAATGTCGTTCCTGGTCAAGATCGATTCATTGGTGTTCTTTGCCGCCGTAAGGATTGCCAGATCATAGAGAAGATCTACCATTTGATCCTTTGGGATCAATTTTTCCGGCTTTTCCACCACCTGTTCCCCACAGGACAGGAACAAAAGGGCAAACAGCATCAAAATATGGGTTCTTAACATGGTCTATCTATTAAATGTTAACCGTTCGGCCGCGCGCTGCCCGGAAAAATTGCCCTTGGAATAGGCCAAATGCCCATTTACAAAGGTATGGGAAATGCTCGATTGAAATACCTCCCCCTCAAACGGAGACCATCCGCAATGGTAGGCGATATTGTTTTTATCCACCTTCCAGGGCGACTTTAGGTCCACCACGGTCAGATCCGCAAAATATCCTTCCCTGATATAACCCCTCTTCTCCAGATCGAACAATATGGCAGGATTATGGCACATTTTTTCCACGATCCTTTCCAAGGATATCCATCCCTGGTGGTATTTTTCAAAAAGGGCGGGCAGGGCGTGCTGCACCAGTGGCCCCCCAGAAGGCGCCTGGGTATATATAGCGCTCTTTTCCTCCAAACTATGGGGCGCATGGTCTGTTGCCACAATGTCTATTCGGTCGTCCAAAAGCGCTTCCCACAGTCCGGCACGGTCGGCTTCGGTCTTTATGGCCGGGTTCCATTTTATAAAGTTTCCCTTGGTTTCGTAATCGGCATCGGAGAACCAGAGATGGTGCAGGCAGACCTCGGTGGTTATCTTTTTTTGTTCCAACGGTATGTCGTTCCTAAAAAGTCCCGTTTCCAAGGCAGTGGAAACATGGAATACATGTAACCTGGCCCCTGTTTCCTTCGCCAGGCGAACCGCTTTGGAAGAGGAAAGGTAACAGGCTTCGGCACTGCGAATCATGGGATGGCACCTTACGGGAATATCCTTCCCATATCTTTCCCGGTAGGTTTCCATATTCGCCCTAATGGTCCCCTCGTCCTCACAATGGGCGGAAATGACCATTTCGGTGCTCCTGAATATCTTTTCCAGTACCGCTTCATCGTCCACCAACATATTTCCGGTAGAAGATCCCAAGAACAGCTTTACCCCTGAGCAGGCATTTTTGTCCAACCTTTTCAATTCCTCCAGGTTGTCGTTGGTGCCCCCGAACAAAAACGAATAATTGGCATAGGACGTCTTGGCGGCGATGTCAAATTTCCCTTCCAAACGTTCAATGGTGGTGGTCTGTGGATCGGTGTTCGGCTGCTCCATAAACGAAGTAATGCCACCTGCAACGGCAGCACGGCTTTCGGTGGCAATAGTGCCCTTATGGGTAAGTCCGGGTTCCCTAAAATGCACTTGGTCATCAATGGCCCCTGGCATCAATACAGCCCCCTTTAAGTCCATTACCCTATGGTGGTCCCCACTGATGTCCCTATCCATTTTTTCAATATAACGACCATCCAATAGAATATCGCTTTCAAAAATGGCATTTTCATTTACCACCGTGGCATTCTTCAATAAGATCTTGGCCATGTTAAAATTTATGTCGTTGAAAAATACTGCTGAGCTTCATCTGAAGGACCCCAATGATCGCTTCCCTTACTATGGAGGAGGTCATCTTGGATTTACCACGGATCCTATCCGTAAAAATAATGGATATCTCCTTAATGATGAACTTCTTGAGATGTGCCCTGAATTTCATTTCGATCTGAAAGGCATAGCCCACGAACTTTACCGCATCAAGGTCTATCGCCTCCAAGACCCTGCGCCTATAACAGACAAATCCCGCAGTAGGGTCGTGTACGCGCATGCCGGTTATCATCTTCACATAAAACGACGCCCCGTAGGAAAGCAACATTCTGTACAATGGCCAATTGACCACGTTGACGCCTTTTTTATAACGGGATCCCACTACCAGATCTGCCCCGTTCAAACAGGCCCTATAGAGCCTTGGCAAATCGTCCGGGCGATGGGAAAAATCGGCATCCATCTCAAAAATAAAATCGTACTTGCGGGCAATGGCCCATTTAAATCCGTGTATATAGGCGGTGCCAAGTCCGGACTTTTCCCTTCGGACCTCCAAAAAAAGACGTGAGGGATATTCTTCCTGCAATTCCATGACCTTGGTAGCGGTACCATCGGGCGAACTGTCGTCCACGATCAGTACATGAAAGGTTTTTTCCAGTGCAAAGACGGCCCTGATGATGGCTTCTACATTTTCAATTTCATTAAAAGTGGGGATAATGACCAAGCTGTCTTCCATGGAATCACATAGATTTTGACAAAAATACTCTTTTAAAATATTTAAAGAAATCCCGAGCCCGTTTTATGATATTTTTAAAACAGCGCAGACCGGCAATATTTTGTAATTTTGGGGCGTTTAGATTGGAAATGATAAAAAAACTACCCAAAACGTTCGGTTATCTTTTAGGCGCCCTACTCTTGATCAATCTGGTACAGGCGCACTTTACCCAACTTATTTTTGACGAGGCCTATTATTGGTACTATTCCCAGCAAATGGCCTGGGGCTATTTTGACCACCCTCCCATGGTGGCATTGATGGTCAAGATCGGCAGTCTGTTCCTTCCGGGGGAGCTGGGGGTACGTTTTATGAGCTGTATCCTTTCCGCTGCCACTTTTGTGGTGCTCTGGGCCACAGTGGACGATCCAAGGAAATCCCGGCACGTTCCCCATTTTTTTGTACTGGTATTTTCCATGACCTTAATGAACGCCTACGGGTTCTTTACCCTTCCGGATACGCCCCTTTTGTTTTTTACGGCCCTGTTCTTATGGTGCTACAAGAAATTTCTCCAGGCCCCTTCGATCGCCATATCGATAGGGATGGGCGTGGTGATGGCCTGCCTGATGTACAGCAAGTACCATGCGGTTTTGGTCATTTTCTTTGTACTGCTCTCCAATCTGAAGCTGGTGTTCAATAAACGGGCCTGGCTGGCGGTGGCCGTTGCCCTCCTCTGCTATACGCCCCACTTTGTCTGGTTGTTCCAAAACGATTTTGTTTCCATCAAGTACCATTTGTACGAGCGTCCCAATAGGGCCTATGACTTTGCCGACTTCACCTTGGGATATTTTGTCAATCTGGTGGCCATATTCGGGCTTACCTTTCCTTGGATCTACAAATCCCTCTTCAAGGCCAGACCGACCTCCCCTTTTGAAAGGGCCTTGGTGTTCCTGGTGTACGGGGTACTGCTCTTTTTCTTTATATCCAGTTTCAACAGGCGGATACAGACACAGTGGATCATCGTGATTTCCATTCCCATGGCCGTTTTGGCATTTCAATACCTGCTTACGAATGCCAATGCAAAGAAGTGGATCTACCGTACCGGGCTGGTCAATATCGCAATCCTTTTCCTGTTGCGCATAGGACTGGTTTACGGGCAATTCTTTCCCATAGTCTATGAATCACACGGCAATAGGGAATGGGTAGAATCTCTCGAATCGCAGATCGGCGACATGCCGGTGGTCTTTGAAAACTCCTACCGCAATGCCCCGATGTACGCTTTTTACTCAGGAAACAAGTCCTTTTCCCTGAACAACATCATGTACCGTCAAAACCAATATACCATTGACGATTCCGAGTCAAAAGTGCAGCACCAAAAGATCTTATATGTTTCCAAATTTCTTAAACGTGGGGATATATCCTACGAAAGACCGGACGGGACCATAAATTACGGAGTGTATATGGAAGATTTTGAATCCTATCGCAAACTTTGGTGTACCGTTCCAGAAGAGGATATCTCGTTAAAGGCCGACCAAAACCTTACCTTGGAGGTGTACAACCCGTACGATACGGACATCCCCTTGGATAAAATACGATTTGGGATCGCTTATACAAACCGCTATAAACAGGTAAAGGAGCTATTGCCCTTAACCGCCCAAGTATTGGATAAAGGGACAGAGAGCTTAAAAAAGGGGGATACCACCAAATTCAGTTTTACCTTACCTAGACCAAAGGTACCGGATCCGGGATATTTTAAGGTAAGTGTCTCCGAAAACGGACTTTATTATGGCTTGAACTCCAAAAACATAAAACTGAACTGATGGAGCCCATTATCAGAACGATCGGCACGGAGGACTGGATTACATTTATACTGGTGGCCAGCCTATTTTTTGTGGTGGTGGCGAAAAGTTTTTTCTACCAACGGTTTACCCACTTCATCATTCTGCCCTTTAACAATAAGTACATATTCATGTACAATAAAAAGGACAGGTTGATAAATTGGTTCCATATATTCTTTACACTTTTCCAGCTGCTGAACCTTTCCCTGTTCATATATCTGGCCAGAAGGATCTTATTGGAAGGCCAGGACAATGCCTACCCTTTTATCTTTATCCTGATATTGGGACTACTGGCGCTCTATTTGGGCATAAAGGTTTTTTTACAACTGTTCAATAGTTTTATATTCAACAGTGGGAGCCAGATCGGGGAACTGATCTTTAAAAAGCTGACCTACCTCAATTACAGTGGGATTGTCATGTTCTTGGCAAACATGCTGCTTACCTATGCCGTAAAAGACTCAAAAACGCTTATTTATATAAGTTTGGCCCTTATTCTCCTCATTAACCTGATAGGATGGGTCACGGTGCTGAGAAATCATCAAAAATTGATAACCAGTAACTTTTTCTATTTTATTTTGTACCTTTGCGCACTTGAAATTGCGCCTTTTGTGATAATTGGAAGCTACCTAAAAGATTGATGCTTATGAAAGTAAAGACGATTTTGGTTTCGCAACCAGAACCGAAGATGGAGAACTCGCCATATTCACGCCTAATTGAAAAAGAAAAAGTAAAGGTCGATTTCAGGCCATTTATACATGTGGAAGGTGTTGATGCCAAAAGTGTGCGGCAGCAGAAAATAGACCTGAACCACTTTACCGCTATCATATTGACCAGTAGAAATGCCGTGGACCATTTTTTCAGAATTGCCGATGAGATGCGTTTTAAGGTCCCGGATACCATGAAGTACTTCTGTCAGTCCGAGGCGGTTGCCTATTATTTGCAGAAATATGTGGTCTACAGAAAACGCAAGATCTATGTGGGCAAGATGAATTTTGTGGACATTGCCCCCCTACTGAAGAAATACAAAAACGAAAAATTCCTTTTACCTTCTTCCGACGTTCTAAAACCGATCGTGCCCGAGACCTTGAACAGTTTGGAGCTTAACTGGAAAAGGGGCATCTTTTACAAGACGGTCATCAGTGACCTGTCCGACCTAAGGGATGTGTATTATGATATTTTGGTGTTTTTCAGTCCCTCCGGGATCGAATCGCTACTGAAGAACTTCCCCGATTTTAAACAGAACGAGACAAGGATCGCCGTATTTGGGAACTCTACCATAGCGGCCGCTACCGAAGCCGGCCTGCGCATCGACATAAAAGCGCCCACTCCGGAAACGCCCAGTATGACGATGGCACTCCAAAAATACATCAACACGATCAACAAAAAATAAAAAAGCCCCGAATCGGGGCTTTTTCATGGAAATTATCATCCCTATCAAAAAGCGTAACGCTGCGGCCCTCCCCTTCTGATCTCCTCACTGGCATAGGCCTCAAATTTTTTGAAATTTTCCCGAAAGGCATTGGACAGCTTAAAGGCGGTCTTATAGTAGGCATCATCATTGTTCCACGTAGTACGGGGGCTTAGCACGGAAGTGGGCACACCTGGGCACTCCCTTGGCTGGGCCACCCCGAAAACGGAATGGATATGGTATTTGTCGTAATTGTAGAGTCCGAGGTCCCCGTTCAAGGCCGCCTGTATCATGGCACGAGTGTATTTCAGTTTCATCCGGCTGCCCACTCCGTAAGGACCTCCGGTCCATCCCGTATTTACCAACCACACGTTCACGCCCGATTCCAACATTTTTTTGCTCAGCATTTCCGCATACTCCGCGGGGTGCAGGGGCATAAAAGGCGCCCCAAAACATGCGGAAAAGGAAGGGATCGGCTCCACTACCCCCGCTTCGGTACCGGCCACCTTGGCAGTATAACCCGATATAAAATGGTAGGCCGCCTGACTGGGGGTCAATTTGGAAATCGGGGGCAGGACCCCGAACGCATCCGCCGTCAGGAAAAATATGTTTTTGGGATTTTTCCCTATGGAAGGTTCCAGTATATTATCAATATGGTGAATGGGATAACTTACACGGGTGTTCTGGGTAATGGACACATTCGAATAATCCACTTCGCCCCTATTGTCCAGAACCACATTTTCAAGTAGCGCCCCCTTTTTGATGGCCCTGTATATTTCCGGTTCATTTTCGGCCGAAAGATCGATCACCTTGGCGTAACAGCCCCCCTCAAAATTAAAAACGGTATTGTCCTTGGTCCACCCGTGTTCATCGTCCCCGATCAACCTTCTGTGGGGGTCCGCGGAAAGCGTGGTCTTCCCGGTACCCGACAAACCGAAAAATATGGCGGTGTCCCCCTCTATTCCAACATTGGCGGAGCAGTGCATGGGCATGGTTTCCCTATAGACCGGCAGTATAAAGTTAAGGGCCGAGAAGATGCTTTTTTTGATTTCCCCTGTATATCCCGTCCCGCCGATCAGGACCACCTTTTTGGTAAAGTTCAGAATGGCAAAATTGGCCTGCCGGGTCCCGTCCACTTCCGGGTCCGCCGCAAAGCCGGGGGCATTTATGACCGTCCATTCCGGATCAAAGGAATCCAATTCTTCGGGTTCGGGCCTTAAAAACATATTATATGCAAACAAGCTGGACCAAGGATATTCCGCAATGGTGCGGATGTTCATCCGGTAACGGGGGTCGGCGCAGGCATGGGCATCCCTAACATAAAGCTCCTTATCACTTAAGTAAGCCGTAACCTTTTTGTACAAAAGATCAAAGCTTTCAGGCCCAAACGGAATATTGATGGAGCCCCACCAGACTTTGTCGGCAGTAATGGAATCCTTGACAATAAACCGGTCCATGGGAGACCTTCCCGTAAATTCGCCCGTATTTACCGCCAGTGCGCCAGAGGAGGTTTCTTTTCCCATACCCTTTTCCAATGTAAGGTCATGGAGTTGCGAAGGGGATAATTGATAACGGACCTTATCACTTTCAATGCCGTACTGTCGTAACGAAATCGATTTCGTTAATTGATCGGAACTATTCATACATGAGTGGTTTTTAACTATTACAAAGCTAAAAAAAATTTAATCGGTAGCTTCCGATTGAATTTTAATTGACTTTTGGTCCAAGAAAATGCGGATCCCCATATAGATCCATGCAAAAATCAGAAGACTTCCGCCCAAAGGTGTTAAAAAACCTATTTTTTTAAAATCGAAATCCGTCAAACTATTGGTCGCCAACCCATAAATTGATCCCGAAAATAAAATAATTCCCAGCAGCACCGTATAAAATACCACTTTTTTGGTCCTGACAGAAACGGAAGGCAATAACCCTAGGAACATCAAGAAAAAAGCATGGTACATCTGATATGTGGTCCCCGTGCCAAAAGTATCCACAGCGGGTGCATCTACCAGTTTTTCCAATCCGTGCGCACCAAATGCCCCTAAAAGTACCGCAGTGGCCCCTATAAACATAGCAGTCACCAAAATTGTTTTGTTCATAACTTATTTAATGGTTAATTTTATATTTATAACAATCTACTACCTTAGGTAGGTTTACTTTTTATAAAAGTACAAAAAGAGATGATGGGAAAGATACTTGTACTGGGTGCCGGAAAATCCACTTCCTACCTATTGGACTATCTATTGGAGAAGGCCGAAATGGAACAAATCCATATTACCGTGGGGGACCTGCGACCGGAGATGATCCCGGCCACGATCCACAACCACCCCCACTGTTCGGTGATCACCTTGGACATAAGTTTGGAGGAGCGGTTGATAGAAGCCGTAAAAGCGGCCGATCTGGTCATATCGATGTTGCCCGCCTCCTTTCACCTAAAAGTTGGATTGCAGTGCCTGGCCCTGGAAAAACACTTGGTCACCGCATCCTATATCAGCGACGGCCTGAAGGCCTTGGACGAGCAGGTACGGGAAAAGGGACTTGTATTTATGAACGAGGTGGGACTAGATCCTGGGATAGACCATATGAGCGCCATGCAGGTGCTGGACCGCATCAGGGAAAAGGGTGGAAAGATTTTGCTGTTCGAATCATTTGCAGGGGGCTTGGTCGCCCCTGAAAACGATAACAACCTTTGGAACTACAAATTTACGTGGAACCCAAGAAACGTAGTGATCGCAGGGCAAGGGGGTGCTGCCAAGTTCATTCAGGAAGGCACCTATAAATATATCCCCTACCACAAACTTTTTAGACGGACCGAATTTATGAACATTTCGGGCTATGGTAAATTCGAGGCCTATGCCAATAGGGATTCCTTAAAATACCGATCGCTCTATGGCCTTAACGACGTGCTTACCCTCTATAGGGGAACCATGAGAAGGGTAGGGTTTTCAAAGGCATGGAACATGTTCATACAATTGGGCATGACCGACGATAGTTACACATTGGAAAATTCGGAAGGAATGTCCTATAGGGAGTTCGTAAACCTCTATCTTCCCTATTCCCCGACCGATACCGTGGAACTTAAATTAAGGCTCTACCTTAAACTGGACCAGGACGATATTATGTGGGACAAACTTTTGGAATTGAACCTCTTTGATCCTTCCAAAAAAATTCCCCTAAAAAATGCCACTCCGGCCGAAATATTACAATACATATTGGAGGACAGCTGGACATTGGGGGAAAACGACAAGGATATGATCGTCATGTACCACAAGTTCGGATATGAACTGAACGGGGAAAAGAAACAGATCGATTCCAATATGGTGGTGCTGGGGGAAGATAGGGTGCATACTGCCATGGCAAAGACCGTGGGGCTGCCCGTGGCCATGGCCGCCCTTCTCATTATGAAAGGCAAAATAAAGACCAAGGGCGTCCAGATTCCCACCCACAAGGAGGTATATATCCCAATTTTGGAGGGGTTAAAACAATATGGCATTCACTTTAAGGAGCATGAAATGCCCTATCTGGGTTATAATCCCGATTCCATAGCCGGTTAGGATCTTGATCGTTTTCAGTATCTTTGACATCAAATTGAAAGCAAAAATGAAATCGAACATAGAAAATGTCAAGATTGACGGTATCGATAAAAAAATCCTTCGATTTCTTATGGAAGATGCCAGGAAACCCATTTTGGAAATTGCAAGGCATATCGGCATATCGGGGGCGGCCATCCATCAACGTCTCCGAAAATTGGAGATATCGGGCCTTATCTCCGGCTCCAAATTCATTATAAACCCCAAAGTGCTTGGGTTTACCACCATGGCATATATAGGCATCTATTTGGACAAGGCAATGAGCAATCCGGTGGCCGTAAAGGAACTAAAGAAAATTCCCGAGGTACTCGAATGCCATTATACCACTGGAAACTGGTCCATACTTATAAAAGTGCTGTGCCGTGACAATGAGCACCTGATGCAGGTCCTCAACAGGGATATACAGCAAATAGAGGGCGTTTCCCGTACAGAAACCTTTATTTCCCTTGATCAGCAGATAGATCGACAAATTACCATTTAATATTTGGATTGAATCTAAATAAGTTATAATTTTGGCCGCTATGACAGTGGTACACAAATCAAAGTTCCATACCCTTTACCAATCCGATAGGGATCGGTGCTTCCATATTGATTTTGGTCCTAAGATCGTAAAGCTTTCCTTCTGTCAGCTTTTGGCCCTAAGACAAAAAATATTATCCATCTCCATAGAGGACCATTACAGTTCCGACCTTAACAAGCACGGATTCGAAATCTTGATGCTGTGCAACAAGGAACATCTCTTCCTTCTGAACACCTATGAAATCCTGGACCTTCGTCAATTGATATCCAACGGATTCATTTCCTTGGGACTGGCCTCCGAAGAGGCCCCTCTTACGGTGTAACCTCTACCTTCTTATTTTTAACTGGTCTAAACACAATTCCATATTAAGGCCACTACTGGCTTGGCACGCTTACATTTCGTATCTTTGAACAAATGTCATTGAAAATGAAAGATATAGCTAGACAACGATTGAGTATAAAGGTAAGCAGTATGGACATGCTTAACGACCAAATAAAGATGGAGGCCCACGCTTCTGCCTCCTATCTGGCCATGGCCTCATGGTGCGACCAGCACGCTTTTTTGCAAAGTGCGGAATTCTTCTACAAACAGTCCTTGGAGGAAAGGGAACATATGATGAAAATCTTCAAATTCGTAAATGATTGTGGCGGGAACGCACTGTCCCCGGCGGTAAACAATATAAACCATGATTTTTCCCATTTGGAAGAGGTTTTCGAAACGGCCCTGGAACAGGAAATAGCCGTTAGCAAATCCATCCACAACATTGTGGCCAGTGCGAGAAAGAACAACGACTTTCCAGTGGAGAATTTCCTTCAGTGGTTTGTTGAGGAGCAATTGGAGGAAGAAAAGACACTTCGGGATATCCTGGACCTGTTCGAAGTAATGGGAAGGGATGGGATCGCCCTTAAATTTTTGGACGAAAGAATAAAATAAACGGGAAATGGCCCGGGGGCAAGCCCTGTGACATTGGTCTACAACGGAGCATTCACTCCCCAATTGGGAAATTGAACCGTTTGCAATACAAAAAAGGCCGTCCAAAAAGACGGCCTTTTTTGTACTTTTAAAGGAGGTTACGACCTTGAATTATCACACGTATGGATATCAGTGGATCAATCCCTTCCGCCAAATACCTGTAATCCCCAATATACCAAAGTGGCCAAGGAGCCAATGGCAGCCACTAAATAGGTTCGGGCGGCCCATTTTAGGGCATCCTCGGAACCTTTGTATTCTTCGGGACTTACCATATTCTTGTTCTTTAACCAGGCCAAGGCCCTGTTGCTAGCGTCGTATTCTACCGGTAAGGTTATAAAACTGAACAGGGTGGCAAAGCCCATCATCACCAGACCGGCGACCGCGATCCAGTACCCAAGTCCAATTCCGGCCGCGGCACCCAACATGATCCCCCCGAAGACCACCCACATGGACATCCCCGAAGTGACACTAACCACGGGCACCAACTTGGACCGCATTGTAAGCCATTCATAGGCGGTGGCATGTTGTACCGCATGGCCGCATTCGTGGGCCGCAACGGCGGCAGCTGAGGCATTTCTCTGACTGTAGACCCCTTCACTAAGGTTCACGGTTTTGTTTACCGGGTTATAATGGTCCGTCAACATCCCGGGGGTAGATATAACCTTTACGTCCCTGATCCCATGATCGGCAAGCATTTTTTCGGCAATTTCCGCCCCGCTCATCCCGTTCCTTAAATGTACCTTTGAATAATGCTTGAACTTGCTCTTAAGTTTATTGCTGACCAACCAGCTTACCAAAGCGATCGCACCAAGTAATATATAATATGTCATCATAACAAATCCGTTTTATTTTATTTAAAGATACTAAAGATTTCCCTTTGGATATCATAACCATTTCCTTGACAAAGCAAAAACCCCGCCAAATTTGACGGGGCCTGATGATATGACAAAATGTACCTGTTACACTGTAAACGTTTGCCAGTTAAAGGCCTCTATAATTTCTTTGTACACAACTTTCCCTTCCACTATATTCACCCCTTTTCGGAGGGAGGCGTCCATTTCACAGGCCTTTTCCCAACCAAAATTGGCCAATTTCAATACATAGGGCAAGGTTACATTGGTAAGGGCCATGGTAGAGGTATAGGGTACGGCACCTGGCATATTGGCCACACAGTAATGGACCACATCGTCTATGATATAGATCGGTTTTTCATGGGTAGTGGGCCTAGTGGTCTCCACACATCCACCCTGATCAACGGCCACATCCACAATAACGGTTCCCGGACGCATTTCCTTGAGCATATCGCGCGTTATGAGATTGGGCGCCTTGGCCCCTTTTAAAAGCACCCCCCCAATAATGAGGTCGTGGTCCTTTATGTGTTTTCGAATATTGAACTCGTTGGAAAATTCGGTCACCACATGACTGGGCATCACATCGTTCACATAGCGCAGCCGTTTCATATTGATATCGAGAATAGTGACATGCGCTCCCAGTCCGGCTGCCATTTTTGCAGCCTGGATGCCCACTACGCCCGCTCCCAAGACCAAGACCCTTCCCGGGGGCACTCCTGGAACGCCCCCAAGCAGTACGCCCCTTCCCTTTTCGGGTTTTTCCAGATATTTTGCTCCCTGTTGTATGGCCATTCTGCCCGCCACTTCGGACATGGGCGTCAACAAGGGAAGGGTTCCATCCTCATCCTCCACCGTTTCATAGGCGATACAGACCCCTTTCCTGTCGATCATCGCTTCGGTCAGGGTCTCGCTGGATGCAAAATGGAAATAGGTGAAAACGATCTGTCCCTTTTGTATATAGGCATATTCCTCCTTAATGGGTTCCTTTACCTTTACGATCATTTCGCTAAGGGAATAGACCTGCCCAATGGTATCCAAAATGATGGCGCCTACCTGTTTATAATCCTCGTTAAAAAATCCGCTACCATCCCCTGCGCCCGATTGCACGTAGACTATATGGTTGTTCTTTACCAGTTCAAAGACCCCCGCAGGTGTCATCCCAACCCTGCTCTCGTTGTTCTTGATCTCCTTCGGAATGCCTACTTTCATTTTTTCGGATTTTCTGGAACTAATTAGGGAAAAAACGAAGATGCTGTTACACTCCTCCGTCCCTTCCCATCAATTATGATAATTAGTCGGTCAAAAGTGTAACAATTATTTATAATAAAAAAACAAAACAGGTTAAATGTAGGGGTAGTGACGACAAAAAGATGTTTTGTATAATTTTACCCTGTATTTTTTAGGGGGCATTCAACAAAAAAAGTTAAAATTTTACCTATTAACCATATAATTTTTAGGGGGCGCTTCAGTCACTTTGGTTTTAGGGCCCTTCTTTCCTTCCATCAACCCGAACAGCGCCCCTTCATTTGATCAGCCAACGATATTGACGATCTTGCCCGGCACTACGATCACCTTTTTGGGCGTCCTTCCCCCTAATTGCACCAGGGTCTGTTCATTGGCCATGACCGCCGCCTCTATCTCTGCAGGTGAAAGGTCGGCGGGAAGCTCCAGTTTAAAGCGCATCTTACCATTAAAGGATATGGGATACTCTTTACTGCTCTCCACCAGATATTTCCCTTCAAAAAGCGGAAAGGGGGCCGTGGCAATGGATTCCGTATGGCCCAAAAGTTGCCATAGTTCTTCGGAAATATGTGGGGCGTAAGGGGATACCAGAATGGCCAAGGGCTCCAAAATGGCCCTATGGTGACATTTTTGGGATGCCAGCTCGTTTACACAGATCATAAAGGAGGATACCGAGGTGTTGAACGAAAAATTCTCAATGTCGGTCTCCACTTTTTTAATGGTCCTGTGCAAGGTCTTCCACGATTCGGCACTGGGTTCCCCCGCAGACACATAAAACCCATCAGCTGGCCCGGAATGGTAAAGTCGCCACAATTTCTTCAGAAAACCGTGGGCACCCGTAATTCCGGCGGTATTCCAAGGCTTGGACTGTTCCAAGGGGCCAAGGAACATTTCGTACAACCGTAGGCTATCTGCCCCATATTCGGCACAGATACTGTCCGGACTCACCACATTATACTTGGATTTGGACATTTTTTCTACCTCCCGACCTACTACATAAGAATCACTATTCTTCTTAATACTACCATTGTCATCTAGAAAAATTGCATCTTTAAAATTAGGATTTCTATCTTTCCATTCCCCAATTACAATTTCATTTGAGGAATTTACTATTGAAATATCTACATGAATTGGATTTATTTCAAGAACTATTAATTTCAACTTTTCGAAAGGAATTTTCAAAACTGGTTCAACAATCTTTGAAACATAATTATTCCAGCGTTCTTGATTTCCTTTTATCTTGCTATCAGGAATATTATCCCACAGGTTTTTTGAAATAAAAAGTTCATTTGTAAAGTGCTCTCCCGAATGAAAATGTTCATTATCTGGAAAATCAACATGACCCCAAGACATTAACAATCTATAGGCAAAAGCACTGGTCCCCGTGATCATTCCTTGGTTGATGAGCTTTTTGGCGAACTCTCCCCGTGGCACCATCCCTTTGTCAAAAAGGAACTTCTGCCAGAACCGGGCGTACAACAAATGGCCCGTGGCATGTTCGCTGCCCCCGATATATAGGTCTACATCCTGCCAATAGTTTATGGCATCCTTGGAAAACAGTTCCCCATCATTGTGTGGATCCATATACCTATTAAAATAAAAACTGCTGCCCGCCCAGCCCGGCATGGTGTTCAACTCCAACGGAAATATTGTCTTACCATCGATCAGGGCATTTTCCACTACCTTGTTATTTTCACTGTCCCATGCCCAAACGGTGGCATTTCCCAAGGGAGGCTCCCCCGTTTCGGTGGGCAGGTATTTTTCGACCTCCGGCAATTTTACGGGCAAATGGCTTGGATCGATCATCTGTGGCATCCCATCCACATAAAAGACCGGAAACGGTTCGCCCCAGTACCGTTGGCGACTGAATACGGCATCGCGCAACCTAAAATTGACCTTTCCCCTGCCCTGGCCCAATTTTTCCAGTTCCGCTATGGCTACCTTTACCGCCTTTTTATAAGGAAGTCCGTTCAGAAAATCCGAATTGGCGATAACCGCCCCATCCTTATCGGAAAAAGCTTCGGTGGAAACGTCCACACCCTCAAAAATATTGGGGATGGGAAGGTTGAAATGGGTAGCGAAATCGTGATCGCGCTGATCCCCACAGGGAACAGACATGACCGCGCCCGTGCCATACCCCGCCAATACGTAATCCCCTATCCATACCGGAACGGGTTTTTTGGTGAACGGGTGTTCCACATAGGCGCCCGTAAAGGCTCCCGTAACCGACTTTACATCTGCCATACGATCGCGTTCGGAACGTTTGGCGGTCGCCTCCACATAGGCCTCCACTTCCGCCCTTTGTTGGGCCGTGGTGATCTTGGCCACCAGTTCGTGTTCGGGGGCCAAGGTCATAAAACTGACACCAAAAATGGTATCGGGCCTAGTGGTAAAGACTTCAATGGTACGTTCCTCCCCATTGGTAAAGGGGAGCACTTTAAAGCTTACCGAAGCCCCTTCGGACCTTCCGATCCAATTGGTCTGGGAATCCTTTAGCGGCTGGGGCCAGTCCAGTCCCTGCAGATCATCCAAAAGACGTTGTGCATAGGCCGAGATCCGCATGCTCCATTGGGTCATCTTCTTACGGATCACCGGATGCCCTCCACGTTCGGATACCCCGTTCACGATCTCATCATTGGCCAGTACCGTCCCCAGGGCCGAGCACCAGTTCACTTCGGTCTCCGCCAAATAGGTCAGCCGATATTTCAAAAGGACCTGCTGTTGCTCCATCTCAGTATACGAATTCCATTCCCCAGCGGAAAATGGGACCACATCGGCGTCACAAACAGCGTTCACGTTTCCGTTTCCATCCCTTTCAAAGTGGGCTATCAGCCCTTCAATATCCTCTGCCCTATCGGAATCTTTATTGTACCAAGAGCGGAAAAGCTGAATAAAGATCCATTGTGTCCATTTATAATATTCGGGATCGGAGGTACGCACCTCCCTGCTCCAGTCGAAGGAAAAACCTATCCGGTCCAATTGCTCCCTATATCTGTTGATATTGGTTTCGGTGGTAATTGCCGGATGCTGTCCGGTCTGTATGGCATATTGTTCAGCGGGAAGTCCGAAGGAATCATACCCCATAGGGTGAAGTACATTAAACCCCTTATGCCTTTTGTACCTTGCATAGATGTCACTGGCAATATATCCCAAGGGATGGCCTACGTGGAGCCCTGCCCCAGAGGGATAGGGGAACATGTCCAATACATAAAATTTTGGCCTATCGGAACGTTTTTCGGCCTTAAAGGTGCCTCTTTGGGCCCATTCCCGTTGCCATTTTTCCTCTATCTTCCTAAAATCGTAGATCATTCCCAAAATATTTGCAAACCAATGGTTCAATAAGCGGCAAAAATAAGCCTATTCCCCGAAAGGTAAAAGCTATTCCCAATTTAAGAAGCGGCATGCCAAGACCTGTGCCGATAAGATCGAATTGAATACCATGGTTCCAAAAAAAAATATATCTTTAAAAGGTGCGTACATTTTATTTTACCCTGTGTTTGGCCATTGGCCTTTTTTTATGTCCGTTTGCGTTTTCCCTACAGGCGCAACTGGGGTTTTGTGGAGGTAATTCGGGAGACCCGATCGTAAACGAGACCTTTGGTACGGGAACGGACACAGGACCGGCCCTTCCTGTTGGCACCACTTCCTATACCTTTGTGAGCAGTTCCCCTGCCGATGGGAGCTATACCATTGCCAGCAGCATCCCTTATTTCGACTGGCACAATATACAGGACCACACCCCCAATGAATCCAATGGCAAGTGCTTGGTGGTCAATGCCGATTATACCCCAGGGGAATTCTACAACCGCAACGTAACGGGGCTTTGCGAGAACACCTCCTATGAATTCTCCTCCTGGTTGATCAATCTATTGCCCAGCCTTGGCTGTGGCGGGGCCGGTATCCCCATAAACGTACAGTTCCAGATTTGGGATGCCAGCGATACCGATCTTTTGGCGAGCGGCGAAACGGGGAACATTCCGGGAACCTCAAGTCCGAACTGGGAACAGTACGGATTGGTCTTTAGTACCTTGCCCGGCCAGACTTCGGTGATCTTGAAAATGATCAATAACGGGGTGGGGGGCTGTGGCAACGATCTGGCCCTGGACGATATCGTTTTTAAGACCTGTGGCGATTTTATCGGTATTGCCGACCTACAGGACAATGCCGCCATGGTCCTCTGCGACATTGATGCCCCTGTTGCTCCCCAACTTACCGCTACCCCCGACTTTTCCATCTATAGCAGCCATGCCTATCAATGGCAGGAAAGTGCGGATGGGACCACTTGGTCGGATATCCCCGGAGCTACAGGACAGCAATATAATGCATCCCCCATTTTTACAACCACCTATTACAGGACCAAAGTGGCCGAAGATCCCATTAACCTCAGTAGCCCCCTTTGCAGTTCGGTCTCCGAAATCTATACGGTCACGGTGGTTCCCAGGCCAGATCCGCCCCTTTCTAGCGGCAATCTTGCACTGTGCACCAATGAAACCCCTATTTTACGGGTTTCGGTTCCCAATAACGTTCAGGTAAATTGGTACGATGCCCCGTCGGGAGGCAATCTACTCGCATCTGCGACTACTTCCTATTCCCCTTCCGGTGCCGGAACCTATTATGCCGAGGCCGTACCGCAATCGGCCGATTGTACCTCCGCAAGCAGGACGGCGGTAACATTGGATCTTTATGAGCTGCCCGCGGTAACCGACGAATTCCTGGAATTTTGTGAAGATGGGGACATCATACTGTCGGCGGGCATCCAAAATGTAAGTTATGACTGGAGCACCGGGGAGAGTACTCCCCGAATACGCATTTCCTCGCCCGGCACCTATACAGTGATGGTGACCAATATGTACGGCTGTAGCGCCTTAAAGACAATTAGCTTGGAGCAGATAGATCTTCCTGTTGTGGAAGGGATACGCTCTGTGGACTATGACCTTTTCATCGACGTGGCCAATAAGGGTGATTTTGAATATTCCCTGGACGGGCAACTATTCCAGGATGAAGCGGTATTCAGAAGTGTGGAAGGAGGGCTCCTTACCATTTGGGCTAGGGAAAAAAAAGGATGTGGGGCCGTCATCCTACAGTACATCCATTTGGTGGTGCCCAAATTTTTTACCCCGAACGGGGATAATATCAATGATAGCCTTGTGATCAACGGATTGGAAAACTATCCCAACTTTGAAATCAATATTTTTGACCGGTACGGGAAGCTTCTTAAAAGCAGTTCCTCTGTAGCCTTTGCTTGGGACGGTACCTTTAGGGGCAGGATGTTGCCCGCTGATGATTACTGGTACCTTCTACAGATCGGCAGTTCCAGTATAAAAGGGCATTTTGCACTGAAAAGGTAAGCCCTTGCCCTTAAAATCGATTGGACCCAAGCTGCGGCCATGGGCTGGGTCCAAAAGGTATCCGAATAAATTGAACGGCACACTTTAAAGCAGGCCCGCTGCATATTAAATCCTACATAGTGGGTTAAGGTCCATTTGTTATTCAATTTACTTTATTACTTTTACGTATTGATTTTTCCACCATGAGCAAGTCGTTTGAACGTTATCAAAAAAGAAAACTCATTTCCTCCTATTTTTCGGTAGTATTGAGCATAGGGCTGGTACTCTTTTTATTGGGGATACTTGGGCTTTTGGTGTTGAACACCAAACGGATGGGGGACCATTTTAAGGAACAGATCTCCATCTCGGTCTTTTTAAAGGACAATGCCAAACCGGTGGAAGTGGACCAATTGCAAAAAAGCCTTGCCCTGGCGGAGTACACCAAATCTGCCACTTATGTATCCAAGGAGGAAGCTGCGGAACAGCACAGTGAGGAAATTGGGGAAAACTTTATCGAATTTCTGGGCTATAACCCCTTGAAGAATTCCATAGACGTTAAATTACGGGCCGATTTTGTCTCTACCGAACAAATAGCGGGCATTGCTGCGGATATTGCCGAAAAATCCTATGTGGAGGAGGTCAGCTACGACAAACCCCTTATCTCCCTATTGAACGAGAACGTAAAGAGGATCAGTTTTTGGATACTGGTTGCCAGCGCCATTTTTACCTTTATAGCGGTACTTTTGATAAACAGCTCCATACGCCTGTCGATTTACTCCAAGAGATTTATCATCAAGACCATGCAAATGGTGGGGGCCACCAAGCGATTTATTCGCCAGCCCTTTATCTATACCAATATAAAGCTGGGAATGTTGGGCGCGCTTTTGGCCTTATTGGCCCTTGGAGGGGTACTGTATTATGTAAATGATAACTTTCCCGAGTTCAACCTGGCCGAGGACCCTTTGATCTTGGTCATTCTATTCGTAGGGGTCTTTGTGCTAGGGGTGGTCATTTCGGTCCTGAGCACGTATTTTGCCACCCAACGTTTTTTAAACCTTAGGACAGATGATTTATATTATTAAATTTGCCGTATGAAAAAAAACAGCAATACACCACAGAACCAAGGTCCCAAACCGGAATTCATATTTCAGGGAAAGAACTACCTCTTCCTGTTCATAGGTCTGGCCTGTATGGCATTGGGTTTTATTCTAATGAGCGGGGGCGGGAGCGACGACCCCACTGTCTTTAATCCGGAAATCTATAATTTTAGGCGTATCCGTCTGGCCCCTACCTTGGTACTCTTGGGACTTGGCATACAGATATATGCCATTTTATTGAATCCCCACAAGAACAAATAAGTTTTGGACCTACTCAAAGCCATTATCCTTGCCATTGTTGAGGGCATTACAGAATACCTTCCCGTTTCCTCCACAGGACATATGATCATTGTTTCTTCCTTTTTTGGCATCGCCCAAGAGGAATTTACCAAGTTGTTCACCATTGTCATACAGTTGGGCACCATCTTGTCGGTGGTGGTACTTTATTTCAAAAGGTTTTTTCAGAGTGTCGATTTTTACCTGAAACTGTTCGTGGCCTTTATTCCGGCCGTGGTATTGGGACTGTTGTTGAGCGATTATATAGACTCCCTTTTGGAAAACCCCATTACGGTAGCAATTTCCCTTGTGGTGGGGGGATTTATCCTTTTAAAAGTGGACGATTGGTTCGGGGATGGGGAAATGACCCATATCTCCTATCCTACCGCCCTTAAAATTGGACTCTTCCAATGCTTGGCCATGATTCCCGGGGTTTCCCGTAGTGGGGCGAGCATTGTTGGGGGGATGACCCAAAAACTATCCAGGACCACTGCGGCCGAATTTTCCTTTTTCCTGGCACTTCCCACCATGTTGGGGGCCACCCTTAAAAAAAGTTATGATTATTACCAGGACGGTTTCACCCTTACCGAAGAGCAGGTGCAGTACCTGATCGTAGGAAATGTGGTAGGGTTCTTGGTGGCGTTATTGGCCATTAAGACATTTATAGGCTATTTGGCAAAGCACGGATTTAAAATGTTCGGTTATTATAGGATCATAGTGGGAATCCTTATTTTGGTGATCCATTACTTCATTAGTCCCCTAACCGTACTTTAATGACGAAGGAAGATTTTTTGGAGGGACAGTTATTGTTGATAGACAAACCATTGACATGGACTTCCTTTCAGGCCGTGAACGCCCTTAAATGGGCCATCAGAAAAAAATTCGAGCTCAAAAAAATCAAAATCGGCCATGCGGGCACCCTAGACCCCTTGGCTACCGGACTTTTACTGATCTGCACGGGAAAATTCACCAAAACGATCGCCGATCTACAGGGCCGGGAAAAGGAATATACCGGGAGCATAAGCTTAGGGGCCACTACCCCATCCTATGATCTTGAAACGGAAGTGGACGCCACGTTTCCCACGGCCCATATCACCGAAGCCGCTATACGAAAGGCAACCACCCTGTTCCTCGGGGACATACAGCAGCTCCCACCCGTTTTTTCGGCGCTGAAAAAAGATGGGAAACGTTTGTACGAGCATGCCCGCAAGGGAACCGAAGTGGAAATAACGCCCCGCACCGTGACCATTTCCGTTTTTGAGATCATCGGGGTCGAAATGCCGAAGGTACACTTTCGGGTAGTATGCGGCAAAGGCACCTACATCCGCTCCCTTGCCCACGATTTTGGCAAGGCACTTGGCTCAGGTGCATATCTATCGCACCTAAGGAGAACCAAAATAGGCGATTTTAACGTAGATAATGCTATAAGCCCCAAGGATTTTCAGGAAAAGGTGCTTTCCGGGCAGCTATAGAAAGCAGGAGGTAAGGAAAGAACCCTTTTTTCGACCCACATTATAAAATAATTTAACAAAAAATCGGTTATATCCCCATGAACCTTAACAGGAGCCAGCTATCGCTATTGATTACCTTTCTCTCCATGTCCCTCTTGGTGGTGTCTCTGTACAACATACATTTAGGTTCAAAGCAAGAGGAAGAATATGAGATAGAGCTCAGTTTGGTGGAGGAAGATATGATAGAGGAAGAAATGGAAAAGGAGCCCTTGGAAGAATCCGAAAAACCGGGCCAGAGCAAAAGCAACCTCGCCTACAACGAAACGGCGAAACCAAGTGTAGGCAGTCCAGAACCACTTCAGACCCTGGAAGAGCTAATGGAAGAGCAGGAAACCGCTTCCAATAGTGAAGAGGATACCGATTATTTGAGTTCCGATACAGGGTATGGGGCAAGTCTTAAAAAATTGGCCAAACAGCGCCAGGAAGCCAAGCAAAAGATTGGGGAACTTGAAGCCAAAAAAGAGGCCCCTACCAGTTTTTCCAAAAGAAATACCACCGTTTCCTATTCCCTGATCGACAGGACCCATTACGACCTGCCCATTCCGGTCTATACCTGTATCGAGGGGGGAAAGATCGTTATAAATATCATAGTGAACTCCTCAGGCAATGTTACCGAGGCCACCGTAAACAGAAAAAGCTCCAATACCCTTAATGGCTGCTTGGTGGACAATGCCATTACCTATGCCCTAAAAGCAAGGTTCGACAATGCCTCCCGAAACGATCAACGCGGCACCATTACCTATTTATTCCAAGGCAAGTAGTCTTAAAAGGTCTTGCATTATATTTTCCCCTTTGTCCTTATTGTACCAAACCTGCAACAACTCCTTAAATTCAGGCGTCAGAAAACCGTTTTCCCGTTTATGATCGCTGGCCAGCACCGTGGCCCTTGAAGGTCTGGGACCCCATTGCCCAATCACATTTCCGGTCCCTGCATCGATGGCGATCAATTTTGGAATGGAAAGGGATCCCCCGGTAAGAAAGAAGGACATCAGCTCAAGATTTTCGTCCCTCAACACTATCCGAAGGAAAATGGAGGGGTAAAGGGAGGCAATTTTGTTCATTACGGGAAGACTTTGCGCTGCATCGGCACACCAGCTTTCCGTAAGAACCAGCCAATATTGTTTTTTTATAGGGCCGCCCAGATCCTCCAGGATAGTGGAAGGAACTTTTAAGGTCCTGTCCAAACGTTTCATGCGTTTTACGTTCAACAGGGTATAACCGACAAGGTCTTCGCTCTGCTTTTCGCCGGAGGTCTTTCCCGTTAAGGATAATTGGGTGGTATATGCCCTGTATCCGTCATAGGTCATGGCCTTTTTGAGTGCCTTCTGCAGCAATCCGGACATTGTTTTTTGGCTTTTACCAAATTCAATCGTTTCCATATGTCGTTTAAATTTTCATTAAAATTAGTCCCCCCTTCATTTTTAAACCCTGATTTTTATCACCTTTGTAGGAAAAGGGATGGAAAACTTACCCCGTGAAAAGGCCTCCAATAACCTGACCTGCCCGTAGGCGATGAAAATGCGTCCAAAATTGTGATCATTAAAACAAGAACCAATGGAAAAACATAGATGTCCGTGGTGCATCGGCGATCCACTGTACGAAGCGTACCATGACCGTGAATGGGGCGTACCGTTAAGGGACGACAGAGGCCTGTTCGAATTTTTGGTCTTGGAGACCTTCCAAGCAGGATTGAGCTGGATTACCATCCTGCGCAAAAGGGAAAATTTTAGGGATGCCCTGGACGGTTTCGATTTTAAAAAGATAGCCGCCTATGAAGCGGAAAAGGTAGAACTTTTAATGCAGGACAAGGGGATCATCCGCAACAGGGCAAAAATAAATGCTACGGTTGGCAATGCCAGGTCCTTTATGGAAATCCAGCATGAATTTGGCAGTTTTAGCGACTACATCTGGGGATTTGTAAATGGGAGCCCCATTAAAAATGCACTGATCTCCTCAAAAAATGCACCTGCACGTACCCTATTGTCCGATACCATTAGCAACGACCTTAAAAAGCGCGGCTTCAAATTTGTGGGCAGTACGGTCATCTATGCCCATATGCAGGCGACCGGAATGATAAACGATCACGAAATAAACTGCTTTAGATATGATGAGGTTTAAAATGATCATTTGTCCCTTATTTCTTATGATGTGCCTTGCTCTTGGCGCCCAATCAAAAATGGAAAGGGAATTTCGGATTAAAAGGTCGCAATTTCCCAAAAAAACGGCCGCCCTGCTAAAAGACCATCTGCAAAAGGTAAAACAGGTACGGTATTACAAAGAGGTGGACAGTGTTAAGGTCAGTTATGAGGTCAAATTCAAAAAGGACCGTTTGCACTACAGTATGGAATTTTCGGAAGATGGCCATCTGGAAGACATTGAGGTATCGGTGGAACAGCTTGATGTGCCAAACGAAACATGGGATAATATTCTGGGCCATTTGGAACGGGATTCCGTAAAATATAGAATAATCAAAATACAGCAGCAATATCCGGTATCGAACGATAGGGCCGAGGCCACCACTATTAAAAATGCCTTTCAGAACTTAATGTTACCGTATATCAATTATGAGGTCATGGTGTCCAAAAAAGGGAATAACGGGTTTAGGGACTATGAAATACTCTTTGATGCGGAGGGCCACTTTATAAGATCCAGGAAATCCCTTCCACCCAATTATGACCATATCCTTTATTAGGCAAATACCGGTACTGTTCCCGTTATTATTGATTCCGGCAGCAGTCTTTTCACAAGGGAATTTCACCGCCTATTGGGAGCCACAAGTGGCCATCAATTACGGTGTGACCCCTACCTATTCCCATAACTTTTCCATTGGCAACCGCAATTATGTCTTAAAGGATGGAGACCTGCAAGTGTCGGGAAGGCAGGTTGACATTGCCCATTTCTCCAATCTACAGGTATTCGGAAACCAAAGTATAGCGCTTGGCGTACAATATCGTTTCCGGAGCAATTTCGGGGACGGAGGCAACAATGAGCTGCGGCTTACCCAACAATACAACATAACACATGGTGCCGAAAAAGTAAGATATGGGCATCGATTACGAACGGAACAGCGCATTACCAAAAGTTCGACCATCCACAGGTTTAGGTACAGGGGTACGGTCGATTTTCCATTGAACGGTTTAAAGCTGGATGTGGGGGAACCGTATTTTGCGGGCTCCTTGGAAAGCCTTTTGAGCGTTTCCCAACATATACGGCCCAATTATGACCAGCGTTTTTCCACCACCATTGGTTGGTTACTGAACGAACATACCAAAATACAGGGAGGTTTGGAATATCGGTTGGAAAACTATACACATGCAACGGAACAGGTGTTTTTTATCCAATCATCCCTAGTTCTCTCCTTTTAATATTTCAATGAAGGTTTTTCTCGGGATCCTTTCGGCCCCCAAGCTTTCCAAATGGGAGGTATATATCTGACAGTCCAAAAGTCCATATCCTTTTTCCCATAATTCCCTTGCCAAATTTATAAACGCAAATTTGGAGGCGTTGCTTACCTTGCTGAACATGCTTTCCCCGCAGAACACATGTCCCAAGTTTATCCCGTAAAGTCCACCGACCAAGGATTTCCCTTCCCATACCTCATATGATTCCGCCACCCCAAGGGCATGTAATGCGTTGTAAGCCCCTAGCATTCCATCCGTGATCCAAGTACCCTCCTGTCCCTTTCTGGGTGCTTGGGCACACTCTTGCATTACTTTTTCAAAACAGCTGTTCTTGGTAAGCTTGAATTTTTCGGAGCGCAGTACCGTTGACATGCTCTTGGAAATCTTTATTTTATGGGGGAACAGGACCATTCTTGGATCGGGGCTCCACCAAAGGACGGGACTTTCCATATTAAACCATGGGAATATTCCGCTTTTATAGGCCAAAAGCAACCGCTCAGGGGAAAGGTCACCTCCCACGGCTAACAAGCCATCTTCATTGGCATTTTCCACGGGGGGAAATTCCAAGCGTTCGGACACGAAGTATAAGCTGCCCGGTTCCTGATCGCCTTTCATCACAATTCTTATTTTATGCCATAGAGGCCATCCCTAAACCAATTAAATTGGAAAGGATGGCCAAAATGTTGAATTTTAAAGGCTAAAAGGGCAGATCGTCGTGATCTTCCTCATTTAGGTTATCGGCCGGTTCAAAGGCATCCATTGGAGGAACCGGGGGCATCCCGTTCCCTTGGTCGGCCTGAACACTTTCGATCCTCCATCCCTGTATGGAATTGAAGTATTTGGTCTCCCCCTGTGGGTTTACCCATTCCCTTCCCCGCAGGTTGATGCTTACCTTTACCTCTTGGCCTGCCCTATAGGAGTTTAAAAGGTCGCACTTATCCTGCACAAATTCGATCATGATGTGCTGCGGATATTGTTCTTCCGTGGTGATCACCATTTCCCTTTTACGAAAACCATTGCTTCCAAAAGTTTTGGTCTCGTCCACCATTTTAATTTTTCCCTGTATTTCCATTTTTTGTCATTTTGCTAGCAGTACCTTCCAAGCGGAAAGCACTTCATTGTTCATTAAAAATTCTTTTGCCTTTAGATGTATGGCATCCGTGTTCCCACTGGCCACGAGTACCCCAATATCCAGATTGGAGGCCATAAAGGCCCCAATTTCATCCACTGTGGGGAATTGCTCCACATTTCCCAACATTCCCAAGTCGTTCCCGCTAAGGACATGGCTTGTCCTTATCCCTTCGGGGATGGCATCCACACCCATTCCAAGGGAAGACAATGGTTTGGGCACTTCGAACATTCCTTTGTTGGCACGACTGTACCAATTACCACCCATCCGTGCCACCAGATCAATTTTAAACTGGTCGATATTTCCGGAAGCGTCCAGAACGGCCTCATCCAAATGTATTTTCAATACTTCCGAAAAAATCAGGTTTCCGGCACCTCCCCCGTCACCCAACGGTTCCACTTTAAGGACTTTACATTCCATTTGTACGGGCGACTCGCCCACTCGGAACGGCTTCACCAGATCGGACGCCAACATGGTGAGGCCCGCTTTTACAAATTCGTTTTCCCCTTCCCCATATTCGGTACTCGTCAAGGACATTTGCTGTACCATATCATAATTTACGATATTGATCACGACTTCCTTGGTATTCCTTGCGTTTTCCAAAGTGTGCTTGGTTGTATTGTCACGTACCCTTCGAGAGGGAGAAAATATCAAAATGGGCGGGTTGGACCCGAACACATTGAAAAAACTGAACGGTGACAGATTGGGCCTACCGTCCCCGTCAACAGTACTTGCAAAGGCGATGGGCCTTGGCCCCACGGCCCCTAACAGGTATCCGTGCAATTTGGCCGTGGAAACCTCCGAGGGAATAATGGAAAGCACTTTTTTCATGGTCCCGCAAAGATAGTCAAATTGTGGGCAAAAATGAAACCGTCCCTTTGCCCCGCGAATAGAATATCTTGGTGCATTTTACGTTATCTTTAAAAATAATCTGGCAACGGAATGGGCCTCAATCCAAAAAAAAAGTACAATTTTCTGCTGTTGGTGGCTTCTTTTGCCATAGTGAGCCTTATACTCTGGAACACGAACAGCTTTTTTAAAAAGTTCAAGGAAGAGGAACGCTTAAAGATGGAGATCTGGGCCACCGCCCAATCCGAACTTTTACAGTCGTCCGAAGATAGGGACCTTGGCAACCTGCACGTAAAAATATTCCAGAACAATACGTCCACCCCAATGATCTTGGTGAACAAGGACAGTTCCATTAAGGTGAACAACATTGCGTTGGAGATGGCCAGGGACACCAACTATCTGCGTGGCAAGATCACGCAGTTCCAGCAGGAGAACAACCCTATTTCCATTGATTACAAAGGGGAGCATCTTGCCACGCTCTACTATGGAAATTCGGAAGTATTGAACAAACTGAAATATTATCCCATTGCCCTTTTGCTGATCATTTTCCTGTTCGGAGCGGTCATATTTTTCTTTTTCAAGACCAACAAAGCCTCGGAACAGAACAAATTATGGGCCGGAATGGCCAAGGAAACGGCGCATCAGATCGGCACGCCGCTGACTTCCCTTTTGGGTTGGAACGAATTGCTGAAAGGGGAAAATATTAGCAGTGGCATTACCGATGAGATCCAGAAGGATATAGCCCGTTTGCAGACGATAACAGAACGTTTTTCAAAGATCGGATCTCTTCCGAAACTAAGGGAGCACGATATCGTAAAAGAAACGAAGGATGCCTTTGACTATCTACAGCTAAGGAGTTCAAAACTGATCCAATTTTCCTTTCAAAGCAAAATTTCGGCCCTTCCGGTACTTCTTAACAGGGAACTATACCACTGGACCATAGAAAACCTGGTAAAGAACGGAATAGACGCCATGCGCGGCAAGGGCAGTATCTCCCTGGAAATATTGCAAGAAGGACAATTTGTAAGCATATTGGTATCGGATACAGGCCATGGAATCCCAAAAAGCAATTTTACGACTATCTTCAACCCTGGTGTCACCTCCAAAAAAAGAGGTTGGGGACTTGGCCTTTCCCTGGTAAAAAGAATAGTGGAGGAATACCATCAAGGGAAAATAAAGGTACTTTCTTCCAGCAAGGAAGGAACGATCATGAAAATATCCCTTAAAACCAAAATCTGAATTATGGCAAAGGAAGAACTTAGGATCATAAAGGAAGCGGACCTGACCAACAATTGTCCGGAATGTTTTAACCAGGCGCTGCGGCTCAGCTTTTATCAAAAGCACATATACAATAAGCTATACCATAAAATTTCTTCGGACGTCACCCATGAAATCAAATGCAAAACCTGTGAATCATTGATATATCCCGTAAAATGGACGGAAGATATTGAACGTGTGTTCGACTATTATCGGAAAATGGTTACCCCTGACAGGTCGAGCATACGCTTCACGGCCCTTTTCTATATCCTTGTCCTCTTTTGCATTGTGCTGGTGGCAGCGGGAAGTTACTACTTTCTGCGGGAGGTCATTCAATTTTAGCGCTTACCGATTGTGCTATGTCGTTGAATTCCTTTTCCGAAAAGGATACCTTGTTCTGGAAGGTGGCGTCCCCCATCCGGTTCAACGGAATAAGGTGAACGTGCACATGAGGCACTTCCAGACCTATAACGCTCATTCCGACGCGCTTACAATCCACTGCCTTTTCAAGTGCCCTACCCACTTTCCTGGCAAATTTCATCAGCCCCGCATAGGTATCCTCATCAAGGTCCATAATTTTGTCAACTTCTTTTTTGGGCACGCAGAGGGTATGTCCCTTGGCATTGGGGTTTATGTCCAAAAAGGCGATAAACCGGTCGTCTTCCAGAATTTTATAACAGGGAATCTCCCCTTCGATTATTTTCGTAAAGATACTGGCCATGGTGCTTTATTTATATATCAGGTAGATAATTGATCCGGACCCCCCCTTTTAAGATCGGGTGATTTCCATTATTTCAAATTTGATGGTGCCGTTGGGAATGGTAATTTCTGCCACATCCCCCACTTTTTTGCCCAAAAGGCCCTTACCTATAGGCGAACTGACGGAAATTTTTCCCGCCTTTAGGTTTGCCTCACTTTCGGCCACCAAGGTGTATTTCATTTCCATTCCATTGGCCTGGTTCTTCAATTTTACGGTAGACAGCACCAATGCCTTGGAAGTATCCAATTGTGACTCATCTATCAAACGTGCGTTGGCCACAATTTCTTCCAACTTGGATATTTTGAGCTCCAACAATCCCTGTGCTTCCTTAGCTGCATCATATTCCGCATTTTCCGAAAGATCTCCCTTGTCCCTTGCTTCGGCGATCGCTTGTGAGGATTTTGGCCTTTCAACATCCTTCAATTGGTTCAGCTCGTCCCGCAACTTTTTTAGTCCCTCTCCTGTGTAATACGATATCTTGCTCATAATTGTAATGTTTAATCAATATACTGTTCATCCAATGGCGTCCATACATCCTTCCACGGAAAAAATTCCAATGAAGGTCAGCTCCAAATATTTTAGAAATAGTATAAATACGAAAATCCTCTTTTTTATAGAGGATTTAAGACAAATATACATAATTTTTGTTCAATTTTGCCGCTGTGATATGAAATACCTTTCGGTTATGAAACGAGTATTATTTTTGGTCCTTGTTCTTTTTTCCCTCTCCTGTAGCAACGATCGTACAAACAGAAATCCCTATTTACAGGATATCGGGTTTCGGTTCGACCTCAACCTGAACCTCCCAACATACAGTCCACTGACCAATCCGTTCAATCCGATATATGTTGCGAACAATACTGCCGGACTCCGGGGGATTTTTGTGGTCAATATAGGGTCGGACCAGTTTATGGCATGGGAGGCCAGCTGTCCCAACCACGTCCCGAACGAATGCTCCACCATGATCTTGGATGGCCAAAACGTAGTCTGTTCCTGTGAAGGGTACGAATACAATCTTATAAACGGCCAACTTCAGAACAGGCCGGACGACGGCAGAAATTATTACGATCTCCTTTATTATCAAAGTACCTTTAGCGGTACCGTAGTCAGTGTTTCCAATTAAGGAAAAAAAGGTTCAAGCTTTCCCATTTTTAAAAATACGCCCAAAACCGTTTAACCTTTCGTAGAAAAAAGGGATGGGATCCCTTAAAATAAATTCAAGCGAAGATCGATCATAAAATTCCATGGACTTGTTCATTCCAAACCAATCCTTGCACTTTATTTTTAAGGCGGTACCTGCGTTCACAAAACGGTTCTGTTGGTAATCAGGGGATTCAAAGGGAATGTCCTTTGCCACAAGACAGGAGAGATATGGGAAATTAACCCCAGCGCCCAATGACCCGGTAATACTTGCCCAAAAGCGACAGTTCATCTCTATTATCTTTACTCTATTCTCAGACTCATCGTACCGAAGATCAAAATGTACCACGCCGTTCCAATTCAAGGTCCGGACCACTTCCTTAACCAATGATAAAACTTCTTGGTTTTCCAAAAAATCTATATTTGGCGCAGGGGTGAACCTTCCATTTCCCATTTCCGGTCTCTTCTGGACGGTATGGGCCAAAACCTCTCCCTCCTTACAAAGTACGCTGCAATCGATATCATATCCATGTATAAAGGACTGAAGGATAAATTTATCCGTATCCGCGGATTTCGAAAATCGTAGAAAAAGACTTTCAAGACAATCATAAAATTCTATTCCCTTACCTCCGCTTCCCTGTTTGGGTTTTAACAGGACAGGGAAGTTTATTGCGATGATATCTTCATCAACATTTCGTTCCTCGCTACAATCAAGGGTCAAGGGACATGGTATTGCCCTTTCATTTACCCACTGCGCCAAGGTCCACTTGTTCACCGCAATATCAAAAGAACCGACATCGGGCAAGGGGGCCAAGGAAGTAATGCCCTTAAAAATGTCACGGTTACTTGAAATATATCGAATTGTACTTTCATCCACCGGAAGCAGCACATCGATATTTTCCTGTAACAAAACTACCTTAACAAAACTCAGCCATGCGTTCCCCAAATTTTCACCACCCTTAAATAAAAAGAATCCCGACAAATGTCTGGAATATCGTATTCTAGAACGGGGATTTGAGGAAATGGCATAGATCTTCACGTCCTTTTGCACGGCCAAACACTGTAGCACGGGCAACGCAAAAGCACTTTCGCCGTCAGGAATCAAAACGGATATACAGGACATAAGAATGTAATTATCTTGTACCTAGGTACTTGTTACAAGCTAAAAGTAAGGGAAAGCCCTTCTGGGTTATCCTATTGTCCACAAAAAGTCAAAAAAAATCGTTCCATGACCATTTTACATAGTAGTGGACCTGTCGCCGCTCCCCAATATTTGGTCCATAAACCAACTTGTATGGGCGCCCGTCTCCCCGGTGGAAGGATGTTGGCCGTTGCCCAAAAGGTGTTCCCTGATGTTGGCCACATGGTATTCCTGTACATGTAAAGGATTGTCGATGAATAGCCTGGTTTCCCCTTCTTTGGTCCTCAACACGATATCTTCTTCGTTAAAGATGGAAAATTCCACACTGCCCATACTTCCAAATATTGCCACTTTATCGACCCTTTCAACGGTGCCGAAATTCCAGCTGCCCTCCCCCGTAATCCCATTTTTATGGATCCAACAGGAAGTAATGGCATCCATGGCCCCGTACAGCCCTTGTTGGTTGGTGGCTATGCCGTACGCTTTTTCCACTGCGCCCAGGAAATAAACGAAAAGATCCAGACCGTGACTTGCCAGATCGTCAAAGTATCCTCCTGGGGCAACCAGAGGGTCGGTACGCCAATTATATTGACCGGATAGGTCCGCGGCGGATGGTGGCTTCCCCAAATGCCATCGGATATGCCGGATCGATCCTATTTGCCCTTCGTCCAACCATTGCTTTACCTTTAAAAAACGGGGCAATGAACGTCTGTAATATGAAGAAAACAGGGGTATTCCCCGTTGCTTGAAGGCATCCGATATGGCAAGGCTCTCCCTATAGGATGGAGCCAAGGGCTTTTCAATGCAGCAGGGCTTCCCGGCGTTCGCGACCATTATACCGTACTTTAGGTGCGTATCGGGGGGTGTTGCAATATATACCGCATCCACTGTTGGATCCGCTATAAGTTGCTCCGCGCTGGTAAAGAATTTTGGTACTCCGTGCCTCTTGGCATAATCGGCAGCTTTAACCCCATCCCTGCGCATTACGGCGGTCAGCTTAAAATCGGGAGTAAGTTGGTATGCGGGACCACTTTTTAATTCGGTTACCGCACCACAACCAATAATTCCCCAACCAATTGGGGAATCTATCAACTTTTTTTTGTCCATTGCTTAATTTAAAAGGACCGTTCAATAGGCTCCCGCCACCGGTCCATCACAAAAATAGGGTAATTAAACCAAAAAAGGGCACGCATCCAAAACTGGACGCCCGCCCTTATATCAAAGGAACCGAAACTATTATTTTCCCTATATTGGTCCCTTTTTAAAAATTAACGGTCGCCCCCAGCAGAAAATTGGTACCTGCCTGTGGGTAGTAACCTTGCACCTCAAAGGAATTTCCCGGTGTGCTAAAATCGTCCACATAGGTAAATCCGTTGGAGACATATTTTTCGTTAAATACGTTGTTTATAAGACCCGAAAGTACAATGGACCTCACCATACCGTTCAGTTGAATTTCATAATTAAGGTTTACATCGGTGGTAAAATATCCGTCCAGTTTGGAAGCTTCGGTGTCCGTATTGCTCATATATTGTTCCCCCACATATTTTGATAACAACGAAAGGGTAAAGTCGTCGGAAGGTGAAAAGGCCAGGGCGTTCCCGACTATAATGGATGGCGAAAATGCAATAGTGGTATTGCCCAAATTTTGTACGGCACCATCCCTTACAATGATCAAATCCTTGTTTTTATTACTGCTCAGCGCTATGTTGGGCCGTGCCGAAAATTTGTTCCCCAGTTCAATATTTGCGTCCACTTCCAGCCCCATCCTATAACTATCGCCCACATTGGCCCGTAGTGGCGCTCCAACATCGTTGAGTTCACCTGTAAGCACCAATTGATCTTTGTAGCCCATATAATAGACGTTGGTGTTCAATTGAAGCCATTGTGACACATAACGCCAACCCAGTTCAAAATCGTTCAGTTTCTCCGGCTTGGGACTTCCATTTTCATAGTCGTTCCTATTTGGTTCACGATGGGCCCTTGCATAGGAAAAATAAAAATTATTGCTGGGATCAAGATCATAGGTAAGGCCGGCCTTGGGATTAAAGAAATGGAAAACATCGTCCACCAACCCGGTATCCTCCCCGTTGGCCTCATAGGTTACCGTCCGGTACTGTAGGTCGGCATACAGGCTCCAATGGGCGTTGATGGCATAATTGGCCTTTGAAAAGAAATTAAGGTCGGTCTTGGTGGAGGTGTCATCGTAATAACGATCGCCATACGACCCATCGCCGGCAAAGCGCGCCCAGATAACCTCCCCAAAATGATCTCCTTGGTACTTGTTCCAACCGCCCCCAAGAATCAATTTAAAATTGGCCGGGTCGTATTGGGCCGAAAAAGTGGTCCCATAGAAATCGTTGTCCAGCCATCGTCTCCTGATCAGGTCCGTGGTGGTAATCTCTTCCCCATCCACCACTATTGGCCGCAAGGCATATGTTTCAAAGTCGTCATCTTCCCTGAACTGTTCAAAATATCCCCTTCCCCGGGTATAGTGAAGCGCTAGATTGGTGCTCCAATTTCCGGAAAAGCGTTGGTTCCACAACAATTGAAAATGATCCTGTTTATAATTGTCCACTTCATTTTCGTAAAATTGGACGGCTCCGTTTTCATCGGTATACATTCCTGCCGAATTGTAGGTCCTGTCGTTCTCCAAGGTGGCGGCATCTATTCCGTTCCAAGCTTGGTAGGTGATCTCATGGCCGCCGAACAACAATGCCTTTATAAGGGTATTGTCATCCCTAAAGGCCCCTTGCAAAAAGTAGGACTCCAGTTTGGAGGATGCCCTGTCTATATAACCGTCCGAGTCAATTTTGGACAAACGGCCCATGATCTCGACATGGTCGTTCAGCAATCCCGTACTGAACTTTAGGTTGTTGCGAAAGGTACCGAAACTTCCTATAGAGGAAGAAATTTGGGCGTATCCCTCTTCGGAAATAGCGTCGGTAAGCAGGTTGAGGCTAGCGCCAAAGGCCCCTGCCCCATTCGTGGATGTTCCTACCCCACGCTGTAACTGTAGACTTTCCGTGGAGGAGGCAAAATCGGGCATATTGACCCAAAAGGTCCCGTGCGACTCCGAATCGTTATAGGGAACACCGTTAATGGTCACGTTTACCCTGGTAGCATCACTGCCCCGAACCCGGATCCCTGTATAACCGACCCCTGCACCTGCATCGGAGGTAGTTACCACCGAGGGCAAAAAGTTCATCAGCACAGGAATGTCCTGCCCCAGGTTGCGGGGAGCGATCTGTTCTTTGGTAAGGTTTGAAAAGGTTACAGGTGATTCCTTGGTGACCCTAATGGCGGAGACCAACACCTCGTCCAAAGTGATTTTTTTTCCCTCTAGGGAGTCGATAGGTTGTTCTTGGCCCAGAACCGACACTGCGGCGCCAAAAACGGCAAATGTTGTGAATAAAGTTTTCATTCGTAAATGTTCGTTACGAATAAAAGGGGCCGTTATTCTTGTTAAAAATTGATTGTTTGTTTTTTCCCCGGACACGTGCCGGAGAATAAAACGATGAAATCCAAAATAGCGATTTACGCATCCCTTGGCAGCATTACCCGCCCAGGTTCCTTGGGTATAATCTCAGCCTGCCGAAACAAGCACCCCTTTGAGATGGCGGCAAAATTACATTGCGCTTTTTACATTTCATAATAAAAACCGTTAATAATTAACTTTTAATTATCGTCATTAAAATGGCAATTACGTACTTTAGACCATCGCTGAAAAAGCTTCGTGGCATGAACAAATCCAAGAGTGGATTCACCATTAAAATAATCTTTAGCTACCTTATTCTAGGGGCACTGGCACTGGTGGTGGGCTATTTTATCTTCACGGAGATCAAAGTGTTCGTGTCCTCACAGACCGACACCCAAAACGATAACAAACTTCTGAAAACCGGATCCCTTCTAACGGAACTCTATGAGGCCGAAAGCCTCTCCAAAATAGCCCTTCAAAAAAAAACAGCGTCCAGTTTTAAAGCCTACACCCAAAAAATAGACAGTGTATTTAGTGCCATTGACAGCTTAAAGATGCTCTCCCAAAACGAGCATCAAAAAAGAATGCTGGACAGTGTACATTTTTTACTGCAGAAAAAGGTGGACAACAGCAGGGAGCTGTTGAAAATTAAGGCAAGGAACGAAGAGAACAGTTCCCTTGACAATGCTTTGGCCCAATTTAACAGAATAGAGGAATCCCTAGGAAAAATTACCCCGGAAAGCTTGAATCCCAATTATTTTGAACTGCCACCGGAAGCCCAGAGCACGGTACGCAAATGGGCAGAGTACCTAAGTGAGAACGTTCCAAAGGATTCTACCAATATTCCGGGATCCAGAAAAGTGGACTCGGTACTTACCGCTTCCCGATCCCTGTTGGCGGAAGCAAAACAGAACAACAGAAAATCCCAGCGTACCGTGGCCCAGAAGGAACTGGAACTCAGCAGCAACGATATTCAACTGTCCCGGCAACTGAGGGATATCATTTCCGCCTTCGAGCAGGAGGTCATTACCAACACCTATACCGAAAATGTAAAAAAACAGCAAGCACTGACCCGCAGTATACGCCTTGCAGGGTTTGCATCGCTCCTTGGATTCCTTATCGTGGGACTCTTTACATTTTTGATCACAAAGGATTATTGGAAAGTACAGCAGTACAGACAGCGATTGGAAAAGGAAAAGAAATTCTCCGAATCACTTTTAAAGAGCAGGGAACAATTGATCTCTACCGTAAGCCATGACCTACGTACACCATTGAACACTATTTCGGGGTATTCCGATCTTATGGAAAACACCGGGCTTACCGGAAAGCAGGTGTCCTACCTAAAACAGGTGAAGTCAGCTTCCCGGTATGTCAACAGTCTGGTAAACGACCTACTCGATTTTTCCAAACTGGAAGCTGGCAAGATCAATCTCCAAAAAAAGACCTTTATCCTGTCCGAACTGATCCGCGAAACGGCCGAACATATCCAAGAATATAACCGCACCAAAAATTTAAACCTTATCATCGAAATAGATGGACGGCTAGACCATCCCGTGCTGGGAGATCCCTTGCGGATCCGGCAAATACTGAGCAACCTGATAGGGAATGCCTATAAATTTACATCGGAAGGCTTTATAAAGATCGATGCCTCGGTGATCAAAGAAGTCAACGCCTCCTATAAGACCAAGATCCAAATAATCGATTCCGGTATCGGCATCAAAAAAGAAAAACAGCAACATATTTTTAAAGAATTTACCCAAGCGGACACGGATACGGACAAAAGATATGGTGGCTATGGCCTGGGACTTACCATTTCCAAAAAACTTACCACCCTTTTAGGGGGCAAGATAAGTTTACAGAGCGAGGAAAATAAGGGAAGCAACTTTATAGTGGAACTGCCCCTGGAACTTTCCAAGACCCCCCTGGTGCCTCCCAAAACCCCCATGGCGCCACATAAAGATCTTTCCCTCCTGATATTGGACGATGACCCTGCCATGTTGAGACTGCTGAAGGAAGTATGCAGCAGCCTTCAAATTTTTGCCTATACCTTTTCCGATTTTGAAGATATAGAACACGATGCCGAGATTCGATACGATGTGGTACTTACCGATATACAGATGCCCAATATAACTGGGTTCGAGGTCTTGGAAAATCTTAGAAAACAGTCTTTTGACCATTATAAGGGACAGCCCATTGTGGCCATGACGGGAAGAAGGGACCTGGAAAAAAAAGTGTATGAAGATGCCGGATTTGAAGGGGTGCTACAGAAACCATTTACAAAGGATACGCTGGTGGAAATCCTAGCCCAACTTTTTCCAAAGGTGGTCGCTAAAATGGAAGGAACCGCCCCACAACCTAAACCAAGTTCCGGTTCGCAACTCTTCAGTTTGGACGTTATAGGTACCTTCTTGGGCGATAATAGTGAAGCCATGGGAGAGGTGCTGCACACTTTTATGGGGGATACCGAACGCAATATGGAACTTTTGAAAGTAGCGATCAATTCAATGGACCATCCGCAGATAAATTCAATTGCTCACAGGATGCTGCCCATGTTCCGCCAATTAAAGGCCATGGAAATAGTCCCTCTGTTGGAAGGTCTGGAGATTTTGCCGGCCAGCGCAATGGCGATCAAGGAACTGAATAAAACCTATGGCACTTTAAGGAACCATGTTACGGTAATGCTATTGGCGATCCGGTCCTATCTGCAACAGTCTCCGATCACAGGTCAAGATCGTAATGATTGATCCTATTATAGAGCGTTTTTCGGGTAACCTGTAATAGTTTCGCTGCTTTGGACTTGTTGAAATTGGTCTTCTTAAGGGCTTTGATAATCTGCTCCTTTTCAAATTCCTCCTTTGAGAAATTTGTTTCCACTGCAAGGGGCCGTTCCTTTTTCAGGGTCACCTCCTTGGGCAGTACACTTATCTCGACCTGTTCTCCCACGGTTAATAGCACTGCCCTTTTTATCACATTCTGTAGTTCCCTAAGATTTCCGGGCCAGTGATACTCTTGGAAGGCCTGAATTACTTCGGGAGAAAAGGAAGTTACATTTTTATCCAAGGAAATGTTGGCCTTGTCAAGAAAATGGCCCGCAAAGAGCATTAAGTCCTCAAAGCGGTCCTCCAAAGAGGGGATCTGTATGGAAAACTCATTGAGCCTATGGTAAAGATCTTCCCTAAAAGTACCTTTTTCTATCGCCTCCAATAGATCTTCATTGGTGGCGGTAATGATACGCACATCAACTTGGATTTCCTTTGTACTTCCCACTCTCTTTATTTTCCGCTCCTGTAATGCCCGTAACAATTGGATCTGGTTTTCGTACGACAGGTTCCCTATTTCATCGAGGAAAAGGGTGCCCCCATTGGCAGATTCGAAATGTCCTATCTTATCTTCTATCGCACCGGTAAAACTACCCTTCACATGTCCAAAAAATTCACTTGTGGCGAGTTCCTTTGGGATGGCACCACAGTCCACTGCCGCAAAATTAAAATCCTTCCTCTTGCTTTGATCATGAATGGCCTTGGCAGTCACTTCCTTTCCAGTTCCACTTTCTCCGGTAATCAAGATAGACATATCTGTAGGGGCCACCAGTTTGATATATTCGTTCAATTTTTCAGAAGCTTCGCTTATTCCCCGTACAACTCCCTTTACAGGTACAGATGTTTCCAGGTTGCGTTTCGATTTCTTTGGCTCCGTGTTCCCTTTGGAAAAAACCTCTTCCGAAGGTACATTTCCCAGTTGGTCCTTTAGTGCATTTTGAATGACCATGACGATCTCATCCGGGGTAAAAGGTTTGGAGATATAATCATAGGCCCCCTTTTTCATAGCATTGACAGCAGTGCCCACCTCCGCATATCCAGTCATTACAACGACAGGAATCTTGGGATTGTTTTCCTTTATTTCAGAGAGCAGTGTCAATCCATCATAATTGGGGAGGCGCAGATCGGTAAGTACCAGATCAAAACCTGTTTCCTTTAACCTGATCTTTGCTTCCGATGCTGAAAAACTGGTTTCCACATCATATCCCTTTTTACTGAGAAATTTTTGAAGCATTTGACAGAAAGAAGCGTCATCCTCAATGATCAAGAGTTTGGACATTATAAGTACGATTAAAGGTATGCCCGTAAAAATACTACAAGTAAGTCAGTTGTTTTTTAATTTTATCATAAAAAAATAACACAGACAAAATCTGAATTTATTTTGGCCGTGCAATTTTTTGGTTGAAGTTACGTGTTCAAGTTCCAGAAATAAAAAGAGGGACCGTATAAAACGGCCCCCCTCTACCAAACCAACTTGATGCAAAACAAATAACTCAAGTTTTACCTACATATCTATCCAGTTGCCTTTGTTATCGGCGTACAGTAAGCCCTTTGTTCCATCTTCTAAGGAAACTTCCAATTTATACTGTTCCGCTTCATTCACTTGGGCTTTGCTTATCCTGGCAGTGGGATAATTCTTTGAAATTGCGGCGGTGATCGCTTTTGGAAGTTCTGTCGTCTTAATTTCACTGAATCCCTCTTGCTCATTTGTGGCGGAGGCATTATCCCTATCCCTTTTTTCAGCTTTCACTTCTTGGGCACAGGCCGTCAAACTTCCCATTGCCAGTATTGCCACTAAAAAAATCTTTACCATAAATTTTGTTTTAAATATTATATGACGTAATAATGAAAGAATAGTGCCAGAATACCCAAAAAAATTTCATTATAATCATATTATATTGATTTACAGTTATTTATATAAATTCCTTTAAAAAAAACCTAGGAGCATAAAATGTGTATTTTTGTGTATGCACGTGGAGGTAGGCAACCTCTTTACACAGTCTTTCCCCTTTAAAAGGATGGATTATGGCATAATTTTCAGGTTGTCCCGAAGGTGGGTTTACTTTAAATAAAGAATGGTCCGGTGCATAGACCTACTAAACCATCTCGGGGCAAGCCCATGAAAATATTCAAAGGAAGAAACATTATCCCGAACGACGCAGGGCTTCGGGGGAACAAAACGCATTTAATGTGGACTTATGCCATTAAAACTTATGGGTATTTAAGACTGCCATGCAACGCCTGAAATCATACAATAGCAAAAATAGAAAAGGCCACATTTCTGTGGCCTTTTCATCTAACAACTTTGAAATTAAGGTCGAACCTTATTGCTTATCGATAAAGTTACCTTCTGCATCTGCATAAACTGTTACAGCAGTTCCATCTTCTTTTGTAACTTCCAATTTATAGATTCCTTCTTCACTAACTGAAGCTTTGTTCAGGGCCGCACCGGCATGTGCACTTCCAAGAGCCTCTTTTACCGCATTGGGAACTTCCTCAGCGGAAATTTCCGTAAATTCTTCTTGGGCAGTGGTTACTTCCGTAACTTCTGTTGCAGTGGTTTCTGTTTGCTGGGCAAAAGCCGATAGACTTCCCAATGATAATGCTGCTACTAATAATACCTTTTTCATGATTATAAATTTAATTATTGAACTGATTTTTTGTATTGTTCTCTGATAAGTATATTGAAATAATGATACCAAAAATGAAAATTGGATAAATTAAAAGATAATATACTGTTACACTGATAATTATAATATAATTTTAAAATTTCACCTTTTTGCGGTCGTGTAATTATGGGTATAACCGCTTCCCTTTTTGTATAAAACCTACACAGCTCCTCCCGGACCATATACCGATCCCTTGGGTAGTCCTTTGTTTCGACCCGTAAAACTTCATAAAAAAAAGGACCGCATTTCTGCGGCCCTCTTTTTTCCAAACTAACCAAAAACTAATTCCAAATATGTATTACATATCGATCCAGTTCCCTTCAGAATCTGCATAAAGTGTAGCTGTTGAACCATCTTCCTTGGTCACTTCCAATTTGAAGATACCATCCTCATTTTTGGCTGCCTTGTCCAAGGACGCTCCAGCGTGTGCAGAACTTAGGGCATCGGTGATTACACTAGGAACTTCATCAGCTGCAATTTCGGTGAATCCGTCCTGTGTGGCTGTTACTTCAGTTCCTGTTACTTCCGTTGTTGGGGTCTCTTGAGCGAATGCCGTTAAACTTCCCAATGATAATGCTGCTACCAATAATACCTTTTTCATATCTTAAGTTTTAATTATTACTATTAATGTTCTGACTACCTATATGAAAGAATGGTGCCAATAAATCCAAAAGCTCCAGAAAAACAACCAACATGCTATTTTTCAATGATATACGTTCAATTTATTTTCCTGTTGTCCTTATTAAGGTGTGTAAACATGTGTATTTTTGTGAACGAATGTGTTTATTATGGATACATGTTTAAGAAAATTGGATTTGAGAAATGGATTTTTGACCTCCAAAAACAGATAGGCCGCTCCCAAGGAACGGCCTATCTATAACTATGGAAATATACTTTATTAAATATCCAGCCAATTGCCCAAGGCATCTGCGTACAGCTCCTTAACGGAACCTTTGTCATCCGAAATCTCTACTTTGTACTCTTCCTCCCCATTCACAAATACCTTTACCACTGAATATTCGGCATAATCCTTTTCCAACGCCCTAGAGATGGCGGAGGGCAATTCTCCTTTGGCTATTTCGGTGAAATCCTGTGCAATTATCAACTCCATGATTCCATCATGAAAAATTGGGGGATGGGCTGCCAGAGGCGTCAAACTTCCTATGGCCATGGCTGTAGCATATACTAAGTTCTTCATATCATTAGGGTTTTTTATAATCGTATTTACCATTTAAACATTCTTCACCCTATGAAATTATGATGCCAACTGTCAACACCGATGCTACAAATTAAATAAATGTCTGATTATAAATAGCTTATAAATTCCATATAGGATCGGTGGCTGTGTAATCCTGCACCCAAAAAACAAAAGTGTGTAATTACTACACACTTTTTAGGCAGAATGTCGGAAGACATGCCCCCCTCTTATTTATGCTTTACCTGATGGCTAGGTTTTAAAAGATCGTTCACCGTTTTTACGGGATTGAAGGTTACCGAAGGGACTTCTACGAACAAGGTGTTCCAAAAAGCCATTCCCCCGTTCCAAAGACCAGGAAGTTCCAAAGCCTTCAATTCCTTTCCATCACTGGTCTTTTCCGTAATAAATCCCTGTTTGTGGTCCACAAAGTCCATCAAGTTATATTTTTTGCCTTTATGGTTCCTAACTCCACATACAATATCCACAGGATTGAAATGGGTAGAATTTCTAAAAATTGCGTTTTGGCCTGCATCGGAAGTATCCACTTGTGCACTTTCTACGATCTGTAGTGAAACCGAACCTGTCCGGTCCCTAATCCAAAAGGGTCCTCCCCCGGGTTCGCCTTCATTTTTTACCATACCACATACCCGGATGGGCCTGTTGATCTTCTCTTTTAAAATTAGCTGTTGGTCCTTTAAGGAAAGCCCATCAAAATCCGGTTGCAATACCACATTTAGACGTTCTTCCATAAAGGTCCTTATATCGTTCAGAATCTGTTTGGTCAACAGTTCCTTTTCCAACGCTGCTGCAAACAAAAATGCCCTTTCTTGGATATCCAGGAGAAGACCTGCCAGAATCTTTTTGCTGCGGGCCACTTGTTCCAAGGATTTGGCGACTACAACATTGTCAATATTTTTAATAAAAATGATATCGGCATCTTGATCGTTGAGGTTCTCCACCAGAGCGCCATGCCCCCCTGGCCTAAAGAGCAGGGACCCATCCTGATTGCGGAACAATTGGTTTTCCATGTCCACCGCAACGGTATCGGTAGCGGATTTTTGATAGGAATATCCAATATTAAATGAAGTGGCCGTTGTATGGGATATCCTTTCCTTAATACCGATGAATTCTTGGTTGAACATTTCCCCGTGTTGTTCGGAAATCGTAAAGTGCAGGTTTGCCTGCCCCTCCGTGGCAGCATACAGGGCGGCCTCCTTTAAATGCTCCTCAAACGGAGTTGCCACATGATCCCCGTAATTGTGGAACGGAAGAAGTCCTTTGGGAAAAAAACCGTAGTTCAATTTTTCCGGGGAGAGCATTTCCTGAACAAAAAGGAATACCTCTTGATCCTTGGAAGTGGCGCGTGCAGCGATCCTGTTCCTGATCAAGGGATAAAAGGGAAACTCCTGTAATCCTTCCGAAAGGGCTTTTATATCGGCATCCCCGGTGCGTTTTAGATAATCCGATAAAGATTCCGTAGCGGGATCAAATGACTCCAAAAAGGCAAACAACGCCTTGAACATTCTGGAAGCGGCACCTGAAGCGGGCACAAATTTTAAAAGCGATACATTTTCTTTTGAGTTTTCAAATTTCTGCACGAAAGCATCTTCCTCAGGTCCATCAAATTTTATGATTCCGTCCGATATGACAGCGGCCTTTACCAGCGATACAAACGGAATTCCATCTTTAAAAGTTTCAATTTGTCCAAGGATTTTTTCCTCGGATATTCCTTTGTCCCTTAGCTGTTCCCTATCCTTCTCCGTAAATCTGGTCATCTCTTCAATAATTTATCTATATGTTCCGTGGCCGTGGCCATGCGCGCTTTTTTGTCGCCTTTTAAAATAACGAATTTTCTGTTATACTTCTCCAAAGTATCCTTAAAATACCTAAACATTCGTTCCCTTTCACCTGGCCGATCCCTAAGGTCATCCTTTTCCCACGGCACATCTATGTAGGTAAGAAAATAAAGATCGTACGAATTTTGGAGCGCGTACTTTTCCAAGACGGGATCACAGTATCCCAAATAATAAGCTTCCGAATATACCTTGGTTTCCAAGAGGTCGGTATCGCAAATAAGAATATCTTTAGCTTTTTTCGTCAACCTGTTTTCCAGTCGCATCTGTCCCTCCGCAATGGGTAATAGATCATGGGCCTCACAGGTCCTGCGTTCCTCGTTCCACTTATTCTGAAGATAGTCGCGGGCATATTCTGGCACCCATACGGAGCTATAATGTCTGGCCAATTGTTCCGAAAGGGTGGTCTTACCTGTAGATTCCGGTCCAAACAATACTATTTTAACAATGTCCGAGGATTCTTGTTTAAATTTTTCTTCCATGCTAAATACCCAAATATGGCTATTATGGTAAATAAAAAATATTGAAAGGAGGTAAAGATAAGTCCTTTATAGGCATAGAGGGGAACCGAAATAAGATCTCCCACGATCCAATATATCCAGTTCTCCAACTTTTTTCTGGCCATGGACCACATTCCAACAAAGAAAATAGCGGTGGTAAGGGTATCCACATAGGAAACCCACCCTTCCAATTTATCAAATAGGACGTAAACCAAGAGCACGAAGGCTACGGTTGCCAAAAACAGGAAAATGGCCCATTTATTTTCTTTGGAATCAGATCTTGTTATGGCGATAAAATGGGATTCGTCCACTTTTCTGGTCCAGAGGTACCACCCGTAAACGCTCATCGCGAAATAGTAAGCGTTTATAAGCATATCGCCCAATAGGCCGAATACCAGCAATATATATACAAAAATGCCTGTACTGATGATTCCGGTGGGAAAGACAAGAATATTCTCCTTCATGGAATACCATACACTGAGGAAACCAAAAAAAACACCTGTCAGTTCAAGGATGATCAGATGGGTAGGGACACCTTCATATTGCGCAAAGATCCAATCAAAAATGGGGTTCATAATCACTTCTATCGGATTTCACCACCTTCATGAACAACAAACCTTTGTCCATAAGCTCAAATGCCTCCCTGATCTCAATGGTGAGGACCTGCATCACTTCCCCATACTCCCCATACACCTGGGTACTTAAGGGGTTCTCCATAAGGGTAAGGCCAGAGGCCCTCAATTTCTTTATGAAGTTGATGATATGTACCTCATAATTGTTCTGTAAGGGGGAAAAGGTAAGTTCAACTGAAATGTTCATGTCCTTTTTATTAAATGTTACCAAAAACAATAGTAGCGTATAGTTGCGCCCTTCTACTCGTCCTTTATGGCGAAGACACAGGAATAGCCCTCAAATTCCATAAAGTGTATGGTATAGAACGATTCTTCACCGTGAAATAGGATGGTGCCCGTGGTTCCCTTATCGGCAAAGGAAAAATCCTTGATGTCAATATGGTGGAGAAAACTCAGTCCCGGATGGGCATAAATTTTATACAACGCCTCCTTAGCGCCCCAGACAATGGTAAGCTTACGGATCAGGGCCTCCGTATTGGCCAAGGTCTTGTATTCCTCCAAAGGGGTAAATTTACTGGCAATGGCCAAAATTTTGTCACGTTGGAGTTCTATATCGATCCCAACCTCGTCAAAATCGGCAATAATGATTCCGGTAAATTCATGGGAATGGGTGATGGAGATTTTCCTACCGTCCTTTAGATGGGGTTTGCCTGCACTGTCATAAAAAAGGTCATGGTCCGTATATCCCGCCTCGGCCAAAAGGTGTCTTATACTCAAAAAACCCCTTCTATGCAGTTCCGATTTCATGCCCTTTAAACGGTCATCGCAATGGAGCGTCAATTCGACATCCATTGCAAGCACCTTTTCGGACTCCTCTATTTTCCATAGAAGTACCCGAACGCCAGGTCTAACTGTTATTGTTTTATAAAGAGCCATTGCTTTATTTAAGTAATTAGTACCTTTGCAAACCATGTGGAGGTGCACACCTCCATATACGAAAGTAAAAATAAAAAAGGATATGAAATGGACCAAGAGGCATATTCTTACTTTTAAAAGCTCTTGGCGATTTTTAAGCACATTATTAAACCTTTAATAGAAAGCGGATGAGCACTAAAACTGTTCCTTATGTTGCCCATAAGGTAAAAGATATCTCCCTGGCCGCCTGGGGAAGGAAGGAAATTTCACTGGCCGAAGCGGAAATGCCCGGCTTAATGGCCCTACGGGAAGAATACGGCCAAGAACAGCCCCTTAAGGGCGCCAGGATTGCGGGCTGCCTACACATGACCATACAGACCGCTGTGCTTATAGAGACCTTGGTGGCACTGGGGGCAGAGGTTACATGGAGTTCCTGTAATATTTTCTCCACGCAAGATCAGGCGGCAGCGGCAATTGCGGCGGCGGGAATACCAGTCTATGCGTGGAAGGGAATGAACGAGGAGGAATTTGATTGGTGCATTGAGCAGACCCTCTTCTTTGGTGAGGATAGAAAGCCCCTGAACATGATCTTGGACGATGGGGGAGATCTTACCAATATGGTGCTTGACCGCTATCCTGAACTTGCCTCGGGCATAAACGGACTATCGGAAGAGACCACTACGGGCGTCCACCGACTGTACGAAAGGGTAAAGAACGGGACCTTGCCAATGCCGGCGATCAACGTAAACGATTCCGTTACCAAGTCAAAGTTCGATAATAAATACGGCTGTCGTGAAAGTGCCGTGGATGCCATTAGAAGGGCCACTGATACAATGTTGGCCGGGAAACGGGTGGTCGTGGCAGGATATGGGGACGTTGGAAAAGGGACCGCCGCTTCCTTTAAGGGGGCGGGCTCCATAGTAACGGTGACCGAAATAGATCCCATCTGTGCCCTTCAGGCAGCTATGGACGGGTTCGAGGTCAAAAGAATGGATACCGTGATCGGGACCGCCGATATCGTCATCACTACCACTGGCAATAAGGATATTATACAATCCCAGCATTTTAAGGCAATGAAGGACAAGGTCATCGTCTGCAATATCGGACATTTCGATAATGAGATCGATATGGCCTGGCTGAACAAAAATTATGGGTATACCAAAGATGAAATAAAACCCCAAGTGGACAAATATACCATCGATGGAAAGGATGTGATCCTTCTTGCCGAAGGAAGACTGGTAAACTTGGGCTGCGCCACCGGGCATCCAAGCTTTGTAATGAGCAACTCCTTTACGAACCAGACCTTGGCACAAATCGAACTTTGGAAGCACAAGGACAAGTATGAAAATGAGGTCTATATGCTACCCAAACATTTGGACGAAAAGGTGGCCAAATTACACTTGGCCCGTTTGGGGGTGGAACTGGAAACACTTCGGCCCGAGCAGGCCAAATATATCGGGGTCTCGGTGGAAGGACCTTTCAAGCCAGATTATTACAGGTATTGATTTTTGAAAATTACGCCCCATTGTGGGGATCGCACAATAAAACCCTTATCTTACACAGTTTTGATAAGGGTTTATATTTGCCCCGTACCAAACCATAAGACAGCCATACTTTATGAACATTCTATTAACGGGGGCCACTGGCACCTTAGGGTCCAAAATTCTTTTTTCCTTATTTGAAATGGAAGGTGCACGGATAACAAAGGTCTATCTGCCCATCCGTGCCAGAAAAAATGCCACTCCGGCCGAACGATTGGAGAAAATGATTTGCAGTGAATTTGCACCCCCCTATGTGCAAAAAAATCTACATGGCATCCTGGCAAAATTGGAAGTTGTGGAAGAAGGGGACTTTCTAGATCCGAAACTATTTTTAAAAGGGCGCAAGCTGGACTTCCTAATACATTCCGCAGGGTTTGTAAACCTCTCCACGGACCTGTCGGCGAAGAAAAATATCTTTATGGGAAATTATGGGTTCACCAAGGAAATATTCCATAGCTATGCCGACCATATACAAAAATTCATTTATATAAGTACCGCATTTTCGATCGGAAATATTGGAGGTACGCTGCAGGACGATTATTTACAGAGCCCTAACCGCTATCGCAACCATTACGAGGCGTCCAAACATGCCACAGAACAATTTATATGGAAGGAAGGAAAAAAAAATGGGGTTGCCGTGCAAATATTGCGCCCAAGCGTTTTGGGAGGTAATTTAATGGATGTACCGTATTTTTTTATTTCCAAATATATGGTCTTTTACCTATTTGCCAAATTTTTCCATAATTGCGATCCCAAGGAATCCATTAGGATAAGCACCCATAAAAATGCGGGACTGAACATTATCCCGACCGATTATGCGGCAAAGGTGATCGTAAAAGTAATGGGTTCAAATATTGACCAACTGAATATCGTCCATTCAAAGGAAACCAATCTGATAAAGGGAATGAGCCGAATTTTTGAAGAGGTAGGATTTAGCAACTTTAGTTTTACCTCCGATCCCATAAATGCCGTATCGGGATTTGCCTCTAAACTGGAACAGTTTTATTATGAGACCATAGGCATCCACTTAGATCCGTACCTCACATCCCTGCCCCATGAGTGGGACACCACCTTATTGGAAAGCATTCTCCCGCTCCCCCTATATGATCAGGAAGAATATTTAATGGAAAGTGTAGCCTTTGCAAAAAACAGGCAATTTAGGAACCAGCAGTGGTAAGCCCGGTCAACACCTGGTGACATATCATCGTCCCTATTTTCACCGTATGCTTTTATAAAAATGGGCCATCCAGATCGGACGGCCCATTTCTATAATGAATTTGATGGTGGGTGCCTTAATTGGCCTCGGCCAACATTCCATCAAGGTAATAACAATCGGATTGTTCCTTGATCAACGCCAACCCTTCTTCCCTTGGAACCGTTGGGTCTATTTTTATCTGTTCGCCATTGGGCATGTACACGATATAGAACCCTTCCTCAAAGGAGGATAGTTTTATGATCTCCCCATTGGGCTTGATGGCATTCCATGATTTTTCATGTGGCCTGTAAACAAGATCCAGTTTTTTTCCTTTTTTGGGGCCTTCCAGAACATTTATTTCCATCCTATTCTGGGATGCGGTCATTTCAAAGGTATTTCCGTCCCTCTCCACGATCTGGGTTTCGGTCTCCCCCTCGTTCATTGCAATGGGATTGGATCCGGACCAAAATTCGATCACGTTAAAGATAATGGCATCCCCAATAAAGAAGAGCCCATATACCGGAATGATGTTCAATCCCCAAAAAACCAGGTTGTTCACAAATTTGCTGTCCGAAATTTCTTGGTTCCAGTCCTTTAGGTTGTTAAAGGCGCTGAAGGAGCCCAAACAACTTGAAAACAATAGGGACAATGATAGAAAACTGCATGCAAGTAACTTTTTCATAATTTAGGATTTAGATTATATCCTAAATATAAGGAAAAACCATGTACAGAAAATTGTTGGGACCAAAAAAATGGACGCAAATCAATACTTAATTATCTCAAACTCGCTTCTTCGGTTCAATTGATGCTCCTCTTCCTTGCAGTTCTGATCGCATTTTATCAAGGGGACGGATTCCCCGTATCCCTTAAAACTTAGCCTCCGAGCATTTACATATCCTTTTAGGGCCAAATAATTACGGGTAGATTCTGCCCTTTTTTCGGACAGCACCTGATTGTAGATATCGGTTCCCCTATTGTCCGTATGGGAGCTGATCTTTATATAGATACTTGGGTATTTTGTCAATTTCGCTGCCAGTTGGTCCAATATCCTTTTGGAATCGTCCCTAATTTCCCAGCGATCAAAATCAAAATAGATGGGCGGCATATCAAAATAGAGCTTATCATCCTTAACATATATCTTTGGCGGATCCTTATCTGCCAATAACTGGTTGATCACCGCTTGGGAAGCCTCCGGTTTGTTCTTTATGATATCGTCGATCTGTTCCCTTGTCGACTTCCTTTCCACCTCGGGTTTTTTCAGCTCATTGGCCACTGGGGAAACGCTGTCCTTTAGCGGCCTTTCCTCTTTTATTTTGGAAAGGTACAGTAGGTGTTTTTGGTTGTTCCGCTCCACCACTTCCACTACGGTGATCCCATCTTTATATCCTGCAGCCTTGGCGGTAAACCTATAGCTTCCCGGCAATAAGGTATTGGTGAACCTTGCCAAAGTATCCAAGGTATTTTGGTATATCAGGGAATCCTTTAGGAAGAGGTCGACCTCCGCATTGGGAACATATTTATCGGTGCCCAATTCCAACACCTCGAACTGGTTTATATACTCCCTTATAAAAATTTCCCCTATTTGTGTAAACTCGTAAATGTCATCATTTGCCCGCTCCCGATTTGATGCAAAAAAACCTGTTTCGGCATCGTTGTACCGCAGGCTAAAGTCATCGTATCTGGAGTTGATGGGAGCTCCCAAGTTAATGGGTTTTGTAAATTTGCCATCCACCCACTCGGAAACGAAAATATCCAACATACCAAGGCCCAAATGTCCATTGGACGCAAAAAACAGATGCCCCTCCGGGGAAATGTACGGAAACTGCTCCCTATTTTCGGTATTGATGATATAACTCAAATTTTTAAGGGTGCCATACGTTCCATTGTCGTTCACCGTGACATAATAGAGGTCATAACTGCCAACGCTCCCCAAAATATTGGAGGAAAAATACAGGCGTTTCCCATCTGGGGACAAAGCCGGGTGCTCAAAGGAATACTCATCGGAATTGAAGGGCAGTTTAACAGGTTCCCCCCACTTTCCATTTTTTTTATGGGCCACGTACAATTGGACGTTATTGTTCCTATCCGCATCCAGCACCTCTTTGCCTTCTTCTATATTGCTCCTGGAAAGATAGAGGGTATTTCCGTCTTCCGAGAAACAGAAAGAGCCTTCATGAAATCTGGAGTTGAGGGTTTGGGAAAGCGACTTTGGAAGCTGTTGCCCCTCTTTTTCCTTTTTTACGGCCACTTGGTACAGATCAAGGAACGGTCTATGGGTCCAGTTGTATTTCTGGCCCTTGGCACCGCCCCTATCCGAAGAGAAATAGATGGTATCCCTATGCAACAGCGCGGCAAAATCGGCCGCTTCCGAATTAAACCCGACCTTATCCACCTCATAATCTGCCCGTTTTAGGCGAAAGGTCTCCACTTCATCCTTAGCCTCTTCTTTCCGCGGAGGTTTTATTCCCCTGTTGTTCTTGAACAGTACCAGATAGTCAATGGCCTTCTCATAATCGCCCACCGCCGACAGAAACTGGTAATGCATAAAGTTGTACTTGTTGTCGTAATATTTGTCCGCCTCCTTGAACCTTCCGTTCACCAATAGTGAAAGAGCGTTTATCGCTTCCTTGTACTGATAGGTATTATAATAACATTCCGCCAATTTCTCAAGAACAAATTTACTCTTGTCGCGCTCCCATACGGTCTGGTACACAGCAGCGGCATTTATATAGTCCCCGCTCTCAAAAAAGCGGTCTGCCCTTTTCACCTGTCCAAATCCAATTTGGAGAAGCAACAACAAGACGATGGTCGGAAGTCTTTTTGGCATAATCAAAAGAACCTTGGAGAGGTATATTTTTTAGGTTTTAAAAAGTCGAAATTGTACAACAATATGATTTCGTGCGTACCGTTGTTAAAATCGTTCAATTTACTGGTGGTATGGTCATAGGCATATCCGATCCTTAAATTATGGGCCACATCAACGGCTGCCAGAAATGCCATGGCATCCTGGTACCTATAGGAGGCCCCAATTTCAAAGCGATCATAAAAAAGTGCGTTTAGGGATACATCGAATGTCAGCGGAGCGCCAATGGACTGTTTTAGGACAGTGGATGGCTTCAATTTAACGGACGGGCCCAAATCGTATACGTACCCTGCCATAGCGTACATCTGTGTACTGTGCTCGTAGAGGTTTTCGTCAGCGCTGTCGATATCTGCCGGCATAAAATTGGGGGAGGAGATACCCACATAAAATCTGTCGGTAAATAAAAATGCCCCTGCCCCCATATTGAACAGGGTGCTGTTACTGTTCTGAAAACTGGGGTCTTGGTTTACATTGGTACGGGAAAAGTCGAACGCTAAATTGCTGAGCCCTGCCTTTAGCCCCAAGGACAATTTAACGTTTGCCGACAACTGTAGGATATAGGCATAATCCATATTAAAACTATTTTCCTCAAGAACGTCGCCAATCCGATCGTTTACATAGTTAAAGCTCACTTCGGTACGCTGGTTGGTGGGTACCTTTACAAAAACGTTCCCTGTTTTTGGGCCGCCTTCCAAACCGGTCCATTGGGTACGATAGAGACTTCCAAAATATATAATGCCCGGGGTGTTTGTCACATACGCCGGATTCACGATGTTCATATTGTACATATACTGCGAATATTGGGCTTCCTGTTGCCCCAATGCACTGTAAACGGTCAAAAGAATTAATATGTACAAATATGATTTCATGGGCTATTTACTCAAATAAAAGGAATCTTGGAACGGGCCATTAATATCGTCATTGGGTTCAAAAACATAGAAATAAACCCCTGCCGGCAGGTCGTTGCCCAAACTTGGGGACACGTTGGAAAGGCCCGAAAAGTAAGGGGTGCCCGATTTTCCTTTGTACACCATAGTCCCATATCTGTTATAGATGGACAGCTGAAAGGAGGGGAACGCGTTTTCAAGATCTCCCAGGTCCAAGATGTCGTTTTGTCCATCCCCATTGGGCGATACCCCCTCGGGAAGATCCGGCCTGCACGAATTGACTTCCCCAATATTGTACACCGTAATGGCAACGGGAACCCGTTCGGATTGGCATCCGTTTGCGTCCACTGCCGCCACATAATAGGTGGTGCCCTGCAGTACCGTTTCCACGGGCAAGGCCGTATCCGAATTGGGGGAGGCATACCATTGGTATCCAAGGTCCGACCGCACCACTACATCCTCCAAGCTTGCTCCCTCCAGAATACAAAAATTCTGGTCGGCCGCCTCGGGTACCGGAACTTCCGTAAGTTGCAAGTTAATGGTTGCCAAGTCCATGGCACACCTATCATTTCTGTCCACACGATATTCTAGCTGTATGGTAGTACCTTCTATATCCAATAGGTCCAGTATGCCTTGTGATACCGTTAAGTTGGTCCCGAGATCGGTAAAAACACCATCTGAATCGGTGGTCTCTCCCAAAATGCCATAAAGATCAAGAGCCGTCTCGGACCGGCAGACAATCAGCTGAAGATCGGGACCCGCATTGGGCCTTGGATCTACCGATACCGTTATGACAGATTGGGACTGGGGACAAGGGCCATTGGAAGGCACGGTATAGACATACTCCCCGGAAACCTCCGTAGCGGGATCAAAATTGCCCAAAAAGGTGGATGTATATCCATTGGGGCCGCTCCATGTTCCATTCCCGTTCTTGGCGCCCGTCAAAAGATCAAAAAGATCGAATGGAATCGTATCACTACAGATTTCCAAGGAACTGCCCACCCCGGATAGGTATTCTTCATAGAGTGTCAGTTCCAGGCTCGCTTCATCGGTACAGGAGCCATTTGTGGTGGTGTAGGTCAAATTGAACGTCTGCTGTCCCTCGACCGTGGTTGGTGCAAATTCGTTAGGGACCGTAGTTCCGCCCCCATCCGTCCAAATTCCGCTATTTCCCCTATAGACCGGAGTGCCATTGGTTTCCAAAAGGGAAATAAGGTCTACAGCCGTACCATCGTAACAAATTTCCGTTTCATCGGTATCCTCCCCCGCGTACAAAGGTTCCGTAATAAGTATCCGTACTTCGGCCATTTCGGGGGCGCAGGGACTGGTACTGCCAAAATTTGAGGGACATGCGTTGGATAGGTAAGGAATGGAAGGGCAGTTGCCATTACAATTTATACTGGGCGAGACAGTATAGTTGAATATATAGGTTCCGGGATCTAAATCAGAGATGGATAGGACTCCCTCGGGGGTAAAATCGGGCTGCCCGGGCCCCGATACAAATTCCCATTCTGCGGCATCCCCTGGTAAATAGGTATAGGTAACCCCGTTCTCCGTGGTAAACAACAGTTCCTGCATCATATTTACGGAAGAGGGTTCCGTACCGTCTTTACAGATAACAAGGTCTTCCTCCTGTTCAAATGGCCGTAACGCTTCAAAAAGTATAAATGGGATATCGGTCTCCGAATCAAAACAGACCCCCGATCTTTTTTTTACGGAGTAACGAAAGTTAAAAATCGCATATCCAAATCGTGGGTTATTGGCCATAAGGCCATCATAAAGGGCCTTGAAGTTAACGGTATTATCGGAAGGCGACGTTATTTGGGTCCCCGTCCCGGTTCCCCCGGACCAAGTTCCCTCCAGATCTTCGCCGAGCAGATACATATCGTTTGATAGTTGTATATCGGCATCGTAAAGCCCGTCAATTACATCCTGTTCGCAGATCCGTGTAGGTTGGGACTCCCCTGAGGAAGGCCTCCTTACCACTGAAATATTCACATTGGTCCTTTGTTCGGGAATACAGTCCGAGGTTCCGGGAACTACATACGTAAGCTGAAAGGTTTCCTCTATAAGGCCCACCCCAGCTTGGTACGGGATATCCACGAAAAGTTCAGAGCCAATAATTTGCACGAAATTGGGACTGCTGCCCTCGTATACCCAAGTTCCATTAAGGTGTGGACTGGGGGTGGTCTGTAGGGCCTCGAACAGATCATAGCCCTCCATGTCCACACATGGATCACCGGTATTACATACCTGCGCATTTACCGAATTGGGCCCGGTTGCCGGCAATGCCAATCCAGAGAAAGGTCCCAAAATAATGTTCAGGGTAAGTATGGGATCCGTACAACCCGCACGGTATAAGAGATAGGTATAATCATCCCCCGCTTCGGAGGCATTTCCAAGGCCCCATAAATTAAGGTCCCCTGTTGCGGTGTCCAACACAAAGTCGAAATTGGGATCGAACCACGTTCCCGGATCCAAGACCTCTCCGGTTTCATTAAAATATTCATCATAAAGGTTGATGATGCCATCGGGTACGGTATCACCATTCCCGTCTATGGTCGTCATATCACAGATCGTTAAGGAGAGAATCCCTTCCGAATCACATTGGGCTTTGGTCCCATAAGCCATAAGGAGAAACAAGGGCAGTAGCAGGAAGCGGAATAATTTCAATCTTTAAGGTTTGGTTGTATAATTGGCTTAATATTACAATAATGCTGATATTTTTCCTACTAATATTTGTCAAATACCGCTATAGTGATGCGAACCTTACAAATAATGTGGGCATCTTTCCAAAGAAAGGAAATTATGCCCCATTAAGCAGCATATCATCTATTTGTTATATCAAAGCCCAGCTCCTTGGCGTTATGGTTCCAAACCTAATTTTTTTAAATCATAGAAATAAAAGTTTTTCTGGTCGTTCATGGCCACAAAAAGCCCATTTTTAAAGGTATTGTTCAAGGGTACGGTAACCACTTCGCAACCATCGGTCTCAAGGGTCCCCAAATTGACAGCCTTTATATAGCGGTTGCTTTTACGGTCGAAAATATTGAACTGGCCCCTTTGTTGGTCGGAGACTATTAAAAATCCCGTTCCATTCCCGAAGTCGGCTATAGCGATCCCTTCGATGTCGCCCAAAAATTGTTCCCCACCAAAACAGTCCAGTTCTTCATTGCCCAACGAAGGGTCGGCATAATATTTCCTGATGCAGTGCTGCTCATCCGAAAAATAAACGAACCCCAGTTCATCGTCCACCGCAATGGCCTCTATTTCCTTTTTTCCACTAAAATTGCCAAACTTACGGACCAATTGGGCATTTAGCTGTTGTAGGGAGTCCATTTCCAATCTATATTGGTACAGGTATTCCTTTAGCGGCCCTGTCTTTCTTCCTACGATGACATATAAACTGCCGTCTTTGGCAGATCTGTGAATGGCAATACCCATGGGCAGCTTAAATTCAATACTCTCCACATCGGTAAAAACAGGTATCCCGCCCCCGTCAAGTGCCTTCATATCGGGCACCGAAAAGACCCTGATCTGTTGCCGCTCCCTTTCTGTAAACACCAGAAAGTCGGTCGTCAGGGAATCATTTATCCGCAACCCGTACCCCACATCCACATTGTTGGGGCGTTGCATGTCCCTAAGGGTCTTATCGGCGATTATCTTACCATCCAGACCAAAGGCATAAATGGCCCCATTGGTCTCCTTGTCCGTACCGAATACTATACTTTCGGCAGAATTTTGGGGGTTTATCCATATTGCCGGATCATCCGTATCGTTCAGGGTATGATCCGAAATGATGTCGGGAGGGACCACGGGCAGTTTATCATCGGCACAACCAATGAGGATCAATAGGGGAAGGCCTATGTATATCAGGTTTTTCATAAGTTTATTTTTGGGGCCCTTGGGGCCGTTATAAGGTATGGAATATCATGGTTTTTTGAAGAGGTCGTATTTAATCCCGACCGTTAGTCTTCTATCGTAAAATTCCACCTGCTGGGTACGTTCGGAAATACCCTGATAAAAGCGCAAAGGCTGATTGGTAATATTATTGAGATCGGCGTAGATCCGGAGATTGTTGGTAATGGCATAACTGGCATTAAAATCTAGAAAGAACTGGGTATCGTAATACCGGTCAAAAAAACTTTCACTTCCGATCTCATCTATATAGGAGTCCGAAAAATTGGCGGACAACCTTGCGCTGAAATGTTTGTCCGCATACCCCAAGGAGCCATTGAACATATTGGGGGCCGTATTGGGGAGGTCAAGATCGGTCCGTTCCTCCCCATCCTCATTGCGTATCCCATCGGCGGTGGAGCTTAGGTAGGTATAATTGGTATAGATACTAAAGTTTTTCGCGAATCCCGGCAGAAAATCAAGTTGCCGTTGAAAACCCAGCTCTAACCCAAATACGGATGCCTTGTCTCCATTTAAAGGTCTTGAAAGCTCAAATCCGTCCGTTCCCGGTCCAAAGGATTCGTCGTCCGTGATACTGATGAACCTATAAACAAAATCCTGTATGCCCTTATAAAAAAGCCCTCCCGAAAGCAGGCCTACGCTTTCAAAATAGTGTTCGGCCATTACATCAAAGTTCATGGATGTTGTTGGGTCAAGGTCTGGATTGCCCTGAAAAATTTCACCTTCCTCCCTTGAAATATCCAATGTGGGCGTAAGATCGGCATAATTGGGCCTTGCCAGGGTGTTGGTCCATGCAAACCTAAGGACCGTACGGTCCGAGAGGTCATATTTTAAGTGTAATCCGGGCAGTATATTGGTATAACTGGTTTGCTCCGTGATTTTTCCCACTGCCGTTTCACCTTCCTCTATCTGGTTTCCCGTTGCGCTTACACTGGTATGTTCCAATCGAATCCCCAAAAGTAGGTTCAACTTATCGGTAATCTTCTGATCGGCCATTGCGTACCCTGCCCATACATCTTCGGAAACTTCAAAATTTTCCCTGAGATATTCATCGGGAACATCCTCTCCATCCACCAGTTCAAGACCTCCGAGCCAAGCTCTATCGGCATAGGAACCGGCCTTATACTGGCTTCCCGCCAAAAAGTCGGGATCGGTCTGATCGGTAACGGGCACATCGGCCAAGGTTGGATACAATGCTTCCAGATCATATTCGAAAAAATCGTTATCCCTCAGTTTTTCCTTAAACCTGCCCCGGGCACCCATTTTTATGTTCCCGTCCACAGCACCAAAAAGTGCCACCGGAAACTCGACATTTACAAAAAAGTTCATATCCTCCTCTTCGGTATACCCATTTTGCTCCGTGATCCCATTATATGAAAAATTGGACAGGTCGTCGCTATCAGAGACATTTACGGCTGTGAACAAAGGGTATCTTGGATTGGTGATATCATTATTAATGCCGTACTCGCTTTCAAATTCGGCATAACGTTCGTTCAATCGTTCTTCGGAGGCTTTTGCGTAGGAGGCCATCCAATCTATTTTTACGGCCCCTACCAAGTGGTCACCACCCAAGGTATAGTTTTGCATACGTTGGTCCTCCAAACGTCTGTTTTTGATCCTGCCCCCGGCGATACCACCCTTGGTCTGTCTTTTTACCTCTACCGGAAACCGGATCAACGACCCATTTGCAATTGCAAAATCGTCCGCTCCTATGTCCTCCGCATCCAAAATTTCCTGTGATAGGGCAAATCGATTTTCACGATCGTCCCTCCAATTGTACATGCTCTTCAGAAAAATATTGTTGTTTGCGTCCAATTGGAAATCGAGATTAGCGGCAAAACTTCTTCTGACACGTTGTACCAAATAGGTCCGTTGTTCACTTACTCCCGCATAGGGCAACACCTCTACCTCTTCCAAAATGCTTTCACCATCACCATCGACCTCGCCAGTATTATATTCAAAGGAATCCGACCATTCGGCTTCCACGTTGTCGGAACCAAAATCGTTATCGTTTATGGCCGCGGAGACCATCCATCCAAATTTTCCGTTTTTGGTACGGTCCCCCACCAAGAAAGATCCATTATAAATGGGTTTATCGGTTATGAAATTTACTCCGGAACCCAAGGTGGTGGATAACCTGAACCCTTGGGGGGCCGTTTTGGTTATCAAGTTTATGGAACCGCCCAAGGCATCGGCATCCATATCCGGTGTCACCGCCTTGTTCACTTCTATGGTCTGGATCATATCGGAGGGGATAAGATCCATCTGTATGTTCCGGTTGTCCCCTTCTGCGGAGGGAATACGGCTACCGTTCAGGGTCACCGAATTCAACTGTGGCGAAAGCCCACGAACTATGATGTTCCTTGCTTCCCCCTGATCTACCTGCATGGTTATCCCTGGGATCCGCTTTACGGCATCCCCAATATTCGCATCCGGAAATTTTCCTATCTGGTCCGTGGACACTACATTGGTGATGTTTATATTGTTCTTTTGGGCGTTGAGTGCCTTCGCCTGTCCACTTAGTCCATAAGCGCTTACCTCCACTTCCTGCAATTCAAAATTCTTCTCCTGCATTGCGATAGTGACCCTGGTCGTGGTCCCTTCCGTTACTGTCACCGGTTGGCTCACTTCGGCATAACCTATGTAGGAAATCTGCAGGTCATAGGTCCCCACCGGTAGGTTCACCAGGGAAAACCTTCCATCAAAATCGGAGATGGCGCCCTTGGATATACTTGGAATCATAACATTGGCACCTGGCACATAAATTCCATTATTATCGGAAATCACCCCTTGTACATTGCCGGTCTGCCCCGAACAGACCATTAACCCGAACAGAAAGATAAGCGTTACGAAAAATGAATGAAGGGTCTTAAAAGCGGTCATAACAATTGGTTTAAAATTTTACCCAAATCTATGTATATCAATAATTTGGACCCTATATTTTAGCGTAAGAAAAGGTAAACAAATCGGGAAAAGGGAGAAACATACAGGCAACATTTACAATTGCCTTACCTTGGGGTAACCATTTATACATATTGGTCCAAAAAACGGCTAGAGCTCCATTAAAAAATGGACAAGATCCGTTTTGGAACCTATGGGCAATTTTTTTCGGAGCCTATACCGAGCCACCCTAACGCTATCCGGGGTGACCTTGGTAATGGTCGCAATTTCCCTGGAAGAAAGGTTTAGCCTTAGCAACATTGCCAAACGCAGTTCTGCCGAGGAAAGTCCATTACCGGCGAGATCTAACAAGTTGGTCATAAATTCGGGATGTATTTCCCTAAAATAGTTCTGAAATTCCTCCCATTCCCCTTCCTGCTTCAGATTAAGATCAATTTCACCGGAAAGCTGTTCCAGTTTTTTGCCCATATCCATATTCTTTCGGCCGGCCAATTTTAGTAAGGTATTCGACACATGGAGCAGCACGGTATTTTTTTGTGATAAGTGTAGGCTGTAACGCGATAATGCGGTGGCCTTTAACTGTATTTCCCGTTGTAGGTTCTGTTCGGCGGTGGCCTTTTTTTCCAATTGCAATTTTAGTTCGCGCTGTTCGTATTCCTGTAACTTTTGCCTGGACTTTCTTTTTCTATCCAGAAACAGATAGCCGACCAACAGTAGTACAAGACTGAAAAGGAAGGCTATCCAAAGGAGTCTCTGATTGGCAGAATGCACTTTGTTCTGTTCCTGTAAAAGTTCAATTTGCGCCTGCTTCCTATTGGTCTCGTTCACAGACTGCAGCACGTTCAGCTGTCTTGAATTTTGCGCGGATATCCACTTTTCGTTATGGATATCATATTGCTCCAAATGCCAATAGGCTTTTTTAAACTCTGACCGAAGTGCATAGGTTTTTGCCATGTCCCTATGGGCGCTCTTTATTTGGTGCGCATCGTTTAATTCTTGGGCCAGTGATAGGGCCTTTTGGGTAAATAAGAGGGCGTTCGAAAAATCACCTGTTTTCCGGTGCACATCCCCTAGATTGTTCAGGATGACAACTTCCTCTAAACTCCCCGTACCCTTGATCAGGGCATACGCCCTTCTAAAGTGGTTAAAGGCCAATTTGAAATTTTCAAGATCTTCGTAAATGCTGCCTAGGTTCTCGTTGGCAAGGGCCATTCCAAAGGGTACTTCAAGCTCCCTAAAGATCGTTAAGCTGCTTTTTTGCTTTTCAAGTGCCAAAGAATAGGCCCCCAATTTTTCATAACAGTTGCCCCAGAGCCCCAAGGCCGTGGCAAATCCCTTGCCGTTCCCAATCTCATCGTATACCTTGGTTGCTTCCTCAAAATATTGGGCGGCCACATTAAAACTGTTCCTGGACAAATAGACCTTCCCAATATCCATGTTCAATCTCGCATATAAGGTGTCCTTGTTCTTCCCTAATTGCCCCAATCCCAGATCATATTGGGAAATTGCCTGTGAAAAGAGTCCGGAGCCATAATAGAATTCCCCTAGATGCATATGGCCCACCGCTATTTGATAGGCATCAGATCTTTCCTTGGCAATCCTTAATCGCCGGTTATGATATTGTAAAGTGGAATCCACGGCAGGATCGGCATTCGCTTGGGAATGAAGGACCCATGTTACGGGCATCGTTAGGAGGAGTATTATGTACAAATTTCCGGCAGATCTGATCATAGGGGCAAGATAGTTGCCAAACCCCGATTACCCATTATGGGAGGTCGATCCCAATATTAAATTAGGGTTAAATAACCATTACCGGATGTGCCGTAGTGTTGGTCGTAGTTGGACTTTATGGCCCTTAAAAGCCAGTTTCATCGATATTATTCTTTGTCGACATCCATCGGGATGGAAGTGGGGTACATTACCGTTTCAAGATCAAATGTTGTTAATCTATAAAGGAAAAACATTCCCTACGATCGGCATAAAAAAAGGGCCGTCCAAAATAATTTGGACGGCCCTGATATGCTGTGTATTTTTATGGTACTAAGCTTCAAAAGGCTCTATGGAAACAAAGGATTTCCCACCAGCTTTCTTTTGGAACTTAACAAGACCATCTACACGTGCGTGCAGGGTGTGATCTTTTCCGGCATAAACATTTTCACCAGGATTATGTTTTGTACCACGTTGTCTTACGATGATATTTCCAGCTATGGCAGCTTGTCCTCCAAAAATCTTAACGCCTAAACGTTTTGATTCCGATTCCCTACCGTTCTTGGAACTACCTACACCTTTTTTGTGTGCCATGGTTTGAAATTTTTACTGATTAATATTTTATTACTTGTTCTTAAGCAACTCTTTGGCCTGTTTTACCCATTCTTCAGATTCGATCTTTTCACGGGTGATACCATCCAATGCGGATAGGATATCCCTATCGGCGGCTTTAAGTTTGCTTATCTGCCCATAGGTATAAACTCCTACTTCGTTCAATCTTTTTTCGTATGCGGGACCAATACCGTTGATTTTCTTTAGATCATCGGCTTCGGCCTTCGTAGCGGTTCCGATACTGTGGAGCAGTTTGTCAACATTCATTTCAATGTTCTGTTCCTCCGCACGGTTTTCCGCCCTGGTCACCAAATTTTCACTTACCTCGACTTCCTTTTTGGGTTTTGGTGCGGTTTCGGTCTTTGGAGCAGCGGCCGGTTTGGCAGTTGTTTCCTTTTTAGCGACCTTCTTGGCTCCGGATGCAAGGATGTCACCGATGACGATCTGGGTAAGATACTGTCGGTGGCCATTTTTCTTTTTGTAACCTTTACGTCTTTTCTTTTTAAAGACGATCACCTTATCTCCCTTAAGGTGTTTTACGACAGTAGCCTCTACTGCGGCTCCGTCTATAGCTGGGGCGCCAATTGTGATGTCCTGGCCATCTTCCAATAAAAGAACGTTGTCAAAGGTTACTTTGCTTCCCTCTTCTTCCTGTAAACGGTGAACATACACTTTTTGGTCTTTCGCAACCTTAAATTGCTGCCCTGCTATCTCTACAATTGCATACATAGCGTGTATATTAATTTAATAAATCAATGAAAGCCCACTTAAATAGGCGGGTGCAAATATACTGCTAATTCATTAACCTACAAGATTTTTTTGCAAAATCACCCGACATGGGGCAAGTCCCTCAAGTATTTACTGCAGAAAACCTTATCCCGTGAACGCCATCTTTGGAAATTTAGGCAGGTTTATCCGCCTTGGTGCGCCTTATCCTTGGTTGTTTGGGAGGTCTTGAACAACTGCATAAAGGAAAGGGTAAGCACCAAGGAAGTGGCAAATCCCATTATGGCCACCGTAAAGAAAAGAATGCCCTCCGAAATATTATAGTTGCGGAACCATACTTCCGATAACCTGTCCAAAAATTCCGGATTGATCTCGGTGCAGTAGAAGGCAAAGAATATCGTAAAAATTAGGGTGGCGGTAAAACCTGTCACAATCCCAGCTGAAAAACCTTTGCCGTAATTAAATTGGCTCCCTTCCCGTACCTTAAGGTATTTTATGACCTCATAAATTCCAAAACCGGTTATAATGCCGTTAAAAAGGCTGTAAATTGCATTGGTATGCAAATTGAAAAGGGATAAAATCAGGAAATATGCGATCAAGGATCCACTGGTAGCGATCCCAAACCGCAAGGGAATGGCCAATCGTATCATATTTCATAAATTAATGGTTGCCCATTCAAGATACGCATTCCCCTTGGGTTTTTCCATTAAAATCTTGTTAAGATGTTAAAAAAATGTATTGTTCATAGAATAAATTCTAATTTTATGCACGGGAGATTTAAATTCCTTATTATAGTATCACCATAAACCAACACATTGTCTTATGAAAGTTCAACTATTTTTTACCGCTTTGATCTTATGGGCCATTGCACCGCTGGCCTCACAGGAAGTGGAGTATGAGGAATACGACCTGCCAAATGGCCTTCACGTGATCCTCCATCGCGATAATACGGCACCTTTGGTAACCACTTCCGTTATGTACCACGTTGGCGGAAAGGACAGGACCCAGGGAAGAACGGGTTTTGCACACCTTTTTGAACACTTGCTATTTGAAGGTACCGAGAACATAGACCGTGGCCAATGGTTCAAGATCGTATCTTCCAATGGGGGACAGAACAACGCCAATACCTCCCAAGACCGGACCTACTACTATGAGGTCTTCCCTTCCAACAATTTGGAACTTGGACTATGGCTGGAATCGGAGAGGATGCTCCATCCCGTTATAGACCAGAAGGGAATAGATACCCAAAAGGAAGTGGTGAAGGAAGAGAAAAGGCTGCGCTATGACAATTCTCCCTACGGACAGATACTTCCGGTGGTGGGGAAGAACCTTTTTGAAAAACATCCCTACAAAGACCCCAACATTGGTTATATGGACGATCTGGATGCCGCCACACTGGATGACGTGGTCGCTTACAATAAAAAATATTATGTGCCCAACAATGCGGTATTGGTGGTAGCGGGCGATATAGACATCAATACTACCAAAAAAATGGTGGAAGATTATTTCGGGCCCATTCCCAAAGGCACGGAGGTCAGTCGGAATTATCCAAAGGAAGACCCCATCACAAAACAGGTAAATACGATCACTAGGGATCCAAACATCCAGATACCGGCGACCATCATCGCCTATAGGACCCCAGGGTTCAAAGAACGGGATGCCTATGTGCTGGATATGATATCGTCTTATCTGAGCGATGGCAAAAGTTCAAAACTCTATAAAAAAATAGTGGACGACCAGAAGCAGGCACTACAGATCGGGGCATACAACATAGGCCAGGAAGATTATGGAATGTACCTGGTATTCGGCCTGCCGGTAGGGGATACCAAATTGGAGGTCTTGGTTTCCGAAACCGAGGAGGAAATCGAAAAGATCCGTACCGAACTTATCTCGGAAAATGATTATCAAAAATTGCAGAACAAATTTGAGAACAGGTTCGTAAACTCCAATTCAAGCATTCAGGGTATTGCCGGATCCCTTGCCACCAACTACCTCCTATACGGCGACACCTCCTTGATCAACAAGGAACTGGACATCTATCGCTCCATTGATCGGGAAGAGATGAAAGCAGTGGCCAATAAATATTTAAACCCCAACCAACGTGTGGTAATCGACTATTTACCCGAGGATAAAACCGTAAACTAAAATGAAAAAACTTTATATAACCCTTTTCGGACTATTCCTAGCAATTGGCGCCCACGCCCAAATAGACAGGAGCGTAATGCCCAAACCAGGGCCCGCCCCGGAAATACAGTTAAAAGATCCGGAGCGTTTCCAGTTGCGCAACGGGCTAAAGGTCCTGATCGTTGAAAACCATAAATTACCAAGGGTCTCCATTCAGCTAAGTCTGGACAACCCCCCGATATTGGAAGGTGAAAAGTCGGGCGTTAGCAGCCTTACGGCAAGTCTTTTGGGCAATGGTAGCAAATCCATTCCAAAGGACGCATATAACGAGGAAGTGGACTTTTTGGGCGCAACGATCGATTTTGGTTCACAGAGCGCCTATGCCAGCTCCCTTTCCAAATATTTTCCCAGAATACTGGAACTTTTAGCGGATGCGGCCATCAATCCCAATTTTACCCAAATCGAATTTGACAAGGAAAAAGAAAAATTGGTCACCGCCCTAAAAGCATCCGAAAAGGATGTTTCAGCAATCGCAGATAGGGTACAACATACCTTGGCCTATGGCAAGGACCATCCCTATGGGGAATTTGTTACCGAGGAAAGTCTGGAGCAGGTTTCCCTGGACGACGTGATAAAGTTCCACGCCAATTATTTTGTACCTGCCAATGCATATCTGGTCATCATTGGGGATGTTGATATAAAGGAAACCGAAAAATTGGTCAAACAACACTTTACACCGTGGACCAAATCCACTCCCCCTTCCTTTTCCTACTCCAAACCTGGGAATGCCCTTTACACCCAGATCAATTTTGTGGATGTGCCCAATGCCGTACAATCGGAGGTATCCGTACAGAGCCTAGTGGAACTGAAGATGAAGGATCCAGACTTCCTGGCGGCCACCTTGGCCAACAGGATCCTTGGCGGTGGGGGAGAAGGACGGCTCTTCCTGAACCTCCGGGAGGACAAGGCGTATACATATGGTTCCTATTCAAGTTTGGGCAATGACAAATATGCCCCTGCGCTTTTTAATGCCCATGCCAGTGTACGGAATGCGGTAACCGATAGCGCCGTTGTGGAAATTTTCAAGGAAGTGGAAAAGATCATCAACACACCCGTTACCGAAGAGGAACTGAAAAATACAAAGGCCAATTATGTCGGTAATTTTGTGATGGCACTGGAAAAACCGGAAACCATAGCACGTTATGCCCTGAATATTGAAACCGAAGGTCTTCCCGATGATTATTACAAGACCTATCTGGAACGATTGAACGCTGTTACCGTAGAGGAAATAATGAACGCTGCCAAAAAATACCTAACCACCAACAACCTACGCATCGTGGTGACCGGCAAGGGAAGTGAGGTATTGGACAATCTGGAGAAGGTTCGCCTTAACGGAAATGTTGTTCCTACCCACTATTTCGATAAATTCGCCAACAAGATGGAACGCCCCGAGTATAGTGCGGAACTGCCCGTAGGCACCACCGCCCAAACCGTACTGCAAAAATATATCGATGCCGTTGGGGGAAGGGCCAAACTGGAAGCTTTGGAATCTTTTGCCTTGGTAGCCGCCGCCGAAATGCAGGGGGTGAAGCTAGATCTGGAAATGAAAAAGACTTCCAAAGGGCAATTTATGCAGGATGTCAAGATGATGGGCACTTCCATGAGCAAACAGGTGTTGAACGGTGACAAGGGCTATATCATCATGCAGGGACAGCGCCAGGAAATGGAAGGCGACGTGCTCGCTGCGGTAAAGGCGGAATCATCCCCCTTTCCAGAGCTGGACTATCTGACTGGGGACGTAAAACTAGAGGGCATAGAGACCGTAGAGGGCAAAAAGGCCTATAAACTAAAGGTTTCCGATAAAAAATCGTCTTATTACGATATGGAAACGGGACTGAAGGTGCAGGATGATGTGGAAATGGAGGTCCAAGGACAAAAGATGAGCACCTCCTTTTCTTATGGCGACTACAAAGAGGTATCGGGAATCCTGTTCCCTTACCTCTTGATCCAGCATGTGGGCCCGCAAAAAATCGAATTTGTCATATCGGAAGTAAAAGTGGACGAAGGGGTAAGTGCGGAGGATTTTAAATAGGCTCCCACAGCATGCACCGGTTCTTACGGGGCCCTATGGGGAATTAAAATGATCATTCATTTTTCCCTTCATGGAGCAAACCCATAGCGGGATACTTAAAAATAGGGTGGCACTTGCCCACTCCCCTCCGGAGGAAACTTAAGACTGGCCCGGAGATAATAAATCTCACTTATTGTTTAAATTTGGACTTTCGAAAAAATATGGCTTATGAAAAAAATAATGGTATTGCTAAGTGTCCTTGCATTAACGATCGGCAACGGTTGTAAGGACGAAAAAAAGGAAGGGAGCGGACCTTCACAAATGGAAAAGGTAATGGCCGTGCACGATGAGCTCATGCCAAAAATGGGGACCATCAGCAAACTCGTCGCAGAACTCAATACCAAAACCGATTCCACCGAAACCGGGATGGCATATGAAAAAGCCAAAAAAGACCTACAAGTGGCGCATCAGGATATGATGGATTGGATGAAGGATATTGGAGATCGCTTCGATTATGAGGAGATAATGAAGGGAAAGGAACTTTCCGAGGAGAAGGAAAAATGGCTTCAGGAAGAGGAACTGAAAATAGAGGACCTGAAGAGAAAGATCAACAGCAGCATAGAAAAGGCCGAAGCCTTACTGCGCGCCCAAAGATCCGTACCCCCGTCACAGGAACTGGAAAATTAAAATATCGGCATTGAACAACGGGAATGGGCACGTATTGGTGCCCATTTTTATTTCCAGCGCAAGGACTCCATGATCTTTCTCACATCGCCCTGAAGGTAATCGGCTGCCGGTAAAATGGAATCGTAATTGGGCCTTGCCGAGAAATACAGCGAGCCGGTAAGGAAATGGGCCACACTGTCGGTGGCATAGAACTGGGCCTGGGAGGCGGCATTGCCCTGTACCTCATAGTACATGCCAAATACCTTGTCCGCCCCGTTCACAAAAGGTTGCTCCACAATGTTATTGGCCTTTGCTGCATGCTCGTAGGACAGCTTTTGGGCGTCGGACAGTAATTTTTCCAGGTTCCCGTCCACTTGTTTATAACTGATAAAAATCGCGGCATTCATGGACCCGTAATGGATGGTCATGGAACAATCGTCCTTTATGTCCGGGATGGCGGCAATATTGTACGAGAACGAAAAGGGGCAGTTCCCCTCCCATTGGGCAAAGGACGCATTGGGATACTCCAGCCGTAGCATGGCCTTGGGTTTTGGGAGCACATCATCTTTGCACCCGGGAAGGGCAATGAGCAAAAAGGGCAAAAAATAGAGGCTTTTAGGCGGTTTCATCGGGCAGGGTGATTTTTATTTGTCGAAGTCTTTTTTTATCCAGGGCCTCTACCTTAAAGGTATAGCCCTTGAAATGGATTTTTTCGCCCCTTTTGGGGAAGCTTCCCGCTATTTCGAGCACAAAACCTGCAATGGTCTCCGATTCGCCCTTGCGTTCCTCAAAATCATCCTCATCGGGAATCCGTGCCACCCGGTAAAAGTCCTTTAAGGCGGTCTTTCCGTCAAAAACATAGTTATAATCGTCCAACTTGGAGAAAATCAGGTCTTCATCGTCAAACTCGTCTATAATATCGCCAACGATCTCTTCTATGATATCCTCGAGTGTTACGATACCGGAAGTTCCTCCGTACTCGTCCACCACTATGGCCAAATGGTTTTTCTTTTCCTGAAATTCCAACAAAAGATCGTCCAGTTTTTTGTTCTCGGGCACAAAGTAGGGCTCCCTTAGCAAACTGCTCCAATTGAATATTTTCCTGTCCAGATAGGGAAGCAGGTCTTTAACGTACAGCACCCCTACCACTTTGTCTATGTTCTCGGAATAGACGGGAACACGGGAATACCCATTTTTTTTGATTTCCTCCAGCACTTCCAAAAACTTCATATCCACGTTGAGGGCGAAGATGTCTATCCTGGGCAGCATGACCTGTTTGGTATCGGTATTGCCAAAGGAAACAATGCCCCGCAATATTTTGTGCTCTTCCTTGGTGGTATCGCCCTCCGATGTCATTTCAAGGGCTTGGGAAAGGTGGTCTACGCTAAAACTGGATTTTTGCCTTCCCAAGCGGTTGTGCAGAAATACGGTGGCAGACCGCATGGGCATGCTCAATGGCGTTAAAAGTACGTCCAGCACTTTTATGGGATAGGCCATTGCGCTTGCAAAATCCCTCCTGTTCCTATTGGCGTATATCTTGGGCAAAATTTCACCGAACATCAAGATCAAAAATGTGATCACCACCACTTCCAAAAGAAAGCGAAGGGACAACACCCCAAAAAATAGGTAGGTGATCTCAGAGAACAGGATATTGCCCATTTCACTGAACAGCAGTACAATTCCGATATTGATGGTATTGTTGGCGATAAGTACCGTGGCGAGCAATTTTTTGGGACGTTCCAACAATTTGGCGACAATGGTACCCTTTGGGTTCCGCTCTTCGATCATGGCATTGATATCCGTGGGCGATAACCCGAAAAAAGCCACCTCAGCACCGGATATGAGGGCCGAACAGACCAACAAAAGAAAGAGCACGATAATTTGGAGCGCTAAAGTGCCACTGTCCAAAACAACAAAATTAAACAGCCAACATATGGGGTCTGGGTCCAACAGTTATGATTTAGTATAAATTGATCTAGAATGGCAAATCATCTTCCTGTTCAGGTTCATTGGCCGGGGAATTATGCCTTTGGGGCACTGCGCCACCAGATCCGCCGGAGGAGGGACCCTGTTGGGCGTTTTCCGCACTGTCCTTCTTGGTGGTCAGGAAGGTGAACTCCTGCACGTGCACTTCGGTGGTGTACTTGGTAGTGCCGTCCTCACCTTGCCATTGTCTGTTCTTTAAGCGGCCCTCCACATAAATCTTATCCCCCTTTCCCAAATATTTTTCACATATTTCGGCAGCCTTGTTCCTTACAACAATATTGTGCCAATCCGTATTGGTGACCTTTTCTCCCGTCTGTTTGTTGGTATAGGTCTCGTTGGTGGCCAATGGAAAACGCGCAATACAGTTCCCCCCTTCAAAATAATGGGTCTTCACCTCATCCCCCAGATGCCCGATCAGCATCACTTTGTTCAATGTACCGCTCATAATCTTTATCTTATATTCAAAAATACTAAATTTTAAACGTATTTATAAAATCCGCGATCAAAACTGGAAAAGGATACCGTTTTAATTCGGCAAAAGCTACCCCATCCTTGATTTTTCCCGGGGTGCGCACGATCCAGAACTTTGTATAAAGGTGCTGGTGCGAGAGTTTGTGCACTATCTGATCGTTATTGTACTGATAGAGTTCGTGCCCTTCCTGGAGCTGTAATATCCCTTCCACTGCCCCGTCGACATCGGAATGTTGATACTCCCGTTCCGATTCCAGCAAGGGAAATTCAAATAGGTTCTCCCAGATGCCCCTACCTTTGCGCTGCCTGATCTTCGTTCTACTATCGGCATCCAAGACCACCAAGTAATTGAAATAACGTTGCCGAACCTTGTTCTTTTTCAGTTTTACCGGCAATAGGCCAACTTTGTCGGCCTGTAGTGCGGCGCATCCCCCATTAAGTGGACAACCACTGCAATTGGGACGTTGGGGCGTGCACTGCAGGGCACCAAATTCCATGATCCCTTGGTTATAGGCACCAATTTCCGAACTATCCATTACCTCAGTTGCCAATTCCTTAAAATAGGCAGGTCCCGAAGGGCCGTTAACGGCAACCTCCGACCCAAAATAACGGGAGAGCACCCTATAGACGTTCCCGTCCACCACGGGCCGGGCCTCATTGAAACAAAAGGAGGCAATGGCACTAGCGGTATAATCACCGACCCCTTTCAGCGTTAAAAGTCCATTATAGGTATTCGGAAAGTTCCCATCCAGATGGCCGGAAACGAATTTTGCGGTTGCGTGCAAGTTTCTGGCCCTGGAATAATAACCAAGCCCCTGCCATAATTTCAACACCTCCCCTTCCGTGGCGTTTGCCAAATGGTGTACTGTTGGGAAGTGTTCCAAAAATCTGAGGTAATACGGCATTCCCTGTGCCACCCTTGTCTGTTGCAACATTATTTCCGAAAGCCATATTTTATAGGGATCTTGGGTATTCCGCCATGGCAAGTCCCTTTTATTGAGCGAATACCACTCCAGGATTTTTTTTGAAAAGGACATTTATCTGATACTAAACAGCAAAAGTACGAGTTTATAGACTTAAAATTAAGTCCTTTAAGATAAAAGATTGAATTTAATTCATATATTTGCAACCCGAAAAAAACACACAGAAAATCTATTATTCAAAATGACGAAAGCAGACATTGTAACGAAGATCTCGGAAAAACTGGGGATCGAAAAAGGAGATGTACAGGCAACTGTTGAAACTTTTATGGAAGAAGTAAAGACTTCATTGGAAAATGGGGACAATGTTTACTTAAGAGGTTTTGGTAGTTTTATTATCAAGACAAGGGCCGAAAAGACCGGTAGGAACATTTCCAAGAACACTACCATAAAGATACCATCGCACAACATTCCCGCGTTCAAGCCTGCAAAGGTCTTTGTTGAGGGGGTTAAGAGCAACGTACAAGTTAAATAAAGTATTAATCCAAAAGTAAGATTTTATGCCTAGTGGTAAAAAAAGAAAAAGACATAAGGTAGCGACACACAAACGCAAGAAGCGCCGGAGAGCTAACCGTCACAAGAAAAAGTAGTTTTTTAACTACTTTTTCTTTTTAATAAGTTCATTGACATGGAAATGCCGAGGGGCATTTCAGCAGGTTTAAATTACCTGTTACAACTATTGTTTAATCCATTCGTTCCGGATAAGGAACGAATATAAATTGATTCAGGTGAATAGAGAATTGATCGTAAGATCTAGTCCTGAAGCCGTCGATTTTGCCTTGTTAAAGGATGGAAAACTTACCGAACTCCACAAAGAAGAACAAAGTAACAACTTTACCGTTGGCGACATATTGATCGCCAAGGTACGGAAGCCCGTTACCGGATTGAACGCTGCCTTTGTAAACGTTGGCTATGAGAAAGACGCCTTTCTCCACTACCACGACCTAGGGCCACAGCTTTCCTCCATGTTAAAATTTGTGAAAAGGGTGAGTATGGGAAAATTAAAGGATTTTTCCCTGAAAGATTTTCCATTTGACCCCGATATCGATAAGGATGGCAGCATCAATGATGTGATCAAGGCCAACCAATCCCTATTGGTGCAAATTGTTAAGGAACCCATTTCCACAAAAGGGCCCCGAATTAGTTCCGAGCTTTCATTGGCCGGACGTTATTTGGTAATGGTCCCTTTTTCCGACCGCGTCTCGGTTTCACAGAAGATTGAGAGCAAAGAGGAAAAAGAACGGTTAAAAAGGCTTGTAAAGAGCATTAAACCAAAAGGATTTGGTGTTATCATCAGAACAGTTGCAGAAGGCAAAAAAGTAGCTGAGCTCGACAAAGATCTAGAAAACTTACTGGCCAAATGGACAGTAATGTGCAAAAAATTGTATAAAGCTCCACATCCTTCAAAAGTCCTGGTAGAACTAAACCGGGCATCGTCCATCCTAAGGGACGTGTTCAACGATTCCTTTACGGGAATATTCGTTGACGAGGAAACACTTTATACGGAAGTTAAGGAGTATGTACAGGAAATTGCCCCGGAAAAGGAATCCATTGTAAAACTGTACAATTCCCCCGTTCCCATTTTTGAAAAATTTGGGATCGACAGGCAGATCAAGACCTCCTTTGGCCGTACGGCCTCCATGAGCAAAGGCGCCTATCTGATCATAGAACATACGGAAGCCCTCCATGTGGTGGACGTAAACAGTGGCAACCGGTCCAATAAGGCGAAGAACCAAGAGGATACGGCATTGGAGGTGAACCTTCTTGCCGCTTCTGAAATTGCCCGACAATTGCGACTGCGCGATATGGGAGGCATTATCGTGGTAGATTTCATCGATATGTCCAAGCCGGACCATCGTAGAAAACTCTTCGATCACCTTAGGGACGAAATGAAGGATGACAGGGCAAAACATAAAATACTGCCCCCTAGCAAGTTTGGCCTTATACAGATCACCAGACAGCGGGTAAGGCCGGAAATGAACATTAAAACAAGCGAGGAGAACCCTAATGCCCCAGGGCTGGAAGTGGAAGCCCCCATTGTTTTGATCGACAAAATAAATTCGGACCTTGAAAAACTATTAAAAGGTCCTGCAAAGGACAATGCAATTACCCTGAACATCCATCCGTTCATAGCGGCGTACCTTACCAAAGGTTTTCCCTCCATCCGTTCCAAGTGGTTTTTGGAACATAAGAAATGGGTAAAGATACAGCCCAGGGATGCCTATACCTATCTAGAATACCGTTTTAAGAACAAAGACGGCAAAACCATATATTGATCAAAAGCGACCTCCAAAAAAGGTCGCTTTTTTTTTACTGTCCCGCGACAAGGGCATATTGAAATGGAAGGCCCTTTTCCAGTGCAACCTTAATTTTTTGAAAGACCCGTTGTATCTTTGTCACCCAACCCCTTAAAACGATCCATGTACCCCCCAAGACCTTCCTTTACACTTACCGAGGCCATTGCTAAAATGGAAGGCTATTGCGCCTACCAAGATCGTTGCCATATGGAAGTGGACCGAAAATTGCGGGAAATGGGCATGATCCCACAGGCGATAGACCATATCATGGTACACCTGATCAAAAACGATCACCTGAACGAGGAACGTTTTGCCAGCAGTTTTGCACGGGGAAAGTTCAACATTAAAAAATGGGGCCGGAACAGGATAATCCAAGAACTGAAACAACGCCAAATTTCCAGGTTCAATATCGATAGGGCACTGAAGGAACTGGATCCGGAAACCTATATCAATACGTTTAATGACCTTGCCCAAAAACGTTTTGAGTCCCTTAGGGAGAAGGATATCCAGAAAAAACGGAAAAAATTGGCCGATTATCTATTGTACCGTGGTTGGGAAACCCCAATGGTCTACGAAAAAGTGTTAGAACTGATCAAATAGCACTTTCCCCACCACGGGCAGGCACCACTACCCCTTCCTTTTCCACGGCCCTATTGGTGCGACTAATGGCAGCCCTGTTCTTCCAGTCGATCCATTTCTGGCCCTTTAATTTTCGCATCAACTGATCGTAATACCGCATCACCAACACATTGTAGAAGGCAGTTCCCAAATTTTTCGGATTACGGGCTATGGCGCGGAGGCTCATCGAAAAGCCAGGGGTAACATACCGCATATAGTGCCAATACCCTTCCGGCATGTAGAGCACCTCACCATGTTCCAAGTAGGTCCTATACCCTTCCGCCATTCTTAGGGCCGGCCATTTTTTAAGATCTGGATCGGAAAAATCGATGCTTTCATGGGTAATGAGCGAATGTGGTACCCTGTACAGATATTTGTTCTGGTCCTGCGAAAAGAGAATGATCTCTTTCTTACCTTCAAAATGGAAATGAAAAATGTTGGCAAGGTCAATGTCGTAGTGCATAAACGTATACGAGTCCCGCCCCCCGAAAAAAAGCATGGGCATGCCCTTCATCAGGCGGAGCCCAAAATCGGGAAAACTAAAATCGTTCTGTAATTCCGGTACTTCCTTAAGGATATTCCATAAAAAAATACGGTACCTGGTAGGCTCCTTTTTAAGTAGGTCAATATAATCTGCCATTTTCATTTGCGCATGGGGCTGGTTAAACCCGTCCTTATGGCCTACGGGCCTATCGTCGTACAAGGGCACGACCTTATGGCCGGCCACCTGTTTCATATACTCTAGGTCCCATTTGGAATATGCGGGCCACTCCTCAATAAACCGCTCGATCACCACCGGTTTTTGGGGTTTAAAATAGTGCTGGATAAAGTCCTTTTTGGTAATGGTACTTACCCTTGGAATGTCCTGTAAATTCAAGTCCCGTAAATTATCTTAAACCTGCAAAGTTAAAAAATCCGGCCCATTTTCACAATAGTGGGATTTACGAGCTATGCTTGGCGTTTTGTTTGGCCAGTTCGTTCCGCTCTATGGTATGTGCGGGACGTGTCCATTTTGGTTTTTCGCCAAGAGTGGCATATTTTGAATCCTGGGCTTCCACCGTGGCCGGTTGGGACACCTTTGTAAAGGGTTTTTGTGGAGTAAGCCCCAAGAGACGAAACATCTCCATATCCTGGTTTACATCCGGATTGGGGGTGGTCAACAATTTGTCGCCCGCAAAAATGGAATTGGCCCCGGCAAAGAAACACATCGCCTGTCCTTCCCTGCTCATTTCGGTCCTTCCCGCCGATAGCCTAACCTGTGTTTCGGGCATCACGATCCTGGTGGTGGCCACCATCCTTATCATATCCCAGATCGCAATGGGTTCCATATCTGCCATTGGGGTCCCTTCCACCGCTACCAGAGCATTAATAGGTACCGATTCCGGTTGTGGGTCCAATGTGGCAAGGGCCACCAACATCCCCGCCCTGTCCTCAACTTTCTCCCCCATTCCGATAATTCCACCGCTACAGACGGTGACATTGCTCTTCCTGACATTTCCGATGGTATCCAAACGGTCCTTAAAGGCCCTGGTGGATATCACATCCTTATAATAATCCTCTGAGGTATCCAAATTGTGGTTATAGGCATAAAGTCCCGCCTCCGCCAATCTATGGGCCTGGTTCTCGGTGAGCATTCCAAGGGTACAACAGACTTCCATATCCAGTTTATTAATGGTACGGACCATTTCCAGTACCTGATCAAATTCCGGTCCATCCTTTACATTTCGCCATGCGGCACCCATACATACACGGGAACTTCCGGAAGATTTGGCACGAAGCGCCTGTGCCTTTACCTGTTGTACGGACATTAGGTCGTTGCCCGTAATATTGGTATGGTACCTCGCCGCTTGGGGACAGTAGCCACAGTCTTCGGGACATCCCCCCGTTTTTATGGACAGCAGGGTGGAGACCTGTACCGTATTGGGGTCGTGAAACTTTCGGTGTACCGTTGCCGCCTCGTACAGCAGCTCCATCAATGGCTTATTATAGATTTCTAGGATCGCTTCCTTTGTCCAATTATGTCTTACTTCGCTCATATTTCATCAGTGGGGGCTTGCCGCCATTTTTCCCATTTTGTCATTGCAACGTTTCCGGCACCAACCATTGGAAAAAAGGGCGGCCGGGCTTTCCGCTATATCTTTTCCTATCGGGAAAAGGATGTCGCTGCAATCCCTAAGCCTATGGTTAAAAAATCAAAAATAGCCTATTTACAAATCAAATCCCAAAAAAGAACGGCTATTGTACCAACGGTAACGAGGCCAAGTACACGGCAGCCATACCTGATAGGAAGCCCGATCCGTACTGTCCCGCAACCGGGAAACATCACAGTGACAGCAGCACCGATACCGCATTCCCCCCAAAACCCACGGCATTCACCAATACCTTTTTTATTCCGTTGACGGCCTGTACCGGAGGCGAAAATGGCGTGCCGATAAATTGTTGGTGCCGCAACATCAACACCGCCAATTCCATACTTAGCGAACCTGAAGCCCCAAAAGTATGACCGATCTTCCACTTGTTGGAGGTCAATAACGGCCTTTTTTCAGGGAATACCCTGTCGATGGCATTCAGTTCCGAACGATCTCCCTTAATGGTGCCCGGTGCATGCATGACAATTACATCCACTTCCTGGGGATCGGTGTCGCCAAGGGCCATTTTCATGGAACGTTGAAAACAGTCCGCATCGGTGGAGATTGAAATATTATGCTCCAAGATCTCGGTGGCATACCCAAGTCCTTCTACTACGGCCAGGGTCTTCCCGTTCCTGCCAATTTCCAAACAGAAAACACTGCTCCCTTCCCCCAATACCATAGTGTTCTGCTGCTTGTCCATATCCAGGGCACGACAGGGATAGTCCCTATCTTCCCTCGCGTACACCTTAAGTGCCTTCATCTGGGCAATTGTAAAAGGGGTCAAAGGAGCTTCGGAACCTCCCACAAGGAATTTTGTCGCCATGCCACTACGCAGCCAGGCAACCCCGTTCAAAAAGGCATGGAGGGCCGTGGAACAGGTAATGGAGTGCGAAATTTCCGGGCCCTGGGTCTGTAGGTCATGGGCCACCCAAGAGGCAATGTTTCCCAGGGTGGTAGTTGGGGAAGAAAGGGTGGAGGCCCTGCCCCTTTCCAAAAATTCTTGATGGTAATTTTCAAAAAGTGCGGTGGCACCCCTAGAGGATCCTATATTGACCCCAAAATTATCCCCACCGTTCCATCCCGCCACGCCAAGGGCATTACGGGAAGCCAAGATGGCAAACAGCACACTTTTGTCCAAACTTTGGTACTTGGTGTCCGATTTCCTTAAATCCGTTACCATATCGGCGGAAGTGGACGGTAGTGGTGCCGCCCAAGCCCGTTCGTCTCCAAAATCCATCATCCTTAGTCGATGGTCCCGATCTTTGTAATGGGCCCATATCACCTCCTGCTCCGTCCCCAAGGGCGAAATGGAAGCCATGGCCGTAATGGATATCGTCTTGTTCAAAATTGGTATTTTATACTAGTTCCAGCGCCGTTTCAACAGTGCGGTACACTTTTGCCAATTGTTCGTCGGTTATGGTAAAGGGGGTACACAAATAGATGGTATTGCCCAAAGGTCTCAAAAAGACCCCATTGTCCATAAAATGCTGCATTAACCTATTGCGCATATCGCCATACCTTTCCATATCGGTTTTTAGATCCAGTGCGTATATAGTACCGGTCTGTCGCGTTCGGGCAACCTTGGGATGTTTGGAGATGACCGAGTCGAACCGTTGGTGGGATCGGATGATACGCTGTATGTTCTCCTGCATTTCCGGGGATTGCAACAGCTCAAGTCCCGCCAATGCCGCGGCACAGGCCAATGGATTGGCGGTATAGGTGTGCCCATGAAAGAGTCCTTTTTCTATTTTATCACTGTAAAAGGCATCGTACACCTCTTGGGTGCAACCGGTAACGGCCATTGGGACCAGCCCTGCGGTCAGTGCCTTGGAAAGGCAGATAATATCAGGTTTGACCGTTAGCTGATCCGAGGCAAAATGGGTTCCGGTCTTACCAAAACCTGTCATTACCTCGTCGGCTATGGTCAGGATTCCATGGCTTTGAAGGACACGCAAAATCTTATCGAGTCCCTTGGCATTGTGCATCTGCATGGCAGCCGCTCCCTGTACCAACGGTTCATAGATAAAGGCCGCAATATCGCCCGGATACAAATGTTCCTCAATGAATTGTACTATATCCTCCACATCCTCGCCGCTCGGGGGAGGGATCCTTTTTACTTCGATAAAAAAATCCTCGAACGGACCGTTATAAACGGACAATCCGGAAACGGACATCGCGCCAAAGGTATCCCCGTGGAAGGCATTCTCGAACGCCAAAAGGATAGGTCGCTTTCTTCCGTTGTTATGGTGATACTGTAGGGCCATTTTGATCCCTATTTCCGTTGCCGTGGACCCATTATCGGAAAAAAAAAGTTTTTCTAGGTTGGAGGGCAATATCCGTATGAGCTCTTCGGACAGACGTACCGCAGGCTCGTGGGTAAAACCGCTGAACACCACCTGATCCAATACCTGCATCTGTTGGTATGCCCTTTCAATTATATAATCGTTGCAATGCCCATAGGCACTGGTATACCAAGAGGCGATTCCATCTATGTACTCCCTGCCGTCAGCATCGAACAGCAAGGCGCCCTTGGCCCGTACGATGCCCAGCATCAGCGGACTTAGCTTGTGTTGGGTAAGAGGGTGCCAAATGTGCTTGGCATCCCTTTCTGAAATATTTTTCAACTGCATTGAATTTGTAGAACCGGCATTTTATCTATCTTGCAAAGATGGGAAATAAACTTAAACCTCCCTAGTTTGCCATGGCAATTGATCTGCACTACCCCAAATATGCCTCCGTGGGTCCCCGTACCGTGTTTTGCTTATTGTTCCTTTTGGCCTTTATTATAAGGGCCCCGTTTTTTTTTCGCGATTACATAGATCGGGACGAGAGCACCTTTATCCTTATGGGACAATCTTGGGTGGATGGGCATTTGCCCTATACCGAACTTTGGGACCTAAAACCGCCCATTACCTTTCTTTTCTTTGCGGGAACCATTTATCTCTTTGGAAAAAGTTTTATTGCCATCCGTCTCTTGGGTACTTTGTTAGTGGCCATCAGTTCCTTTTTTACCTATAAAATAGGCAAGGAAATGGGCGGGACAAAAATGGGGCTATTTACGGGCATCGCCTGCGTTGCGCTACAGAGTATGTTCGGCAGTGTACAGGGTGTAATGTCCGAACATCTTAGCGTTGTGTTCCTCACCCCTGCGGTCTACATCCTCCTACGTCACAAAAACATCGGTTGGTACGGGATTGTCGGCATTTTAATGGGGCTTACCGTCATGACCAAATTAAATTTGGCCTATGCCCTTTTGGTATTGGGAATATACCTTCTCTACACCTATTTCAGGGATAAGCGCTTTTGGGAAGGTCTTGTCAAATTATCCGTAATGGCATTGGGGACGCTTCTCATCATATTGCTTACGGCACTACCCTATATCCTTCGCGACCAATCCCTTTTATGGTGGAGATCCGTCATATTGGCCCCGTTGGAATATGCCGCTGCCAAAAGACATTCCATCTGGGACCTGCTTCCAACGTGCGTGATCGTACTGGGTTTTGTGGGCTGGGCCTGGCACAAGAAATACATCGACATAAAAGACCAAAAAGTACAGCTGTTGTTGGTGCTTTTGATCGGTATACTTTTCTCCTTTGTAAAGGGAGGTAAGATCAATGGGCATTATATGGTACAGATCTTTCCTACTTTACTGGTGTTGGTCGCATTGGCCCTCAGCGCCATCCCCTCCTTGGGACGGCTCTCCACCAGGCCCCACTACTTTTACCTATTGTTATTGCTTCCTATGGAAACCTATCTGGAGTATTATGCAGTGGTGCGCCATAAAATTGAAAGGGGATCCTTTTACAATGGGGAGGGCATTGAGGTTCCCAAATATCTTTCATCCCAACAATTGGATGACGACAGTGTCCTGTTTTTGGAATACCACATAGGATATTGGGTATTAAATAAAAAACCTCCTTCAAGGATAGCCACGCACCCGAGCAATATCTGCAAGGAGGAGATGTATCCCTTTAGCGGTAGTCCGCAAACCACTCCCTTGGCTGAAATACGCCACCTACTGGAACAGGTGAAACCCCGGATAGTGGTCACCAGAAATGGCAAACGGATATTCGACAAGTTACATCCCAAAGAGGAGGCCTACACACAAAAATATCTAAAAAGGCACTACAACATCATAAAGCTATTGGACAGGGCCGTCATCCACAAACGTTCAAAGTGATTGTAGAACGGATTTAAATGTACCGGCATACCTCTTAACGACCTCCTTATCAAATGATGCCTCCTCATCAATGCGGCCGATTAAGGGCACATTGGTCTTCTTCAGGATAATACTTTCCGTGGATGGCTGCTCGCTCCCGCTAAAGAGTACCGCCACATCATATCCTTTGTGCTGTAACCATTTTATGGTCAAAAGGGTGTGGTTGATACTGCCCAAATAATGTCTGGACACCACGATGATCTTATAATTGGGCATGATAATATCCAAGATCGTATCCGTATCGTTCAAGGGAACCAGCACCCCCCCCGCCCCTTCGATCACCAAATGGTTGGCCGTTTCAGGTTCGTGGATCTTGTTTACGTCAATGGTGACCCCATCTATTTTGGCGGCCGCATGGGGACTCATTGCCGATTTTAGGGCATAGCCATTTTCATGGACCTTGGTTTTTGAGTTCGATATCAGTTGCGCAATCTTATGGCTGTCGCTATTTTCAAGATCGCCCGCCTGTATGGGTTTCCAATAATCGGCCTCCAGTGCCTCGACAATAATGGCCGATGCAATGGTCTTTCCCACCCCTGTGGATATTCCCGTAACAAAAATTCTCTTCACAATAAATAGTTTTCATTTAACAATAGGTTCTCAAACTCTTTGATGGCCCTTGGCCGACCCCAGGACCCGTGGCAATATATATATGTCGCTTCCCAACAAGCTCGAGGCATGCTGGGCGGGCAGCAAGCGTGGCATACTAGAGCCCACTTAGTGGATAAAAGGTGATCATATTACAATTTAGGCATTTGTATTTCTTTTTTTCAAAAAATGGAAAAAGTTTATAGAACAAATTTTTGCCCTTATAATAGGCTTCCAAGCGTTGGGCCTTACAATTGGCGCATCGTAGTGGCAGCCCATGGGAGTCCAGGGCGTAACTACGGATTTCATTATAGATCCCAAGGGCACGTTCCATGTCCCACGTATATACCTGAAGTTTGACACCCCCTATGGCATGGCTTATCATGGGATCGGAGTTTAGGGTATGTTCGTCCTTCAAAAATACGGGAATACCCTCGGATTCGAGCCTACCTTTTATGATCTGTACGTCGGCCACATACTCAAATGCACCCAACGTATAAAGTTCCCGTTTCATGCTTTTTTACATGAATTTAGCCAATAATCCCAATAGAACCACTATTTCCCCCTCAGAATTATAGGAATGTATGCAGAAGCGCAGCCGCTCACTTCCCTTCGGTACGGTGGGGTATAAAATGGCACGCACATCAAATCCCTCCCTTTGAAGGTTGTCCGCCAATTCGGTCGCGGGTCCGTTCCCGGAAACCATACAACATTGTATGGCGGAATCGCTTTGGATGAACGGTAGCCCAAGTCTGGAAATTTCCTGTTTAAAGATCGATATATTGTCTTTCAATTTTTTCATTTCCCCACCCTTGGCCATTTGTTCATACGCAATCGGTATGGTGGCCAATGCATGCGGGGGCAGGGCAGTGGTATAGATAAAACTTCTACAGAAATTAAATAGGTACTGCTTTAGCCGTTCGCTCCCCAAAATGGCCGCCCCATGGGCACCAATAGCCTTTCCAAAGGTCACCAAGCGTGCGAAAACCGCTTTATGAAATCCCAATTCCTGTACAAGCCCACCCCCAAAAACACCTACCGCATGTGCCTCGTCCACTATAAGCCTATAGTTGTGTTCCCTTGACAAACGGACCATCGATCCTAGGTCGGGAGAATCACCGTCCATGGAAAAGATCGATTCCGTTACCACATATATTTCCGCATCTTCCCGGCCCTTACGGTTGCGCCGCAAGCTCTCTTCAAGGTCATGGAGGTCATTGTGCGCAAATTTGAAAGCGTTCGACTTCGCCATGGATATCCCGTCCCTAATGGAAGCGTGGATGTATTCGTCATAAAATATAAGATCGTTGCGCTGGGGTACGGCCGAAAAGAAACCTACGTTCGCATCGTAGCCCGAATTGAACACCAAGGCGGAATCCGCTTCATGAAACCTTTCCAACATCCCTTCCAGCTCCACAAACAGTTGGCTGTTACCGGTTAGCAAACGCGATCCCGTTGATCCATTGGCAACTATTTCCCTCGCCTCCAACAGATGTGTGACCATGTGGAAAATATCGGGGTTTTTGGCAATGCCCAAATAATCATTGGAGGAAAAATCCACTTTGCCCTCAAGTAGCGGTAGCCGTCTCAAAGAATTTTGCGCCGCTCTATCCGATAGTTTTTTATCCAGCTTTTTGGGAAATGTATCCATTTTACAAATGTAGCATTTCCTATATTTAAATAGAATGGTATATTCGTGGCAATCAAAGTCCACAACATGAAAAATATTTTCGCATTTTGCCTGCTTCTCTACGGAGCGGCTTCCATCGCACAGACCAATTCCTACGAAATTTCCTTTGAAAATGCGGTACACCATGAAGCGGAAATTAAAATAACCTTTCCCGATATAAGCTCCAAGACAGTCGATATTACCATGAGCCGAAGTTCTCCAGGCCGTTATGCCCTGCACGAATTTGCCAAAAACGTATATAATTTTAAGGCTACGGACAGTCAGGGAACCGAATTGACGGTCAGCAGACCGGATCCATATCGTTGGACGGTTACCGGACACGATGGTACGGTGCATATTAATTACACCCTTTTTGCAGATCGGGCCGATGGTACCTATTCACAAATAGACCAGACCCACGCCCATCTCAACATGCCTGCCACCTTTATGTACGTTGCCGATCTGGCGGAGCGGCCCATAGATATTGTCTTTAATGTCCGGGAGGATCTGGGATGGAAGGTGGCCACACAGCTTCAAAATAAGGGCGAGAACGGTTTTAGCGCTCCCAACCTGGATTATTTTATGGACAGTCCCACTGAGATAAGTAATTTTTCCCTTCGGCAGTTCGAGGTGGAAAGCAACCAGAAAAATTATACGGTCCAATTCGTTTTGCACCATGAAGGCACGGAAGCGGAATTGGATACCTATTTTGAAAAAGTAAAAAAAGTAGTCCTGGCAGAAAAAGAGGTTTTTGGGGAACTTCCGGACTACGACTACGGCACCTATACCTTCTTGGCCTGTTACCTTCCCCATGTGTCCGGGGATGGTATGGAGCATCGGAATTCAACAATACTGACCGACCGTGAAGGCCTCGCCGACGGAGGCATGGAAGGTAATATCGGCACTGTTTCCCATGAGTTTTTCCATTCGTGGAACGTGGAACGCATCCGTCCCAAAGCCTTACAGCCATTTAACTTTTCACAGGCGAACATGAGCGGGGAACTGTGGTTTGCAGAAGGTTTTACCAGCTATTACACCAATCTGATCTTATGCAGGGCAGGCATCATTTCCCCACAGCAATACATAGAGGGACTTACCGGCACCTTTAATTATGTATGGAATTCCCCGGCAAGAAAATTTTTTGGCCCCATAGGAATGAGCTATCAGGCCCCTTTTGTGGATGCCGCCACCTCGGTGGACCCGGCCAATCGTGAAAACACCTTCATATCCTATTATTCCTACGGTAGTGTCCTAGGTTTGGCATTGGACCTCTCCTTGCGGACCAAGGACTTAAATTTGGACGATTATATGAAGCTGGTATGGGAACAATACGGAAAAAAAGAGGTGCCCTATACGATCAACGACCTGCACCAAACATTAAATTCATATGCCGGTAAGGAATTCGGGGACCATTTTTTTGAAGCCTATATTTTTAAGAGCGGGATGCCCGATTATGCCCCTCTTTTTGCCCATATGGGGGTCAGCCTTGTGCAGGACCCTGCCGCTTCCTACTTTGGTGCCGCCGTCTCACTTACGGAAAATGGTGTCGGTCTGATCGAGCGACATGTGGGCATTGGTACGCCCGCCTATCTGGCCGGTCTTGAAAAGGGCGATACGATCACTTCCATTAACGACCAACCGCTGATAGGTGACGACTTTGGCGCCATTATTTCCAAATTTGCCATAGGGGATGCCCTAAAAGTGGGCTACAAACGATTTGGACAGGAAAATACGGCTCTCGTAAAACTGACTAGCGATCCACAGTACAAAATCGGATTAATGGAAACGACGGGAACCGTACCATCCAAGAAAATTTTAAGGAATAGGGAACAATGGTTAAAAGCAAGGCCCTAATGGAAATCACCTTTACCCAAGCAAATGGCGATCAGGACCTGAACATGATTCTGGATCTACAGATGGCCAACCATTATAGCAATTTAAATCCTGAGGAAAAAAGCTTGGAGGGCTTTGTGACCGTTCGTCACGATTTCCACATTCTTAAGGAAATGAACCGTCAATGTGCACATATCCTTGCGAAACACAAGGAGCGGGTGGTAGGATATGCCCTATGCATGCACCCGACCTTTGCCGATAGCATACCAGTTTTACGGCCTATGTTCAGAGAAATTGTAAGTGTGTTGCCCAAGGAACGGAGTTTTATTGCCATGGGACAGGTCTGTGTGGATAGGGAATACCGAAAAATGGGCCTGTTCCGTAAACTGTACCAGACCATGCAGTTGCATACCAAAGATAGGTTCGATTGCATCATTACGGAAGTGGATGCCAAGAACCAACGTTCCTTACAGGCCCATCTTGCCATAGGTTTCCAAGAATTAAAGAGGTATTCCGCCGGTGATACGGATTGGGTAGTGATAATCCTGCAAAACTAAAAGTCGGCTCCTTACACTGGTGGATCGCCATTTTTGTGCTTTTCCAGATGGATAAATTTTTAGTAATAGGGGTAACCGCTACCCGATCTTTCACAGGAACTACCCACAAATACACATCTTAATAATTCACCTTCCCCATTGAATCTCATTTTATATAATTGATTTTCAGATATTTAAACAAAAATCCTTATCAGGGGGGTGCTATGGCACGTTTATTTCAATATACCTTATAAGTTTAACCATATAAAATTTAACATCATGAAAAAGATATTATTCGTAGCAGCATTGGCCTTGGGAAGTATGACCGCCATTGCACAGGAAACAGAAGCGCCACAGAACGATGCCACCCAGGAAACCAGCGCACAGGAAACCACACAGGAAGGATTTACTGCAATTGAATCCAGTGAACTACCGGAAGCCATTACTTCCGCAGTATCCCAAAACTATCCCACTGCCACTATAGACCAGGCAAGTGTAAACGAGTCCGAACAGTATAAATTGGAAGTTTCGTTGGAAGACGGGACCAAAGGTGTACTGTACGCCGATAAAGATGGAAATTGGATCGATATGTAATACAATTCATCCATCAGATTATAAAAGGCCGCATCTAGCGGTCTTTTTTTGGACCATATTGAAAAACCTGCTCAACGTACAACAAAAAAAGACCGCCCTTATCTGCTAAGGGCGGTCTAGTATATCATATGAAATAAAAAAGGTCCTAATCCGCAAGGACAATGATCCTATTGTCCTTCATCTCAATGGTACCACTGATTATCCGAAGTATGGTCTCCCCATTGGGGCCCTTTTCAAATTTACCCTTGTGGGCCTCCTCAACATCCAAATTACCCTTAAATTTGACTTTCCCTGCCTGTAATAGGGAAACGATGGGTGCATGGTTTTCCAACATTTGAAACTCTCCGTCTACCCCTGGAACGGTTACTGAAGTAACTTCCCCTGCAAACAATGTGGCTTCGGGCGATACAATTTCTAGGTACATATCCAATTTTATATTTGGTATCCGGCATATTTCCAAAAGCAGGAAACCCGTCGTGATACTTTATTAAGCTTCGGCCAACATTTTTTCACCGGCCTCAATTGCCTCCTCGATGGTTCCTTTCAAGTTGAAGGATGATTCGGGAAGGTGATCCAATTTCCCGTCCATGATCATGTTAAAGCCCTTAATGGTCTCTTTTATATCAACCAAAACCCCTGGAATACCGGTAAATTGTTCCGCAACGTGGAAAGGTTGTGAAAGGAAACGCTGAACCCTTCTTGCCCTTCCCACGGCTTGTTTGTCCTCTTCGGAAAGTTCTTCCATCCCAAGGATAGCTATAATATCCTGAAGTTCCTTATATCGCTGTAATAACTCCTTTACACGTTGTGCACAGGCGTAGTGGTCTTTCCCCAATATCTCTGCGGTCAATATCCTTGAAGTGGAATCCAAGGGATCCACGGCAGGATAGATTCCCAGCTCCGCGATCTTTCTGGACAATACCGTAGTGGCGTCCAAGTGGGCAAACGTAGTTGCCGGTGCCGGATCCGTTAAATCATCCGCTGGCACGTATACCGCTTGTACAGAGGTAATGGAACCCCTTTTGGTGGAGGTGATCCTTTCCTGCATGGCACCCATTTCCGTGGCCAGTGTAGGTTGATATCCCACAGCAGAGGGCATACGCCCCAAAAGGGCGGAAACTTCAGATCCGGCCTGGGTAAACCTAAAAATATTATCAACAAAGAACAACACGTCCTTCCCTTGTCCCTCTCCGGCACCATCACGGAAATATTCGGCAATGGTCAATCCGGAAAGTGCCACCCTTGCACGGGCCCCGGGAGGCTCGTTCATCTGTCCGAAAACAAAGGTTGCCTTGGATTCCTTCATAACTTTCTTATCAACCTTGGACAGGTCCCATCCGCCTTCTTCCATTGAATGTAAAAAGTCGTCACCATATTTTATGATTCCCGATTCCAACATTTCCCGCAGAAGATCGTTCCCTTCACGGGTACGTTCCCCTACACCTGCGAATACGGATAGTCCACCGTGTCCCTTGGCGATATTGTTTATCAGTTCTTGGATAAGCACGGTCTTACCGACCCCGGCACCTCCAAAAAGGCCGATTTTACCACCTTTTGCGTAAGGTTCTATAAGATCTATAACTTTTATTCCGGTAAACAATACCTCGGTAGAGGTAGAAAGGTCCTCAAATTTAGGGGCTTCCCTATGGATGGGAAGACCATCCTTACCGGCTTTGGGAAGATCTCCCAAGCCATCTATGGCATCCCCGATCACGTTAAAAAGACGACCGTACACATCATCGCCAATGGGCATCTGAATGGCACTTCCGGTAGCCTCAACGGCAACGCCCCTGCTCAATCCATCTGTTGAATCCATGGATATGGTCCTTACGGTATTGCCACCAACATGTGATTGCACCTCCAGCACCAATTTTGTACCATCTTGTTTATTGATCTCCAATGAATCATAGATCTTGGGAAGGTCTGTTCCTGATTGGAATTCAACATCGACCACTGGTCCGATGATTTGGGAAACTTTACCTGTAACTTTTGACATTACTTAAATGTTTATTGTTTAGCGTGATATATAACCAATTACGAAACCATGGCCTTTTGCGGGCTCCCTAGTTTTTTGCGCTGCAAAGATATATCTTTTAAATTTAAAATTAAAGCTGTTTTTTGTGCTTTTTAAAGCTAAAAAAACGCCCATTTTTAATAGGCGTTTTATTAAATGTCCATAATATCTATCATGGCAGCATGACCGAATAATTGGTAGGAAAGGTACCCACATCGTTTAGGTTGCCGGAAGCTTCAAAATTTGACCCGTAGGTGGCATCAATGGCCTTGAGGAACTCGTTTGCGATAAGGGCATATCCCCTACTGGTGGGATGGATCCCATCAAGTGAGAAGGCGCCTCCCGTGACCAGACTGGATGTTAACGTGAAATTGCCGCTTTGTATACCTCCACCTGCCAGCTCGTCCAAAAGGGAATTGGCATCCACCTGTGCCAGTCCGGCCGCTGTGGCAGCTGCTGCAATGGTAGCATTAAAACTGGCCGTTGCCGTTGCGATATCCTGCTGTTCACTTGGCAATAGCACCCATTTATCGGCCAAGGGTATCGCTACCCCATTTACGGTCAAGGGATTATTGGGATCGGCCAAGGTGCCTATAAAACTGGAGGCGGGCAATACCAACAGATCGTTTTCCGTAGCCTGCCTATATTTGGGAAGTCCCGCAAATGCAGGGTTGATGGCCCCAAGATCGGTCAGGGTCTCGTCCTCTATTACAACCGCATTGTTTGGACCGGCCTGAAAAACGATGGTCCGTTGGGCCGCTTCCTCCGCACTAAAAAGACCTGTCCCGGCCAAGGCCGCAACAGCTGTCTGCAACCCTCCATTGTAGGGGGCATAGGCATTATTGACCGCTGCCGCAGTGGCTTCGTCCAAGGGTACCGGATTATGGGGAACCGTGGTGAAGTGCGGGATTGCGGAAACATTTGGAATGTTCGCCACCACGCCCTTTGCCCCACCCGAAGTTAGGGTAGTTATCAAGGTATTATAGGCAAAATCAAATGTCTGTTGGTCTGTAATAGGGTTGGTCCCATCGCCTCCGGTGGTGGCATACCCCAGAATATCGTTGTTGCCTATCCATAATGTAAAGAAGGTCGGGGCCTGTGCCATTGCATCGCCCAAAACAGTGGCGTTGGGTGCCGAGGCCATTCTTATAAAATATGGGTTGGACATCCCGGCCTGTAGGTTCCCCAAATTCCCATAACCGTCAAAAAGGAGGTGGAAGCTCTTTGCCCCTGGAACCCCCATGTTATTAAATGGCCCCGTGGGATTGTTCACCAACAGGTCGGTAGTAGGGGTCACTGGGCCCACCAATGCCTCCAGTCTCACAGGAGCAGTCCCGTTGAAAACCAGCCTATTCTCCAGTATTTGGTTTCCCCCAACGAGCAATCCACCGAAATTGTCGTTCATCAGTGGTTGTGTAAAACCGCCACCCCCTGCCAGGGAAAACTTCAGGGATAACATTTTGGTCATCGAATTTTCCTGTGAAGCGGGGAAAAGGGCCCCATCGGTATAACCGGCAGTAAGGGAATTACCCAACGCCACGTACGTGGAAAAATCCGCACTGCCCGAAGTTAGGGCGATCGGCTCTACAATTTCAGAGGTCCCATCATCATCGCTTTCGCAGGAAATAAGACCCATAAAGACCAATATCAACCATATATGTTTAGTGTTCATTTGTTTACGTTTTAATTTTAAAGCCGATTAAAGATTGTTGATAGTCCAAGAAATGTAATATTGGGACCCTATATACCCCGTACCAAAAGCGGTAAAATATTCGTCCCCCAAAACATTGGCGGCACCCACCTTAAAGGTCGATTTGATCTTGGGGACAGTATAATTGATCTGGGCGTCCACCACATGAAAGGCCGGTACGTCCCCATCGCCAAAGGATGCTTCCCAGAAATAGCTGTCGCTCCACCTCCATGCCAAGTTGAAACCAACATTTTTAAAGACTTGGGTATTCCCAAAATTGGCCTTTACCTTATGCTCCGGAGTGTTGAAATTGGTACGGAAGCCCGGGTTGGAAGCCGAATCGAAATCCAGTTTGGAGTAGGTATAATTGATTCCAAGATCATAGTTCCCCAAAATTCTCGTATTTACCCCAACTGCGGCCCCATAGGAATTCACGTCCGCATCGGAATTGGTATAGGTCTGATAGGCCTTAAAATCGCCGTTCTGCAAGGCCAGCAAAGAGAAAGAATTATCCCCTACTTCCCCATATAAAGGGACAACCACGGTCTCGTTCGATATGAAATCCTGGTAGCGGTTGTAGTACGCACTTAGATCGATGGTTATTTTGTCCAACTTTCCACGGTAACCGACCTCTACGGAGGATACCTGCTCCGGTTTTACGATATCCACATCGGAAGCCACGGGGGCCCCGCCTTCCACTGAATTAAGGGAAAAGGAATTTTCGTAAGCGGCCCTTCCCGCTATATCAACGGTAGCCGGCTGCCCTACCAATTGGCCGGAAGTGCTCACATCATAGGTCCGTACGTCCCGATCTAAATTGCTTTCCGCAGACCCGATCAGTACGGCACGGCCCACATCCAATCCTATAAAGAGATCTTGGGTGGTAGGGTTCCTAAAGCCGGTCTGGAAGGATACCCTAATATTGTGGTCCTTTGTTTCGCCCAAAGTATACCCCAATGCCACTCTTGGCGAAAAGAATCCATCGAACAGCTCGGATTTATCGTACCTAACAGAAGCGGTAAGTTTTAGACGATCTTCTTCCAACATGGATTTTTGAAGCTGCGTATAGATTCCCATTTCTGAATAGTCTATGGGTCCATCGGTATCGGTATAAATGGTACCAAAGGAATTGAGCTCGTACTTCCTATAGGATCCACCTATCTGGATTTCGGCAAAATCTATCAGATGTCCAAAATTATAATTGGCATCTGCATGGTATATTTTCGAATTGTCCTGAAATCTAGATCCCTGTGCCAGGTCTGGATCGGAAGTAACCCTGTTCAGTGCACTTTCAAAGGCCGGCGTCCCGGGAAGAAGCCGACCGGTATCGGCGGCGGCCCTTGCGGCGGCATGCGATTCGGTCTCGTTCGCACCCGCCAGGGAAGCGCCCACATAATTGGAGATATAGTCCCCGAACCACTCCTGATCCGATTTCCAAAGTCGGTTGATGTTGATGCCCGTAAAGACCATATCGTAGGAGTTGCCGGCCTTATCCTCGGTAAGATATCCCCTTATAAAAAAATTATCGTTCCTGATTTCCAATTTGTGCTGTTGCAGGAAGAAATCCTTAATGGCATATCTATTGGCCCCTTGGTATATGGTGGACCCACTTCCCACTTTTCCAACGTACGCAATTTCAAAGTCGTTCGCCCATGGCCTAAAATACAGTCCCCAATCCGCCTTGATACTCTCGGCATTATAATTGGTAAGGTCGGATTCGTTGTAGCCGGTCCTACTAACGGTGACATCGGGCACAATGCCCAATCCGCCCGAAGCTGCCCTGATATTGGTGGAAACCTCATCCCCGTACACGTTTACCCCATCATAATCCACATCTGCCCTAGTGAGGCCCCTGTTCAATTTATCGGTTTCGTTGGTAGCGTACCAATCCGTTCCCTTCAGATATCCAAAATTGACCTTTGCGGCAAATTTATCACTGAATTTATGGGCGGCCCTAATTCCAAAATCGGTATAAGGGTTATCACCAGCGGCCTCCTGGGAGGTAATCCCCCTTTTGACGTAGCCACTCAGCCCTTGAAATTCAAATGGGCTTTTGCTCCTCATAAAAAGTATCCCGTTAAAGGCATTGGCCCCGTACAGTGCGGAAGCGGCACCAGGCAGCAACTCAACGCTCTGCACATCGGTCTCGATCATGCCCAAAAGATTTCCCAATGGGAAATTTAGTGCAGGAGCGGAATTGTCCATCCCATCCACCAACTGCATAAAACGCGTATTGGCAAAGGTGGCAAAACCTCTGGTATTTATGGATTTAAAGGTGAGACTGTTGGTGTTAATATCTACTCCCTTTAGGTTTTCCAGTCCATCATAAAAATCAGCCGAGGCGGTATTCTTTATTTCCTTGAGCCCAAACCTTTCTACGGTAACAGGCGATTCAAAGATTCGTTCGGGGGTCCGGGAAGCGGAGATGACCACCTCGTCCAATCGCGTCTGTTCTTCCAAGAGCGTAATGGAGAGGGTCTGATTTTCCTGGGTTATCGGTGCCGTAACGGCAACGTACCCAATGCTGGATATATTCAGTTGAAACGGAGGGGTTTCGGTGGTGGTCAAGGTAAAATTTCCATCAAAATCGGCCACGGTCCCAATGGCCTTTCCAACGATCACCACATTGGCCCCCGGAACGGGATCACCGTTTTGATCTATTACCTTCCCCTTAATGGTCGCCTGGGAAAAGCATACCATGGCAAACATCAAAAATGGTAGAAGTACTACTGTTTTCATTATAGTTCGAGTTAAGTTAATTTGTAAGAACAAGATACATTATTTTTCATTTCTGCAATAGCAAAATCAAATAAATTATGCATGCATAGTATTATATTGGCAATATTCGTCCCAACATTCTAACTAATTCGTAATAAAAACAGCCATAAAAAAGATATCCTTGGAAAATGTCCATTAATGGGCCTCTCCAAGGATATAAACAAAAAACACTTACAATTTTACTCCACTGTAACAGATTTGGCAAGGTTACGGGGTTGGTCCACGTTGCATCCCCTCATTACCGCAATATGGTATGATAGAAGTTGCAAGGGAAGGGTGGTCAATAAGGGGGTAAGGCTCTCAAATGTCTCCGGCACCTCAATTACATGGTCGGCAAGCTCCCTTACGGTCTGGTCCCCTTCGGTCACCACTGCAATAATTTTGCCCTTTCTGGACTTGATTTCCTGAATATTGCTCACCACTTTGTCATAGTGCCCCTTTTTGGTGGCGATCACTATAACCGGCATATGCTCATCTATTAGGGCTATCGGGCCATGTTTCATTTCCGCGGCGGGGTACCCTTCCGCATGGATATAACTTATCTCCTTCAATTTTAATGCCCCTTCCAGGGCCACCGGAAAATTATACCCCCTGCCCAAGTAGAGACAGTTATTGGAGTTTTTATAGACGTTGGCTATAATTTCCACCAACGCATTTGATTCCAATGCTTTCTCAACCTTGGAAGGGATGTTCTCCATTTCCACCAAATATTCATGAAAAGCGGAAGCCGAGAAAATGCCTTTTTCCTTGGCCAATTTTAGTGCCATAAGGGTAAGTATGGTTATCTGGGTTGTAAAGGCCTTTGTGGACGCCACTCCAATTTCAGGTCCGGCATGTGTATATGCCCCCGCATGGGTTTCCCTGGCAATGGACGACCCGACGACATTACAGACCCCAAAGACAAATGCCCCCTTTTCCTTGGCAAGTTTTATGGCCGCCAACGTATCGGCAGTCTCTCCCGATTGGGAGATGGCAATGAGCACGTCCTTGTCGGTGATGACAGGATTTCTGTACCTGAATTCAGATGCATACTCCACCTCTACGGGAATCCGTGCAAGGTCTTCAAAAATATACTCCGCTACCAGTCCCGCATGCCATGAGGTTCCGCATGCCACTATTATTATTCTGTTCGCATTCAGAAACTTCTCTAGGTTTTGGTCGATCCCCGCCATCTTTATGATGCCTTGGTCCGCCAATAGTCGCCCCCTATACGTGTCCAGAATGGCCCTTGGCTGTTCATAGATCTCCTTGAGCATAAAATGCTCGTACCCGCCCTTTTCAATTTCCTCAATATTCATTTTCAGTTCCATGATATTGGGATAGGCAATGGCATCGTCCTTTATCTTTCTCAGTTTTATCTCTTTGCCCAAACGAATGATGGCCATCTCCTCATCCGCCAAATAGACGGCATTATTGGTAAATTCGATAAAAGGTGAGGCATCGGATGCGATAAAATATTCGTTTTCACCGATTCCGATGGCCAAGGGACTTCCCAATTTGGCCACCACGATCTCATCGGGTTTGTTCCTATCGAAAACGGCGATCGCATAAGCCCCCACCACTTGGTTCAGGGCTATCTGTACCGCCTTGCCCAATTTAACGCCCTCCTTATTCTTTACCTCCTCTATAAGATTGATCAAGACTTCGGTGTCGGTATCCGAGTTGAAAAAATATCCCCTATTGATCAATTCCTTTTTTATGGAATCGTAGTTTTCTATAATTCCGTTGTGTATGATGACCAAATCACCCGAATTGGAATAGTGCGGGTGGGAATTTGCATCGTTCGGAACACCATGGGTGGCCCATCTGGTATGTCCTATCCCCAAATTTCCAAGTAGTGAAATAGTTTCGTTCGCCTTTCTTCCCAAGTCTTCCACCTTGCCCTTGGTCTTGCACAGATTTATTTGGTGCCCATCGAATAGGGCTACCCCCGCACTGTCATAACCCCTATATTCCAGACGTTGAAGTCCTTTAATAATGATCGGATAGGCATCCCTATGCCCAATATATCCCACAATTCCACACATAGTCCAAAAAATTATGTTATTGTCCTTAAATAGACCCCAAACGGTAGGTCCGATGGGCAAATATAAAAGCGTTCACCCTTAAGTAGGTGCATATCAGTTCTTACCTACTGCGTAAATCTACAGTATGTAAACGAGAAATTAAACATGATACGGTTGAAATAACGTAAAAATCCTACGAGTGGTATACAGGTTGCTTCTTTAATCTATTCGGGTATAAAAGATTTCCAATTTTAATTTTTCATCCATTTCGGTATCGGGGACATTACTACCATAGAGGATGGTGCCCATAGGATTGATGGTGGACATTACCGGAAGATCTTCCTCGGTAGCATCTGCCAGTAGCGTGTTCGCACGGCCGGATAGCCGTATATCCGATGTTAGGGAAAGCGCCAAGGTGGCATTTGTGGAATCACGAATGATGAGATCATTGATATGATCGGTTATTCGAACTTTGTACCTTATGCCCTTGCCCGATGTCCTTTGCAAAATGCCATCGTAGTTCAAATAAGATCCCAAAGCCGTATTGGAAGTGGAGTTCTCGAACCGAAGATCGTAGAGCGGACTACCTGTTTCGGCATTGTACAGATATAGTCGAGGCGGTTCCAAGCTTGCCGAAGCATTGTCAAGGGCCGTACGATCCACGTAAAATACCAGATTGGCCTCATTGATCACCCAATTATTGGCCTTTATCTGGTTAATGACCTCCCTACCGTTGTTCTCTTCGAACAATTTGATTTCCGAATAGGATCCCGCTCCCCCTTTGAGGTAGATCCTGGAAGCGTTGGTGCCCGTATCCATGCTATTGGAAATATCCACTGGATAGGACTCGTTTATAAAGGTATTTACCGCATTGCCGATTATGGGTTCTGTAGTACCACCGCTGAGGAGGTTCATCACATAGGTCTTCTTGAGCTTTACGATGGTGTCATCGGACGCATCCCCGGTGGTCTCGTTCTGGTCCACACTGTCATGCTCATAGTAGATGGTAATATTGGCCCTGGTAAGATCTAGCAAAAACATCAGTTCCCTTCCATCCGCAGCGGATACGGACAAATGTATGCCCCTGAAAAATTCCTTAAAGTTCCCTGCGCTGAGCAGCTCGGAGGACCCCTCCTTATCCAAAATATTGGTCTGAAAAAATTCATTGTCCAACGCCACCCTGATCCCGGGGGCAAGACGGGTTTCCACTTCCAAGGATTCATCCACATCCTCCGTTTCAGGGTCGTCCTCATTAAAGAACAGCGTCTCTTTATCGTTTATGGTGGTAATCCCGTCAAATAGTACATCCGAAACGAAATTGGGGGAGAATTCCTGATTTGAATAGTACTCTTGGGCCTGCTCAAAATTGGCATTGGGATCTAGGTCCCTCAAAAAATAAGTGGAACGTTCCACTTTCATATGGAAGGGCAATCCCGCCAAGGGTGTATTTCCATTTCCATAAATACTGTCCAGATCGAACCTTTTGGCATAGGCGTTCCCCGTAGTATTTTCATCTTCCCCGTCCTCTATGCCGTCACCATCCGTATCCGCATTCAAGGGGTCCGTACCTGCGGCCCTTTCCTGGGCATTTGTCAGCCCGTCACCATCCGAATCGTTGTTTGGATCGTCCGGCTCTGTATCAAAAGCATCGTCCACCCCATCGTTATCCGCATCCCGAAGACTTTGATCGGCGGTCAAAAATGGAATATAGAGATATACAGAATCCACTTTCTCGTTCTCGGGTATGGTGGCGATGCTTTCGTCCGAGCCCGCCCCGTCCTCTGTATTCTGTGAATAGGACCCAAATGTCGGATTTCCCGTTCCCGATTGAAGTTGCACTTGGGAAGTTATTGTGGCCGTGGTCTTCCCATATATGGGGTCGTTAAATATCCCCAACTGGTACACTGGAAGTTTGTTTGTCTGTGATGCCGTAATTTTCTTGTTATACGCAAAAACGTCGAACACCGCCCTATCGCTTTCAAATGGCCTATCCCCTATGACACCTTCCCCAATGGTCGTAATATCCTCTTCACAGGAAACGGCGGTCATTACAAACAAGGTTACCACCAAAGCGGCATATAGAAACTTTCTGAAAAAATTCATGTAAATTATTTTAAGACATCATTGTTGTAAAAATTTGCATACGCCTCTTCAAATTCCTGTAATGGCATAAAGGGCAGCACAGGTTTTTGGAGGTTCATGATGTACTCCTGCAAATCTTCCGGAATATTTTCCGATGCCAAAATAACTGCATCTGAAAAATCTACGGCAACTTTTAACAAATTATTATAGTTGGGAACCTCCAGCACTTTAACGCTCTCCTCGGCTATCCCATCGAAGACTACTTTCTTGATCATGTCCTTGTCCAAATCCTCCCCGAAGCTCTTTTTATAGACCGAAGTCACGATCTTACTATCTGCAAACAACGGTTCGTCCGCATAGTACTTTTTAAGATATAGGGGAAGCAGGGATGCCATCCATCCGTGCACATGTATAATATCCGGTGACCAGTTCAATTTTTTAACGGTCTCGACCACTCCCTTGGCAAAGAAGATGGCCCGTTCGTCATTGTCAGGGAAAAGCTGACCGTTTTCATCTGTAAAGGTGGCCTTTCTTTTAAAATATTCCTCATTATCGATAAAATAGACCTGTATACGCTCCCTGGGAATGGACGCGACCTTTATGATCAAGGGCATATCCATATCGTTGATCACTAGATTCATTCCCGATAAACGTATCACCTCATGAAGTTGGTGGCGGCGCTCATTGATGTTTCCAAACCTTGGCATAAAAATTCTGATCTGGCCTCCATTGCTGTTGACCATCCTTGGCGTTTCGTAAGACATTAGGGAAACTTCGTTCTCTGGTAGATAGGGCACTAATTCAGAAGATACAAACAATATCTTTTTACCATTCATAAAAGCAATATTTGATTTATCGTGAAAGCCTAGTGGCAAAATTACAAAAATTATGCAGATTAGCTGTAATTATATAAGTTTGCTAGCTTTTAAACAAAAACCTATGTTGGTATGTAAGACCAAAAAAGAATTGGGGTCGGCACTTTCGAACATCAAAATGGATGCCAAAAAAATTGGCCTGGTCCCTACCATGGGTGCCCTGCATCCAGGCCATGCCTCCCTGGTGAAAAAGGCTTTGGATGAAAATGATATCGCCATAGTAAGCATTTTTGTGAACCCCACCCAGTTCAACAATCCGGAAGATCTATTAAAATATCCCAAAAACCTGGAACAGGACCTCGGGTTTTTAAGGACCATTTCACCTGAAATACTGGTTTTTGCCCCTTCCCTGGCTGATATGTACCCAGAACAGACCCAATCCAATTCCTATGATTTTGAAATGTTGGACACCGTAATGGAAGGCGCCTTCAGACAGGGCCACTTTAATGGGGTGGGAACCATTGTGGAAAGATTGCTGCTCACCGTTCGGCCGGATAGGGCATATTTTGGGGAGAAGGACTACCAACAGCTGCAGATCATCCGGAAATTGGTCCACATAAAAGGGATTCCCGTGGAAATTATCGGCTGTCCAATTGTCAGGGAAGCAAACGGACTGGCGATGAGTTCCAGGAACGGACGGCTCTCCAAAGAAATGTTCGAGGAAGCCTCCTTTATCTACAAGACCCTAAAGGGAGCTAAGGAGAAGTTTGGCACGGAAAGTGCTAAAGATGTGACGGATTGGGTAAAAAGTAGGTTTGGGGCACATCCCAAACTTTCGTTGGAGTACTTCCAGATATCGGAGGCGGACACTTTACGACCATTGATCCAAAAAAACGATCTTAAAAAATATAGGGCCTTTATTGCAGTTTTTGCGGAGGACGTACGACTAATAGACAATATAGCCCTAAATTAATTAACTTTGTCCCATGCAAGTAGAAGTGGTGAAATCAAAAATCCACCGAGTAAAGGTTACCGGTGCCGATTTGAATTACATAGGAAGTATTACCATTGATGAAGATCTTATGGATGCGGCCAACATTATTACAGGTGAAAAAGTCCAGATCGTGAACAACAACAATGGTGAGCGCCTGGAAACCTATGCCATTCCCGGACCTAGGGGAAGTGGTGAGGTAACCTTGAACGGGGCTGCGGCCCGAAAGGTGGCCGTGGGCGATATCCTGATTCTGATAACATATGGTAGGCTTGAATTGGAGGAAGCCAAAAAATTCAACCCCGCATTGGTATTCCCCAACGAAGAAACCAATTTGCTGAACTAAATTGAAAACCGCCCCCAAGCAGCTCCTAAAGACAGTCCTTCCTATAGCGTTCGGCATCTTTTTGGTATGGTACTCCTATAATTCGACCTCGGGGGAAGACAGAAGACAGATACTACATTATATAAAGGGTGCGGATCTATTTTGGGTACTGTTATCCATTCTGATAGGGATCCTGAGCCATTTGTCCCGCGCCATTCGTTGGGGCTATCTTTTAAGGCCCATGGGCCATCGTCCAAAAACCTCCAACACGGTCCTTATCATCCTATTGGCCTATTTCGCCAATTTAGGGATCCCAAGGTCTGGGGAGCTATTACGGGCCACCGCCCTGACCACCTACGAAGGGGTGCCGTTCGAAAAAGGATTTGGGACCATAGTGACCGAGCGCATCATTGATCTGATCATGCTGCTCGCTGTGGTATTTACCGCCCTTTTACTTCAGACGGATATAATTATGGAGGTACTTCTACAAAAAGGGTTCGATCTGGAAAAGCTTTTTATGCTGGCGGGAATCGGCTTTGTGGGCCTGCTGTCATTTTTGATCTTTCTAAAAAAGGCAAAAAACAAATGGGCGATTAAAATAAAGGTTTTTGCCAAAGGCCTTTTGGAAGGGCTGCTCAGTATTTTCAAGATGAAAAACAAATGGGGCTTTATATTCCATACGGTTTTCATTTGGACAGCTTATTTTGCGATGTTCTGGGTCATTAAATATACCCTTCCCGAAATAGCCGATCTTTCCGTAAGCCAGTTGTTGGTGCCCTTTGTTGCCGGTGCCTTTGCCATGTCCGCTACCAATGGGGGAATCGGGCTGTACCCCATAGCCGTTAGTTCCTCCCTAGCGTTTTTTGGGATCTCGGATGCCTCTGGTGATGCCTTTGGTTGGATCATGTGGATCTCACAGACGTTAATGGTCGTGGTCTTTGGTGCAATATCTTTTCTGCTCTTACCGTTATTGAACAGAAACCAATAGATAACTATTGCCCAAATCCTACTTTATGAAACGGTTGTCCGTACTCCTTGCCATGCTTCCTTGTCTGGTCCTTAAGGCCCAGATAAAGAACGAAACCTTCGAATCCTTTAAACTTCAGGAAAAGAGGGAAATTACCTATTACATTCCGGAAAACTATTCGGCCGACAAAAAATACCCCTTGATCCTTGTTCTGGACGGGGAATACCTTTTTGACAATGTGGTGGCCAATGCAAAATTTTATAGTGCCTTTAGGGGAATGCCCGAATCCATTGTGGTTGGGGTCTCCCAAGATAAAAACGGCCTCAGGTTCGACGATTGTGCCTTTGACGAAACCTCGGGCCTCCCTTCGGACAAGGCGACCCAATTCTTCGAGTTTTTGGGAATGGAGCTCATCCCATATGTGGGGGCCAACTACAGCACAGCTCCCTTTAAAATGTTCGTTGGCTATGATATCACCGCCAATTTTGGGAACTTCTATCTCTTTAAGGAAGATTCCCTTTTTAATGCCTATATCTCCATCTCCCCCACGTTGGCCCCAGAAATGGAAAGTCGGGTACCCGCAAGGTTGGCCGCCCTTGAGAAAAAGATATTCTACAATCTGATCGTGGAGAACGACAACAGCAAAAATACCAATAGGATAAAGACAATGGACGCTGCCATCAAGCAGTTGGACAAAGAGTCCCTGCACTATTATTTTGATGCGTACGATACCGCCGACCATGTTTCCATAGCCACTTACGGGGTCGGAAAATCCATGGACCGGATTTTCGCCATGTTCAAGCCCATCAGTCCCCAAGAATACAAAGAGAACATCCTTACCATGGATGGTCCCGTCTACCAGTACCTTGCCGACAAATACAGTACGATAGAGGACCTCTTCGGATTTAAAAAGACCGTAGAACTGAACGATGTGATGGCTATCTATGCCGCCAGTAGAAAAAAGGAAGACCAAGAATCCCTAAAATCCCTCTCCGACCTCTGTAAGCAAGCCTTTCCGGAAACGATGTTGGGCTTTTATTTCGAAGGGGAACATTACGAACAGCTAGGAGAGCCCAAAAAAGCATTGCGCAGCTTTGAAAAGGCGTTTGCCATGGAGGAAATCGATTTTCTGACCAAGGAAATGGCCCTGGAAAAAATGGATGCGCTCAAGGCCGATTTCGGGTATTAGGTAAATGTTGGCAAGAAAATGTCCATGTGCGGTCATATCCTGGCTCCGACTTTTATTCTATCTTTGGGGGGAATCAAAAATATTCCATGGCCAAAACAAAAACAGCCTTTTTCTGCCAGAATTGCGGAACCCAATTTGCCAAATGGGTCGGACAGTGTTCGGGATGTAAGGAATGGAACACCGTAGTTGAGGAGGTGGTACAGACCGAAGAAAAAACAGTCTGGAAAAGTCCATCGAACGGAGCCAAGACCGTTTCCAAACCGTTACGGGTAAATGAAATAAACATTGAAAAGGAACTCCGCCTAGACACTTTCGATCAAGAATTCAACAGGGTCCTTGGAGGCGGCATTGTCCCTGGCTCGCTTATACTGCTAGGTGGGGAACCAGGCATAGGAAAGAGTACGCTTTTGCTTCAAATAGCCTTAAAACTACCTTATAAGACCCTCTATGTTTCAGGGGAGGAAAGCCAAAAACAAATAAAAATGAGGGCAGACCGCATCCATCCCGATAGCGACACCTGTTACATCCTCACGGAAACGAAGACCCAGAACATTTTTCAACAAATAGTGGCGACCGAACCGGACATCGTAGTGATCGATTCCATCCAAACCCTGCATTCCGACTATCTTGAATCGGCGGCGGGAAGCATATCGCAGATCCGCGAATGTACCGCCGAGCTCATTAAATTTGCGAAGGAAACCAACACCCCCGTGGTGCTTATCGGCCATATTACCAAAGATGGTACCCTAGCTGGTCCAAAAATCCTTGAACATATGGTGGACACAGTACTTCAATTTGAAGGGGATAGGAACTACGTATACCGTATCCTGCGGTCGTTAAAGAACCGGTTCGGTTCCACGGCCGAACTGGGAATTTATGAAATGCAGGGCAGTGGGCTCCGGGAAGTACACAATCCATCCGAAATCCTAATTTCCAAAAATGACGAAGGCCTGAGCGGTACCGCGATTGCCGCAACCGTGGAAGGCATGCGGCCCTTGATGATAGAGATACAGGCACTGGTAAGCACAGCGGTCTACGGAACCCCACAACGTTCCACTACCGGGTACAACAGCAAGCGATTGAACATGATCTTGGCGGTATTGGAAAAACGTGCCGGGTTTAGATTGGGCGCCAAGGATGTTTTCCTAAACATTACCGGTGGCATTTCGGTGGACGATCCGGCCATAGATTTGGCGGTCGTTGCGGCCATACTTTCCAGCAATGAGGACATAGCCATTGAAAAAGGGATCTGTTTTGCCGCTGAAATAGGGCTTGCCGGTGAAATTAGGCCGGTACAAAGGGTAGAGCAACGTATCTTGGAGGCCGAAAAATTGGGGTTCCATACTATTTACGTGTCCAAAAATAACAAACTGGCATTAAAGAACGACAAAATAGCCATAAAGTTGGTCTCCAGGATCGAGGAGATGACCAATGGCCTTTTCTCCTAACGATTATTTCCCCTATAGATACGCATCAGGACCAAAATGATCACCACTACGATCAAGATCAACAAGAACTGTCCGAACCCTATGGCCAATGGTAAAAGGGGCATGTTCATATCCTAAGGTGCCGGGTTTGGAATTTCGTTGTGTATCGCCTCTATGCCCTCAAGAACGGTATCCGTTAAACTTACCCCGATACTGCCGATATTCTCCTGTAACTGCCTAATGGTGGTGGCCCCTATTATGGTACTGGTAACAAAAGGCCTGGTGTTTACATAGGCCAAGGCCATTTGGGCCAAGGTCAGGTCGTTTTCCTGCGCCAATTTGTAATATTTTTCAGTGGCGCGGACGGCCGTGGCCCCGCTGTACCTCTTATAATTTGGAAAAAGGGTGACACGGCTGTCGGCCGGCTGCCTTCCCCCAAGATATTTCCCGCTGAGCACCCCAAACCCCAAGGGGGAGTAAGGTATAAGGCCAATATTCTCCCGCATGGATATTTCCGCCATGCCGATCTCGAATGTCCTGTTCAACAGACTATAGGGATTCTGGACGGTGATCATTCTCGGAAGCCCCACATGCACCTTGCTCTCCTCCAAGAAACGCATGGTGCCCCATGGCGTTTCATTGGAGAGCCCCACATTCCTGATCTTGCCTTCGCGCATTAGGTCCCGTAACGTTTCCAGAACTTGGTGGATGTTGTCCTCCCAAAAATCCCCTGGATCGTGCACATAGCCCCTTTGCCCAAAATAATTGGTCTTCCTTTCCGGCCAGTGCAACTGGTAAAGATCTATATAATCGGTCTGGAGGCGCTTTAAGCTGCCCTCTACAGCTTCCACCAAGGCTTCCTTGGCAAAACCTGTGGATCTGATGAATTTGGAGTTTTCGGCCCTGCCGGCGATCTTTGAGGCCAATACCACTTTATTGCGGTTGCCGTTTTTTTTAAACCACGCCCCTATGATCTTTTCGGTCTCCGCATACCGTTCCTTTTCCGGGGGAATGGGATACAGTTCGGCCGTGTCCACAAAATTTACCCCATGGTCCGTGGCGAGGTCCAACTGTTCATGCCCTTCGGCCTGGGTATTCTGTTTTCCCCAGGTCATGGTGCCCAGGCAGATCTTACTTACTTCCAAATCGGTATGGGGCAATTTTGTATATTCCATCGTTGCGTGTATCTATGGTAAAAATATTAATATGAAATTAAAAACCCCCAAATGATCGATATAAAACCCTCGACGGACCATTTTTTATTTATACCTCCCTATAATCGGGCACTTAAGGCGCCTTCTTCTGGGTAAGCAACAATACTTGCGGCAGTGTGGTCGTACCGGTTGTGGCCATAATGGTGGCCATTTCCCCAAAATCATAAACAAAGGTTCCCAGCATTACGTCCAAAAGGCCATCTTGGTCAAAGTCACCTATATCCATACTGAGCCATTTCCCCGGCACTATCTCCGGTAGATACGAGGCACTAAACCGAAGTCCCCCCCTATTTTCCAGAAAAACGACACTTTTCTTAAGATCCTTGTTTTTGGAATACTGGCTATATAGGGAAGCCGCTACAATATCAAGATCCCCGTCATTATCAAAATCCCTGGCCATGGCATTGTAACATTCGTACATGGGATAATGGAAGGCCTCGGAAAAATTGTCTGCCCCATCGTTCAGATAGATGCGAAGTCCGTGATAGGGTTTATCAACGGCAGAAAAGTCCCGATTATCCCCATTGGCGATCAGGATATCCAAAAAACCATCTTGGTCAAAATCCGCCATTTCAAAATAACTACTTCCGTGAACGGGCGAAAATTTCAAAATGGTTTTGGTTTCAAAGGTACCGTCCCCTAGATTGTAATAAACGACCAACTGTTCATATGCTTGGGCCATAAGGGCAATGATATCGGGCCTACCGTCCCCATTTAGGTCCTGAATGGAAGTCATTCTTGCCCCGGGCAAATAACTCAATATTCGTTCCTTTTCGGGATCAAAACCATCGAACCATGACAATTTTCCACTGTGGTTCCCATAACTGCATACCACCACATCCCCTTTCCCATCCATATTAAGATCTCCCGTTGCAAAATGGACGGGCCGTTGCAATGCCGACAAACTTCGACCCTGCTTTTCCGGTCCAAGATCAAGGCTGCCCAAGGTTCCCATTTTTTTATCCGAAGGCATGAGCGATCCAATATTGAGCAGCAGGGGCGATTCGTTGGGGGCGAACCGTAAATGGGAAGCCGGGCTGTCCATATCCCATATCCCTTTTATTCCTTCGGTATTTTCCACGGCATATAATTTCCTGTAGTCACCGATATAAAGTTCGGACGTTTCCGGATCGAATTTTAGAAGTGTCACCTGTGGCAGCCCCGATTCCCCTAGGGTCAGATATTCCATTTTAAAGGGAAAGTTTCCTTTTTCCAGTGCTGTTGGAACGGGGAGCGGTAATTTTTTAGGGGCATTGTCCAAATAATAATCAACTATTTTTTCCCATTCCTCTCTGGTTATCAAAGGTTTGTCCGGATATATGGAAAGGGCTTCCGCTATCTTTCGGTCTTCGGCATCCATGGAAGAAAGTGGATCGTTTCCTTTTATGTGCAGTCCCAGGCGCATTCCCATATTTGGGAGTACGCTCTCCTTCCAAGTGTGCTTGTCCAGTAGGTCAGGTTCGGGAAATGTATGGCACATTTGGCAGTATTGCAATGCAAGTTCCCTCCCCGTTGCCGCATTGGGCGCCAAAGGTTGTGGTGCAATCGATTCATATTCCGCTTCAAATTTTTGCATGAACATGCCAAACACCAAGGGAATTAGCGAGCAGATCCCAAATGTAAAGTATCCTTTTCTCATCTTACCCTCAAAATGTTATCCCCGTACGGGTGGCACTGGAACCGGGAATGGGAACTTTACCCCTGGATCCATGATAAGATAATATCCATTCCATCATTGATCAAGTTCCAGCAGAATGGGACAGTGATCACTGTGTTTGGCTTCCGATAGGATGATGGAGCGTTTTAACCGACTCTCCAAGGGTCTACTGACCATGCCATAATCCAAACGCCACCCCTTGTTATTGTTCCTTGCGTTGGCCCTGTAGCTCCACCAGGTATAATTATGGGGTTCCTTGTTAAAATGGCGGAAACTGTCGATAAACCCACTGTCGATAAAGTTTCCGATCCATTCCCTTTCCACGGGCAAAAACCCCGATACATTTTGGTTTCGGATAGGGTCGTGTATGTCTATGGCTTCGTGACAAATATTGTAATCCCCACAGACCACCAAATTGGGGCGTTCCACTTTTAAGGTATCGATATAATTCTGAAAATCGGCCATGTATTGGAGTTTATGGTCCAATCTGGCCAAATTGGTGCCAGAAGGAAGGTAAAGGCTCATAATGGATATCCCATTAAAATCTACCCTAAGGTTCCTTCCCTCAAAATCCATATAGTCCAATCCTGTCCCAAATACCACATTGTCGGGCCGTTCCTTGCACAGAACGGCCACCCCACTGTAGCCTTTTTTTTGGGCGCTGTACCAATAGTGGTACGGATAGCCCGCCGCCGCGAAAAGGTCAAGGTCCAATTGATCTTGGTTTGCTTTTATTTCCTGAAGGCATAGGACATCGGGATCCACAGCTCCCAACCATTCCAAAAAACCTTTGCTCAGTGCGGCACGAATACCGTTTACGTTATAGGAAACAATTTTCAAATTTTCCGTGTTTAAAATTCGGTAAACAAATGGGCCGTCCAAGGTGGGCGACCGGTCATACTTACTAAAGGGCTAAATTTTCATCAACCAGTTTTTCATATCCACCTCTTCGGCGATGATGCCTTTTAGTTCGGCTATGGGAACCCGCTGTTGTTCCATGGAGTCCCTATGACGGATCGTGGCGGTACCATCTTCCAATGTCTGGTGGTCCACTGTAATACAGAAGGGGGTGCCTGCGGCATCCTGTCGGCGGTACCTTCTGCCTACCGCATCCTTTTCGTCATAGGCCACTTTAAAGTCCCACTTTAGGTCCTCAAATATCTGTTGGGCCATTTCAGGAAGTCCATCTTTTTTTACCAAGGGCAAAATGGCCGCTTTGGTGGGTGCCAAAACAGCGGGTATCTTTAAAACGGTTCGGGATGTACCGTTTTCCAGGTCTTCTTCCCTTAGGGCATTGGAGAACACGGCAAGGAACATCCTATCTACGCCTATGGAAGTTTCCACCACATAGGGAACGTAATTCTCGTTGAGTTCCGGATCGAAATACTGAAGTTTTTTTCCGGAGAACTTTTCATGGTTGCCCAGGTCAAAATCGGTCCTGGAATGGATTCCCTCCAATTCCTTGAAACCAAAGGGGAACTTGAATTCGATATCCGCAGCGGCATCGGCGTAATGGGCCAATTTGTCATGGTCGTGAAAACGGTAATTTTCCGCTCCAAGACCTAGGGACAAATGCCACTTCATCCGGGTTTCCTTCCATTTTTCATACCATTCCTTTTGGGTGCCGGGCCGGATAAAAAACTGGAGTTCCATCTGTTCGAATTCCCGTTGGCGAAATATGAATTGGCGTGCGACGATTTCATTCCTAAACGCCTTCCCTATCTGGGCAATTCCGAAGGGAATTTTCATACGTCCAGATTTTTGGACGTTGAGGAAGTTGACAAAGATTCCCTGGGCCGTTTCCGGACGCAGGTACAGGTCCATGGTACTATCGGCAGAGGCCCCTAATTTGGTGCCGAACATCAGGTTGAACTGTTTTACTTCGGTCCAATTCTTTGTACCCGAAAGCGGACATGTTATTTCCAGTTCCTCTATCAAGTTTTTTATATCGGCAAGATCTTCGTTCTCCAAGGATTTTCCCATTCTTCTTAGGATGGAAGTGGCCTTGTCGGTATATTCCATGACCCTTGGGTTTGTGGCCATGAACTGATCTTTGTCGAAGGCGTCACCAAAACGTTTGGCGGCCTTCTCCACTTCCTTTTCGATCTTCGCCTCAATTTTGGCAACATGATCTTCTATGAGCACATCTGCCCTATATCTTTTTTTGGAATCCTTGTTGTCTATCAAAGGGTCGTTAAAGGCATCCACGTGGCCCGATGCCTTCCATGTGGTGGGGTGCATCAATATTGCCGCGTCCAGTCCCACAATATTGGCGTTCATCTGAACCATTGCCTTCCACCAATATTCCTTTATATTGTTTTTGAGCTCTACCCCATTCTGTGCATAATCGTACACGGCACTGAGCCCATCGTAAATTTCACTGGATTGGAATACATAGCCATACTCCTTTGCATGGGATATGACCTTTTTAAAATTGTCTTCTTGTGTTACCATGGGGCAAAAATAGAATTTTACCCTTAAAGGAAGTAATTTATTTTAGTTCAAATTCGGCGGAAGAAAGTAATTTTTCGTTCTCAAAAACATTCAGGGTATAGGTTCCCTCTGCCAAGGAGCCCTCAGGAATGGTTATGTAATCGCAGACATTGAATTCTTCTGCCATCAAGATGAGCTCTACCCTTTTGCTATAGGTATTTCCGTTGACAGATATGGTATTTGCATTGTCCTCTATGATTCCCATATTGGGGTCTAGGAACTGGAAGTACAGCACCCTTTCCTCCCTGGCATCGCTTGGTTCCCCCGAGATGGTGACACAGCCCCTTAGCTTAGCTATGGTAGATGCTTTATTGGTCCTGATGGGCTTTCCGCCCCCTCGAACCCTAAAGCCGCTTCCCTCTACATGGGCAAGCCTTAAATAGCTCTTTATCCGCAGCTCCTGGCTAAGTTCTTTGTTCTTTCTTCTCAAAAGTGCTTCCTGCTCTGCAAGGGTGCTGCTTTTACCGCGAAGTTCCTCAATTTTTTTCTTCGTCTCCTCATATTTATCGGAGAGCAACATATTGTTGTACTTCAGGAAATTGTTCTTTAACTTGAGACTGTCGTGTTTGGCCTCCAGTTTGCGCAGTTCCTTTTTGTATTCCATTAATTTATTTACCGTAAAGTTCAGACGGCCGACGGAATCCAATAATTGTTGCACCTTATACCTTGAGTCCTGTAGTTCTATCTCGTTCACCTCGTTCAAAGCGGAAAGTCGGTCCACCTCGGTACGCATCAACGTAAGGTCTTTTACCAAAAGTCCCTTTTCCTGTTCCAAAAAATCTATCTGGTTCTTAGACTGCGCATAACTGAAATAAAAGGCGATCAATATCCCAATGATCACGGCAACCAATGCTGCAAGTATTATTTTATAGTTAAATTTAGTATCTTGAGCATTCATCAATCGCGGGCTAATTATAAGTAGGTTATTGTTAAGATTTGTTTTGTTCCAAGCTATCAAATATACTAAATGATATCAATAACATCCTAGTTCCCAGAGGGTGTTTTGGATGTACTGCACCTTTGGGTAAAGGTGAACGATTATTATGTACCGTTTGTCGAAACCAGTTACCACTTACCGATTACAATTTTATCGACGAAAACCCCATAGACCGTATTTTTTATGGGAGAGTATACATAGAAAAGGCCAATTCCTTCCTCTTTTTTCAGGATACCGGTATTGTAAAAAACTTGATCCATCACCTAAAATATAAAAATCAACAACAGGTGGGTACCTTTTTGGGCGATTGGTTCGGACAGGACATAAGAGATATTGGATTACCTTTAACGATCGATTTTGTGGTGCCGGTACCGCTTCACAAAAAGAAACTTAGGAAAAGGGGATATAATCAGGTGACTACTTTCGGGCAAACACTGGCCTTTCATCTAAATGCGGTCTATTCCGATAATATATTGATAAAGACCGCCAATACCCGTACACAGACCAAGAAAAACAGGTTTTACAGGTGGCAGGCAACCCAAGCGCTCTATAAGGTAAGGGACCTTTCGGTCGTAACTGGGCGCAACGTACTTCTAGTAGATGACGTTATCACTACGGGGGCCACTATGGAAGCCTGTGCCCTGGCCCTTTCCGAAGCGGAGGACATAAAGATCTTGATAGCCAGTATGGCGGTGGTCCCATAATTTTTAAATACTACAAATAAGTTGTTTCTTTGCGCTACTTTGTTCCTAGATGATGTTAAAGCGTGTTTTTTCTTCCCTTTTTCTGGTTCTAATCGTTTTCGCACTGGTACAGTGTGCAAGAAAAGGCACTCCATCGGGTGGTCCCAAGGATGTTACACCCCCAAAACTGCTTCGGGCAGACCCGCCCAACATGACCTTGAACTTTAAGTCCAATACCATCACCCTCTATTTTGACGAGTACGTAAAACTAAAGGATGTGCAGAATCAGTTGATCGTATCCCCGCCCCTAAAAAATACGCCTGAAATTACCCCTCAGAGTGCCGCCAGCAAGGTAATCGAGGTCACCATAAAGGATACCCTGCTGGAGAACACCACCTATACCTTTAATTTTGGACAAAGTATTACCGACAATAACGAGGGCAATGCCAACAGTTTCCTGACCTATGTTTTCTCTACGGGCGATTATCTGGATTCCCTTTCCGTTTCCGGAGCGGTCAAGGATGCCTTTAACAAAAAGGTAGATCAGTTCATCAGTGTAATGTTGTACAAAATAGATACGGCGTACACGGACAGTACGATCTATAAAAGGCCCCCCGATTACATTACCAATACTTTGGACAGCTCCGTAGTCTTTAGATTGAACCATCTAAAGGAGGGCACGTATGCCATGATGGCGGTAAAGGATCAGGGCAAAAACAACATTTTTGACCAAAAGGTGGATAAGATCGGCTTTCTTACGGATACGGTCACACTTCCTACCGATAGTGTCTATGTGCTCACCATGTTCAGGGAAGTTTCGGACTACAGTATTGCCGTTCCCAGTATGGCAGCAAAAAACAGGATCATGTTCGGGTATCAGGGAACCGCCGATGAAATAGCGATACAGCCCCTGACCTCCCTGCCCGATACGGTCCGAACGACCATTGTAAAGCAAGCCGACAAGGATACACTTGATTACTGGTTTACCCCTTTTGAAATGGATTCCATTGTCTTTTTGGTAACCAATGACAAGTGGAAGACACGGGACACCTTTACCGTTAAAAATAGAAAATTGCCGTTGGATACTTTGCTGTTGACCCCTAATCTAAAAGGGAGCATTGGTTTTGAGGACCCTTTTTATATAAGTTCCAATACCCCTTTGACCTCGGTAGACTCTACAAAATTCTCCTTGGAGAACAAGGATACGATTCCCGTACCATTTAAGATCAGGTTGGACTCCATTCCCAATAAAATCCATATCGATTTTGGTACGGAACCGAACCAAAACTATAATATGTCCATTATGCCAGGGGCCATTGGGGATTTTTTTGGCTCTGTAAACGATACCTTGCGCTACAGACTCTCAACGGGCAGTCCGGCGGATTACGGAAATTTACGCTTGACCTTGGGAGGGGACCCTACCTATCCGCTCATAGTACAGTTAACGGACGAATCGGGAAAAGCACAAAGGGAAATCATTGCAAGGGAGCCCCAGATATATGATTTCAACAATCTAAAACCTGCCAAATATGTTATTAGGGTCATCCATGACACCAACGGCAACGGAAAATGGGATACGGGAAGTTACCTGCAAAAAAAACAACCGGAGAAAGTCAGCTATTTCCCCGATGTGGTAGAAGTCCGCGCAAACTGGGAAATGGAACAGACCTTTATACTAGGAGATTAAACCCGTCCCTGTCCAACAGAAATTTGAGCTGTTCCCTATTCTTCCGCAAATGGGCTTTTTTTAGGGTGGCGTACAAAATGGCCTCCTCTTCGGAAAAGACCAAGGCCTCCCCCATACAGTCATAGACAGCGGAGTGACCTGTGTACAAGTGGCCGGAGGCATCGTTCCCGACCCGGTTTACCCCTATGCAATACACCATGTTCTCAATGGCCCTTGCCCTTAACAGGGCATCCCAGGCATTCACCCGTTTTTCAGGCCAATTGGCAACATAGAGCAGTACGTCAAAATCTTCCGTATTTCTGGCCCAGACAGGGAAACGCAGGTCATAACAGATCAAGGGACAGAAACTAAACCCCTTGTAAAATACCACGATTCGCTCGGACCCGGCCCTGTACACCTTATCCTCGCCAGCCAAGGTAAAGGTATGTCGTTTGTCATAATGTTTCACCTCTCCGGACGGAAGAACAAAAAATAATCTGTTCACATGATCCTTCCCTTCAAAATAAGGGATACTGCCCACTATGGCTGCCTGCTTGGACCTTGCCATATCTTTCATCCATCGTAGGGTGACCTCCCCTTCCTCTTGCAAAATATTGGAGGGGGACATGGTAAAGCCGGTCGTGAACATTTCGGGCAATACGATCAGGTCCACGTTTGGTTCCAACAGCTGCATTTTATTGGATAAAATAGTCCTGTTGGCCTCTGGATCTTCCCATTCCAAGGAGGTTTGTACAAGGGCAATCTTTAGTTCTTCCATTACGACCGATCTTCTTTTCCAAAATTACGGCTTTGGGCCGCAATAATCAATGGGAGAGAAGGGGAAATTGGGATTTTGAAGACCTAGCCGTTTTCCAATAGTGAAATAAGCTCTGGGGCCCCCTGCATCTTGGCATGGTCGAGAGCGGTATTTCCCCTCGCATCCTTAAAGGCCGTATTCGCTCCATTGGAAAGGAGCAAGCGCACTATCCCGATCTTGTTAAAGGTGACCGCAAAAATCAGGCAACTGGCGCCCATGGAATTGGTGGCATTAACATTGGCGCCCCTGTCCACCAGTAATTTGGCTATTTCGGTATAACCCTTAAAGCAGACCCCCATAAGGGCGGTATTGCCGGATCCGTCCATTTCATCCACCTTGGCCCCTTTGTCCAACAGAAATTTTACCACGGCTTCCCGATCGTAATAAGATGCCAATATCAGGGGAGTGGAGCCTCGTTGGTCCCTGATGTTTATCAATGAGGAATTCACTTCTATTGCCTTTGTAACCCCTTGCAGGTCGCCATTTCGGATATCGTTAAAAAAAGCTTCCATATGTCTCCCTTATAAAAAATTTATATCCGACCAAAATAAGAAAGATCAGGTACACGACCTTCTTTCCTTGATATATAATTATAATGAACAGATAGGTTCTTGTTATCAAATTGACTGTTTTTGTGCAGCTTATTGCTCCTCATCGCTGTTCGGGAAATGTACTTTTATACGGTATATGTTTTAACCGGCATGGTACATTAGGATGCGCATCTTTCAATGGCAGGTTCGTTTGGCAAAGACCTCTAGTCGGTTTCTTTCATTCCAAAGCTAAATGTCGCCCAAAAACTTTACCAGTCGGTATCGTCCCTATCAGGTGATTCTATCATGTGTGTCGCATGTAAGAACCAATCCCCTGTCCTTTCCAGTTTGAAAGAACATTCACCGTTTTCATCGGTTCTTGAGTATTGGAAAATCGCCGGTTCGTTGCCTTTTCTGTTCCGTGCGGTAATTACCTTGTTTTTTAGCGGTTCGCCCATAAACAATACTTTTGCCCTAATCCAGTCGTCTTGCCTTGATTCGTAAGGATTTTGAAGTAAAACTATCTCAAAATTGTGCCCCACGATCGTTTTATAAATTTCGTCGTTTGTTTTGGGATCGCTCTGGATAAGTGTTTTTATGTAACGGGTATATCTTTCCGATTGTTCCTGTTGCGTACTGTCATTAATTTGAATGTTCTCTATATTGTCTACCAGTAAATACCTTTTAAATTCATCACTCGGTAATGTTATTCGGGCATAATCACGTTCCATATGAATCAGTCCCAAACCTTTAAAGTCAACATCCATTTCCAAAATCGGCAATCTGCCGTCCTTTAACGTGGACAATAGGTTCGTTTTCCGATCTGCAGTGATAAGTTCGAATTTTTTAATAATCGATTTTTGCACCGGCCTTTCCAGTTCAATATTAAATCCATCTGCCACAAAAAGATGAAGCTCCAATTTTTCGCCTTCCTGAACAATGAATTTATAGGCTATAAGTATATACTCGTGGGCCAAAACTGTTGAGACCAAAAAAATTGCGGATAAAAAGGTTACTGTTTTTTTCATAGATTTAAAATATCTTTTTTGTGCCGTTTGACTATAATTGAAGTTCAATACTTTAGCGTGAACATGGCCACATATAAGCATTAATGTACTTCATTGGATGAATGCTTATTACAAGATATAGAAATGTTTTAAATGTCATCAAACGGACCGCTGATCTTTTTAACATTTTAATGTATCATATATGCGGATTCTGAGGTTTTCCAATGTTCAAAATTTCCATTGGAAACCTATGGTCGATATGGGAAAATATAAAGGATTTGAGAAAAATATTTCGATTTGACATGGCCTTAAGGGAATTACGGACAAAACATCTATTTAATAATACTTAGCATCCGGTCCATTACCTTGAAAAAGCAACATAAATGCCATCAATCCCGTTGTCCAGGGGTAAAATCCATGGGCGCATTACGTGGAAGGTCCGTGGTGCCCGCATCGCCGGTATCATTATAGATTTCCCATTCTTCAAAGGTATATATGGGATTGGCCGAAATAATATGCGATTTCCGCACCGCCCTGCCATCCTCAAATTCGTGGTTCGTACCTGAACCGTCCTCGCCGATGATCCCAAAAACATCCAGTACCGTCCCAAAAGGGTCCACCAGCTCCAGGTTATCATCCCCATTGGAATCCGCCGGACTGTTGGTGGAAGCCGCCAGGTCCGGTGCAAAACCATATACCTGGGCAAATTCCTCCGCATTGGGAGAGATCAAAAGGGTGCTTTGCGGACCGATCTCCATATCGGAAAGATCGATCGTGGAGCTTACAGCGGTATTGGCATTGGTATAACGTCTTAGCGTCCACCCGTTAAGATCCAATGCCTCCGTAGCGGCATTATAGAGTTCCACAAAACGGGCTCCGGTATTGTTTTCGGGATCAGCCAGTTCGGAAATAAAAATGGCCGTGGAGGTAAACTCGTCCGGTACAGGTACACATCGGGGATCTGAAAGGTCCACATCCTCCAGATCCCTTACTGCCAAACGGTATTTATTGTTGTCCATAAGCAATGCCCCGCGCACAAAACCGCTTCCTTCGGGTATAAGGGCAGCCTGAAAGTCGGCATACCCACTGTTCAGGAGCGTTATTTCCTCACCGTTGCACTCTTGTAACGTCCGTTCCGTCTCCTCCTCAAAATCGGCATAGGTCTTTCCAAGATCAGCGTCCACAAACTCCATGTTTTCAAGTTGCACCAAGGTATTTACCATTCCGACATCGATGCTGTCCACCTGCACCTGGGTCGGGACAATATCAAAAGGGCCACTGCAATCCACCCACAAATGTTCATGTACGGCCTTTACGGGCAATCGGCCCACGGAAAGGTTGCCGAATGATAACAGGGCACTTCCCAACTTATACACCTCCCCACTTTTCCCCAAATAGAGCCCTTTAAGGGATATCAATATCCTGCTGCCTTTGGGGAACCACAGATGCGAATCGCGCAGATCCATTTCAAGCTGCATCCCATGTTGGGGATTTTCCCTGTTATCCTGAAAATGGAGGGTACCAAAAAAGTTGCCCGCACGGTCGGATGAGATAACGTACCCTTCCATAAACAGCTCCTCCTGTATCTGGAACACCTGATCCTTATAAAGCTCCCTTACCTCCTTCATCGAAATCGTAGGCTCCATTTCTTCCTTACATGGTGGTCTTATAGCATCAAAGGATACGTCTTTTACGCAGCTCCCACCAAATAATAGGGCCATTGCATAAATAAATAAAGATGTAAGGGAAATCCGTTTCATACTTTCAATTTTCAAAATCCAATGGCAAAATTTAAAAAGTAGGTGCGGCCATACCCGTACCAGTATTTGGTAGCAAAGGAAGGGGTGCCGCTTTTTTGGTCCTGTACCATCTGTCCATAATTTCCATTTCTGGATTGCTCATAGCCACCTGTCCTAAAAAGGGTGTCGAAGAGGTTGTTCACACTTATGAACACGCTGATGTATTTATTGTTGACCAACCAAGATTTTCCACCTACCAAATTGAGGAGATAAAAATCCTTCAGGGGCCGTTGCTCCAATATTTTGGCCACATTTTCCTCGGTCGCCTCTGGAAACGGGGCGCCCGTTTCAGGGTCTAGATAGAAACTCCAGGTCCGGGAGATAGTGGATATATTGGCGTAGTTCCGGGCCAGATAATTGGCCGTCGCCCCCACCCACCAATATTTCGGATCTCTGTATTCCACCCCAAGGGCAAAAGCATGTTGTGGGCCTTGGGCCAGTCTATGATCCTTTATTGCGGCGGCTCCCAGATAGATACTTCCACCTGGATCCAGTATTTCCTCCCCATTTCCGGAAGTGTCAAAATTAATGGATACAAATGGGTCACTGGCATACAGGTATTTCCCGATATTGGCGACGCCCGAAAGTTTCACCGCTGCCGAAACCTGATATTCCAGTCCGCACTCGATGCCCATATGTAAATGGTCCATGCCCGTCAGGACTTCCTGAACAAAATCGGAGCCCACTCCGGAATCGACAAAGAAAAAATTGACATCCGTAACGTTCATAAAACGGGAATAAAATCCCGTCACCCTTCCCTTTAGGGCCGGCAAGCGCAAAAAATAGGTGGCATCCAGCGCAAAAATATTTTCCTGTTGAATGTGGGGCACCACTTGGTTGTTTTCCCTTGGATTGATAAAAACGTTCTGTATAGTGGGTGCCCTGTCAATCAGGGCCCCCTGAACATTAAACCAATGCCTGCCATTCAATTTATAGGTCAGTCCGGCCTTGGCGCCAAGGGCATTAAAACGGACAGCCTCCCCCTTTCCATAGGAATCGTCAAAACGTTCATTTAAGAACAGCCCCTCCCGCTGATAAGAAGTGGCGGTGTAGTTTCCCGAGACGGATCCCTCCCATTTCCTATAGGTCGCCCTAAGTTGCACAAAGGCATCCAGAACAGCGGCGTCCATATTATAATGGTAATTAAAAATATCATTTTCATGCTTTTGCAATTCCCCGTTCACATCGTTCCGGGTGTCCGAAAAGGTATCCATATCCCTATGGAAGCCAGCGCCCAATAAATCGCCGATCTTTGCATGGTTGTCCGATTTCAATTGACGGTATCCCAGGCCCGCATCCATTTGAAAATGTTCTCCCATGTCCATATTTGCCAAAGTATTGATCATTAAATGGTTGTTCCGTACCACATCATCATATAAAATATACGCCGCCCCTTCATTGGGCCGATTGGAATTCGCCAAGAACAGCTGCTCCCATTGGATCTGTGGTTCCCGCAAAAATGCCTCCCTGGCCATTTGGGCACTTTCAAAATTGGCCCCTATGGGACTGTTTATATAATAACTGGGCAAATATCCATAATAGGTGGGGTCCGGATTGGGGGCGTTGTAATACCCCAACCTGCTACGTGCATATTCTCCAAATCTATACGCCACACCCGTGATCAGTTTAAAGGATCCCGTCTTCAGGTAATGGTTGAACATCAGGATCGGTTCGGCAATGTTGCGTTCCCTTGAATTTTTGGCCCCATCCCCCAGTTGTCCCCAGTAGGGGTTATATTTTCTTCCTGCCAGGTCGGCAACCTCTTGGGTAAGCGCGGCAGACCCACCCCTTTTATTGAAGGCGCCAATGGCGGTCAGGGCAACGCTGTTAATGGGACCAAATTTGTATTCCATTGCCCCAAAAAGGGAGTAGGCATCATAGTTCGTACCGTTCATATATCCTTCCCCGGCCCACCGTCGTGAGGCGGACAACGTATAGTGAAGTCCCTTTGAGCGGTTAGGGGATGTGTGGGTCGCCATTATCCTTCCGCGGTAGGTCCTGTTGGAAGCCGAAGTGGAAATACGGGTTCCGGGCCGCAGTCCCGAGGGCAGCATATTGATATTGGAGGTCCCCAGAATACCCCCAAAACCATAATTGGATACCTGTAGACCGTTTGAAAATTCCTGGTTCCTTGTCACGTCGTTGAGTCCGCCCCAGTGGTTCCACTGCGGCCTTCCATCTAGGAGTCCGTTCATGGCCACCCCATTGATCATGACGGTACCGTTTTTGGAATCATACCCCCTTACCCTAAAAAATGCCTGGCCAAAATCGAAGGCGGCCCTCGACAGGAAAACATCCCTGGTGGCCTGCAAAAGGCCCGAACTAACGGATATGTCCTCCTCCTCGCCCATATCGGGGGCGGTCAGGGAGATAAGATTTTCCGCCTGCTCCAAAGTAATGTCCCTCTCCATATAAATAGTGCCGAGCTCCAAGTCGGTTTCGGTGAGCACCAAGGGCAATTTTTTGGGAACGTGATCGGGGGAGGATAGGACAAGTACAAATTCCCCGGAGGTCCAATTGATGGCAAAGGTACCATCGGCATTACTTTTCCCCACATCCAGGCCATCAATTTCCAGTACAACCGTGGTTAGCGGCAACTGGTTTCCCTTATCCACCAACTTCCCCGACACGGTATAACGTTCTTGACAAAACGCCGTACAGCATATAGAAAATAGCACAGTAATGATAAGGACCAATCGCATTAGAAAGAACAAAATTTGATTTAATTGTAAGAATTAGATTATTTATTACGATGAAAAATACTATATTTTTTAATACGTTGTATATTATTTTTAATTAATTTTAAAATTATAACCCTCATAATCAATATTTTGAAATTAGCATTATTGATTTTTGCGCTTATAATCAGCGATGCTAGCATGCGCCAAGAGCGAATTTATAAGGTACGTACCATAGCATTCTATAACGTAGAAAATCTGTTCGATACCATTAATGACCCGTTGACCTATGACGATGATCGGACCCCCTTGGGAAAGGATGTGTGGACCAGCGCACGGTATCGCGAAAAGATCCGGAAAATGGCAAAGGTGATTTCAAGCATCGGTGCCGATGTTACCCATACCTCTCCCGATATTCTGGGCCTTTGTGAAATTGAGAACAGGAAGGTGGTCGAAGACCTTATATCCGATCCCAATTTAAGGGACAAGGGCTACGGAATCGTACACTATGATTCCCCCGATCGCAGGGGAATCGACGTTGCACTGCTCTATAAGGAGTCCGTTTTTATCCCCACTAGCTCCAAAAGTCATCGGTTACTGATACACGATGATGATATGGAGCGGAAATATACCAGGGACCAGTTGGTGGTAAGCGGATATATGGACGGGGAACCCATACATTTTTTGGTTAACCACTGGCCTTCGCGAAGTGGTGGGGAAGCGCGCAGCAGACCCCATAGAATGGCCGCTGCCGAACTCAACAAAAGGATCATCGATTCCCTGCGAAGAAGGGAGGTGGACGCCAAAATAATAGGCATGGGCGATTTTAACGACGACCCCAGCAGTCCCAGCCTAAAAAAGATCTTGGGCACCAAAGGCAAAAAAAAGGCGGTCGAAAAAGGGGGGCTCTACAATGCCATGGCCGTTTTTTATAAGAAGGGGGAGGGAACACTTGCGTATAGGGACCAATGGAACGTCTTTGACCAACTGTACCTCTCCGAACCGCTATTGGGGCCGCTAGGGGAACGCTATCGTTTTTGGAAGGCCAATATCTTTAGGCCTGCCTATCTCACCACGCAGAGCGGACCGTACAAGGGATATCCCTATCGCACCTATGCGGGAGGTTCCCATACCGGTGGATATAGCGACCATTATCCCGTATACCTCCATCTAATACGAAGTCATACGGATTAACTGGTACCGTTCACAAGAAATGATAAAGATGTTAAAAATCCTTGGCCAAAAAAAATCGAAAAATCCCCGATACTTTTAATTGAACCATTGTCCCCATGGAATCCTACTGAGGATAAGCAGCAGTCCCAGACCGTAGAAAATGGCGATGGATTTAAACTTCTTGGATGCTTCCATCACCTTTTTATGTCTGGACCAACCTATGGTGATCAGCACCAGGGCGATGATATTGATAAACGGATGTTCCACTGCCAGCAGTCGGGCGGCCGAATTCAGTCCGCCCATCCCTACGGCTTGGATGGCCTTTAGTCCGTTGGGGGATATAAAATAAAGTATAAGGCCCACCGTCAATTGTAAGTGCGCCAAGATCAATGCAAAAAGACTGATCCGAAAGTCCTTCTCCAAATTGAATATTCGCTTACTGACCAGGCCGGAAATTGCATTGATAACGGCAAAGACCAATAGGGCAAGGGCGATATACGCCAAATATGAATGTAGATTCCTGATAACTTCGAACATGGTAGCGGTTTTAAGCATTAAAAGTAATGATTTTTGGGGATAAAAAAACCCTGCATCGCTGCAGGGTTTTCATTTAATCTAGAATTTTAGAATGTCTTTACCCCACCACATTAAAAGTTATATCGCAAACTGACATTCCAGGTTCTTCCAAAACCAAAATATACCCTATTACTTGTATTGATACCCTGATAATTTAAAGTAGAATCTTCATCGGGCGCAACATTCGTGTCCGCTTCAGACATATATATCTCATCAAAAACGTTGTTTATGTTCAATCTAAATGTTATGGCCTTATCGTTTTCCTTACCCACCAACATTTTATATGACATACCCGTATCTATCAAATCATAAGAAGGCAGTTGTAACAGGAATCCATCGTTATCCGCAACCCCATCTTGATTGGAATCCTCAAAGGATAATACATCAAAATTTGCATACAAGTTATCGGCATGATACCAACTAGCGTCAAATTTAAGTCTTTCCAATGGTTCAATACTTGCTCCTATCCTTGAAGTAAACTGTGCAGCATCACCGACTTTGACACCATCCAATATAAGATTTGCACTACCAACAACATTGTTTCCATTGTCAAGTACCGTTCCGCTTGGATTTCCGGTATATTCCCAATTTCCAACGGACAGCATACCATCAATAGTAAATATCGAAGAAGGACGAGCTACAAAGTCAAATTCAAGACCGGTATGTAGTTGCTCTATTCCCAAATAATTAACTGAACCTTCAAATTCCACATTTCCCTCACTATCCGTTATACGGACAGCATCCGACTGGAATCTATCTTTCCAAGAAGTTCTGTATGCATTTAAGTTTGCACTAAAAAAAGCTGAACGGAAACCATAGCCCAACTCAAACCCTAAAATCTTTTCGTTTTCCAAATCGGGATTGATATCATTCACAAAATTCAAGAATACCGCATCAAATAAAGGCTGTTTAACATAATATCCGGCATTGGCAAATACATTATGCTTAGCATCAATGTTATAATTTAAACCACCCTTAATATTGCCTCCGGCCTGGTTTACCCATTCCGTGGTCTGTTCCGGATCCGAATCCAAATAATTAAAGGGATCGACCCTTTGGAACCCTTGATTGGAATAGGATCCCTGAACAAAGGCTGAAATAGTCTCAGTCTTATATTCCAACTGGCCAAATGCACCTAACCATCTAACGTTGCCAAGATTATAGTAATCTATTTTTTCTTCATCCTCAACTGAACTGAAAACGTTCATAGCGTTACCAGCGGTCGCTTTATAAGTTTTGTTCAAAAAGTTAAAGGTGTTATTGATATTATCATTATCTACGTAGTAATCAGCACCCATTAAATCCACCAATCTTCGGTAGTGATATCCTTTATAGGTTCTGGCATCAGCGCCTACATCAAAACTCCAGTTACTATTTATATCATGATGAAAGTTGAGAATTGTACCATACCAGTTATGGGAGTTTACGGAAGAACGTTGCGAGATCCCATTTTCTGGCCCCCGTGAATAATCGAACTCTTCCTCGAAACCGAATGCATTGTTGTTACCGTTAATATATAACCCTTGATTCGCAAGTTCGCCACCAAGTGTATATGTTTGTCTTTGTTCCCCAAAATCAGGGACGTTTACACCACTGTTCCAGGCGACAATATCATCGAACCTGATCAACCCGTCGGCATTTTTAAAAGTGTTGTCAAAGGATTGCCTTCCATTTATTCGTCCTATGGAACCTACAGAACCACCTCTTCCGAAAGATGCATATACTATAGTTGAAAAGCTTGACTTATCGGAAATTTTGAAATCCCAGTTCAAGGACGCAACCGGTTTATGGTAAAAATTTCCAGCAAAGGTAAATTCCTTCCCATTTCTGTACCCCCAATCGCTGTTATATTTAATATTTGGATCGGTGCCATTACTTCCGTAAGTGAGATAGTTGTCCAAGCTTGGGGCAAAACCTCTCTGATTATGCTGCTGGGGAGCACCGGTAAGTATAAATTGGAAGTCGTGTTTATCGTTTGGCTTATAACCTAAACCAATAAAATAATTATATCCTTCGAATTTTGTACCATCCACATAACCGTCACCCGCGGTTCTACCTAAAAGGATAGATGAAGAAAACCCGTTCTCCATAAGACCCGTATTGTACGATACCAATGTTTTAAGGTAATTTGCATTTCCGAGTGATGTGGAGACAACACCGCCCTCGGGTTGATCGGCAGTTTTGGTAACCACATTGATGGTCCCCCCAACTGAGGAAATTGCCAATTTGGAAGATCCCAATCCCCTTTGCACCTGAATTGCAGAAGTAACATCGGACAACCCTGCCCAGTTGCTCCAATAAACCTGGCCGTTCTCCATATCGTTTACGGGAACTCCATTGATCATTACTGCAGAATTGTTCGTATCAAAACCTCTAATATTGATCCTAGAATCTCCAAAACCACCTCCTTGTTTAGTTACGTAAATCGAAGGTGTAGACCTTAAAATCTCAGGAAATTCCTGAGAACCCAATTTCTCTTGGATCTCGGCTGCCTTTATTGTAGAAACGGCAACAGGGGTTTCCCTGTCCCGGGCAATATCTATAACGCCACTTACAACAACTCCTTCCAGTTCCTCGGCGTTTGGTTCCAAGGCAATGGAGCCAATGCTTCCCACTTGGGAGAAGTTCACATTTTTCGAGACAAATCCGATATAGGAAACTATTAACGTTCCGGAACCGGTGGGAACCTCGATGGTAAAATTTCCATCAAAATCGGTGGCCACCCCATTGGTCGTGCCTTTGACCATTACACTTGCTCCCGGTAACGGGTCTCCCAACTCACTGTCCACCACCGTACCGGTAATGGTACCTTGTGGAAATGCTACTGCCGTAAACAGCAATGCGGCAAAAATGAAATACAATTTTCTCATTGTCCTAAGTGTTATTTAGTTTTTTAATCAACGCTGCAAAAGTGACCTATTTTTCACAGTTGCACATTAACATAATGTTAAATTAGTCGTGCCAAAATTAACATAAAAAACACTAATCGGACGCTGTGCGCCAATAAGTTATCACGGTTTGTTAAGAAATGGAAAATATTGACCTCAACTCTTAAAAAAATGCAAAAGTTGCATGGTTGAAGCATCATGATCGGCAATTTCGGAATTCTTAAGGTCTTTTAGGATGTTACTGGCCAGCTGTTTGCCCAATTCCACTCCCCATTGATCAAAACTGTAAATATTCCAGACAATCCCTTGTACAAAGATTTTATGCTCGTACATCGCTATAAGCGCACCCAAGCGCTCCGGGGTGAGCTGGTCGATCAATATGGTATTGGTGGGCCTATTGCCGGTAAAGACCTTAAACGGCACTATGGCATCCAACTCCTGTTTGCCCAGATTCTTCCCTTCAAATTCCTTCAGCACCTCTGCCCCGGATTTCCCGTTCATCAGTGCTTCCGTCTGGGCAAAAAAATTGGCCATCAGTTTTTGGTGGTGGTCCACATCCCCATGGAGCGACCTCTTAAATCCAATAAAGTCGGTCGGAATCAATTTGGTACCCTGGTGGATCAGTTGAAAGAACGCATGCTGGGAGTTGGTACCAGGCTCTCCCCAAATGATGGTCCCGGTTTCATGGTCCACTTTCTTTCCGTTCCGGTCCACGCCCTTGCCGTTACTTTCCATCATCCCTTGTTGCAGATAGGCCGAAAAACGGCTCAAATACTGGGTATAGGGAATTATGGCCTCCGTTTCCGCCCCGTAAAAGTTATTGTACCAAACACTCAGCAGTCCCAATACCACCGGAATGTTCTTCTCGAAAGGTGCGGTCCTAAAATGTTCGTCCATCCCCTGTGCCCCGTTCAATAGGGCCTCAAAATTTTTATATCCCACTGCAAGGGCTATTGAAAGCCCCACTGCGCTCCATAGGGAGAAACGTCCCCCTACCCAGTCCCACATGGGAAATACATTTTCATCGGCTATCCCAAATTCCCTTATTTTTTCCGTGTTCGTGGAAACGGCGGCAAAATGTTTTGCCACATCCTTTTGGGAGGCCGTTTTAAGGAACCACTTTCGTATGGTAGTGGCATTGCTTAGGGTTTCTTGGGTGGTAAAGGTCTTGGACACCACTACGAACAAGGTGGTCTCCGGATCTAGTCCCTTAAGGGTCTCATAGACATGGTCGCCGTCCACATTGCTCACAAAATGGACCTTTAGGTGGTTCCCGTAAAATTTTAATGCCTCGGTGACCATGGCAGGACCTAGGTCCGATCCGCCAATACCAATATTTACGACATCGGTAAAGGGTTTTCCCGTATATCCCGTTTTGTCCCCGGAAATAATGGCCTCCGTAAACATTTTTATCTTATCCCGTACGGCGTACACTTCCGGCATCACGTTCTCCCCGTCCACCATCACCTTGTCGGACGCTTTGGCCCTAAGCGCCATATGCAGTACCGCCCTTCCTTCGGTGGCATTGATCAGGTCCCCTGAAAAATACTTTTCAATGGCATCGGCCAATTTCACTTCCTTGGCCAGTTCCGTGAGGAGCTCCATGGTCCTGCCATCAATCCTGTTCTTGGAATAATCCACAAAAAAACCTTGCTCTTGCAAGGTGAATTTTTTGGCCCGGTCCGTATCCTTGGCAAAAGCATCCTTTAACTGTACATGCCGTACCTCTTTAAGGTGTTCCTCAAGTTTTTTCCAAGTTGGGGTCTTTGTAGGGTCTATATTTTGTAACGACATTTTCTTATAGGTTCTCTGTTAACAGTTCTTCTTCTGTGATTGTTTGGTATTCTATACAATCCAATTGTGCCTTTTTAGGGGCTATAAATTCAAAATAATCCGTTTTTAGGGAATCCGCCATGGGTTCGGAGGCCGGTAGTTCTTCCCTAAGCGGATCTACTTGGTGCCCATTTTTCCAAAAGCGGTAACAAACGTGCGGACCTCCGGTGTTCCCGGTCATACCGACCCATCCTATCACATCGCCCTGTCTTACATGCTGTCCCCTTTTTACATTTTGGTTCTTCATATGAAGGTATTGCGTACTATAGGTGCTGTTGTGCTTGATCTTTACGTATTTGCCGTTTCCGCCCCTTCTGGTGGATTCCACCACGGTTCCATTGGCCGTGGCCAAAATGGGCGTGCCGATGGGCGCTGCATAGTCCGTGCCCTTATGGGGGCGTACCTTGTACCCGTAGTAAGCGATCCGTCTGTTCAGATTGTATCGGGAGGAAATTCTACTGAACTGTACCGGTGCCTTTAAAAACGCCCTTCTCAAGTTGTTGGTGGCATCGTCAAAATAATCCTTTTGTACGGTGGTGGAGTCCAACATATACTCGTAGCCAAAGGCATAAAATGGCTTTCCATTATGCTCAAAATAGGCCGCCTCTATAGGTTCCGCACCTGCATAGATGGAATCGTTGATATATTTTTCCCTATAGATCACCTTGAATTTGTCCCCTTTCTGAAGGTGGTGGAAATCGATGGTCCAGGCATATATTTCGGAAAGGTTGTTCGTAATGTTGTAGTCGATGCCCTGATCTAAAATAGCTTCGGACAGGGAAGAGGTGATGATTCCCGATGCTTCCCGTTCCACATATTTTACCTTGTTGCGTTTCTTATAGGCCATTACACTGTCCCTAAGGTCCACCACGGTATAATTGATGGGATCGTTCTGATATATGAAAACTTGGGCCGTTTCGGAAGTATCCTTTGATTTTAGGATGAGGTAGGGTTTTCCCACCACGATCCTTCGAACATCGAACGTATCCTTGAAATCTTCCGAAATCCTGTATATTTTGGGATAGTCCACCTTATTGCGCAGCATGAGCTCCCCAAAGCTGTCCCCGTTCCTTACGGTATCATGGTGCACTGTAAAATTCTCGAGGTTGAATCCAAATTGTTTTACGACGACCGGTTTTTCGATCGTGGCCACTTCCACAAGATCCTTTCTGGAAGCCCTTTCGTCCTTACAGGAAACGATGGCCAACAATGATAACAAAATGCCCCAAGATAACTTCATGCCCAATTACTGATTTTTTTCTGGATTAAAAATATGGTCTACCCACTGTTTCCCCCAATCGTTCAACTCTTCTTTTGAATAAATCTGTGGAAAAAATACAACTTTTTGAAAACTTGGCGGCAAATATTCTTTCCAATTTGTGCCCCCAGTGGCATCAATTGCCATATTTTCCCTATCGAGGTACCTAAAAGCGGACCCCATATGCATTAATGGCCAGTTTACATTAGCGTTTATGTCCAAAGTTTTTAACGCAGTTAAAAGAACATTATTGTTACGGTCAGCTTCGGGAAGGTTCAGGTATTTTTCATAGAGGGTCCTTCCCTTTACCTCGTTGGCGATCCTTACGAGCCGTGGGGTATAACGGTACTCAAATTGTTTAAGGGTCAATGTCTTTTCTCCCGTCGCAATATCGGTCGCGCCCTTCTTCCAATAGATATGTTCGTACAGTATGTCAATATCCCGCTCTGCCAAAAATTGGTCCCTTTCCGAAAAATGAACGAGGTTCTGCAACGGGGTGGCGTACAATTCTATCATCCGGTACTGGGCGGACTGAAAACCGCTGGCCGGCAACAATGCCATTCTATATTGTAGGAACTGTTCCCGCTCCATTCCCTTTATCATAATGCCGAAGGAGGATATGAGCGCTTTGTAGTAACTATTGATCCTGTTCGCCTTTTCCACAAAAAAATCCACTTCTTGTGACCGATCGTCCACCAGCTGTTTCTGCTCGTGCAGGATAAGCTTAAAATACAGTTCGGTGATCTGGTGGTACATGATAAAAATTTCCTCATCGGGAAAATGGGTCCTGGGCACTTGGAGGCTCAACAGGGTATCCAAATGGATATAGTCCCAATAGGTGAGGTAACGTTGGTGGAGCAGCCCGTCCAAGTAGGAACTGAGGTCCTGTCCCGAATCTTTATATTTTTCCTCCAATTTTGATAGTTGGGAATCGATACGCTCCTTGTTCTTCATCTACACTTAGTCCATTATGATCTTAAACTGGTTTTTCAGCCCGTTATAACCGTCTATATCGGCCTTTAAGGACCCCACGGAAAGATCTGCCTTTATCCTGATAGGTATTTTGTTCAGGTCGTTGGAAACCCAAAGCGTAAGGCTTTCCTGTTCCTTAAAAACCCGTCCCGATTGTACCGAGGGACGAAATTTAAGGCACTCTACCTTTCCGTATTTTGTCTTTAGGATTTCGGTGCCCAGGTATTTAAGCTTAAACTTAAAAACCCCATCGTCATCGAACAACAGGTCCAGCTCTATCGCCTTTCCGACGACCAGCTCCTCGGCCCTGTAATTGTTCCGAAGAAAGTAAAATGCCGATAAGAGGTCCTGTACATTGTCCTGAAAGGTAAAATTAAGCTTTTTATCGTTTTTTTTATCGTTAAGGAGCGCAGTTTGGTTTTGGTGATCGAAGTTTATTTCCACATCCTTGGTGTACCCCCCTTCATCTATCTTCCTAACAAATCTGATCGGCCTGCCGCCCTCTTGGGTAAAATAGCTCTCATAGGTATCGTCCACTTTAAAGAATATACTGGCAAATCCGGTAGTCTTGCCCTTTCCGACCACATGGTAAACGGGCTCGCCCTGTAGATTGGCTGACTTCACCTGAAGGGTGGCGTAGCTGGCATTAAGGATTCCGTAGTGAAGCCGGAACCGCAACCATTCCCCCACCTGAAACGCCGATTCGCCCTCTTGGGCCCGGACCGAAAACCCCACAACAATAAATAAGACAATAAGTATGTTCCTCATAACCCAAAGTTGTGGTAAAAATACTAAAAACAGCAACAAACTATTTTTGTTTTACCGTTATTAAAATTGTTTTTTGTTGTTATTAAAACAAAATTTGTTCCAAAGTATTGCATACAAAAAAAGCCCAGTTATAAAACTGGGCTTTTCCTAAATAACCAACCAAACTTTAAATTATGAAAAACCAATACTTAAAGTTGTAAGGGAACCACCCCTTACTTGAGAACAAAGTTAGGGCAGGAATCTTGTTTCCCCACCCCTTTTAACGTACTTTAACTTTCCCTTTAACAGTTGTTTGTGCATTTGGGCCCGATTTTAGCAAATCCTTAAGAATAACGGGGGTTTCTAGAGGGTTCCCCTAGCTTCCTGCTCCCGCTCTATGGCCTCGAAAAGGGCCTTAAAGTTTCCTTTCCCAAAAGATTTTGCACCTTTTCGCTGTATGATTTCCACGAACATTGTAGGTCTGTCCAGAATAGGTTTCGTGAAAATCTGTAGGAGATATCCCTCGTCGTCCCGATCTATTAAAATTCCCAGTTCTTTTAGGGGCGCCAGGTCTTCGTCCACTTGTCCCACCCTGTCCAGAACGTCTTCGTAATAGGTATGGGGAACGGTCAGAAACTCCACCCCCCTGTTTTTTAGCTCGGTGACCGTTTCTATGATATTATCGGTCGCCAATGCCATGTGTTGTACCCCGGCACCGTTGTAAAACTCGATATATTCTTCGATCTGGGATTTTTTCTTGCCGTTTGCCGGTTCATTGATCGGAAATTTGATCCGCCCGTTCCCATTGCTCATCACCTTGCTCATGAGTGCGGTGTATTCCGTGGAAATATCCTTATCATCAAAAGAGACCAATTGGGCAAATCCCATGACCTCTTCGTAAAACCTGCACCATTTCTCCATTTCGTTCCAGCCCACGTTCCCCACCATATGGTCTACATACTTAAGTCCCACGGGCGCCGGCCTATAATAGGGGTCCCAAGCCCTATATCCGGGCATGAACACGCCCTTATAGTTGCCCCTTTCCACAAAGATATGTACCGTTTCCCCATAGATATGTATCCCGGAGAGGGTTACCGTACCTTGCGGATCGGTAATGGTATGGGGCTCCAAGTAACTTTCCGCTCCCCTATTGGTGGTTTCCCTATGGCTTTTGGCAGCGTCGTCCACCCAGAGGGCAATGGCCTTTACCCCGTCCCCGTGCGCCTCTATGTGCCGGTTGATTTCCCCTCCCTTCCGAAGGGGCGATGTCAGTACCAATCTGATCTTGTCCTGTTGCACCACATAGGACACCCGGTCCTTGAGTCCGGTTTCCAGGCCCGCATAGGCCAAGGGCTGAAAGCCCCAGGCCGACATATAATAATGGGCGGCCTGCTTGGCATTGCCGACATAAAGCTCTATATGGTCCGTTCCCAACAAGGGGAGAAAATCGGCCGCGCCCGGATTTTCCACGGGCAGTTGAATTGAAGTATTATCACGAAGTTGCATATTCTATTTTTTTGGATTGAACAATTTGATGAGCGAAGGTATTTCCGAAAAGGACAGGAACCCTACTTACCACATCGCCCGAAGATGGGCCGTTATATCTACCCTAAAAGACAGCATATTATCTATTTGTAACAAATATCCAAAAAATAACCTCCTTTTGTTAGGGAATAACCAAAAAAATGGCCGAGAACCACAAATAAACCAATAAATTGCGCCAGACGGAGCAGTAATCCCCGTTAATTGGAGAGAAGTCAACAAACCTGGAGCAAGCTCACGGACCTAAGGAAGAAAACTAAAACAACATTTCCGTACAGGCGCTTCATAAAGCTGAGCGGGCTTAGGAACGATTAAATCTCGATTATCGAGAAGACCCGCAAATTAAGTAGCTCTGGTAAGAACGGTCTTCCCAACAAGAGCTCTTGGAATTAGAACCAATATCCAATACTGATAAAAAAGTTTCCTTTTTTGACCTCGGGCGAATAGGAATATAGAAATTGTACGGGGCCCACAAAGGATTCCCATCCATAGCCCACTCCGTACCCTGAATAATCGGGGCCATTGAACCATTCCCCCGTACGGAAGATATCATCGTCCACCCTGGCAAAATTGGCCGCCAACAGCAAATGGCTTTTTGGGGCGAACCGATAATCCAGCCTACCCGATGCCTTAACGAAACTGTTCCCTATCAGGCTCAGAAAATCATAGCCATAAAAGGGGACCAAGGTATTGATCATGTTGGCCCCAAACCCTCCCAAGACAAAATCGAAGGAAGTAACCTCTGAACTTCCCATTTTAAAACCCCCTTCCCCTTCAAGATTCATGGACAGGTTACGGGTAATCGGAAAGGCCCCACCGAAACGGGTCTGGGCAATTGCAAACTCGCTGAAATTATTGTTGAAATCGGAAGAGAACGCATAAAAATGCAGGTCCCCGTTAAAATAAAGTCCCCTAGAGGGAAAGTACCTATCATTATAAGTGTCCAACCTCAATTGTCCATAGGTACTGAAATAGTTGCTTTTTTCAAAATCTGTCCTATTGGAAACTTCCTCCTCAAGGGTTTCCCCCAAGGTTCGGGTGCTGTATTTCAAATATTTGTGCTCCAGTCCCAAGGTTACGGCAAACTCTTCTTCCCAATAGGTCTGTATGTAGGCCTGGTTGGTAATGTCGGAAAAGTCGAGGTTGATCTGGTTAACATTGGTAATGGGTTCCGTATCGTAATTGGAGGAAATAATGCTGTAGTCCACCTCCGTGTCAAAGCTGTTGTACCTAGAATTCAGTCCGAAGCTCCAATAGGTCCCTTTGTCCACATAATACTGCCAGTTGTACCGCAACTTATCGCCCAAGATCATGTCAAATGAAAAGACATCGTCGTCCATAAGGACGTTGTGTTTTGTTAGGTTTACCAGGGCGGCACTTTGGTAGAGGTCGTCGTAGTGGAGGCTCATCCTCAGATAGGTCTTATTGGGATTTTCCCTTAGGTTCATTATGAGGTTTACTCCTTCCTTGCCGTTTGGCACAAGTTCATATCGTATCGACTGAAAGTTGCCAGTGGCAGCAAGGTTATTGATCCCTTGGAACAATCTATCGAACGATATTTTCTCTTCCAGGTCGAAGCGCAATTTCCCCTTTATGTACCCTCTGGAATAGTTGTTGTTCCCATTGATCATAAGACCGCTGATCACCAAGCTGTCCCCCACCGGTTCGCGCCTGATCTTTGACGGCCTTGCACCTTGTCTCTTTCCAAGTTCCAGCAGGGCCGGATAGTGTTCCTTGGCGGCATCTTCCCCGCTCTGTACGATCTGTTTCCCCAGATCAAAGGCAATGACCGAGAAATCCTTTATGTCGGGTTTAATATAGATATCGGTCTCGCCCGCCTTTTTTACCATATCCTTTACAGTACGGTAATTGTTGATCTGCAGCAGTATCTCCGTTGCCGAAAGCAACGCTTCACGATCCGATAGTCCGTGCTGAACGTCCACCCCTATAATGACATCGGCGCCCATTTTACGGACTTCCGCTATGGGATAGTTGTTGACCACCCCGCCATCGATCAATATCTTGCCCTTAATTTCGGTAGGCTCGAAAAGGGATGGCAACGTACCACTGGCCAAGATGGCCTCGGGCAGGTACCCCTCTTTTAAAAGTACCTGCTCCCCGGTCTCCACATTGGTGGCGATGCACATAAAAGGAATGGGCAAATTGTCAAACTCGTTTATGTCCTTTACATGGTAAAGAAGCTTTACCAGCTCATTATAAATGTTCTGCCCTCCAGAGATCCCTTGTGGAAAACTCACCTTAAAATTGTTGAACGGAAGGGTCAGGGCATATTTTTCCGAAGCTTCCTTCTCGTAAAAATTTTTGGCGTCCCGGGGAATATTGTCCTGTATCAGGTTTACAAAATCGGTGTTCCTAAATATGGAATCCAGTTCGGATGCCGAATAGCCGGATGCGTACAATGCCCCCACAATGGCACCCATACTTGTGCCCCCTATATAGTCTATTTCCAGACCTGCCTCCTCTATTACCTTTAGGGCACCTATATGTGCCAACCCCTTGGCACCCCCGCCGCTAAGGACCAGCCCCACTTTTGGACGTTTCTCCTGCGCTGGGGCGACCATGGCAAAAAGAACTGCAAAAAGGACAAGGATACTATTTTTCATAGGATGAAGATAGGGCATTAATGAAAGTTTTCATATATTTTCTTTGCCTTTGCGGGGCCAACGGTCTTGGCAAGATTTTCTTCCGATGCCTCTTTGATGCGCTTAACGGATTTAAAATCCCTCAGTAGCTCGCGGGCCGTCTTTTCACCAATTCCCTCGATCCCCTCCAGCTCGGAACTAATGGCCGACTTGCTCCTTTTGTTCCTGTGAAAGGTGATCCCGAACCGGTGCGCCTCGTTCCGAAGTTGTTGGATGATCTTAAGGGATTCGGACCGTTTGTCCAGATATAGGGGAATGGAATCGCCGGGAAAGTAGATCTCCTCCAATCTTTTGGCTATCCCTATGATCGCGATCTTTCCCCTTAGTCCAAGTGCGTCCAGACTCTTTAGCGCCGATGATAACTGTCCCTTACCCCCGTCGATCACTATGAGCTGTGGCAAAGGCTCCCCCTCGTCGCGCAATCTCCTATAACGTCGGAACACCACCTCTTCCATAGAGGCAAAATCATCCGGACCCTCTACGCTCTTGATGTTAAAATGCCGATAATCCTTTTTCGAAGGTTTCCCGTCCTTAAAAACCACACAGGCCGCCACAGGATCGGTGCCCTGCATATTGGAATTGTCAAAACATTCTATATGTCTGGGCTCTTCCGATAATCTCAGGTCCATTTTCATTTGTGCCATGATCCTGTTGGTATGCCGGTTCGGGTCGGTGATCTTCTCCTGTTTAAACTGCTCCTGCCTAAAAAACCGTGCATTGCGCTCGGAAAGATCCAGTATTTTTCTTTTGTCCCCCATTTTGGGGATCGTGACCTTTAGGCCAGGCGACACTGTGACCTCAAAGGGCACATAGAGTTCATTGGAAAGCGATCCGAACCTTTCGCGGATTTCCACAATGGCCAGCGATAGGAGCTCAGGGTCCGGTTCGTCCAATTTTTTCTTGATTTCCATGGTATGCGACCGGATAATGGACCCATGCGCCAATTGCAGGAAGTTTACATAGGCATGGGACCCGTCTGACACTATGGTAAAAACGTCCACATTGTTGATATTGGGATTTACAATGGTGGTCTTTACCTCATAATTCTCCAAAATAGCTATTTTTTCCTTTACCAATTGTGCCTCCTCAAATCGCATTTCGGCGGCATATGCCCTCATCTGATTTTTAAAGTAATTTAGGGAAGATTTAAAATTCCCCTTGATGATTTCCCTGATATCCTTTATTTCCTGATCATATTCGGCCTGTCCCTGTAGGCCCTCGCATGGCCCTTTGCAATTGCCCAAATGGTATTCCAGGCACACCTTGTACCTGCCCGCATTTATTTTCTCCGGGCTAAGGTCATAACTACAGGTCCGTAAAGGGTATACCCCCTTTATGAGGTCGAGCAGGGTCTTTACCGTTTTCATACTGGTATAGGGGCCAAAATACTCCGACCCGTCCTTTATAAGCTGGCGGGTAGGGAAAATTCTGGGAAACCGTTCGTTCTTTATGCAGATCCAAGGATAGGTCTTGTCGTCCTTGAGCATTACGTTGTACCTTGGCTGGTACTTTTTGATCAGATTGTTCTCCAACAATAGCGCATCCGATTCCGTAGGGACCACGATATGACGGATGTTCCTGATCTTTTTTACCAGTACCCGTGTTTTCCCATGGTCATGTGTTTTGCCAAAATAGGAGGACACCCTTTTTTTTAGGTCTTTTGCCTTGCCTACGTACAAAATCTTTTCGTTCAGATCATAAAACTGATATACCCCTGGGCTGGAGGGCAAGGAGGAAAGCTGTACTTTGATAGGGATATCCGACATACCGTTCAAAAAGGGATATTGTATTAAGACCTGCTCCCACAAAGATAAAATACAATGGCCTAACTATAATGAGCGATGGATTTATTTTATGGGTTCCGGTTTTTAGATCAGCGTACGCGACCATTGTTGCAAGTATGGATATGGCAATATAAAAGGCATAAATCGGTGTTTTTTATAATTTTCGACTTGATAATTATCAACTTTGTAGCGGCTTGAATGGTAAATTTAACGTTTAACGGCACATTTTTCTTAAAAAAATGTTGTGAAAAGCGAATTTTCTTACTCTTGTTCGAAATTTCCACCTCCCAATTATCTAATTATAAATCAGTCCTTTAAGCGGCCTATTTTTATTATTACATTTTTTTAAAATTAAATATTTGTTAATTTTTTTATAAAACTTCTACATTTCATCGGTGAAAAGTGCGTTTGGTGGAAATTAAATGATTTTTTTATTTACATTTAGAAAATCAAACCCAATACTACAAATGGAAAATTATATCATCACCCTCGGCACCTACTTGATCCTAATGCTATTTTTCAAAATTTATTTTGCGGTTGCATCAAAGGAATGATTCATTTTTAGTATTTTTCGCAATCCAACGCCATTTTATAAGATGCTGAAAGAGGAATTGCGATCTATATATTCAGAAAAGAGAAATCAGGTCCCCGAAGACACCCTTACCGATAATAGCTTACAGATTGCCAATACCCTTCTTACAGTTCCCATCTGGGATTTTGATTATTATCACCTTTTTCTGCCCATAGCGTCCAAAAAAGAAATCGATACCGGTTTTGTACTCTCCATATTACAGGGAAAGGACAAAAATATCGTACTGCCCAAAATAAGCGGTAAAAGTACTCTTTCCCATTTCCTGCTGATGGACAATACCGTTCTTAGGGCCAACCCTTGGGGAATTCCCGAACCGGTAGATGGCCTGGAGGTGCCCCTTTCCAAAATCGACGTGGTATTCGTACCACTATTGGCCTTTGACCTGTCAGGTCATAGGGTGGGATACGGCAAGGGTTTTTATGATACTTTTTTAAGGCAATGCAGGGCCGATGTGATAAAAATAGGGCTCTCCTTTTTTGGGCCCGTGGAACGGATAACCGATTCCAACAGCAGTGACGTGTCCCTGGATTTTTGTATTACCCCCGATCAGGTCTATTCCTTTTGAGCGGTTACGGATAGATCGGTTTCCGAGCGGTGGGTTTCGGACGAAAAAGTTTCCGGACGGGAGGGTTCCTCGGATAGGGAGGTATCGGAAGTGCCGAACGCTTTCTTGTTGAAGAAGATCAGGATTCCCACCCCAGTACTTATGGCCGTATCGGCAATATTGAAGACCGGATCGAAAAAACTGAAGGTCTTTCCCCCCAAATACGGTACCCAATCTGGCCAAGTGGTCTCAATAAGCGGAAAATAAAGCATATCCACTACCTTTCCATGAAAAATACTTCCATACGGCCGCTCTGCGAACAAGGTAGCTACCTGTTGGTGGCTATGATCAAAAATGACCCCGTAAAAGACCGAGTCCAGAATATTGCCCAATGCCCCCGCAAAAATAAGGGAAACCGAAACGATCAAGGTCTTGGTGGCGTTCTTTCGGATGGTATCGTACAACCAATACCCTATCCCAAAAATGGCAAAAATACGGAATATGGTAAGGATCAGTTTTCCCGTTTCGTCAGAAATGGGAAAAATATCGCTTAATTTGGTGCCCCAAGCGGCCCCTTCATTTTCAATGAAATGTATTTTGAACCAGTTAAAAACGGCGACGGATTCGCCAAGTTGGAAATGGGTCTTTATATAAATCTTACTTAGCTGGTCCACCAACAAAATCGCGGCCACCAGCAATAAGGACTTCTTCAAATTCATCGCTTACTTTATAAGTTTGCCAAAAATAGACATATTATTTGGTTTTCCGAAGATGGATGTTCCCCGTCACGGTCTCCAATTTAAAAATATCATTGCCCAAAGGAATCTTGTCCCCCAACACTTCCCCATACTTGGAACGGGCCATAACGCTGCCATTTTTGGCAGATAGATCAATATCGCCGCTCTGGGTCCTTACCGTTACATCCCCTCCCACTTCCTTTAATTGGCAACCGCCGTTCCCTAATAGGATATCCAATGTACGGTAACGGCCCGTTGCCCACACGTTACAACTGTTCCCAAATACCTTGGCGACCATATAATTTGGCAACTGTACCTTTAGGGAGATGGAAACTAGCTTGTGCGCCCCTAACTTATCATTGGGAGCCGTAAAATCGGGACGGAAACCTGCGGCGACCTTAAAGGTGTTGCCTTCCTGTGCCGTGCTTACCACCAAGTTGGGCCCGTATTCCCCATCCATGGTGGCCTCTACCACCATTTCGGAAGTATCGGAAGTGCCCAGGATCAGTTCAAAACAATTGTCCACATCAATCTGGGCTACCGAAAGATGTGGCTCCAATATGGATTTCCGCACCACCTTCTGTCCGCACATAATGGCAAAAGAAAGCAGTGCGCCCACACAAAATATCCTTCTGGTCCCTTTCATACCACTGCAACCCTTTTCCGTTTTCGTTAGCGATCTTTTGCGCCCCTACATGCGATTGCGGCCGAGAACCAGCATTTCGGCCCTAATAAAAAACGCCTTATCAAAGGCGTTCGTTCGTACCGGTGTTGGTCCAAAGCGTCCATGACGTATCGGATCGAGGCAAAATCTACCTAACGCAACACTAGTTCTGCATATTTTTCGCTTCAATGCTGAGCGTGGCATGGGGAACCAATTTCAAGCGTTCCTTATTGATGAGCTTCCCGGTCACCCTACAGATCCCGAACGTTTTGTTCTCAATTCGCTGTAGCGCGTTCTTAAGATCCCTGATAAATTTTTCCTGACGTATGGCAAGTTGGGTGTTCGCTTCCTTGCTCATGGTTTCGGAACCTTCCTCAAAGGCCTTAAAGGTGGGGGAAGTATCATCGGTACCATTGTTTCCATCGTTCATATAAGAGCTCTTCAAAAGTTCCAAATGGCTCTTCGCCTTTTGCATCTTTTCCTCTATCAATACCCTGAACTCTTCCAGATCCTTATCGGAGTACCGTACTTTTAAATCATCTGCCATAGTTTTTAATGTTTTTGGATAAACAATCTTGTATTTACTTCATCGAAGGCAATGTCCGTCCCCTGTCCCAATTCTTCCTCAAATATGAGCTCGGCCGCCAGGGTCTCGGTTTTAATATGTTCCATATTGCGCGCTACCGCCAGTTCCACACATCCGTCCTTCAATATTTTTATATCGATCTTATCGGTCACTTCAAATCCCGAATCCTTACGTAGGTTCTGGATCCTATTGATCATTTCACGTGCTATCCCTTCCTGTTTCAATTCCTCGTTGATCGTTATATCGAGCGCCACCGTGAGCGACCCCGAACTTGCGACCAACCATCCTTCTATATCCTGGGAAAAAATATCCACATCCTGTAACTGTAAAATAATGCTTTTATTTTCAATGGATAAGGTTATTTCGCCATCCTGCTCCATTTTCTTGATATCCTCCTGGCCCATAAGGGAAACCGCACCCGCTATCGCCTTCATATCCTTTCCAAATTTTGGGCCCAATGTCTTAAAATTGGGTTTTATCTGCTTGACCAAAATTCCGGAAGCATCGTCCAACAGTTCGATTTCCTTTACGTTCACCTCGGATTTGATAAGATCTGCCACTGCGGCGATCTCTTCCCGCTGACGGGCGTCCAATACCGGGATCATGATCTTCTGCAAGGGTTGCCGCACCTTTATCCGCTCCTTCTGCCTTATGGACAGGACCAAAGACGATATGGTCTGGGCCTTGGCCATCTTGCTTTCCAGCACCGGATTCACCATTTGGGCATCAAAAGTAGGAAAATGCGACAAATGTACACTATTGAACTGCTCTTTGGGAGCGCCCGCTGTTAAATCTTTGTAAAGTCGGTCCATAAAAAAGGGCGCCACCGGGGCCGATAATTTGGCCACCGTTACCAGGCAGGTGTACAAGGTCTGATATGCCGATATCTTGTCCTGTTGGTATTCCCCTTTCCAAAACCGCCTCCTGCTCAATCGCACATACCAATTGCTGAGGTTTTCCTGTACAAAATCGGAAATTGCCCTTGTGGCACGGGTTGGCTCATATTCCCCATAGGCCTCGTCCACCTTTACTATCAAGGTGTGGAGTTCGGATATGATCCATTGATCTATTTCCGGCCGTTCCTGTAAGGGCACCTCCGCTTCCGCATAGGTAAAATTGTCCAAATTGGCATAGAGGGCAAAAAAGGAATATGTATTGTAAAGGGTCCCGAAAAACTTCCGTTTTACCTCGGCGATGCCTTCCATATCGAATTTCAGGTTGTCCCATGGATTGGCGTTGGAGATCATATACCACCGTGTGGCATCGGCCCCATGAAGTTCCATGGTGGTAAACGGGTCAACTGCATTGCCCAATCTTTTGGACATCTTTTTCCCGTCCTTGTCCAGCACCAGGCCATTGGAGACCACATTTTTATATGCCACCTTGTCGAAGACCATGGTGGCGATGGCGTGCAGGGTATAGAACCATCCCCTTGTCTGATCTACCCCTTCGGCGATAAAATCCGCTGGAAATGCCTTGCCTTCATCTATCAATTCCTTGTTCTCAAAAGGATAATGCCATTGGGCGTAGGGCATGGAACCGCTATCGAACCATACGTCGATCAGGTCGCTTTCCCTTTTCATGGGTTTTCCCGATGGCGAAACAAGGGTGATCTGATCTACGATGTTCTTATGGAGGTCCACTTTATCATAATTGTCATCGGACATATCGCCCACCACAAAATCGGCAAAAATATCCCTTTCCATCACTCCGGCCCGCACGGCCTTGGCCATCTCTTCCTTCAGTACGGACATCGACCCGACCATTAGTTCTTCCTTCCCATCGGCCGTTCTCCATATGGGCAGGGGAATGCCCCAATACCTGGACCGTGATAGGTTCCAATCGTTTGCATTGGCCAACCAGTTCCCGAACCTGCCTTCCCCGGTGGCCTTGGGTTTCCAGTTGATGGTCTGGTTCAATTGGAACATCCTGTCCTTGATATCGGTCACTTTTATAAACCAGGAATCCAACGGATAGTATAGGATCGGCTTATCGGTACGCCAGCAGTTGGGATAACTGTGCAGGTATTTCTCTACCTTGAAGGCCTTGTTCTCTTCCTTTAGTTTGATGGCCAGTTCCACATCCACGGATTTCTCCGGAGCTTCCCCATCGTTATAATATTCGTTCTTTACATATTTGCCCGCAAATTCCCCCAGCTCCGGACGGAACCTTCCCTGTAGGTCCACCAAGGGAACCGGATTTTTATTTTCGTCCAGTACCAATAGGGGCGGCACTTCCGGCTGCGCCTGCTTGGCCACAAAGGCATCATCGGCCCCAAAGGTGGGGGCGGTGTGCACGATGCCCGTACCATCCTCTATGGTGACAAAATCCCCCGCAATGACCCTAAAGGCGTTTTTTGGATGTTGGTAGGGTAGGGCGTATTGCAGCAGTTGATGGTATTTGATCTCCAACAGCTCGGTGCCGGTACAGGTTTTTAATACCTGATAGGGTATGTTTTTATCGCCTTCCCTATAATCCGCCCAATCTTCTTCATAGCTTACCTCCACAAACTTGCCCGCAAACTGTTTCCCCACCAAGGCCTTTGCCACTACTACGGTGATGGGACGGAAGGTATACTGGTTATAGGTCCTCACGATGGCATATTCAATCTTGGGGCCTACCGTTAAGGCCGTGTTGGAGGGCAGTGTCCAAGGCGTGGTGGTCCATGCCAAGAAAAATATTTCCCCTTCGATCCCATCAAAAATACGGGGAAGGGTTTCTTTTTTTGCCAGGAACTGTGCCGTTACAGTGGTATCCGTAACATCCTGATAGGTGCCCGGCTGGTTCAGTTCATGGCTGCTCAGCCCGGTACCCGCTTTTGGGGAATAGGGCTGTATGGTATACCCCTTATAGATCAGGCCCTTGTCGTATATCTGTTTTAACAACCACCATACCGACTCCATATATTTAGGTTCGTAGGTGATGTACGGATCTTCCATATCCACCCAATAGCCCACTTTTTCGGTCATATCGTTCCATACGTCCGTATACCTCATTACCGCCTTTTTACAGGCGGCATTGTATTCTTCAATGGAAATTTTGGTGCCTATGTCCTCCTTGGTGATCCCAAGTTCCTTTTCTACCCCCAATTCTATGGGGAGGCCATGGGTATCCCATCCGGCCTTGCGTTTTACCTGAAAACCTTTCATGGTCTTGTACCTCGGAAAGATATCCTTAATGGTACGGGCCATCACGTGGTGGATCCCGGGAATCCCGTTCGCGGAAGGGGGACCTTCGTAAAAAACATACCTTTCCTTTCCTTCCCTACTGCTTATACTTTTTTCAAAAACCCCATCTTCCTTCCAGTCGCGCAATATTTCTTCGGCCACCTTTGGCAAATCCAACCCTTTGTATTCTGCAAACTTCATAACATCAGCTTCTATGGCGATAATTTAAGTTTGCAAAACTAATGATTTTTGACCAAAAAATGAGGTCGTTGCCACAAAAAGGCCCCTCTGCCGTAATGTGTTACCTCCATCCATACAAAAAATGGGCACCTCTTAAAAAATCACCGTTGGGAACCTAATTGTAGAAGGCCACGTGGAACCCATATTTATACCGCAGGATCGATCCCGATCCCCAAGTATAAATAAGGTCCGAAAAACTACCGTGAACGATCGGCAGCCATGCTAAATACTGTCCACACCCCAGCTGCGGGCCCAAATTTTAACTGAAGACCTCATTCAATACGGCCAGCGATCGTGGTTTTCGAAAACCCTGTAAATGCAGCCCATAATAAAGCACCAATTGTTTTAAGAGGTCCTGTCGGTCCGCCTTTTTCATTTTTATATGGTGGGCCCCTTCAAAGTCGGTGACCAGGAACAGTTTAAAATGGACCAAGTTTTCTCCCTCCATGATGGGGTGTAAGGATGGTTTATACACAAAGGCGCCTTCCACCAAATCAAAATAAGGTGCGTCCATACCGGTCTGATCGGGATAAAAGCCCAGATATTTTGTCAACCGCAGTAAAAAATACAAGTGGAAATTGGCGATTTCGTTATGGGTATCCAACCATTGTAGGGATGCTTCCAGAAATTGGAACAGTTCCCCGTTCCGCTCTTCCTCCAAGATACTGTTGGAAAGCATTTCGGCAAGAAAAAGGGCCATGGCATTTTTGGCGATGTTGTCATGAAGGCTCAGGTAGTGGTAATTTGCCCTCGCTTCCACTATGCGCTCCAAGGTACCCTTGTTTTTATGGGACGCCACTAGTTCCAATTGCATAAGGGGCTGAAAATAGGCGATTTTGAGTTTCCCCTTTTTGGAACTTAACACCCCTTGCAATAAATAGGATTTTAGGCCACTATGTTCGGTGAAGGCCCTTACTATAAGGCTTGTTTCCCCATATTTGAGCCCGGACAGTACAATAGCCTTGGTTTTTACCTGCATAACGTTGTGTTGGGATTCAAAGATAGACCGATCTCCATAAATTATTATCGCAAAGAAAAAGGGCTTTCCATTTTCGGCGGAAAGCCCTTTTTATAATATGGATTAAAATCGGACCAACCCTTGGGCCGGAATCAATTTATTTTCGGCCGACTTAAATGACCCCCTGCGCCAACATGGCATCGGCAACCTTTACAAAGCCTGCAATATTGGCCCCTTTAACATAATTGCAATAGCCATCTTCCTCCTTGCCATAGGCGATACAGGAATCGTGTATATCCTCCATGATATCCTTTAGCCTATTGTCCACTTCTTCCCGTGTCCAACTGATCCTAAGGGAGTTTTGGGACATTTCCAATCCGGAGGTGGCCACGCCCCCTGCGTTGGAAGCCTTTCCAGGGGCAAAGAGTATACGTGCGTTATGGAACTCGTGTATGGCTTCCGGTGTGGAAGGCATATTTGCCCCCTCTGCCACGCAGATACAACCATTTTTTACCAACAGTGCGGCATCCGCTCCCCCCAGCTCATTTTGGGTGGCACAGGGAAGTGCGATATCGCAACCGATCTTCCAAGGTGTCTCCCCCTTGTGGAATTCCGCCGAGGGATATTTTTTCACATATTCGGAAATTCTGCCCCTTCTATTGTTCTTTAGGTCCATGACAAAGGCCAGTTTTTCGGAATCCAGCCCATCCTTATCGTATATAAACCCTTCCGAGTCGGAAAGCGTAAGTACTTTTGCCCCTAACTGTAGTGCCTTCTCCGCGGCATATTGAGCCACATTGCCCGATCCGGAGATCACCACCCTCTTTCCAGAGAATTTTTGGCCCTTGGTCTGCAACATGCTCTGTGCAAAGTATACGGTTCCATAACCCGTTGCTTCCGGACGTATAAGGGATCCGCCCCAGGAAAGTCCCTTGCCGGTCAAAACGCCCGTAAATTCGTTCCTGATCTTTTTGTACATCCCGAAGAGGAATCCAATTTCCCTGGCTCCCACTCCGATATCCCCAGCGGGTACGTCGGTATTGGGTCCTATATGCCTGCAGAGCTCGGTCATGAACGCATGGCAGAACCGCATTACCTCATCATCCGATTTCCCTTTGGGGTCAAAATCCGATCCTCCTTTACCACCGCCCATGGGCAGGGTGGTAAGGCTGTTCTTGAACACCTGTTCAAAGGCCAAAAATTTAAGGATACTGGCATTTACGGTCGGGTGGAACCGAAGTCCGCCCTTATAGGGTCCGATGGCGGAATTCATCTGGATCCTATATCCCCGATTGACATGGATCTCCCCATTGTCATCCACCCAGGAAACCCTGAACGAGATCAGTCGCTCGGGCTCTACCATCCTTAGAAGGATATTTTTACCATTGTAAATTTCATGCTTGGCTATGTAAGGTATGACAGTTTCGGCAACTTCCTGAACCGCCTGTATAAATTCAGGTTCATGTCCGTTCCTGCACATTACTTCTTCCATAAACGCTTTGATCTTTGCTTCCATAAAACGCGATAAGTTAACTTTTGATGAATGGAACCGGTTCGATCTTTTCAATTGGCAAAAGTGTCCCTCCTGTAATTGTCTGGTACCTTTTTCGTCCCGCAGCGCCGCTGTGGCATCCAAAAAGGCAAATTGTCAATTGCAAGATTCTTAATTTTTGCTATAATTCAATAGGTCAAACGAGTTCATTTAAAATATAGGGGCAAAATTATATTATTCCAATAATTTAAGGCGCATTTTTCTGAAAATTCGTTAAAATATCATCCGATGGCCTGTTCCAGATCGGCAATAAGGTCGTTTTCGTCCTCGATTCCCACACTTAATCGGATCAGGGCGTCCACGACCCCGCTTTTTTCGCGTTCCGCTTTGGGGATACTGGCATGGGTCATGCTCGCCGGATGGCCTGCCAGACTTTCCACGCCCCCTAGGGATTCGGCCAAGGTGAAGAGCCGTAACTTTTCCACGATACGAATGGCATCGTCATAGGAAGCCCCTTTGGGCACAAAGGAGATCATGCCCCCAAAATCCTTCATTTGCGCCTTGGCGATATGGTGATTGGGGTGGTCTTCGAATCCGGGCCAGAAGACCTCGCCTATTTTGGGATGGTTCCGCAGGTACAGTGCCACCGCCCTGCCATTTTCGCAATGCCGTTGCATCCGTACATGTAATGTCTTGATTCCCCTGAGCACCAGAAAACTGTCCATTGGGCCGCAGACGGCCCCACTGGCATTTTGGATAAAATACAGCCGATCCGCCAGTTTTTTGTCCTTTACCACAAGGGCCCCTACCACCACATCGCTATGGCCCCCGAGGTATTTGGTGGCGGAATGCATAACAATATCGGCCCCTAGGTCCAAGGGCAGTTGCAGATAAGGGGTCGCAAAGGTATTGTCCACCGCCAAAAGGACATTATGGTCCCGTGCCAATTTGGCCACGGCGGTGATATCCACAATGTTCATCATGGGATTGGTAGGGGTTTCCACCCAAATCAATTTAGTATTGGGGCCGATCCGTTCCCGTATGGATTCCTGTTTTCGCATATCAACGAAGTGGAAGGCGATGCCAAACTTCTCAAAAATGCTCCTGAAAAGTCGGTAACTGCCACCGTAAAGATCGTGTGTCGCGATCACCTCGTCCCCTGGAACCAATAATTTCATAACGGCATCCATAGCCGCCAATCCGCTCCCAAAGGCCAGTCCGTAATTACCGTTCTCTATACTGGCCAAAGCGCTTTCCAAAGCCGTTCTTGTAGGGTTCGCGCTACGGGAATACTCATATCCCAAATGTTGCCCGGGACTGGTCTGGGCGTAGGTGGACGTCTGATAGATAGGGGGCATTACGGCGCCGTACGCCTTATCGGGCTCTTGCCCTCCGTGAATGGTCTTGCTGTTGAAGCGAAGTCCTTTTTTCTCCATAGTAAAAATTATCGCTACAAATGTATCGTTATCCTTTTATGATTGCAATGAAGCCGTACATTTGTAAGTATCCAATAAATGTACAAAAATGAAAACATGGCTACCGGTATTGACCTTGGTTTTTTTCGCCCTGCAGGGCTGCAAAAAGGACGACCGAATCACCTTTGAGCCCATTGCCTATAAGAGCGACCCCTGCGCCGCTTGTCCAAAAGTGGAAATCAATATTCCGAACGCTTTGGAGGAGACACCCATCTCCCAGACCATCAACAATTCCCTTAAGGAGGAAATTATCTTCTTGCTCACCTTTGAGGAAGGAGTGGACGTGACCTCCATAGAAGAGGCCCTAAGCTCGTTCAAACGGGCCTACTTGGACCAAAAAAATACCTTTTTGGACGAATCCATCGGCTGGGAGGCCAAAATTGACGGGGAGGTTACCCATGAGGACAAAAATATACTCACCATACAGGTCAAGGCCTATGTATTTACTGGAGGCGCCCACGGATACAGTCCCACGCGCTTTCTAAACTTTAACAAGGTGAAGGGACTGGAAATGGACAATCTGGATCTATTTAAGGACCAAGAGGCGTTCCTTCGTTTTGCCGAGGCCCGGTTTAGGCAGCAAGAAGGGGTACCCCAGGATACGGACATCAACAGTACCGGGTTTATGTTCGAGGACAATATATTCCACTTGCCCGAAAACATGGGCTTTACACAGACGGGCCTGCAACTTTTTTACGACCAATACGAGATCGCGTCCTATGCGGACGGGCCCATTGTGGTGGACATACCCATGGTGGAAGTAAAACCATTTTTGGATCCGGCCATTATTCCCTAGTGCCCGACCGGTGTGCTGGCCAAAACTGGAACACCCTAATGGCAAAAGGGATCATTTGTAGGTCTGGCCAACCTTATCCCAAGTCACACCAATTTTTTAAGGGCCAAAATGGTCCCAAAATGAAGGCCTTCGTGCAAGACGTTAAAGGCAATGGCATCCTCTGTCCTGGACAGGGAAACGCCCACACTGGTAGTATAGGGCGCAAATTCCTTGAACAGTCCGTTGCCGTAGTCCTCTTTGGTCCACTCGATGGTGGAAATCAGCAGGGAGGCTATTTTTTTTACTTCCGTATCCGAAACCTCGCCCTGTGGAAAGGTGCCCTTTTTGTATTTGTCCACCAGATCGTCCTCGAGGCGCATTTGGAGATGGCTCATTTTATAGACCAGCAATTGTTGCGTCACCACGACATGGGCCACGTTCCACCAAATATTATTATTGTATCCCGGGGGAATCGCGAACAATTTTTCACGAGGGGTTTCGGTAAGGATCTTATGCAGGTTTTTCCGGTTCTGTAAGGTAATGTCAAAAAGATATTCCATGTTGTTGAATTTTCCATAAAAATAGTACAATCCGTCTGAAAAAGTTTTCTTTGTACCATATTTAGGTTTGGAACCCGTATTGGGTTGTCCCAATCCCATGCAAAATTATATTTGCACCCTATTTTTGTCCTTTTCCTGTTCCATGGCCCTGCCGAGCAACCCGAAAAAGGCTGCAACCGGGTACAGGAAGGAGCGAAGGCTGTTTTGGCGAAAGGGCGGGCCGACGAGATCGCTTTTCGTTTGGATATGACAACACAATACAGGTTCATAAATATCGCAACGGAACATGAAAAAGATCTATTATTTAAGTACCTGTGATACCTGCAAAAGGATCATGGCCCAACTGTCCCCCTTGGAAGGGTTTGAACTGCAGGACATAAAGGCACAGGGCCTGGACGCAGGGCAGTTGGAAACATTGAAAAAGGGTGCCGGAAGTTACGAAGCCCTATTTAACAAAAGGGCGCGGTTGTACAAGGAGCGCGACCTAAGTTCCAAAAATTTGGGGGAAGCCGATTACAAAGACCTGCTATTGGAGCATTATACCTTTTTAAAGCGGCCCGTTATCGTGGTGGACGAACAACTTTTTGTGGGCAATAGCGCCACTACGGTGGCCGCGGCAAAAAAAGCGATCCACCCTTGAGCAAACGGACACTTGCCATTCTGGCCGCCATTGGCGCTACCCTGATCTATGGCCTTAACCATACCATCGCAAAGGGGGTAATGCCCACCTATGTACAACCGTTCGGGTTTATCATGTTGCGGGTTACGGGAGCGGCCATCCTCTTTTGGATCATCTCCATTTTTGGGCCCAAGGAAAAACTGGAAAAAAAAGATTGGGGCAGGATACTCGTCTGTTCCCTTTTGGGAATGTCGGTCAACATGCTTTCCTTCTTTAAGGGGTTAGATCTTTCCACCCCCATCAACAGTGCTGTCCTGGTAACCGTAACCCCTATCATCGTGGTAGTGCTATCCGCCCTGCTCATCAAGGAAAAAATAACGGCGGTCAAGGGTTCCGGGGTCGTTCTGGGATTTGTGGGGGCCTTGATCTTGATCCTCTTCGGAGCGGAAATTCGCCAGGATGCCCCGAACATTCCCTTGGGCAACGCCCTTTTGATCGTAAACGCCACCTCTTATGGTGCCTACCTCATCGTGGTGAAGGGCCTTTTGGAAAAGTACCATCCCTTTACCTTTATGAAATGGCTGTTCAGCATTGCCGTAGTGATCAATCTGCCCATCGGGTATGCCGAACTGACTCAAATAAAATGGGCCCATTTGCCTATGGAAGCGATCGGGGGCATTGTCTTTGTTGTGGTGGGCACCACCTTTCTCACCTATCTCTTCAATGTTTTTGCCCTTACCCAGTTAAAGGCCTCCACCGTGGGCGCCTTTGTGTACGTACAACCGCTGATCGGCATCTTGTTTGCCCTGATGATGGGCAAGGATCAGCTGACCTTTATAAAATTAGGGGCTATTGCCATGGTCCTGGCAGGGGTCTACCTGGCCACCAAACGACCCAAGGCTTATTGATACTAAACTAGGTCCTTTGGGGTCTTGGCAAACTTTCGGGTATCCTCTTTGGTAAGGACCTTAAATCCTTCCGCTTTTTCCACAAATAGAAATTTTTGCAAGAGAAAATCGGGAAGGGATACCAAAGAACGGGCTTCCATACCTATCCAGCCCCCCATCATCTCACAGTGGGCCACGTTACGCCCCTTGGCATCGTAAAAATTGTGTTGAAAGGCAAAAAACTTCCCATCTTCACTAAGGCCCAACAGTTCCAGGGAAACCTGTACCGGCTTGCCCGGAAACACCTCCCGGAAATAATACATATGTTCGTAAAATACCACGGGCCCGATTCCCAGTTTGGCCATGGTGCCCTGATCGAACCCCATTTCCAGCAAAAAGGCCATCCGGGTATGGCTCATAAAATTGAGATAGGCCGAGTTGGCCAAGTGCCTATTGGCGTCCAGATCGCTCCAGCGGATTTCAAATTCCTTTAGGTACATCTTAAAAATATTTGCTATGCATGCATAATAATCACAAAAATAACATAGTTTTGAAAAGTAAAGGGCCATCCCGTCCTATTTAACAATATTGGTTACTTTTGATAAGCTCAAAAATTCCGTCTCCATGAAAAATATTCCTTTCAAACAAAAATTGGCACTCCCCGTCATAGCGGCGCCCATGTTTCTTATTTCCGGACCCAAATTGGTGTTGGAATGCTGTAAAAATGGCATCGTGGGAACCTTTCCCGCCCTGAACCGACGGAGCAGTGAAGGTTTTGAGGAATGGGTGCTGGAAATCAAGAAAGGACTGGAAACCTATGAAAAGGAAACTGGTCTGAAACCGGCGCCCTTTGGGGTGAACCTTATCGTCCACCCCACCAATCCCCGATTGGAAGCGGACCTTAAAATCTGCATCAAGCACAAAGTGCCCCTTATCATCACCTCCTTGGGTGCCGTTCCGCAAGTAGTGGATGCGGTGCACGGTTATGGGGGACTGGTGTTCCACGACATCATCAAAAAGAGACACGCCGAAAAGGCAGCGGAAGCGGGCGTTGACGGCCTGATCTTGGTAGCGGCAGGTGCAGGTGGCCATGCGGGCACCATCAATCCCATGACCTTGGTATCGGAAATAAAAAAATTCTTTTCCAAGACCATTATCCTTTCGGGCTGTATAAGTACGGGACGGGATATCGCCTCGGCCATGCAAATGGGGGCCGACCTGGCCTATATGGGCACCCGTTTTATCAATACCCAAGAGAGCTCGGCAACGGAGGAATATCGTAGGATGATCGTGGAGGCCGGCGCGAGCGATGTCATCTATACCGCCTCCATTTCGGGGGTGCACGCCAATTTTCTGGCGGCAAGCCTAAAAAAAGCGGGCATCGGTTCGGAGGACTTGAAAAAGGATACCAAAATCGATTTTGGAAAGGAACTGGATACCGAGGCCAAAGCCTGGAAGACCATTTGGTCGGCCGGCCAAGGGGTGGCCACCATTGAGGATACCCTTACGGTAACGGACCTGGTGCAGCGACTGAAAACCGAATTCAAACAGGCCCTTTCGGAGCAAGCGGCCCTCTTGGAGACCTATTCCGAATAACGCAACATGCCCCTGTTAACATCCCCATACCGTCCATCCCGTATTTTTAGGAACGGCCATTTCTCCACCGTTTATGCCGGATTGGTACGCAAGGTAGACGGTCTCGAACAGCACCGGGAGCGGTTGGAACTGGGCGATGGCGATTTTCTGGACCTCGACTGGAGTTATGCCCCCGTCCAAAGCCATAAATTGGTGCTGCTGTTGCACGGGCTGGAAGGAAGTGCACAACGGGCCTATATCACCGGCAGCGCAAAGGCTTTTTTGGCCGTGGGGTTCGACGCCTGTGCGGTGAACTTTAGAAGCTGTAGCGGGGAAACCAACCGACTCTTCCGCTCCTACCATTCGGGCGCCACCGAAGATCTCGAGGCGGTGCTGGACCATATCCTTTCCGGATCGCGCTATAAGGAGATCGTCATAAAGGGATTTAGCCTCGGGGGCAATCTTGCCCTTCGCTATCTGGGGGAAAGGGGAGCCTTGGTGCCCCCGGAAATAAAGGCCGCGATCGGGGTTTCGGTGCCCTGTGACCTGTACAGTTCGCTAAAGGAGCTGTTAAAGCCAAAAAACCTGCCCTATGCCATCCGCTTTAAAAAGGACCTCATCAAAAAACTGCGGGAAAAACAGCGATTTTTTCCAGGGGAGATCTCGGACTTAGATATCCTAAAAATTAGGACGCTAAAAGATTTTGACGATATTTATACCAGTAGGGCCCACGGTTTTTCGGATGCGTTGGACTATTATGAAAAATGCAGTTGCCTACCTGTACTGGAGGGCATTACCGTGCCCACACTGATATTGAACGCCCGGAACGATTCCTTTTTGGGACCGGAATGTTATCCGGTACGGGAGGCACAAAAAAATGACCGCTTATTTTTGGAGGTGCCCCATTATGGGGGACATGTGGGCTTTTATGGTCCGCAAAACCTTACTTATTCCGAAAAAAGAGCTACAAATTTCATTTGGGACCAACTTTAATTATCCGATTTCTTATCTTAGTGCCCATTAAACTATTTTACTCAGATGAAAAATATATTTGCAGTTTTAGCGCTCGGCGCCCTTGTGATAGGATGTGGCGAAAAGAAAGAGGAAAAAAAGGACGGGTTTGAAATGAACCGCACCAAAAAAGAGACCCCTGCACCGGCGGCCCAAGAAGCTTCCGTGCCCGTAGATTTAAGCAATAAAGGTGTGGGACCTGTAAAATCGGTGACCTTTGATGCGACCGTGGACAGTGAACTGGCGGCTGCGGGAGAGGCAAAATTCAACGCCATCTGTACCGCTTGCCATATGGCCGACCAACGGATGATCGGGCCTGCTTTGAAAGGGGTCTACGAAAGAAGGAGTCCTGAGTGGGTAATGAACATGATCCTGAACCCCGATGTGATGATCAAGGAAGATCCCATCGCAAAAGCCTTGTTAAAGGAGTACAACAACGCCATCATGTTAAACCAGAACCTTTCCGAACAAGAGGCAAGGGAATTGGCGGAGTACCTTCGTACCCTATAATCCAACTTTTGGAATGGTGGGCTTTATCAATTGGATAAAACCGAAACCATCTCCCTGTAAACTGCGTTTGTCCTAGCAAAGTGGGCAAACGCAGTTTTTTGTAATGCCCTAAACCACTATCATGGGATTGAACATTGTGCTTATCACCCCAGAGATTCCCAATAATACCGGAAATATCGGTCGACTCACCCTTGCCACCGGCTCCCACCTGCATTTGGTGCGCCCCTTTGGGTTCGAACTGGACGACAAAAGGGTAAAACGCGCCGGATTGGACTATTGGAAACATGTTCCGCTTACCATCTACGAGAGCACCGAAGATTTTTTTGCCATCCACCAAACCAAAAGAATGGTCTTTTTATCCAGCCATGGCACAAAAACGCATTGGGACATAAATTTTACGGACGATCTCTTCCTCATTTTCGGCAAGGAATCCAGCGGACTGCCCAAGGAAATGCTGGAAAAGCACCAGGAGGAACTGTTCAAGATCCCACTGTACGATGATCATATTAGGAGCCTTAACCTGTCCAATGCCGTGGGAATCGTGGTATATGAAGGATTGAGGCAGTTGGGAACGGGCCGATTATAAAAAAATCGCCCTTGGCGAACTACTTCCAAGGGCGATTTCAAACTAAATAACCAACCAAAAAAAATTTAATTCCCGATAATCGGGCCATATCTTGTGGCTTCCCCTCAAGGGCAGCGCTTAAATGTCCACTGTTATATTATCCATAACGCCCATAGCGAAACAAACATTGTATCCCATATCATAATCCATTGTTAAAGTTTTTAAAGGGGGCCTGTTCAATCGTCCCAGTGTAATGGAACATTCGCAATACTTGGGTGGACCTCCAAATGCAGCACCTCCACAAGTTCGGTATCGTTCAGGGGTTCCTTCCGGGCCTTTAGGCAGTTCCATAAGTTTACAAGTCCCTGTATTTTGCTTTGGTCATAGATTTCCCCCGCTGCCATATGCCATCTACATTGGTACCAGCCATAATTTTCGGGATGGTTGGGCCCTATCTCATTATAGTTGGTTTCCAGTTCCTGAAGGGAAGTATAGGTAAGCTCGGATCGCTCGGTGGTCGCCACCACCAGTTTTGGAAAGGTGGTCAGGGCAGGTAAAAGGGCGGGGTCCTCTTCCGCGATAAAGACATGTAGCAATAGGTTGGAGAACAGTTCGGCCATCCATCGGCGCTGCATCACCAGTCCCCCTTGGTTGTGGTATGCATGGCCCAGTTCATGGATCGCCAAAAGATCGAAAAAAGCTTCCATGGTCAGTCCCCCGTTTTGGTCGGAATAGATTTTTTTGACCGCTTCGGCATATGCCGCGGGAATTTTGTCCGTCGTGGGGATAAGGCTTTTCCAATGGGCGTTGTCCTCGGAGGCCACTACCAAGGTTTTATTGTTGGTATAATGGGGCATACCATAGAAAGGAAATCGGGTGTGCGCTTTCCAATCCTCCGGTGCCAGTATAAGCAAGGTCACCGAAGGCGTAAATTGCAGGTGCCGCTCGTAAAAGGCCAATGCCCGGTCCAATTGTGCTGCCATTCGTGCTGCCTTGGCCCCCGTGCCCTTACTGTAATAGGTATCGGTTCCATACCCTTCCAAATGTTGCAGCCCTTCAAAAGATTGCGCACTTGTAAGGTTGTGGGCCATCAACAGGGCCAAGAGGATCGTTCCTTGGTACAAATGGATCGGGGAATTTCGGAATGTAAGCTTCCGGAAGGAGCGTTTTCCTATGGTGCGGAACCTAAAAATGTTTAAAAGGAGGGTTGTTGCCATGGTTTTCTTCCAAATGTACAAGGTGTACATCGGGCCTGCATAGTACAAAATGGTCAACTTAATAGCGCAGGTGTCTTTGCATCCGTAAAGGTGTGGCAAAAAGCTCCTGTTGAATGATGCTAGGGTTGACCCCTGCAAATACCTTAAAATCCCTGATCATATGCATTTGATCATAATATCCCGCACGGTAGGCTATTTCCGTCCAACTGATATCGGGAAAAGCTTCCCGCAATCTATATGCTTTGGAAAACCGCAGGATTCGTGCGTACATTTTGGGGTTCATCCCAATTCTTTCTTGGCACTTTCTTTCAAATTGTTTTATGCCCAGGCACGAAAGCGAAGCCAGTTTTTCTATGGACATCTGCTCGTGGTGCCTTAAAAAATGGCCCATGGCCCTGTCAAAAGGCAACAACGACTTCAGGTTGTCCAGATGGTCCAAAAGGAATTTTTCCACTAGGTCCTTTCCCTCCACCAAATTGGGTACGTGCCGTAACCGTTCGTTGATACGCTTCATTTCCGGCCCAAAAAAATCGGAGGCATCAAAACCGCCGTCGAACAGCTCGTGCATGGGGATGCCCAATAGGCGGTACAGGCCCCCGGGCAAGAAATCGACCCGTACGGACCGTAAAGTTGCATGTACTTTTACGTTTACCCTGGAAACCTGTGGGCCCGTGAGCAGGGAAAGCGGTTGGAGGTGGAATATCCCGTCCCCTGTTTGGTTGGACGATATGGGATCGTTACAATAGAACATCAAGGATTGGAAGGGAGCGGGCGGATATGGGGTCACCACCTCCTGGGTACCGTTAGGCAAGCGGACGTCCACCGTGGAAATGTTCAGGACAAATTCCCGTAAGGCGGGATGCGGTATGTAAATTTTCACCTCCATTCCAAAAAAAATTAGGTGCCGATAAGATCGTTGTTCCGAGATGTGCATGGGGCGACCGCTATTTCCTATCCACCGTACCATCGCCAATCACCTGCCCAGGGCAGGCCCATGAGGTATTCAAAAAAAACTAGTGTCCTGTCGACCCACCGCATCAGGGAATGGCATCCACTCACCGGAATGAAAGTTAAGAAAAAAAGCAATGTCCTTACCCACAGCTATATCTATTTCGAAGCATGCCGGACCATGAACATCCTAAATAGCCCTTAGCGGGCTGATTTTATACCAAAATGCGGGAAACCTTTAAAAAGATGGATGGATAGGTCACTCAAGATCGGACTGCCCGTGTTTTCCCCTATAATAAAGGTTTATATGGTCCAGCAGGGACTCTTCCCCTTTGGGCATTAAGCGGTTGGCGATGGAAAGGGCCTGATTGATGTATTCGATCTCGTTTGTATCGGGTTACCGGTCCGCCCCATCATCGGGATCCAAGGTCCGCATGCACAGATATACCAATGCCCTGGCGGTCAGTAGTAGGTCGGCATGGTCCCGGACATAAAAATAGCTCACCTGGAACCGATCTTCAAAATGGGGATGGGGCGTTAAGATCGGGGTATGGTCATTTGCACGATCGTTCAGGTTTTTGATGAGTTTTTCTTCGTTTTTGCCCATAGGGTCAATCATTTTGGGTGGGTTTGGCCTCCGTTAAATCCATTTCCGTCATCTTCTTGTCCAGCTGGTCCACAAATTGCATTTGGGCATCCGGGAGGATATTGAGGACCAGTTCCAGCACCCGAGATACGCTGTCCTCTTTGGAGACGTTCGTTTGGGTCGGCGACAACAACATCCCATCGCCGTCCAGGGCGAACACGCACACCTCCAACAGGCTGGCGATGTTCAGGAGCAGTTCGCTGTGGTCCCGTACGGCAAAGGACACTTTCTGTGTGCCCGGAAAGTTGGCCTTCGACCGCAACATTCCCATAAAGTTCCGGTGCAATAGGCCGATATCGTTCAGGATTTCCATTTTTTTGTGTGTGGTTTCCATAGTCGGGGTTTTTAGGTTTTAGGTGATGACTCCAGTTCCGATATAAGGTCCCGGGTCTTGTCCAGGAACTCCATTTCCTCATAGGGTACCATATCCAGGATATATCCCAGCACTTCCATTACATTGTGTTCGGGCTGCTGTACCACCCCAGTGGAGGAACCGTTCGCTTCAAGTGCCATGATGCACACTTTTAACAGGTTGGAGATCATAAAGGAAGTATCCAGATAGCTACTGGTCTCCAGCTCTATATAATAGGAATTCTTCCTGTACGGATCTGGTTTTAGGGTATCGAAATGTTCCTCGGTCAGCTCCTTGAGTCTGTGCAGCAGTACCCCATCTTGGGACATGGGGCCTTTGACCGGTTCTTCTTTTGGTCCGGGTTCCGGCACGGGTTTGTGGACTGGCAGCGACTTCCTAGACTCCGCCATCTTCTGTTGGAACAAACTGCTGCCGATGTGCTGCAAGCGATCCGCCTTTTCCCGTAGCTGTTGTAGCTGTAGGGTATCGATCTGAAAATTGTTTTGGTAGCGGCTGCCGATATACGCCTCGTCCACCAACTGCAATAGTGCCAGTTCTTCAGTGTCCTCCGGATTAAAAAGGGTACCGAGTTCCGGCACAAAGGGTCCGATATAGGTCTGGTGTTCCCGTATGTTATGGCATTTCCGTTCCTTGCCCATGCAAAAAAGTTCAATGGTACGGAACCACAGTTCCATATATTGGTGCCACATAAAGGCCGCTTGGGCATGGTTTTGCCGTTCCCTGAAAAAGGCCGCCCCCATCCGAAAGGAATCCAGCTTTAAAAGTTCCTGTTGGAAGTGCTGTTCCGTCCTTTCCAGTATACGCGCGTCCGGCCGGAAACCCAGAAAGGCATCAGGTCCCGCATCTTGATGCCGGAAGATCGACCGGTCGGCGGTACAGGCATGGACGAAGAACAGGTTCCCCTCCCGTAACTGCTTTTCTGCGTACGTACCCGAAAAAATACGGTATAAATAGGGGGTGCCCTCCTGAAATATCTTGGCTACCATGCCCGAGAGGTCCTGGGACAGGGCGGGGCCGTTTTCGTCCAGTACCACGATCAAAAGTGGCATGGCCTGTCCGGCGCTTCCCGTGGGGGAAACAAAGATGTGGCGGACCTCCAATAGGGAGGTCAGTTTTTGGATGATGTGATGGTGTTCGTGTAGTTCCATTGTTTGTTTATTTTGGGTTCAGATAAAATAGCTCCGCCCCCAACTTATAAAACAAACCTTTAGAAAAACATACACAGATTAGGCAAGAGTATTGATGTCAAAGATAAAAATTACAAAACTAAGTTCAAAACAAAAAGATGATAATTTTATGCTAAATGCTATTTTTTTCAACAATTGTGTGCTTTATCAATGATAATTATAAGCTATTTGACCTATCCTGTTGCAATCATCTACTGAAGCAGCTACTTTCTACAAGGAGCTCCAGCACCATGACCGGTCTGATACCACGGTGAATTCTATAAAGTGGCTTCCCTATCCTCCTGTATTTTCATTTTTCTTCCATTTTCATGGGCGGTTTGGGTTGAGATGATGGTATCTTTTTTAGATATTACTTAAGGGAAAAAACCAGTTATAGCTTAAAGACAAATCCAATTGTATTAATTTTTAATACAATAGTATATAAAATCGATACTAATGTATTAAAAATAAACCCAAATCCAAAACAAAAGTGTGATAATTTTATACAAGCGTATATACTTTCTAAATTTATGTAATTAAAAACGATATTTTTAGATGACCAAATTAGGATTGTATTTAGCCAAAAAGTCGATTAATAAAGCGGAGGTTGCCAGAAGAACTGGATTGAGCAAATCCCGTTTGAGTCAATTAAGTTCCAACGAATCCACCAAACTTCGCGCGGATGAACTTTACCTTATTGCCCTTGCCATTGATGAAGACCCTTGTGAACTTTTAACCGAAGTGTGTAAGGGATTGAAGTTGCCGAGGGAGTGAAATCCTTCATGGAAGATTAATACCCTTTCAAGATTTAATAGGTTAATTTCTATACCTTTTTTAGAATTCTTGGCATAAAATCTTTTGAAAATCAATATTATTTGTAGCAGGACTGTCCCTATTATCAAGCATATGCCGAATAGTTTTACTTGACAAACCCATTTTTGAATTCCCAAAACTTAATCTATTCTTTGTTTTCCACTCGAATGATAGGGTGAAGTTTTTGGTTGAATTATTTGAAGCCAAATAAGCTTTGTATTTATCAATCTCAACTACTAAAATATCAATACAATGCTCTTTCTGGGATAGGTAATAGAAGTCTGCGCGAATTCTTTCATTTGCCTTAATTAAATCATTGAATTTAGGCATGGCCGAACCGACACCACCAACCACTGCAATAAAATCTTCAATCCTCTCAGCTTCGGCTAACAGTTGTTTGAGTTGGGAGATTTCTTCTGACTAAAAATCTTCTGATCCTTTCAAAAGAGCATCAATTTCCTCAGCAATATCCTCAGCTTTATCCTTTAAGTCTTCGCACTCATATTCGTCCCCTATTACTTCTTTGAATTCCATTGCAATTCTATTTAATTCAATGTCAAAATCATCAGGGCTTTGAAAAGCAGCACATGGCAGTATGGCACTAAGGAAATATATAGTGATTATTGTTTTCATTTAGTTCTTAATTACTTCATATTATTCATCAACTCAAATTTAACCCACTCAAAAGCTGTCTTTTGATCATATTCGATTTCAGGACGCAATAATCCTTCCATATCCCCAGTAAAATTGTGGTCACCCTCCTTTTCCTCTATGTTGAGGAGAAATTCCTTTTGACTGGGCGGTCTGCCTACCGAAAAAGTCATGTATTCTTCAAAACATTCAATAATGGCCGTATTGTCTAAGTTCATGTGCCGGCGTGAATAGTCGAGGTCGAATAAATCGCGCCCTTTACTCCGTTGGTACAGGGCACGAAGCTTCGTTCCCAACAGTTCATTGATATTATACGTTCTAATATTTGCACTGCCGGTAAACCAATCACTTTTGACCTCAAAAGGAAATTCTACCCACGGCAACACATTAAAGTGTTCCTTGCAATTGATTTCCAGTTTAAGGCGTAACCGTATATTTTCATATTCAGAAGTGAACCGATATAGTGCTTTTGCACCATGACCCCTGAGATTGGTTCGTCTTTCCTCTTCAAAAAAAGAAATAACTTCATCAATGCGTTTCATTATGGGTTTAATGGGTCCTGGCTTTATCTGAACCAGATCAATATCCTCAGAATACCTGGGAGCTGGGTTCAAATATAACTTATGCAAAGCAGTACCGCCCCTAAAAGCCAAGTTTTCTCTCAGAAAATCATCAGAAAATAAGGCTACCAAAGTTCTGCTTATGACCAGATCCTGTTCAACTTGTGAAAACGATTTCCAAGGGGCGTGTTCTTGCCATTTGGCGATGTCCGGTCTTGATATCATATATCACTCTCCAATTTTATGTTTACGTCAACTTTCCATCTGTTATCCACTGAACCCGCTTTTTTATTTGACTGTGGACTTAACAATACTGGATAATATGGTATCGATTGAAAATATTCCAATAGTATGTCTGTCAAATGATGGTCGGCCCCAAGGTTTTCCAATACATAACCGCATCTTTGTAGGGTGCTTTTATGCGGATACCATGAAAGTAGGTCTTGTAAATCAGAACTGTTCATTTCCTCCATCAATTCTTCGATAACGGATAACATTCTGTTCAGCCCACCCAATTTATTCTGATGATGTATGAGGTCTACCGCTGTTAAAATGGGGTCTGATATTTTAAATGCTCCCGCATCAGCGTTTTTGGCAAGAATATTCTTATTGGGCCAATGCGCGGTAGTAAAAAAGTGTAAATCAATGGCACCTTTATGAATATCCAATAGGGTGGGTTTAGGCGTAATAATATACTCACGTTGAATTTGTTGATGGCTTGCACCATGAAATTTAGCTGCGGAATACAATCCAATATAATATGGTCTTCCTAAAATCTTAAATAGTTTTTCACTATATAATTGTATGGGTAGCTTACCTTGCTTCGAGTATCTAGGAGTGATAATTAGGTAAAATCCTCTTCTAAGTGGGACTATGTCCCCTTTTTTTGTTAGGTAGGATAAATCGGACGTTAAGGCTTCTTTTTCTTTATGGGTGACTCCTTGGAGTTCATCTATAGAAAAAGAGTATTCCTCTAATGAAAGTCTTTCTTTTATGTAATCAGCGAGATACAATTATAGTAATTTTCCGAGTAAGTTAGCAATAATTACTAATTATCTCGCATTTTTACTAAAGTATTTTATGGTCGGCTTATAACAATATTTTGAGTTCTTTCTCCACAAATCCAGTATCTCCCAGTTCTTTTAAATAACCCTGAGGGGAAGTCGAATTTTTTATCAGCCCTGGCCTACATCCCGTCACCGGCAAGACCTTGGACGAAATTACCCCCTACATCATACAGAAATATGTGCCCATGCACTCTAACACCCCCAACTCATTTGTGCCATAAAGGACCCATGATCACTATCGGTAAACTGCTAGCGGTAAGCCAGTCCAAGTCCCCAAAGGAAGAAACCAAGTTCACCTCCACCTAACACTTCACAGTATAAGGCCCCTTTACTCCAACCCAAACTTCCTACCGGGCGTCCAAGGGGCGCCGGCGGATTCCAGTTCCGTTTCGTACTGCGATAGTTCGTTTATATAATTGGCAAAATCCTGTCGGAAAAGGGCAAAGTCCCTCTCCGCAATTTCCAAATTCCGTTGCTGTGTACCCGTGGGCGCCTGTCGGGTATTCCAATGCCCCCCGGCAACCTGTCCCACTCTCGACATGATGGAAGGGGAGGTCGCTTCGTTCATTTTATCCAGTACACTGCCGCCCCGTAACCGCATCCGTAGGTCGGTCAATTTCTTTTCCAAAGATCCAAAACGCTCAAAAAGCCCCGGGGATGCTTTTGGCGACTGTACCAATGCCGCTTTGATATGGCGCAGATTATCCCCTATTTCCTGTATTTTTTCGCTGGCTCCGGATACCGATCCCCATAGCGCACTGGTCTTATGTTGGAACTGGGCCACGGCATTCAGATCGGTGCCGTCCATCATATTCGGAGCGGGCTTTACCAAAAATTCCCGGGGCGCTCCTTGCGACCGCAAGGTTCCGTTGTGAAGCACGAACAACTCTACGTTATAGGTGCCCGGGGCGGCCAAAGGCCCTTCGGGATCCCCTGCCCAGGGCGGTTTAAAAGCGGGTTCTTCCAATTCTATCGGGTCCGGTGGGGAGATCCGTAGGTCCCAATTGATACGGTGCAGCCCTTTTCTTCCCGCCCCCTCGATCCATCTAATGGCTTCGCCATTGCCGTTGCGGACCAGTAGCATGGCCTTGGGGTCCGCCTCGGCCGCCTCCTCTTGCAATCGGTCCCAGCCCGGAAAGGGAATACTGGCATTTTTTTCGCGCAGCGCACTTTCGGCCTCTTCCCGTTCCGCTTTGGCCAATTGGGGCAGATTTGCCAGATAATAGGTGAACAGCGCACCAAAGGGCGGGTTTTTGGACACAAAGCTGGTCGTTCCCTGCGAGGGCATTCCCTTGGCCTGCATGGGCGTATTGGGAAGGTACCACCAGGCATCCCTCACCGAAAAAAGGGTATTGGTGTCCGCCTTTACCACCTTGGCCAATTCCCGTAATGGCGTATAATCGTCCAAGACATAGACCCCACGGCCAAAACTGGCCCCGACCAGATCGTGGTCCCTTGGGTGCAGCTCCAGATCCCGAAAGGGAATGGTGGGAACGCCCCCGTCCAATTTTATCCAGTTGATGCCTTTATTGGGGGAAAAATAAATCCCGGTTTCCGTTCCAATGAACAGCAGGTCCGCAACCTTAAAATCCTGTTTGATGCTCCATACCAAATTGCCCTTTGGCAGGTCCCCTGCAATGGACTTCCAACTACGGCCGCGATCGGAACTCATAAAAAGATAGGGCGTGAAATCGCCGAACTTATGGGCATCCGCGGCCACAAAAACGGTATTGGCATCATGGGCGGAAGCTTCCACATCATTGATAAAGGATAGGGCGGGCAGTTTGGGAAGGGCGGTGCCCTTGCGCCAGTTGTCGCCCCCGTCCTCACTTATCTGGATCAGCCCATCGTCGCTGCCCACGTACAGGAGTCCTTCGGCAAGGGGCGATTCGGAAATGGCGGTAAGGGTGGAAAACTTGGACATGGCCCCATTGTCGTACAGGGCGTCCACGCTCCATACCCTATCGATCGTTTTCAGTTCGTACCGGTTGGTATTGGTGGTCAGGTCCCCGCTGATGGGCGTCCAAGAGCTGCCCTTGTCCCCACTGCGCCACAGGCGCTGAGATCCGTAATAGATTCGGGCGTTGTTATGCGGACTGATAAGGATCGGGCTGTCCCAGTTCCATCGTTCCGGGGGATCGTTCGGTTCGGGCTGTGGCTGTATATCCATTCCCTCCTCGGTACGTCGGTCATAGCGGTGCAGGTTGCCCTCTTGGATCTCCATATACACAATGTTCGGGTCTTGGGGATCAAAGGCATTGTCATACCCGTCTGCACCCAGGGGCACGTACCAATCCTGGTTCCGCACCCCTTCTATGTTCATGGTACGGGATGGGCCCATTAAGGTGCCCAGATCTTGGGCGCCCCCTACAACGTTATAAAAAGGTTCGGAATTGTCCAAGGAGAGTTTATAGAACTGCGAAATGGGCAGGTTGGGGAAATGGCGCCACGTAAACCCCTCATCAAAGCTCTCGTAGAGGCCCCCATCGGTCCCCACCAGCATATGCTTCCCATTTTCATCGTCGATCCATAGGGCATGGTTGTCACTGTGTTTTCCACGTCCGGTCTCCAAATAGCCAAAACTCTTGCCGCCGTCACGGGACACGTTCAGGAACACATCCATCTGGTAGATCAGATCGGGGTCCACGGTGGACGCTTCGATTTCCTGATAATAATGCGGGCCCGTGCCCCCGGAAATATACCCGTTGCGCTTTTCCCAGCTTTCCCCCTTGTCCATGGACCTGTAAAATCCCTTTTCGTTCCCGTCGGCCTCTATGGTGGCATAGACAATATTTGGGTCGGCGGGCGTCACGGCAAGTCCTATTTTTCCCATATCCCCTTTGGGAAGACCGGTGGTACACTCCTTCCAAGTGGCCCCATTGTCGATAGATTTATAGATTCCCGATTGTGGCCCCCCTGCCAATAGGGACCAGGTCTGCCTGCGCCGCTGATAGGCCGCTGCATAAAGTACATCCGGGTCGGAAGGGTCGAATTCCACATCGGTGACCCCTGTATTTTCATCTATTTCCAGTACCAATTGCCATGTTTTGCCCCCATCCGCGGTTTTGTACAGTCCACGGTCGCCCCCAGAGGCCCATAACGGCCCTTCCGCGGCCACAAATACCACATCGCTGTTTCTGGGGTCCACCAAGATCTTTCCGATATGCTCGGATCTTTCCAGCCCCATCCGTTGCCATGAAGTGCCCCCGTTCCTGCTGAGGTATATCCCATCGCCCCAACCTACATGACGTCCACTGACATTTTCGCCGGTACCTACCCATACCACCTCCGGATTGTTGGGGTCTATGCTGACCGTTCCAATGGAGTAGGAAGGCTGTTCGTCAAAAATAGGCCGCCAGGTAATGCCACTGTTGGTGGTCTTCCATAGGCCCCCGGAGCCAACGGCCACGTACCAAGTGCTTCGATCGGCGGTGCTCACGGCAATGTCGGCGATACGGCCGCCCATAAAAGCGGGACCGATGCCCCGTAACTGTAGGCCATGTGCGGCCGTGGCCAATTTGTCCGGACCTTCGGTCTGTGCGGGGAGGATCTGGAAAGCAAACAATGTAATTAAAAGCAAGGTGGATACGGAACGGAAGGTGGTATTCGGCATAGTGGTCTTTTTGGTGGTAATTTATCCTGGTGATCTCGGTCAGGGGAATTTACTTAATTTTTCCGAAACATATCCATAAAATCAACAATACTGGGAATTAGCGGGAAAAGGGGAAGCCTTTTTCCGAAAGCCGGAGATGGTCGAAAAAGCATCGTTTTTGTGACATCGGTCAAAATGGTGACTTAATGATCGTCCAAATTTCCGATTCCTCAGTTTCTTCCCCACATCTTTATAAAATATTTATGGGCCAATTACTAACTTGCCATAAAATAATGTCCGTGTTCCGGAGAAGAAAATACAGCCTTACAAGCCAATATCTGATCGCGTCCATTTTGGTGGGCATCACCTCCGTTGGTTGCTTTTTTTCTGTGGATGTCATCGGTTACCAAGTGGTGGCCCTGATCTTACTGCTCTTGGTCTCCATACTGGCAATGCTTTTTGATATTCTGCCCGTACTGGTAGCGGCCCTTTTGAGCGCCCTCATATGGAACTTTTTCTTTATTCCGCCCATCCTTACCCTACATATCGGCACGCCCCAGGATAGCCTCATGTTCCTGATGTATTTTGTGGTCGCCATGATCAATGCGGTGCTGACCTTTAAAATTAGGGAATCCGAACGCCTTGAAAGGGACCGGACCGAAAAGGAAAAGAGCCTGCAGCTCTACAATACGCTTTTAAACTCCCTCTCCCATGAACTGAGGACGCCCATCTCCACCATTATCGGGGCGGTGGATACGATCACGGAAAATGGCGAAAAACTTACCAAAAAAACCTTGGACGAACTACATTCGGAAATTGCCATTGCGGGTTTCCGACTGAACGGGCAAGTGGAAAACCTCTTGGGCATGAGCCGACTTGAAGCGGGCGTATTACGGCCAAAATGGGATTGGTGCGATGTAAACGAACTGATCTTTTCGGTCATACAGACCAATAGGGAGGCTGCGCAAGGCCATACCATCCTCTTTGAACCCGATGAAAACCTACCCCTTTTTAGATTGGATGGCGGCATCATGGAACAGGTACTGCACAACATCCTACAGAATGCCCTGCAGCATACCCCTCCCACCACAACGATAACGATATCGGCCTGGCACTCGGAAGGGTTATGCCATATCCGGATTTCGGATACGGGCAAGGGTTTTCCGGAGGAGGAGATCGGCCTGGTGTTCGATAAGTTTTACCGACTCGACGGTAGCCGCACGGGAGGTACCGGACTGGGCCTTTCCATTGCCAAGGGGTTTACGGAAGCCTTGGGAGGTACCATCGCCCTTGCGAACGGACCGGAAGGGGGAGCCGTTTTTACCATCAGCGTGCCCACGGCCATTTCAACCATTAACGACCTTGAAGATGAACAGAGCGGAGATATTGATCATTGACGATGAGCCGCAGATCCGAAAACTGCTGCAGATAAACCTGGAGAGCAACAATTATAAGGTGGTACAGGCCAGTACGGGCAAAGAGGGCCTGATCTTGGCCGCTGGACATCCGCCCGACCTTATACTGTTGGACATCGGACTGCCGGACAAAAGCGGACACCAGATCTTGCAGGAACTGCGGGAATGGTACGCCAATCCCATCATCATCCTATCGGTTCGCGACAATGAGGACGATATCATCGCCGCTTTGGACAACGGGGCCACGGATTACCTTACCAAACCCTTCCGTACGGGAGAACTGTTGGCGCGGATACGCTCCGCTACCCGAAGAACATCGGGCGACCCACAACATACTACCCTTGACTGCGGCAATATTTCCATAGACCTGGCGGCCCGGATCGTAAAGCGGGACGGGGAGATCTTAAAACTGACTTCCACCGAGTTCAACCTGCTGGCCCTCTTTATGAAAAATGAGGGCAAGGTACTTACGCACCAATACCTGCTGAAGGAAATCTGGGGGTATGGGTACCTTACGGAAACCCAGTACCTACGGGTATTTGTGGGCACGCTTCGCAAAAAGATCGAGGAAAATCCCAATAACCCCTTGCACATTATTACCGAAAGCGGGGTTGGGTACCGTTTTCAATAACCCGTCCTGTCTTTATAAAATCTTTATAGAAGCGGCCCAAACCTTTATTTTTTGCTCACCCTGTTGCCACGAACTTTGTATGCTCAAAACAAGGGGAATGGAATGGGACTTTTTATATGACGAAAATGAAGGAAAAAAATACCGGTCCGTTAAGGATTGGTACAGGGACATCAAACACCTAGTCGGGCCGTTGATCGCAATGTCGCTTCTGGCCATGGCCGTCTTTTTCCTTGTTGACCACCCTCTTTCATAAGCGCCGCCGATGGAGCAGGATGAAATCCACCAGATCAAGGAAGTTGCGCATATCATTGTACAGATCTGTTTTGATACGAACCATTTGGAACACCTGTATGAAAACGACATCCGTACACCTGCCCAACGCATCTTCGAAGGCCATGGGGCCATACAAAAAGGAATGGACAGGATCCTGGCCTCGGATAGCGTAAAACGAATGATCAAAAATGTAGAAGGGTGCAAAGAAGGTATTAAGAACACCTTGGACGTTTATAAAAACATGCCCCTTTCCTTTGACCACAAAACCGAAATAATGCTGCTGTTGGAAAAGCTCCTTGCCCACTTAACGGACCTTCAGCTACAACTTGAACGTAAAACATTATAGTACCTATGAATACCCTGTTAAAAAAATACCGAAGGTTTCAGATCTCCCTATCGCCCCAACAGAACCTATTGTACGGTTTCCTTATCTATACCCTTATCGGGTGGGTCTTGCTATGCAGTCCGTGGATGCACAAGCAGGCCGTTCCGGCACTGGACAGTCTGTTCGTCGCGACTTCCGCCATCTCCACCACGGGGTTGGTAACGGTAAGCGTTTTTGACACCTATAACTGGTACGGACAGTTTGTGGTGCTCCTGCTCTTCCAGATCGGTGGGGTAGGGTATATGACCTTTACTTCCTTTATCCTATTGTCCCGAAAAAGTGGCCTTACCCATTGGCACCAACGTATCCTCAATGCCGAATTTGCCATGCCCAAAGGGTTCCAGATAAAGGATTTTTTAAAATCGGTGATCATTTTTACCGTGGTGGTGGAGACCGTGGGGGCCCTCTGTTATTATATTGCCTTTACCCAAGCGGGCGTGGAGCACAATTTTGCGATCTGGAGCAGTATCTTCCACAGTGTATCCGCCTTCTGTACGGCAGGTTTCGGACTCTATAACGACAGTTTTGAACGGTTTTATGACAATACCTTTATCAACACGATCACCTCGGTGCTGGCCATCAGTGGTTCCCTGGGATTTATCGTTGTGACCGACCTCAGCAATAGGCTGACCGGAAAGACACTGAAGACCACCTATACCACCAAGATCATCTTTATGTCCATTACACTTTTACTGGCGTTGGGGACCCTTATGATCTATTTTCTGGAGCCTTCCGTGGCACAACTGGGCGACAGCCGGTTAATGGTCTCCTTTTTTCAGGCCATGACGGCCATTACCACAGTAGGCTTCAACACGGTCCCCCTTGGCAGTTTTTCGTTGGGAATTCTATTGGTGGTCATTTTCCTGATGTATATCGGGGCCTCTCCCTCGGGAACGGGCGGGGGACTCAAAACGACCACCCTTACCGCCCTGATCGCCATCATGTGGAACAGGATCCGCAACAATAGGAGGGTCACCTTTTTTGGGAAGACCATTCCCTTGGAACGTCTCTATGTGGCCACTTCCGTATTTATGCTGTATGCCGCGACCCTATTTTTGGCGACCCTGTTGCTCTCCCTTTCCGAGGATTTCCGTCTGGACCAGATCCTGTTCGAGGCCACTTCCGCAATTGGCACCGTAGGGCTCAGCATGGGTATTACGGGCGGGCTATCGTCCATGGGAAAAATGGTGCTCATTTTTGTCATGTTCGTGGGACGATTGGGCCTATTGACCTTCGGGCTGGCCATCCTGGCCAATAGGAAACAAGCCTATAACAGGGCGGGGGAAGGGGACCTTGCCATTTAAACGGCACCGTGATATGGGATTGTGGAAAATGTTTGACCGGCAGAAACGGCTATAGATCATTGCCTTAATTTTTCTATCTTGTCCTTTGCAACCACAGGAAATAACCGGAATCATGGATCGGAACCTATTCGCCCCACTGTCCCTACCCGATAAAGGTCGATGGTATTTTACCTTGTTCGTACTGACCATATGTATGGCGTTCAGCTGTAGGGCAATGCAGACATGCGACTTTAAGGTAGTGGCCTTTTATACCGCCAAAAATGATATGGCACATATCAGCTTTGTAAAGGAGGCCGACCAGTGGTTTGCCGACATGGCCAAAAAAAATGGATTCTGCTACCGATCTACGGATGATTGGCAGAATATGAATTCCAAATTCCTATCCGACTACCAAGTGGTCCTATTTCTGGATACAAGGCCGGAAGACAAAAACCAACGGGCCGCCTTTCAAGAGTATATGGAAAATGGCGGGGCCTGGATGGGGTTCCATTTTGCGGGATTTGCCCTGACCCCATCCGATTTCCCCAACGACTGGGACTGGTACCAGAACCGGTTTCTGGGATGTGGGGCCTATAACGGAAATACGTGGAGGCCTACGGCCGCGACCTTAAAGGTTGAAGACCTCGATCACCCGGTCACCAAAAACCTTCCCCAAAAAATAACCTCCACTCCCAATGAATGGTATAAGTGGGAAAAGGACCTACGAAACAACCCCGACATCAAGATCCTGTTGTCCATAGACCCAGAAAGCTTTCCTTTGGGAACAGGGCCAAAAGCACATGAAATATGGTATAAAGGGGATTATCCCGTGGTATGGACCCATAAAAACTACCGTATGTTGTACATCAATATGGGCCATAACGATATGGATTACGAAAATGGGACCAACAAGGAACTTTCATCCAGCTTCGACAGTCCCATGCAAAATAAAATGCTGCTGAACGGACTACTTTGGCTGGGCAGGGACAGGGACGAATAAAAAATCGCCCTTTTTAATAATCGTTGGTTGCCATAAACCTTTCCGATTCCTACAGCCATCGATCCTGTAATGATTTCCCGCCCCCATTGACTAAGAAAAAAGCTGGGCATCTTCTAACGGGCCCCGTCACCTAAAAATGTACGAAGAGATAAAATATTGGTACCTACGGGACCATAAACTGTTCCGGACCTTGGGCTTTGCGCAGATACGACAGCTGTGCATCGTTACAGGGTTCAAAAAGGCCGGAAAAGGAGAGATCTTATATTTCTCCAATCCAGAGCTGCCCCGTATCTTTTTACTGAAAAAGGGCCATATAAAAATTATGGAGGTAGACGGGGAAGGCAACGAGACCACGAAGGAAGTTCTAAAAAAGGGAGATTTTTTTGGACAACTGTTTTTGGATGTGGCAAGGGCACCTTCCAATGAATTTGCCAAAACCCTTACCGATGATGTGCTGATCTGTAGCTTCCTATTGTCCGACTTCGAGAATTTGATGGTCAAACATCCACAGTTGGCACTTTCCTATACCAAGTTCATCGGCCTTAAAATGAAACGCCTAAAAAACAATTACCATAATTTGATGTTCAAGGATGCCAGGTCGCGCCTCCTCATATTTTTAAGGGAATGGGCCGAAAGTGAGGGCAATTACCATGGGAATGGGGTCACCATTGAAAACTACCTGACCCAAACCGATATTTCACAGATCATCTGTACCACCCGACAGACCGTTACCCAATTGTTGAACGAGCTCAAAACCGAAGGTCTTTTGGAATACGACCGTCAAAAAATCACCATTCCCGATATATCCCGGATATAATTTTACCGAACGGCAATCTACCCGACAATTGCCCATCCCCCCAGCCATTACATTTGTTGCCTAAATGGAATGGAAATGAAAAAAAATGGCATTTTGGCCTTCTTGATCATCTTGATCATGGGCCAGGGATTTTCCCAAAACGTTGAAAATCCCCGTAACGCAAGTCCCGAAAATCTTAAGGGAACCCTGGCCATCCAAGGATATGATCCCGTGGCCTATTTTAAACAGGGGAGGCCCATCAAAGGAAGGCCCGAACTATCCGTTGCCCATGGGGAGGCTACCTATTACTTTTCCTCCCCGTCCAATAAGGCGCTCTTTATAAAAAATCCCTCCTTATATGCCCCCCAATATGGTGGCTGGTGTGCATATGCCATGGGCGCATCCAACGAATTGGTGGAAATAAATCCAGAAACCTTCAAGATCGTCGATGGCAAACTCTATCTCTTTTACCATACCCCTTTTGTAAATACCCTTAAAAAGTGGGACCAGAAGGAACAATTGCTAAAAAGCAGGGCGGACCTACATTGGAAAAAACGATCAGGACACTAAAAATAGTTTATATGAAAATAATATCTTGGTCCCTTCGCATCTTGCCCGCCCTTATCTTGCTCCAGACCCTGTTCTATAAGTTTACGGCAGCTCCTGAATCGGTGCATATTTTTTCGCAACTGGGGGCAGAGCCCTATGGCAGATGGGGTCTGGGCCTTGTGGAACTTTTTACGTCCATATCGATCCTGATCCCAAAAACATCCTTGTACGGGGCCATAATTGGTAGTATCTTGATGGCCGGTGCATTGGGAAGCCATTTGCTGGTATTGGGCATATCCGTACAAGGGGATGGTGGAAAACTCTTTGTCCTGGCCGTTACCACTTTTGTAAGTTGCGCCCTCTATGTGCTGTTATACGGAAGGTTTGGCCCTTATGGAAGGAACAAGCATTAACAATACTATCCGGTAACAAGACCATTCTATAAATTTTAAGGGATGAAAATATATGCTGTATAAAAGGATCGAAGCAAATTTTGGGGAGCTGATCGAGCTTCTTGAACAACTGAGCACAGAACAGTACGCCAGCGCCTGTAAGATACTGGGCAACAGCTCCATTGGGGGCCACTACCGACATATTATTGAAATGTATGCCTGTTTGGTGGACAATTATGAATCGGGAAATATCGATTATGACGCCAGACAGCGCAACAAGCTGCTTGAAACCTCCAAGGAGGAGGCAGTTGCCCATATAAGAAATCTTATGAAAAACCTCGAGAAGGAAAATAAGACGATGGTCCTGCAACACAGCGGTGGCCTGGAAACCAACTACCACAGGGAGCTGTTATACAATCTGGAACACAGTATCCACCATCAGGCACTTATTAAAATTGGGGTCGCGCACCTGTGCGATGTAACCCTGTCACCGAATTTTGGCGTCGCCCCTTCCACACAAACCTACAGATCTGAATGTGCACGGTAACCTTTGTAAAAAATAAAGATCGGTACATCCTCACTTCCAACAGGGATGAACATACCGCTAGGCCGGTCGCCCTAACACCAAAGGTCTATGCGGGGGGTTCCAAAAAATTGCTCTATCCCAAAGATACCCTATCGGGAGGCACATGGTTCGTTGCCGACGATAGGTCCAATATGGCCGTGCTGCTCAATGGCGGGGAAAGGTTCCACCGCCCTACCGGGGACTATCGCAAAAGTCGGGGACTCATCCTACTGGACCTGATATCCCAAACGGATCCCTTTGGCTACTGGAACCAAATGGACCTGCACCGCATAGAACCATTTACGGTCGTTCTGTTCCAAAACCTCAACTTGTACCAGTTGCGCTGGAACGGCGAGGATAAAAATAGGGTCGTCCTGGACATAACACAGAAACATATTTGGTCTTCCAGCACCTTATATTCCCAGGAAATGAGCTTACAGAGGCGCAAATGGTTCCAATCCTTTCTTTCCGGAAACGGTTCCCCCACCCCTGAGGAACTGTTGGATTTCCACAGAAACACCAAGGCCGACAATGATGAATATGGGCTGATGATCAACCGCCAAAACCAGTTGAAGACCTTGAGCATAACCCAAGGTGTCGTCCATAAAAACCGGGTGGAACTCAAGTATGTGCAACTGGAACCGGACCTTGTCGAACAGCACAGATACCTTGTCCTATGAACCTGGAAAATTTAAAAATGTTCCTTTACAAGGCCCGACATTGGGAATATTGGCCGGTGCATCTGGTCTATTTTCCAATTTATCTGCTCTGGGCCTATTATGCCATTAGGGCCCGATCGCTGTTTTTCTTCAACGCCGTCAATCCCGCCATAAAAAATGGTGGGTTCGTGATGGAGTCGAAAATGGACATTTACGGACTGATACCCTCGGAACATTATCCAACTACACGGTTTGTGGAACGCAACCTTCCCAAAGCCTCGCTTAAAGAGCTGCTTAGGGAAGCAGCCATCGATTTTCCGCTGTTTGTCAAGCCCGACATAGGGCTGCGGGGATCTGGGGTACGAAAAATAACGGATTGGGACCATCTTTACGATTATCACCAAAAAGTCGAATTTGACTATCTGATCCAAGCGCTCATCGACCTGCCCAACGAGGTCGGAATCTTTTATATCCGACATCCCAAGGAGCCAAAGGGCCGCATTACCGGAATGGTATACAAAGAGCTGATGACCGTATTGGGCGATGGAAATACCTCCCTTAAGAAGCTTATCCTTGGAAACCCCAGGTACCGGCTCCAGCTAAGGGCGTTGCAATCGGAATATGGGGAAAAGCTCCAAGAGGTACTTCCAAAGGGAATCTATTTTAATCTGGTGCCCTGCGGTAGCCATTGCAGGGGCGCAAAATTTATGGATCATAGCCAGTACATCACCCCGGAGCTTACGGATACCATCGATGCGATCTGTTCGCGCATAGAGGGATTCCATTATGGGCGCTTGGATATTATGTACCGCACCATGGAAGGCTTATCACAAGGGAGGGATTTTAAGATCGTGGAGATCAATGGGGCAAAAAGTGAACCGACCCATATCTACGATCCCCAACATTCCCTTTTTTTTGCGTGGAAGGAACTGGCATGGCACATACACAAACTCTACCGGATCAGTATTTATAACCATCGGCACCAAAATGTTCCCTATTTAAGCTTCAAAAATGGAATGGCCCAAATGCGGGAACATTACGGACAGGCCCGGAAAATTGGCCAATTTGTATAATCGGGCATCTTGTCCCTATTTCCCTTTATGGAAGATATAGATCCAAATGGTGCGCGACAGCCTAAAATTAAAGGTACTGCATAAGACCGCCATGATGGCCACCAAAAAAAATACCTGTAGCGGACCTATTCCCATAAGGTACCAGCACAGGATAAATACGGCGATCATTTCCGCTGCCGCCAAGCCGTAGCTCACGAACATGGCCCCGAAGAAAAAACCGGTCTCCCGCTCAAATTTATAATTGCATTCACTGCACCTAGGGTTCATTTTGGGCATTCGGAACGGTGAAATGCCAATAGGACCTTGAAAAATCGATCCTTTTTTACAATTGGGACATTTTCCCTTTAATATATTTGCTGCTTTTGACATCATGGTGGAATAACCCTGCAAATTTAAGGCCTTTACTAAGAGAAACCCTTATAAATTTTCCCCCATTTTTTGTATATTTAGGACATATTTTGTCCCATGAAAATTCCCATCCTTCCGATCCATGCCTTTTCAAGGCCCGAGTCCTTGGAGGATTTCTACAGCAATGTGTTCAGCAGGCATTTGGCCGTCAACAAGGACCTGTTCCACAGGCCCCACAGTCATGATTTCTATCTCTGTGTGTTCTTCCTAAAAGGCAGTGGAAAACATGAGGTGGATTTCACCACCTATACGGTACGGCCCGGCAAGGTATTTTTTTTACGTCCCGGCCAATCGCACTTCTGGCAGTTTGATACCGCCCCGGAAGGGTATATCTTTTTCCATTCCAAAGATTTTTATGACCTCCATTTTTTGGACCACAAACTCGCTTCCTTTCCCTTTTGGGTTTCCGATAAAAATCCTCCCGTTCTTTCACTGTCCCACGATGCCATGGCCCACATGGAACAAAGGTTTAAGGAGATCCACCATTGTCATATGGGGGAAGGCCCCTATAAAAAATGGAAATTGGCCAGTCTTTTGGACCTAACCTATATAGACCTTTCCCGTGAATATGTTATAGAGGACCGTCAATCTTTACGTAGTTCCCCCATCTACCTACAGACCTTGGCCAGCCTGGAAAGGCTTATCGATCAATATTTCAGGGAAGAAAAGTCGGCACATTTCTATGCCCAAAAGCTCCATATCACCCCCAAACATTTGAACAGGATCACCAAAGCCACGCTGGACAAGACCACTACGGACGTTATTACCGAAAGGGTGATATTGGAGGCAAAGCGCTTGATGGCGCACTCTTCCACGACCCTTGGACAGATATCTTCAATGCTGGGCTATTCGGACTACGCCTATTTCTCGAAGGTCTTTAAGTCCAAAACGGGAAGCACGCCCCTGCAGTTTAAAAAAGAATATCGATAATCTGAAACGGTATCCCAAAAAAAGGGCCCCTATCGGAATAAAGGGAACGCTAGAGGATAAAAAGCAGAAAAAAGTTTTTACAAGTCGCCCATCTCCCCAAAAAAAATCCCTTATTTTTAATCCCGAAAAAATACATTGCTAAATATTGCCATGGAAAAAGAACTTGTGGTCAGAGATCAGATAAAAATAAACGCTACTCCCGAACGCGTATGGGAGGTACTGACAAAAACCGAATATTACCGTCAATGGGACGACGTCCCCGAGGATTTTACTGGAGATAGCCTGCAATTGGACAGCGTTATGGAATGGAAAGGATATTCCAAACTAACGGTGGTGGAATACGAACCCAACAAGACCCTCAAACTGTCCCTTTTTCTGCCAAAGGTAGCGGACAGCATTTCATACGATATCTCCTATACCTATACCATAAGGAGCTGTGATGAGGACAAAACGCTATTGGGCATACAGATAGGGGACTTCTCGCCCCTTCCAAATGCGGAAGATTATTACGAAGCTTCACTGGAGTTTTTTGAGACGGCAAAGGACCAAATCAAGACCTTGGCCGAAAAAGGCCAGTAACGGCAATTTTCGGGTGGTAGGTCCTTCACAAAAACCCTCTTTGAAGGGTAGTACTTTATAAATACATGAAAAGCCCTTTTGGTAGTTGGGACGTCACTGTCTTGGCGAAAAATATGATGAGCCTAAAATCGCCAATTGAAAAACCGCTCACGACCGATCGTTAAATTTACTATCTTGGTCTTCGGCACGCCTTTTTAGAAGGGTCATACACTTCCCCCACCACCATTTTGATGCGTTCATCAAGATGTTTTAGATGATAACGACCGCTATATGAAAGTAAAACATACCATGGCCGCCCTGCTGATTTTGGGCTCTTCGCTTATGTGGGGACAATCCACAGATGAGGAACGGATACAACAATTGATCGTTGGTTCCTTTGAGGAAATCTGGTCCGACCTTGAAGTGGAAAAGATACCGTCCTATTATACCCCGGATTTTATATTGTTGGAATATGGCGAGGTATGGACCAACGATTCCATTGCCAAATACCTGAAAAAAGCCGCTTTGGAAGTGCCCCTTCCCAGACGTGAAAACCATATGGAATTCATTGAAACCAAAATTGAGGGAAACATGGCGTGGATCGCCTACCGGAACCGCGCCATCTGGTATGTGGACGACAAGGAGCTTGATAAGGCAAACTGGCTGGAAAGTGCCACGGCCATTTTAACGGAAAAGGGGTGGCGCCTACAAATGTTGCACTCCACCCCTACCAAATAATAAGACCACTTTGGGCAAGCCCACCGGGACATTTAAATCTTAATTATCGGGTACATCGTAAGGGCCTTTATGCCTCCAACGCTTCCATCGCCCTTTCCAAGGCTTCTTTTTTGTTGCCTGTCAGGGAAGTGCCCTCGGCACGTACGATTTCCACATCGTGCATTCCCAAAAACCCAAGTACGGTTTTTAAGTACGGTGCTACAAAATCATATGCCTGCATGGGCCCTTCCGAATAGATGCCCCCCGTTGCCATAGCGATATAGACTTTCTTGCCCGTCACCAATCCCTTGGGGCCGCTCCCGTCATAACTGAACGTCACCCCTGCCCTGGCGATATGATCCAACCAAGCCTTTAAGGTAGAAGGGATCCCGAAGTTGTACAGGGGAGCACCGATCACCATAATATCGGCCTCGAACAGTTCCTTGATCACCGCATCCGAATCCTTTAAGGCCTCTAAATGCTCGGCGGTCCTATTTTCCTGGGGCGTAAAAAAAGCGTTTACGGTGCTTTCATCCAAATGCGGAAACCCTTCCGTAACCAGGTTTCTTTCGGTTACTTGGCCGTGGGGATATTGCAGCTTGATTTTTTCTATGATGGCATTTCCCAGTTCAATACTAAATGAACGGTTTCCGTTTATGCTGGATACGATGTGCAGAATTTTTTTCATCCTTAAACTATTTTTGATCGACGTTGGTTTTATGATAGGAAAAATAGGAAATGGCCAGTATACCCAAAAAGACCAGCGGTGGCAAACGGTAGGCCAGTGGGTCGCCCACAGCGGTATGGGCCACAAAGGCCGCAATAAAGGCAAAGGCCAACCCGGCATAGGCCCATTCCTTGATCCTTGCGGAGATTGGTGCCAAAAGGGCCAGTGCCCCTAAAAGTTTTGCTACGGCAAGTTCCACCCTAAAATGATCTGGATAGCCCAGATGTTCAAATGCCTGGCGCATTTCTTCCTTGGTTAGGTAGGAATAGGCCGAAAAGACCATCATAATGGAAATGATGGCCGTGGTGATCCAATAAGCGATTCTAAATTTCATTGCGTTGATTTTAATTACGCACCAAAATTAGATATCTTTGCTTTACTTTTGTTAGTAGTTTCCCAAAGGTTAGTAGTAACCTTTGGGTTATCAACCCTAATGCACGCCCTATGGAAAAAGTATCGTACACTTACCATGCCTGTCAAAAAAAGTTGTTCGCCATTGACGATGCGCTCTATGCAATAGGCGGAAAATGGAAATTGAAGATCATTATTGCCATTCGTGATGGTCATATCCGCTTTAATGACCTGCAACGGACCTTGGGAATCTCGGCAAAAATGTTGTCCCAAGAGTTGAAGGATCTGGAACTCAACGGATTTTTGGAGCGTAGGGTCCATACGGGTACCCCTGTAGTGGTGGAATACATGGTGACGGAATACAGCGATTCCCTGGACGATATTCTAAGGGCCCTGAGCGACTGGGGAGAAAACCACCGGGACAAGATCAAAAGCGAAAGATCTTAACCTACTAAGTGTCATTTAGTCCTGATGCTTGTTTCCAGGTTATTGACGTGCCGGTCACAGCTAGGGCGCATGCCCGCATTTTTAAAAATGTGGTCGAGCACTCCTGTCGGATCTTCCCGAACATTATGGAAGGCCCATTAACCATTTTTGGGAATGGAATTGCAAGGAAAATTCCATAAAAATACCTTTCCAGCATTAAATATGCCCCTATTATAGGGCCGCCCATAGTTTTAAATGTTATCTTCAAACTTCTAAAGATGGCCGTGTGTTCCTTCCACTATCATGGGGCATGTGGACCACCGGTCTAGGTGAAGGAGCTTATTTACGTACGGAGCATCGGCGAACATTCCCATTAATGGGATTCAACAAAAAAATGTACCCTACATGAAATTAAGGATAAAGGGCATAATGCTGTTGTTGGTATTGATAGTACCCTTCCTATCCTCCTATTGTTGGTTGCAGTATACGATAACCGTTACCAAACAGGAAAACGGCCGAAACCTTGCCACAATCTCGCTAAAGGACAGCTTGGTGGTCCTTAAATTCAGCCAAACGGAGAGTCGCACAAAATTACGGTGGGAACATCCGGGCGAGTTCGAATACCGACAACAGATGTACGACATCGTGAAAAGCGAGATACAGGGAGACAGCATTATGTATTGGTGCTGGTGGGACAGGGAAGAGAGCAAATTAAAACAACAGCTTAGGGAACTGCTGGGATTTGGCCCAGATCCTTCCGACCAAAATTTGCCGGAAGAACGTATGTTCACCTTTTTTAAGACCCTGTACTGCCAAAGTATATTTAAGTGGTCCCCTAATGGTTACGTTTATCAAAACCCTGACCATGTGTCATATCCCGGCCGTTCGAATATCTTCAGGCCGGCACCTCCCATACCTCCCCCGGAACATAGCTGATGGATTTTTTTTATGGACTATCCCTTGTTGACGTACACCGTCTTTAAGGGAAAAACGTACGTGCCCAAATAAAAGGGCAGGTATATCAATAACCGCTAAATACCAATATATGAAACAATTATTCCTAATATGGTTCGTATTTGGCGTCTGTACTTCCGTACATTCCCAAATAGTGACCGTTTTCGACCGGGAAACCCAGAAACCTTTGGAAATGGTGGCCCTGATCGGTGAAAACCGTACCATATATGCCATCACCAATACCAATGGGGAAGCGGATTTTTCGGCCTTTGGGGGAGCCGAACAAATTCAGATAAGTTCCCTCGGCTACAAAAAGAGGGTCCTGTCCCACGGTGAAATAGTGTCCTTGGACTATAAGATCGGGCTCGCCCCGTCCAATTTAAACCTGGATGAGGTAGTGGTCTCCGGCTCCCGTTGGCAGCAACGATCCTCTGACATCCCCTCAAAAATAGTATCCATTACCCCCCAAGAGGTGGCGTTACAGAATCCGCAGACCGCAGCCGATTTACTGGGCAGCTCGGGAAAAGTGTTCGTACAGAAAAGTCAACAGGGCGGTGGAAGCCCCATGATCCGAGGGTTCGCAACCAATCGGCTCCTTTACACCATAGACGGGGTAAGGATGAACACCGCCATTTTTCGGGGCGGAAATATTCAGAACGTACTGAATTTGGATCCCTTTGCAGTGGGGAGCACCGAGGTACTTTTTGGTCCCGGATCCGTCATCTATGGCAGCGATGCCATTGGTGGGGTGATGGCGTTCCAAACCTTAAGACCACAGTTGTCCCTGAACGATTCCCCACTTATAACCGGGAAGGCGGTTACACGGTACTCCTCTGCGAACAATGAACAGACCGCACATTTCGATGTCAACGTCGGGTGGAAAAAATGGGCCATGCTGACCAGTTTCAGCACTTGGGATTTTGACCATTTAAAACAGGGCAGTCATGGGCCGGACGAGTATATAAGACCGTTCTATGTACAGCGCCAGGACGGTGTGGACAGGATCATTGAACAGGAAGATCCATTGGAGCAGATCCCCACGGCCTACTCGCAAATAAACCTTATGCAAAAGATCAGGTTCAAGCCCAACAAAAACTGGGACTTGCAGTACGGCCTACATTTTTCGGAAACCTCCTCCTATGGTAGGTATGATCGGCACAACAGGATGCGGAACGGGACCGCCCGGTATGCGGAGTGGGACTATGGTCCGCAACTTTGGGCGATGAACAACCTCACCGTGTCGCACACGGGCAAAAATGCCGTATACGATCAAATGAGCCTGCGATTGGCGCAACAGACCTTTGAGGAAAGTCGCATAGATCGTTCCTTGAACGACAGCGAACGAAATGTACAGACCGAAAAGGTAAATGCCTATTCCGTAAATTTGGACCTTACCCGATTCCTTAAGGGGGACCACACCCTTTTTTACGGACTGGAATTTATCCATAACGATGTGGAATCCAATGGGGAACTCACCGATATTACCACCGATATTTCCCAGCGTGGCCCTTCACGGTACCCGAAATCCACATGGAGCTCCATGGCCGTATATGTCAACGACGAATACAGGGCAACCGATGATCTAACGCTACAAATGGGGCTCCGCTATAACCTGTACAGACTGGATGCCGACTTCGACACTACTTTCTATCCCTTTCCCTTTACCGAGGCCACTATTGATAATGGTGCGGTAACGGGCAGTATCGGGATGGTGTACAGACCTGCCCCCAGTTGGGTGCTTTCCAGCAATTTCGGAACCGCTTTCCGCTCTCCCAACGTGGATGATGTGGGCAAGGTCTTCGATTCGGAACCCGGTGCGGTCACGGTCCCCAATCCCGATCTGGAAGCCGAATATGCCTACAATATAGATGTGGGGATCGCCAAGGTCTTTGGGGATATCATAAAACTGGACGTTACGGGCTATTACACCCTATTGGACAATGCCCTGGTACGAAGGGACTTTACCCTAAACGGGGAAGATACCATCACCTATGATGGGGAACCAAGTCGGGTACAGGCCATTCAGAATGCGGCCGAGGCACATGTTTGGGGCATTCAGGCAGGTCTGGAGGCAAAATTGCCCCAAGGGTTCCGCTTTTCCACAGATCTTAACTATCAGAAAGGGGAAGAGGAACTGGACGACGGCAGTAGCAGCCCCTTGCGACATGCCGCTCCTTTGTTCGGGGCGACCCGTCTGTCCTATAAGGCCAATGACCTACAGCTTCAGCTCTATGCCACCTACCAAGGGGAAATGGAGTTTGACGATCTGGCCTTGGAGGAACAGGGAAAGGATGAAATCTATGCGAAGGATGGAGAGGGAAGGAACTTTTCCCCTTCTTGGTATACGATCAATCTTAAATCTACCTATCCCCTAACGGAGGTCCTTACCGTAAGTGCAGGGCTGGAAAATATAACCGATCAACGGTATCGGCCCTACAGCGCAGGGGTATCGGCACCCGGAAGGAACTTTATCATTTCCCTGAGCGCCTATTTCTGATCTATGTCATGGTGAAATTTTATAGGGCCCACAACTTATCCATAAAGTGAGGGCCCTATATCCTTTAACGTACCAATATAAATCTTCTGCGGTACTTCGGAAATCTAGTGGCCTTTTATACCTTCATAAGTTTTAGAAACTCCTCTTTTCGGCGAGTGGAGACATCAATGGTACTGCCGTCCTGCATTCGTACCTGCCCCCCTTTGCCCTTGCTGTAATTCTTTACATATTGGAGATTGACCAAATGTGAATTGTGCACCCTAAAAAAATGGTGGTCGGCAAGCAGCTCCTCAAAACTCTTAAGGGTTTTGGAAACCGTGATCTTTTGTCCATCCCTTAGAAAGATATGGGTATAGTTTACATCGGCCTGACAGCGTACAATATCGGCCATCTCCAAAAAGGAATAGCCTTCCAAGGTGGGAATGGTGATCCTTTTGGGCATTGGATCGGGGGCCAAGTTGTGGAGCAATACCTCCATTTTTTGCTGTAAAACACTGCTGTTGTGCCGCTCCACATACTTGTTGAGGGCTTCTTGGAACTCCTCCCTTCCAATCGGTTTTAACAGGTAGTCCAGCGCACTGACCTTAAAAGCCTGGACGGCATATTTTTCAAAAGCGGTGGTAAAGATCACAAAGAATTCTATTTTCTTTAACGCCCTTAAAAAATCGAAACCGGTACGGTCCTGTACCTGCACGTCCAAAAAGACCAGATCCGGCCGCAGCCCATCAACAAGTTCCAGGGCCGTTTCCACCGACCGCGCACGGCCCACTACTTGGAAGGTATCGGAACATGTTCCCAATAATTCCTCTATCCGGTCTATACAGTGTTGCTCATCATCTATTATCAAGGTCTTGGTCATGATCAAAATGCATATTCCAAGGGCAGGGCCACCTCCACCCGGTATCCCCCTGTTTTGGGGATTACGGATACACTGCCATTGGTGTGTTTAAGTTGGTTTATAATATCGATCCTGTTCTTGGTGATTTTCATGCCCAGGGAACGTCTTTCCCCCGTGGTGGCAGGGCTATGGCCCACCCCGTTGTCCTCTACCGTACAGATCAGCATTTCCCCTTTTTTAACAATATGTATATTGATATGGCCCCTGCCCGGTTTGGGGGAAATCCCGTGCCAAATACTGTTTTCTATAAAGGGCTGTAGGATCAATGGCGGAACCAAGGTGTTTTCCAGATCCAGGTCCGTATCGGTAACGATGGTATGATCAAATTTGTGGTCCAGCCGCATGGCCTCCACCTGTAGATAGGTTTCCAGTATTTCCAGGTCGTCCTGTAGGGATACTTCCTCTTTTTCGGAATTTTCAAGTATCCGCCGCATCAACTTGGCAAATTTGACCAAGTATTCACTGGCCGCTTCCTTATCGTTCTTGTTGATATAGTCCCCTATGGAATTTAGGGAGTTGAAGATAAAGTGGGGGTTCATCTGGGCCCTTAGTGCCATCAGGGCAGTGTTCTTTACCTTGGCATCAAATTCGGCCTCGGTCTTTTGGGCAAGTGCATCGCGTCTTCTCTTATAGAGCAAAGCCCCTCCCAAAATGGCCAAGATCAGTGCGCCACCACCCCACAACGAAACCATTTTGATGGTCTTTTGTCTTTGGATCTCCAACTGGGCAAGGGCCTCCTTCCGGTCCGCCTCAAATTGGATTTCCCTTCTTGAGATTTCCACCTTTCGATCTTGTGCAGTTAGGCTATCGTTCAGTCTTTTAAAATTTTGGTGCGCCTCAAACGCCTTTTTATAGGCTCCCGTTTTTCCATAGACCTCCGCCAAGGTACCCCAACTGTTCTTTTGGGTAAACAGGTTGTTCAGGGAAGCAGGTTCTTCAAGGGCCCGTAATGAATAGTTCTCCGCCTTTTCGGGATCATTGTTGGCCAAGTAGATCACCCCCGCATTGGAATAGGCGGTAGACCGTACAAAGTCCAGCTGGTGCCGTTCGATCAGTTCCAAGCTCTTTTCCATCTCCTGCAACGCTTTCCCGGATTGGCCTTGCCGCTGTAATATAAGGGCCATATTGCTGAGACAATTGGCCTCATGGAGAAAGCTGCCCTGTTTTTGGGCAATGGAAATGGCCTTCTTGTAATGATGGATACTGGAATCCGCTATTCCCAATTCCCCGTAGATATTTCCTATGTTCATCTGGGCAGTAAGGTTCAGTTCTTTGCGCACCAGCACCTGTTGGTAGTATTTGAGGGCCTTTCGAAGCTCTTGCTGCTCGTAATAAATATTGCCGATATTGCCCAAGATGCTTGGGGCGTACCTATCTAGGGCAGTTTCGGTGTTGATGAGGCGAAGGCTTTTTTGGTACCATTCCAAGGCCTTGTAGGGATCGGAAAGGATGTAGTGGTACACAATGCCCACCTTTTCCCCCGCCAACGCCGTTCCCTTTGAAAACTGCAGTTCCTTGGCCATACGTACCGTTTCAAGATTGTAGTCGAGCCAAGTGGAATCGGTAGGGGTCAAGAAAAATTTGGCGCCGGCCAGTTCCACACGCATGTTCACCAAAGAGGTGTCCACCCTTTGATGCGCCGAAATGGCCCTTTCCAAGGAATCTATGTTCCGTTGCTGGGCCCAAGACCCAAAAATGCCGCAAAAAAGGAATCCCAACAAGGCACCTGCTTTCATCAACTGTAATTTTGGTATAAGGTTCCGTTCGGCCGGAACAAGTGTGTGGTCCAATACATCACTCCCCTTCAACCCTACACTGGGACCCGTCCTCACTTTTTCAAAGCCGATAAATGAAAGATTGGGAGCGGTCAAATTATAATAATTTTACGATAATCCATCCGTTGGGGACAAAAAATAATCCATCGCCGCCAATTAATAGATCTCACTGGTCTTGCCCAACAAAGGTCGGTAGTTTTATAGGGGTGTAACCGTTGTCCTAGGATATAGGAGCCCAACAAATCAAAAAAAACAGCCAACATGGAAAATCGGGAAACCTTGAACGAATCAAAAACCAGTTCCTTTTTGGACAGGGAAAATCTATTGGAATTTTACAAACACAACTTGCCGGGACTTTTAAGAACGGTCTTCACAAATCCCATTTCGGGCGTATATGAACTGTTTGCGCAGCCATTGAGGATTTCCTATCAGAACACTCTGCTTATGATGGGCAGCACGGTGCTGCTGTACGTGCTGGCGCCAATTTTGGTTATCCCCTCCCAATTTAGGTCCTATCTTGGCATATCCGTGTACATCAAAACGGGGATGGTGGCCCTTATTTTTATGATGGTGCTTTCGGGTATCTCCTTTGGGATCAAGTCCATCAGCGGCAGACCTTCCTTTAAAAAGGAACTGTTAACGGGCGCCCTTAGCGGCATTGGCCTTGTGCTTCTTCTGGTCACCATGCTTTTGATCAAGATTCTTGTGGGCGACATTGATGCGTTCGAGCTGATGAACCCAACAGCCTTGGTGGACAGGGCCGGGCTGATGATCGTCTTCGTGCTGTACGTTTTTCTCTTTTTGGTAAACGTACTGCAACAGTCCTTAAAGGCCAGTGGTACCAAGGACGGGCTCTGTTGGTATATTTCCCCCTTGGGAATCATTTTTGCTTTTTACGTGACCGCCAAGATCGTAAAGGCGCTTTTTATGTAACTATCAACAACAATATAATGAAGACACCTATTTGGTTGCCCATTGCCCTAATGTTATCAACGCAACTACCCGTCACGGCCCAAGATCAGGACAGGAAAAATCAAGAGGCAGTGGAAAAGGGTATTGCCCTTATTGGCGGACTCTTTAAAAAAAAGGATAAGGGTACACAAGATCCCACGGAAGGGAGCCCCTCCGATGTACCGCAAGATGGTATCGGTCAAGGGACCGTAGGGCCTAGGCCCGGAGAGGTACATCCCGAGGCAGTGATAGTGGATGCCGATGCCATGGGACCCTTTAACCACGGGGCCGCCATTATCCGCAAGGGCCGTTCCCAGGCACTCATAAACGCCGAGGGAAATTTTATCTTTCCGTACAATACCTATCAGTACATGGACGTCCTGACCGAAAACATGGACGGCACCGGATTGTTCGAGGCGCATGACCCGAATGCCCTTCATAAGGGAATGATCGTAGATTCCAAAGGGGCAGTCCTGAACGATCTGGATAACTATAGGACCTTTTTTAAAAGCGGCCCCTTTTTGGAACTAAAGGATATCCGCAACAGGACCTCGAGAAAATTCTTTTCGATCAAGGGCGAAGAAATTGCCGACCTTACCATGGTGTCGGAATCCATGGAATGTTATAAGGATGGACTGGTTCCGTATAATGGTCCGGAAGTAAAAAAAGGCCAAAAGAGATATCTGGCAAAGGGGTTTAAAAACCTTAAGGACCAGGTGGTCATCCCCGCCAAATGGGAAGTGGTGGAATGTTTTAACGATGGTGCGGCCATCGTAGGGGATACGGACGAATTCGGGGCCATGAAATACGGGTTTATCGACCGTAACGGAAAACTGATCGTGCCCCTGATGTTCTCCCGAAAACCCGAAAGCTTCCATGAGGGGTATGCCAAGGTATATCCGCGGGATATCTATGCCAAGGGCCACAGTTACATGAATAAAACGGGCACCGTCCGTATAGAGGATAAGCAAGGACTGTTCAGCAACTTCCTCGGAGGCTACGCGTTCTCCAATAACAAGGTGATGGACAAAAAGGGAGCGGTAATTTCGGCAAAGGAGTTTTTGATCCAAATGGGCCTTCCGCCCGATGTCCCAAAAGAAAACGAGGGAATTAATTGGTATTTGGAAAATTACAAAAATGGAAGGCTGTTCATCCGTTTTAAGGGCAGTGCAGGCCACCGATGGAAACATTACTTTGCCCTGATAGATATCGTAAAAAAGAAAACGCACTTCTACTGGCACGTGGATGCCAAAATATCCAATTTTGATGAAGTCTCGGGACTGGCCCATGTAATCATGTACGGAGAAAAGACACGTTCCCAGATCCAGCGGGAAGGGTACATCAATGAGCAGGGGGTCTTTACGATCGTAAAGGGTGAAAAATCAAAATGGTAGCAATATCACCAAGGCCTACCATTGCGATCAAGCACAACCGGCACACCGTCCGGATACCAGACCGTTAAAATTATCGCCCCTATATCCTTGGGGCAGGGATATCTTTATCTCCATGGACAGGCATTCCACCCGGCCACAATCATTACATCTAAAATGGAAATGGTCGTGCCGATGCCCCTTCTCCCCACAGTCCAGACAAAAGGCAAAATACTGCTTGCCGTCATCGGCCACGATCCGGTGCACCAGACCGTCCTCGTGCAATCGGTTCAAGGTCCTGTAAATGGTGGCCCTGTCCATCTCCTCTCCCAATTGCAATTGCAAACGTTCATGGCTCAGCGCTTCCCCGCTCTCTTTCAGGGAATTTAGGATAACGGTCGTCGAATGGGTATTCCTTCTTTTCATTTTAATGCGACTTTGTTGCAATAATACAAAAAATAAGTATCTTTGGCAAAAAATAACCTGGTTAACTTAAAGCGGCCATGGCGGACAAAAAAGAATACGATGTGATCATAATTGGCGGCAGCTATGCCGGCCTATCGGCGGCCATGAGCTTGGGCCGTTCCCTAAGAAAGGTATTGGTGGTGGACAGTGGAAGACCCTGTAACGCTCCAACCCCCCATTCCCATAACTTCCTTACACAGGATGGGGAAAGACCCGCAGCAATTTCCCAAAAGGCAAAGGAGCAAGTGGCAAATTACCCCACTGTACAATTCCGGAATGCCAAGGTAACCGATGTCTTAAAACTCGATCAAGGATTTAGGGTGCAGACCGATGATGACGGTCCCTTTTTTGCCAAAAAATTGATCTTTTCCACCGGCCTGCGGGACCTGATGCCGGATATTCCAGGATTTGCCGAATGCTGGGGAATCTCCATCCTACATTGTCCCTACTGCCATGGGTATGAAGTTCGGGGCCAAAGAACGGGCATCTTGGCCAATGGTGATATGGGCTACCATTTACTACAACTGATTCGCAACCTAAGCAAGGACCTTATCCTGTTCACCCAGGGAAAAGCGGAACTGGATGCTGAACGGCTCCAAAAAATACAGGGCCACCATATACAAGTTATGGAAACGAAAATCAAACAAATAGATCATAAAGAAGGCCGGATACAACAAGTGGTACTGGAAAATGGGGAGGCCATTCCCCTAGATGCCCTCTATGCGCGCCCTGCTTTCGTACAACATTCCCCCATTCCCGAGAAGTTGGGATGTTCGCTTACTGAACAGGGGCTGTTGCAAGTGGATTTCTTTCATCGGACCACCGTTCCGGGTATATATGCCTGCGGTGATAATGTCAACATGGCCCGCTCTGTGGCCCTCGCAGTTTCCAGCGGCTCCATGGCAGGTGCCTTTGTAAACCATGATATGGCGGCAGCGGAATTTTGACCGGAGCGTTCTTCGACAGGACTTCACAACGCAACCCTTTTATAAAAAACCATCTTAGTTGGTATAAATCCCTTCCGACCAAATGAGAACACTCCTCACCATTCTTGCACTGCCATTGGCATTCTTGTCCTGTAACAATGATGACGATTCGGCAACGTCCGATTGCGGTACGACCGCATGCACCCAAGAGTTCCGGACCTTGGTGGTCACCATTACCGATTCGGAGGACCTCGCGGTCGCCCTGGATGAGTATAGGGTGACAGAAGTGGCCACGGGAAAGGACATCACCATTGAATCGGCGGACCATCAATGGGATCAGTACCGTGAAAATGGGGAATATCCCTTGTTCAGCGATGCATATTCCCAAATATATCAAAATCAGGAAGTGGGGATACGCTTTATCGGTTACATAGATGGTAAAGAAGTGGTGCGGGCCGATTACACCGTAGGGGCCGACTGCTGCCATATCTTTTTGGTGGATGGGGATACCACCTTGGAAATTGATGGATAAATTGTAGGGACTACAAGTTCCGATCCTTTATATTAGCGCCCTTAGTCCTCGCTTTTATTATCTGTCCCTAGAAGCGATAAAAGGACCGTAAATCGGAATTTATGCCAGCCTTGTTAAAACATATATACAACGATGCCTTTTTTAGGGAGTTTACCAACGCCCTAGGGCACAGCCTAAACGGTTTCGACAAAAAGGCATTTTTAGCGGCGATATATGGTTCCGAATGGGAAAACAAAGAACTAAAACAGCGTATGCGGCACATCTCCAATGTGCTTTCATCCCATTTGCCGGGTCCTTATCCACAACAATTGGAAGCCCTCTTAAAAACGATCCGTTTTTTAAAGGAGCATGGAAGGCCAAACGGGGGACTGGAACATATGGTCTTTCCCGATTTTCTGGAGGCATATGGGCAGCAACATTTTAAGATTACCGTGGCGGCCTTTGAAGAGGTCACCCAGTTTATAAGCTGCGAGTTCGCGGTCCGTCCATTTTTGTTGATGGACCTGGATAAGATGATGGCCCAAATGAACGCTTGGTCCACCCACGCCCATCCCATGGTCAGGCGACTGGCCACGGAAGGTTGTAGGCCCCGTTTGCCCTGGGCCATGGCAATTCCCGCCCTCAAAAAAGATCCAGCTCCCATTTTTCCTATTTTGGAACGGCTAAAGAACGACCCCTCGGAATCCGTCCGCCGAAGCGTGGCCAATAACCTCAACGATATTTCCAAGGACCATCCGCAACGGCTGATCCACTTGGCAAGGCAATGGCGCCCCCGGACCAAGGCTACGGACCAGCTCTTAAAACATGCCTGTCGCACATTATTGAAACAGGGCGATCCGGAGGTGCTGCAATTATTCGGGTTTGAAGCGCTTGCCGAACTAAAGATTTCCCGGTTCCAGGTCCATACCCCAGAGGTGGTGGAGGGCGGACTATTGGAATTTTCCTTTGATCTTATAAATGACGCGGAAACGGATCTCTTGGTCCGTCTGGAATATGGAATCCACTATCAAAAGGCCAATGGAAGCCTTTCCAGAAAGGTGTTCAAGATAAGTGAGCGGATATTTCCCGAACGTTCCACTACGCCCGTACGCCGAAAACAGTCCTTTAGACCGATCACCACCCGTAGGTTCCATGCAGGGCTGCACCAAGTATCGGTGATCGTCAACGGCCAAGAAATGGCAAGGGCGGATTTTCAACTGCAACTGGCACGGGCAGGGCAGTAGGGTGCAGCGGTCTCCAAATTTTTAGAAGGAATCTAAAAGTGCTAAAAGGAGGTATATTCGGCCTATTTCCAATTTCGTCCAGATCAAGTGCTTTCCACACTGCATAACATCCTCCTCAACCTACAACCCCGAAGAGTAATTGATTTGTATTATTATTGTAAACAAAAAAAA
>TARA_R110002020_G_scaffold152794_5_pt1 | contig 216018 bp, 213 predicted proteins | sample TARA_R110002020 | Tara Oceans TARA_R110002020 (sample SAMEA4396489) | marine metagenome | biome: Westerlies Biome; feature: [MES] marine water layer (ENVO:01000295) within the mesopelagic zone...; material: water (ENVO:00002006), including particulate matter (ENVO:01000060)... | reverse complement strand
CCGAATAGTCCTGTGAAGCCGGCGGAAGTCGACAGACCGGGTCCATCGGGACCATCAACTTTCACCAAGGAGATTCACATGCGACTCGCAAAGCGCAACACATTCGCCGCTCTCACATTCGCTGCTGTGGCAATGGTCGGCCTCGCCGGCTGTTCAGCCGGAACAATGGATGACACCGCAGCGCCCGCTCCTGAAGAGAGCTCGCCGTCAATGGAGATGGACTACACGGCCGACCTCGTAGGCTCCGGCTGCGCAGCATACGCAGACATGGTTCCGGACGGCGGCGGCTCGATCGTCGGAATGGCTCAGGACCCGGTAGCAGTAGCCGCGTCGAACAACCCCCTCCTCACCACGCTCACCGCTGCAGTATCCGGTGGCCTCAACGCAGATGTTGACCTGGTTGACACCCTTAACGGTTCAGAATTCACCGTCTTCGCACCCGTCGACGATGCATTCGCCGCTCTTCCTGCTGAGACGGTAGAGGCACTCATGCAGCCAGAGAACGCTGAACTTCTCACGAGCATCCTGACCTACCACGTTGTTCCTGGCCAGATTCTCCCCGCTGACATCGCTGGTGAGCTCACCACCGTCAACGGCGAAATGGTCACCGTTGCTGGTAGCGGCGACAGCATCACCGTCAACGGCGCCAACGTCATCTGTGGTGGCGTTCACACGGCCAACGCAACCGTTTACCTCATCGATGGTGTGCTCACCCCCGGTGCGTAATTTGTAGCAAAACTCACGGGGATCCGCGCCTAGCGCGGGTCCCCGTTTTTGCGTTTCCCAAAACTTGCCTGAAGTTTTTCAGGGCACGTGTCGATTCGGCACGTGCCCTGCGTCATGTCAGTGAAGGGCAGGAAATTCCGGCCCCGAAAGGACAAGATGATGCTGAACTTTCTGGCAATCGCGGCAGCCACGGTGGCAGGGATGCTCGTGGGATGGGCCTGGTTCTCGCCAGCCCTTCTCGGTAAGCCGTGGGCGGCGCGAGCCGGGATAGATCTGACTGCGAAAACTCCCGGGTGGGCGTATCTTCTGGCGCTTGTGGCTACCGCCATAACGGCAACAGTGCTGGCGCTTGCGGCTGCGATCGCCCACGACCAGTTTGGCGGCTCGTTTTTGGCCGTGACGCTGGCTGTGGCATCCATTGGCTGGCTTGGTTTTACCGCGTCGCGTAATGCGGTCGAGTATCTTTTTGAGAAGAAGTCCCCGACGCTGTTCGCGATCGATATGGGTCATCAACTCGCAGTTCTCATCGTCATGCCCGTTGTCATCGGCCTCTTCGGCCACACTTCACAGATCGGCTAGGGAAACAACATGCAGTACATGATCCTGATTCATTCTGAACCTTTTGACGGCCCAGAACCGGGCACGGACGCCTTCGACGAAATGATGGCGCCGTGGATGGCCTACAACCAGAAACTGATTGATGGCGGCCACTATGTTGCCGCCGATCAGCTTCAGGGTGTCGAGACCGCGACCACGATTCGCCGGGCCTACGGTGCTGGCGACACGATCGTCGATGGACCGTTCGCTGAAACCAAAGAGCACTTCGGCGGCTTCTACATTGTGGAAGCCACAGATCTGGATGAGGCACTTGCGCTCGCTGCCGAGGTTCCGATTCCGGCCGGCTCGCTTGAGGTTCGCCCGGTGGTGCCCTCGTAGCGTGCCGGATAACTCAGAGGCGGTCACCCGCCTGGCGCGTGAGGAGAGTGGGCATGTGCTCGCTCTTCTCACGCACCGCTTCGGCCTCGATGTTGCCGACGATGCGGTGCAGGATGCGCTCGTTGAGGCTCTGAACTGGGCCGTAGTGCCTGGCAACCCCGCAGCCTGGCTCTACACGGTGGCGCGCAATCGCGCGGTCGACCGGGTGCGGCGCGAGGCCGCCGCCGCGCGACGTCTCGCGCGGGCGGCGCCCGATCTCGTGCTGGACGCAGAGCGCACCGGCCTCGGCGGTGAGCACGGCGGCCCCGGCGGCAACGACGAGGAGGTGCCCGACATGATTGACGATGCTCACTATTCGGGCGACGAACACCTGCGGTTGCTTCTGCTCTGCTGCCACCCGGCGCTGAGCCGAGACGCCCAAGTGGCACTGACTCTTCGGCTCGTCGGTGGCTTCACGACAGCCGAGATTGCCGGCGCATTCTTGCTGCCAGAGCAGACCCTCGCGCAGCGGATCGTGCGGGCGAAGCGCAAGATCCGCGACGCGGGCATCCCGCTCAGCATCCCCGAAGACCTCACAGCGAGAGTCGATGCCCTGCTCACCGTGGTGTATTTCATTTTCAACGAGGGTTATCTCTCGAGGGGGAGCGGTGCTGGTGCCCGCCTCGATCTCGTCGAAGAAGCGATTCGTCTCACGATCACCGCGCGCGAAGTGCTCCCCGGTAATCCTGAAGTCGAGGGGCTGCTGGCGTTGGAGCTTTACGCTCGCGCCCGCCACGACACTCGCTTTCGCGGCGACGAACTGGTTGTTCTTGAGCACCAAGATCGCACCCGCTGGGACGGTGAGCTCATCGAACAGGCGAACGGGCTCCTGCGTAGTGCGCTCGCACGCCTGCAGCCGGGGCCGTTCCAAACTCAAGCAGTCATTGCGCGCCACCATGCCACCGCGCGCCACCATGCCACCGCGCGCACGGCCGCCGACACCGATTGGCCGGCTATCGCATCCGCCTACGCGGTGCTGCTGGCCATGACGGGTGGATCGCCCGTGGTAGCTCTCAATCGCGCCGTCGCGGTGTCGATGGCCGACGGTCCGGATGCGGGACTGCGCGTGCTCGCCGAGATCACCGGCCTCGAGAACTATCACCTGTATTGGGCAACTCAAGCGGAGCTGCTGTTGCGTGCGGGCGATGCGGACGCCGCGGCTCACGCCTTTGCCCGAGCGCGCAAACTGGCCAAGAATGCCGCCGAGCAGCAGCATCTCGATCGCCGTATTGCGCAGCTGCGCCCGTAGCTTTCTAGCCACGCTTCTGAATCCTGAGTTGCTCAAATCCGTGTGGCGATGCAGCGTCCCAGTCTCATGCAACGCTGCACACAGCGTTGTTTAGTAAACGTTTGCGTAACGTAGAACTCCTTTCCTAATCTCTTCAGCGTAGGCAACGCAAACGATTACGTACTCCGCTGAGCACGCACCCAAAGGAGGGGCATATGACGACCATCAGAGACGTCGCTCGAGTTGCAGGAGTATCACCGGCCACTGTTTCGCGCGTTGTTAATGGTCTCGTCGGCTACTCGACCGAGACCCAGCAGCGAGTCGAGGAAGCGATCGCTGAGCTCAACTACGAACCCGATACTCTCGCGCGCGGCCTCAAGACGAAACAAACGTCAGTGATCGGGGTTCTAGCGCCGGTGGTCTCGGATGCGCTCGCATCGGAGATCATGAGCGGCGTCGAAGCGGCGGCACGCTTGCACGGTTATTCGGTCATGCTTGGTCGCACCGGCCCAAGCTCGACGTATGCAGCGAGCTATCTCCGCACGTTGCGAACCTACCGCGCCGCAGGTGTGATTCTGATTTCAGCCGCCGTAACCCCAGAGATGCGCCGCGTTCTGGGGTCGAGCGTTCCGATCATGTCAGTGGCGATCAGGGACGGCCAGCGTTTTCCGAGCCTCGCGATCGATGACGAAGTTGCCGCCTACGACGGCACCCGCTTTTTGATCGGACTGGGCCACCGACGCATCGGTTTACTGGCCGGCGATCCGACATCCGTTCTCGTCAACAAGCTGCGAATTCGTGGATATCTCAGAGCGATGACGGAAGCCAAGTTGACCCCCGTACTCGAGTCGGGGAATTCGCTCTACGACTCGGCACCTCCCGCATTAGGTCGGCTACTGAGTCAGGATGCTGGCCTCACTGCGGTCTTTGCTCTGAGCGACGAGATGGCCGCGGCAGTAGTCAATGAAGTGCAGCGGATGGGCCGGAGGGTCCCCGACGACATTTCTGTGTTGGGCTTCGACAACACGCGCACCTCGCAGCACGTGCATCCGGCCCTCAGCACTATTGCGCAACCGCTCGAACGGATGGGGGAGCTGGCTGTTGAACGTCTACTCGCCACCCAAGACCTTTCCGATGGTCCCGCTCCTCGAATCTTGCCCCATCGTCTGATCGAGCGCGGAAGCACCGCAACTTTTACCCGATGACAGTGCACGACCCCACCACCAAGAAAAAGGAGCAAATCATGATGCAACGACGCCGTGATCGACGAGTCCTCGTCGGCTTAGCAGTCGCCGCAACCGCCGCGATCGCCCTCACCGCCTGCGCCGGTACCTCGACAGGGAGCACCCCGGCTGCAGATGACGCACTCGAAGGCCGCGGGCCCATCCAGTACGTCAGTAGCCCTGATGCCTCTGGTGCTGCCCAAGAGACCATCGACGCGTGGAATGCCGATCACCCCGACGAACAAGTCACCTGGGTCGAGCTTCCGTTGGATGCCGATCAGCAGCGCCAGCAGATGGTTCAAAACGCGCAAGTCGAGGGCGACAGCTACTCGGTGTTGAACCTCGATGTTGTATGGACGAGTGAGTTTGCCGCCAATCGGTGGATTACCGCCCTTCCAGAAGACTCGATCCCCTTTGACGAGGAGATTCCCGCAACGGTTGAAGCCGCCAGCTATCGCGGAACCGTTTACGCTGCTCCCTACTACACCGACGGTGCGCTGCTCTATTCGCGAAGCGATCTCTTGACCGCAGCGGGCATCGATGCCGCGCCGCAAACTTGGGCGGAGATGCAAGACGCGTGTGATGCTGTTCTGGCCCTTCCCGAAGCGGCCGACATGTCCTGCTATGCGGGTCAGTTCGACAAAAACGAAGGCCTCACCGTGAACTTCAGCGAGGCGGTCAACTCGGCGGGCGGATCGATGTCTGACGCGGATGGCAACCCTACAGTCGACACCCCAGAAGCTCTTGCCGCGCTCAACTTCTTGGTCGATGGTTTCGAGTCGGGAATGATTCCCCGCGAAGCAATCACCTATCAAGAAGAGCAAGGGCGACAGGCTTTCCAGGAGGGCAACCTCGTATTCCTTCGCAACTGGCCGTACATTTACAAGTCGCTCTCGGCGACCGATGGCTCGTCAAACGTCGCTGGCAAGTTTGATATCAGTGCAATTCCTGGCGAAGACGGCCTAGGTGTTTCGACCTTGGGCGGTCGCAACATCGCGATCTCGAGCTTCGCTGAGAACAAAGCGACCGCTCTGGATTTCATCGAGTTCTTCACCTCACGTGAGCAGCAAGAAGCCCGGCTAGCGCTCAGTTCGCGCGCTCCGGTGTTCTCCGAATTCTTCGAGGATGCAGCAATCACCGAGCAGTACCCGTACCTGCCAACGCTTTTGGCTTCGCTGGATAACGCCCAACCGCGACCAAAGGTTGTTCAGTATGGCGCCACTACGGCCGCAATTCAGGATGAGATCTATGCAGCTCTGAACGGTGACAAGACCGCTGAAGCCGCGCTGGCTGACCTGCAGGAAAAGCTCACTGCAATAACGGCGGGCTAGCTCGCACCATCAGGGCGGTCGCGCACGCGCCGACCGCCCTGAATCGCACTTTACAGAAAGTTTCGCTATGACCTCTTCGACGACGCTTCCGTCGACTGGCAGTCGCAAGCCCATTGCGCGACGCAGCAACGACAGCATTCAGCGTGAAGGCCGAATGGCCTCGCTGCTGCTCTCGCCCACGTTCATCGTGCTCGCGCTCGTGATCATGTATCCGCTGCTCTCCGCTGTTTATCAGTCGCTTTTCAGCGCCAACTCCGGCCTCGATGCGAACGGATTCGTGGTGGAGGGCGAAAGCTTCGTGGGCTTCGGCAACTATGCCGAGATCTTCGCGGGAGCAGAATCGGGGCGCTTCTATAACGCACTGTGGAACACCACCTTCTTCACGTTTGTCACTGTTTCGCTGGAAACTGTGATCGGTGTCGGCTTTGCGGTGGCCATGAACCGGGCCTTCAAGGGCCGGGCATTCCTGCGCGCTGCCATCCTTATTCCGTGGGCTATCCCCACCGCAGTCTCCGGTCTGTTGTGGCGTTGGATTTTCCAATCAAACGGAATTGCCAACGATCTGCTCAACACTCAGATCTTGTGGACAGCGGAGGGCTTCGCGGCCCAAGCTGCGGTCATGATCGCCGAAGTGTGGAAGACCGCACCGTTTATTGGCCTGCTCGTGCTGGCTGGAATGCAGCTCATTCCCGAAGAGGTATATGAGGCTGCGAAGTTGGATGGTGCGAACGCGTGGAAACAGTTTGTTTCGATCACGCTTCCCCTCGTGCGTCCCGCGCTGCTCGTAGCGGTTCTCTTCCGCATGCTCGATTCGCTGCGGATGTTTGACCTCCCGTTCGTGCTCATCGGGCCGAGAAAGAGCTCGGTGGAAACGCTGTCGATTTTGGCGTGGGATGAGTCGAACCAATTGCAGTACGGCACGGCGTCCGCCTTCGCCATCATTCTTCTGGTGTACGTCGCCGTCATTGCTTTCGTTTTCATCCGTCTGCTGGGCGCAGATGTCGCTGGCGACGCTGACGCTAAAGCCACAAAACAGTCCCGCAGAAAAATCTCTCAAGCGCAGAAGGAGACGAGATAGTGACTACCGTCTCTGAACGAGAAGTAATTGCCGCTAGCGGTGCACGAGCCAGGCTGGGCAGCGGGCGCAAGCGGGCCACGGGTCTTGCCGGCATGGTTACCCGCTGGGTGGGTATCGCGATCGTCGCAGTGTATTGCCTTGCCCCGTTTTATTGGATGCTCGTCTCGAGTTTCCGCACCACCAATGACATTTTTGACACCTCGTTGCTGCCGTCTAGGTGGTCACTGGAGAGCTATGCGCAGGTGTTCGATTCGTCGAATGACTTCGGACGTTCACTCCTGAACAGCCTCATCGTCGCGGGGATCACGACAGTGTTCGCGCTTCTTTTGGGCATTTTCGCGGCCTATGCAATTGCGCGGCTCAAGTTCCGCTTCAAATCGGGCATTCTGGCCGTCATCATTGCGACCTCGATGTTTCCGGGGATCGCCGTTGTTGTTCCGCTGCTGCGACTGTTCACGGACATCGGCTGGATCAATACCTATCAGGCGATGATTGTGCCCAGCTTGTCGTTCGCGATTCCGCTCGCAGTGTGGAACCTCACGACGTTCATGAAGCAGCTGCCCAACGATCTCGAGCAGGCCGCAATGATCGACGGATGCACCAAGTGGCAAGCCTTCACGAAAATCTTGCTACCGCTCGCCGCGCCTGGTGTCTTCACGACGGCCATTCTGACGTTCATCCACAGCTGGAATGAATTCATCATCGCGCTCTCGATGGCTAATGACCCGGCGATTCAGACAGCAACAGTTGCCATCTCCAAGTTCACTGGGGCGAGCGACTTTCAGGCACCATTTGGGGCACAGATGGCGGCAGGCGTGATCGTCACTATCCCGCTGATGATTGTGGTGCTCCTCTTTCAGCGTCGCATTGTTGAGGGCTTGACCTCGGGGGCAACCAAGTGAGCGACTGGTGGGATAACGCTGTCATTTACGAGGTCTATCCGCGTTCCTTTGCGGATGCCGACGGCGACGGCATCGGAGATCTTCGGGGAATCATCGATCGGCTTCCCTACTTGGCATCGCTCGGCGTTGAAGGGCTCTGGCTGACGCCTTTTCAACGATCGCCTCAGATAGATCAGGGCTACGACATCAGCGACTACTGCGATGTAGACCCGCTCTTTGGAACCTTGAATGATTTCGATGAGTTGCTCGCTGCCGCGCACGACAAGGGAATGCGGATCCTCGTCGATATTGTGCCGAACCACACCTCGACCGAGAACCCTCTTTTCGAGGCAGCACTCGCCGCCGGACCGGGTTCACCGGAGCGGGACATGTTCGTATTTCGCGAGGGCCGAGGAGATAACTCAGAGCTTCCGCCGAACAACTGGCTTAGTGTCTTCGGCGGCCAAGCATGGCACCGAGCATGCCCTGAGTCCGCTGACGATACGCAGTGGTTCCTCCACTTGTTCTCTGCGGCACAACCTGACTGGAATTGGCACAATCCGGCCGTCGCCGAGTACTTCCACGGGGTCATCCGCTTCTGGTTGGACCGAGGGGTTGACGGCATCCGAGTCGATGTCGCACACGGTTTGTTCAAGGCGGAGGGTTTGCCCGATTCTCCGACGGTGCCGGTGGTGATTGATGGGCTGCGCTCAAACCCCTTGGCTATGGATCAAGAGCCCGTGCATGCCGTTTATCGAGAGTGGCGTCGCATTGCGAACGAATACGACCCGCCGCGACTTCTCGTCGGGGAGGTTAATCTCGAACCAGAGCGTTCGGCACGATACACGCGTCCCGACGAGCTGCATCAGACGTTTGCTTTCGCCTTCGCCAAGCTCGGCTGGGATGCAGCGGAGTGGTCGGCAGTCGGGCGCCAGTTGGAGACCGTTCGGCGCACCGTTGGCTCGGCTCCGAGTTGGGCCCTCGAAAATCACGACATTGTTCGTGCTGCAACACGATTGGGCACTGGCGTCCGTGGTCGTAAACGTGCCCGGGCTGCGCTCGTTGCGCTGCTTGGCCTTCCCGGCACCGTCTACGTCTATCAGGGGCAGGAACTCGGCTTGCCCGAAGTAGATGTTCCGGTAGAAAAGCGCGCCGACCCGATGTGGTTCAACGGTGGAGTGAGTCGGGATGGTGCCCGCGTTCCACTGCCTTGGACAACGCAGGCTTCGGGAACCTACGGTTTCTCTACGGAGAACGGTGTTAGTCCATGGCTCCCGGCTCCCGAAGGGTGGGGCGAGTATGCCGTCGACTCACAAGACGAGTCGGAGGGGTCGATGCTCACGCTCTTCCGTAACGCTACTGAACTGCGGGCCCGTCTGCTGCAGTCAGCGGCATCCGCCGACTCGTTTTCCCTTGAGTGGACGCTGGATGCTGACGGCCGGCTCATGGTGGTGCGTAGCGATGGCGTTCGAGTCGTAGTGGCGATGGGCGAAACCTCCGTGCGGCTGCCTGCTGGTGAGGTTGTGATTAGCTCAGAGCCCGTAGCGGATGGGGTGTTGCCGGTAGATGCTGCCGCTTGGGTGGTGCCGGAGTAAGCCACAGCCGCTCCGGCTGCGTCGTCCGCTCTGGCCGATCCTCGACCCTGGCTGGTGCCGTCGGATTCGGCTACGGCTGTTTGGCCGCGGCCGGGGGCGTCGGCTGCGCATAGTGGTGCTCACCGATCGCGCCCTTCTCCACGACATCCAGGATGCGGGCGGCGCGCACGGCTGGCGTCTTGATGCCGGTGAGCCGCGCATAAATCTGAAAGCGCTCACTGCGGGTGAGGCTGGCGTGAAACTCTGCCGAGGCCGGGTTTGCGTCGAGGGCGGCCTGCAGGTCTGGGGGAGTCGTCATGTTCTTCTGGCTGTAGGCGGCATCCCAGCGTCCGTCTGCCTTGGCGCGCTCGACTTCGGCGAGGCCGCCTGGCCGCATCTGGCCCTCCTCGATGAGGCGAGCAACGTGGTCGCGGTTTACTTGTGACCAAGGGCTGTTCTTGCGGCGCGGGGTGAAGGCTTGCAGCGTGTAGTCGTCGTCGAGGCGTGCCATTTGGCCGTCGATCCATCCGAAGCACAGGGCAACGTCGAGAGCTTCGCTCCAGGTGATACCGGGGGCCTTCGACAGTTTCTTACGGAGCTTGAGGCGCACTCCCTCGGGCGACGGCTCGTTCTCGAGGTAGTCCGTCCACTCGGCGATGGTGACGTCGAGGATGGGTTTGTCGGCGAAGCTGGCCATGGTGAAGTCCTCCTGGAGTGCGTCGCTTTCAAGCATCGCATCATCCACTGACGACTACTCCTGCTCGCTGAACAAAGACTGATTCGTCACTCCGGGTCACACAGGCGTTGAATAGGGTCATGCGAGCTACTTACATTTACGGCGCCGGCGATGTCCGCGTCATCACAGCCCCTGACCCGAAGCTCATCGAGAGCACTGACGCGGTCGTTCGCATCACCCGCGCGTGCGTGTGTGGCAGCGATCTGCACCCGTTCCATTCCATGCCAGCGGATGCGGATGCTCGCCCCATCGGCCACGAATTCATCGGCGTGGTCGAAGAGCTGGGTAAGGATGTCGCCACCCTCAAGGTCGGCGACTTCGTCATCGCCCCCTTTGCCTACTCCGACGGAACCTGCGAGTTCTGCCTCGAAGGGCTGCAGACCTCGTGCATCCACGGTGGGTATTGGGGCAACGGTGGAATCACCGGCGGCCAGGCCGAAGCCGTGCGCGTGCCCTTCGCCGACGGCACCCTCGTGAAGGTTCCCGGCACCGTCGACGAGTCGCAGTACGCCGGACTCCTCACCCTCTCTGACGTCTACGCCACCGGGTGGCACGCGGCCTACAAGGCACGCGTCGCGCCAGGCCAGACCGTCACCGTCATCGGTGACGGAGCTGTCGGCCTCCTCGCTGTGCTCTCCGCAAAGCAAATGGGTGCCGAGCGCATCATCCTCATGGGGCGTCACAAGGCACGCACCGACCTTGGCATCACGTTCGGAGCTACGGATGTCGTAGCCGAGCGAGGCGAAGAAGGCATCGCTCACGTGCGCGAACTCACCGGCGGCACGGGAAGCCACGCGGTTCTTGAAGCTGTCGGCTTCATGCCCGCGTACGAGCAGGCCCTCGGGGTCGTTCGTGCCGGCGGTGTGATCAGTCGTGTAGGTGTTCCCCAGTATGAGGATGCGCCTGTCGGGCGCCGCAGCCTCTTCGGCAAGAACGTGACCCTCACCGGTGGCGTTGCGCCCGCTCGCGCTTACATTGAGCAGCTGCTGCCCGCAGTGCTCGACGGAACCGTCAACCCCGGCCTCGTCTTCGACCAGACAGTGAAGCTCGAGCAGACCCCCGATGGCTACACCGCGATGGATGAGCGCACCGCGCTCAAGGTGATGGTCGACCCGACGTAACACCCGCACGGCATCCTCCGACAGGCGCTGGTTAAACAGCGATGTCGAAGGCCGTTAGGGTTTAAGTAACCCCGACGGCCTTCGACATTCTTTGCTGGGCCTCCTGTCGGATTCGAACCGACGACCCCCGCTTTACAAGAGCGGTGCTCTAGCCAGCTGAGCTAAGGAGGCTTGGGCCAACGTCCTATTTTAGACATGACTACACCTATGCTTCCAACCAAATCGCAAAGTCGTCGCCGCGCACTCGCCGGAATTGTTGCCGCTGTGCTCGCTGGAGGCCTTGTTGCGACTCAAAGTCGGGTCAATGGCGAGCTCGCGGTGGAACTTCACGACTCCACGCTTGCCGCGCTGATTTCTTTCGGATCGGGGCTCGTGATCCTTGCTGCGATCGTCCCATTTGTGCCTAGCGCCCGCAGAGGTTTGCGCTCGCTCCGCACCGAAGTCGGCAGCAAACGGCTGCCGTGGTGGTACCTCACGGGCGGCGCTTTCGGCGCATTCTTTGTGCTCACTCAGGGGCTCGCAGCGACAGCTCTCGGGGTGGCCCTCTTCACCGTTGCGGTCGTCGCGAGCCAGACGATTAGTTCCGCGGTTATCGACCGCGTCGGAATCGGCAGCCTTCAGAAGCGACCCGTCACAGCACTCCGGGTCGCGGCATCCGCACTCGCCGTTGGGGCCGTTATTTTCTCTGGACTAGCAGATCTGCGCCTCGACGGCCCGTTCTTGCTCGTATTTTTGCCACTAGCGGCGGGCTTCGGCATCGGATGGCAACAAGCCATCAACGGTCACGTGCGTCATGTGACCCGGTCGCCTCTCACCGCAACCTTCGTCAACTTCGTTGTCGGCACCTCGGTGCTCGCGGTTGCGGCCGTCGCTTATGGTTTTGCCGGAGGATGGCAGCACGAGTTCCCGACCGATCCCACGCTGTACATTGGGGGAGCGATTGGGGTGGTCTTCATCGCAGTGGCCGCTGTGCTCGTGCCGATCACGGGTGTGCTCTTCTTTGCTCTCGCGTCAATCTCTGGCCAGCTCATCGGCGCGCTCGCGCTCGAAATTTTCTTGCCTACAGACAGCGAAGGGGTGGCACCAACCACCGTAATCGGTGTGGTGCTCACCCTCATCGCCGTAGCGATCGCCTCACTAGCGAGTCAGCGACCGCCCAAGAAACTGTCGAAGAACTAATTCTCCTCGTCGAACTCCAACGACGTCGAGTTCAAGCAAAAACGATCACCGGTTGGCGTCTGGTGGGCATCATCAAAGAGGTGACCCAAGTGCGAGCCACAGGTTGCACAGACAACTTCGGTGCGCACCATTCCGAGTGAGCGGTCTTCGCGCAGTTCAACAGCATCCGGGTTGATCGCTTCATAAAAGCTGGGCCATCCCGAACCAGAATCGAACTTGGTGTCGCTCTTGAAAAGCTCAGCGCTGCAGGCGCCGCAACGGTAAGTGCCGGCACGCTTTTCGTCGAGAAGGGCTCCAGACCACGGGCGATCGGTGCCTGCTTCACGCAGAACCGAGTACTTCAGGCCGAGTTCTTCGCGCCACTCTTCTTCTGTTTTATTCACCTTGTACGTCATAGTGGTCTCCTTAATCGTCAGCGTGCGCTGCCCAGTACATTAAACTCGCAGTTGTGTCTATTGATTCCGTGATCGCCAAGTCTTGGGGCGAATTAACAACAACCGAGCTCTACTCGATCATGAAACTGCGCACAGACGTATTTTTTGTTGAGCAAAAAGTCGACGAAACTGAACTCGACGACCGCGATCAAGAAGCGGCCACCCGACACTACTGGATCGCTGACAACCACGGCGTCGCGGCTTATGTGCGAGTTCTTCACAACGAAACCGCCGAATATCTTGACGGTCATTGCGTCATCGGCCGTGTAGTTGTGCGTGAAGACCGCCGCGGTGAGGGCCTCGCCCAGATCATCATGAAGCGCATTGTCGACGACTACAGCGACCAAGCGATGATGTTGCACGCCCAGCAGTACATTGTGCCGCTCTACACAAAATTCGGATTCGAAGCATTCGGCGACCTCTATGAAGAGGCCACCATCATGCACCAATCGATGTACCGCCCCGCTCAGTAATGCGTCGCCTCAACGTCTGCTTGCTCGGCCCCGCCGCGCTCATCATCACCGCTGTTGCCATCGCGCTGACGCCGATGACGAGCACTGCCGCGGTTCCGGATGCCGCGGGCGCGCGTTCCGCTCCCGCCCAGGTCGCTCCCGCCGAGGGCACTCTCGCCGCCGATTCCGCGATCTGTGATGTAACGGATGCGGCAATCACTTGGGGCGTCAAAGAGTCACTTCGGTCGTACATCAGTGGCACGATCGCGAACGGCGAATGGACGGTGGGCGACGGTGCCACCTACGAGACCCCAAACTTTGGCTGGACGGCAGGCTCCGGCAAACTCGATGCCGGTGAAGGTGCTCTCGCGTTCGACGGAACACTTCGATTCACTGGGCATGATGGCATCCTCGACACGACCCTCAACGGCCTCGAGATAGTTTTTGATGCCAGCACAACCGCAACGATCGTCTTTGACGTTTCAGGCACCACTCAAGAAGGACTCCCCGTGGATGCCGCGGGTGTCGATTTCGCCACGATCGATGTCTCTGCCATCACCGTCGACGACGGCACAGCGCTTCTCGAAGGCGCACCCGTCACCCTTACCGAGGCCGGATCCGATGCGTTCGGAACCTACCCCGCCGGCGAAGAACTTGATCCCATAACCGTCAGTTTTAGCGCGACTCCAGAATGCATGCCCGAACCACGCGTGCGTAACCCGGTGCTCTCCCGCAATCTCGTCGTGATGGCTTCAGTGATCGCGCTCGTCTGGGGTATTGGAGTCGTGTTCTACGTCAGTCGCCGTCGAGGCACCTCACGTCTCCGCGGCACCAAAAACACACCCGGGAATGGCGCAGCAGACTCGACCGACGGTGGTAGCTCAGGCAACAATTTCCCCACGTCAGACAGCAGCGACAAGTAATCGCAGCGGACTACGAGCCTGACATTGGCGCGTAGATGGCCCGAGCGAGAGCATCCAGCACCGTCACAGTGCGGGGACCAAAGCTCAAAATCTCTCCGTCATCCATCTCCACAAAACGCTGATTCTTGCCCGCCTCGGTCAATGCGACCGCGGGGCGCGCTTCGAGTAAACCGCTCACCCCGCCGACGCTCTCAAGGCCACCCGTCATCACCAAAATAAGATCGGGATTCGCCGCGACCATAGCCTCATCCGTCATCGGACGCATGCCCTCGAGGCCGATCTCGGCCGCAACATCCACGCCGCCCAAAGCGCTGATCAACACATCAGAACCCGACTCCTGGCCGAACAAGTAATAGACGCCAGACGTGCCCCTCAAATAGAGAAACATCATCCGCAAGCGTTCGCCCGAGGGAACAATCTCAGCAATCTCAGCGACCTTCGCGTCAATCTCGGCACTCAACTTGGCTCCAAGAGCGTCGCCAGCAGCCGGTGCACCCAGCGCCGCCGCCGTCTGGCGCGCCAACTCCGCGACCCCAGCCACCGACGGTTCAGTGTCAACAAAGACCACCGGGATGCCAGCATCACGCAACTGCACAACCACATCAATCGGGCCGATCGACCCATCTGTCAGCACCAGATCAGGGCGCAACGCCAAAATGGCTTCGCTATTGACCGTGTGAGCGTTCGACGTAATCACCGGCAAATCGGATGCCTCATCAAACGTTGTCGAAATATCCCGAGCCACCAACGACTCAACCAAACCCAGCCCTGCAACAGTCGCCGCAATCGACCCCGAAATATCCATGGCAATAACACGATCCGTTGACGACACCGTCACCGGAACATCGCCAGACAAATCGTGCGACTGCACCGTGACAGGCAACGACTGCACGGGCGCAGCATCCGGAGCCACAATTCCGGATGTCGGAAGCGCAGCCCGCACCAACCCGCTGTAGTCCTTCACATCATCCAATACCGTCAACGCAGACAGGGGAGAGGAAAGATCAGCCGTGACAGTGACCGCCGAAGACTCCGCGACGCTTGACGACGAGCATCCACTCGCCGCAAACGCAACGCCAGACAACACCACAGCAGCAGTGATGAATCGAGTGCGCATGAAAACCAATCAGAGAAGGCGGGTACTAAGGCAATCCTAACCTCGACCGCCGCAAATCGGGCTCAGAAGCCGAGTCGCTCGGCAGCTACCCAATGCCCACGCCCTAGGCTTATCTCCACAGTGGAGGTATAGCCATGTCAGAAAACGAAACCGCATCGCACCCCACTACAGGTCTGTCCGAACGCGACAGCGCCATCCTTGACTTCGAACGACAGTGGACTCGTCACGTCGGAGCAAAAGAAGAAGCAATCAGCTCCCAGTTTCAGGTCTCCAGCGCGCGCTATTATCAAATGCTTAACGCAGTAATCGACACCGCCGCCGCCGTACGCTACGACCCCATGTTGGTCTCGCGACTGCGCCGCACTCGAGACAATCGCAAGCGCGCCGTGCGCACCACCACCAGCCTCCACGACGAAGAATCGACAAACTAAGCAATGGCGAGTTACCCGAAAGATAGATTCGACGAACTTCCCGACGACGTCGAACGGATTGGCGCCCACCGCGGCCCCAAGCGACGCGGGCGCGGCTGGATCGGCCTCGCCTGGGCACTGCTCGCCACCGGAATCCTCGTCTTTGGTGGCCTCTTTGGACTCAGCCAATACCTCGACGACGACCTCGGCATCCCCTTCTTCGCCACCCCCGAAGAACCCATCGTCACCCCCGAACCCGTCGAAACAGTCGCCCCGGTCACCGACCCCACCACCATCGACCCGGAACGTGCAATCACCATCGACGTGCTCAACGGCACCCCCGAAAGTGGACTCCAAACCACTGTCCTCGACGAACTCAAAGCCGCAGGCTGGCCAACCGGCAGCGCCGCCCCCGCCTCAGCGCGAGACATCGAAGACACCTATATCTACTACAGCAACGCAGCCGACGAAGACATAGCCGCCGGACTAGCACTCACCCTCGGCCACGGAGAAATTCGCCTCGTCGAAGCCGACGTCTTCCCCGGCGCCCAAATCACCATAGTCATCGGAACTGACTACCTCGCCCCCGCAACAGAGACCACCGAAGAACCCACCGAATAGCGCGCCACCCTGCGATAAGTAGCGCGCCACGGGGCACACAAAGCAGCGGCAAACGAAACTCGCAGCAGCACGCAACTCAGCCGCGAGCCCACACGCAAACCAACGCGCTCGTAGCGTGCACACCCAGCCAGTCAAACTGCGCCGCGCTGTCTTGCGCTCGCCCCTGTCGAGTGCGCTGAGCTGTCTTGCACTCGCCCCTATCGAGTGCTAATTTTGACCTTGGCACTCGCACAGTTCGAGTGCCAACTTATTCGCTTGTACGACGTCCGGGAGGGACGAGAAACACACATGGCAAAGATCATTGCTTTCAACGAAGAGGCCCGTCGCGGCCTCGAGCGCGGCCTGAACACTCTCGCCGACGCCGTAAAGGTCACCCTCGGCCCACGTGGCCGCAACGTAGTTCTTGAAAAGAAGTGGGGCGCCCCCACCATCACGAACGACGGTGTGTCCATCGCCAAGGAGATCGAACTCGACGACCCGTTCGAGAAGATCGGCGCAGAGCTCGTCAAAGAGGTAGCGAAGAAGACGGATGACGTAGCCGGAGACGGTACGACCACTTCTGTTGTTCTCGCTCAGGCTCTCGTTCGCGAAGGCCTCCGCAACGTTGCTGCCGGTGCAGACCCCATCAGCCTCAAGCGTGGAATCGAAAAGGCAACCAACTCGGTCATCGAGGCACTGGTTGCTAGCGCCAAGGAGATCGAAACCAAGGAAGAGATCGCGGCTACGGCATCCATCTCTGCTGGTGACCCCGAGATCGGCGCACTTATCGCCGAAGCTATCGACAAGGTCGGCAAGGAAGGTGTAGTCACCGTTGAGGAGTCGAACACGTTCGGCACCGAGCTGGAGCTCACCGAAGGTATGCGCTTCGACAAGGGATTCTTGTCGGCATACTTCGTCACAGACCAAGAGCGTCAAGAAGCAGTCTTCGAAGACCCTTACGTTCTCATCGTCAATGGCAAGATCTCGAACATCAAGGATCTCCTGCCCATCGTTGACAAGGTAATCCAGAGCGGCAAGCAGCTTCTCATCATTGCCGAAGACGTCGACGGAGAAGCTCTTGCAACTCTCGTTGTGAACAAGATCCGTGGCATCTTCAAGTCGGTTGCCGTCAAGGCTCCTGGCTTTGGAGACCGTCGCAAGGCTCAGCTCGCTGACATCGCCATCCTCACCGGTGGACAGGTCATCTCCGAAGAGGTCGGCCTCAAGCTCGAAAACGCCACCCTCGAACTCCTCGGTCGCGCCCGCAAGGTCGTTATCACCAAGGACGAGACCACGATCATCGAAGGTGCGGGTGACGAAGAGGCGATCGCAGGTCGCGTCAAGCAGATCCGCGCCGAGATCGACAACACCGACAGCGACTACGACCGTGAGAAGCTCCAGGAGCGCCTCGCAAAGCTCGCCGGTGGTGTTGCGGTAATCAAGGCTGGTGCAGCAACTGAGGTTGAACTCAAGGAGCGCAAGCACCGCATCGAGGACGCAGTCCGCAACGCAAAGGCTGCTGTTGAAGAGGGAATCGTCGCCGGTGGTGGCGTCGCCCTAATTCAGGCCGGCAAGATTGCCTTCGACAGCCAGGCAATGGCTGACCTCGTTGGTGACGAAGCGACCGGTGCAAACATCGTTCGCGTTGCCATCGACGCACCACTCAAGCAGATCGCGCTCAACGCCGGTCTCGAGCCTGGTGTTGTTGCTGACAAGGTTCGCCACCTCACGGTTGGCCACGGCCTCAACGCAGCGACCGGTGAATACGTCGACATGCTCGCTGCGGGAATCAACGACCCGGTCAAGGTAACCCGCTCGGCGCTGCTCAACGCATCGTCGATCGCAGGACTCTTCCTCACGACTGAAGCCGTTGTTGCTGACAAGCCTGAGAAGAACCCTGCACCGATGGGTGACCCGTCGGGTGGCATGGACTTCTAAGTCTCACCGCTTCACACAGCGTTACCGCTGAACACAGAATGGGCGTCTCCTTCGGGAGGCGCCCATTCTTGCGTTAACGTCGTGCTTCGGTGCGCGACCCCGCCGTGCGGCAGGAGCGATGTTCTGGCCCTAGCGAGAGAAGAGCCGCGCGTTTGCGGCTTCGATTTCTGCGTACTGCTGCCCTGCTTGACTGAGCGCTGAATTAATGGCGGCAAGGTTCTCTTCAACCCGCTGCTGAGTCGCCTTCCAGTCGGTAACGACCGTAGAGAAGGCTGCTGCCGCTTGACCCGTCCACGACCCCTGTAGGTTCGTGAGCTGGCCGTGAAGCCCTGCCACCTCGGCTTGAATGCGACTAATTGAGTTCTGAACCGCTCCGGTCGCGCTGAGAACGGCTTCGCTATCTACTTGGTATCGAGTCATAACTCGACGGTAGATCCTGGCGAATAGCCGAATCAGAGGTTATTCGACCTCGGTGCCTTCAGCCTCAACAGGCTGGCTGGGGAGGAGGGGAAGCTCAACGCGGAAGGTCGCGCCCCCGCCAGGGGTCTCAAGCGCCTGCACGGTGCCCTTGTGGGCGCTGACGATAGCTGCCACGATCGCGAGCCCCAGGCCGCTGCCGCCAGTGTCGCGGTTTCGTGAACTATCAGCGCGCCAGAAGCGCTCGAAGACCTTGTTGCGGATCTGCTCAGGGATGCCTTCACCATGGTCGATGACCGACAGCACAGCGACCTGGCGGTCATGGTCAACGCCGACACCGATCTCGACAGGAGTGTCGGTGGTGAAGCGCAATGCATTCGTCACCAAGTTGGTGAGTACCTGACGAATCTTGTTCTCTTCAGCCATTACAACGGCGTTGAGGTCTTGAGGTACGGGGGCGACGGTTTGCGTAATGCGGGCCGCGGCCTTGGCAACAGCGGCAGCTTTCTTGCGTGACGCCAAGCGTGAAAGTCGAGCCCCCGCAGCGGCGATCGGGCCGGTGGCGAGCGCCGCGACGCCACGGGATGGCGTGTTGGATGCCGACTGCGAGCTTTCGGGAAGGGTGATGACCTTGGTGTCGGTGTCTTCATCCTCGTTCAGCTGAGGCGCGACGAACGCAGCTGACTCGATCCGAGGGTGGGTGTTGATGACGGTGACGACGCGGCCCGTGGAGGCACGAGCATCCATCGCGGCATCATTCGCGAGTGGCAAAAGATCGACTTCGGCGAGTTGCAGAGGCTTGGTTTCGTCGATGCGTGCCAGCTCAAGCAGGTCTTCGACCAATCCGCCCATACGAATGGCTTCTTTTTCGATGCGCTCCATTGCCTGAGCGACATCGTCTGGCTTGGTGATGGCGCCCATGCGGTAAAGCTCAGCGTAGCCACGCACAGTCACGAGCGGCGTGCGGAGCTCGTGACTCGCATCACCGACGAAGCGGCGCATTTGATCAATAGTGCGCGCGCGATCGGCGAAGGCGCGATCGATTCGACCCAGCATCGAGTTGAGAGAACGGTTGAGACGCCCGACTTCGGTATTGGGGGTGGAGACAGACAACCGTTGGTCGAAGTCTCCGTCAGCGAAGCGAGCTGCGGTGGCTTCCACTTCGCGAAGGGGCGCAAACGTTGAGGTCACGAGCAAGCGAGTGAGCGCACCGCCCACGATCACGACAGTGAGGCCAAAGAATAGGAAGATTGCGGCGTAGCGAGCAACGATGGCATTGGAATCGCCGAGATCTCGCGCGATGACGATCGTGACGAAGTCGGGTCCTATCGTGCTGAGCGCAGGGTAGGCCACGACCCGCCACTGGCCTCCGATGGAGGTGCTGGGAAGAGTGAACTCGCTTGTTTGGGCGCTCGCTACCGTGAGCGTGATGCCGTCGAGAACGGGGCGTGCGGCATCCTCTTCGCGGCTGTTGCAGCGCATCGTGCCGTCGTGGTTGAGAACGGCGAAATAGAGGTCGTTGGGCAGTCGAGAAACACTGCACTGGGGATCCCGCGTAGTGCCCGTGTATTGGATGCGGCCGTCGAGATCGTCGGCCGCGGCACTAATTTTCTCGTCGGTCTGCTGCAGGAGGTAATCGCGCAGCACGGCGGCTGTGCCAACGCCAGCGACGAGGAGCCCCATGGTCAGCAGAAGCACCGTGACTCCGGTGACCTTCGTGCGAAGCGAGATGCGGCTCCACGCGTCGGGGATGTTCTCCTGCATGATCTGAACGGTACCTTGCGTGGCTGGGAATCGGGAACAAGTATGGCCAGTTCAACGTCACCGCGGTGGGGTCAAACTGGCCATCTCAGGTGGTTACGGTTTTGCGGCCTTAAGCATGTAGCCGAATCCGCGCTTGGTCTGGATGATTGGCTCTTCCGTGTGCTGGTCGAGCTTGCGGCGGAGGTAAGAAATGTAGCTCTCTACGATGCCGGCATCGCCGTTGAAGTCGTACTCCCAGACGTGATCGAGGATTTGAGCCTTCGAGAGCACGCGGTTGGGGTTAAGCATGAGGTAGCGGAGAAGCTTGAACTCGGTGGGGCTGAGTTCAATCTGTTCGCTGCCGATCGATACTTCGTGAGTGTCCTGATCCATCGTGAGGTCACCGGCGCGGATGATCGTCTCTTCGTCATCCTGCATCGTGCGGCGAAGAATCGCCTTGATGCGGGCAACAATTTCGTCGAGGCTGAACGGCTTCGTCACGTAGTCGTCGCCGCCGACGGTGAGGCCCATGATCTTGTCTTCGGTGTCGTCTTTCGCCGTCAAGAAGAGGATGGGGGAGGTGTAGCCAGACGCTCGGAGGCGCTTTGTCACCCCGAATCCGTTCATGTCGGGCAACATTACGTCGAGGATGATCAGGTCGGGTTCTTCTTCAAGAACTGCCGAGATGGTCTGTGCCCCGCTTCCTACCGCACGCACCGCGAATCCTGCGAAGCGCAGGCTCGTGGTGAGCAGGTCGCGAATGTTGGGTTCGTCGTCAACAATCAGAATCTTGGGTCCGTCAGCCATGAACCAAGTATCTGCATGTTTCCTGAATGCTGGCTGACAAGCGTAGGCGTGTCGCGAATCCTCAAATTTCACAAACAACGTGGGCGGCAACAGTGTTGCTTTCGAGACTGAACGATCTCCTGCCGTTCACTTATCGCACGGTCGCGGTGCGCAGAAGCAGCCAACTGCCGATGGACGATGCTGCGATCGCTGCGAACGCGACGATCGCGAGCCACCAGAGCTCGAAGGCAGCCGCAATCTCAACAGCTGACGGCATAGCGATGATGAGCGCCACGATGATCAGGATCGCTACGCCAGTGCCTAAGAATATTGGTCCGCGTGATCCGAATCGGAGCCAGGCTGCTCCGAAGACCCCACCGATGGTGAGCAGAGAGAGCGTTGAGAGAAACACAATGGGCAGCAGGAGAGCGAAATTTCCCGCACCCAGAACATGGATGTCGAAGATATAGAAACCAACGAACCAATGATTGGTTGCAAGCTCAAGAGCGGTCAAGAGTGCAAACGCAACGGTCATGTATGCCGAGGTGACGACAGCCCACGCAAGCGTTCCGGCGACGAATGATCGGCGGGTTGAACCGAGAGTGAGGGCGAAGGGGAACGTTGTGGCAATGGATTGCACTCCCAGATAGACGAGGAATCCGGGTAACGCGTAGGCCATTCCGGGGTTATTTTGCGAACCCTGAATCCACCCTTCAGTGCCAGGAAGGCTACCCGATCGCCAGAATAGTAGCGAAATCAATATAGATACCAGCGCGACCATCGCGGTGATGTAGAGGGGGACAACAAATGTCATCTCGCGCTTATTGAGGTGGAGTTTTGTAGTCGACGCGACGTTACTCATGCTCGCTCAGCTTCTTTCTTTTCGACGGCGTTCCCGGTGTAGGCAAGGGCGTTCTCTCCCCCGAGGGCAGAAGCGAGTTCTTGCAGTGTCGGTTGGCCGATGTGAACTCCGCGCTCGGCGGCGTGTTCGCGCAGCGCTTCATTGACTTCACCAGCGGCCGTGGCTGCTGTCAGCGCCCCTATCGTGTGCGATTCCAGAACCGGATGGTTGACCAGCACAGCCTCGACAGCTCTCGTGGCGCCGCTCACGGTAAATGCGCGTGCAGTCGCATTGTCGGTCTCATCGTCTACCACGATGCGCCCTTTATTCATGATGAGGACTCTGTCGAATAAGGAAGCGGATTCGTCAATGAGGTGCGTGGAGAGCACAACGGTTCGAGGATGTTCGCCGTAGTCACGGAGAAGCACACGGTGGAAAAGTGCTCGCGCCGCGACGTCTAGCCCGAGGTAGGGCTCATCAAGGAGGGTGATCGGTGCGCGAGAGGCGAGCCCGAGCACAATCGCGATCGAGGAGAGTTGGCCGCGAGAGAGTTTCTTTAGCGCAGTTTTGGCCGGAATCTGGAACGCGTCGACTAATTCTGCTGCGACATCCGCGTTCCAATGAGGGGCGAAATCTGGGGCGATCCGCAATACGTGGTGCAGGCGATAGTCGTCTGGATATCGCTGATTGTCCCGAACGTTGATTATGCGAGTCAACGTTGGTGCGTGTTCGAACGGTGCATGACCTAACACGGTGACGTGCCCCTGTGAGGGTCGGTCTTGTCCGGAGAGGATCGACATGATCGTGGTTTTGCCAGCACCGTTGCGCCCTAGCAGCCCCACGATGGAGTTCTGAGGCACGGAAAAGCTGACGTCGTGAAGGGCGGCCACTGATCCAAAATTTCGGGTGACCCGGTGGACCTCGATGGCGGGAGTGGAGAGTGAAGTGGTGTTCATGGGACATCTTTCTGTCTGATCATGTCGGCAAGTTCGTCTCGATCGATTCCGAGAAGTTGAGCTTCCTGGAGTAACGAGCTGAGGTGCTGCTCGCGGAACGCTTTCTTGCGTTCCGCCCTCAATTGTTCGCGGGCGCCTGGCGCCACGAACATTCCAATTCCGCGCTTCTTGTAGAGCACTCCTCGATCGACGAGAAGGTTGATGCCCTTCGAGATCGTGATGGGGCTTATGTGGTAAAAAACCGCGTATTCGTTGGTTGACGGGACGATGCTCTCTTCAGCGAAGGTGCCGTTGATAATGTCCTCTTCAACCCGCTGGGCGAGTTGGAGAAATATGGGGCCAATTCCGGAGAGCATTTCACCACCTAGGTTCTATAGTTAACTATAGAACCTAGGTGGCGACTGAAGGTTTGTCAACAGGCTCGCCAAAACACGCGCATGTTCGACCGTAAACAGCCGTCAACAGGCGCGTTGGCACGTGACCTACGTGAGATCTGCGGCATCCAGAATCGTGTAGCTGTAGCCCTGCTCAGCCAAGAAACGCTGACGGTTTTGCGCGAAATCTTGATCAACGGTGTCTCGTGCAACCAACGTATAGAAGTTGGCGGGGAGACCGCTCTCCTTGGGGCGCAGCAACCGACCGAGGCGCTGGGCTTCCTCTTGACGCGAACCAAACGAGCCGCTGACCTGGATGGCGACGGTCGCTTCAGGCAGATCGATCGAGAAATTCGCGACCTTCGAAACCACCAGAACCTTGGTGATTCCTTCGCGGAACTCTTGGTAGAGGCGTTCTCGCTCGGCAACGGGCGTAGAACCTGTCAGCTGTGGGGCATCCAATTGAGTAGCGAGCGTGTCGATTTGGTCGAGATACTGCCCGATGACGAGGATGCGTTCACCCTCATGCTTCGCAACCAACGACTTCACGACCTTTATCTTGGCCGGCGCGGCCGCGGCGAGACGATATCGCTCATCATCGGCGGATGCCGCGTACTCGAGTCGGTCGCTTTCGGGCAGGTCGACTCGAACCTCGAAGCAACGTGCGGGAGAAATGAACCCTTGGGCCTCAATCTCCTTCCACGGTGCGTCAAAGCGCTTGGGGCCAATGAGCGAGAACACGTCTCCCTCTCGACCGTCTTCCCGCACCAAAGTTGCCGTCAAGCCGAGACGTCGACGCGCTTGCAGATCGGCGGTCAACTTAAAGACAGGGGCGGGCAGCAAGTGAACCTCGTCATAGACGACGAGGCCCCAGTCGAGAGCATCCAGCAAAGCCAAGTGAGCGTATTCGCCTTTACGCTTCGCTGTGAGGATTTGGTAGGTCGCAATCGTGACCGGCAAGATCTCCTTGGTCTGCCCCGAGTACTCACCGACCTCGTCTTCGGTGAGCGTGGTGCGCTTCAAAATTTCGGCACGCCACTGTCGAGCAGAAACCGTATTAGTCACCAAAATCAGGGTGGTGGTCTTGCTTTGCGCCATCGCGCCCAAGCCCACAAGGGTTTTTCCGGCGCCACAGGGGAGAACGACAACGCCTGAACCGTGGTCGAAAAAGTTGTCGATGGCGTGTTGCTGGTACTCCCGCAGGTCCCAGCCCGAGGCATCCAGAGCAATCTCATGCGGAGTACCCGGGGTATAACCTGCGTTGTCTTCGGCGGGCCAACCCAGCTTCAAGAGTTCTTGCTTTAGCTGACCTCGAGCCCAAGCCTGAACTACAAAAGTGTGGTCGCCGCGGCGTTCGAAAAGCAGGCTCGCGACCTTCTTTGCCCGAGTGATCTCTCGCAAAACAGCAGGATCGGTAGCGGTGAGGGTGAGCGCGCCGTCGTCGTCGCGGTCGATGACGAGGCGACCATAGCGGCCGACAGTCTCCGCGATATCGACGCTGACGCTCTGCGGAATCGGGAACTTCGAATACTTCTCGAGCGTCGCCAGCATTGCGGAAGCATCGTGGCCAGCCGCTCGCGCATTCCACAAGCCGAGCCGCGTAATGCGGTAAGTGTGGATGTGTTCCGGGGCACGCTCGAGCTCAGCGAAGACTGCCAAGTCGTGGCGTGCGTCTTCCGCAAGCGGGTGGGCGACCTCGAGTAGCACCGTGCGGTCAGACTGCACGATCAGGGGTCCGTCGGGTGCTGCGTTCATCCGACCTACCTTACGCGCGGTTGCTTAGTGATCGGTGGTTGCTTCCACCTCGAGGATGCTCGTGAGCGGCAGCGTTCGCTCAATATCGGCCGCACGGTCGAGTCCGCGCATCCGGCCAGCGGCAACACTCGACGGTTCGAGCGTGTACTGAACTTCGCGCTTATCAGGCATTCTCACGGTGACGCGCAGCAAAAGTTTGTTGCGGATAGCGACCTCGATCTGCCGTGAAAGCCAAGCCTGGTCCTCGTCGCCAGTGCCTCCGGCCTGACCATTGCGCAGCTTCGTCAGTAGCTGTTCTGGAGCAGCATCGTGGGCTTCTTCTGGCGCGGGGGAACTCACTTGCTCGCGGCGAAGCGACAGTATCGTGCCTTCAGAATCTTCTGCGGCAACGGGGTAGCGTGCATCGCTGAGCGCCCACAACAGTTGTTCAACGCCGAAACGGGAGACGAGCTGGGCACCATCGCGTTTCAACCCGAACGGACCGAAGTTGGGGTCGAGGGCAATCGACTGCAGCATTACAGAATCGGGTGAAGAAACGTAGCTTCCGCTCGTGCCATGCACGCCGACTCGCACCAGACCGTGGCGCGCGGCCGCTTCGCTGAGCAAGTACTCAACAGGCTGTGGAACACCGGTCAGCGAAATCTCGGCCAAGAAACTGCGCATGCCCTCAAGGGTTTCACCGAGAGTCATAGCGTGATGCAGGCTCGACCGTGAAATGCGATACGTGGATGCCAGGGCGCGGGTCTCTACGTCAGCAATCACGCGCAGTCGGGCATCCAATTGTGGTGCCAACGGACCAGGCGAAATAACGGTCAGGTCGGGCTGAACATAGACCTGATGCACTTCGCGCGGAAAAAGTTCAGCCATGACAGCGGCCGCTTCGGCCGGCGTTCGAGTGAGGAGGGCGATACCTGCGCTGCTGGGCAGCTGTTCGGCTGTCACCCCCAGTAGGCGAGCATCTCGGGCATAGCGCCGGAATCGTTCCAGCATGGCGTCGACACCGGCGGGGAACAGCCAGCGCACATACTCTTCGACGCCGCTGCCCCAGAAACTCTGCACGCGGTCAGCGAGAATCGTGCGGATGTTGTCGGGCACGCCCTGATGCCAGGCCTCGGCGAGGTGCACCCAGCGTTCAGCCGCGCCGAGCGACATCCACTGAGCGGCGTCAGGCGTGGGCATCCACTGAGCCTTCGTCGTGGCGATGAGGCCGGCGCGCTCCGCAATATCAACGAGACCGGCGATCTTGTCGAGCGGAACGGACATGGCTACCGCCAACCGCTTGGAGTCGGGCAACGAAACTCCGCCACGGGCCAAGTCGCGCACGGGGCTGGAACGGAGCTGAGTGATGAGCTCAGTCACTTCATTCGTTGTCGAGAACGCATTCTCGGCAGCGATACTGTCGGTGCTCTCGCGCTGGGACGGTTCAACTGAGGTGAGAGTCGAGGGGGCGGGAGTGTCGAGAAGCTCGCCCGTCGTCGGCAGATCGTCGAACGGCCACCCTGCAAGGTGGTCGGTCACACCGTCGGGAGCGCTGTAACGCCCGCCACGGTGAATCAGAAGCGCAAGGGCAACGAGACGGTCAAGTCGTCGTTGAACGGCGATCTCATCCGTGCCGAAGTGTGCGAGGTTAGCCGCAACCTCGTTCGCAGTGAGCGAGGCCGTGTCCGCCACTACGGCAAGAGTGGCCAAGGTGGGACGGTCGAGCGTGCGCAACACGCGTTCAATCGAAGTGGTTTGCTGCAGGGCATCCGCGAGATCAAAAAAATCGCTGACAGAGTTGGCGCGCACCACACGTGAACGCAACAACTCAAGAAGGTGACTGTCGTCTAATGCGCGTAATTGCGCAGCGAGCAGCAGAGCAGCATCGCTAATTGTGGCCATTCCTGTACTCACGTTGGCGGCGGCGCCCATTCAGCACCACAAGAGTGATGATGAACACCACTCCCAAAGGCAAGGCAATTTGAGGCATAGTTATCACAGCGGGCCATACACCGTTATCGAATTCGGTTTGGCCCAGTGCAGTAGCTACGACTACGGCAATGAAGCTAAGCACGGCGAGTGCGATCGAGAAGGCGACGAGGTAGGCGAGCACACGCTCGATACGAAGGTCGCGTTCAGTTGAGTGATTTGTCACAGAGACAAGGATACGCGCCCGTTTACGTTCTAAGCTTGAGTCACGATTACAAAGGAGCATGCCCATGCCTACCGGCAAGGTTAAGTTTTACGACGACGAGAAGGGTTTTGGCTTCATCATGAGCGATGAAGGCCAAGAGGTCTTCTTGCACGCCTCAGCGCTGCCTGCGGGCACGACAGGGGTCAAGGCGGGTACTCGCCTTGAGTTTGGTATCGCTGACGGTAAGAAGGGCGCACAGGCCCTCTCTGTTCGAGTCATGGATGCTCCTGCAAGCATGGCCAAGATCAACCGCAAGCCTGCCGATGACATGGCCGTGATCATTGAAGATCTCGTCAAGCTCATGGACGGCATCGGCTCTGGACTCAAGCGGGGGCGTTACCCTGACAAGGCGCACGGCGCCAAAATTGCTTCAATGCTGCGAAAGGTCGCTGACGAACTCGATGCCTAATAGCCAGTACGAAAAGCTTGCTCGGGGAGCACTTCTCGAGATCACCACCGACGCGGCGATTGGCGCGCTCGTTGGTGAGCAGGTCGAGGGTGATGGCATCGTTTCGGTGCTTTTCGCATCGGCTCTGCCGGGCTACCCGGGCTGGAACTGGACGGTAAGTGTTGCCCACGTCGAGGGCGAAGAGCCCACGATTCTTGAAGCCGAGCTCATGCCGGCCGAAGGCGCGCTGCTCTCACCCGACTGGGTGCCGTGGTCAGAACGACTCGCTGAATATAAAGCTGCCCAAGCGGCCGCTGAAGCTGCGGATGCCGAAAACGCCACCGCTGATGAAGCTGCCGATGATGACGACGACCTCGAAGACGATGAGGACGACGACGACGAAGACGACGACGCGTTCGGCTCCGCCGTTCTGCATGGCGGAGATCTCGACGGTGTAGATATCGACGCATCAGACGACGAGTCGGATGATGACGAAGATGACGACGACATCGACGACGACGACATCGACGAGGACGAAGACGACGACGACGATGATGACGACCTTGACGGCGACTCCGACGACGATGAGCCAGACGACGACTACGACACCGGCGCCTTCCGCGGTGGCGACCACGAAGGTGTGAGCGTCGACGACCTCGACGAGTCAGACGAAGACGACTAGCGAGACTGCTTTCGGCGTCTGACCTGCGTGTAGATCAGCCCGATGAGGCCGAGCACAAGGCCGGCAACAGCAGTCCAGAGCCACCACAGGTTGCCTGCTGCATTGAGCGGCTCGATAAAGAGCAACAACATGGCGAGGCCGACTATCCATAAGACCATGCCGACAAGCATGGCTTTGCGGTCGTCGGTCTTCACCGGCTCAGGGTCGGGCCGGCGCTCCGAGTCTTTCAGCCAGATACGCACGGTTTCAGGCTAGTGGGTATTGGCGACTACGTAGTCGATCGATGAGACCAACTTGCGTACGTCATCCGGTTCAATAGCGACGAATGTTGCAACACGAAGCTGGTTACGGCCGAGCTTGCGGTACGGGTCAGTGTCGACAATGCCATTGGCGCGGAGGGTCTTTGCGATTGCTGCGGCGTCGATGGCGTCATCAAAATCAACCGTGACGACAACCTGCGAGCGGTGATCCGGGTTGGTGACGAATGGAGTTGCGATGTCGCTTGCGGCAGCCCAGTCGTAGAGAACTGACGACGATTCGCGCGTGCGGGCATCCGCCCACTCGAGCCCACCGTTGCTGTTGATCCAGCCGATCTGACTTTCGAGCAGCAGTAGCGTGCTTAGTGCGGGAGTGTTGAGGGTCTGGTTGAGGCGCGAGTTGTCGATCGCATTTTTGAGCGAGAGGAACTCGGGGATGTAGCGGCCCGAAGCAGCGATGCGCTCTACACGCTCGATGGCCGCGGGCGAGAAGAGGGCGAACCACAATCCACCATCCGAGGCAAAGTTCTTTTGTGGGGCGAAGTAGTACACGTCGGCCTGGGCGGCATCGAACTGGATGCCGCCGGCTGCGCTCGTGGCGTCAACAACCGTCAGTACGTTCGTGTCGTTGAAGCGGCGAACCGGAGCCATGACGCCCGTGGAGGTCTCATTGTGCGGGTACGCGAAGACGTCGGCGCCGCTGATGTTGTCGAGTTCGGCGAACGACCCGCCCGGGGCGGAAACGACATGGGGCGATTCAAGGTGGGGTGCCGCGGCAGCTTTCGCGAACTTGGAACCGAACTCTCCAAAGGAAAGGTGGGCGCTGCGTCGCTCGATGAGGGCGAAGGCTGCGGCATCCCAAAACGCGGTTGAGCCGCCATTGCCCATAATGACTTCGTAGCCCTCAGGGGCCTGAAAAAGCTCTCCGAGACCAGTGCGCACGCGGCCTACAAGGTCGCGAACCGGTGCTTGGCGGTGTGAGGTGCCAAGGATGGTGCGCGACGCAGACGCGAGGTGGTCGATCTGTTCTTGGCGCACTTTGGAAGGGCCGCATCCGAATCGTCCGTCGGCGGGAAGGAGGTCGCTGGGAATCGTCAGGCTTGCCATACGTCCGATTCTATTGGCCAGTTCGGGCTAGTCTTGTTTCATGACCGATCTCGTTGACACCACCGAGATGTACCTGCGCACGATTCTTGACCTCGAAGAAGAGAACATCGTGCCCCTGCGGGCTCGCATCTCCGAACGTCTCGGCCACTCTGGGCCGACCGTTTCACAAACTATCGGCCGCATGGAACGTGACGGCTTAGTCGTCGTTGAAGGCGACCGCCACCTCGAATTTACTGAAGAGGGTCGCCGCCGCGCCACGCAAGTGATGCGTAAGCACCGCCTTGCTGAGCGACTGCTTGCCGACGTTATTGGCCTCGATTGGGCGCTCGTTCATGACGAAGCGTGCCGGTGGGAGCACGTCATGAGCGAACAGGTTGAGCGCAAGCTTATTGAGATGCTTGATCACCCCACCGAGTCGCCGTACGGCAACCCCATCCCCGGGCTCGAAGAACTAGGGGGCGTTGCTGCTCCTTCGTTTAGTGCTGGAATGATCAACATTGTTGACCTTGTGGCAGAGAAGAGTGCCCCAGTCGTCGGTCTTATCCGCCGACTCGGCGAGCCCGTGCAATTTGAGCCTGAACTACTTCAGCAGCTCTTTAGTGCCGGCGTGATGCCAGGCAAGTCCGCTACTTTCGCGGCGGCCGACTCTTATGTTGCCGTCACCGTTGAGGGATTCGGCGAGGGACTTGAACTGCCGAACGAGGTAGCCGTGCACATTTTCGTTGAGAAGCCCACCGCATAGTTTCTGCATTCTGTGTTTACCGAGACGTAACCGTCTCGTCATTCGATTGGGCGCGCCCGCGCGCTGACTGTCCGCAAAATTGGGTTAGCCTGTAGCCCTTGGAGTTCACGAATGAACCGGAGAATCGCATGTTAGGTAGGTGCAGCATCCAAACCGTGGATGCGCGTGCCCACTTCTACATACGACACAGCAGTACTGTGCGCGGCAGTTTTAGCGCGCTGAATCACTAGGCATCGTCTTACGACGGTGCCTTTTTGTTTTCTGCCTCCCATTCGCTGAGCCTCAAGAAAGTCGATTGCCTGCAAGCCGTGCAGGCGCTTTCGAGAGGATGACAATGCGCACACTGGTACTGAACGCCGGCTATGAGCCGCTCGCGGTCGTGTCCTTTAAACGAGCGATTGTGCTCGTGATGAATCAGAAAGCGACGATTGTCGCGGCCGATTCAGAGCATCCGGTTTGGGGCTCGACCGGATCGTGGGATCGCCCCTCGGTCATCATTCTGCGGAATTATGTTCGCATTCCGTCGACGCGCAGATTGCCCGTTTCTCGTCGAGGTGTCTTGCGGCGCGATGGCAACCGCTGCGGCTATTGCGGCGGTGCCGCAAACACGATCGACCACGTGATACCTCGCTCGCGCGGGGGAGAAGATTCGTGGGAGAACTTGGTGGCGTGCTGCTTGAAGTGCAACAACATCAAGAGCAATCGCACTCCGGCAGAAATGAACTGGCGGCTGCTTATCAAGCCTCGACCGCCTCGCACAAGTGCATGGATTGTCAGGGGAATTGAAAGGTCACTCCCAGATTGGGAAGAATACTTGGCACCAGCCGCATAACTGTTATGCTGTTGTGATTATTCCCGTGGTTCGAGCTTTGCCCTAGCTTTGCTTCGCACTTTTCTCATCTCTTTAAGGTTCCCGATTGTCTCGTCTGTCCTCTGGTAGCACCGATAGTTTTGGTGTGCCCACAAGCCAGGACGCAGACTCGGCTCCCGTGTACATGTCCCGGCGAGAAGCACGTGCAGCTCGCGATGCTGCAACTGCAGGCAAGCCTCCAGTTGTGACTCCTGATTCAGCGGCGGTTGAGAGAGATGCTGTTTCCCCGCCAGCCCTCGCGACTTCGCAGATTTCTGTTCCACAGATTCCCACTGCTCCAGCGGCCGTTGTCCGTGAGGTTTCTCCCGTTGGTTACGTATCAGCGAACAACACTTCTCCTCGGGGCCACGCTCCGGTCAAAGCCAAGCGCATTCGAAAGAATCCTCTTCGGGCGCTAGCCTCGATGGCCGTAATCGGGGGCCTTTTCGCCGTAGCAGGGCTTCCGGCGTATAGCGCAACGGGCTTGGTTTCTGACGAGGGCGTCATGGTGTCAGACGCATCCGTTTCAGATGCTGCTCCCGCAACTGTGCAGTCGGTAACCGTGAGCGCAGAGCTCGATCTGCCTGAGCTCAAGCGGGATCAGTTCTCGGCGACGTCCCCTGAAGACTTGGAACAGATTCGCCAGCAGGCGGCCGTCGCTTCGGCGAATGCACTTTATGCCTCGTCCGGTGCTCGGGCGCTCGGAGATGACTACCCGTGGCCGACCGCGGGTGACACTTTGTCTCCCCTCAACTACTACTACCGCCAGTGCACCGACTTTGTTGCCTGGCGCCTGAACCGCGATGTTGGTTCATTCGCGGCTCCGTTCCGCTGGGCCTGGGCTGACCTCACCCCCAACGGCGGCGACGCCTACCAATGGAAGTCGGCGTGGGAGGCGCACGGCTGGACCGTGAGTCCCACTCCGGTTGTCGGATCGGTCGCGTGGTTCGGTTGGGACAACCACGTGTCGTACGTCAAGCAAGTTAACGATGACGGCTCGGTTTTGCTCGAAGAGTACAACTACGTGTATCGCTCGTACGGCCAGCGCACACTGCAGCCAAGCGAAGTCGAGGCGTTCCTCTACCCGCCAGGGCAGTAGCCTTCGAGGCGCCGACGTTTTTCTGTCGTCGAGCCGAGGAATTCGAACGACTCGTTCGCGGCATCAGGAGCATGGCGGTGCGGGCGGGAAAACCGGATGCTTTCCATGTGACCCTCACGCGGGCCTGGTTCGATCTCATCGTGCTCGTCGACGATCTGGATGCAGCACGGGAGTTGCTCGATAAATCGCTCATCAGACGCTTCTACTCGGCTGAGCGCATAGCTGCCGGACGTACGCTCGGGCTGAGCGATCTCGGTGCGGGACTCGGCTACACTCGAAACGCCAGCCTCTGTAGCTCAACGGAAGAGCAACTCCGTCCTAAGGAGCAGGTTGGGGGTTCGAATCCCTCCAGGGGCACCTTGTAAAATGCTGATCAGGGCTGTTATTTACCCATAAACTCGCGGATTATGAATCGTGTTTGCCCACAATTGAGCAGGATCGGCCCGATTCTCGGCGGTTTTGCCCATGATTTACCCACATTCCACGAGCGCTTCGGTGATCTTGCGATGCTGGCGAAGACCCATAGCCTGTCCTCGGTTCTGTCTGTCGCAGATTTCGCGATCGTCCCAACAGGGCCGGAAGCCTGGTGCACCCCACCCATGATGAGGACCGTGCGAACCTTCATCGAGCCAGCTTCGACGCCGTTCCGTGTCTTGCTCAGCAAGATCGACATGAGAGTGCCAGGCAGCTAGAAGACGCCGAGTGCCTCGTGGACGAACTCGGGCTGCCTCGGTTCGGACGTGCAATTCGCCGCTACAAGATCCACGCTGACGCACCGACCGAAGGCAAAGTAGTCAACCAATACCCCGAGTTCGCGCAGACCGCGAAGTCTATCGACGACTACCGTGCTGCGGCACTCGAACTGATGTTGATTTGGGCCAACGCTGCCACTGCGAGTAGCTAATAAATCACCTCGCTCAAAGTGTCACCTATCCGTGCAGCAAGCCCCTTTGGGTGAGTCTTCGCTTGATTCTTTCACTAGCCGTTTCCGACTTGAAGAACGAGAGCAGTGTCCTGGTTTCTGAACCTTCTTGAAACTGTTATCGGCTTCTCTCGTTGCTTTCGAGCGGCTGACCCAAGATTGGGTCCAAGTTCCTTAGTACGCTTGCAGTGAAGATAGGAGCTGCGATGGCGAACAAACCGCTAGAAATTGGCGAGTGGCACGCGGGCATCCTTTTTAGTGGTGGCGAAGGCGCTTATGCTCTCGCTGCCGTTCTCTCCTTCGAGAGCAGTCGCGGAGTCCGCCTTGAGATTCCGCATATCGGTCATGGGGCTGATGCTCAGTTCACTGTGGTGCGCGGATGGTTCAGATCGCATACGCCACCAAAGTCTCTTGTCTTCAGTTCAGGCTCACACCGTCTTGCGCTCTTTGGCCTCAGGTGGGGTGGTTACAGCGAGTACGGAAACGTCACCTCAGGGGTCTTGTTTGCGGAGGATGCTGTCGCGGGGACTCGTGTAGGGGATGCGACCGATGACCTCACTCTCACGGAGCTGCAATCACAAATGGATGCTCTCTACGAGTGGACTGCTTTCCGTGCCGCGAACTATGAAACCGTCACTGATGCGGAGGGTTTCGTTCGTCGGATCGAGGCGAGCGTTGAAACTGTTGATGAGCTGTCGTGGAAGCAGGGTGATGCCACGCTGTCCCTCACTACGCGGTGGAGCACTGATAACAGTCGGCCTGGCCTGCACGTTGATGAATGGACTGTTCTTCGTAGCGTCTTCGATGAACCTCGCGGTGTTGAAGACCATATGAAGGAGCACGTCAAAGTTCGGCTGCTTCTGTCGATTCTGTATGGGGCTGAAGTGTCGTTCCGTCGTCACGATGTGGTTGATGAACGCTTCCACCCGCGAACTTTGGGCGGGGAGATTTATTCTAGGTCAGGTCAGCAGCTGTTCACAGCTCGAACCTTCCGAGAGGCCTCACGACCACCCATGACCGAGGAGACACTGAGGAAGGGTGTTGCTGCGTTGCCTCAGATAGGCAAAGTGGGGTTGGAGCTGTGGGGTGCGAAGTTCGATCAATGGAAGAGGTTCATTCACCCTGCTGCGGGCATCCTCAGTCGAGAGCGGGCGTTCTTGGAGGATCGAGTTGTGAGCCTCTCCATGAGCCTTGAAGCAGCAGGTCAGCTCCTCGGTAAAGCTGACGGTGAGGAAGCTACCTATAGGGGAGGTCGCAAGCCTGAGACGATGGCAACTTATGTGTTCCGTTGCGTTGCGTCCCTCGACGTTGATTGGGCGCGAGCTGCTGACTCGCAGGTTGGGATTGCTCGTGCCGTGGCGGACAACTATCGAAAAATTAAGCACTTCGATACAGGGGATGACTTCCCGAACGGGGATGAGACTTTCCTTGTCAGTCAGGTCGCGGCTGTGGTTGTTCGCCTGTTGACAGCCAACCTTGTTGTTCCTGATGGTTCTCTTGCCCAGAATTGGCAGACCATCGTGGAGGATGCCTTCGGTTGGTTTGAGACGCACGCTCTTCGAATCAACGACGATGGCATCTTCGCCATGGTCGAGTAGGGCCATTTCCGTCGATAGCTTTCACCTGCCATAGTCGTGAGCATGGTTACTCTCAGCAACGAATCAATCCTCAGGGGCTTGAGCTACCTCAAGATGCTCAACGAGAGTAACGTCTACCCTGCCATCGGACACATCAACGCATTCGTGAATACGCCTTTGCCTTCCACCGAGATAGAGCGCCATCTCAGCCTTGCCCTTGCGGGATATAACAATCGGAAAGTCGGTGAGTACTTGTTGCGCACGGGAATGGCTGAGGACGAGGAGCGCAACGAGGAGTTGAGCATCACGCCTGTTGGCCTAGCCTTCCTGAGGGGGCTTGAGAAGCTCGAAAGCAGCGGCACCCCGGGGGAATCGGTGCTTGAAGTAGTAGGGCGGCTAGAAGACCCAATTACCTACTCGAAACTACTAACGGAAATAGACAAGCAGGCCGATGCGCTTGTCATTGATCCCTACCTGCCTTCGGGGGACATGCTCACTCTTATCGAGCTTCCAAGCGTGAGGCGTGTTCTGACGAGGGACATCAGTATCAAGGGTCAAAAGCAGGAAGAGCGCAAACGACATCTCGCTATTGCCCTCGGAGCTAGACCTGATGTTGAACTGAGATTTTTGGACAAGGCGATCAAGGAACTTCATGATCGCTACGTCCTTCCCTCTCAGGGAGAGGGCCTCATGATCGGGACATCTCTCGGTGGTACTCAGCTCACCGTAGTGACTCATCTGAGCGCGGACTCCACTGATGTGTTGCGGCAGCACTACGAGAAGGTTTGGGAGCAGGCCACCCCACTCGCGCCGATTGCGCGACTCCACAGTGATCCCGATGCATCAGAGTTTCCCAAGGATGCGGAAGCTTCTGAGAATCGATGACTGAGGTAGCTGACAAGACGCTTTTGCTGTTCTCAACGTTCGCCCACATGCAGTGGCAGGTAGATGAACTCGCTACCCGCTGCACAGGTGTTGATGATGTGATTCGTGATGCTTTCGCGGTGACGGAAAGGTGGGATGCGGATCAGATTGTTCGATCCTTCGAGCGCCGTAACCAACAGTTTCTCCACGAGATGGAGTCGAAGTCTTGGTTCAACTTGGAGAGTTGGCATGCCCTCGTTGTCGCTTCGAAGTTGGATGACCGCACTCGACCTGCATTCTTCGAGTTCTACTCTGAGCGAGAGCTAGGAGCTGATGGCCTTCACGCTCAGTTCGTTGCCACCTATGCGCAGGTGAAACGACTCAGGGACTTCCTTGCTCACAACATGGCGATGAAGGCATTGCCCGATGAGGAGCGTCTAAGTGTGACGTGGTTCCATGACACCGATATGGGTCGTTGGATGGATCAGGATAGGACGCGACTGAATCTGACCTTCATGACCGAGGCCGTCGAAGTGGTGGAGTGGCTTCTTGATGTGGCTACGTGGACGTTTTGGAAGCTCGGCTGGAACGGCAACGCTGAGATTAAGGGATCGAAGGGCATGATCTTCTCTGATTCTTACGTTCCTTCAGCGGTACCGCCTCATGACCTCGGAGTCCCGATCACAGGGACTGAAGATCAGTAGTAGTCATCCGCCATGTCTTTGAGGGTTGGCCCTGCGGAGTAGAGGCCATCTACATAGTCTTCGACCACGGTGAGCATGGTGAACTGATCGTCCAAAAGGGCAGCGAGGTCGGGGAAGTCGGCAAGCTCTTGAACATTGGGGAGCTGACCTGAGTAGCGGAAGGCGGTTCCCGCCTTGTCCGCTTCATGCATCATGATGATGAGCTTCTCCACGTCCTTCGGGAACTCCTGAGGCACGACGAGTGCGGCGTAATGCTTCTTCGCTTCGTTTAGCAACTTGTAGAGGTTGTGGCCGAAGTCTTCCTTGAAGCGGTCTTTTTTGATGGCTGCTTCTAGTTCGGCAGTTTTGCCATCGACGTAGATCATCCGAGTCTTGATGAGCGCCTTGATTGTGTTCTTCAGCTCTAGCTCGAATGCCTGACGGTAGAGAGTGAGGAAGGGCAGCAGGAGAAAGTCGTCTTCAGGGTTACCTGTAAAGGTTTCAGCGAGACGTTTGGCCGAAAAATGGAAAGCCGCCGCATAGTCGCGGTCTGTTTGGAACGGGTATCGAACTACCAGACGGTCGTAGACCTTGTTTGGCACTGAGCTGAGGAGTCGAAGAGGTTTTGCTGCGGGCTTGGCGGTCATGCTCAATTCTCCCATCGTGAGCCAATTGCGGGGGAGGGGACATTGCGGAGCGGCGCAGCCAACGCTCTGCGCTCATCGTTTGCCCTTCATCTGCGTGGTCATGGGTTTGCCTGCTTCCTCGAAAAGCCTAAGTAGCTCCTCTGCATTCTCAACAGCTACGAGTAGGAAACCTGCGGTGAGTGTCATGCGTGAGGTGAGTCTGAAGGTCAGGCCGAGCGCATCTTCATGACCTGTGGGCACACGCTCCAGGAGGGCCGAAATCACATCGCCGTTAGCGTGAGTGGTTCCGCTGCATGCTTTCCACGTTTGTAGCCCCGTCATGACCATACGTTTGCCGTTCATGAATCGGTCGGCCTGAGCGACAACATCTGTGGTGGTGGGGGTCTTGCTGATGTCGTGGTTGCGGTAGTCGCTGAGTTGCTGTTGGAGGGTGACAAGCCTTGCTCTTACATCGTCTCGATTTGGAGGAGCCAAATCAACGGTTGCGAAGACCTTCTCCATGCCTTCGATGTCTTCGTTGTTCTCGTAACTCAGTCGAAGGGACAGCCATGCCTGTTTCTGCTTGGTGCCTGCGTTGAGCATCCATATTCCGTAGGACGTGGCCTCTACAGCGGATCGGATGAGGGCGTAGTGAGCGAGCATCGGTATCTCGTTGGTGGTGTCCACATATTTGATAAGCATGCGGATCGAGTCGAGGCTGACGTTCATGAAGTCACGGAGCTGATAGCTGAACGGCTTGTATGAGGTGAGCTGATCTACCTGTGAGAGCCAACTGCCTGATGCTGGGCGAGGGTGACTTTCCCATTTCGCTATTAGAGGGGTAGCCCGCTGTTTAGCTTCGCTGAGTATGAACTCACCGACCTTCCGTGCACTATCGCTTTCGCGGGTGTCCATTTGGAAGTTCGGATTTGTCATATCTCATCGTCCCATCGACGTGCAATGCAGTTGAGCCATTTTCGACCGAGGGGACATCGGCGCGTCGATCGGCTGCCGTTCGGATCGCTCGCGAGCCTGTGAGCGGATTGTAACTTTAGTCAGCGTCGCGGTATGGGGTGTCAGCGATACCTCGTTCTGCCAGCTTTTGCACCAAGTAGTCGAGCGGCTTGCGTACAGGAATTCGCAAGGACGAGCCGAAGACGCGGACAGCGTGAGGGCTGATCGCGTAATACGTCCGAATGAAAAATCTACCAGCGGTGTTACTGCGGAGGAATTCATCTCGGAAACGTCGCAGGACCCAAACCTCGGGGCAGTCGTAGCTACCGTATACCGCCGTCGCAACGTAACAACCTCCAGACTTCTTTCGTTTTGCAGCAAGTTCCGCCTCGAGGGAATTCTCAAAGTTAGACCGCTGTTCCGAAGTCCATCCGTTCACGATCTTGGCGCCCACGCTAGACCAGCCGCTTTCGTTGCCGATATCTGAAGTGTGGTCCTGTACAATTCGCCAGGCTTGCTCTGCTCCAGTTCGCCGGAATTCCGTAATGGCGTGCGCGCCGGCGGCGTCGTTGATCGAACGCCACAACGCGGAGTTAGGATCTCGGTTGAGCAATTCCGTGATCCACTCATTCAGCATCGTCGCGCCGAGGGCATCCTTCGGTACACCTTCTTTCACCAGAGCGGCCGCCTCGGAATCGAACTGGGACATCTGATTTCCGAGCCATTCCAGGCGCGAGTAGTCGGAGAGGATTCCGAGCACGTTTTCTCGGAGTTCTTGAAGGTCGTCCTGAGCCATCCTTGCTCACTTCTAGTCGGTGTGAGAAACAGCTTGCCACAACCGCGCGATCGGAGGTGTACCAATCTTCTTGAAGCCGCATCTCCGGGTAGTGCTTTTTCGGAGAGGTGCCGTGATGGGGATGGACGAGTAGTCCAACCTCAGCGACGGCACTAAGTAAAAGCGCGAGATTGACCTAGGGAGACCTTCGAACTGCGCGGTTAAACCAGACCCAACAATCGAGCCTAGGGAGAGAGGCCCGCTCCGGGGACTCAGAAACTCAGAGTCGTGGGCGATGTTCCTGTGAGCGCGCGCCGCGGAGTTTTAGTTCACCGACCCATGTTTTCTTTGTCACGGCGATTAGTTTCTGGTCAATTTTCGATAGTGGGATTACGCTGCGGATCAAATCGAATGCCTCACCAATCATGGGCGGCAGTTGCTCGATGCTTACGGTCGACGCCCGCTGGAGGATCTCTGCCGCGACGGTGGGGTCGACATCCTCGAGTTTCAACAGGGCAAGGATCTCGCGCGCATCTTTTTGGCCCTTCTCTGAGAAGTGCCGGTCAAGCAACGCTGCCATCTTGGTCGCGATGTGCGCTTCGAGACGCAGCAGAGTCCATTTCTCGAACGAGAGCTCGTCGGGGTAATCGGCAAGCACTTCCACCTTGAGCCGCAGCTTGCCGCCTAGTTGGGACTCGTAGGGCAGGTAGATATCAAGGTGCACGTTGTCGATCGTGGCTCGAAGCTTTCGCCCTTGGTGATTGTTGCTGGGCGAGAGGTCGGTCATTAGTTGCTCGAGCTTGTGGCGGCTTTCTTGCGAGGTGATGAGGTCAATGTCGAGACTGATCTCGCCGCCGACGCGTATGAACGTTGCCCACCCGCCGATGAGGATGGAAGGTTCGAGGTCGTGACCGAGCCGGTCGACGAGAGCGCGTATAACTCCGTTGTTGTCTTCGTAGAGGCTAGGCACGGGTGCGTTGCTCCCAATCGGCGTCGGTGAACAGTTTCGTTTTCAGCGCGCGCGTGAACTCCGCGGCCTGCCAACCAGGGCTCGCCCACAGGTCTGCGTAGGTCTGCGCGAGGCTGGCATATCCGGATCGCCAAGTACGTGCCGCGACGGGATCCTGGCTGACTATCATGACGTCGTCTCCCGCGGGGAAACCCGCTTGAGAGACGTGCCGGCTTGTGTAGACGATCCGCCGGCCGAGATCCGCGACCGTGTTGCGGCCACCGAGGTAGTGCACGGCGGCGGTGCTACCGCTCAGCGCGTAATCGACCGCGATGTCGTCGAGAAATTCTTGGGCTGCGGGGAGCGTCGTTGACACCATGGCGTCTGCGCGCAGGTTGCGGTGGGCGGCGAAGGCATCCAGTAGCTTTTCCGGCGAGACGACGGTGTAACCGCGACGCGGATTTGCACGCACAGCACCGATGTCGACCAGTCGCCCCAGCGCTTGATGAGTAGTGGATGGTGCAACCGACGCAGCATCGGCAATGTCGCCGATGCTGTTCCAGTCTCGCTGACCATCCAGCGCGGCATCCGCCAAGGTGCGCCAAACTATCTCCACGTTCTTCATTGCCCCATCATCGCAGCTTTTATATAAACATGGAAGACTTTATCCACATTTATATGGATGACTTACGCGCGCCTTGCCCACACTTTGCCCACAACTGTGGGCAAACGACAGGGACCCTCGATGGCTATGCTCACCCTAAAACGCTGAATTCCCGGGTTTTCTGGACATTCGCCTTATTCGCAGAGGGATGTGGCGGGGGTTCGAATCCCTCCAGGGGCACCGCGCTTTTGGCTTCTCGTCAGGTATTCGTTCAGTGCTCAGGTCAAGTGAAATCCGTCTCTGCCCACGTTCAGAATGTTCTGGGGGCAAACTTCAGCCAGATTTGATGGCTTTCATTGCGCTTGGCTCGTCGTCTCAGGACGCCGAAATCGAGCGCTTCGAAGCTCTCCAAGCATCACAAGCAACTGACCATTCTGCTCTCTGAGTCCCTAGCGCGAACACATCAGCTTTGTCTTTCAGGTGACACGCTGCTCTAGCGACACCTCGCCGCTGTGTCGGACCGTTAGTCAAGGGGCCGCAGCGCGCGGACGGTAGGCTCAAACCTGACTGAGAATGTCGACGCAAGGGAGAGCCAATGGCCGAGCGCAAGTCAGTGAGAAAACCGATCGCAGATCAGATGTACGACGTGTTGCTACATCAGTTCATGTCGGGGGAGCGCGGAGCGGGCGAGAGCCTGAACATCGGCGCACTCTCTCGTGAGCTCGATGTCAGCCAGACGCCGCTGCGTGAGGCGCTCGCGCGCTTGGAGTACACGGGCCTTGTTCAGCGGGAAGCGCTTCGCGGGTACCGTGTCGCACCAATGATGACGCGCGCCGAAGTCGAACAGCTGAAGGAAGCGCGCCTTGTGTTGGAGCCCCGTCTCGCCTATTGCGCCGCGTTGCGAACTACTCCTGAGTTCCTCGCCGCGTTGCGTGAGAGCCTGAAGGAGTTCGAGCAGTCGGCGGATGCGGCTGATATGGAGACCGAAGGTTTTGATATGTACTGGCGCTCGGACAACGATTTTCACACGCTTATTGCGGAACAGTCGGGTAATCAGTTCTTGGCCCTCGCGTATGCCGCGCTCAGCGGACAAATTCAGCGCTTCCGTCTCTTTTCTAAGTTTGGTCGCACGGGGGCACGTCAGGCAGCGCCGGAGCACGGTGCGATCTTTGATGCGATCGTGGCGGGTGATGCGGATAGTGCGGCAGAAGCGATGCGCTTGCACGTTCTCGGTGCTACGGAGCGACTTCTGGGGAGCTAAGTCGACGGCAGCGCTCATGGACAAACCGATGAGTATCCAATACTATAGTCAATAGTATTGGAGGGAGATGCGATGAAGCAGATGCAACAGACCGCGGCGCGGTATACCGCGCACCCGCTCGTTGAAGGCTTTCCCGGCAAGACCAGCTCGCACGGCGCCTTTGGCTGGAGCAGCCTCTGGCTCTTGGACGATGGGACACACCGCGTCCTGATCGATGCGGGGCAGCCCGCCTACATTCCCCTGATCCACGAGTCGCTCGAACGTCTGGGCCTGACCGCGGCAGATATTACGGACGTACTGCTGACCCACATGCACTGGGATCACGTTGCGAATTTTACGATGTTCCAGAACGCCGTCACTTGGGTGGGCGAGCAGGAACTAGCGTGGGCGGCAGAGCAGCCGGCAGGAACGAAGTTCATCCCTGACCTGCACGTGCAAGAGCTCATGCGCCGCACCGAGCGCGTCGAACGGATGCGGCCGGGGCAAGAGGTGCTGCCAGGAATCCACGCGATCGCCGCGCCCGGTCACACTCCTCATCATCTGGCATTCTTCACTGAGCGCGCTGAGCAGTCCTACATTTTTGCGGGTGACTCAGTGAAAAACACTCATGAGCTGGCCACCGCGCACGTTGATTCCACCATGGACGAAGACGCGAGCGTTCGCACGATCGATCGCTTGCGTTCGCTTCTAACCGACACGAGCGGGACTTTGCTGCCGGGTCATGATGTCGGCCTCAGCATTGTCGATGGCGAGGTGCAACGCCTGCGAGAACAGCGCGCCCAGATCAGTTTCTTTGCCGATGCACTGAGCCCCGAGGCGGATCGCAGCATCGGCTGCGCCGATGCCGGATGAAAGGACAATCATGACTTCCGTCCTCTATACAGGAGGCGCTGGCCGCATGGGCCGCGTGATTCGAGAAGGACTCGCGGGGAACTATGAACGCGTGGTCCTCTACGTGCGAAGCGAACCGGTCGAACACCTCTTCGCACACGAAGAGGTCGTCGTTGGTGACCTCAGCGATCTGGAAGCCCTGACCGCGGCTGCCCAAGGCATCGACGTGATCGTGCACCTTGGAGCTGTCGCGGACGAAGCGTCATTCGAACGCATCCGCGAAGCCAACATTGACGGCACATACAACGTCTACGAGGCAGCGCGCCGCGCGGGAGTGCGCCGTATCGTGTTTGCCAGTTCTAACCACATCATCGGGTTTCACCCCGCTTCCGAACGTCTCGACGAGAGCGCTTCGATTCGCCCAGACTCCTACTACGGCGTTTCGAAAGCGTTTGGCGAGGCACTGGCGAGTCTGTACTACGACAAGTGGGGAGTGGAATCGGTGTTATTGCGCATCGGAACGTTCCGTCCCGAGCCTGAAGATGTGCGCCAACTTGCGCTGTGGTTGAGCTGGCGAGACGGCATTGAACTGACTCGCTGCGCGATCGAAAACGGTCCTGTGGGCTGCCAGGTTGTTTATGGTGTTTCGGCAAACGACGATGCCTGGTGGGATGCTCAGGCCGGTTGGGCGGCGATCGGATTCACCCCGCAAGACAATGCGGCGGAGCACGCGCAGGACGTCGACTTTGACGTTCCTGCCCCCCAGTATCACGGCGGTGCGTTCACCGCCTCCGAGTACCAAGGAGGAATCTGGTGAGCGAAAACACCACGTCTCACGATGTCATAATCACTACCGCGTTCCTCAAACCGGGCGACGAGGTAGACACATTGCTGCGTGGTGCCGGACTGACGACGCGCCACGAGCCGAACCTTGCTGCCTATTCTGAGGTAGACCGCCGTGCGATCTTGGCCTCTACGCGCGCCATCATCGCGGGAACTCAGCCACTGACAGCGAACGATCTTGCCAGCGCTCCGAATCTGCAGATCGTCGTACGAACGGGTGTCGGGTACGACAGCGTTGACGTCGAAGCAGCAACGATTCAAGGTGTTCCAGTCTGTGTCACGGCGGGCGCTAATCGTCAGGCCGTTGCCGAACACGTTTTCGCCCTCATGCTGGGTGTTGCCCGTCGTGTTCCCGAGAACGTCACCAACCTGCGAGCAGGGACCTGGCAGCAGCTCACGGGCCGCGAGCTCCGTGGCGCGACGTTGGGAGTGTTGGGTCTCGGATCCATCGGCAAGGCCGTGGCCACGATTGCCGCAGGTTTCGGCATGAAGGTCATCGCCTACGACCCGTACTTCGACGAAGAATTCGCTTCAGCACACAATATTGCCCGCGCGGAGCTTGACGACGTTCTATCGCAGGCCGATTTCGTGACGCTGCATCTGTTTCTCGATGACTCGACACGAAACCTCATCAATGCGGAGCGCTTGCGTTCTATGAAGAACGATGCGGTTCTGGTTAACACGGCTCGTGGCGGCATTGTTGATGAAGCGGCCGTTGTCGACGCTGTTCGCGCCGGTGTGATTGGCGGCGCAGCTCTGGACGTTTTCGAGCAGGAACCCTTGCCTGCAGACAGTGCGCTTCTGCACACGCCTGGAATCCTCGCCACCACTCATGTCGCGGGTGCAACTCGTGAAGCTCGTGGCGAGTCTGGTCGCATGGCGGCAGCCAACGTGATCAGCGTTCTCGCTGGGGGCGACGCACAATTCGTCGTGAATCCGGCATACCGAGAAGACGTCGCATGATCATCCAGACATCGGGTGGGCAGCTCCGGCTGGCAGCCAACCTCAAATGGATGTACACCGAGTTGCCCTTCGAAGCACGTTTTGACGCGGCTGCGGCCGCAGGTTTCACGGGGGTCGAATTTGCATCCCCCTACGAATTCCCTGCTGAGCGTGTGCGAGAGTTGCTTGATAACGCGGGCCTTACGCAGGTGCTGATTAACACCCCCGGTGGTCCCGCGGGTTCCGCTACTGCTATGGGAACAGCGTTTGTGCCATCCGCTCAGACCGCTTTCCGTGAGGGTGTCGAGCGCGCACTCCACTATGCAGGGGTCCTCGGCAGCCCTATCGTTCACGTGATGGCTGGCCTTCGGCCCCCGGATGCGGACCCGCAGCTCGCCTTTGCGACATATGTCACCAACATTGGCTGGGCTGCAGCGCAGGCTCGCGCGGCTGGCGTTCACATCGTGCTCGAAGCGATCAACAAGCGCGAGCAGCCAACCTATGGCTTGGCTTCGATGGAGACGGCGGCTGCGGTAGCTGAAGCCGTTGACTCCGGCACGGTGGGTGTGCTGTTCGACGTCTACCACGCACAGGCGGACCGCGGCAACGTTATTGAGCGGTTCGAGCGGCTTGCCCCGCTGGTCAAGCACGTGCAGATTGCGGATAATCCCGGCCGAGGCGAGCCCGGAACGGGGGAGATTGCGTACGAGCAGGTGCTTGCACGGATTGCCGCCAGCGGCTATTCCGGATGGATTGGTTGTGAGTATGGTCCCGTCGGCGACACTGACGAAGGACTCGATTGGATCGAAAGGATTACCCGGTGAACGCCGTGAAAATTGCCCTGATTAGTGCGACACCGCTGGCCATTGCTCCGGCAGCAGCTGCGGTGAGCGCAGCAATTCCGAATAGCACGGTGTGGAATCTTCTTGACGACCGTCTGCTTTCCGATCTGAAGCTACAGGGGGAGATCAACGCACCACTCGCTGCTCGCATGGACGTTCTGATCGAGTCCGCCCTCGCGGGCGGTGCGGACGGGATCTTGCTGACGTGCTCCCAATACGGCGTGCGCGCCGACTACCGTGACCGCGCGACCGACGGCGTTGCCGTGTTTTCCGCCGACGGACCGCTTTTCGAAGACACTGTAGCGCTCTCACCCGCGAGCGTTCTCCTCTTAGCGTCTCTGGAGTCAGCGGCCGAAGACAGCACAGCGCGCCTTAGTGCTGCCTTTACGGCTGCAGGCGCAGCGCCATCCATCCACTCCATCGTGGTGCCCGCCGCGGCTAAACCTCTCGCCGTTGCGGAGCTAGCCGCCCACCTGGGCGGGGCTATTTCTGAGGTGAGCGAGCCCTACGACGTCGTCGTGCTCGCTCAATATTCACTCGCTCCTGCGGCCGAGGCGCTTCGTGACCAGATCACCGTGCCGGTCCTCGACGGTCCGAGTGCTGCCGCTTCGCGCTTGCGTGCTGTGATCGAGGGATCACTACGATGATTGGTGTCATCGCTGATGATGTGACGGGTGCAACTGATGTAGCTGCGGCCCTCAGCCGCGAGGGCCTGCGAACGCTGCTTACCCTTAGCGCAGAAACCCCCGTCACGGGAGATGCTGACGCGATCGTGACTGGCCTGAAGACCCGCTCGATCCCGGTGGCTGACGCCGTAGCGACGAGCCTGGCGGCGCTACGCACATTGCAGGATGCTGGCGCCACGCGCTTTTACTTCAAGTACTGCTCGACGTTCGATTCAACGGATGAGGGGAACATCGGGCCCGTCACAGAGGCGCTCGCTCAGGCTCTGGGCGTATCAACGGTCGTGACGACCCCTGCGGCCCCCATCCACGGGCGCACCGTGAATGACGGGAATCTGTACGTCTTTAATGTTCCGTTGCATGAGACCCACATGGCGCACCATCCGGTCACGCCGATGCGTGACTCAAACCTCGTGACGCTGCTCACGCCACAGGTGCAGGGCACTGTCGCGACGCTGCCGCTTTCTGCAGTGCACGGTGGCGCGGCTGTCGCACGCGCCTCGATCACCGCAGCCGAGAGCGCAGGTGTGGCACAGGTGATCGCAGATGCGGTTGACGCTACCGATCTCGACGCAATCGCCGAAGCTATAGACACCGCAGTGCTGACAGCCGGATCTGCCGGTCTCATCGGTGCAATTGCCAGGCGTCAGCTCGCATCCGGTCGCACAATTTCCGCACCGCCCGCCGGACGCACCGCGATCATCGCGGGAAGCTGTTCGCGACGCACTCTTGAGCAGATTGCCGCGTTTCAGGCATCCGGCGGATACTCGCACCACGTCGTTGCAGAACCAGGCCAGACCGCATCGGACCTGGCTGAAGCAGCCTTGACGTGGTGGGATGAACAGCCCGCAGAAAAGTCAGCGTTGATTTACTCGTCAAGTTCGGCCGAAGAACGCAATGACGAACTTCCAGCGGCCGGTGAGCTGTATGAACAAGTGGCAGGGATCGTCGCCCACGGACTGGCGCGCCGTGGTGTTCAACGCATGCTCGTCGCCGGCGGTGAGACCTCGGGTGCAGTGATCCGTGAACTAGGAACCACCGTTGCTGTTGTGGGGGAGGAGGCCGCCGTAGGCGCGCCTTGGATTCATGACGTGACCCATGGCGTGCACCTCGTGCTGAAGTCAGGGAACTTTGGCGACATCGACATGTTCAACTCTGTCGCAGGAAGTGCAAGCCATGACTGACCTACGTAAAACTGTCGAACGAGTCGCACACTCGATCCACAGGCGCGGGCTCACTCACGGTCGTACGGGCAATCTGGCGGTACGCGAAGGAGATCGCATTCTGGTGACGCCGACAGGTGTGAGCCTGGCCGATGTCTCAAGCACCGATCTGTCTGTGCTCGATGGTGAGGGCCGTCATCTCGAAGGTCCTCCACCGACAAAAGAGGCGTTTTTGCACGTTGCCGTGCTTCGGGCTCGACCGTCGGCGCACGCAATCGTGCATACGCACTCGGTGCACGCTGCTGCGCTATCCTGCCTGGCCGATCTTGACCACGATGACGCGTTGCCACCGCTCACCGCGTACTACGGCATGCGCGTCGCGCCACTGCAGGTCCTGCCGTACTTTGCGCCAGGTGATAAGGCTGCGACCCGTGCCGTCCAGCGAGCTGCCACGCGCTCGCACGCACTGTTGTTACGCAACCATGGGCCAGTCATTGCCGGCGTTGACCTCGACTCCGCGTTGGATGCGCTCGAAGAACTCGAACACACCGCGCAGATCTTCTTCCTCACGTCAGGAATGCGCACCGCACCCCTGACGACGCAACACCTCGCTGCCCTGCAGCCTCAGCCCCCTCAGGAGCCCAAAGCATGATCACGCTGTACAGCGGACTCGTCGTTCGACAGCCGCTCGTTGAAGAACTTATTCCAGCGTTTGAAGCCGCTACGGGTGATCGCATCGTGGCAACGTTTGAGCCGACCGCCGTGCTGCTCGACAAGATTGCAGGCGGCGAGCGTCCGGATCTGTTTTTGGGTGTTTCAGCCTCCGCGCATGATCTGGCAGCTCAGGGCATTCTCGAGGAGAAAACCATTTCAGACATCGCAGTCTCAGCCGTCGGGTTCGCGCGGCTGACTGATGCACCGGCGCCTTCTTCAGATACCGAAGAGGCGTTTCTTCAGTATCTTTGCGACTGTAGAGTCGCCTACACGCTCTCTGGCGCCAGCGGTATTCATTTCATGAAAGTGCTTCGCGAACGCAATCTGCTCGACACTATCGACGAGCGTGCCGTGCGCTTCCCCGCAGGACTGACCGCAGAAGCCGTGGTCGACGGTCGTGCAGACGTTGCCATCCAGCAGGTGTCGGAGTTGCGCTCCGTGAGAGGTGCGCACGTAGTGGCTCCGATTCCGCACGCGCTGCAGTCATACGGTCGCTTCGCGATCGGCGTTGGCGTGTCTGCACCTGAATCCGCCCTCGCATTCGCGGCGACGCTTACCGAAGCGCGCGCGCAAGCGGCATTCGCGAGCGTTGGACTCAGCGCACCGTAAAAGCTCACGCTCACAACCTGCTGCGCAGACGCAGCGGAAAGTTAGGAATCATGACGAAGAGAAAAGTGATTATCGACACCGACACGGGTGTAGATGACGCACTGGCAATCATGCTGCTTGCAGCGGAACCCGACGTGGAGATCCTTGCGGTGGTGAGCGTCTTCGGAAACTGCACGGGCGAACGCGCAGCAGACAATGCGCGATACGTGCTCGACACCTGCGGGCGCAGTGACGTTCCCGTCTACCGCGGAAGCGATGTTCCCGTGAAGCAAGAGCTGCGCCTGAACCCTGGCATTCACGGCGAAGACGGGTTCGGGAACACCGGTTTGCGCCCCGCGGTCTCCGTTGCGACCGAGCCCAGCGGCGTTGACGTAGTGCTCGAACTTGTGCGCCAACATCCCGGTGAGATCGACTATCTCGCTATTGGCCCGCAGACGAACCTTGCTCGCGCGTTAGAGAGTGAACCTGATCTGCTGACGAAGCTACGCAGCACCGTGATCGTTGGCACGCTGGGGCCCGCGCTTTACCGCGACACCGAACCGTGGGCTGATCGCCGCTTTAGAGTGTCGCGTGATCCCAACGTGACGTTTGATATCGACGCCGCTGAATCTGTCGCCGCTCACGAGGGCGATGTGACATGGTGCGGCCCCTATGTGACGCGCCAGGCGCTCGTGCCCGAGAACTTCTTCCTCGAGATCGCGGAGTCCACGGGCTACGCACCCGCCAACCTGATCACGAAGATCAGTGCGGACTACGCAGGATTTTACAGCCGCTCATACCCGCAGCCAGGGGACGAGCGCGTCATGGGTATCAACGACAGCATGGCCGTCGCTGCACTCCTGCGACCTGATCTGATCACGGCATCCGTGCAGCGCCCGTTACAGACGTTCCAAGATCCAGCGACGGGGGACCGCTACCTTGCCGGTGTACACCCCGTCGAAGATGAGACGCGACCCCTGCACCGCGTTGTGGTGGACATGAACTTTGACGGCGTTCTGCACATGATCGGTGAAGCCCTGCGCAAACCCCTTCCTTGGCGTTGAGGAGTAACGAGAAGGCCCCCAGAATTCAGCTTGAGTTCAGGGGGCCTTTTCGTTGCGTCTTCAATCGTCGTAGGAGCGAGCGCGTATCCACGGCATAGGCAGGAGCTCGATGGGTTCCGCCGCTGCGACGACACCGTCTCCCGCGTCGATGAGGACGCGTAGATCCTGACCAAACTTCGGAATCAGTTCACGGCACACCCCGCACGGATTGATGACGCGCGGAACATCGTCACCCCCGAGCCCGACAGAAACGATCGTGGTGATGGCTTCGTCGCCGCCAATTTTCGCGTTGGCGACCGCGCTGCTTTCTGCGCACACCTTGACGCGCGGGGTGGCGAGACTCACGCCGAGATATACGGCTCCCGAGATACCGCGTGCAGCGGCGGCAACCCGAACGGCGGCAGGATCGTGCACGCGCGACAGGAGCGCCGTGGCGGCCTCGATGAGTTCCGCGTCTGTAGCACGAAGGTCTTGAGTCATAGTCGTACCTTTCTAAACGTCCGGGAGAAACACAAAGCCTTCGACCGTGTCTAAAATCTACGGCCGAAGGCTCTTTCTGGTGGCTGCGCTCACGGCGTGCAGTCGTCCGTCGCTCTAGTTCTTGCTCCCGAAAGCGGTGACGGATTCGACGAGCGCGTCTGCAACAGCTGCCGCGTCAATGTCTAGCAACACATCAACATTGGGGACTCCGCCCCAGCGGTCAACCATCTGCACGACCGTCTGTCCGCGAGTGTGCTTACCTTCGAGTTCCACATCGACGCGCAGGTGCCGCATCTGGAACCAATCCGGGTTGATGGCGTATGCAACACACGGGACATCGTTCAGGTGCATGCCTTCGACCTTCCACTCGGGCATCTCAGTAGTGTCCTGGTGCCGGTCGGGGTAGCCGATCATTTCGCACAGGGCTCGGCCCATAGGCGAACCCGATGTCCACAGTGTCTCCACTCTTTCGGGGGTGACTGAGAATTTGCGGCATACGTCAAGACCGACCTGTGTGAGCTTGGCGCCAGACTGCACGACGATTTCGGCAGCTTCGGGGTCATTGAAGATGTTTGCGCTGGCAACAGGAGAGGCATTGCCCCACGTGATAGCGGCTCCACCCATGTAAATGATACGGCGCACGTTCTCAGCAAACTTCGGCTCTAACGAGATCGCGAGAGCGACGTTCGTGAGCGGTGCGAGCGCCATGATACTGATCTCGCCCGGGTTCGACATGACGAGCTCGATCATGTTCTGCACTGCCTCGGTCGGGCCATCGGTCCCGGGAGCTGGATCAGGGTACTCCCAGTACCCAACCCCGCTGGGGCGGTGAATGTGCTCGGCGAAGTTTGGCTCACCTACGAGAGGGCGGGGCGCGCCAGCCCAAATCGGCAGGTCGGAGCGACCCGACAGGTGCGTGATCTTACGTGCGTTAGCGGTTGCCTTCTGAACGTTCACGTTCCCGAAGACGGTAGTGAGCGCCTCGACATGGAACTTGTCCGTTGCGAGTGCCCAGAAAAGTGCGCCGGCGTCGTCGATGCCGGGATCAGTGTCGATGATGAATCGTTCCATGGTTCCGTACTTTCTAGGGTGCTTGTATCTGTGGGGAACCTCTGCGCGGTACGGCCGACGTTGCCGACGGCACCGCGCAGAGAGTTGGACTACTTACCGACGAAGATGCCGTTGCGCTTCTTCGCCGCGAGGTACAGAACGACGCTGATTGCGCACAGGGCGGCGATGTATATCGGGAACATCCAGAACGTGCCCTCGCCCTGCAGCCACAGCAAAAGATACGAAGCGGTGCCACCGAACAGTGCAACACCTACGCCGTAGCCGAGGCCGAGGCCCGTGCCGCGAATGTGTTGGGGCAGTAGCGAGTTGGATACCGTGACGAAGATCGTCATGTTGAGAAGCAACACGATTGCGCCGCCGAACATGACCCCTGCGAAAGTTCCGATGCCGGGCTGGGTGTAGAGCAACGACAGGAAGATTGTCGGAATTGCCAGGACGCGAGCAACGACGAAAACCTTCGACATCGCAAAGCGGTCAAGAAACTTACTGAGGAACAGTGCGCCAAGAGTCATGAAGACTCCGAAGCCGGTGGTGATGCCGAAAACGGCGGCCGGGTCTTCCTGGAAAGCAGCACGCGCGAGGTTGGGTAGTCCGGCGATCCACGTGTAGTTATAGGCCTGGATGGCACCGACGATGAAGACAGTCGCCAGAACGCTCAGCCAGTACTTGCGTACGTCGCTCCATACGGAGGGGAGCTGCTTCTTCACAGCCTTCGCTTCGCGTGCGCCGTCGATGTTGAGCGTCTCGGGCAGCGTGGTGCGCAGCCACAATACGATGAGCCCGAAGAGGCCGCCGATGATGAACGGAATGCGCCATCCCCACTCTGCGAGGTTGTCACCCACGAGCAGCTGTGTGAGGAAAAAGATCGACAGTGGTGCGAGCAAGTTTCCGAGGTTGTTGAAAAATCCGAAGAAGCCGGAGACATATCCGGGCCGGTTTGGAACCAATTCGAGCGCGTAGGCGGTGCCGAGGGGCGCCTCAACGCCGGCAGAAAGACCCTGCAGCATACGCATGGCGACGACTATGATCGGCGCAGCGACACCGATGGTCGCATAGCCAGGCAAGACGCCGATGACAAAGCTGCCAAAGGCAACGGCTGTGATGGCGAAGATCATGATCTTGCGGCGGCCGGCTTTGTCGGCGATAGACCCGAAAATGACGCCTCCAATGGGCCGAGCGATGAATCCAACCGCGAAGACGGCCAGTGCATTCAGCGTCGATGCGAGAGCGCTGTCTGCGGGGAAGAAGGCGGCCCCAAGGTACGAAGAGAGCAGCCCGAAGATTGCCCAGTCGTACCATTCGAGGGCGTGGCCCCAGCTGAGGGCGCGAAGGTGCTTACGTTCGGTTTTGCTGGCTTTGCCTGTCAACTGTGTTGACGAGGGCGCCGCGACGTCTTGTACGTGCATGGAGCTCCTTTGCTCAACTCTCCCGGAGGATAGTCCTCTACATCTGCGAACGCCTCGGATCGGGCGGCAGGTCTCACATCACTATAGTATAGCGCGAGCTATTTTGTGCACTCGCCTTCCATCGCAGGGTAGCGACGGCGAAACTTCCCGCAGTTTCGCCCGCAGGAGCCCATTTCTTTCAATTGCATCGGCGACCCGGTTCGGTTTCGTGTCGCCGAAACGATGCCGGCCGTTGCGGGCTCATCGCGGGGATTCCTTGGGTGCAGGCGGAGGTTTTCTTGGCGACCGAGATCGCGCACGCGGTTAGGGCTCCGTGACGCGACATATTTTTGTGCCCCGTTTGCGAATTGTGCCCGTACGGCGAGGATCACTCCGCGCCCCGTTCGGGGCTCATATGTACCCCTGTATTGTAATTCCCGTACCCCATTTGCCAGTTTTGGCACTATAAATGGGGGGCAAAACACCCTCATTCGGGAGTCACGTACGGCGGGTGCGGGCTGCCAAGCTTCATATGACGCCATTGCATCGGTGTCAGTCCGAACCCGACCGGACGAATGTCGGCTGCAATGGGGAAATTGATGAACTTAAGACTGTCGCCGCGCCGTGCTCGTTTCATCGCATTGGCAACATCGGTTGCAGCGCTCGGGGCGCTCGTTGTCGCGGTTCCTCAATCAGCGGTGGGCGGCCCTTCAGTGGTCTCCCAGACGTTCACCTACACGGGTAGCCTCGCCACCTTCACGGTGCCATCGGGAATCTCAGCTCTGACAGTCACTGTTACTGGAGGCCAGGGTGGTAACGGTGGTTCAGACGCGACGCCCGCCCCGCCCGCGGGTGGATACCGTGGTGTCGTCACGGGAACTATCGCAGTAACCCCCAACCAAGTGCTCACTATTGGGGTTGGCAACGGTGGTGCAACCGGCGCCAGTCGAGTTAGCGCAAGCACTGCGCGCGCGGCCGGAGGCGCTAGCCCTATCGCGGGTGAGTTTGCCGGAGGTGCGGGGGGACAAGCGGGTGCAAACGGATCGTCTGGTGCTGGTGGCGCCGGTGGTGCCGCATCCGTCATCAAGGTCGGCGACGATGTCGTAGTCGCCGGCGGCGGTGGTGGAAACGGCGGAAGCGGTCAGTTCGCTCCGACTCAGGGGCGGACCGCGACGGCCACTTACGCCGGGCGCTCAGACAGCACAAGCACGGTGGGCCAAAAGGGTATCAACGCCAACGATGCCTGCCTGCAGACTTCGTGCAGCAACAACGACGGTGGTGGTTCGGGCGGTGGCGGTGGCGGTGCTCAAGGTGGTGCCGCAGGCCAAATCGAATTCGGCGCCGGAACCTCGAACGAATGGTATGGCTTCGGTGGTTCGGTGGGGCAGAACTCGACAGCGTCTCTCTCCGGGCTCAGTTCCTCCTACGAGTACTACTCCACCAACGGTGGTGCCGGATCCGTAGTGATCTCGTACACGACCGGACCCCCGGCAGCTCCGACTGAAGTCCGCGGCACAGCCGGAAATGGTGCCGTCAAGGTTTTCTGGGTGGCACCGGTCGACAGCGGACAGTCCATAATCAGCAACTACCTCGCGCAGTACAGCACCGATGGGGGCGCCACTTGGAGCACCGCAGTTGACCTCGGCACAGCAGAAAATTCAGCGACTGTTAGCGGACTGAGTAACGGCACTGCCTACCGCTTCCGTGTTGCTGCGGTGAACTCAGCAGGCACGGGGAGCTATTCAGATCCTTCGGCGGCAGTAACTCCGCTCAGCCCGCCGACCGCGCCCACCATCACGACAGTTACCGCGCAAGACGGAGCGCTCAAGCTCGCTCTGACACCACCGAGTTCGGGTGCTCCCGTGACGGGATACGACTACCGCGTCGATGATGGTTCGTGGGTCTCAGTAGCATCGCCATCAACCTCGATAACGATCCCAGGACTCATCAACGGAACGACCTACTCGGTTGAGGTTCGGGCCTCAAGTGCCGTAGGTGCCGGTGAAACTTCCGAACCGGCCGACGGTACGCCGTTGGCGGTGCCCGGCGCCCCTACGATTAGCTCGTTGGCGATCGCGGATGGTGCGCTCTCGGTCGCATTCACCCCAGGATTCAGCGGCGGTGGGCCCATTACGTCCTACGAATATCAGCTTGACGAAGGCAGCTGGGTGACCGCTAGCGGTACCTCTAGCCCGATCGTAATCAGCGGCCTCGAGGAAGGAACCGCATATTCCGTTGCTTTGCGCGCTGTGAACTCCGTTGGCGCAGGAGCTTCATCGGAGCCAGCAGCAGCGACCACTCCGGCGCTGCCGGGCGCTCCGATTATCGATGCTGTCACAGCGGGAGATTCTTCTGCTCAAGTGAGCTTTGCGCCGAGCAGCACGGGCGGCTCACCGATCGAGGAATATGAGTACCAGGTCAATTCGTCAGGAGGATGGGTCTCCGTTCCTGGCTCGTCAAGCCCTTTATTGATAACCGGATTGACTAATGGCGAGAGCTACGATGTGCGAATTCGTGCCATCAACGCGGTCGGTACTGGCTCCGCATCTGAGGCAGCGGCAGTTACACCAGCTACCGTGCCAAGTGCTCCAGCGATCGTCGGCGATACTGTTGCCGGAAGCGACGCGACTCTGACCGCTGCGTTCACTGCACCATCCAGCAACGGCGGCTCGGCCATCACCACCTATGAGTACTCAACGGATGCGGGCGCCACGTGGCGCACCAGAACTGACGGAGGCAGCACGGCCAGCCCCGTCATCATCGAAACTCTCTCAAGCGACGGAAGCACCCCGCTGTCGAACGGTGTGACGTATTACGTTGAGTTGCGTGCCGTCAACGCGATCGGTGCGGGAACTGCCTCAGCAGTAGCGAGCGGAATTGCGCAAACTTCGCCTAGTGCGCCGCTGGTTACGAAAGTTGCTGCCTCTAACGGCGCACTCGCTGTTAGCTTCACCGCGGGCTCCAACGGTGGCGCCGCAATCACCTCGTACGAGTACAGCATCAATGAGGGAAGCGACTGGGTTTCCACCGGTACCCTTGGCACCTCGTTTGTCATCAGCGGCCTGAGCAACGGCACAAGCTATCCCGTTCAGGTGAGAGCGGTGAACTCTGTTGGTGCTGGAGAGAGCTCAGCGGCAGTAGCGGGCAAGCCAGTCGGGCTCCCCGGTCAGGCGGCTATTGGCGGAGTTGTTCGAAGCAACCAGACGCTTACGGCATCCGTCAGCCTCACCGACAACGGCGGATCACCGGTCACCGCATGGCAATACTCCACGGATGCTGGAGCAACCTGGTCGACCGCGTCCGGAACCTCGAGCCCGTTGACTCTCACAACGATCTCCTCGGACGGCGCCACGCGTCTCGCTAATGGAACCGGGTATGCACTCCAAGTACGCGCCGTCACAGCCGTGGGAACTGGTCCGGCTTCTCCGACAACAATTGTTGCTCCTGCTTCAGCCCCTGCCGCGCCCTCCATCGCGGTCACCGCGGGCAACACAGTCGTCGGCGTCGTATTTGCTCTCGGCACGGATGGCGGTTCACCGGTAACCCAGCTCGAATACAGCCTCGATGCTGGAGATAACTGGGTGTCAGCCGGAACGCTGTCGAGCCCCGTGACGATCAGCGGACTCACCAACGGTACTGAGTACAACATTCAGCTTCGTGCGGTTAACGCGATTGGTAACGGGACACCCTCCGTGACAGCCCAAGCAACACCACGCACCATTCCTGGTTCGCCCCGCACAGTCGTCGCTGTCTCGAATTCAGCTTCAGCCGACGTCACATGGGCCGCCCCAGCGTTCAATGGTGGGGCGCCCATTACCGGTTACACGGTCTCGGCGTACACAAGCAACACGAGCACGACACCGGTATCGAGCTGCACGACTACAGGCGCAACTCTCTGCTCAATTGCGGGCCTGACAAACGGCACCCAGTACTACGTTGAGGTAACTGCAACGAATGCTGCGGGAACTGGAGCTGAATCAACTCCCCGTGTTCTGGTTACTCCGCTTGCACGTCCCGCGGCTCCCACGCTTAATACCCTGACTGCAGGAGACGGCACTATCTCCGCAGCGTTCAGTGCGGGAAGCGCTGGCGATCGCGCGATTTCTGGCTACCACTACTCCGTCGATGGAGGAACCAGCTGGACGTCGGTGAGCAGCACGAGCAGCCCTATTCTCATCAGCGGACTCACCAACGGCACCACCTACACCGTCGCGGTGCGAGCTGTCAGTGCCGCAGGCGTAGGAGCTTCTTCAAACACCAAGCAGTCAACTCCTTTCACCTATCCTTCCGCGCCGGAGACCTCCACGATTATCGCGAACGGCGGCAACGGGCAGATTGCGGTGAGTTGGGACGCAGCGAACCTCAACGGTGGCAGCTTGCTCAACTACACCGCGACCGCGTTCACAGGTCTCACGAGCGGATCGACCTCCGCGACCTGCACCACCACGGGGTTGAGCTGTGTGATTACGGGACTGACTAACGGCACCACCTACTACGTGTCCTTGCAGACTCAAAACACCGCAAACATGTACAGCGTGCGATCCGCGCCTCGCGTTCCCGCGACCCCGTCACTAGCACCCGGCGTCTCCACGAGTGTCACAGCGACAGCCGGCGACGCTAGTGCGACCGTCGTGTGGGATGCCCCGATGAGCACAGGAGCGAGCGCAATCACCTCGTATGACGTCTGGTGCTCGGTCGATGGCGGTTCGTACGCGAAGTGCGCCACCACCAGCTCGACCTCCGCTACCCTCCTGGAGCTTACGAATGGGGCGAGCTACGCCTTCACGGTGTACGCGAACAACTCGAACGGAACCGGCCCAGTAAGCGCTGCATCGAACTCCGTTACCCCTCTCGCCGCCGGAGCCGCTCCGACCTTCTCGGGAGTGACGTCGACCGGCACCGGGTTCACCGCAACCATTGCTAACTACGATGCAACAGCGAGCTACTCGGCTACCGCAACCAACGGTGCGAACGTCACCGTAAGCGGTTCGGGAATCACAGTAACGGGACTGAGCAACGGCGAAAGTTCACGAGTGACCGTCACCGTGAAGAAATCGACATCAACCGATGCGACTGCGTCGTTCGATGGCGCCTCGCTGCTGTCTGGCGTCAAGCCCACGTTCTCTGATTATGTCGCAACCGCTGTTGGCTTCACTTTCAGCATCTCCAACTACGACGCCGATTCCACGTACACGCTCACGGTCGATAACGGCGCGACAGTTACACGCACCGGCGCCGACGTGACCGTGACCGGACTCACCATTGGTGACAGTGCTTCTGTCACCGCTGTAGTCGACAAGAGTGGAGCGAGCCAAGCATCCGCGATCAACCGTGGTGCTGCCATGGTTTCCGGAACGGCGCCGACCTTCAGCGACCTCGTTTCTACCCGCACCGGTTATGAAGTCACGATCGCAAACTACGACTCCACCCTTGAGTACATCGTCGGAGCAACGGGGGGAGCGACAGTGACTCGGAGTGGCGCAACCGTTACCGTCACAGGACTCGTCGATGGGGCATCCGCTGATCTCACGATCACCGCAACTGAGCCAGGCGTCAGCATCGCCGCAGCAACAACGACGGGTGCCGCGCTCCATACCGGAACCGTCCCAGTATTGAACACGCCCACTCGCACTAATGACGGCTTCACATTCACCGTGAAGAACTTTGACGCGCGCAACACCTACGTGCTCTCGTCGACCAGTGGATCGGTCTCCATGTCCGGAGCAACAGTGACGGTGGCGGGTCTCAAGCCTGGAATTGCCGCAACTGTGACCGTGGTGGCCGAACGAGATGGCTACACCACCCACGATGCCACTCAGCGTGGAGTCTCTATCAATGCCGGTGTCGCGCCGACTCTGTCGAGCGCTGTCGCCATCAACGGCGGCTTCGTGTTTACGATCACGAATTACTCCTCAGCGTTCACCTACGTGTTGTCGACATCAGAAGGCACCATTTCGCGCACCGGCAACCAAGTCACAGTCAGCGGCCTGACTCCGGGCGCAACTGCTATCGCTCAGTTGACAGCGACACAGAGCGGCTACCAGGTGGCCAGTGCCCGCATATCTGGAGCCGCGGTAGTGCCAGCCCCAGTGTTCGAAGAGAGTTCATCGGGCGCAGAGACCAAAGCGCCTACGGGTTCCTCGGGCGCAGTCGTATCAACCGAGGGCAAGTCCACGGCACCAAGCGCGCCGACGATGCTTGCGCCGTTGCGTGAATCACAGGCGGGGAAAGCCGCGGTAACGTCTGGCGGCAGCACTGTCTCCTCGACACTGAGTTCCACGGGGAACACCGTGAAACTCAGCTCATCGAATGGCCTCGTTCTGCGCGTAGCTGCAAAGCAAGACGGTGAGATTATGCCTCTCGCTGCCGACGGAGTCGTAGAAGTCAAGCGCTCCGGCGAGCTGTGGGTAACTGTTTCTGGACTATCCCCGCAATCGACAATGCAGTACTGGAGCTTGGGCAACAAGTCCGAACTTGCACAGTCTCGGGCAGATGCCTCGGGCACAACAGCGACCGGCGTTATGCTCCCCGGCACGTTGAGTGCTGGCGAACACACCCTGGTAGTTACCGGGGTGGACTCCGCTGGCGAGCCGGTGACGATGCAGATCGGAATCCGAGTGCTTGACGCAGAGAACGCCTCGTCAACAACATCACTCATGAGCTCGTGGTGGGTTGGTTGGAGTGCTGCGGGAGTTCTTCTCCTGTTGCTCTCGCTGTTCTTCTGGTTCGTGCTTGCCCGGCGCCGACGTCGCGAAGAAGAAGAGGAAGTTGCCTAGAGTGACAAACGCTCAGCGCCTTGCGTTTACCTGAGGGTTACCGGGCAGTTAAGTTCGTTGCCTAGCATCGACAGCAACATGAGCGAGTTGAGATGGCGCGGCACAGCGACGGGAGAGTTTCCGTTGATTGCTTCCGTGCAAGAACACGCCATGCTTGATGACGCACTGCAGAGCGACGTCGCGCGCATTAACCTGCTCGTCGGTGATATCAATTCCCTTGCGGGAATGGTGTCACGCATCCACAGCGCCGGAAAAAGCGCGCACGTGCACCTCGAGCTCGTTGGCGGCATCAGTCGCGATGGGGCTGCCGTGCAGTTTCTTGCCGAGCACGTCAAAGTAGACGGCGTAATCACGACCAAGAGTGCTGCCGTGGCAGCGGCCCGAAAACTCGGCATTGCGTCGGTGCAGCGCTTCTTTGCCGTTGACACGCACGCTGTCGAGAACGCAATGCGCCAAGTGCATGCAAGTCGTCCTACTGAGGTCGAAGTGATGCCTGGCCTTATGCCGCGGGTAATTCGCGATCTTCGCGCCAGCATCCAACAACCTCTCATCGTCGGCGGACTTATCCGAAACCCCGATGAAATCGATGCCGTGCTTGACTGCGGCGCTGACTATGTTTCTACCGGAAACCCCGCACTGTGGCGGCGTCGACGGTCCCGAATTCACACGCGTGTCGCATAAGCCCGACACTTTCTGAGACGAATAAACCCGTCTCTCGCACAATCCGCACCTCCCACAACTCAATACACACCCCAGGGCAGAGTCACTAGAGAGCACCCGGAGGGTCATCACGATCAACGCGCGCGGCGAATGCTGCGTCGAGCGTCGAACGCGATGACTCCCCGGGTTTTTTTATGCCCGAATCAACTGGAAGAAGTACACATGACTACGACACCGCTCATCCTCGGCCACCGGGGCGCTATGGCTTACGCTCCGGAAAACACTCTCGAGGCGTTCAAACTCTGTGCTGACCAGGGTGCGGATGGCATGGAAATCGATATTCACACGACTCGAGACGGAGTGATTGTCGCCATTCATGACGACACGGTTGATCGCACCTCTAACGGGACAGGGCGAGTCTGCGATCTGGACTTCGCTGAATTGCGCCAACTCGACTTCGGAAGCGGACTACCCGGTGACTTTGCCGGAGCGCACATTCCCACCCTCGAAGAGATTCTCGACCTCGTTGCTCGCCGCGATCTTGTGCTCAACATTGAAGTAAAAGACATTTATGGTCACGATGACGCATACGGGGAGCTTGCCCGTCGCGCCGCGGACGAAGTATTGCGCCGCGATCTCGCTGAGCTCGTGTTCTTCTCTTCGTTCAATCACACGTCTATGGCACAACTTAAGCAGAGCCACACCGCCGTGCGCACGGGTCTGCTACACATGATGCCGCTTCATGAAATTGGAAACTATGCGGCGACAACGAATGCGGATGCCATTCATCCGGCCCAACCCGCAGCGACCCCAGAAACAATGCGGCAAGCCCGCGAAGCGAATCTCACGGTCAACGCGTGGACGCTACCGGCTCCTTTCTCGTCGCTGAGTGAAGTCGAGCAGATTGACGAACTCCTTGCTGTTGGTGTTGATTCGATCATCACCAACACCCCCGATATCGCAGTCGCACGCCGATCAGCGATCTCGGCTGGTCCGCGCGAATGACGCTGATTATTGCTCGACGGGGCGCCGCCGATGTGGCTCCAGCGAACTCTCTCGCGGCGATTGAACAAGGGATCGAACGCGGCGCTGATGGAGTCGAAGTTGAAGTCAGGCTATCCCGCGATGCGGAACTCGTTGTTATTCGTGAGGCGCGTATGCCCTTTGTCGGTCCGGTACCAGTTCCGGTTGAGGACCTGACTCTTGCGGAATTGAAAACCATTGATATCGGTGCTGAGCAGCAGGGCTTTCGTGGAACGCGTATCTCCACCATGGCAGAGATCGTCGATCTCCTTGCGGGATCAGAGGCCCGGCTGGTCATTGATGTCAAGGAGGATCCGCTGCACAGCGAAGGTGCCACCCCAACCGCTATCGCCGTTGCTGAACTCGTGCGTGCCTGCCAGCTTCACGAACGAGCGACCATCACATCCACCAATCATTCATCCATGGCTGCTTTGGCTATCGCGCATCCACAGTTGCAGATTGGACTGCGCCACCTGGTCGCGGTGGAAGCAGCAGCAGAGTACGCGGTGAAACACGGCGCCCGGTCACTGCATCCGATTGGAGTTGGAGCTGCAACCGCCGACGTCAGTGCCGCGGGAGAACAGAACGTTGCCATTATCGCTTCGACACTTGTCGCCGAGTTCTGGCCAATTTCTGAAGAGGAACAACTCAACCAACTCTTCGCTCTTGGCGTGGATGCCGTCGTTACCGATTCCTCCGGGTTGGCACTCGCTCAACGGAAGGCTCACGCATGACGATCCCGAACGCGTCCCGCATCATCGCTCACCGCGGAGCGAGCGCTTATGCCCCCGAAAATACGCTCGCCGCATTTGAACTCGCGGTCGACATGGGCGCCACCAAGATTGAGCTGGATGTCGATGTCACTCGTGATGGCCACTTGGTTGTTATGCATGACCCCCGAGTGGATCGCACCACCGATGGCGTGGGCTGGGTGCGCGATTTCACACTCGCCGAGCTGCGTGCGCTCAAGTGCGATCGCGGTTTCGAGGGCCAGTTTGCGCGGGACGTCACATATGCCCCGACGCTCGCTGAAGTGCTCGCTTTCGCTCGCGAGCGAAATGTCTGGGTGAACATCGAAACTAAAGACTTCACGAGTTCCTTTAGCGCCGTCAATGATCGTGTCGCTGAAGAAGTCGTCGCCCACGATTGGGTCGATGCGACCCTGATTTCTTCGATCAATCACCGTGCGATGGCGGGATTCGTGCGCTCGTACCCGCAGTTCGCCACTGCGATTGCGTTCATCGAGACTTTCGCCGACCTACCGGGCTATGCCCGTCGGTGCGGCGCGACTGTGCTGCATCCGCACTTTTCTCTCATCGATGAGCGCTTCGTTGCAGAAGCGCGTGAGCACGGTCTCGGCATCAATGTGTGGACCGTTGACGACGACGCAACCGCGGACCGCATCCTCGACTTTGACGTCGATGCCATTATGACGAACCGACCCGATGTCGGGGTCGTCGACCACCTCACATCCCACAGCACGGAGGCACACGAATGAGTCAGATTGAATTGCGCAACGTTAGCAAGTCTTACGGAGACAAAGAGATTATCCCGAACCTCGACCTCACGATCGAAGCGGGGAGTTTCTCCGTGTTGGTGGGGCCGTCGGGCTGCGGCAAGTCGACGACGCTCCGCATGATTGCCGGTCTTGAAAAGCAGACCACGGGCACGATCTCGATTGGTGGGCAGGCGGTCGATGACGTAGCTCCCGGGAGACGTGGCGTTGCCATGGTGTTTCAGAACTATGCGATCTACCCGACGATGACCGTTGAGGAGAACATTGAATTCGGGCTGCGTAACAACAAAGTTCCCAAGCTGGAACGCAGGGAACTTGTGCATGAGATCGCTGAAACGGTCGGGCTCACGGCGCACCTGCGCAAGAACCCCGATGCACTTTCTGGCGGTGAGCGGCAACGGGTCGCCCTCGCCCGCGCAATGGTCAAGAAACCAGCAGTCTTTCTGATGGATGAACCGCTCTCCAACCTCGACGCGAAGCTTCGCCAGCACATGCGTATCGAACTCATCGAACTTCATGAACGACTCGGTGCCACCTTCGTCTACGTCACTCACGATCAGATCGAAGCGATGAGTATGGGGACGTCGATTGTGCTCATGGACTCGGGCCGCATCCAGCAGCAGGCTGTACCGACCGAACTATACGCGAAGCCTCACAACGTGTTCACGAGCCGCTTCATCGGCACCCCGCCGATGAACGTGCTGCCCGTAGACTCCTTCGGTGGGGATGTCGCGGCGGATGCCCCGGACGAAGCCCACTGGCTCGGCGTGCGCCCCGAGCGAATTACCTTTGCCGACACGAGCCGTCCCGCCGTTCCGGGCGAAATTGAGCTCCCGGTCACCATCCTCGCGCTCGAGAATCTGGGAGCGGAGCTCGTCTATCGCGTCGCGCTCCCGAACGGTTCTCGCATCGCTATCAAACGCTTTGACGAAATCCCTCGACCGCTCGGTGACGCTCTCGTGCGCGTCGAAACCAACGACATCCACTGGTTTGATGCCCACGAGGAGCGCATCGCTGAGCCAGCACTTCTTGGGTCAGGTCGCGAGGTTGTCTCCGCATGAAAAGCACACTTTTGAGAGATCGGCGGTTTTTGCCGTACGCGCTCATCGCGCCGGCTCTCGTAATCCTCGCCGTCTTCTACCTGTACCCCATCGGATACAACGCCGTGTTGAGCGTATTTTCGTGGGATCTCCGTGGTCCGATGAAATTTGTCGGTCTGGGCAACTTTGTGGAGCTCTTCAGCGACCCCAACTTAGGCAAGGTCATCCAGAACACGCTCGTGTATATGGGGATGGAGGTTTCACTCGTCATGATTTTTGGCCTTATCTTGGCGATTTTCTTGAACCGCCAAGGGTGGCTGAGCGAGTTCTTGCAGGGCGTCAGCTTTGCGCCCAATGTGATCGCACTCGTGTCGGTCTCGCTCATCTTTGTGTGGCTCATGGATACCGATATCGGTCTGTTCAATCAGATTCTTGGGGCCCTCGGGCTAGAACCTGTTGGGTGGCTCTCCGACACGCAAGTGGCCCTGTTCTCGTTGGTGCTCGTCTCGGTGTGGAAGTCGGTGGGCTTGAACGCGCTCATCATACTTTCGGCACTGCAGTCGATTCCGCGTTTCTTGTTTGAAGCGGCTGACCTCGACAATGCCTCAGCCTGGACACGGTTTCGCAGAATCACGATTCCGATGATCTCGCCGACACTGTTCTTTCTTGTTCTCGTCAACGTGATTGGTTCGTTCCAAGCCTTCGACACAATCAACGTGATGACCCAGGGCGGACCTCAAAGCTCAACGAACACGCTCATCTTCAGCGTCTATCGCCAGGGCTTCGAGTACTACCGCGTCGGCTATGCCGCAGCTATTGCTGTCGTGCTGATGGTCCTCGTTGGGCTCATCACCGTTCTCTACTTCCGCGCCTTCCAGAAAAGAGTGCACTACCGATGACAACGACGATTGCTCCTCCCATGCCGCCAACGGCATCCGGGTCCTCCCACGGCATCGCTTCGTCCCCGCAGCCTCCTGCTTCACCTCCGAAGGTAGCCCCCAGGGTTGGTGCGATGCTCTGGAAAGTTGTGCGGATCATCGCCCGCGTTGTCGTGTCGATCCTGATTGTGTTGGTTTTTGCGGGCCCGTTTTACTGGATGGTGCTCACGGCATTTCAAACGGCATCCGAAGCGCTCTCGATCCCTCCACAGTTCTGGGTCGATGCCCTGCGTTGGGACAACTTCGTCGAAGCGTTCGATCGAGTGAACTTCGGCCACTTCGCGCTCAATTCAGCAATCGTGACGGGGGGCACGTTGCTTGGCCAATTCGTGATCATCGTTCCGGCCGCGTATGCGTTCGCTCGGTTCCGCTTCCCGGGGCGCGATGTGCTCTTTGGTGTTGTGCTCGCAACGATGATGATCCCGGGCCAGCTCATCTTTCTTCCGGTTTTCGCGATGTACGCCAAGATGGGGTTGCTCAACACTCACCTCTCCCTGATCCTCCCGTTCGTCGCGAGCGGCTTCGGCATCTTCCTTCTGCGGCAGACCTTTATGCGGGTACCAGACAGTCTTCTCGAAGCGGCACGCCTCGATCATGCGAGCGAGTTCACAATCATCCGTCGCATCATGCTGCCGCTCGCTAAACCGACGATCGTCACCATCGGTCTCATCACGTTCATTGGCACTTGGAATAACTACTTTTTTCCGCTGGTGTGGACCACAACGGATGCCGTCCGGACCCTACCTGTGGCTGTGCCACGCCTTGAAGCGCTCGACGAGATCGCGCCGACCGTCGTGATGGCAGGAAACATGCTGCTCGTCGTTCCTATCCTCATCGTCTTCCTGCTTGCGCGCCGCCACATCATCTCTGCGTTCACCTATACCGGCGTCAAATGATGCTCCCCACTTTTCCCTTCCGTTCGACCGCACTACGCAGCAACACAACCCCCTCAAAGAAAGGCACCACCATGTTCTCCACCCGTACTTCGCGAGGTCGGGCACGCGCCGGCGTACTCGCTTCAATAGCCCTGGGTTCGGTTTTACTCACGGGTTGCACCGCAGCCAATGCGGATGCCGGAACCTACACCTACGAGCCCGGCGAAGAGACCGTCGAGCTCGAGTTCTGGACCGCAGCGGTTGAAGACGTCAACCAAGAACTCGTTGACATGTTCAACGAGAGTCGTGGTGAGGAGCTCAACATTCACGTCACCGCCAACTACCAGGGCGATTACGTGGAAACCGAGCAAAAGGTCAATGCGGCAGCACTGGCCGACACACTCCCGAACATGTTTGTGGATGAGGTCGGCATGACTGACCGTTTCGCTCGCGCCACCACGACGCTCAACCTGGAGCCCTACATGGCCGCCGCAGAAATGGATGATGCAGACTTCCAAATGGGGGAGACCGACAACCTTTATGTTGATGGTGAGATGTATGCCTTCCCTCACATGCGCAGTGTTCCCGTGATGTACGTGAACCAAGACATGATGCGTGAGCTCGGACTCAAAGAGACCGGACCCGAGACGTTCGACGAGTTCGAGGAATACCTTGAGGCGGCTCATGACTACGTGGGTGCCCCCGCGATGATTTTCTGCGACTACGACTTCTGGGTTATGGAAGCGCTCTTCTACTCTTACGGAGGAACCGCGGTCTTGAACGACGATGAAACGGCATCGCTGTATGACACTGACGGCGCTATCAAGACGGTCGAGTGGATCGCAAACCTCGAAGATCGCGACCTCATCAAGGTCACCGGCGCGGCAGACGTGAGCGCGTTCTTCGCGGCAGCCGGTAGCGCTGACACGGCCTTCACCTTCTTGAGCTCGGGCGGCATCCAGTCGATCCTCGGCCTTGCTGCCGGTAACGGAGTGGATGTTGGAGTCTCCTTGATTCCCGCTGGCCAGAACGGCCAGCGTGGCGTCTCGGTTGGAGGGTCGAACATCTACCTCGCTAACACCGGAACTGACCAAGAGAAGGCTGCAGCATTCGAGTTCATGAAGTGGACGAGCGACACCGAGCAGGCTGCGTATTCTTCCTCGCGCACCGGCTACCTTCCTGTTCGTCTCTCCGCACTCGAAACTGATCTCATCAAGGACCTCATGGACACCACGCCCGGCTACGCGGTTGCTGCCGAGCAGATCACTTACGGCAAGCCCCGCCCGATGACGAAGGCCTACAGCGAGCTCGAAGACCTCATGACGGAGCGCATCCACGCGATCTACTTCGACGACCTCGATGTCTCAGAAGCGATGCCGGCACTCGCCGAAGAAGTGAACGAAGTGCTGAACCGCTAGACCTATCGGCGGATGCAACGTGGAGTCACACAGTTGCATTCGCGGATGATTGCGGCGGCTGTGAGCAGACTTTCTGTTCACAGCCGCCGCGTGCTTGGAGAAATTGTGGCACGGAGAGACATTCGCCGCGATGAGGATTGAGTAGCCTACTTGCCCCTAGCGAGTTCAGCCCGACGCTTTTGTTCCGCCGCCCGCTCAAGCCGCTCGATTCGGAGCACATCAACAAGTAGCAGCGCGATAGGGACGACGGATGCGATGCCCAACCACTCTTGGGTGCCACCAGTGGTGACATAGATCACATTGAAGATTACTGCCCAGACGAGCCCGCCAACGAGCCACAGCAACCTCCACCACGGTGTCGTCAATTGACGGATACGCGTTGCGGCGATCGAAGGTTTCGTGGCCCGAGCTGGCTCCTTGGGCGTTGCTGCGGGGGCTGAATCGTCCATGGCCCAACTCTACGTTCTCTTGGTGTGCGCTGAGAGAAGTTGCACTGTTTCATGGCAATGAGGTCTTTCGGCGACTCCAGTTTCTAAGCTGTCAGCGGCGTTATCCCGCCACTACTGGACAGAAAGGGAAACAATGGCACACGACCAGTACACCTTCATCGATCCAACCACTCGCTTCGCTAAAGTTGAACCGCCGAAGCAGCACCAGCCCGAACCAGGACTCGATTCCAAGCTCAACCCTCTCGCTGATCTCGGCGAAGACAGCTACCGCGGCACAGGTCGGCTCACCGGCCGAAAGGCTCTCATCACGGGGGCAGACTCGGGCATCGGGGCGGCGGTCGCGATAGCTTTCGCTCGTGAAGGGGCGGATGTTGCGCTCTCCTATCTGCCGAGTGAACAGAGCGATGCCGAACGCATTGCAGGGCTTGTTCGTGACGCTGGGCAAGAAGCACACCTCCTGCCGGGCGACATTTCGACAGCGGAGGCGAGCCGCACGCTCGTGTCGGACGCAGTAGAAAAACTGGGCGGTCTCGATACGCTCGTCAATAACGCGGGTAAGCAGGTGTTTTGCGAGAAGCTCGAAGATCTTTCGGATGACGCTTTCGATCAGACGATGAAAACAAATGTCTATGCCATGTTTTGGATTACGAAGGCGGCGCTCGAGCACCTTCCCGCAGGGTCCAGCATCATCAATACGACCTCGGTGCAGGCATACAAGCCATCCCCGGTGCTTGTGGACTACGCGACGACGAAGGCGGCAATCAACACCTTCACTAAGGCGACGGCCGCTCAACTGGCCGAGCGTGGCATCCGGGTCAACGCCGTAGCTCCCGGCCCGGTCTGGACTGCGCTGCAAGTTACTGACGGTCAGCCTCAAGAGAAGATCACGAGCTTCGGCCACGACACTCCGCTTGGTCGAGCAGGTCAGCCAGCGGAGATGGCCCCCGCTTACGTATTCCTTGCCTCATCTGAATCTAGCTATGTCGTGGGTGAGACACTCAACGCGAATGGTGGTATCCCCACGCCGTAGCCCAAACTGACAGCCGATTCACCGAAGACCTCTGGTTTCTCGAAACCTACCCGTAACACCCATGCGCCACGTTTAACGCCCCCGAAACATAACTGTGAGTCCGACGAAACGCTAAGACGGGATGCTTTGTCGTGCGGGTCGGTGGGAGTGGAATAACCCGACACTTACCGAAATCCGCCACAGCGACACGTGCGCACCTGGTGCACAAAGCGAAAGAGGTTGAGATGGATACAGTGGTTTGGGTACTCATTAGCACTGCACTCGTGCTGCTTATGACCCCCGGTTTGGCTTTCTTTTACGGTGGACTCGTCAAAGAGAAGTCAGTAGTCAGCATGATGATGATGAGCTTCGGAGCGCTCGGCCTTGTCGCCGTTCTCTGGATCCTCATCGGTGCGAACATGAGCTCGATCGATGGTTCGATTTGGTCGTTCTCAGGTAACCCGTTCAGCAACTTTGGTCAGGAAGGCGTCGCAGGCGTTGACCTCTTGAGCGTTGCGTTCGGCGGAACCTTCGCGATCATCACTACCGCACTGATCTCGGGTGCGATCGCAGATCGCGCACGCTTCGGACCGTGGATGATCTACACCGGTGTGTGGGCAACGCTGGTCTACTTCCCTGTCGCTGCTTGGGTATGGGGCGGAGGCTGGATCCAGAACCTCGGAGACTCCCTCGGCGGACTCCCTGCAGTGATTGACTTCGCTGGTGGTACCGCAGTTCACATCAACGCTGGTGCCGCTGCTCTTGGTCTTGCTCTGGTTCTCGGAAAGCGCGTCGGCTTCAACAAGGACATCACCCAGCCTCACAACGTTCCTCTCGTTCTTATCGGTGCAGCACTGCTGTGGTTCGGTTGGTTCGGGTTCAACGCTGGTGCCGCTGGTACGCCTGATGAGGCTGGACTGATCGTGTTCAACACGCTCGCCGCTCCCGCTGCCGCAATTCTTGGTTGGATCGTAGTTGAGAAGCTCCGCACCGGAAAGGCGACTGCAGTGGGCGCCGTTTCGGGTGTTGTGGCTGGCCTCGTTGCTATCACCCCGGCGTGTGCAAACCTCACGCCAGGGTGGGCATTGCTGCTCGGACTGATCGCCGGTGCTGTATGTGCTCTCGCAATCGAGCTCAAGTTCAACCTTGGTTTCGATGACTCGCTCGACGTTGTGGGACTCCACCTCGTTGCGGGAATCATCGGAACGCTTTACCTCGGCTTGTTCGCAACTGACACCGGACTTTTCGTCGGTGGAGATGCCGGACAGCTGGTTGTTCAAACCATCAGCGTTCTCGCTGTAGCAATCTTCTCCTTCGCGGCCTCCTGGCTCATTGGTACCGCGATTCAGAAGACCATCGGATTCCGCGTTACTTCGGAAGAAGAAATCGCAGGTATCGACCTCGCCGTCCACGGCGAGTCGGGCTACGCAATGTCGTCGCGGGGAACCGTGCCGGCTGAGTAGAGCCTCAACCTCGGGAGGGGCACGACTGTTATCGCAGTCGTGCCCCTCTTTTGGCGTTAACAGCGAAGGCGACCTGTGGATGATGCCCGCAGGGCAGCAACGTTCTTGAAAGGTGCGGGTGGGCAACGTGCCGACAGCGTTAGGGCTGGAGCCGCATCCGATCCCATTGGCCAGACTCAGCACGCACGAACCTCACGCGATCGTGCAAACGCGAGCTGCGACCCTGCCAGAACTCGATGGTGTGGGGAGCGACGACAAAGCCACCCCAGTCGTCTGGGCGGGGCACATCTCCGCCCTCGAACTTGGCCTCTAGCTCCGCTACGCGTTGCTCCAACAGCGCACGGGATGCGATGGGTTGCGATTGTTCGCTGGCATGCGCCGCGATTTGGCTCCCTCGCGGTCGCGTGGCGAAGTAGGCGTCGGAGAGGGCTTCAGCTACCGGGAGAGCCCTGCCTTGCACGAGCACTTGGCGGTGGATCGAATACCAGGGGAACACGAGCGCGGCGGCAGGGTTGGCGAGCAGAGCGCGACCCTTGATGGAACTGTAGTTGGTGAAGAACTCGAAGCCGGCGTCATCGATGGCGCGCAAAAGCACCGTGCGTGAGCTGGGGGAGTTGTCTGTGCTGACCGTGGAGAGCACCATGGCATTGGGCTCATAGACGCTCGAGTCGCTTGCGTTCGACAACCAGAGACGAAACTGTTCGAGAGGGTCGTCGAGCACATCCGAGTCGTTGAGCGGTAGTTGTCCGTAATCGGTGTGTTGGCTCAAGGGGTCGGACACGCTGCATCCTTTCGACCGCACACGGCAGTCTGCTTTCAGTCTTCGTCTTCGATGAGGGAGGTGTTCTTGTCGGGAATGCCGTCTTCGTTCATGTCCCGCTTGCGGGCGAGACGTGAGTCCCAGCGCAAGCTGATCGCGGCGAGAATCGCGGCGAGCGCGGTGCCGATGAGGATGGCGAGCTTTGCGCCGGTGGTGTGCTCGCTGTCGGGGAACGAGAGTTCAGAGATCAGCAGCGACACCGTGAATCCGATGCCGGTGAGGAAACCGATGGGCAGCAGGTCTCGAAGACCGATGGAGTCTGCGAGCCGGAACTTGGTGACCTTGGTGACGAGCGCGGTCGTGCCGAGCACACCAATGATCTTTCCGAGGACGAGACCGACAATGATTGCGGCAACAACCGGTTGAACCAGTACGTCGCTGACGCGTTCTTCGCCGCCGAGCGAAACCCCTGCCGCGAAGAACGCGAACACGGGCAAAGCGATTCCGGATGACGTGGGGCGAACAGCGTCGTCGAAGACGTGGGTGCGGGTCTCTTTCTCTCCGTGCACGAGTTTGGCGGGCACGGTGAAGCCGAGAACTACGCCGGCGATGGTCGCGTGAACGCCGGAGTCGTGCATGAATGCCCAGGCGACGAGAGCGAGGGGTACCAGCAGCCACCAACGCGGCTTACGTGAGCGGACGACGAGGCCGAAGAGAACGATGGCAACGAGCGAGAACAGGAGCGAGAGCAAGTCGATGCTCTCGGTGTAAAAGAGGGCGATGATGATGATCGCGAGCAGGTCATCCACAACAGCCATCGTGAGGAGGAAGGTGCGGAGCGCTCGCGGAAGGCCCCGGCCGAAGATAGCGAGTACCGCAAGAGCGAACGCAATATCGGTGGCGGTGGGGATCGCCCAACCTCCGAGCGCGGTTGAGTCGCCGGAGACGAGAATGATCAGCGTGAAGAGAAGCGCGGGAAAGAGCATCCCGCCGATGGCGGCAAACACGGGCACGGCTGCTTCGCGGGGCTTTCGCAGGCTGCCAGCCACGAGCTCTTGTTTGAGCTCCACGCCCACAACGAAGAAGAAGATCGCGAGCAGGCCATCAGCGGCCCACGTCGCGAGGGAGAGATTCAGATGGAGTGATTCGGGCCCGACCGTGGTTTCGGCCAGCGCGGCGTAGCCGTCACGCCACGGGGAGTTGGCCCAAATCAGGGCGATCGCTGCGGCAACCATCAGCAGGATTCCGCTTGTGGTCTCCATGGTTACCCACCGGCGTACTCGCTTGCGGGGGCTCAGCTTTTTAGCGGATGTGGTCACAAAATTCCAGACGTTGAGGTTCGTCAGCGGGGTCGCCGACACTATCGCCGACCAGACTTCCCGGCACTCCAGACTCAATTCTACCGGTCGTGTGCCTCCACGGGTGCACCACGCTCTGACAGGGGACTGATGCATCCTGACTGTCGCCTCAACCCTCTATGGGAGTTGCCTCACAATCGCCGCTGAGGCTTGCCGACAGCTGCTCACTAAGGAATCGTGGGGGTTTCATTTCGCTGAACCTGGAAGGACGAACATATGCTCACCCTCACCGAAACAGCCACTACCGTCGTCAAGACGATTGTCGAACAAGACCCCAACACCGATGCCGCCGGTCTTCGCATTAACGGCGAGCCTGGTGCCCCTAACCTCACGGTTGCGGTCGTCGCGGCTCCCGAGGCGGGTGACTCCGTCGTTGAAGCTGACGGCGCTCGCGTCTTCCTCGAAGAGAACGCTTCCGTTGCCCTCAGCGACAAGGTGCTCGATGCAAACGTTGGCGAGAACGGCGCAGTGAACTTCGCCGTTATCGATCAGGCCTAGCCAACCCAAAACGTTAGAGGCTGCGGCAGTATCGTCTCCGCTCCTCGCTAGTAACGGGCGAGAGCGTCAGCATCTCGAGCATGAGTAACCGACCGGCGGATAGCGTCTAACGCTTCCACCGGATCTGTCTCGGCTTCAGCGATCATTAGCTGGCGCTCCGCCTCCGCTAGTCGGGTTCGAGCGCGTGCACTCGTGCCGCCCTGCCCAATAAGTTCTCGAACGACCGAGATCTGACTCCGTGCCGCCACCAAGGTTCCTTGGTAGGCGGCACGTGCGTGTTCGAACCGCTGTTGTTGGTTGCGCGCGGTCGCGAGAGCATTATCGAGTTCCGCTGCAGCCTCGTTTACGAGGTTGAGCTGGGCGAACGGGTCTTGGAGAGTCCCGGATGCTGGGGCGGTGCTCTCGAGAACCTGCTCGTTGGCGGCTATTGCGGTCAGAATTCGCGCACCGCTCTGTGGGTCGGGGGCAGAATCTGCCCTGCTACGAGCTTCTGCGATGTCGTCGACAATTGACGCGCGCCGTCGAAGCACCGCATTCTCCGCGTCGCTAAGACGAGCGAGAGCCTCGTCGATGCTCGACAGCGCGCGCTGGGCTTGATGCAGCGAGGTGGCTGCGGTGTGGAGGGTGTCGGTGACAGCGTTAACTCCGGTGGGGCTGATGCTCGCGGCGGCAGCATCCAGAGCATTCTCGGTGTCCGCGAGCGTCGTTTGAGCCTGGGCCAGGTCCCTCTGCGGGGCGGACAAGACTTCACCTGAATATCGAGCGCTCGCGGCCTTGAGGCCTTCTTCAGTGGACGTCAGCTGCTCGCGAATACCGAGAGCCAGCAACCGCAACTGCCGCTCGGTCGTTGCAGCAGCGACTTCGTTTGTGCGGCGCTCGCTGAAGTCATTATCGAATTGCTCAAGAGCCGAGAGCGCTTTCTCGCAGAGAGCTGTTATCTGCAGAGTGAGGCTGCGGCGACGCTGGTCGGCGGTTGCTGGCGCGTCGTCTCGTTGTTGGCCAAGCCGAAAGGCTTCCGTCAATTTTCCGCGGGCATCGGAAACTGCGGTCGCGAAGTCGCGTGCAGCGTCCGCCCCAAACTGCGCAATGGCAAAGCCGAGCTCTAGATCGGCTTCTCGTACTCGGTCGTCCAGAGCGATCAGAAGGCCTGCAGCACGTGACTCCAATTGTGATTGCGCCGCAGTGCCGCGGATACCTCGGTCTCCGCCGCGACGAAACAAGATCACGAAGGCAACCACTCCCACTGCCAGCACCAGCACGACAACCGTGCCGACGGCGATAGCGCTTCCGCGCAAAACTTCGGCGGTGTCTGTTGCGAGGAGAAGAGGTAGCCCGAGGGGGAACATGCACCGTATTCTACGGCCGCCTGCCTCATGAACTGGGGGTGTAGCTGGACCGTGAGTCTTGCGAAACTCGTGCAGGTTGCAGGGTTTCTTGCGGTAATGAGCTTAAGGTGGCGGTGTGTGGCGTGCAGATAGAGTTTCGGATGATTTCTCGGTTGACCCAGATTCGGTCGACCCAGACGTTGACGACTCCGAAAACGAGCACGCTCACGCCCATATTCAAGTAACAGCGCCTCACACGCTGAGTTTTGGTGAGCCGAACATTATGGCCGGAAACGTAGCAGAGCCCACGTGGACGCTATGGCGTTCGCAGCTGTCTGAATTAGGTGGGCAATCGCCGCTCATCCATTTTGTTGATTCGCCCCGCACCCGAGTGGATCTGTCAACCACACATCCGGGTGGACTTGCCCAGTTCATCACAGGCAAGCGCACGTTGCTGTCGAGCTTGATCCGCGATGATGTCGCTTTGCGTTCAGCGAAGACAGCGGCGGGTGCCGTTGCGGCCAAGGGTCTGGAATTGGCCACCGCCCGCGGCATCGATTCCGTTCACCTCGGCATCGGTATCGCGCGCTGGACTCACGATGATGCGGAATACTGCGGACCTGTCCTACTTCGCCCGCTTGCTATTCGCCGCCACGGTCGAGACTTCGAACTCAAACTTCGAGGAACAGCGTTCCTCAACCCTGCTCTGGCTCGTGCTCTCGATGAACAGTTCCAGCTACGGCTCGATGCCGAGTCGTTCGTTGCGCTCACTGACGCCGATGGCACCTTCAAGCCCAACCCCGTTATCGACCGCCTTCGTGGCCTCACTTCACACCTTGAGGCTTTCGCTGTCAGCCCACGGCTGGTCGTCTCGTCGTTCGATGATGTCGCGCACAGCTTGGCCGCTGACGCCACGGATCTGCAACATCCGATCCTCGATGCGCTCGCAGGCAACACTGCCGCCGCGTGGACCATCAAGGAGGGTTACTCTCCTGTACCGGCGCTTTCGGCAGATGAGCGCTCGCCGCAGACAGACAACCTTCTTCTCGATGCGGATGCTGAGCAAGAGAATGTGATTGCTCAGATCGAGGCGGGAAACTCGCTCGTCGTTCGCACGCTGCCGGGAACCGGTGGCACGCAAACCATTGTGAACGCGGTCGGAGCATTGGTTGCTCAAAACAAACGTGTTCTCGTGGTGAGCCCACGACGCGCCTCGTTGCAGTCCATCGCTGATCGCTTTGCCGACATTGGGCTTCCGGGTCTTGCTGTCGCACCGCGCACGCTGCGCCGAGACATCATCCGTTCTATTTCTCGCAGTGAGAAAGCTAGTCGTCCGCAAATCGAAGATGTGGATGATGCGCTGCTTCGTTTGCGCAAGATCATGCTCGACTACCGCGGTTCTATGTCGGTCGCTGACGGGGTGCTTGGGGTCTCGGTTCTCGATTGCGTATCGGAGCTGAGCCGTCTCGCTTTGCTCCCGACTCCGCCATCCACGACGGCACGGTTGTCTCGCGAAGCAGTTGAGAAGCTTGCGAAAGACCGCAGCGCAGCGACGGGCGTGATTATTGCTGCGGCGAAGCTCGGCGAGTTCAAGTACGGCCCGGGTGATTCGCCCTGGTACGGCGCCCAGTTCGCCAATGGTGGTGAGGCTCTTAAAGCCCATCAGGTTGCTCAACGAGTCAATGGCCAGCTTTCTGAACTGTTGGATGTCGCGAACCGTCTCGTCTCAAACACGCGCATGCGGCCTTTCCAGAGCATCGACGAGCTCGGTGTCTATCTACGACTGCTCGTGGATCTTCGCGAAACGCTCGACCGCTTTGTGCCAACGGTGTTCGATCGCGCCATCACGGAGCTTATTGCGGCAACGGCTCCGCGCCGCGACTTCCCCGAGATGACGAGTGCGAACCGTCGTCGTCTCAAGAAGCTCGCGCTGGAGTACGTGCGGCCCGGTGTGCGCGTTCCCGACATGCATGCGGCTCTCCAGCGCATCCAGAAGCAGCGAGTGCTGTGGCACCGCTTCGTCGCCGAAGGGGCGAGCCCGGCTGTTCCTGTCGGCATTGGTGAGGTTCAGCGGTCGTACCAGCAGGTCTCTGAAGATCTTGCTTCTCTCGACATTCCCTTGGGTATTGCTGATTCGCACGTCAATCTCTCGGCGCTTCCGATTCCGTTCTTGATCGAGAAAGTTGCCTCGCTGGCTGCCGAGTCTGATGTGCTCAACAATCTTCAGGAACGCACCGCGCTCATGGGTAGTTTGCGCGATCTCAAGCTCAATCCGCTCATTGAGGATCTTGCCGAGCGTCATGTTCCCGAAGATCAGGTCGCGGCCGAGCTTGAGCTTTCGTGGTGGAAGTCAGCCTTGGATTCGATGCTCGAAATGGATCGTGCTCTCCTCAACGCCAACACCTCGGTTGTTGATCGACTCGAAGCAGATTTCCGCCTCGTCGATGAAGCGCATGCCTCCGCGAACGCCAAACAGCTGTCGTGGCAGATTTCTGAAAACTGGAAGATCGGTCTTGTCGATTGGCCCGATGAGGCGAGTGCCCTCAAGCGGGCACTCGCGAAGGATCGCCTCACGTCATTCGACGTGCAAACCTCGGCACCGCACCTCTCGCGCACCATCGCGCCCGTGTGGCTTGCCTCTCCGTACGAGATCGATTCCGTTGTCGACACCATGCCTTTCGACACCGTAGTTCTCGTGGATTCGGGCGCTGTGACGGTTGCTGAAGCGGCTGGAGCGATCCGTCGCTCGAAGCAAGTTGTTGTTATTGGTGACCCCGTGATCCAGTCACCGACGCCGTTCGAGACTGCTGTTCGCGATGCGACGGGAGACCTGCCGCAACCCGTTGATGACGAGACTCGTGAAGCGCTGGTGGCTGACTCTGCCTTCGCGAGGCTCAGCGCCCTGCTGCCGACTCTCACCCTCACGCGCAGCTACCGCCCCGGTGGCGAAGAGCTCGCAGAACTCGTGAATCGCCGTTTCTACGACGGCCAAATCGAGTCCCTGCCCTGGGCGGGAAGCTTCCTCGGTCACGGCAGCCTCGCCGTCAGCTACGTCGCCGACGGTGTTGGCATGCCCGACCCAGATTCAGGCGCTGTCGAGAGCCCCGACGCCGAAGTGTCTCGAGTCGTCGAGCTTGTTCTCGACCACGCCACGAAGCGACCACAAGAGTCGCTCATGGTCATTACGGCAAGCCCGGTGCATTCCGTGCGCGTCATGCAGGCGGTTTTGGATGCTGTCAGCCGTCGTCGTCCCGAACTGCTCGATGTCATTATCGGCGATCGTGCTGAGCCGTTCGCGGTCACCACGATTGATCAAGCTGTGGCCCAAAGCCGCGACAGGGTTATTTTCTCCATTGGATACGGCCGCACACCGCACGGTCGCGTGCTCTCCGACTTCGGTTCACTGGGTGAGCCCGGGGGAGAGCGCTTGCTCGCCGTCGCGATGACGCGAGCGCGTCGTTCGCTTGAGATCGTCACGTCGTTCCGTTCAGAAGATCTTGATGACGGTCGTATGAAGCACGGTGCTGTTGCTCTGGCTGAGGTACTCGACGAAGTGGATGCCCGCTACGCCGAAGTTCCCGTGCCCGATGACAGCGACCCCATGCTTGTGGACTTGGCGCAGCGCCTCGAGAAGCGCGGTCTGCGAGTTGCTCTTGGTCACCGCGGCAAGCTCGGGCTCGTTGCCTCTCGAGGTGGTCGCTGCGGAACGATCGAGACCGATGCGATGGTCCACGAGTCGAGTCTGCGTGAATCACTTCGCTTGCGGCCCGAGCTTCTGCGTCGTCTGGGGTGGCACTACTTGCGAGTGCACGCTTTCGAGCTTTTTAGCGACCCCGATCAGGTGGCCGACAAGGTGGCCCGGATGCTCGGAGCAGAGCCTGCTCCCACAACCGAGCCCATCACGATCATCCCCGCTAAGCGCCCGGAGCAGTAATGGCTCAGCGCGCAGACGGCGGCGGTTCTGCCGATGCTGAGCCGCGGCAGAAACGTTCGAAGCGGCGTCGCGTGACGACTGCGGCACCGACAGGCTCCGACCCGCATCCACAGGCTGAGCCAGAGCGGCACAGCAATAACGAAAACGACGAGCGGCTCAAGGGCGACAAGCCTCCGCATTGGGGCTAAGCGCGTTGGCCGCTCGTCCGAGAGTTGCTGGAGAGTTATTCTCCGCAGGTCGCTAGCCGTTTTGCTTGGCGAGAAGGTCGCGAATCTGCACAAGCAACTCGGCTTCAGTCGGACCGGCTTCGGGCTCGACGACCACGGGCTTGCGGGCATCCGCGCGCTTCTTGGCGTAGTTCATGGGGGCAACGATGGCGAAGTAGACCACGACAGCAACAAGCAAGAACTGGATTAGTGCGGCGAGTACAGCGCCGAAGTAGAGCACGGCTTCGCCGCCGCTTGTCGTGGGAATCGTCAGCGGAAGCGCGGTAGCGAGCGTTTCGGCGTTGAAGAGCGCACCGATGAGCGGGTTGAAAATGGCAGAAACAATGCTCGTTACGACGGCGCTGAACGCTGTGCCAATAACAACGGCAACAGCAAGATCGATGACATTGCCGCGCAAAATGAAGGTCTTGAACCCGCTTAACATTGGTGCTCCTTGAGTTGGGGGTAGGTCAACTATGACGCTTACGCGGCCGATGGTGAAGAGGATGATGCGGAAGAGCTCGACGAGCCTGAACCCGACGACGAGCCTGAACCCGACGAGGCGCCTGAACCCGACGAGGACGAGCCTGATGATGCCGAATCACTCGAGCCTGAGCCGGTCGCCTTGGTTGGCGACTTCGAGCTCGATGATCCAGAGCTCGAATCAGTCGAACTCGTGGTGGAGCGGGAGTCGTTCCGATAGAAGCCGGAGCCGTTAAACGTCACACCGACTGCAGAGAAAATCTTGCGCAATTTGCCTTGGCACGCTGGGCACACGGTGAGTGAGTCATCGGTGAACGACTGCTGAATGTCGAAAGCGTTGTCGCATTCGACGCAGCGGTAGGAGTAGGTAGGCACGAGATCCTTAGTTGTGCTCGGTGATGGTGACAATTCCCGAAGGGGTAACAATGCCATCCACTGGTTGGTCATGAATTTCTGTGGGCACTTCATCCACAAATTCGTTGTCGAAGATCACGGCATAGACAGGAGGTTTGGTCTCCATGGAGCCAAGAGTCTTGTCGAAGTAGCCACGACCCCACCCCATACGCATTCCGGTACGATCCACCGATGCGGCAGGAACAATAATCAGGTCAACGTCGTTGATGGCAATCGGGCCAAGCACCTCGCTCGTCGGCGCTGGCATGCCAATGAGGTCTTTATCTTCTTCTTCGCCATCGTAGGGTGCCCAGTCGAGCAGTCCATCTGCTCGCGAGATGGGAAGCAACACAGTGATCTCGTTCTCGCAGGCCCACCGCAAATATCCGCGAGTTTCTGGTTCGTCGGTAGTGGAAAGATATGCCGCTACCGAAGTGGAACCGAGGCGCCGTGTGAGTTCGATGAGGTTCGCGGTGACACCGGCATCATATTCTTCCCGCTCTTTGGCGGTGCAGATGCGGCGGCGTTCGCGTAATTCGGCCCGGAGTGCACGTTTATCGTGACTGACGTCGTCGGTCATATAGGCATTCTACGAGACTGTCCCAGTACGCTGTACCTATGGCATCGAAGATTACTAAAGCGGTTATTCCTGCTGCAGGTCTGGGCACCCGATTTTTGCCGGCGACAAAGGCAATGCCGAAAGAGATGTTGCCGGTGGTTGATAAGCCTGCCATCCAATACGTTGTGGAAGAGGCGGTAGACGCTGGACTCACTGATGTGCTGATGATCACGGGGCGAAACAAGAACGCTCTCGAGAATCACTTCGACCGCATGACAGAGCTTGAGGCCACCCTCGAGCTCAAAGGTGACACCGACCGTTTGCAGAAGGTCGAGTACTCCAACGACCTCGCAGACATGCACTACGTGCGCCAGGGTGACCCCCGCGGTCTCGGCCACGCGGTGCTTCGCGCCAAAATGCACGTGGGTGATCAGCCGTTCGCTGTATTGCTCGGTGACGACCTCATCGATGAGCGAGATGTGCTCTTGAGCCGGATGCTCGAAGAACAGATTTCGCGCAACTCCACCGTCATTGCTCTCATGGAAGTCGATCCCGCCCAGAGTCACATGTACGGAATCGCCACGGTTGAAGCAACCGATGACGACGATGTCGTGCGAATCACGGGTCTCGTCGAGAAGCCTCCACAGGGCACCGCTCCGTCGAACCTCGCCATCATCGGCCGTTACGTATTGCGCCCAGAAATCTTCGACATTCTTGAGCGCACTGATCCCGGCAAGGGCGGCGAGATCCAGCTCACGGATGCTCTACTTGAGATGGCTGAGAGCGACATCGCGGGTGGCGTCTATGGTGTCGTGTTCCGTGGCCGCCGCTATGACACCGGTGACCGTCTCGACTACATTAAGGCCATCGTGCAGCTTGCGGTTGAGCGTGATGACTTGGGTCCCGAACTGCGGCCGTGGCTACAGCAGTTCAGCGCAACGCTGGACTAGCGCGTGGCGTACGGCATTCCGACGCTCGGCGAAGGAAACATCACGATTCGCCCGATCAGGGTCCGGGACGCTCGAGCGCTAGAGAAAGAACTCCGGGATAATCGGGGGTGGCTGCGCAAGTGGGAAGCCACGAGTCCTGTAGGGCCTGCGTCATTTGACGTGAAGTCGAGCATCCGCGGGTTGTTGCAGCAGTCGCGAGCGGGCACGGGGCTGCCCTTTGTCATCGAATTCAACGGCGAAGTTGCGGGCCAACTCAATGTGTCATCGATAACGTACGGCTCGCTTGCCTCGGCATCGATCGGCTATTGGGTTTCTGAGCGATTTGCGGGCAAGAGCCTCACCCCCACTGCGGTTGCTTTGGCGACGGACTACTGCTTTTTTCAGCTCGGACTGCACCGCATGGAGATCTGTATCCGCCCAGAGAATCAGCCAAGCTTGCGCGTCGTGGAGAAACTCGGATTCCGCTACGAGCAACTTCGGCGACGCTTCATCCACATTGACGGAGACTGGCGCGATCACTTTTGTTTCGCGCTGACAGTCGAAGAGATACCGCAGGGTGTTCTCCGTCGCTGGCAGTCGGGGCAGGCGCCTGAGCATGATGCCCACATTCCGGCCGAAGACCGACTCACGGCGTCTCGACCCTTAGGCTTTCCGCACCGCTAGGTCATCGACTGCTCCGTAGCGTGCTGATCTAGGCTGACTCCTCGGCGCATACTCTCAGCAAGTTTTGAGATCACTGCCGCGTGCCGAGGGTGTGTCGCGGACGGATGCTCGTACCGTATAGCCATGGAACTTACCAGCATCGGCGGCGGCGTCATGATCGCGCTCGCTGCGGCGCTGTGGTTGGTGTATTTGATCCCCAACTGGTTCAAGAATCGCGAATATTTGGCGACCGAACGCAACGCCGTTCGACTGCAGCAGACGATTCGGGTTCTTGCCCAAACGTCAGAAGTTCCGGATGAGGTTCGTGCTGAGGCCGTAGCGCGGCAGGCCGCCGAACTCGCGAAGGCGCAAGTGAATCTTGGACCGGTCGCTGTAGGCCGTGCCGTCATTCCGCCCACTCGGGAAGAGATGCTCGCCCTCTCTGCTCGTCGGCTCCGCCGCACGCGCGCCTTTACGGGCGTCGTACTGCTAGCCAGCATCGTGGTTGTCAGCGTGAACGTCGTCATGATCTTTACCGCCGGAGCAGCCCTCGCTTCGGGAACGTGGCTTGTGCTCTCCGCTGCCACCATGGCCGGAATCAGCGCCGGCGCGATGCTCTCGCGTCTTGCCGAGCGTTCGCGTGCGCGTCGTCAGGAGGCGGCGCCGACGGCACGCACAGCGGCACCACGCCGGCGCGTGGTGCTCTCCTCAGACGCTCCAGTCACTGACGTCACCTCAAAGGTCAGCTGGACGCCGGTGCCCGTTCCCCAACCGATGTATCTCACTCGCAGCAATGCGCCAGAAGCCGCAGTAGCTGCTGCCCGCCACGCCGGGCAGATCGACAGCGAGCTGCGGGCCGCGGCGGAATCCGCCGAACAGGCCCTGCGCGCAAACACCGCCGCAATGGCAGCGGTGACACGGGAAGCAGAGCTCGCGCGGGAAGCCGCACGGGCACCCGCTGCACCAGCAGAAGCGCCGGCCGCGGCATCCGCGCCCAGTCGCTTCGCCGGTATGGGAATCGTCAACGTCGATGGCAGCGCGCCTGACCTCGACGCGGCGCTCGCTCGTCGTCGTCGCGCGAGCTAGGTCGTATTCAGCCCGGGAGCTTCTTGCGCGTTGTGCTCAGGTCGCAGGCTTGCGCAGTGTCGGGCCGTTCCCGGTGGTGGATGCTCGGTGATATTGTTGTTTCTGCAGTACGGGCCCTTGGCGCAGTTGGTAGCGCGCCTCGTTCGCATCGAGGAGGTCAGGAGTTCAAATCTCCTAGGGTCCACCATAAGAGGCTTACTAGAATCACCGTCGTCATAGATGCCGGTGAGGATAGCGTCAGTAAGCCCACCAAGTTCTGATCCGAAGGGACCGCCGTTATTGGCGGTCCTTTCTTGTTGTGGACCCTCGTGTCGGGCTCGTTCGGCATTGGCATTTGCGGATGCCACAGCGAGCGGCTGACCTGCATTGAAGGCATTCCAACCGCGTTGTGCGGCAAGGAGCTCCCGCAAGGGTTCCTTGATTTCGTCACCGATGACATCGTCCTGGGCAATGTACAGGTTGCTGAATATCGCCTGGTTCAGTTCACGGCGCACTTCGTCGGTCGAGTTCACGTAGAGGTCGCGTGGATCGCGGAGCAGCTCGAGGAACGTCTCGATGTGCGTCTTGCCGACCTTTAGGTCCGAGGTTGTGACGGCGAGTTGCGCTTGAAGCGCCTCGCGATCGCGTGCAATATCTCGAAGCCGATGGCGGATACGTTCCTGAGGGAGTGAACTGTCCGCAGCCAGGTCGAGGAGGTTGTCCTCTTTTGCTTGCAGTGCCGTGAGACGACTCTCTAACTGGGTGCGGCGTAGATGTTCCGCATGTGCTTCGTCGCGAAGTGTCCGCTCAAGCATGTCGCGGACAGCTTGAATGAACTCAGCGCTGAGTTTGACCGACTTGTAATGTTCCTCGACTGCGGCTTCAATATTTTCGACATTGGCAAACGGAGCATCGCAAGTGCCGTCCTGTGTTCCTCGGCAGAAGAAGTACGAGTACTCAGTGCCGCTGCGTGCGACTGTGTGTTGTTGGATTAGGCGGCGGTTGGACTGGCGCTCGAGTCGGCAGTGGCCGCACCAAAGACTTCCCTTGAGGTAGTGCGTATGCACGCGGCGTCGCTCGCTTGCAACACTACGGGAGTCCAGAACTGTCTGAACGTGGTCGAATAGGCTCATCTCGACGAGAGCTTCATGTCGGCCATCGAACGTCTCGTCTTTGTAGGTGATCTTGCCGATGTAGTACCGGTCGCGGAGCATCTGCTGGATCTTTGTATCTGAGATTGGCCCCGCTGGACGCCGTGCGGTGGGTCGAGTAGTCAAGCCGCGTTCGGTTAGTTCGTCGGCAATGTCCTGGTAGGAGTATTTTCCTGTCGCGTACATTTCGAAGGCGAGTTTGACGAACGGCGCACGCTCCTTGTCGATGCTGACGGCGCGAATTTCTCGTCCTTCGAGGCGGTCGATCGTATTCTGGTAGCCGATTGGGGCGCGACCGATCGTGCCACCGCTCTTGGCCTTCTGGCCCATCTTGTAGGCGATGTCAGCGCCGTCTTCGCGCGAGCGGTACTCGTTGAACGCGGACAGGATGCCGTGCATGAGCTGTCCGACTGGAGTGGCGTCGATCTGCTCTGTTGCCGATACCAAGCCGACGCCGCGCTTTTGCAGGTCGGCCATGACGATCGCGTCGTCGGTACGGTTGCGGGCGAAACGCGAAAGCTTGTACACGATGACGAAGTCGACGTCACGGTCGCGTCGGATGCGTTCGAGCATTTGCTGGAAGGCAACTCGCTTAGTCATCTCCGTGGCCGAGCGTCCCGGTTCCACATACTCGGCCACGATGGTCAATCCGAGTTGCTCGGCTTTGCGTTGGCACGAAAGTCGCTGTGCGGGGATCGAGATGCCCTCGGGGTCGTAGTCGGTGTTGACCTGTCCCTTGCTGGAGACGCGGAGGTAGGTGACTGCTCGTGACCCGGGTTCTACGTTCACGCCAGCGAGGGGATTGCTGCTGTCGAGTGTGGGCGGAATCTCGTTCTCTTCGATCTCTATCACCGCTGGGCGCAGCTTGGGCGGAGCAGCAAGAAACGCGGTGGTGTGAGATTCAGGCAGGCTCATGACCGCCCTCCTTTTAGATGAGTGAGAGCAGCATCGAACCGGGGGATTCGAGAGAGCGGTACTGGAGTGTGCGCCCCGGTTTCTATCGGGCTGGGACGCATGCCCGACGCGTGATTCGCCATCGGTTGTGGTCTCCGTTTACTGTCCCATTTTACCTCGAAAGAGCCGGAATAGGTCGGGTGTTGAGTATTCCGCAACAGCACGCGTCTGCCTCCGGAGAACACCTTCTTCGGGCTTGTCGGGGGTCTTGCGCGGTGACAGGCCGTGCTATTTGTAGAAGACATAGACGCGTCCTTCTCTCTCGACAATGTCGTAGACGCCTTCAGCCTCTTCGCGGAGGGCTTCGTAGTCGGGTGTGACCTGCTCGATAAACAGGTGTCGCTGCTCTGCGTAGTCGTGGAGGTCCCGCTCAAGCTCATCGACTTCGGCCAGCTCGCTGACGGCTTCTTCGATGCTCATGTAGGTGCCGATGTAGTTGTCGTGGAAGTCCTGCATGATGTCGCCACTCATGGCGTTGACGTCCGGCAGGTTCAGGAAGGCCTGCAACGCGACGTCTTTGTCGAGCTGCAGCTCGGTGAGCGTCGCCGTCAGCTCCTCGATCGCGGCCCGGTTGTAGCTCGCGGGGACGTGGACGGTCAGATACCAGTCGCCGACCTCGACTCCCGTCGGCACCAGCACTCGTTCGAGCTTCGGCGGCAGATGCTCGTTTTGGAAACGGCGCAGATTTTGATGGCCGTCGCGGTGGATCAGGTGGGTGCCGAGCCAGTCGATCAACTCCTTCACTTCTGGACTGGCGGTATCGCTGCAATAGAGGACGAGGTATTCCTCTCGCAGTTGGTCGTAGCTTCCTTCGCCGGTGCGACCGAACTCGGCTAGGCAAGATTCGCGACCCAACCCGCGTCCCAGGGTGTGGGCGATGCAGCGGGCGGTCGGATCGTCTATCTCGGTGTGCTCGGCTTGGGCCTTGGCGATCCCTTCATTGATGTACTGACTGAACCGGTTAGTCGCCACCTCCAAGCGTCGCCAGTCGATGCCGTCGGGTCCGCGTGCCGGGCGCGATTCGTATTCGCTCATGATCGTGCTCCTGCGGAGAAGAGCACGTAGCGCCCAAGGGCATCGACCCATCCTTCGCGCTCCAGCGGAACGACCAGGTAGTTGAGTTCGCCGAGCATATTCTCGGCATCGATGGTGCCGGTTGCTGCGAAGTGTTCCAAGGCAGTGCCAGAGCCTTCGTGCAGGCTGGCGGCGATGAGCCTAGCGAGGGTGTGGCTGCGCATCTCGGGGTCGAGCGCGAGCCCGAGTTCAATGATCTGCCGGGCGCGTTCGGTTTGATCCGGTGCCGCAGCAGCCGTGGTGGTGATTGTTGGTGAGTTCATATCTTTCCTCCTTTCGGTTAGGTATTGACAGGTGCCGGATATGGGGCGAGTTGACTGTTCATGGACTCCGGCGTGATGATCCAGAACACGTTCGTATCGAGTTGCTTCTCGGCGGTGATCGCCTCGCGGATGCGTTTGGCGCGAATGGCATCAGGCACGATCCAGACCACCGCCGGGAACAGGCCGCGGCCACTTTGTTCATTCCCGGTGGCCCTGTAGCGCTGGTACGTGTGGCACTTGCGAAGCACGGCTGGCAGGTGTTCGGTGTCCCGGTCAACTTCGACGAACGAGTGCGTTTCGGTTTCTGCATCGGCGCTGACGACTAGCAGGTCTGGTTTGAGGATCATGGTTGCGGTGCTGCCGCTGGTGAATTGTCGCCAACAGGCGGGTTCAAGCTCGAGCTCCAACAGCTCGAAGCGTCCGGCGTTTGCTTGTTCGATCAGGGCAACAGCGGTGTCGGCAATTTCGAGCATGTGGGTCATAAAGGTGCGGCCCGGTTCGATATAGCGGCGGCGTTTGGGTTCGCCGCGTCGGGCACGCAGGAACCTGTCGCCGGCCGCACCGAGCTGCCAGACCGTGAGCGCCGAGCCGTGCGTGATTCCACCGATGCGCCTGGCCAGCCGGGCGATGACACCCAGGTTTTCCAGCCGACCGAGGACGCGGGTCGTGCCACGAGTCGCGCTGCTGCTGGTGGTGTGAGGGCCAAGTGGTACTGCGGGGAAGTGGAGTCGTTGGAGTTGTCGGGTGGTCAGCAGACGGAAGCGCTCGAGGTCTTCCAGGATGCGGATGTCGCGTTCGGTGAGGTGCTGCTCGAGCTGCACGATGCTTCGGCTGGTCATGGTTGCCTCCTGCCGGTGGTGTGGGTGAAGTCCCTTGCAATGCAGGGAGAGTCCCAGCCGCGAAGCGAGCAGAACAGGCGGAACAGGGGCGGCACCGGCGGTGGCTGTGGGTGGTGAGACGAATAGCGACGGGACGCGCGACCGGACACTTGTCGCCTGAGTCGAAGGCTCATGTTCGCCTCGCCTTCTGATGCGTCGACGCAGACGCCGCGATTTTCTTCTCTGCCACGGGTGCCGCCTCGGGTGGGTCGGCCCCGTATCGACGTCGGCTCGCTTCACGTATCTCGCGGCCGTGACTGGTCTCGATTAGCGGTGGTAGTGCGAGGGCTGAACACCAGGGCATGGGGGTGCCGCCTGCGACCAGGCGGGTGTAGATGTGGTGTTGGTCGAGGGCTTGAAAGTCGTCGGCGGTCAGCAGCGGAGCTTGCCTAGCCATGTCGCGGGCGTCATCGGGGTCGAGGCCGAAACAGATCTTTGTGCGGGCGTTGACGTCAAGCGCGGTGCGCATCTTGCTCGGTAGTTGGTCGCGGTACTGGTGTGCCAGATGCCAGGCAACTCCGTAAGAACGAGAGGTGGCTAAGACGTCATCGATCGGCGTGGGCAGGTGCAGATAGTTCTGTACCTCGTCGATGAAGACCATGCCGGGTCGTTTCATCGGACTCTTTTCCTGTGCCCGCTCTAGCGTGGCCATCCACAGTTCGGCGACTACCAGACTGCCCAGCAACCTGGAGGCGCCGGTGCCGAGGAGGGCGTCGTTGAGTGGGACGAGGACGACCATGCGATCCCGGAAGATGTCCCGGAGTCGGAAGCGTGGCTTGGACTGACCGAGCACAGCGACGAGGGGTTTTCGCATCACGATTTTGCGGAGCTTGTTTAGTGGTGAGGCGATGACGGCGGCTCGCTGGGCTGGGCGCATCGCTTCGAACTCTTCCCAAAAGGCTGCCAGGGTGATGTCGTCTTGCACGGCGGCGACGATGGGTCTGCGGAAGGCGTCGTCGGTGAATAGCCGAGGTAGATCGATCAGGGTGTACGGCTCGGCTCGTTTCTGGCCGGCACGAGCCAGCGAGAGGAGTGCGCCCTGGATCAGGTACTCGGTGCGCGGCCCCCAACTGTCGTTGAACACAGCGGCCAGGGCGGCGAGTATTCCATCGACGACGATGTCGGGGTCACGGTCGCCAACATCGAGTGGGTTGAAGCCGACCGGTGCTTCGGTATCGGTCGCGTCGAGCACCACGATGCGCTCAGCAGTCTCTTTAGGCGCGGTGGCCAGGATGCGTTCGATGAGCTGGGACTTCGGCTCGATCACGCAGCAGGCTCTGCCCGCTTTGATATCGGAAAGAATCAGGTGCTCCAGCAGCGTCGATTTACCTGACCCTGTCGGACCAAGCACGACAGCGTGCTGCAGGCGACTAATGGGGTCGATGCCGACCGGACGTTTGGGCCCTGGCGCGGTGCCGGTGGCGAACACCGACTCGGTGCGCGAGACGACTTCTGGCACTTGCAGCAAGCGGGGATGAGCACCTGGGATGCCCGGGTAGTCCCGGTCGCCGAGCGGCCAGCCCAGCAGCGGGAGCAGTTCGCTGGCCGAGAGCCGCAAGCCCCGCCCCACGGATGCTGTCGCCCAGCGGAAGGGTGTGTCGCGGTTGAGCGTGAAGTGCACGCCGGGACTTTCCAGTAACTGCAATGCCCCGAACACTTCCCAGGTCAGCGCAGAGTGGCGTTTCTTTGTTTTCGCAGTGACGGCGATACGCAGCGTCGTGGCCAGCGTCGGGACGGACATCCGCTGGGACAGCTGGGTCTTCGTCGTTCCCGATGCGGGGCGGACACCATCGAGTAGTCGTGAACCGAACGGCTGAAGAGGATCTGGAGCGTTCGGCGGAAGTGAGCGCGGTGCATGACTGCGACCGACGATTATCTGCAACGCCACCTGCTCGTCTCCTCGCCGGGCAGCGAGAGCTTGGTAGATAGCTGCGGATATCTCTTCGGCTTCAACGTTGGCTAAAGGCAGGCTGGTGGGGTGGGCGACGACCCGGCTGACAGCGGCCACGTCCGGCCGGGTCGTGGCCTCAAAACCCACCCCGGGGAGACTGCCCGAAAGTAGCCGTTTCAACCGCTGGACGGCGGTTGGTGCGCACCCAAGTAAATGGGTGACACCGGCGCTCGTGGCATGCACTTCCAGAATGAGTGGGCGCGGCACGTCACCGCTCATCATGCGTTCCAGCAGTTGCCGGAGGGTGTTCGGGGTAAGTGGGCGCGGCAAATGCAAACGGGTGAAGACGAGGGACTCAGACATGGTCACCTCCCGCACCACCGGGCCTTGCCTCTGGGGCTTGTTGCTGGGCTTCGGCTTCCAACCGGGCCTGCTCGAGGCCAGCAGTGGTGATGATCTTGGCGATCTGCTCAGGGCGCAGATCATGGTTGAGTTCCGAGAACACCCAAACGTGTCGATCTTGCTTCTTTCGATAGCGGCGACGACTTCGTCGGTTAGTCATGGTTGACCTCCTTTCTGATTACTCCTTTCGCATTGCGGACGCAGACAGATTCAGGGTGCTTCCCATTAGGGGGACGAATGTTTATGGACGAGTCGATTCGTTTTGTCAATACCCGTTGTGTATTCCGCAACGACTTGCCAGAGGCGAATGTGCTCATGCTCACCACTGCCGATCTCGACGCCAGCGGATGAACCAGACGACCGCCCAGATGAACGCGGCGACACCAGCTGTTAGCAGCAGCCAACCCCAAAGCTGGGCGAGCAGCTCCAGCGCTAGCCACAGCGCGAGGATGCCGCCCAGGATGAATAGGCAGGTGCGGAAGAAGCGCTGCGCGAGAGTCCTCGGGGTGTCGTCGGCCATTAGGCATGGTCCTGTCCTTCGCCACCGGCCAGAGTGTGAGCACAGTAGTCCGATGGAACCGGGTAGCCGGGGATGATGAGGTCGGAGTCGATCTCGTTGCCCCACACCGACCAGTCCGCATGGGAGTTCGGGCGCTGACGAGCAAACAGCTCCAAGTAAGGTCCATCGAGGACGCGCTCGATCAGGGGGATCATCTCTTCGGGCTTATGCGAGTGACCCTGGCGCGGGAAAAGTAGCGTCGAGCGTTGACCATGGAACTTGAACGGTGCCTTGCCACGCACGCCGTGAAGCAAGATCTCGTGGCTGCCACGGAAGTAGTTGCCGAGCCCCATGTAGTACTTGTCCCAGACAGCGTTCGTTTTATAGGTGAAGCCCCACGCCCGCATGACCTCCAGGGCCCCGGGTAAAGCTGCGTTGGTTGTCCAGAGCAGCAGTGTCGAATCTGGGGCCATCAGGTCAGGGATCGGCATCGCCTTGATGCGGTCGAGGGTCATCAGGTCGTAGTGCTGCAGTGCCCCGCGGGCTCCCTTCTGCTGGATGTCCCAGGGCGGATCGGCATAACAGACCTTGAATTGCTTTAGCACGAGGCCGTCGTCCTCCGGTACTGAGGTTGTTGTTTGATTGGTCATGTCGATGTACTCCTTTCTCCTACTCGCACTCGACGAGCAGACGGACGATTGGTTATGCGCCATCCGGCGCGGGCTGTCAATCGTCTGGTCGGGGTGGTTGCAGATTCCACAACGACAATCGGGTCGTCGCTGCGGGGTGGTCGTGCCCGCTGTCGTTGCTGACGACGGGCACGACCTGACCTCACTAGTCGCAGATGACCAGTTCGACTCCAAGAGCCTTCAGGACGTCGCTGTACAACATGAGCGTCGAGGGTTCACGGATAAACGACTCGCGCAGCAGGTAAATCCGCGCGGTTGGCCATCGCTTGGTGCAGTCGAGCAGCTCGAATAACAAACGCTGCGGTTCCGGGTCGAATGAGACTTCGCGAGTGAAGACAGCTTCAAGGAGGACTCCGTCTTGTTCGGCTTGCCGCCTGAGCAGTTCTTCTTGCTCGCGAAGGCTCTGCTCGCCCAGCCACGGCGGCGCGTGTAGCTCGTCCTTGCTGATCACCCAAAGGAGGCCGACGGCGTCCGCCTCCTTCCCCTGGGTTGATGTTGTTGTGTTCGTCATATCTCCTCCTTCCATGAGGTCTGGCAACCTTGCGGCTGCCTATTCAGTTATTGATTCCTCGCGCAATGCGAGGCCTGTGACCGCTCGGGTCGCGGTGGTTGGTTATGAACCAGGCCCGGGCGGAAGTCAATGTTCTAGTCGTGCTTGTAGACGCGATTACAACGACGGCGCGGGGGGTGTTGGCTCCTCGCACGCTGGGGACGGACTCAAGAGCAGTCATGAGCCGCCCCACCGTCTCAACGGGAACTTGCCCCTGTTCTTGGTACCTGTCCGGACGCCAGATACGACTCGCGGATCAGCGCCTTGCGAGCTTCGTGAGCGTTACCACCGAGCTCATCGGCCAGCCGCAGGATCGTCTGGCGCAGTTCTGCTTGAGTGCGATCCAACTCAGCTTCAATCCGGGCGATCCGTCGTGCTTTCCGGTTCTGGAACCAGTCCACGAGCCACCACGCTCCTTCCCATATCCAGCCGATGACCAGCGCTCCAAGGAGGAACGGCAGGGCAACCAGCGCCAGCATCGGTCACCACCTGGCGATGGCTTGTGAAGCACCCATCGCGTAGGCATCGACGATGTGCTTGTACCGGGCCTCGCCGAGCGGTGCGACCTGGATCAGATGCTGCTCCAGCGCCGTCAGCGCGCCGACGTTCTGCAGCGCTGTGTTGGTTAGCAGTGCCCGGCCTTGCTCGCGCACATCAGCGACCAGGGCTTGGGCCTGCATTCGCTCGATCTCGCGCCCGGTCTGCCGCTGCATGCCGCCGGACATCTCTGACAAGGCTTGCGGGGTGAACGAACCGCCCGTCGTGGCGAGTTCTTTGGTGGTTCCGAACATGGTGTCCTCCGTTGATTCCAGTGGCGGAATATCCGCCTGAAATCAGCCTTCTAGCTGGAGGGTTCACTGGATAGCCAGTCTCTGTCCGGGATGCGGTGTCGAACCGGAGCAAACAACGGACGGGTTCGGGCTTGCGTATTCTGGGCATATGACCCAGGAAGGAACCGAGCTACCCGACGCAGACCACTCCTCATCGTCGCGCCCTGCTAGTAGCGCGGTTCTGGGTGAACTCGAAGTGCTGCGCGAAGGCGTTGGGGTCTCACCTGAGCGCATTCGTCGGCGAGCACCAGAAATACAACAGTTGGCGGTTGTAGGAGACCAGCTGGAGTATCAGCAGCTCCACCCGAGTGATCGGCATATTGCCGCGTACATGGCCATCGGCTGTGTGATCGAACATGGGATTGGCAACTACCAACACCAGCAGATCCTGATTCTGACGCTTCGTTACGACATGAGTATGCTTGCGCTGCGCCGCGACCCTGAGGCGTGGAACGAGGTAAGGCGGGCAACCACCGTCAGCCAGCGGGACGCCCTCACGCAGGCACTCCTCTTCTATAAAAAGAGCGCCTACTTTGAAATGCGCAAGGAAGCTTATGCCGAGTTGGCCAACCAACTGGCTATGCGCACTCACACGCCATGTCGGGCTAACGGAACAGACCGGGTGGCTATCGAGATACTTCGGCTGACCCAGCGGCAGATCCTGGGTTACTTCACCGTCGAGGGTCGAGCCGTCTTTCGCGAACTCTTGGCTGACGAAGCTCTTATGCAGCTCAACTTCAGATGGTGGCCGCCGTCCGGTTTCGTTGGTTCTAGCGAATCTGTGTTCAACCAAGCTATTAGTCAGGCGATCCGAGACGAGTATCCAGCAGCAGTGCAGGAGTTCGTTCTGTTGAAACGTGCCAGTACCTCAGACCCGCGACCCGATGAAGAGTTCTGTCTGAGTGGCGATGCCCTCGAATCACTGCTTCATCCGGTGAATAGCTTCAATATCTGGCAGCTCTTTCCTGAAGCTGGCGAACAGTCGCGTTCTTCAGCTGACCCGGCAATCGCAATCGAGAGGTTATCGAACTCGCTTGATGTCCTGGCCTGGATACTTTCAACTGACGGCGATTCAGGGCCTATTGATAATCTGGCTGTCCTGGAGACACCAAACTTTGGCCGGCAGAGCGATAAGCCGCTGTACATTGATGACCGTCCTATACAGCGGAGTGAGCGAGACATCTTTGCTGACGATGAAGAAATGGACGAAGGTGATATTGATCCTGACGGCGATCGAACCGAGCAGTAGTTCGCGATCGGTACGCGTCCATTCAACCCGCTGGCAAGCGGCATGAGCGCTATATGTGGGGCAGTCGTGACTGTTCACGCCACTAAAACTGTTGACAAAAGCGCAACTAAATGAGATAATCTCGGGCAGTTGAGCTTGCTGGACAGTTTCGCGCTCAACCAAATAGCTCGCCTGCGATTCAGGCTTGAGCATCCTACATAGCTACTCCGCCCGGATGCGGGAGCAGCGACATCGACCAACGCGGTCATGTCGAGGCTCCTGCATCCGCAGGGAACGGAGCTCTAACTCGTTTAGGAGAAGTTATGTACAAAGCAGTGGAAACAGCGACGACGCGGCTGAACCCATGGAACATGTGGCCCAGCGAACCACCACCGCTCGAAATCGAAATAGCCGATGCGACATACCGCACCCACCCAACGGGCGGTGGCCTTGTCGCAATCACGGCCCACGTTGGGCCGAGTGTCTATGTGGACAGGTGCGCCATGATCAAGGGCCGTGCAGTCGTAGTCGGCAGCGTGCGGCTCTTTGGTAAGGCGGTGATCGAAGAAGATGCAGTAGTCACTGACTTCTGCACCCTCCGCGACAAGAGCAGCATCGGCGGTCGGGCGATCGTTCGTGGCGGCGTCCAGCTTGCAGACAATGCACGTGTCGACGGGTTGGCCCACATCAGCGGTGGAGTGCTTTTGCAGCACTTTGCACGTATCAGCCAGGGAATCTTCAGCGGCAGCATGACCGTCGCTTGAAGCGTCCCAACACTCGAGCCCGCCTCGAGCGACATGAGAAGAGCCCGCCTGGGCAACTACTCGTCGCTCGGCGGGCTCTTCTCAATGAGATGGTGATCTGGTTTCAACTACTCAATTTTGCGGATGCGGTGGTTGTAGCTGTCAGCAACGTAGACCATGCCGGAGGAGTCAACGGCGACGCCGTTTGGCAGAAAGAATTGCGCGGTAGCACCAGTGCCGTCGGCGAAGCCTCGATTTGAAGCTCTTGATTCTGGTGTGTGGATATAAGCCAGTTGCATAACTGCCCATGACTTTGAAGCATGAGCACGATTCATTCAAGGGACTATCGCCGTAGTTTTTACAACGCTTACGACTGGAATATTGACGCCATTCGCAGGTCTGCCATAATCACTCGTCCACCTCGTCGGTCTGCGGCGCAGAGGAACTCACTCGGAGTTCGTCAGCCGCTTCCGATGAGGAGGTTGTTCATATGAGTGAGCAAACGCCGGCCCCCGTGGCCGGGACAAGTATTCAGATGCGAACCCTGGCGGTGCGCATCAGCGACGACCTGAGGGCACAGTTGGACGTCATCGCCCAGCTGAACGACCGCAGTGTCACCGAAGAGATCCGGATCGCTCTGGAGGCCTGGGTCGTGACCAGCAAGTCCGATCCGAAAGTCCTTGCCAGGGCTGAGACGGTACGTGCCGAGATTGACCGCGAAGCCAAGACCAAGCAGAGCGCGATCGAAGCCATCTTTGGCGGTGAAACGGGGAGCAAGTCTTCCCGGAGCAAGCCAGCATCCGCCTGACTCAGGCAATCCCCGCAGGCGCAATCCGCGGGGAAGGTGGCCGGTTGGGATCAGGGCTCTTTGCCTTGTCCCGATCGGCCACCCCAACACACCTCGTTGCTGCTTCGCGGCTTCGTAAGAGAACTCAGTCCGAGTTCTCGGCCGCGACAACAGTAAGGAGGTGGGAGCGATGGTCAGAACTATCGTGATCCCGCGTCATAGTGAAAGTGCCGTGCAGGTTCGAGATCTCGTCGACATCGACGAGTTCGAGCGAGTCACTGGCGGATGGGTTAAGCCGTTCGAGCTGGAGCGACTCAGCAGCACGATCTGGGCCAACCAGGCCGCAACGCTGGGGCGGGGTGGCTTCAACGCTCGGGCCACGGCGCTCAGCTGGCACTATGCCACTCCGGGTCGACCCTTGCGGTTCGTGCTCGGAGACGTAGTGCTGGCCGGCCCCGTGGACGATCCGGTTGTCGGGATGGACGTCCCATCGCGAGTGTTTCAAACGCTGGTAGATCCGCATCACTTCATGATCCAGATCAGCCGGAAGGATGAAGAGGACTGGCAGAACACCTTCGCCTGCTTCGACAACGTTTTCGACGCAGCGATCTGGTGCATGATCATCGGACTCACCGGCCCCAGCGGGTGGGATGTTCGGGTCAATCCGGAAGATCCCAACGGCGATCACTGTGACCACAGCCCATTCGAACCGGTGGCCTGACATGGTCGCCGGAATCCTGATCCCCAGCGACACGAACGCCCCGTTGGAGCTGCGACAGTTCGACGGACTCGTTGACTACCAGGCTGCTGTGGGCGGATGGGTCGAGGCGGTGACTATCCCTTCGCTCGCCGTCACGATCTATGTGAACGAGGAGGGAGTGCTGAAGCATCTGCCTTTCAACGCACGGGCAACGTTCCTGTGGGGCCACCACGTCCCCGAGGCACGCCTGAACGCCATGGTTGTCGGCGATGCAGTGATCGTTGGCCTTCCAAACGAGGCTGGCGAAGACACCGACGTACCGGAGCGGGTTCGCGGGCTGCTTCTGACCCAGACGACGTTCCGGGTGGCCGTTCGCAAGAAAGGTAGCCAGAAGTGGCTCGGCAACCAGTTGAAGTTCCCCGATTACTGGGGAGCGATCACCTGGACGATGCTGCTGCGGGACAACTGGACTCGGCTCAAGGAGCTCCACGTCCTCCCTGCCAGCGAAGTCGAAGAGCCGCCCGGTCACCCGGGCGGCGATAACTAGCAAGGCGGCGACCGCCCGGATTGCAGAACGAACGAGTTCTCGTCTGGGGCGGTCGCCGCCTATTCAACTGAAAGAGTGTCATGACTGCCGGGCCGCCATGTGAGTGCTCCGCACAGCGGCTCAGGGTTCACGAAAAGCGCTGGTCATGGTATAAATAGAGTAGTATTCAGCTTCTGGTTCGAGGTATCTCCTGGAAGCGAATCACCCGAAGTGGGACAGGCCAGCGTCTGCGGTCGCCGATAGCCTGAGAGAACGCTTTGTGGATAACTAACGAACCCACTTCATGTGGAGGAGAACGCACCCGATATGACTTGCTCAACCACGAATGGATTACTTGTTACACGCGTGCCGTCGATGGCGGTGAAGTGGTGATGGCTCCGACAACCAAAGAGGCTCAGCGCGCCGAGCTGCACAAGACGATCTGGCGGATCGCAAATGACCTGCGCGGCAGTGTCGATGGCTGGGATTTCAAGAGCTACGTGCTCGGCATGCTCTTCTATCGGTTCGTTTCCGAGAATCTCGCTGTCTACATCAATACCGGTGAGCGCAAGGCCGGTGACCCTGACTTTGACTACGCCACCTTGGCTGACTCCGAGGCAGAGTTCGGCCGCAAGGAGACTGTCTCGGAGAAGGGCTTCTACATTCTTCCTTCCGAGCTGTTCGCCAATGTTCGGAAGCATGCCGCGCAGAACGAGAGCCTGAACGAGACTCTTGAGCGCGTCTTCCATAACATCGAGGGTTCGGCCGTTGGCAGTGACAGCGAAGACGACCTGAAGGGCCTCTTCGACGACCTCGAGGTCAACAGTTCCAAGCTCGGTAACACTGTCGCCAAGCGCAACGAGAAGCTCGTCAAGCTGCTTGATGCCATCGGTGACCTGCCGCTGGGCAACTTCGAAGACAATTCAATCGACTTATTCGGCGACGCTTACGAGTACTTGATGCAGATGTATGCCTCGAGCGCTGGTAAGTCGGGTGGCGAGTACTACACCCCGCAGGAGGTCTCCGAGCTGCTGGCCCGCATAACGGTGGTGGGTAAGACCGAGGTGAACAAAGTCTACGACCCGGCCGTCGGCTCTGGCTCTCTGCTGCTGAAGTTTGAAAAGGTGCTCGGCAAGGGCAAGGTGCGACAGGGCTTCTACGGTCAGGAGATAAATCTGACCACGTACAACCTCGCCCGCATCAACATGTTCCTGCACGACGTCAACTACGAGAAGTTCAACATCGCCCACGGCGACACGCTGACCGACCCGCAGCACTGGGATGATGAGCCGTTTGAGGCGATCGTGTCCAACCCGCCCTACTCAATCAAGTGGGATGGCGACGCTAATCCGCTGCTAATCAACGACCCGCGTTTCTCCCCGGCCGGTGTGCTGGCACCGAAGTCGAAGGCCGACCTCGCCTTCACTATGCACATCTTGAACTGGCTCGCAGTGAACGGAACCGCAGCGATTGTCTCGTTCCCTGGTGTGCTCTACCGCGGCGGCGCGGAAGCGAAGATCCGCAAATACCTGGTGGATAACAACTATGTGGATGCCATTATCCAACTCCCGCCAGATCTCTTCTTCGGCACCACCATCGCAACGTGCATCATGGTGCTCAAGAAGTCGAAGAGCGATAATGCGGTGCTGTTCATCGATGGCTCGGCCGAGTTCACTCGTTCCGGCAATAAGAACAAGCTCTCCGAGACCTACCAGCAGAAGATCCTCGACGCATTCACTGCACGTGGTGATGCGGACCACTTCGCGAAACTCGTGTCCAACGAAGACCTCGCGGCCAACGGCTACAACATCGCGGTGTCGTCGTACGTTGTTGCCGAGGACACCCGCGTGGCCGTCGACATCACCGAGCTGAACGCCGACATCGCACGCATCGTCGCCCGTCAGCAGGAGCTGCGAATCTCGATCGACGAGATCGTGACAGATCTGGAAGGCACGGCGTGAGCCTCGCACCTGATGATGTCTTAGGTCGAGTTCGTTCGGCATACCGAACGCTCCTTGCGCGTGACCGTTATCTTTTCGAGATTGACGTTAACGAACGCAGCCTCACGCACAAGCTCGCTGAATATCTGCAACAGCATTTCCCTGAATGGAACGTTGACTGCGAATATAACCGTTGGGCCGACAACCCCAATGGGAACATCCAGAAACAACTTGATGGACTTGAAACACAAGTGCTATCAACTGACGCAAATGGGACGACTGTTTACCCGGATATTATTGTCCACCTGCGCGGGACGTCTGAGAATCTTGTTGTCATCGAGGCTAAGAAAGGTCGAGGTGACCTGGAGCGGGACCGGCGGAAGTTAGCTCTTTACAGAAATCAACTTGGCTACACGCATGCTGTCGCGGTGATCTTCCCTGCGAACGGGGACTCCGCAACGGCTGATCCTGAAGACGACGTAGCTCTGTGGGAGAGCGACCTATGAGCCGGATGGACGAGTTAATCATGGAGCTTGCTCCTGAGGGTGTTCGTCACTTCGCACTCTACGAGATTGCGGAATACTCCTCGACTAGAGTCGATGCGGCCAACCTCGATGGAACCTCATTTGTGGGCGTCGACAATCTCGTTGCAGATAAGGGCGGTCGAGTCGATGCGAGCTACCTTCCGAATACCGCGCGCCTTACGGCATATCAGCCCGGCGACATCCTGCTGGGCAATATCCGCCCCTATCTCAAGAAGGTCTGGCGCGCGACGAATGCGGGCGGCTGCAGCGGGGATGTGCTCGCTGTTCGCCTACGTTCGGCGTTCGTGAAAGACGTTGATTCCGAATTCTTGTATTATCTGCTTTCCTCGGATGGCTTCTTTACATACAACATGCAGCACGCCAAAGGGGCAAAGATGCCCCGTGGTAGCAAGACCGCCATTATGGGATTTCGAATCCCCGTCCCACCTCTCGAGGTGCAGCGGGAGATCGTGAGAATCTTGGATCAGTTCACTCAGCTGGAGGCGGAGCTGGAGGCGGAGCTGGAGGCGGAGCTGGAGGCTCGACGCCGCCAGTATGAGTACTACCGGCATCTGCAGATGACCTTTGATTCGTCTATTCCGCGCGTCCCTCTCGGGAGCGTCGTTGAGGTGCGTAGTGGATGGGGATTCCCGAACGCTCACCAAGGACAAACCGAGGGCGAGTATCCGTTTTATAAAGTCAGCGACATGAACTTGGTCGGTAATGAGACTGTAATGACTCGTGCCAATCACTACGTCGACGCTGAAGTGGCAAAGAAGCTCGGTGTGCGCCCTGCGCCGGAGGGCACAGTCATCTTTCCCAAGATTGGTGCGGCCGTCGCTACCAACAAGAAGCGGGTGCTTTCCTTCCCGTCCGCATACGACAACAATGTCATGGGCCTCATCCCAACTGAACGAGTGACCTCAAGGTTTCTCTATCACTGGATGCAAACCTTTGATCTAAGCCGCTTGGCAAACGACTCCGGCGCAGTGCCGTCTATCCGAAAGTCCGAAGCGGAGCAGGTACTCATTCCGCTTCCCGCGCTACACGTGCAGCAAAGCATCTCGGACCTACTCGATAAGTTCGACGCGCTGGTAAACGATCTCAGCGTCGGCCTTCCTGCCGAACTCGCCGCTCGTCGCACACAGTACGAGTATTACCGCGACAAGCTCCTGACGTTCGAGGAGGCAGCCGCATGAGTGACCTTCCGCGCAAGTACGACCCGATCGCGCTTAGTAGCGAGAGCACGGTTGTTGCCGAGTACATTCCTGATGCTTCGGCTGCCTCGTCGTACCAGTCGGAAGCTGATCTTGAGCGTGAGCTGGTCCGCCTGCTGCAGTCGCAGGCGTACGAATATCTTCCCGTCACATCTGAGACGCAGCTGGTCGCGAACCTGCGCGCTCAGATCGAGGCATTGAACCACATCACATTCTCAGATATCGAGTGGGAGCAGTTCTTTACCGAGCGGATCGCCGGGACGAACGATGGCATCGTCGAGAAGACGGTGCGCATCCAGGAGGATCACGTCCAACTGCTGAAGCGGGACGATGGCTCGACGAAGAACATCCTGCTGATCGATAAGCAGAATATTCACAACAATCGCCTGCAGGTGATCAACCAGTACGAGATCGGTCAAAGGGACGGCGGCTCCGCACGCTCGAACCGATACGACGTGACCGTCCTGGTCAATGGCCTGCCGATGGTGCACATCGAACTCAAACGTCGCGGTGTCGACATTCGCGAAGCCTTTAACCAGATCGACCGCTACCAGCGGGACAGCTTCTGGGCAGGCTCTGGGCTGTTCGAGTACGTGCAGCTGTTTGTGATCAGCAATGGCACGCTGACGAAGTACTACTCCAACACCACTCGTCGGCAGCATCTGAGCGAGGCCGCCGGTTCGAAGCGTGTGCGCAAGACCTCGAACTCGTTCGAGTTCACGTCGTGGTGGGCGGATGCGCAAAACAAGCCGATCACTGATCTGGGCGCGTTCGCGAAGACATTCTTCGCTAAGCATTCGCTGTTGAACATTCTGACTAAGTACTGCGTACTGACCGCAGACAAGATGCTGCTGGTGATGCGTCCGTACCAGATCGTGGGGACCGAGCGGATCCTGCAGAAGATCGACATCTCCACCAACTACAAGCAGCTAGGCACCATCGCTGCGGGCGGGTATGTGTGGCACACCACCGGCTCCGGCAAGACGCTCACGAGCTTCAAAGCAGCGCAGCTTGCGTCAAAGCTTCCGTCCGTAGACAAGGTGCTGTTCGTTGTGGACCGTAAGGACCTCGACTACCAGACGATGCGCGAGTACGACCGGTTCGAAAAGGGTGCCGCAAACTCAAACACTTCTACGGCAGTGCTGAAGAAGCAGCTCGAAGACCCTGGCGCACGAATCATCATCACCACGATTCAGAAGCTCTCGACCTTCATCGGCGGGAACAAGGGTCACTCGATCTACGACGGTCATGTCGTGATCATCTTTGACGAATGTCACCGTTCGCAGTTCGGCGACATGCACACCGCAATTACAAAGGCGTTCAAGCGGTACAACCTGTTCGGGTTCACCGGCACGCCGATCTTCGCGGCGAACTCTGGCAGCGGCGGGAATCCGCAGCTCAAGACCACCGAGCAGGCGTTCGGTGAGAAGCTGCACACGTACACGATCGTGGATGCGATCAGCGACAAGAACGTGCTTCCCTTCCGCATCGACTACGTCAACACCGTCAAGGTGGGCAACGTCGTCGACAAACCGGTCTCCTCGATCGACACGGAGAAGGCGCTGCTCGCCCCGGAGCGCATCAGCCAGATCGTGTCGTACACCCTGGAGCACTTCGACCAGAAGACCAAACGTGCCGAGCACTACACCCTTGGCGACAAACGCGTGCGTGGCTTCAATGCTCTGTTCGCGACCGCCTCGATCGAGGCTGCGCGGGTCTATTACAACCACTTCCAACTGCTGCAGGAGCAGCTTCCTTCTGACCGCAAACTGAAGGTGGGGCTGATCTACTCCTACGGCGCGAACGACGCCGTCGAAGACGGAGCGCTCGACGAGGAAGGCTTCGACACGGGAGCGCTGAGCATGGACGCTCGCTCGTTCCTTGAAGATGCGATCCAGGATTACAACGGGATGTTCGGCACTAGTTACGACACCAGCGCCGACAAGTTCCAGAACTATTACAAAGACTTATCGCTGCGTCTGAAGAACCGCGACATCGACCTGGTGATCGTCGTCAACATGTTCCTCACCGGGTTCGATGCGACCACGATGAACACCCTCTTCGTCGACAAGAACCTGCGGGCTCATGGACTGATTCAGGCCTACTCACGCACTAACCGCATCCTGAACTCGGTGAAGACGTACGGCAACATTGTGAGCTTCCGAAACCTTGAGGAAGCCACCAACGACGCCATTGCGCTGTTCGGCAATAAGAACGCGCAAGGCGTTGTCCTGCTGAAGCCGTATGGCGAGTACTACGGTGACTACGCCGAGAAGGTTACAGAGCTGCTTGCAGCATTTCCACTTGGCGAGCCTATCGTCGGGGAGTCTGCGCAGAAGGAATTCATTGGGCTGCTGGGCGCGATCCTGCGCCTGCAGAACATCCTCACCTCGTTCGACGACTTTGCCGGCAATGAGATTCTTACCGACCGCCAAGCCCAGGACTACCGAAGTGTCTATCTCGACCTGTACGCCGAGTTCCGTAAGGGTGCAGATGGCGACAAGGAACAGATCAACGACGACATCGTCTTCGAGATCGAGCTGATCAAGCAGGTCGAGATCAATGTCGACTACATCCTCGTGCTCGTGCAGAAGTACCGCGACGAACGAGGCGACGGCGACGACAAAGAGATCCGCGCCGAGATCACCCGCGCCGTCGACGCCAGCCCGACCCTGCGTAATAAGAAGGACCTCATTGAGGCCTTCGTTGACACTCTCTCTGTCGACGGCGAGCTCGACCAAGAGTGGCGCGCATTCATAGCAGCCAAGCGTGAAGCCGAACTTGACGCGATCATCCAGGATGAAAACCTTCGCCCTGACGAGACCCGCGTTTTTGTTGAGACCGCCTTCCGCGACGGCGCGATCCGCACCACAGGTACAGCGATCACCAAGGTTCTGCCGCCTGCATCTCGCTTCGCTGCTGACGGGGGCCACGGCGAGAAGAAGCAGCGCGTGCTTGAGAAGCTCGGGACGTTCTTCGAACGATTCTTCGGGCTGGGAAGCGGAGACCAATCGTGAGGCTCGTAAAAGCCGAGGTTTACGGTTTCGGCCGGCTTACCGAGGCCAAGGTCAACCTCGACAATAAAGTAATCGCGGTAGTCGGACCGAACGAGGCTGGTAAGACCACGCTGCTCAAGGCCCTTGCTTACATCGACAACGGTAAGTCGCTCTCAGTGACCGAGCGATCCCGGAGTACAACGCCCATTAATGACAGCGACGTTGTTGTTAGTACTTACTATCTCCTTGACGATGTAGACCGAGCCGAGGTGGAGGAGTTTGATCTGCAGGAGCCACCGAAGGCACTTCGACTCTCACGTAGCGCCGCCGGTGCCAGCGTTGTCAAAACAGTGACCCCGCGCCCGCGAAAGGCCGTAGCTCCACTCGTTACATCCCTGAAGGCACTCAAGAAAACCCTGACTAAGGCAAACCTCAACGCGCTCGCATCGCTAGCTTCTGAAGAAGGGGACGCATCCGAACCCGAGGAACGGCGAATCAGCTTTGCCACCCGGGTGGCAGAAGCAATCCGTTCCGTCGATGTAGATCTCTCCGTCGACGAAACGCCTAGCGTGGCGGAGGCGCTCGATCCCGCGACTTGGATTGCAGAGTTCGAGGAGTTTGGACTCGCTGGGCCGCTCCGCGAGGCGCTCGAATCAGTACAGCAATGGCTCGATCGAGCTGACCCTGCTCACGATGTTGAAGAGCGACTCTATGAAATCGCACCGGACATCCTCATGTTCTCAGACGAGGATCGTTCGCTCGCCTCGACCTATACGCTCACCCAGGATATGGTCAACACGCCGCCCGCCGCGCTGCGGAACCTAGCGGCGATGGCGGAACTTTCCCTGGATCTACTATGGGAGAAGATAAATAACGGAGACGAAGGCGCTCGCGAGACCCTCATTGAGAAGGCGAATCAGGCGCTCCATCGTAAGTTCATGGACGCCTGGAAGCAGTCGACGCTGACTGCGCAACTCAAGATCGAGGGCGCTGTGCTCGCCATCCGCATCAAGCAGGACGGCGTGACAATCACGCAGTTCCACGAGCGAAGCGCCGGCCTCCAGATGTTTGTGGCGCTTGTCGCATTCCTCGCGGTGAAGGGCACAAATGTGCCTCCGGTACTTCTGATTGATGAGGCAGAGACCCACCTGCACATCGATGCTCAAGCCGATCTCGTCAACACATTTATGACGCAGCAGCAGGCGGCAAAGATCATTTATACGACGCACTCTCCTGCCTGCTTGCCTCCGGACCTCGGGTCAAATATTCGCGCAGTATTACCGGACAAGGTGAACGCTCAGCGGAGTGTGATCGAGGGTAGTTTCTGGCGTGGTGCTGCCGGTTATTCACCACTGATGCTGGCAATGGGCGCTGGTGCCGCTGCATTCTCTCCTGCGCGACGTGTGGTTTTGGCTGAAGGCGCAGCTGAGATGCTCCTGCTCCCATCTCTGATTAAGTTCGCGATCGAGGCGGATGATCTCGACTACCAGGTGGCGCCTGGACTGTCTGAGGTTCCAGCATCCATGTATCCGGACCTTGACCTCGAAGCTGCCCGGGTCGCCTTCTTGGTTGATGGGGATAAGGGAGGCCAGGATATTCAAGCCGCACTGACGGCGGCTGGGGTTCCGAAGTCTCGCGTGCTAGGGCTCGGTGCCTTGACGCTCGAGAATCTGCTTGATCCCCTCGCTTACCGCGAAGTCGTAGCGAAGCTCATCAACGATGCCAACCCAACAGTTACCATCAACATCGATGACGTGCCCGTCCTGACCGACCCAGATACCACGCTGTGGCCGAACGTTCTGCAGCGGTGGGCTGACGATCATGGCTACAGCTTGCCCGGCAAGCGTGTGATCGCCAGCCGTCTCGTAGAAGAGGGTCTGGCGAAGCCGAGCCACGAGGGCGCGAAGGTTCTCCGTCGTCTCCACAAGTCACTCTCAGAAATTCTGAAGGCAAGTTTGGCGGCCGGATCGTGAGAATCAGGCGACTTCAGATCAAGAATTTTCGGGGTATCAAGTCATTGGATTGGACGCTCCCTGCGGAGCAGCAGCTCGTTGTCTTGGTGGGACCAGGTGACAGCGGCAAGTCCACGATTCTTGATGCGATTCACTATTTACTGGGTGACAGGTGGAGCATTCCGGTATCCGACACAGATTTCTATGGGGTTGACCTCGCTGTGCCGATCACGATCACGGCTGTGCTCGTTGACATTCCGGATGCACTTCGAAAGGAGAACACCTTCGGACTCTGGCTCAGCGGTCTGGACGTAGACGGGGTTTTACATCAGGACCCAGAGGATGACCACACCCCAGCGCTGATTGCATGCCTGACGATCGATGAGTCACTCGAGCCTAGATGGACCGTCGAGCGCGTTGATGGTCAGTCTCAGATGCTCACGTCGTCGCAACGCGGCCACTTTTCGACGTTCAAGGTTGATGACCGAACCGACACGCAGTTGCGCTGGAGTCGCACATCAGCGCTTGGGCGCATGTCTGCTCGAGATGGTGGTGAAAGGGAGGCACTGTCGGCCGCATCCCGCGCTGCGCAGAAGGCATTGGCTGGGCATGAAAGTTCGTCGCTCACCGAGCTCGCGGAGAAGGTGCAAGAGAGAGCTAACAAGATCGGCGGCGGTAGCTTCACCGATATTAAGCCAGGGCTGGACACCTCACGCTCAGCAATGGGCGCTGGGCTCGCCCTCTACGAAAATGTAGTGCCGCTGACAAGCTTCGGCCTTGGCAGTCGTCGCCTCGCAAGTCTTGCCATTCAGCAACTCGCTGCAGGGAGCCGCGCGGTAGCAGTAGTTGATGAGATCGAGGACGGACTTGAGCCGCACCGGGCAGTCCGTCTTCTGAATTACCTCTTGGCAGACGATGACTACTCGCAAGTTATAGTCACGACTCACTCACCGGTCGTCGTAGAGCAGGCCCAGACTGAGAACCTGGCGACAGTGCAGTCTCATGATGGAGTCGTAACGATTACGTCGCTTGCTGGTGCCTCTGAGGAGTTGCAGCGTGTGCGACGCTCGCGCCCCTCGTCACTGTTGGCGCGACGGGTCATAGTTGCGGAGGGCAAGACGGAGCACGGATTTCTGTTGGCTTGCCTTGAGGAGTGGGACACGGAACGTATCAATGACGGTCGGTCGACATCTGCCGGCGAAGGTGTCGCGGTACAGGACGGCCAAGGTGGTTCCGAGGTTCCGCTTCGTGCGGCGGCGCTCTCCGCTCTGGGCTACGCAGTGGCGGGCTTCATGGACAATGACGATCGCAGCGTAGACGCGGCCGTTGTTGCCGCAGAATCCGCAGAGGTCACGATCGTTCGGTGGGACAACGGGCACAACATCGAGTCCCAGATATGCGCCGACCTTGAGTCACCCGGGCTCACCAAGTTCGTCGAACTCGGCGTCGAACGGCGGGCTGCTGAAAGCACGGTGCTCGACGACCTCACCTCAGTGGACTCAGCCAACCCAGTCTCGTCGCTTGATGTGCAGACCTGGATCGATGCGGGGACGACGCTCGATCAGGCACGAGATCGGATTGCCCGAGCCGCCGATAAGAGGAAGTGGTTCAAAGAGGTTGACGATGGGCGAGCACTTGGTGCGTGGATCATGCAGCACCAGAGGCAGCCTGCACTTGCCGAGGTCATGAATCGGCTCAACGACATATACGCCTTTGTCTATCCACAAACTGTGCCCGTGGAGGCCGAGGGGGCCGACGCGCAAGGCGACACGTCAGCCAATGGATGACGCCCTTAAGACCCGCGCTGCCAGTTTGCTCGCAGCCGCACCTGCATCGGTTGAGATGCCCGCGGGTGCAGGCAAAACCCATCTGCTCGCGGCGGCGGTAGCGACGGCGGCTGAAGCTTCGAAGCGGTCTCTGGTACTCACGCACACCAACGCTGGGGTTGACGCGATTCGGAGGCGATTGCGTGCATTTGGAGTCCCTTCCGGCATGGTGAGAGTAGAGACAATAACGAGCTGGGCGTTTTCTCTTGTCGGTGCGTATCCGAACTTGGCTGGTATTGCCGTGACCGAATCTCCAGACTGGTCGCTTTCAGACCAGTACGTCGAGGGTGCGACCCGTGTTGCCCAGACAATAGCCATTGCCGACGTTCACGCTACGAGCTTCGACTACATGTTCGTGGACGAGTATCAAGACTGCACTCTCATCCACCATGACTTCATTACTGCACTGGCAAGCGCTGTGCCGAAGACGATCACGCTCGGGGATCGACTACAAGCCATCTTTGGGTTCGCGGGACCACTGGCCGAATGGGACGCACATGTACTGCCGGGGTTTCCGGCGTTCGAGATGGAGTTTGTGCCGCAACGATGGAAGAATCACAACGAAGATCTCGGAGCCTGGCTGCTGCAGATCAGGCCGTTCTTAGCCGACGGGGAGTACTTCGACTTCTCTCAGCACAGTGTGCCGGGTCTGACTTTCATCAACGACACCAGCCCCACCAGCATCGCTGCGGTTGCCCACGGCTTTAGGGACTACGGTGAGTCAGTCGTTTTGCTGGACAAGTGGCCGAGATCGGTAGCAGGGCATGCGAGTCGGCTCGGTGGCAGCTACTCCGTCATGGAGGACATCAGTGGCAACTTCATGAAGCAACAGCTCGCGGGAGACGCTCAGCGAGGCATCCTCGGACTACCTGCAGAGGGCGATCCGTTGCTCGCCCTGTGGCTGGCACGGTTTGCAAAGGAGTGCATCATCGGACTGGCAGGTTTGGATTCGACTGTCCTGGGTCGTCTTGGGCGCAACGAGAGCGTGACTGGCCTTAGCAGAGACGGCATCCAATCTGTTCTCGACTCACTTGAACAACTTCGCGCGGCTCCGACATACGCAGGTCTCGCGGTTTCCGCACAAGCAATCCGTGGGACGGCAACGCTCAAGGTCTATCGATGGGAAGCATGGACGGACAGCCTCCAAGCAATTGCGATGACTGCAGAGAACCTCGAACCAGCGGCGGATAACCTGACTCGCGTTCGCGAGCGGTTGCGACGGCAGGGCAGGAGAAGCCATACGCGCATTGCGTCAAGAACGTTGCTGGTCAAGGGACTTGAATACGACCATGTTGTCATCGCAGATCTCGGCAACCTTCGTGACCCGAGGAACCTATACGTGGCTCTATCGCGGGCGCGGAAATCAGTCACTATTGTCGGACCGGCGTCGCGTATATTGCTCCAGAACGATTAACGCGTCGACACTCGCCGGCACGGACTGAACGAAAACTAGCGGCAGCCATCGATACTGTCTCGGGGAGACGAATCGGACCTGGGTGTTGTGGTAGGTACCTAGCCCCAGCACCCTGCGGACGTGAAGGGGGAGCAATACTCGCTATCGTGACGTTCAGCGTAGTCGTTCATGTTTGCCGTCGGCTTGCCGCAGTTTGGGCACGGCCAGTGAGGGCCGTCGCAGGATCGACTGTTGTGACCTTCAAACCCGCACTTGCTACACGCCATGGAATGAATCGTAGTTCGTTGCATGGCCTGGTTTCTGTAATGATTCGCGCGTCGGGCGCTTCGCGCCGAAGCTGCGGGCGCTCGTGAGGCCTGCGCCGCTCAGGGTCGGCAGTAGCGCCGCGTGAGCAAACCATTGACTTTTTCGCAATATTGTTCATAATCAATACGGTGTTGCCACTCATGGCAGACGACCGTGTGGATCTCGAAGAGTGACTCCAGCTCGTTTCAAATGAGTCGCGATGGTTTGAGCATTAAACCCAAGCTGCTCACCGACCTTCGCGAGAGATAACCCGGATTCGTAGAGTCGGGCAGCCAAAGCAACCTGCGCCTTCGTAATCGCGTGCACCCTTGGTGCAACTGCGTGACGATCGAGCGCAGCGCGAACAGTGGTGCGATGTACCTTAAACTCTGTCGCCAACTCCTTCATCGTTCTTCCGGATCGGTATCCATCCAAGATGGATTGCTGGATTTCAGCCGGTAGCTCTTTCGGTGGACGGGGATTGGATCGTGGAGTCGGTTTTCGTTCAATACGTTCCGCTCTGGCTTTCTCGAGCAGAATATGAAGTTGACGCGACGTCACCTTTATATGCGAGTAGGCACCCAGAACGCCCACCAACAGCAAAGGCCGCTCATTCCGTCACAAGACGAAATGAGCGGCCTTTCGTGCTGAGGAGCGAGGCTCCTAGTCAGCGATGTTCATCAGCAAGTGGCCAGATGACACCGTCAGCCCGACTGTGGCATTTACTGAAGCCACTACGCCGTCTTTGTGGGCGACGAGCGGTTGCTCCATCTTCATGGCCTCAAGCACGAGAATGAGGTCGCCCTTGACGACCTTGTCGCCCTCGGCAACAGCAACCTTCACGATGGTGGCCTGCATCGGCGCCTTCACAGAGTCACCAGTGATGGTGTTGACGCTCGACGCTGCTCGACGCTTCGGTGCTGCGGAGAGCACCGCACCGGTGTTTGAGCTCGGTACGAGCTTCGATGGCAAGTTCACTTCGACGCGCTTTCCCGCAACTTCGACCACGACGTTGTGACGTGCAGCGGCGGGAGTCGACTCAGCGAGTGACCCCGACCACGGCTCGATATCGTTCTCAAACTCGGTCTCGATCCAACGCGTGTACACGGTGAAGGGGTTGCTCGTGAAGGCAGGATCGCGAACGATCTTGCGGTGGAACGGGAGCACAGTGGGCAGGCCAGCAACTTCGAACTCGTCGAGCGCGCGGCGTGAACGCTCAAGAGCATCCTCGCGGCTCGAGCCGGTGACGATGAGCTTGGCGAGCAGAGAGTCGAAGGCGCCACTGATTTCGTCACCCGTTGTGACACCGCTATCAACGCGGATGCCCGGACCGCCGGGCATGCGCAGCACGTGGACGGGGCCGGGGGAGGGCATGAAGTTGAGGCCAGCGTCTTCACCGTTGATGCGGAATTCGAAGGAGTGACCGCGTGGAGTGGGGTCGTCGTAGTCGAGCACTCCGCCTTCGGCGATACGGAACTGCTCGCGAACGAGGTCGATACCGGTCACTTCTTCAGACACGGGGTGTTCGACCTGGAGGCGAGTGTTCACTTCGAGGAAGGAGATCGTGCCGTCTTTGGCTACTAAGAACTCACATGTACCGGCGCCGAGGTATCCCACTTCACGCAGAATGGCCTTCGATGACTCGTACAGCGCCTTGTTCTGCTCGTCACTGAGGAACGGGGCGGGAGCTTCTTCTACAAGCTTCTGGTGACGACGCTGCAGCGAGCAGTCGCGGGTAGAGATCACGACAACGTTGCCGTGAGCATCCGCTAGACACTGGGTCTCGACGTGGCGTGGCTGGTCGAGGTACTTCTCAACGAAGCACTCGCCGCGGCCGAATGCGGCAACGGCTTCACGTGTGGCGGAATCGAAAAGCTCGGGAATTTCTTCGCGAGTGCGCGCAACCTTCAGGCCGCGACCGCCACCGCCGAATGCTGCCTTGATTGCGACAGGCAGGCCGTGAAGATCGACGAAGTCGAGTACCTCAGCTGCTCCCGATACGGGATTAAGGGTTCCGGGGGCGAGAGGCGCGCCCACCTTCTCGGCGATGTGACGCGCCGAAACTTTGTCGCCCAGCTTCTCGATAGCCTCCGGCGATGGACCGATCCAAATGATGCCCGCCTCGATTACTGCACGAGCGAAGTCGGCGTTCTCTGCGAGAAAACCGTAGCCCGGGTGAATGGCGTCAGCGCCGGAGCGGCGAGCGATCGACAAAATCTTGTCAATCACGAGATACGTCTCGGCGCTCGTTGAACCCTCAAGGGCGTACGCCTCATCGGCGAGTTTCACATGCCGAGCATCCCGATCTTGGTCGGCGTAGACCGCCACAGAACCGATGCCACTGTCTTTAGCCGCGCGGATAACGCGAACGGCGATCTCTCCGCGGTTGGCGATGAGTACCTTCGTAATACGAGCCATAGTGACCTAGCTTATGGGGATGAGGGCCGAAGCCTTGAGGCGAAGCGCACAAAAATCTGCAACAAGCACTGTGGATGCCTACAGAGATGGGCGTTCGATATTCCAGAGTTCAGTCCACTCGGCACCGAGTTCGCGCATCAGCTGACGCACAAGAGCCACAGAAAGCCCCACTACGGCGTGCGGATCACCTTCGATTCGCTCGATGAACGCCGCGCCCAAGCTATCGATCGTGAACGCGCCAGCAACCTTGAGAGGTTCGCCGGTGGCGACATACGCATCGATTTCAGCATCCGTGATGTTGGAAGCAAAAGTGACGTGTGCACTCGACACCGCCCCGACTGCGCCGCGGACTTCACCACCGCGATGGTCGATGAGCCAGTGACCGGAGTGCAATACCCCTGTGCGACCGCGCTGCGCGATCCAACGCTGCCGAGCAATTTCTGGCTCGTGAGGTTTTCCGTACAGTTCGCCATCGAGTTCGAACGCTGAGTCTCCGCCCAGAATGAAACCATCAATCGGCTCGCCAGCAACGAGCGAATCGACAACGGCTTCGGCCTTAGCGCGGGCCAACAAATCGACGAGCCCCGGTCCATCCAATGGTCCAGGGGCAGCTGCAGCTGCAGCTTCTTCGTCGACGCCCGAGGCCAAAAGCACTGGATCAACCCCGGCTGCGCGCAGTGTTGCGAGGCGCGCGGGAGAGGTAGACGCAAGATAAAGACGCACAAGGCTCCTATGCTCAAGGGATGGGTGAATTGCTTGGCCAGATGATCGAAGTAGACGTTACCAATATTGCGCACGGGGGTGTCAGTGTGGCGCGGCACGACGGCCGTGTCGTTTTTGTCTCCGATGCGATTCCGGGAGAACGCGTGCTCGCGCGCATTACCGACGACAAAAAGAAGTCGTTTTGGCGTGCCGAGACAGTAAAGGTTGTAACGCCGAGCGAACACCGTCAAGACCACGTGTGGTCGGCGGCGAGCGTTGATCGTGACCCCGACAACCGGGCGGGAGGAGCCGAATTCGGCCACATCGAACTCGGCCACCAGCGGGAACTCAAAGCGCAGATCCTCAGCGAAGCTCTCGAGCGAATGGCCAAGGTCACGCTCGCGCCGCGCGTTGAGGCGGTACCCGGTGACGATGAACGCAAAGGACTCGGATGGCGCACTCGCGTCAGCCTCCATGTTGACGAACACGGCAACGTCGGTCCGTTCGCGGCACGCTCCCATCGAGTGATTCCTGTCGCCGATCTACCGCTCGCCACCCCCGAGCTCTCGGCCGGAGCCCCGCTCGATGAGAACTTCGACGGCTTCGACCGTGTCGATATTCTCAACCCGAGTAGTGGCGGCGTTCGCCTCATCATGGGCAAGCAGAAGCCACAAGTCATTACCGAAACGGTGGGTCAGCGCGAGTTCACACTGCTCGATTCCGGCTTCTGGCAGGTTCACCATGGTGCTGCCGAAGTGCTCACCGCTGCGGTGCAAGACGCAATCGACCCCGAATTGTTTGACGCTGCGGCATCCAATTTGGATCTCTATGGCGGCGTTGGACTATTTGCGGCGGCCGTGGGCGACAAGTTTGGACCCTCGACCAAGATCACCTCGGTCGAGGCGGAATCGGCCGCCACAGACCACGCTGCGAACAACCTGTCTGAGTGGCTCGGAGCTCACGCTGAAACGGGTCGCGTCGACCGGTGGCTTCGCCAGCATGTGAAAGAAGCAAGCGCGACCGAACGCGCGCGACTCGACAAGGCGACGATCATTCTCGACCCGCCACGTTCAGGGGCCGGGCGTGAAGTCGTCGACTTGGTTTCCCGGGCACACCCGGCTCAGGTTGTTTATGTCGCCTGTGACCCGGTTGCTTTCGCTAGAGACGTCGCGTTCTTCGCTGAGCGAGGCTACGAGCTCACGAAGGTTCGCGCATTCGATCTCTTTCCTCATACTCACCACGTCGAAGCGGTTGGACTGTTCACACGCGGTTGAGTACGTGTGTTGGTCTACTAATCCGGCATGATCGCGCTCTATCGCGGCTACGATAGGGCACAGATACTCAGGAGGACGCCACATGGCCCAGACCGAACCATCCGGGACAGAAACGCCCCAAGCGAACGCCCAACGCGACATAAGCGTTGCGGTCGTTGATGACCACGAATCGGTTCGATTGGGTTTGAAAGCTGCCTTCATCGACGAAGGCTACAACTTTGTGCTCGCGGCAGCCACGGTCAAAGAGCTCGTTGAGGGGCTCAACGGGCGTGAAATTGACGTCGTGGTTCTCGACCTCTCGCTCGGAGACGGCTCGACCGTCACCGACAACGTCAAAAACGTTCAAGCCACTGGATCAGCCGTTCTCGTGCACAGCATCGCAGACCGAGTGGCTAGCGTTCGTGAGGCGCTCGCCGCGGGGGCTGCCGGTGTGATTCCTAAGTCATCGGCGACCAAGACTGTGCTTGCTGCTGCCGCAACCGTTGCTCGAGGCGAAGTGCTCAACAACCTTGAGTGGGCTACGGCGATTGATGCGGACCGTGACTTCTCAAAGGCCCAACTCGGCCGTCGCGAACGCGAGATTCTTCACCTCTATGCTTCGGGATTGCCGCTCAAGCTGGCGGCCCAGCAGCTGGGTATCGGCTATTCGACTGCGCGTGAGTACCTCGACCGTATTCGAGTGAAGTACGTCGAAGTTGGTCGCCCCGCGCCGACCAAGGTTGACCTTCTCCGCCGCGCAGTCGAAGACGGCATCCTTCCCGGCTTGGATTCTGAAGGTGGCGATGGCCACTAGCGTCACGATGGCGCGGCCGGCGCCCACGGCAAAGCAGCCGCGAAACCCGATCAGCCGCAAACAGGTTGAGCGGGTTATATCGCGATCAGTCGCGGTGATTGGACTCGTCTTTGGAGCCCAAACAGTTCCGTGGTTGCTCGGGCAATTGTACGAATCTCAGCCGTGGTGGCTCATCACTGTAGTTCCCGTGTTGTTTGGGCTACTCATTGTCGTGGTAATTGCTTCGTTTGCGAACCGTGCAGTGCGTGCCCTGCATGGGACGTTTGCAGTGGCCTACTTCTTGGCTCTCGTGAGCTGGCCATTCACTGTTATTCCTGGCATCGAAGTATTCAGCGGAATCCACTGGCTGAACTATCTCATTACGGTAGCGACGGCGATGGCAGCGATTGCTTTCAACCGGGTCCTAGCGACGATCTATCTCTTCGCCGCACCTCTGGTATATCTGATCGTGCGCAGCCTGCCGGTGGGTGGTGATGCGCCACTGCAGCTTGCTTTTCTCGAGGCTTTCTACGCACTCATTTTGGGCAGTGCGATCATGATCATTGTGACGATGCTGAGGCAAGCCGCTACGAACGTCGACAAGGCACAAGCAACCGCATTGCAGCGCTACGGAAATGCGGTTCGTCAGCACGCCACTGAGGTGGAACGCGTGCAAGTTGACTCGATCGTGCACGATAGCGTTCTCACGACCTTCATCTCGGCGGCGCGCGCCTATTCGCCAGACGCGCAACGCCTCGCTGCTGTGATGGCAGGTAATGCAATTGGTCACCTGCGTGAAGCGGCAGCTACGTCACCTGATGACATCTCCACAATCCAAGCCACCGACCTTGCCCAGCGTGTGGTGACATCGGCGGAGTTGCTTACCTCCAACTTTTCATGTGCCGTGCGGAGTGTCGGGGCGCGTTCTTTGCCCGTGGCGGCGGCGGAGGCGGTGCACTCCGCTGCGGTGCAGGCCATGATGAACAGCCTCCAACATGCAGGTGGCCTAGACGTTGAGCGCAGCGTCGAGGTTCGAGGTCTCGAGGGCAATGGAATCGAAGTCCTCATCACTGACACGGGAAGCGGATTCGATCTCGATCACGTTCCGCAAGAACGGCTCGGCGTACGCGTGTCAATCGTAGAACGCGTCGCGAATGCGGGAGGTCGAACGGCCATTGCATCGGTGCCCGGGGTTGGCACTCAGATTTGTATTCAGTGGCCCCACGGCAATGTGAGCGATGAGATGTCTACCGCGGCTGACTTGTCAGCGGCAGAAGACGATCCGGAGGGTGAGCTGTGAATATCGGAGTGCCCCGCTACTTGATCGTCGGCATGGCAGCGCTGTTCTCGGCGTACCACATCGTGTTGGCTAACTACACGATCGATATCCCTGAACGCCCAGGGCCCATCTACTTGGCGATGGCTCTCTACGGCGTCGCGACCATCGTGAGCTTGCTCCCGTGGGGTCCTGTGCGGATGCCGGTGTGGATGGCAACCTTCAACTTCGCTACTGTCGTTGCAATATCGCTGCTCGTCGCGAACGAACTCGACTTCACTCGTGAGGGTGGCACAGGCTACGCCACGTGGTATGTCGCCGCCAGCGGAACTTTACTCACGATCACCTCGACCCGAGGTCGTCACACTTTCGCTTGGCTGGGCATTGGCTTTCTCGTCGCACACACCTTCAGCCTGGGCCCCGTAGGTCCCGCAGGATTGTTCAGCCTCGGAATCGTCGGCAGCGCATCCTGGGTTGCTGTCTCGCACGTGCTCAGCAGCGGGCTCGCAAAAGCATCCAAAGATGCGCAGCGCTTTGTTCTGGCAGAGCAAGAGGCGACTGATTGGCAGGCGGCTCAAGACGCTCACGTGCACGAGCGACAGTTCAGGCTCGAACAGACCGGCTCGATGGCGCTTGTCATGCTTGAGCGCATTCGAGAAACCGGCGGCGACCTTTCCGACGCCGAGCGTCGCGATTGTCTCAACCTCGAAGGAGCAATTCGTGACGAGATTCGCGGACGAAAGCTTCTCAATGATGCTGTGCGTGATCAAGTGATGATTGCCCGCCGTCGAGGGGCCACGGTCACGCTGCTTGACGAGGGCGGCATTGACGATCTCTCTGATGAGGATCTCGATCGTGTACTCAACAGACTTGCGCAGGCGATCCAGTCGACAAGCGCAGATAAGGTGATCGCGCGCACCGTTCCTGAAGGCTCGGATGTTGCAATCACCGTAGTTGGACTGCACAGCGCCGGCGACGGCGAATCAAGCGCTCTCGGTCAAGACTCACTCGAGGAAGATGTTGTCGACATCTGGCTTGAGATTCCCCGCGTTGGCGCAATCGGTTCTTAAAGGACTGCTGGTTTCCCGCGTCACATCATTGTTGTGCCGTGCTCGCCTCGATTGCGGCGCGTCCGTGTGCGCGCACGCACAGGCTGCGGGTTAAAGGCGGAAGGGCCGGAGTGGCTATAAGAAGCACTTCTCCGACCCTTCGCTAGAACCCGGATCAGGACGATAACCCGAATATCGTCCTGATCCGCCCCCAAAGAATTGGCCCGCTTACCCTAGTCGGCCAATCTTTGGCGGTGTAACTCCTATGGAGATTCACCTAGCAGTTAATATTCTGCACCACGCAAACAACTAACAAAGTCGGTGCTTTGGGGGACTACCGGGGGACAATATGCGATGTTCTGTATGAAATTGCCTGCATTCCTGCGGTTTTAGGCGAAATCCTTCCGCTGCAATTGGGGTACGACTGCGGCGGGGGCACAGGGTGCCGCACGCTGGAATGCACTCCCTCTTCTTAGCGCCGAGCGCTCGCGTTCCACGCTCCGGGCCCCGGATTCAGTGGCTCTCGGAGGGGGCGCTGGCTCCGTGCCCACGCCGAGGCGGGAGGCACGTCATCCGCGCCGGCAAGCTCCGCTGACTCCAGTAAGGCCGCCCGTACGACGGCAGTGACCGCCGCCACTTCTTCCGGCGTGATGTTCTGCGAGAGGATGCGAATCTCCGCCGGTTCCTCGTGAGAGTCCGCGCCGGTCACAGCGGAATGTTTCCGTGCTTCTTCGGAGGCATGCTCGCGCGCTTGGTACGCAGCGCACGCAGCGCCTTCACTACCTGCACGCGAGTGGCGGCTGGCTCAATAACCCCGTCGAGTTCCCCGCGCTCGGCAGCGAGGAACGGGCTGGCAACGTTGTAGGTGTATTCGTTAGCCAAGCGCGTCCGTACTGCCGCGACGTCTTCACCGGCTGCCTCGGCCGCCTTGATTTCGCCGCGGTACAAGATGTTGACGGCTCCTTGGCCGCCCATGACAGCGATCTCAGCGGTCGGCCATGCGTAGTTGAGGTCTGCGCCCAACTGCTTGGAGCCCATCACGATGTAGGCGCCGCCATAGGCCTTGCGAGTGATGACGGTAACGAGAGGCACAGTCGCCTCGGCGTAGGCGTACAGCAACTTGGCGCCACGACGAATAACACCTGTCCACTCCTGGTCGGTTCCGGGCAGGTAGCCGGGAACATCAACGAGCGTCAGGATCGGGATGCTAAACGAGTCGCAGAATCGCACGAAACGAGCTGCTTTCTCGCCCGCTTCGATGTTCAGGGTTCCCGCCATCGCCTGAGGCTGGTTGGCGATGATGCCCACCGAGCGACCCTCAACGCGACCAAAGCCGACGACAATGTTGGGGGCGAAGAGCGGTTGGGTTTCGAGGAAGTCGCCGTTGTCAACAATATGCTCGATGATCGTCTTCACGTCATAGGGCTGATTCGGGCTGTCGGGGATGATCGTGTTGAGCTTGCGATCCTCATCAGTAATTTCTAGCTCAACTTCGCTCTCGTAGATGGGAGCATCCGAGAGGTTGTTGTCTGGCAGGAAGCCGACGAGCGTGCGCGCGTAGTCGAGGGCATCCTCTTCATCGCTTGCAAGATAGTGGGCGACGCCCGAAACCTTGTTGTGCGTGAGCGCGCCGCCAAGCTCTTCCATGCCGACGTCTTCGCCGGTAACGGTCTTAATGACATCCGGTCCCGTGACGAACATTTGGCTTGTCTTGTCGACCATGATCACGAAATCGGTCAGCGCGGGGGAGTACACGGCGCCGCCGGCAGCCGGGCCCATGATGATGGAGATTTGCGGGATGACGCCCGAAGCTTGAGTGTTGCGACGGAAAATTTCGCCATATTTGCCGAGAGCAACTACGCCCTCCTGAATACGTGCTCCGCCGGAGTCGAGCATTCCGATGATCGGAACACCGGTCTTCATCGCGTGATCCATGACCTTGATGATCTTCTCGCCGGCGACTTCACCGAGTGAGCCACCGAAGATCGTGAAGTCTTGCGCGTACACGGCAACTTGGCGACCGTGGATTGTTCCTACGCCGGTCACAACCGCATCGCCATACGGGCGCTTCTTTTCCATACCGAAAGCGTGGGTGCGGTGACGAACGAACTCATCGAGCTCGACGAACGAGCCATGATCAAGCAATTGCTCAATGCGTTCGCGGGCCGTCATCTTGCCCTTGGCGTGCTGCTTCTCGATCGCTGCGTCACCACTGGCGGTCACGGCTTCGTGATAGCGGTTCTTGAGGTCGGCGATCCGGCCGGCGGTCGTGAACATGTCTGGAGTCGTATTGTCTTCGGTCACTGTGTCACTTTACCCACCCAACCTCTGCTTGTGGGGTTGGCGGAACCCACAAGTTTGAGCGCGGTTTCATTGAGGAAACACTAGAAGCGCATGGCAGCCGTCCGTGCGGCCCTCTACGCTGAAGCGATGCACTTGCCATTGAGTACTGCCGTTCTTCCCCTGCTTGAGCACCTCGAGGAGATCGGCTCGACGAACCAAGAACTTCTTGCGCGAGCGGCGAGCGGCAAAGCGTCCCATCTGTCTGCGCTCGTCACGACCAATCAAACGGCTGGGAGGGGGCGCCTCGGGCGCGAATGGCTGGCCCCACCGGGCAAAACCCTCGCGGTGTCTGTCTACGTTTCGCCACTGCATTCATCGATCGAGGCCCTGTCATGGATGCCTCTCATCGGTGGTCTTGCGATGGCACGGGCAGTGCGCTCGCTTGTGAACGATCGCGCCGTCACCCTCAAGTGGCCCAATGACGTGCAGATCGAAGGTATGAAGGTGTCGGGCCTGCTCTCCGAATTGGTGCCGGGGGGCACGGGAGTGATCGTCGGCGCAGGGCTCAATCTCACGATTGCGCGTGATGAGCTGCCGACATCCGTTTCTACCTCCCTTCTCTTGGAGGGGGCCGAGCCCACCCTGGATGAGGCCCTGAGTTGCTATCTCACCGAGCTTGTCGACCTCATCGATCAATTTGTGGCTGGCGGACTCGATGCCGTACGTAGCGGAATCGCGGATGCCGTGCGCGCGGAGTGCGGAACTGTCGGTCGCCGCGTGCGAGTCGAGCTGCCGGGCGGTAGTCGAATCTTCGGCACAGCTGAAACCGTCGATGATCAGGGGCAGCTTGTTGTCAAAGACGATACGAACGGACTGTTGCAGCACGTCGCGGCGGGCGACGTCACTCACCTGCGGTATGAATGACCTATGCCCCATGAGATGAGCGTTCAGCGCGAAGCCATTGTTGCTCGCGTGCGCTCGCACGCGAGGGCGTTGGTCTTTCCCGGCATCGTCTTTATTGCGACTGCGGGGGCGCTCGGCTATTTCTTTGGCAGTTTTCCGCAGACCTGGCAAAACGTGGCGCTGCTGACGGCAGGGTTGCTGCTGATTTTTGTTGCCTGGTTTCTGCCGTTCTTCGCGTGGTTGGCCAGAAATTACACGATCACGACGCGCAGAGTGGTGCTGTCGAGTGGTGTCTTCGTGCGGGTTCGCCAAGAACTTCTCCACAGCCGCGGCTACGACGTCACGGTTCGGCAGTCGTGGATTCAGCGGATGTTCGGCAGCGGCGATTTGCTCATTAACGCGGGCCACGATCATCCGGTCGTTCTTCGGGACATCCCCTCCGTGACGCTCACTCAAGCGGCGCTGCACGACCTTATGGAGAACAACCAAAACGTCGTCTCGATGCGTCGCCAGCGCGAAGAATCGCATCCTTCTGACGAGACCACCGTGTGGGGAACGCGCTAAAAGAGTGCGCTGAAGTCGCGCTAACTGAACCATCTACGTCGGCACGACATTTATTGTCAACCCGCATCAGATAGGGTGCGCAGCGTGAAGATTTCAGTTATTGGATGCGGCTACCTCGGCGCGGTCCACGCATCGTCTCTCGCGAAGCTGGGTCACGAGGTCGTAGGTATCGACATTGATCAGGTGAAGGTCGATTCGTTGGCTTCGGCTCACGCGCCGTTTTATGAACCGGGGTTGCCGGAACTTCTCGCCGAGACCTTGGCCGCTGGCACGCTCGAATTTACGACAGATATGAGTCGTGCGCAGGGTGCAACAGTGCACTTCATCGCCGTCGGGACACCGCAGCAGGAAGATTCCAATGCTGCAGATTTGCGCTTCGTCGAAGCGGCTCTTGACGCGATCGTGCCTTACCTCACGCCCGGCGATGTCGTGGTCGGTAAGTCCACGGTTCCTGTAGGCACCGCCGAGCGACTGGCAGTGCAGATCGAAGCGGTGGGCGCGCAACTAGCGTGGAACCCCGAATTCTTGCGCGAAGGCTACGCGGTTAAAGACACCATCAGCCCTGATCGACTTGTTTACGGTGTGCGTTCGGGAGACGAGCACTCGGTAGCCCTCCTCGACGAGGTTTACGCCTCAGTTTTGGCTCAAGGTATCCCGCGAGTCATCACTGACTTTGCGACAGCGGAGCTCGTCAAGGTAGCCGCTAATGCTTTCTTGGCGACCAAGATTTCGTTCATCAATGCCATGGCTGAGGTCGCTGAAGTCACCGGTGCCGACGTGACCCAGTTGGCTGATGCCATTGGTTACGATCAACGAATCGGTCGTCGTTTTCTCAATGCCGGTCTCGGTTTCGGCGGTGGCTGCCTGCCGAAAGATATCCGCGGATTTATGGCCCGCGCCTCCGAATTGGGTGCGGGCGATGCCCTCAATTTTCTGGGCGAGGTTGATGCGATCAACCTTCGTCGTCGCGAGCGCATGGTTGATCTGTGCCGTGAAGTGTTGGGCGGCACGATCGAGGGTGCGCGGGTCGCTGTTCTTGGCCTGGCGTTCAAGCCCGACTCCGACGACGTTCGCGATTCTCCGGCACTGGACGTTGCGGCACGGTTGGCAGAACTGGGTGCCGACGTACGGGCGACGGATCCTCAAGCAATTGAGACTTCGCGTCGATTGCGGCCGGGGCTGAACTATGTCGACAGCGCACGGGAGGCAGCGAAAGATGCCGATGTCGTGCTCGTGCTCACAGAATGGCGTGAGTATCGCGCCATTGATCCGAGCGAACTCGATTCAGTCGTTTCGGTGCGCGCGATCCTCGACGGTCGTAACTGTCTGGACCCGGTGCAGTGGCGTGAGGCCGGTTGGACGTATCGCGCGCTCGGTCGTCCCTAGCGCTGCTTCTGCCGCGGCATCCATAGCGACCTGGGCGACGTGGGTTGCGGCGAGAGCGGATTGTGTTGCCGAGTGCTCGGCCGCGAGAACGCTGCGACTCGGGCTGAAAACCCACCAACGGTAGAGCGCGAAACGGAAGATAGCGCCGAGGCCGAGGCCGACGACGTTGGTCGCGATGTTGTCGGCGAGCAGCGACGTGAAGCCGAAAACATAGTGGGAGACCCAGAGGCAGAAGAGGCCGATTCCCATGCCAGCGACGCTCACGATCGCAAATTCGACACCCTCACGCGTGGCACCCGTGCGGCCCGCTGTTGCGAACGTCCATCGACGATTGCCGACCCAGTTCGCACCGATTGCGAGTGTCGTGGAGATCACCTTGGCGACCACTGGGCCCTCGTGGAGCATGTCAGGTGAGAGAATTGTGAGACGCAACAGATTGAATACTGCGACATCGATCACGAGCCCACCGAGCCCCACTACGCCGAAACGTAGAAACTGGCCGAGCAGCTTTCGCATGTGATCTCTCCAGTAGACAAGAATGGGGCAGGGCGGTTGGAAGTCTAACCCGCCAACCTAAGCCCGAAACTGGGCATCATCTTAGATAGTGCAGGAGTCACGGATGCGACCGATCGTCGGCGTTATTGGCGGAGGCCAGCTGGCCAGAATGATGATCCCACGCGCGGTTGAACTTGGATTCGACTTGCGGGTTCTCGCCGAGACCGAGGGAATGTCTGCATCGCTGGCGGCGACTAAGGTCGGCGACTACACGGATACCGCCACTGTGCTCGAATTCGCTCGCGACGTCGACGTCATCACCTTTGACCATGAGCACGTGCCTCAAGACGTTCTCGCTGCGCTCGTTGATGCAGGTGTTTCCGTGCATCCGGGTCCCGCTCCGCTCGCGGTCGCTCAGGACAAGATCCTGATGCGTCAGGAGCTGACGCGGCTTGGTCTACCGGTTCCCGTGTGGGCTAGCGTGTCGAACGCTGCCGAGCTTGAGACCTTTCTCGCTGACAACGGTGGTCGCGTTATCGTCAAGACGCCGCGAGGGGGATACGACGGCAAGGGCGTTCGTATTGTGACTACGGCAGCAGAGGTTGTCGACTGGTTCGAAGCGGGCAGCCCGCTGCTGGCCGAAGAGCTTGTGTCGTTTACGCGGGAACTTGCGCAGCTCGCTGCCCGGCGCCCGAGTGGTGAGATAGCGCTCTGGCCTCTCGTCGAGTCGATTCAGCAGGATGGTGTCTGCGCAGAAATCATCGCACCAGCCCCGGGCACGCCTGCGCCGCTCGTGCAGGCGGCCGCGAGCATCGCCAGTACTGTCGCCGAGAAACTCGGTGTTACCGGCGTGTTGGCTGTGGAACTCTTTGAAACACCCGACGGCGCGCTTCTCATCAACGAGCTCGCCATGCGCCCGCACAACAGCGGACACTGGACGATGGATGGCGCGGTCACGAGCCAATTCGAACAACACTTGCGTGCCGTGCTCGACTTGCCCCTCGGCGTGACTGCTGCGCGCTCGCCGTGGACGGTCATGATTAATGTTCTTGGCGGCCCCACTTCTGGAACTATCGCGGAGCGTTACCCCGTAGCCTTGGCCAACCAACCTTCAGCGAAGTTCCACGAATACGGCAAAGCGCCTCGCCCCGGACGCAAGGTTGGCCACGTGAACGTCAGTGGAGATGACCTCGATGACGTCATGTACCGGGCGCGTGCCGCAGCAGCAATTCTGAAGGATTGAGACCTAGCATGGGATCCGTGACTCAACCGCAAGTAGCTGTAGTAATGGGATCAGACTCCGACTGGAAGGTCATGGTCGACGCTTCGGCGGCGCTCAAAGACTTCGGAATTGAGCACGAAGTCAGTGTGGTCTCTGCCCACCGCAGTGCGGAGAAAATGATCTCGTTCGGCAAGGAGGCTGCAGGCCGCGGCATCCGTGTGATCATCGCGGGTGCGGGTGGCGCAGCTCATTTGCCTGGCATGCTGGCGTCGGTCACCACTCTGCCCGTAATTGGCGTTCCTGTTCCGCTCGCACGCCTTGACGGCATGGACTCACTGCTCTCGATCGTGCAGATGCCTGCAGGCATTCCCGTCGCGACAGTATCCATCGGGGGAGCGCGAAACGCCGGCATTCTCGCGGCGCGAATCCTTGGTTCGGGTAATGAAGAACTCACTGGGAAGCTTGCCGATTATGCGGCAGGGCTCGAAGCAATGGTCGAAGAAAAAAACACTGCATTGAACGCGAGCCTGTGAGCGCGACAAGTTCCCTTCGTCAGCCCGCCGATCGTTCGGCGGCCACGATGACGAGGCGCGCATGGTGGCTTCTCGGCCTCAATATTCTCCTTCCAGGATCCGCTCAGCTGTTGGCAGGAAACCGCAAACTGGGTCGCTTCGGAGTCGTGGCGAGCTTCATTCTTGCGCTTGTAGTGGTGCTTGCCCTTGTGCTCTCCGCCCTCGCTCCTGCGGTGCTGCTCACAGTCGGCAGCAGCACCATTGGTCTCTGGGCGATTGCGCTAGGTTTGGCATTTTATGCCGTTCTGTGGGTCGTCCTCACCCTCAATGCGTGGAGCATCTCCGGACTCGCGAAAGCCACGCCCCGGGGCAGATCAGTCATTGCCGCGTTTAGCGCGATCGTGCTCGTTGTCGTTGCAGGCACTGCTGGATACGGTGCTTATGTTGCGACGACCGCCAACACCTTCTTGAGCGATGTTTTCATCGCAGCCCCCACGAAAGAGCCCATCGATGGGCGTTACAACATTCTTCTTCTTGGAGGCGATGCGGGCGCTGACCGTGACGGGCTTCGTCCAGACAGCATCACGCTCGCAAGCATCGATGCCGAAACGGGAGAGGCCGTTCTGATTGGCCTGCCGCGCAACATGGAGCTCACGCCCTTCGTTGCCGGTTCCCCGCTCGCCGATAAATACCCCGACGGCTACGGGGCTTATGGGTGCGACGTCGATGTGTGCCTCCTCAACTCCATCTACACCGAGGTCGAGCTCAATACGCCTGAACTGTATCCGGATGCCGCAGCGAACGGCAGTTCACCGGGAATCGAAGCCATGCGCGACGCCGTTGAGGGCATCACTGGGCTGGGAATCCAGTACTACGCTCTGATCGATATGCAAGGCTTTAGCGACTTGATCGACTCGCTCGGTGGCGTCACGATAAACGTCGCGGAGGCGGTGCCGATTCACGCGGATGCCGAGTTTACGATCGTCGCTGAATGGATTCCCGCTGGTGTGCAAGTGATGGATGGCTATCACGCACTCTGGTACGCGCGTTCACGCCACGACACGACCGACTACGACCGTATGGCGCGTCAACGCCAGCTTCAGCAGGCGGTAGTCGAGCAGTTCACGCCCGCGAACGTTCTCACGAAATTCCAAGCCATTGCGTCGGCGAGCTCTAAGGTTGTGACGACTGATATTCCTCAGGGCAGCTTGGGCTACTTCGTCAATTTGGCGTCGAAAACAAGAAATCTGCCGATCGGATCACTTGAGCTCGTCCCGGCCAACGATATTGATCCGGAGTACCCCGACTTTGATTACGTTCGCGAGCTTGTCGCCGACGTTACAGCGCCGAGCGTTCCAGCTGAGGGCAGCGAATAGCGGACGTTAGGGCTCTTAGAGGTCAGCGTGCAGCTGCCAGACCTTCTCTGCCGACATCCGCCAACTAAAGGCACGGGCACGGTCTTGCCCCGCATAGAAAAGGCGTTCCGCTAACAAGGCGTCATTCAATACGCGCGTAATTCCCTCAGCAAGTGCTTGGGAATACCCCTCTGCGGGTTCCCGCTCGATAACGACGCCCGCGTCGGCGGCGAGTTCGAGCAATGCTGGGGCATCGGAGTGAACAACGGGGATGCCAAACGAGAGAGCCTCAAGCACGGGCATCCCGAAACCAACATCGAGGTTGGGATAGACAAATGCGGAGGCGTGGTCGAACACAACCGAGAGGTCATCGTTGCTGATCGTTCCGAGGCAGCGCACGCGCTCTCGACTGATTTTCTCAGCGTCAAGGAATTCCGCGATAGTCTGGTCGTCAGGTTCGGGCCCGACGAGCAAGAGCACGACGTCATCATCGAGTTCGCGCAGTGCGAGGATGAGATGGTCGATTCCGCGATGCGGGTCAAGGCCCCCGATGGCGAGCAAGAATCGCTGCGGCAGGTCGAGTTCGTTCGCGCGCTCATCAATGTTCTCGGGGATGCGCAAGCTTGCGCTCGCCGCACCGCTAATGACTCGAATGCGATCACCAAAGTTCGCAATGTCGTCGAGCTGTTGAGCGACCGTATGGCTAGGAACAACGATGGCATCTGCGTATTTTTCAGCGCGCTTCAGCATTGCGCGCGCCCAGCTTGCTTGGCGGCTGCCGAGTGATTCCGGGCGAGTCCACGCGACGATATCGTGCACAGTCACGACGATCTGTTCGCCGCGATTGAGGCGGTCATGACGCCGCAGAGGAGCCAGCAGACTCGTGGCGTGCAACATGCCCTGACCGGGCACCTTTGTGAAGCCATGGTGCCACGAAGCACGTAATTCTCTGCGGCTTAGTGCGCTCTTATGCAGCTTGGCGAGGTTCGGCAAGCGATCAGCAATCAAGGCGTACTCAGCGTCGGTGGAGGCCGACACGAAAGCCTCGACGAAGCAATTGGCTGGGGCAACATTGATCAGCTCACGCGTCAACTCTTCGGAGTACCGAGCAACACTGCCCGGTGTCGGCGAAAGCATCTCATCGATAATGACGCGCAGAGTGGTCATTCGGCTGTCAACGCTCCTGATTCAAAGGCGGCCTGAAGGGCCTGCTTCCACTCACGCATCGGCTCGATCCCGGCATCTCGCCACGCACGGTGGCCGAGAACAGAAAAACTCGGTCGTGGTGCGGGCCGCTGGAAAGCTGAACTGTCGGTCGGCTTGACCCTATCAGGATCGAGGCCGGCCACGACGAAGACGGCTTGGGCAAGATCGAACCACGAGGCCTCTCCAGAGTTGGTTCCGTGGAAGATTCCGGCAGGAGTGCCTGCTTCGACAAGGGTGACGAGTTGCGCGGCGAGGTCACCAGTCCAGGTTGGCTGTCCGCGCTGATCATTCACGACGTCGAGCGTCTCGCGACCAGCAGCGAGCGTGAGCATTGTGCGCGGAAAGTTGCTGCCATTTTTGCCGTAAAGCCATGCAGTGCGCACGATAGCTGTGCGACCAGGGTTGTGCTCCAGGGCGAGAAGCTCGCCAGCAGCCTTTGTGCGCCCGTATGCAGATACCGGATGACGGGGCGCGTCCTCGGCGTAAGGCTCCGTGGCTGTGCCATCGAAAACGTAATCGGTCGAGAGCTGCACAAGTCGCGACCCGTGCTGTGCGGCGGCGAGAGCGAGATTGTGGGGGCCGACGGCATTGACGAGGTGCGCGTTTTCTTCGTCAGTTTCGGCGTCATCCACTCGAGTGTAGGCAGAGGCGTTGATGATCACATCAAAGCCGCTGAGCAATTCCACCGCTGCTGTGCGGTCGGTTATATCGAGCTCAGCGCGCGTGAAGCCTGTTGCATCGTGGCTACCGAGCGCATGCATGAGGTCGGTGCCGAGCATTCCGCCCGAGCCGACTACAGCAATACGGGTCACAGGGCGGCCTTGTCTTTGAGCGGCTCCCACCACTGGCGGTTATCGCGGTACCACTGCACGACGTCCGCGAGCCCTGATTCGAAGGGGACTTGAGGTTCGTAGCCGAGCTCCGACTGGATCTTGGAGATGTCAACGCTGTAGCGCAGGTCATGGCCAAGGCGATCGTCAACGCGGTCGACTGACGACCAGTCCCTCCCCGTGTGATCGAGAAGCAACTGGGTAAGTTCTTTGTTTGTCAGTTCGGTGCCGCCACCGATGTTGTAGATCTCGCCAGCGCGACCACCGGTGACGACGAGAGCGATGCCGCGGCAGTGATCATCAACGTGTAGCCAGTCGCGCACGTTGTTGCCTTCTCCGTAGAGCGGAACATGCTTGCCATCAATGAGGTTGGTCACAAACAGCGGAATGAGCTTTTCGGGGAAGTGATACGGGCCGTAGTTGTTCGAGCAGCGAGTGATCGACAGGTTCATTCCGTGGGTGCGGAAGTAGCTGCGAGCGAGCAGGTCGCTGCCGGCCTTGGACGCCGAGTAGGGCGAATTGGGCTCAAGTGGGCGTTGCTCATCCCACGAGCCTTCGTCGATCGAGCCGTACACCTCGTCGGTGGAGACATGAACGAAACGAGGAGTCTTGGCGCGCAAAGCCGCATCGAGCAAGCGCTGCGTGCCGAGCACGTTGGTCTCAACGAAAGCGCTCGCATCACGCACCGAGCGGTCGACGTGCGACTCCGCAGCAAAATGAACGATCGCGTCGATGTCACCGAGCAAGCTGTCGAGAAGCTCAGAGTCGCGGATGTCGCCCTCAACAAAGCTGTAGCGGGGCGAATCGGCGACAGGAGCGAGGTTCTCGAGGTTGCCCGAATACGTCAAGGCATCAAGCACCACAACGTCGGCGCCAGCGAGGCCCGGGTAGGTATCTTCGATCGTGCGACGCACAAAGTTGGAGCCAATAAAGCCGGCACCGCCGGTCACGAGAATCTTCATGAGGGGTTCCTGTCTGTAGTGGGCGTCGAAGCAGCGGTTGAAGCCGATGCACCAGTGGCGGGAAACTCTGATGCGAGGGTTCGCTTGAGTGCTTCCTGCAGGCTGAAGGTGGCAGTGTAGCCAGACTCTCGAAGCCGATCAGTGTTCACTGTCGTGTCGGCCGCAAACTTGCGAATACGAACCGCACTGATGGGGAAAGTGCGTCGAGTGATCTTAGCCGCCGCATCAAATACGTAGCCCGCAATTATCCCCAACGGCAGGGGAAGTCGAATGCCACTCGCTGCGTGCACGTTCATTTCGTCGCGCAGAATCGCGATGAGTTCTTTCGTCGACAGATCGGGCTTGTCTGCAAAATTGCGAATTTCAATACCGGTCGGAGCCTCAAGCCGGCTCGCGATGTACCCGACGATATTCCCGACGTAGGCCATCGACTTTCTGTTCTCACCCTTGCCGACCATGACAAAGCGGCCTGAGGAGACTTGCTTGGCTAGGTTGTAGACGTTGCCGCGGTTGCCCTCACCGAATACGACGGAGGGGCGCACGATTGCCAACGAGCGAGCGGCATCCGCATTCGCCCAGGCGCTGAAGATGCCTTCGGCGGCGAGCTTGGTGCGGCCGTATTCGTTGAAGGGTTCTGGAACTGAATCTTCGGCCGCGTTGTTCTTGTCGAGTCCGTATATTGCGACGGTGCTCGTGAAGACGATGCGCTGGATGCCGTTGGCTTCTGCCGCGGCGACAACAGCGTGAGCTCCTCCCACATTGACCTCGGTGTAGAGGCTCAAGGGCGAAACGTCGTCGCGGTGTTCGGCGGCGAGATTGATGATCGCATCGTGACCCACGCTCGCTGCGGCGAGTTCATCCGCGGACCGCACATCGCCCGTGACCGACTGGTCGGGAAAAGATGCGGAGAGCCGACGGTCAAAGTTGGTGAACTCATGACCTTGCTCATGCAGAGTGTGCAGAAGACGAGTGCCAATAAAGCCACTACCGCCCACGACGAGAATTTTCATAGAGGTGCCTTCTCCAGTTGTGACAGGTTGATTGTTCACCACACACCAGTGCTGATCAACAGCGCAATTATCCACTGATCTCTTGGGCGTCGCCTGAGTTGTTGTGCGCGGCGAGCCAGCGCACAGCGCGAACGCAGGTTTGTGTTCTCAACGAGGTGGAGCATCCGCTCAAGTTCAGGGCGGTGACGGTCGTCAGCAACACTAAGCGCAACGCGAGTAAGGAGGCGAGCTTGGCCGCGGTGCCACTGCTCCCGAACGAGAGCTAACCGCGAGAAAGCGGAGCGCGCGCCGACGTTGGCGCCCATGACATTCGAGTCGTGCTGACGGTAGTCGACAGTGGGAACGGAATCGATGTGCCAGGTCCAGCCGTGGGCGCGGGCCAAGACGTACAGCAGCCAGTCGTGATACTGCGGCGGCGCCTCTGAGCGTGGAGCGTCGAGGTAGTCGCGGGCCAGTGCCACTAAGCGGCGCGACATCAAGAACGTGGAACCGGGGCCGGGGCTCTCGAGCAAGTAATCGAACCGGCGCTGCGGAAAGTCCTTTTTAACGAGGCTGCGCTCCCCGTCGCTCGTGAACGATGTGACATTCGAAGAGACCCCATCTGCCGCAAGCTGAGTGCTCAGTCGCACATGCGAGGCTAGCTTGGTAGGAACCCAGATGTCGTCCTGATCAGAGAATGCGTAGTACTCGCGGTCGGCAGGGGCGAGCTGAATCAGTCGGTAAAAGTTTGCGGCGGCGCTGCCAGACGCTCCGTCACTGGCAATAACAGTGAGCCGGGGCTCATTGGCTGCTTGTTCGCTTAGCCATTCCGCGGTGCCATCGGTCGAAGCATCATCGCGAGCGAACACTTCAACTTCGACACCCTCTTGAGCGAGCACGCTTTCGAGCTGTTCCGGAAGCCAACGCCGACCATTGTGGGTCGCCAGCAGCACCGCGACACGGGGGAGCGACCCAGAGGTGTGATCAATAGGCATAACTCCCCAATGATAGTTGGCTTGGTGATGCGCACCACTTCATGTCGGGGCGCTTAGGCTGGAACCATGAGCGAGACTGCAGCCACCCCCTATTTCTCGGTGGCTTTGTGCACTCATAACGGGGCCTCATATATCGAAGAGCAACTGCTCAGCATTCTTGATCAAGAGCCGGCCCCGACCCAGCTCGTGGTGTCTGATGACGCCTCGAGCGACGACACGATTGCCCGAGTTCGTGCCGTTGTGGCTCGCTATCCCGAGGTGCAGCTCACCGTCTTCGAAAACTCTCCGACCCTCGGCGTCACGAAGAACTTTGAGCAGGCTATCCGCGCGTGCACGGGTGACCTCATTGCCTTGAGCGATCAGGATGACGTGTGGCATGCGGGGCGGCTTGCTCTATTCGCGGCACAATTCGCTGCGCATCCGGCTGTCTCGCTCCTGCATTCTGATGCCCGGCTCGTCGATGGTGCCGGAGTGCCGCTTGGTCATACCCTTTCGGAAGCGCTGGGCGTCAGCACGAGCGAAGTCGCCAGCATCCATGCCGGGGATGCTTTCTCGGTGATGCTCCGCCGCAACCTCGTGACGGGTGCTTGTACGGTCTTTCGTCGAAGCCTTGTTGAATTTGCGGCGCCGTTTCCACCGTCGTGGGTTCACGACGAATGGCTCGGCATTATTGCTGCAGCCGTGGCTTCTACGGACTTTGTTGAGCAGCCAACGATCGATTACCGGCAGCACGGTTCCAACCAGATCGGTGCCACAAAACTCTCCCTCCGCGGAAAGTTTGGGCGCATGATGGAACCGCGTCGTGACCGCAATGCTCGACTAGAAACCAACATGACGGTGCTTGTTGACCGTCTGCAGCGGCTCGGTGGGCGGGTTGACGCTGGCAAGCTGAGCCGAGCACGGGCCAAACTGGAACACGAACGCATGAGAAATTCGCTTCCTGAGGGGCGTTTGAGCCGCATCCCCTCCGTCGCTCGCGCTTTCGCCGCGGGCCGATATGGTCACTATTCACGGGGTCCCCTTGACGCGGTACGCGACATTGTTCAGCCAGTCGGTTGACTCTCGGAGCAGCTGAACTGCCTGCCAAGACTCGCCGGGTAAGATTCCGGGTGTGCAGATACGTGAACTCTCGGTGCCAGATTCCTACGAAATCACCCCAAAACAATTCGCTGACGACCGCGGCGTGTTCTTGGAGTGGTACCGCTTCGACAAGCTCGAAGAGGTAGTGGGGCACCCGCTTGACCTTCGCCAGGCCAACACGTCGGTCTCGCAGCGTGGCGTTGTGCGAGGCATCCACTATGCGGATGTTCCTCCCGGGCAAGGCAAGTACGTCACGGTCACCCACGGTGCCGGTATCGATTTCGTCGTCGACATTCGGGAGGGGTCGCCCACTTATGGTCAGTGGGACTCCGTCATTCTCGACACTGTCGACCGCCGTGCGGTTTACGTTGCTGAGGGGCTCGGCCATGCCTTCATCGCGCTCACTGACGACGCGACCCTCACGTATTTGGTGAGCGACGTATATAAGCCGGGAGCCGAACACGACATCAACGTGCTCGACCCTGAAATCGGTTTGGTGTTCCCGCCCGAACTCGGCGACCTCGTGCTCTCGCCCAAAGACAAAATCGCCCCCACTCTTGCTGAGCGCCTCGCTGATGGCTCACTTCCCTCGTACGCAGCCGTCAAGGAGTATTACGAGGCGAACCGAAAGGAACGCAACTAATGCGCGGAATTATTTTGGCCGGTGGCAGCGGTACGCGCCTGTGGCCCATTACTAAGGGCATTTCCAAGCAGCTCATGCCCATCTATGACAAGCCCATGGTGTACTACCCCTTGTCGACTCTCATGAGTGCGGGCATCCGCGAGATTCTCATCATCACGACTCCGGATGATCAACCGCAGTTTCAGCGACTGCTTGGTGACGGCAGCGAACTGGGAATCGAGCTCACGTATGCCGTGCAGCCTTCGCCAGATGGACTCGCACAGGCGTTCATTATCGGCGAGGAGTTCATCGGTGATGAAAAGGTCGCTCTCGTTCTCGGTGACAACATCTTTCACGGCGTGGGTCTCGGATCAAACCTGCGCAAGCACAATGACGTCGATGGATCACTCATTTTCGCGTACCACGTGCGCAACCCCCACGCCTACGGCGTTGTCGAGTTTGATGAGAACTTCATTGCGCAGTCGATCGAAGAGAAGCCGGTCGAGCCGAAGAGCAATTACGCGGTGCCTGGCCTCTACTTCTACGACAACTCGGTGATTGAGATCGCAAAGTCAATCACGCCGAGCGCCCGCGGGGAACTTGAAATCTCGACCATCAATGAGCACTACCTCAACCGGGGTCAGTTGCAGGTCAACGTGCTCGATCGTGGTACCGCGTGGCTCGACACCGGCACATTTGAATCGATGGTTCAAGCCACCGAATTCGTGCGCGTGATTGAAGACCGCCAGGGTTACAAGATTGGCTGCATCGAGGAGATCGCCTGGCGCGCGGGCTGGATTTCGGACGACCAACTCGCTGCCCTCGCCGCCCCTCTCGTCAAGAGCGGCTACGGCGTCTATCTCGAAGGACTGTTGGCGGCAGCGAAGTGACTCGTGTACTGATCATTACGGGTGACCCGATCGGTCCCCGGATGGCAGGGCCCGCGATTCGTTCGTGGAATATGGCTCTCGCGCTCGCCGAAGCGGGCAATGAGGTCACGCTCATGACGACGACAAAGCTGCAGCCGGTTGATGCCCCCTTCGAACTCACTCTCGTGACGCCGGGGGAGAACGACGCCTTTGCGAAACTCGAACAGTGGTGCGACGTTGTGGTCTTCCAAGGCCACGCCATGCGCCAGTTCGAAGTGCTGCGCACGACAGACAAGATCACCGTCGTCGACATTTACGACCCCATGCATCTCGAAATGCTTGAGCAGGGCCGTGAACTTGCGCGTGCCACGTGGGAGCTTCGCGTCACGACCGCGATAGAGGTGCTCAACGAACAGCTCGCGCTCGGTGACTTCTTTATGTGTGCCTCGGAACGGCAGCGACTGTTCTACTTTGGCCAGATGGCGGCGCTCGGGCGCCTCAGCCCCGCCACCTACGAGAACGATCCCCACCTTGAGGGCCTTCTGAGCGTTGTGCCATTTGGTCTCGAAGGCACGCCTCCCGCGCATGAGCGCGACACCCTCAAGGGTGTTCTGCCGGGCATCAACGCCGACGACAAGCTCATGATCTGGGGCGGTGGCGTCTACAGCTGGTTTGACCCCAAGACTCTGATCCGGGCCGTTGCGAAACTTGCTGAAACGCGCGACACGGCCAAGCTCTACTTTCTCGGCACCCGGCATCCGGGAGTCGACCAGATGGGGATCGTGCGCGAGTCGCATGACCTTGCTGCCGAGTTGGGTGCACTCAATTCCTCGGTGTTCTTTAACGAGGAGTGGGTCGACTACGCCGATCGCCAAAACTATTTGACCGAGGCGGATGCCGGCGTCAGCACCCATATGTCTCATATCGAGACCACGTTCTCGTTCCGCACTCGCATCCTCGACTATCTCTGGGCGGGGCTGCCCATGGTTGTTACTGAGGGCGATAGCTTCGCCGATCTCATCGAGGCTGAGGGACTGGGGCTCACCGTGCCTGCCCAAGACGCGGATGCTCTCGCAGCAGCCCTCGACCGTGTTCTCTACGACGAAGCGTTCATTGCCGAGTGCAAGCAGAACGTCGCTCGGGTTCGTGAGGACTTCTACTGGAAGCGCACGCTCGCGCCTTTGGTGAATTTTGTTGCCAACCCGCAGCACGCCGCCGACCACGCAGAAACGCGTCGTCGTGGGGTGGCACTGGGCGGTAAAGTTCGCAAGCCTTACGGCCTGCGTCACGACCTGCGCATGGCGTGGCACCACTTGCGCCATACGGGTGTCAAAGCCACGGCAGCAAAGATCGTCGCGAGAGTTCGGAGCTAAATTTTGCTCACAGCATTCTCCCGACTTCTGGGCGTTAGCTTTGTCGGATGTTGACTGGTGTGCGCTCCGTGCTCTCACGCTCAGACCGGCGATTCAGGATGATCGTGGCACCCGTTTTGGTGTTCGCCGCACTGGCGGCCTGGGCTTTGTCCTCACCCGTCGGGGCGAGTCCTGACGACGACTTTCATCTGACCAGCATTTGGTGCGCGACAGGCAACTCTGACTACTGTGCCCCTTCTGGCGATGATGGAACCCGTCTGGTCCCTCCCGCTGTGGCGAACCCCGCTTGTTTCGCCTATGACGCCGAGAAGAGTGCTGGCTGCCAAAACAGCATCGACTTCACCGAGGGAGCAACGACGGAGACCGCCCGCGGCAACTTCGCTGGCGGATATCCGGTGGTCTACTACGGCACCATGAGTCTCTTTGTGGGGCAGGATGTTCACGCTTCAGTCGTGATCATGCGTCTCGTCAACGTTGCGCTCTTCGTCGCGCTCGGCGTCGCTTTGTACCTCCTGCTTCCCGAGAGACGTCGCCAAATATTGGTCTGGCAATGGGCGCTCACGACTGTTCCGCTGGGACTTTTTGCCCTCGCATCCACGAATCCGAGTTCGTGGGCAATCATGGGTGTGGGCTACGGCTGGCTCGCGCTTCTCGGATTTTACGAAGCGCGCGGGCGAAAGCGCATCGGCCTCGGTGCTGTCTTCCTTCTCACGGCCGTGATGGCGTCCGGTTCTCGAAGTGACGCCTCTGTTCTGTTTGTTATAGCTGTGCTGGCTGCCGCCTTGCTTGCCGCTGAGAGAAATAGACGTTTTTGGGTATCGTCTCTTTTGCCGATTGCCGGTTTTATCATTTGTGGTCTGTTGTTCCGGGCGTCGCGTTCGGCTGATGTTGTGACAAGCGCTGTGAATGAACCGCTCGGTCTGGGCGTCATCGTTCCCCGAATCGCCTTCAACCTCACCGAAGTCCCGTCGATCTGGACGGGAATATTTGGTCAGTCTTGGGGACTCGGTTGGTTGGACACGTCGATGCCCGCGATTGTCTGGGGCAGTTGTCTGGCGGCGCTCATCGGTGCAGGTTTCGTTGCGGCTCGTTCTTCCTCCAAGCGCAAGACCGTGGTCGTCGCTCTCGGTGCCCTGGCTTTGGCAGCGATTCCTGTCACTCTTCTCGTGCTTGCAGGAAAAGATGTAGGAGATGACTACCAGCCGCGATACCTCCTGCCGCTGATTGTTGTGTTCGTAGGAGCTGTTTTCTTTGCGCCTCGGTCGCAGAGCATTGTTTTGTCGAGGGCTCAAACCTGCTTGATTGTTGTGGCGCTGTCCGGCGCCCATCTCGTCGCGCTCTACCTGAACACGCGTCGATATCTCACGGGGATTGATGCGCTGACCCCCAATCTTGATGCTGGGCGAGAGTGGTGGTGGAATACTGCACTTACACCGAATGTGGTGTGGATCGTGGGATCGTTGTGCTTCTCTGCCGCGTTGTCAGCGCTTTTGCTTTCGCATCGCGCGACTCCCGTAGATGAAAAACAAGACCTCTCGCGTGAGCGCGACAGCGTTAGCGCCCTCTGAGATAGCCTGTACGAATGGTACCCGGCCGCTCTGAACCCGTTGTCGCGTCTGCACGCACCCAATTCTTTCGTCGTTTCCGAATTCTCTACTTGGTGCCAGTGTTAGCGTTGCTTGCGCTTTCGGCGTGGGCTTTCGCTTCACCGATGGGTGCTGCTCCTGATGACGACTTTCATCTCGTGAGCATTTGGTGTTCCACTGGCGACGAGGCGTACTGCCAAGACGGCAGCGCTGATTACTCACGTTTCGTTCCCGAAGCGGTGCTCAACTCCCCTTGCTACGCGTTCTATAGCAATGAGAGTGCGGCGTGTCAGAACAACCTCGATTTTGAGAATGACACTTTGGTCGAGACTATGCGCGGCAACTTTGTCGGAGCATACCCTCCGCTCTATTACTCGGTGATGAGCGTCTTTGTTGGTGATGACGCGCATGCTTCGGTTATGGGAATGCGACTTGTCAATGTGTTGCTCTTTGTGGTCATCACCACTGCGTTATACGTGCTGCTACCAATTAGTCGACGTCCAGCTCTCGTGTGGGGGTGGCTCGTTACGACGATGCCCCTAGGCGTTTTTTTGATCGCATCTAACAATCCCAGCGGATGGGCCGTCGTCGGCGTTGGGTCTGCGTGGCTGGCACTTCTCAGCTATTACGAGGCTAGAACCCGTGCCGTGCGGTGGGCATCCGCAGCTCTCGTGGTGATCGCTGTGCTGATGGCAGCAGGTTCTCGCGGTGATTCGGCGATGTACGTAGTGGGGGCGCTTGGCGTCACAGGTATTTTGGCGTTTGAGAATACTCGTCGATTTTGGCTGCTCTCGATTTTGCCTCTACTCATGTTTGTCGTTTCTGCTGCTTTTTTCTTGGCAGCGCGTCAGACATCGGCAGGAATCAATGGTTTCGGTGGGGAAGAAGCTGGGCCGGCAGCGGGGCAAGCCGCCACGGCTGCCGACAGCCTGTCTGGATTTGGGTTGATGGCCTATAACCTTCTCAATGTTCCTTCGCTGTGGACTGGAGCCTTCGGAGGCTGGGATCTCGGATGGCTCGATACTCCCATTCCTGCGTTGGTGACCTTCCTCGGCATAGCGGCGTTCGTGGGAGTTGGTTTCAGCGGGCTGGCAGTGCTTAACAAGCGAAAAGCGTTCGTGATTGCCGCTGTGGCGCTCGTGCTCTGGATATTGCCCACCTACGTGCTCACGCAAGGCGGTGACAAAGTTGGAGAACAAGTTCAGCCGCGCTACATATTGCCGCTTGTAGTCCTCTTGGGCGGGCTATTGGTCCTGCAAGAAGGGCATAGACGATTTGCTCTTGGCAGAGTGCAGACTCTCGCTCTGGTTGCGGCTCTGAGCATGGCTAACCTCGTTGCGCTCCATATGAATATGCGCAGGTACATAACAGGCAATGATGCGCCCGGATGGAACCTCAATGCCGGCGCCGAGTGGTTTTGGGTCGGAGTTCCGTCCCCCATGGTGGTGTGGGCCGTAGGCTCTGTGTCATTCGCGCTCATGGTGACGATCCTTGCGCGCGAAATGTACCGAACTTCGGATCCTGGCTTCCGGGATCAGTCTGGTGACCGCGTGGTGCATTCGGTAGCGAGGGCGACCCGTTAGTAAATTCCGAATCAAGGTTCTTGAGGGTTAAGAGCTTTTCACCAGACATTTAGCTGCTTACGTGTGAAATCGTCGATGGCACGAATTGCGTTGTGACAAACTGGTCATCATGGGTCGAACTTGGGTCGTTGTGCCGATGTATAACGAAGGCAGTATGGTCGGATCGGTAATCGAAGACCTCAAGCGTTCATTTACACACATTGTGTGTGTCGATGATGGCTCGACCGATGACTCAGTGAGCGCTGCCAGCGCCGCTGGCGCGACGGTCGTCGTTCACCCGATCAATCTTGGACAGGGTGCCAGTCTGCAGACGGGCTTCGAATTTGCACTTTCGGACCCTGAAATGACCGAAGTCGTGACGTTTGACGCAGATGGTCAGCACCAAGTCTCGGATGCGGTAGATATGGTCGCAAAGCTGCGTGCGGATAACCTCGATGTGGTTATCGGATCTCGATTCCTTGATGAGCGCACTTCAATGGGTGGCGCCAAGCGGCTGGTTCTGCGCACAGCAGCTGCGTACACTCGAGCGACTACGGGGATGGCCCTCACTGATGCTCACAATGGTCTCAGGGCAATCGGCAGGAGCCTAGTCTCCCAAATACATTTGAAGCAGAATCGTATGGCGCACGCTTCTGAACTGGTCGATCAGATCAGTGCTTCTCAAGCGGAATGGTCAGAGTTTCCGACACACATCGTGTACACCGAATACTCTAAGAGGAAGGGCCAGTCCCTCCTTAACGCCGTGAATATCCTTGTAGAAATAGTGTTTAGGTGACTCGATGACGATCGTTTTTCAGGTACTTGCCGCGTTAGTAATCCTCATTGCGGGATACTTCATGCTGCGCGGAGGAGGCGCTCGCCATCAAGCGATGCAGCGACTCTTGCTTCTGCTATTCATGGTCGCGGCGGCATCATCGGTATTCTTGCCGCAACTCTGGACCTACGCGGCCAACTTGGTCGGGGTCGGCCGCGGCACCGACTTGTTGCTATACATCATGGTCCTGGTTTTCTTGGGTTTCGTGGCAACTTCATACCGTCGTTCTCGACGAACCGAGAACGACGTTACAGAGCTGGCGAGACGAGTCGCGTTGTTGGCAGTGCGAAGCCCTCAGGGCGAATCCGAAAATTCTGGTGGCGAGTAGCGCGCTCGTATCGATTGATTGGCTGCGGGCCGTTAGTTGGTTCGGGTTGGCTTTGTGGCTCCGCGTGAGCCTTTTGCAGACCTTCGATACCCGCAATTCATTCGCAGACGAAATTACGCGTCGAGCATGATGAGCTGGTCTGAGCCTGTCTGTCGATACATCGCACCTGTAACAGGACATGTCCAGTCGTCCCCTGAAACGTGCGTGAGAGGGTGCCCGGCGGTTCCTACCCACCCGACCCGTTTTGCGGGGCTACCAACCACGAGCGCAAATTCGGGAACATCTTTCACGACTACGGAGCCCGCACCTACTAACGCCCAGCGCCCAATTACTAGCGGGGCTATGCAGGTTGAATTCGCGCCAATCGAAGCCCCTTCTCGGATATCCACGCCCACCGGCTCCCAGTCGTCTGCCGACTTTGACGTGCCGTCAGCGTTGATCGCGCGAGGGAAATGGTCATTCGTGAGAACTACCGCTGGCCCGATGAACACTCCCTGGGCGAGCCGTGCAGGCTCGTACACAAGTGCGTAGTTTTGAATTTTGCAGTTAGCGCCTACTTCGACTCCGGTGCCCACATATGCGCCCCGTCCTACTACGCAATTTTCTCCGAGCCGCGCTTTCTCGCGCACTTGGGCGTAGTGCCAAACTTTTGACCCCGTAGAGATGACGGCGCTGTCGGCTACATCTGCTGTGTCATGCACATATACGCGAGAATCACTCATGGAAACCCCAAAAATAGCGGCGAAGAATGGAATGAGTTCAGCTTAGTCGCTCAGATTGATTGATTCTGTTTGGCGCGAGCATCGCTCGTAGACTGGTGTAATGAGAGTTTTGGTCACCGGGGGAGCCGGGTACATAGGGGCGCACACAGCGCAACTTCTAGTGGCGCGGGGCGAATACGTGCTGGTGGTGGACGACTTGGTGACGGGGTCCCGGGATCGAATCCCGGAAATTCCTGTCGTCACGCTGAATATCGCGAGCGCGTCTGCGAATGATCTAGAGGCGCTAATGGTGCAGCATCGTATCGATGCTGTAATCCATTTCGCAGGCCAGAAGCAAGTGGCTGAGTCGGTTCAGAAACCAGCATGGTACTACGAGCAAAATGTCGGAAGTGTAGCTCAACTATTGCTGGCGATGGAAGCCGCTGGCGTTCATAAAATCGTCTTTTCTTCGTCCGCAGCGGTGTACGGCGAAGCGTCCGGCGCCATCGCTGAAGACGCGCCAACTTTGCCCATCAATCCGTATGGAGCGACGAAGCTCGCAGGGGAGCAGCTGATCACCGCGGCGTCACGGGCGTGGCCCCTCCGCGCGGCAAGCTTGCGGTACTTTAACGTGGGTGGTGCGGGAGACCCGCGTCTGGGCGACACTCAAGCGCTCAACCTCATCCCGATTTGCTTCGATCAGATAGCCGCCGGGATCTCTCCGACGATCTTTGGCGACGACTACGACACTTCCGATGGAACGTGCATCCGCGACTATGTCCACGTCAGCGATGTGGCGGAGGCCCACTTGGCTGTTCTGGATGCTCTTCCCGCCGAGCCGAACAATACTGTGCTCAACGTAGGTACGGGTGTCGGCACAAGCGTGCGCGCGATGGTGCAATCTATCCTGGATGTGTCAGGGAGTCGGCTTCCTCTCGCGGTGGGCGGGCGTCGTACCGGGGATCCGGCTGCAGTGGTCGGAGTGGTCGATAGAATTCATGACCTCACAGGGTGGACCGCGCGGTATAGCGTTGATGACATCGTGCGGTCGGCTTGGGAGTCACGTCAGTACTTAGAAGCGCGCTAGCAGGACTTAGAGTGCGGACGGCGCTTTAGCGTCGAGCGCGTTGCGCCAGCTGAGCTCGCGAGCTGCTTTTACGCAACACACGACAAAAGTGAGCCACCCAAACTCGATCAGGAGTGAACTTTCCGCGGTCGCACTCACGATAAGCGCAAGTAACACGAGGGCTGGCCACGCGAAGACTATGCTTCGCCGACGTGAAGCAAGCAGCCACGAACGCATAAAGGCGAGCCCAAGGAGCCCCAAGAAAATCAGGAATCCGACGAGGCCAAGCTGGAACCACACATCAAGGTACGCGTTATGTGCTGAGTCGGGCACACGTCCACCGAAGTTTCCGAAGGCGGTGAATGGTGCGAGTTCGGCGTCCCAGGGACCGATCCAGCCCCAACCCTCAAGACGATGCACCTCTCCGAGGTCCCACAGTTGTCGCCACACTTTAAGGCGGTAGGCAAGATCTCCGCTGGCGTCGAACCACGCAACGATTGCCACTCGGGAGAGCCAGCTGATCACGGCAGCGGTCGCGACAAACCCGATGAGCACAAACTGCCAATAACGGCGGCGCCCCGACGGGACGCGACGCAGAGCATAAAGTGCGCCACTCGCCGCGAGAATGACGAGAGCTGTTCCAAAGGCCAGTGGAGATTGTGAGAGAAGCAGTACCACGCTGCCAAGCACTATGGATCCGATTGACAAACCGCGTTCGACCGATCGAGTGCGCAGTTCTGTTGCAAAAGTGATCAGAGCGATGACTGCGATGATGCCGAGCTGGTTGCGGGCCCCAAAGATCCCTTGAATCGGATCAGTCGTTCCTAGGTTGCCGGCGATCGAGAGCGCGCGCAGAGACGTATCGAAGATCAGCCCGGTAAGGATCTCAAGGCCGATGGAGAGCACGAGAACAAACCTCATGACATCGCCAAAGGCTCGAACGATTTGGATCGTGTCGCGAACGAGCGCGATATAGATTCCGAGCACCGTGAATACGAGCAGGGAGGTCGCTGCCGCAAATGACTCAAGTCTGTACTGGCTCCAGAAAAGAGACACCCAAGTCCACAGAGTGAACACCATCAGTGAGATGGGCACGAGCGCACGCCAACCAATATTGCCCCACTGTGCAGCGAGGGAGCCAGCGACCAGAAGGAGAAGACTCGAGAGGATCGCTAACAGTCCGGCTTCGCCAATGGTTTGGCGCAATGCAAACGCACACAGCGCCACGGCGATCGTGGCCGAGCTGAGGGCGGAGGAGAAACGAGGAGAGCCGAGAATCGCGGCGCCTACCTCTATCGCGACACGGTAACGCGGGGGAGGCTGGATCATGAAGCGCTCACCGTCCAATCGGGCCTCTTGGTTTTAACGGCGATGATCACCAGCAGAGCAAGCGCGTACTCGCCAAGGAGCCTGCTTTCGGGGATGCTCTGCACCACGAGCGCTACCATCACCAAGATCGGTAGCAGTGTGAGTGGCGAGTATGGCTCGCTCGTGTGTGGCGCTCGCTGGGGCCGGTCGATGGCCGCGAGCCACGCCCTGAGCAGTGTGGAGACAACCAGCGCTCCAAATATGAACACCCCGACAAGCCCGAGCTGCAGCCAGACATCAAGCCACGTGTCGTGAGCCTGGAGTTGCACGACCCCGTTGCGGATAACGCGATCCTTGAACGGTTCGACCCACGGCATCCAGAAGCTGATCCAGCCCCAACCGAGAACGGGGCGTTGCTCGGCGAGACCGATGACGATCTGCCAAATTTCGGCACGACCCGTAAGGTCGCCGCTTTTTCCGAGAAGCCCAAAGATGGTGTCTCTGAGCGCGAAGGCGACACCCCCAGCGGCGGCGGCTGCGGCGACAACACCGACCGCCGTGAGGCGGCGTGCCCAATCGGTGCGGCGGCTTCGGATGAGCAGCAGGCCCGCCGCGGTGACGGCTACCGCTGCGAGCGCGACAGTCACGGTTGCAGAGCGTGTGAAGAAAAGTGTGAGGGCGGCCAGTGCAATCCAGGTGATTGACCACCGTTTTCCCGCAGCACCCGTCGCCCATTGGATCGAGAACACGATGACTCCGAGAAGGGCAAGGAAACCAAGATGGTTTGCATTGCCCACAATGCCCTGAATCCGTCCGTCATCAAAGGTCTCGAAGAGCTCGTTGCGTGACCAATAGAGCATCTGCGGAACCTTGTCGTAACCAGGAACAGCGACTTCTGGTTGTGCTGTCCAAGGCAAGATCGGGCCGCGCACGAGGGTGGCCACGACGAACTCAAACAGGAGTGATGCCACGATCAAGATGCGCAGCACTCGAGCTAGCCCGTTGAGCAGCTCAGCCCAGCTGAAACTCACGGCCATCGCAAGCGCGCCAAGCACGGTCATCCACGTTGTAGCAAGTCCGAGTGCGCTCGCTGCGGGATACTGCGACCACACGAGAGACCCCGTCGCGAGCGCCATGAACACGATGAAGGGATAGGGGAGGCCGCCGATAGTCCAGCGCTGCCGAGACTGAACCAAGATGACGACAGAAATCGCGAAGATTCCGACCGCGACAATGCCCCAAGCAACCCAGCCAACCGAAAATCGCCAAGCATCCCCGCCGAAGAGGATTAGTAGCGACAGAACGAGAAACCAGGTTCGCGCCCGTGGGTGCTCAATCAGTCGCATTACGCAAGATTAGACGAATGCGGCCTTGCCCGTGATGGCACGGCCCACGATCAGGGTGTTCATTTCGCGAGTTCCTTCATAGGAATAGATCGCTTCGGCGTCGGCAAAGTGACGCATGACACCGTAATCGAGAACGATACCGTTGCCTCCCATGAGTTCACGGCACCAAGCGACGGTCTCGCGCATCCGGCTAGTCGTGTACTCCTTGGCAAGTGCCGCGTGCTCGTCTTTTTGCACACCCTCGTCAAGCATTTCAGAGACGCGCGTCACCATCCCGATGGAAGCTGTGATGTTTCCGAGGCTCTTCGCGAGGTGCTCCTGAACGAGCTGGTGGCTGCTGATCGGCTTGCCGAACTGGATGCGGTCGTTGGCATACTGAACGGCGGCTTCGTAAGCACCGATGGAGTTTCCTACCGCTGCCCACGCTACTTCTGCGCGAGTGAGTCGCAACACGGCGGCCGTCTCGCGGAACGATTGAGACTTCTGAAGACGGTTGGCTTCGGGAACAACAACGTTCTCAAGCACAATGTCAGCGTTCTGCACGATGCGCAGAGCCATCTTGTTCTCGATACGAGTGGCGGAGTAGCCGGGCGTGCTCGTGGGCACGATAAATCCCTTGACCTGGTTGTCTTCTTCGTCGCGAGCCCAAATGATGGTGACGTCGCTAATGGACCCGTTGCCGATCCAGCGCTTGGCCCCGTTGATGATCCAGTTGTCGCCATCGCGCTTGGCGACGGTCTGGAGGCCTTGAGCGGTGTCGGAGCCCGAGAGCGGCTCGGTGAGTCCGAAGGCGCCGAGAAGTTCGCCGGACGCAAACTTGGGCAGCCACTCATCGCGCTGCTCTTGTGAGCCAGCAACACCGATCGAGCCCATGACGAGACCGTTCTGCATTCCCACGAGAGTTGCCGCGCTCGCATCCACGCGGGCGAGCTCGAGTGCTACCCAACCGCGGAACACGGCCGAGTTCGGGAATTGCTGGGTTTCGGCCCAGGGGAGTCCGAAGAGCCCGAGATCGGCGAGGCCCTTCACGACGACGTCGCGATCAAAGAACTCTGCTTTGGCCCACAGGTCGTTGGCAATCGGGCGCACCTCTTTATCAAGGAACGCGCGAAGCTTCACGATCGTTTCTTTTTCTTGATCGGTGAGTGCATTCTCGTAGCCGTAGAAGTCGCTGCTGAGGGTCTCAAATGACATAGTCGTCGCTCCATTGCTTGTCGAAATCACTGCGAGCCTAAAGGCTGAGTACGCGTCGCTTCTACACGATTGGTACTTTGGTCTAACGCTGAGAGAAGAGTTGACTGAATGTTTGTAGGCATCACTAATACCCCGCGCGACTACGCGTGGGGTTCCGCTGGCGAAATTTCGACACTATTGGGCACTATGCCGACAGGGAAGCCCGAAGCGGAACTCTGGTTGGGTGCTCACCCCGGCAGCCCGAGCGTCATTCTTGATCCCACGCTCACGGGCTCTGCCGGCGACCTTCATGAGTGGATTCAACGCGATGGCGAGCAGGTTCTTGGCGCGGGGAGTGAGCGGCTTCCCTTCCTTCTGAAGGTTCTTGCGGCCGGAGCGCCCCTGTCGCTTCAAGCGCACCCCACTCCCGAGCAAGCCATCGAGGGGTTCGCTCGCGAAAACGCTGCGGGTATCCCGCTGACGGCCAGTCACCGCAACTACAAAGATGCCTCCGCCAAGCCAGAACTCATTCTCGCGGTCAGCGACACCTTCGAGGCGCTGTGCGGTTTTCGGTCAATGACCGAGACCCGAGCATCCATCGAACGACTGGCGGAGCTGGATGCCGCAAGTAGCACTCCTGCGCCGGCGCTGTTTGCGCAGTGGTTGGCTTTCGCTCGCGCTGATTCCGATCTGCGGTCGATGTTCGAGTGGCTCATTTCTGCCGCGGAGCCGGTGCCGGAGCTTGTGGAACGCGTCACGGCGCTCGCCGAGGCTGATCAGGCCAGCGACGAATTCGCGCTTGTTCGCACGCTAGCGGGCTATTACCGGGGTGATCCCGGAGTGCTCATTGCGCTCATGCTGAACCATGTGACGCTCACGACGGGCGAGACTTTGTTCCTGCCTGCCGGTAACATCCATGCCTACCTGCGGGGGCTTGGTATTGAGCTCATGGCGTCGTCTGACAATGTATTGCGCGGCGGGTTGACTCCTAAGCATGTGGATGTCGCAGAGCTGTTGAGCGTTCTCGATTTCTCGGCAAGCCCAGTTCCCTACCTGAATGCCGAGCCCGTGAGTGACGGCGCGCGTGTGTTCCGGCCTCCCGTGCGCGACTTTCAACTCCTTGAGGTTCACGAAGCTGCGACCGTTGAACTGCACAGCGCCGCGATCGTGTTGTGCACGGTTGGAGAGTTCGTTGTCTCTAGCGGGGAGCGCGCGCTAACGCTGTCACGGGGGGAATCGATCTTCGTCACGGGCGATGAGCACGGGCTGAGCATCCGGGGTGCCGGTCAGTTGTTTGTCGCGGCAACGCAATAGTGTTGCTCTCATGACCGCACGGGGAGGCTTCGCTAAACGCATTCTCGGCTTCGCGGGTTTGCCGTTTCTCTCGCTCATCACTCCATTTTTGTTCTTGCCGATTTTGGCGAGAGTAGCGGGAGCCGACGCGTGGTTGGCGATCGCGGTAGGACAGTCAAGCGGTGGTTTTTTCGCGCTTATCGTTGCGCTGGGTTTCAATACGGTTGGGCCGCCGCTGATTGCACTAGCTGAGCCCAGCATCCGGCCCCGATTGCTCGTGACGAGTCTGCACGCCCGAGCCCTCGTGTGGTTGCCGAGTGCAGTAATTGCGGCAGTGATTGCCGCGGTTGTTTCGCCGGACGACTATCGGATTGATGCTGCGGTCATGGCGATCGCAATGACCTTAACGGGTCTCTCAAGTGCGTGGTTCATGATCGGCTTGGGGCGGGCGAGTTTGATCGCAATCTATGAAATCTCTCCCCGTATAGTCGCGACAGTTATTGCTGCGGTGGTCGTGTTGAACGCCGGTGACGTGATCTGGTACCCCGTGTTGCTTGTGCTTGCGTCGCTCGTGAGCGTTGGGCTTTTCGCCTTGCGCACAGCAGGCGCCGCCGAGTTCACTCGTCGTGACTCGCACGCCGTTCGTGAGGTGTTCCGCGCAAATCGTTCGGCCGTCACGACCGAGGTTGCTGGTGGTGCCTACAACTCTCTCGCCGTAACTTTTGTTGGGGCCACTGCCGCGAGTGCGCAAGCGGCCGCGTATGTCTCTGGTGACAAGCTTTACCGCATCGGGCAGTATTCGGTCTCGGCGCTCGGCAATGCGCTGCAGGGCTGGGTAGTTGAGGCCGGTGATGTCGAGTTTGGTGCGCGCATCCGTAAATCGTTGCTCGTGCACGCCACTTTGGGGCTCGCAGGACTTGCTGCTTTTGCGACTATTGGCCCGTGGCTTTCTGAAGTGCTCTTCGGCGCCGAAGTCGCGATCAATGAGGCAACGGCTCTCGGGCTCGGCGTGGCAACGCTGGGCATCGCACTCGGTACTTCGCTTGGCCGCATCACGCTCGTTGGCATGGGGGCTCGGCGGCAGTTCATGCTGAGCGTGCTGCTCGCCGCAGCCGTCGGCGTTCCCTCAATATTGGTGCTCAGCGCGACGTTCGGTGCAGCGGGCGGGGCATGGGGACTAGCGATCGGCGAGACCGTCTCGGTCTGCGCTCAGGCGTTATTCGTGTGGAGGTTGCGTACAAAGGCTGGCGGCTTTTTCGTCGCGACGACGCGATCGGATGGCGCGCCAACTGGGCCGTAGCCTCATGCTGCGGTTCGCCGCTCAGCGCGTCTCCTCAAGTTCCAGTACCGTTACTGTGGCCGATGTCTCGGCGTGGAGTCCGGAGCCGTTCGGCCGCGAGCAAGAAAGAAACACAACTATGAAGCGCGCATTCATTACAGGGATCACTGGCCAAGACGGTTTGTACCTTGCTGAGCTCTTGCTCTCGAAGGGCTACAAAGTTTTCGGTCTCATGCGTGGCCAGAACAACCCCAAGCGTGAATTGCTTGAGCGGGTGATTCCTGATGTCGAGATTCTGACCGGCGACCTCACCGACCTCTCGAGCTTGATGCGAGCAATGAGCGTCGCGAAGCCCGATGAGTTCTACAACCTTGGTGCGATTTCGTTCGTTGCCTACTCCTGGGAGAACGCGCACCTCACGAGTGAAGTTACCGGAATGGGCGTGCTCAACGCGCTCGAAGCGGTGCGGCTCCACACTGCAGCCACCGGTCAGCAAGTGCGCTTCTATCAGGCATCGAGCTCGGAAATGTTCGGCAAAGTGCAGACGGTTCCTCAAAACGAAGACACCCTGCTGTGGCCGCGGTCGCCCTACGGCGTTGCCAAGGTATATGGCCACTACATGACGATCAACTACCGAGAGTCTTACGGCATGCACGCGTCGTCTGGGGTGCTCTTCAACCATGAGTCACCTCGTCGCGGGCCCGAATTTGTCACTCGTAAAGTGACGCGCGCGGTAGCTCGTATTTCGCTCGGCCTGCAAGACACCCTCACTTTGGGCAACATTGATGCTCAGCGAGATTGGGGTTTCGCGGGAGACTACGTTGAAGCTATGTGGCTGATGCTTCAGCAGGATGAGCCTGACGACTACGTCATTTCCACGGGGGAGACTCAGAGCATCCGAGTACTTCTTGATCATGCTTTCGCCGCGGTCGGCATCGACGACTGGACTCCGTACGTCGATTTCGACGAACAGTTCATGCGTCCCGCCGAAGTCGACCTCCTCGTGGGCGACGCCTCGAAGGCGAAAGAGAAGCTGGGCTGGCAGCCGCGGGTCAAGTTTCCGGAACTCGTGTCGATGATGGTTGAAGCAGACCTGCGTGAGCAGAAAGAGATTGCCGGCCTCTGATGACGCGAGCGCTGATTACCGGAGTCACTGGTCAAGACGGTTCGTATCTTGCCGAGCTCTTGCTCGCGCAGGGCTATGAGGTGCACGGCGTAACCCGAGATGCTGGTGAAGTCGTGACGCCTGGCGTCGTCGTGCACGAGCGCGATCTGAGCGTCGATAGTGCGATTGGCGACCTCATCACCGAGCTCCAACCTCGAGAGATTTACAATCTCGCCGCGCTCAGTTCGGTGTATCAATCGTGGCAAAATCCGGCTCTCACTGCTCGGCTGAATGGCGTCGTTGTGGCAGAGATGCTGGCAGCGGTCAAGAAGATTCATGATCACGGTCAGATCGACATCCGTTTCGTTCAAGCATCTAGTGCCGAAATTTTCGGAGCACCATCCGTCTCACCCCAAGACGAGAGCACCCCAGTGCGCCCCACAAGCCCCTACGGTGCCGCTAAGGCGTATGCGCACGGTCTCGTCGGCGCGTATCGCACAGCGGGCGTCTCTGCCTCCTCGGTGATCTTGTACAACCACGAATCGCCGCGTCGCCCGGAAACTTTCGTGACCCGCAAGATAACCGCTGCTGCGGCACGGATTTCCCTCGGCTTGCAAGACACTCTCGAGCTCGGCAATCTCGATGCTCGACGCGATTGGGGGTGGGCACCCGACTACGCTGACGCGCTCGTCCGCGCGGCGCAGCATCCCGAGGCTGATGATTTTGTCATTGCAACGGGAGTTTCGCATTCGGTTCGTGACTTTGTCGCTGCTGCCTTTGAGCGGGCGGGAGTTGCCGATTGGGAGCGCCGAGTAACCGTCGCTGACTCGCTTCTGCGCACCGGAGATGCTGCACTGCAACGGGGCGATGCGAGCAAGGCGCAGCAGATCCTCGGTTGGACTCCAACGGTGAAGTTTGATGAAATCGTGACGGCGATGGTCGATCATGATCTCGCTTTGCTGAGTTGATTCAAGTCACGGCGCGCCATAACCCTTAAGTCCTAGTCGAGGCAATTATGATCTGCGACTTGACTCTCGGGAACTACACCGGTGTAATTATGTGACGCTATTCGATGCAACGCATTGAAAGCGGAGGGGAGAAGAACCACATGGGCAACAGCGGTTACCGCGCGGGAGTTCCCGACGACTGGTTTGTTGACCCCGTACGACTCGGGGTTCCCGGAGTTCGTCAACCCCTCGCCGACGAAGACGACAACGCGCTCTCATGGCAAACAGACTCGCTGTGCGCGCAAACCGATCCCGAGGCCTTCTTTCCTGAAAAGGGCGGATCTACTCGCGATGCAAAGAAAATCTGCTCGTCGTGTGAAGTTCGAAGCCAGTGCCTCGAATACGCTCTCGAGAACGATGAGCGTTTCGGCATTTGGGGCGGGCTCTCTGAACGCGAACGTCGCAAACTTCGCAAGCGCGCAGGCTAGGCGACCTTCTCCTTTCAGCGAGGATTCTTTCGTTCGGGAGTCGGAGGGATTGACCCCGTATTGGGGTAGTTCTCAGACTCGCCGTTCTGCAGCGAGTCGAGGGCAGAAGATCGCTTACGAGCCATAGTCTAAAACAAATGCAGCCGAGAGTTACCGCAGTACTAGTCGCCCGCAACGGTGCGAAGTATTTGCCACGCACACTTGCCGCCATTGCGGCCCAGACTCGGCGACCCGATTCGGTGATCGTTGTTGACGCGGACTCGAGCGATGACTCGCTTGCCATCATGGCGGAGTCCGGTCCGGCCCAGATTGCCGATGCTCGCGGGCAGCGAACGTTCGGCGGTGCTCTTTCTTCGGCGATTCAGACAGTCGCGCCACAAGCGTCAGAGAGCGAATGGCTGTGGCTCCTCACGCACGATAGCGCGCCAGATCCGAACGCCTTGAGCGCTCTGCTCGGCGCAGTCGAGATCGCGCCGTCGGTCGCGGTCGCAGGACCCAAACTTGTCCGCTGGGACAACCCATCCGTCATCTCCCGTTTTGGGGAAACTCTTACGCCGCTTGGCAGATCGGTCGGGCTCGTCACGAACGAACTCGATCAGGCTCAGCACGATGTGCAGAGCGACACTCTCGGGGTCGCTGGAGCTGGCATGTTAGTTCGCCGCCAGGTGTGGGCAGACCTCGGTGGTTTCGATCCGAAACTCACCTCGGTTGATGCCGCGCTCGATTTCTGCGTGCGAGTCCGTTTGGCGGGCCACCGTGTTGTTGCCGTTGCTGATGCTCGGGTAGCGAGCGCGGGCGGGCCGGAACTGTTTGGTAAGCGTTCAGTATCCGCCGCCGCTCACAATCGGGTGCAACGGTTCGCGCAATTGCATCGTCGACTTGTCTACGCTCCCGGTTTTGCGGTTCCGCTGCACTGGCTGACGCTGTTGCCCTTGGCCATTCTTCGTTCGCTCGGTCATCTTGTTGCGAAACGCCCGACAGCCGTCGCTGGCGAGTTCGCTGCGGCCTTTGCGGCGATTTTCGATGGGGGAGTGGTTGCTGCTCGTCGCAACCTCCGACGAAATAAACGTGTCGGCTTTGCCGCGGTCGACCCTCTACGGATGCCATGGGCCGAGTTGCGCGAAAGGCGCGCACACGAACGCCACGGTGACTCACCTGACGCCGCGTTCGAAGTAGCGAGACCCAAGTTCTTCAACAATGGAGGAGCTTGGACGGTTTTGCTGGCGGGCATCCTCGGCATGCTCACGTTCTCGCGGTTTGTGGATGCGCGTGCCTTGAGCGGAGGTGGGCTGCTTCCACTTTCCGCCACCGTTCCTGAGTTGTGGGCCCATGTGGGTTACGGCTGGAACGACCTTGCCCAGCAGGTTGTCGCCGCGGATCCTTTTGCTGCCGTGCTCGCCGTGCTTGGATCGCTAACGTTCTGGAACCCGTCTTTCAGTATTGTGCTTGTGTACTTGGTGGCGTTGCCGCTCGCAGCTCTCGCCGCGTGGTTGTGTGCAGCATCCATTTCGGAGCGAACCTGGGCGCCGACACTCGCCGCCGCGGCCTGGACGCTCGCGCCTAGTTTCTTAGTGTCGCTGGGGGAAGGCCAACTCGGCGCGGTACTCGCCCACATCTTGCTTCCGTGGCTCGTTCTGACCGTATTGCGCGCGGCACACAACTGGGCAATGTCCGCACTGGCCGCCCTCCTCTTTGCGGCGATCACCGCTGCAGCGCCGAGTCTGATTCCCGCGCTCGTTGTCGCCTTAGTCGCCTGGATCGTGGTGCGCCCCAAGGCCGCTCACCGTCTGGTGTGGATCGTGATTCCTGCCGCCGCGCTGTTTGCACCGCTTGTCATTCAGCAGTGGGCGCGTGGCAATTTTTGGGCCATCTTTGCTGATCCCGGAGTCCCGGTCGCACGGGTCGCGTCGACTGGCTGGCAGCTAGCGATCGGCAGCGTCGTACCCGGTTCCAACGGCTGGAGTTCGCTGCTCGCGACGCTCGGCCTCAACGACCGCTACGGCCCCCTCCTCGTGGCCCTGATGCTTGCGCCCTTCGCTGCTCTGGCCCTCATGAGCCTCTTTGTGCCCGGTACCCGTCGAGCAGTGCCCTCGCTTGCGCTCGCGTTGCTGGGTTTTGTGACTGCGGTGGCTGCCACGCACATCGCGGTGAGCGCATCCGGCGAGTCCGAAGTCGTTCTCTGGGCGGGGCCCGGCCTCAGCCTGTACTGGCTTGGACTGTGCGGCGCGATCACGGTGGCGCTCGATAGCCTCGACCGCCACGCCACCCTGCCAGCCGTTGTTGCGCTTGTGGGAGTTCTCGCACTCGCTGCAGCTCCACTGTGGTCGCTCGGGTCGGGCATGAGTTCGGTCGCGGCCAGCAACGGCCGACTCTTGCCAGCGTTCGTCGCGGCAGAGTCGACTCAGAGCGAAGGGCTCGGCACGCTTCAATTAACCGTGACATCGGATTCGACGATCGCGGTCGACCTCCATCGCGGGCGTGGCTCTGGACTCGATGAGCAATCGACGCTCGCCGCCACAAGCACCGAACTTTCTGAGGCCAAGCTCCTCAATGCCACCCTCGCGGGCAATATCGCGTCACGTAGCGGATACGAGATTGCTCGGGAACTGAATGACTTGCACATCGCGTTTGTGGTGCTCACTCCATCGACGAATGAGGAAGCGGCCGACACCCGCCAACGTATTATCGAGGCCCTTGACGGGAACAGCATTCTCAACCCCATTGGCGATACAGCTCAGGGTTACTTGTGGCACTACCCTGACCTCCGTGAGAGCGAGCAACCGACAGGCCCGAACAACACTTCGACCGGGTGGGGACAGATCGTGCTCGCCGGTCAAGGAGTCATTCTGGGGCTCACGCTCTTGCTTGCGATTCCGACTACTCGCCGTCGCCGTCTGAAAGCGGCCAAGGCTGAGAGCGCCGTGACTGTGATTGAGGCGAACGAATGACTGACAACGAATTCACCCCTGACGAATCATCCGCACTGCCTGATGAACCAACCGGTGCCGAGTTCGAAGACGATAACCTACTGACGAAGGCTCCCGAGCCTGAATCCAGCACGCGCCGCCCCCTGTCTGCTCAAGCGGCTGCTGCTGTCGGAGCCCGCGTCGTCGTGGGCGTTGTCGGTATCGGTGTCGCTGCCGCAGCAGTACTCGGCTCAACGTTCCTTGATCTTCCTTCGACGACGGCAACGCCTGCCAGCGAACTCGTTGTTCCGGTACCCACCGCTCAGCAGCTCACGTGCCCTGGTCCGCTACTGCGGCTCTCCGATGACTCGGGCGCTGGGGCATCCACCGTATTCACTCTGGGACAGGCTGTTACCCGCTTCTCATCGACCGCGGGGGCCGTCGAACAGTCCCGCATTGTGGCGTCGGATGCTCAGCCAGGCGAGTCTGTCGCCGAACCGCTCGTGCTGAGTGATGCTCCCGACGCGCAATCGGCAGACTCGATTGAGCGGCTCAGCGGAGCACAGTCGCAGTCGGTCGATCGAGGAGACTACGTCGGCTTCGCTGCCGCCGGATGCCGAGCTGTCGGTGGCGATAGCTGGCTCGTGGGTGGGGCGACCACGACGGGGCGCACAACTCTCATCTCGCTGACGAACCCCACAGAAGTTGCCTCGACGGTCGACCTTGAAATTTTTGATGAACGTGGCGCTGTGTCAGCGGCAGGTACCACGGGAATTGTTGTGCCGCCCAATGGGCAGCGAGTACTTTCGCTGGCAGGATTTGCCCCGGGCATTTCGTCTCCCGTCGTGCACGTGACGAGCAGTGGAGGCCAGATCACGGCGGAACTGCAGCAGTCAATCGTGCGCGGCCTCGATCCAGGGGGAGTCGAAATTATCGGAGCTACGCAGCCTCCCGCTCGCACGGTTGTGCTTCCTGGCATGGTGGTTACGAGTCTCGAAGCGATTCAGGCACTGCGTGGTACCGCAACGCAGACCGATGACGTCATGACGGCCATCCGCATCTTCGTGCCGGGTGAAGAACCGACAAGCATTTCTGCCACCCTCACCCCCGACGATGCCGACAAGGACCCCATCAGGTTCACTCTCGACGTCAGTGCTGGAGTCGTGACCGACATCCCGATTGAAAAACTTGCTACCGGCGCCTATACGGTGCAGATCGACGCCGACGAGCCCATTGTTGCTGCCGCTCGCACGACCTCGGCCGTTATCAACTCGACTGGCGGGATTGCGACAACCGATTTTGCGTGGTTCACCGCGAGCCCTGCTCTCACAGAAGACACCCAGTTGACGATCGCATCGGGACTGGATGCCGTACTCAACGTCGTCAACCCCAGTGACGAGAACGTTGTCGTGAGTCTCAGCGCGGCCAATGAGACGGAAGAGGAATACACGATCGAAGCTGGAGCCACGCTGCGGTTGTCGGTGCCCAACGGTGAGACCTTTACTTTGGCTCACAGCGATCGACTGTTCGTCAGTGTCACGCAGGCGGCCAACGGTTTCGTTTCGGCTTACTCGGTTGACCCGCAGGCGCCAGGCTCCTCACCGCTTAAGGTCTTCCCTTAAGCGAGGTTAACCGCGCTGGGGAGTGCGATTAGTGCTGCGCCGGCTGGTGCTGCGCTTTAGAAGTTGCGGAACCGATCGGGCGCCAATTCCCACGGGTCTTTGCCGATGTATTCAGCGACCGCTCGAAAGACGCAGCTCTCGATGAGCATCCTTTTGTGGAGTTCATCATCACGGTGCAGCCGGGCCATCCGCTCGATCGGCAAGCGGTACAGAATGATGCGGTTCTCGGAGGGCACGACGCTCCAGCGCTCCACTTTTGAGCCTTCAGGGCTGCTGCCGGGAATAAGGCCGATCTCGAAGCGCGCATCCGCGAGTTCAGCTGGCCACATTTCTTTCAAAAACTGGGCGGCAGAGGCGACGGTCATTTCGAAGTTGCCGTTACGGCTGCTGAGCAGTGGGAGGTGGGGACCGGTCACGGCACTGCGGATGCCGCGCCCGTGTCTATCGCGCCAGTTTCCTCGCACAGAGCGTGTCGACTCACGTTTCGATGATCTCACCACGGCCTCATTCTACGGCCGTCAGTTGCTCAACTGTGGGCGCACAGTCGTAGGCTAGGCTCACAATGAATCAGCGCCCGTGCAGCAAGGTCGCCTGCAACTCCGAAGCAGAGGCCACTCTCACCTATGTCTATGCGGACTCGATGGCCGTGTTGGGGCCGCTGAGCTACAGCGCAGAACCGCACACGTACGATTTGTGTGCAGGTCACGCGCAACGACTCTCCGTGCCTCAAGGCTGGCAAGTCGTTCGCCATGTAGTTTTGGGGCATGAGCAAAGCTAACCCCATCGATCTCACCCCATTTATCAAGGCCTATGACGTTCGTGGCCTTGTGGGAACTCAGCTCACCGAAGAAGTTGTCGAAGCGCTCGGTGCCGCCTTCGTCGACGAAGTGGATGCCGCAGGGCACGAGATTATCGTCGGTCACGACATGCGCGACTCCTCGCCCCGATTCGCAGCAGCTTTCTCGGCTGGTGCTCGCGCTCGTGGTGGCAACGTTGTTCTCATTGGACTCTGCTCGACCGATGAGACGTATTTCGCATCCGGCTCCTTGCATGCGCCGGCGGCGATGTTCACGGCCAGCCACAATCCGGCAACCTATAACGGCATCAAGTTCAGTCGTGCGGGAGCCCAGGGCATCAGCTTTGCGACAGGACTCAAGGCGATCAGGGATCGCGCCCAGACATACCTGGCCGAGGGAATTGTGGCGCTTGACGCCGTCGGTTCGCAGCGCGAGGTCGACGTGCTCGGCGACTACGCCGGTTACTTGCGCGAGCTTGTTGATTTGAAGTCGATTCGACCGATCCGCGTTGTGGTGGATGCGGGAAACGGTATGGGGGGCATGACCGTTCCCGCTGTGCTCTCGACCGCCGCTGGTCTTCCCGAACTGCCCATCGAGATCATTCCGATGTATTTCGAACTCGACGGTACCTTCCCCAATCACGAAGCGAATCCGTTGGATCCGGCCAACATCGTCGATCTTCAGAAAGCGGTGCTTGAACACGGTGCCGATCTAGGGCTTGCCTTTGATGGTGATGCCGATCGCTGCTTTGTCGTAGATGAGCGGGGCAACCCGATGAGTCCGAGCGCTGTTGCCGCCGTCGTTGCTCTCCGTGAGATTCAGCGTGTGCGGGCCTCGCAGCCTGAGGGCGATATCTTCGTGATCCATAACCTCATTACGTCCCGCATCGTGGCGGAGACGATTGAAGCTGCGGGGGCTATTCCCGTGCGCACCAACGTTGGTCACTCACTCATCAAAGATCAGATGGCTGCAACTGGCGCTATTTTTGGTGGCGAGCATTCCGCGCACTATTACTTCCGCGATTTTTGGGGCGCCGATAACGGGATGCTCGCCGCGATGCATTTGCTTGCCGAGTTCGGTTCGCAACCGGAGCCCCTCTCGGTGCTCTCGGCTCGCTATTCGCCCTATGCTGCCAGTGGCGAAATCAATTCGGTGGTGGACGACGTCCCTGCGGCTACCGCTCGTATTCGTGCGGCGTTTGAGGGGGAGGCCGAGTTCGACGAGCTCGATGGCCTTACGGTTACCGGCACGACGGCGGAAGGCGAGCCGTTCTGGTGGTTTAACGTGCGTCCGTCGAACACAGAGCCGCTCTTGCGTCTCAACGCGGAAGCTGAGTCGCAATCGACGCTCGACGCTGTGCGCGATCGTGCGCTGGCAATTATTCGGGCCTAGCGCCTAACTCGCGATTGCTGGGGAAACCGCGCGGAACGCTCGTCAGGGCGGGCTCAAGGGCATCGAGGCGTGCCTTCTCGCTTGCCAACGCCGTACTTTCGCGTTCTCGGCGCACAGCGCTCACCGCAGAGAGCAGGATTTCGGGTTCCACGTGCGGTAGTGGAGAGACGTAAGCTGAGGCTTCGTGGGCAAGAGTCGTCGCATGCTGGTGGCGGGTCACCGGGGTGTAGCCGGGCGCTGCCACGAGAAAGTGTGAGATGCGGCGAGCCAGAGCATCCGGCATTTTGGCAACATCGGCGGTGCGCGCCCACTCGGTGAGCTGACCCGGAAGTTGCACAACGGGGTTCGCCACGGCACTAACGCGCTCGTATTGGCTATACGTGCCTGCCACCAAGTCTCCTAGGCGCTGGGCACGAGTATTGAGTAGGGCGACAATCGCGGCCAACCCTCCCGCGGTCATGAAGACCTCGATGACGCCAAGCAGCGCACGGATGAAGGCGTGGCGAAAGCCGATCGCTCCACCATCGTTGCGAACAATGCGGGCTCCGATCGCAAGTTTGCCCAGTGACTTGCCGCGACTGAGCGTTTCTACCGCGGTAGGAATGACGACAAGACAGATGACGGTTGCCGAGACGGTGAGTGCGGTGCCGATGGCCTGATCGAGCCCCGCGGCGTCGGCGAAGGCAAATGCACCGATGAGTAGCCCGATCAGCGCTGCGCCGTAGACGAGAAAGTCGATGATCGAGCCTGCCGCGCGAAGCACAAAACTCGCCGATCGGAGCTCTAAAGCAACGGCTTCTCCCGTGATTAGTTCATCGGGTTCGTCCCCATACGCGAAGGTGTTGGTCGTTTGTGGGCTCGGCATGACATCATTTAAGCAGATGGATCTCGACTCTTACTCAGCCGCACACCGCGAAGACTGGGATCGCCTTGCCCAATTGAGCTCGCAACGCCGACTTTCTGGGGCAGATTCCGATGAATTGATCGACCTCTACCAATCGGGAGCCACTCAGCTTTCGGCGATGAAGACGAGCATGGGCCAATCTGCTCAGGCTGATCGTCTCTCTCTCACACTCAGTCGAGCGCGACTTCGCTTCACCGGTGCCGCCGCGAACCTCTTTAGCCAGTTGCCCCAGTTCTTTATCGCCCAGCTTCCAGCTGCGCTCTACCGGGTGCGGTGGATGTCGCTCGTTCTCACCGCGGCGACCTTTCTCGTTGGTTTCCTGTTTGCTTGGTGGGCAATCTCTAACCCGCAGCTTCTCGCCAATTTCGGCACACCCGCGGAGCGAGAGGCCCTCGCGCAAGACGATTTCGTCGGCTACTACTCCGAATACTCCGGCGGCTCGTTCACCGGCTTTGTCTGGACCAACAACGCGTGGATTGCGGCTCAAGAGATCGCCTTCGGCATCGTGGGTGTGTACGTTCCCTACTTGCTGTTCAACACCGCGCAACAATTGGGTTTCACCGCGGCAATCATGAACGAATTCGATCGTCTCGACGTCTTCTTCCTATACATCGCCCCGCACGGCCAGCTGGAGCTCTACGCGATCTTCGTGGCCGGCGCTGCCGGAATGATGATTTTCTGGTCGTGGGTTGCGCCAGGCGCGCGAACTCGCGCTCAAGCCCTCGCGCACAGCGGTAGAGCGCTTTTCACCATTGTGATCGGCATCATTCTCGCGCTTCTCGTTTCTGGCATCATCGAGGGCTATGTCACCCGTCAAGATTGGCCGTGGCCGATCAAAATCGGCATCGGCACCGTCGCGTTGGGAGGCTTCTTGGCCTACCAGTGGATTTTGGGTGGGCGCAGCGCTCGTGCAGGCAACACCGGCGACCTCAGCGAGTTTGAGGCCGGAGCAACCCACATCGTCGCGAACTAGCAGTGGCGGTTACAGCTCTCCTGCTGCTTTGAGCGCGATGTAGTGATCGGCGAGCGCCAAGGGGAGGTCACTCGGGCGCCTCGAGACGACGGAGGCTCCGAGCTGGTTGATCGCATTGGCTACGCGCGACTGATCAAGGAGGGCGCGTTCAGCGGCGCCGGCAAGGTACACGGTGTCTCGGGAAGAACGGTCAAGCGTGGCATCCACAATTGACGGGTCGGTGACAGAGGCTACGACCACGGTGTGCTTCGCCGTAAGCTGCGGCAGCATTGCGAGGAGACCGTGGGTGGCCCCGGGCGACTCGGCGGTCGTTGCAAGCACGACAAGGGCGCGTTGAGTGGTCGCCTGACGCACCAAGTTTGGCACGGCGTTCCAGTCCATCTCAATGAGCTCTGGCTGCACGGGAGCCATACTGTTCACCATCTTGGAGAGCAGATCGGGGCCGGTGGCGCCTTGTACGCGGGCACGAACCCGGCGGTCGTAGATCATGAAGTCGACGTGGTCGCCAGCGCTCGACGCGAGCGCTGCTAGGAGAAGGGCGGATTCGAAGGCGGTGTCGATTCGAGGTTCATCGTCAATACGTGCGGCAGAGGTACGGCCGCTATCAACAACGATGACCACGCGGCGGTCGCGCTCTGGTCGCCACGTGCGAACAACAAGTTCAGATCGGCGTGCGGTCGCGCGCCAGTCAATTGAACGGACGTCGTCGCCACGCACGTAGTCCCGAAGGCTGTCGAACTCGGTGCCTTGCCCGCGGATCATCACGCTAGTCGCGCCATCGAGCTCACGGAGTCGTGCGAGACGTGAAGGGAGGTGTTTGCGGGAGTTGAATGGCGGGAGCACAGTAAAACTGCCAGGGACGCTGACAGTAGTCTGGCGTGCGATTAGCCGCAGGGGACCGTAGGAACGGAGAGTGACGTGGACCGCTTCGCGGGTGCCGCGGCGCAGCGGAGTGAGCACCGTGGTGAGTTCACGGCGCTCACCTGAAGGCACGGTCAGGGCGACTCGGTTTTTATGGGCGCCTGCGGATGGCTGCCACCCATCGCGCACGATTGCGTGCAGTCGACGGCGGGTGGGGTTCGTCACGCGCAGGGCCGAGCTGGTTGTTTCGCCCAGCCGGACGCGGTCGGGTGATGTCCGCTCGAAGCGCAGCGAGCGCGCAGACACGGCCATAATCAGATCCAGAGTGCCGAGCAGGATTACTAGTAACAACCAGTACACAAGCACGATGGGTTTGCCCGTGACGACGATCGGCACAATGCCGAGCGCCAAGAGCGCAACGAACCATCCAGAAATCGCCATTATTAGATCGGGACCTGCACTTGCTGCACGATCGATCGCAGAATAACGTCAGCCGATACCCCTTCGAGCTCGGCCTCGGGCCGAAGCTGAATGCGGTGACGAAGCACAGGCAAAACCATGCTCTGGATGTGGTCGGGAGTGATGGCCTCAGCGCCCGTGAGCCAGGCCCAAGCTTTTGCTGCTCCGACGAGTGCGATCGCGCCGCGGGGGCTGACCCCGAGCTTCACTGAGGGACTTTGACGAGTGGCCCGCGCGAGGTCCACGGCGTAGGCGACGACATCAGGGCTCGCTCCGACCTTGGCAACTGCAGCTTGCGCGGCGGCAAGCATCGAGGCATTGAGCACGGGGGTGACGCCTGCGGCGGCGAGATCGCGCGGGTTGAATCCTGCGGCGTGGCGCGTGAGCACCTCGATTTCAGTGTCTCGTTCGGGAAGGTCAAGAACGAGCTTGAGGAGGAACCGGTCGAGTTGGGCTTCAGGAAGCGTGTATGTTCCTTCGTACTCGATGGGGTTCATCGTTGCCGCGACCATGAAGGGGACAGGCAGCTTGAGCGACTTACCGTCAACGGAAACTTGGCGCTCTTCCATAGCTTCGAGAAGCGACGATTGAGTCTTCGGTGGTGTGCGGTTGATCTCATCCGCCAACAAGATGTTGGTGAAGACGGGCCCCTCACGAAATTCGAATTCGCCTGACTTCGAGTCATAGACGAGCGATCCGGTCACATCACCCGGCATCAGGTCGGGGGTGAATTGCACGCGCTTCGTGTCGAGTTGAAGCGCCCGGCTAAGGGTGCGGACCAAGAGGGTCTTCGCGACTCCCGGAACTCCCTCAAGCAGCACGTGTCCGCCCGTGAGTAGCGCGATAGTGAGGCCCGTGACGGCAGCATCCTGACCCACCACAGCCTTGCCTACTTCTGTGCGCAGCTCGGAAAATGCGTGCCGCAGTTGCTCGTCAGTCATATCTCGATTCTTCTCTATCTCTGGATGGGTGGGGCTCAGTGGTTAAGCGAGGCGGATGATCGTGCGCACTCGGTCTTCGAGCGCGAGAAGTTCATCCGAGAGGGCTATAAGTTCATGGTCGGAGGCGGGCTCAGCGTCAATCAGCAGCCGCCGGAGCTGTGCAAGAGGCTGCTCGACAAGCGGCGATACCCGGTTGATCACGTCATCTACCGACGCCGCCGTCGGCATCCCGCACAGAGCGGCGAGTCGTCGCAGGGTGCCGATGCGCAGCGAATCCAGCGTGTGAAGTCGGGCTGCCGACTTCGCATACAGCCGAGCACGGCCCTGCATTGTCTCGCTCGAGCGCACCGTCACGGGAAGTTTCTCGATGACGAGGGGGCCGAATCGGCGACCACGCCAGAGTGCTCCAGCGAGGAGCGTGAGAGCGAACAGCCACGTTCCTGGCAATACCCAGCCAGGGGCGAGTTCGTCGGGAGTGGCGGTTCCGCCGCCATCGGCGATGTCGAGAAAGCTCGGCGTGTACCAGACGAGAGTGTCATGTTCGCCGAGCAGGCGCAGCGCAAACGCAGCGTTGTCTGAGGCAGTGACGCCTCCATTGGTGAGGGCATCAGTGGCGCCGAGGATTCTCAGTTCGGTGTCACCACGATCGAGACTGATCAGTCCGTAGCCGTCATCGTCATTTCCGTAACACGCCGTGATTGTTGAACTCGGCTCGATGACCCGGTAGCTGCTGGGGCCGGCGGTGATCTCGGGAGCAGTGGATGACGTGAGGGCTGAGCATCCGGCGGCAACCGGGGTAGAACTCGTGCCCGCTTGCGCAACCTCTGGCGCGATCTCAAGGAGCTCGTTGAGGATCGGTTCGGCGACAATGACGGTGCTGGCGAGCCCTGCGGCATCGGCCACTTGGTCTTCGGTGAGGTACCCCTCAAAGTTGGAGAAGAAGAGCGTGCTCTCGTTGCCGGAGCCAAGGGCTGCGCGAGCTTCTTCGAGAGTAGTGGTGACGATGACGTCGACGCCCTGATCGCGCAGCACTTCTGCGACTGCTTGAGATCCAGCTTCGTAGGGGCTCGTCGGGTCAAGTGGCGGGCCCTCGACAGCATTGCCGGCTAGGTTGAGGCTGACGACTCCAACAACGATGACTACGACCGCTGCGGCAATCCAAAAGAGAGCCTTTCGGCTCGTCGTCCGCAGTCGGGGCGTAAGCACGGTTGTTTCGGTGCTGACCTCGCTCATAGCGTCGCCTCAGCGAGGTCGGGCTTGGCTGCGCGAACTTGTGACTCTAACGTTCGCAGTTGTTCATATTGCTCGCGAGTGGCGGGTTGGCGCATGTAGCGCACACGGTCGAAAGTGTCGGCGCTGGTCGCCAGTTCTGTTGCTCGTTCGGGGAACACCCGGGAAGCGCGCGTGGCGAAGCCGTGGCCTGTGGTGCCGGGGGTCATGCTGACGAGTGTGCGTTCCGAAAGCCCCCGGGCAATCGAACGGAACATGTCGGCAATCGCGGCGGCAAAGTCGCCCTGGTTCGCAGCCTGTTCTGCCGCCTCACGTAATTGGGCTGCAGTGCGGTGGTCGGCTTCTCCGAACAGGATGTCGTGGTGGCGACTCTTGCGGTTGAGTCGTGGTACGCCGTAGACGATGATCGCCGCAATAATTGCTACCGCGATGAGGGCTACGAGAACGATCAGAACTGCCGTGGGAATTCCGGTTCCCTCGCCAATCGTGAGGCTCGCCAGCCAATCGCTAAATGCTTTGGATGCGCGGTCGAACAGAGTCGGTTTTGCGGCCTGGTACGGCGCTTTTGAGAGTTCCTCGATGAGCCAGTCTGTTGCCTCTCCCGAGTCAGGTTCAACAGGTACATCGCTCAAGACCGCGCGGGCAGCGCTCGGAGGGAGCACTGCCAACACGGAGGCGGTGAGCAGAGTCAGGGTCATGAAGCAGGTTTCGCGCGGCTCGGGGAGCTGTCGAGTGTGAGATAGGGGTCTGGAACTGACAAGTCGCCAGCGTTGCGAGCTTCGACGAATCGAGCCAACTCAAGATCGAAACCTTCTTTACGCATGCGCATATCGATGTAGAGCAACGCGGGTGCGGCTGCTTGGATGACAATCGTGACCGCGCTGATGACGACTGACACCACAATCGTCACGATGTAGAGCACGATGAACCCCACAATCCCCGCTTCTTCATTGCCGGTCGGATTGAGCAGGCCAACGCCGAGCCCCCCGATCACGCTCAACGGGGCAGTGACAACGCTCGAAACGATGTTCACGATGACCATAATGAGCAGCAAAATCCCTAGAGTTCGCCAGAAATTTCCTCTCACCAATGACCACGAACGGCGGATCGCGAGCATGAGAGGCAAGCGCTCGATCATGAGGGCACTCGGCACAAACGCAAAGAAGGTTCCAAGCCACGCCGCTAAGAACCCAGCAATGAGGAATCCGCCCAGCATGGTGAGCACTCCGAAAACAATTCCCGCGGTGTCGCCGAAGGTGAAAAGCAGCACAGAAACTCCCGCTACAACAGCGATACCGATAAAGACTGCCACCATTACGAGAGCCGACCAGCCGATGAGAGCGCCAATGCGCCCCTTTGCTGCGTTCCACAGCCCGCGAAGACGCAGCCGCTCACCGACGGTGCCTCGAGCCACCTCGAGGGAGACGATCCCCTGAAGAATTGCTCCGCCAACAAGGGAGAGGGCCACGGCGAAGAAAGCAGAAAGGATGAGGCCGGCGGTAGCGCCCGCCTCGATCGTGGCGGCATCCGATTCACTCGCGCTCAAGGTGCGTTCAACGCCAGCGAAGGTGACGATACCGACGAGAACGAGCGAGCCGACGGTCACGAGGCTCATGATCAGCAGCGACAGTCCGAAGGTGGGGCGGGGGTTGCGGCGCAAAACGAGCAGCGATGCGCTGAGAATTGTGCCGAGCCCGAGAGGCTGAAGCGGAATTAGGCCCGGTTTGGGTGGTGGGGTCCAGCCGGGCGCAGCGGTGCCGTAGCGCGGTGGAGTTCCGGGAGTTCCCGGCGCCACTGCCGGTGCTGAACCGGCAGTGTACGCCGAAGATGGGGCAGGCGGAGCAAGCGGTTTGGTGCCATCGGCACTGCTGCTGTCGGGGGACTGCCAGGGGCTGCTATCGCTCACGTCTCATCCTCGATTATGGAACTGTGCCAAATTCAATCTCCCTCATGTTTTCACACTCGACTACTCTTATGCGAAAGCTTCTCACTCTGTTAGCCCGAGAGCTAGAAAGTATCGAGGACACGTGAACCCGCGAATTCTTGTAGTCGATGACGACACTGCTTTGGCAGAAATGATCGGAATCGTTCTACGCACTGAAGGTTACGAACCATTTTTCTGCCAAGACGGCGCCCTAGCGTACGACGCATTTAAGTCGGCATCGCCTGATTTGGTGTTGCTTGACCTCATGCTGCCCGGCATGGATGGCATCGAAATTTGTGCCCGCATTCGTGAAGAGTCTGGTGTACCGATCATCATGCTCACGGCGAAGAGTGACACCGCCGACGTGGTGAAGGGTCTTGAGAGCGGGGCCGACGACTACGTTGTCAAGCCCTTCAACCCCAAGGAGCTCGTCGCTCGAGTGCGCACGCGCTTACGACCGGCAAGCGATGCCGCCACTGGCACCCTCACTGTTGGCGACCTTGAGTTGGATGTCACGGGGCATGAGGTTCGCCGTGGTGACACCAAAATCAACTTGACCCCGCTCGAATTCGAGCTCTTGTTGGCGCTCGCAATGAAGCCTGAACAGGTATTCACTCGCGAGATGCTCTTGGAGCAAGTGTGGGGCTACCACTACAAAGCTGACACTCGACTCGTGAACGTTCATGTTCAGCGCTTGCGCGCGAAGGTCGAAGAAGATCCCGACAATCCGAAAATTGTGATGACGGTGCGCGGAGTTGGTTATCGCGCTGGCGCCAGCGCGTAGCTTTTATGCGCGATTTTGATTGGCGCAGCTGGGTGCAGCGAGGCGCTGCACTGTGGCGCTCGTCACTTCAACTGCGCACTGTGGCGATTACGGTGCTGCTGTCTTCGATAGTGGTGACGGTAATCGCGGGCTACATGTCCCTGAGCGTGGGGGCCAATCTGTTCGATGCGAGCCGTGATCAGCTCACGCGTTCTTCGGCTAATGCGACTCTTGCTGGCCAGCAAGTGTTCGATGCCGCTGATGAGGGGCTTGGTCTCGAAGACCTCGATGTCATGATGGGCGAGGCCGCTCGCGTCATTGAGAGCGTGGCCTCGAGCACGGGCGGCACTCGCTATGCAATCTTGCGCACACCGGGTCAAGACGGCCCCCGGGTTCCTTCTGATGTTCAAACGCAGGGACTTGGCTCCGCCTCGCTAATCTCTCAAGAGCTCCGCAGCGTGGTGGCTGAATCGACTGAGCAGCGAACCTACTGGCAGTCTGTGGCGTTGGATCAGACCGCCGACGGTTCAGTTCACCCTGGGCTCGTGGTGGGCTCGACACTCGACATTCGTGGCACTCAATATGAGCTGTATCTCGTTTACGACATCCAAGACACTCAAGAAACTCTTGTTCTTGTGCAACAAACGTTGGGGCTCGGCGGCGTTGCGCTTCTCGCGCTGATTGGTGTTGTTACTTTCGTCGTTGTTCGACTCGTCGTTGGCCCAGTGCGCTTAGCGGCCGAAACGAGTCAGCGACTTGCAGCGGGCGAGCTCGAGGTCCGCATCCCGGTGCAGGGCGACGACGTAATCGCGACCTTAGCCCGATCATTCAATGGAATGGCGACGAGCATGCAACAGCAGATTATGAGGCTGGCGGCGCTCTCCCAAGTGCAACAACGCTTTGTGTCGGATGTCTCCCACGAGCTTCGTACTCCGCTCACCACTATCCGGCTTGCCGGTGACGTTCTCTATGATCAGCGCGACACGTTCCCGCCAGCGACAGCACGTACAGCGGAGTTATTGCACACTCAGGTGGAGCGGTTCGAATTGTTGCTCGCCGATCTGCTCGAAATGAGTCGCTACGACGCTGGTGCCGTTGATATGGAGACCGAGCCTACGAACCTCGTACGACTCGTCGAAGAGGCTATCGAGAGTCTCACTTCTCTCGCGGCAAGCAAGGGCTCCGAACTGCGCCTTGTGGCTCCTGGTGGCTATTTTGAAGCGGATGTCGACCCTCGCCGCATCCGTCGAATCCTGCAGAACCTTGTCAGCAATGCGATCGACCACGGCGACGGATTACCGATTGTCGTGTGGGTGGACAGCGATCAGGATGCGGTCGCCATTGCTGTGCGCGACTACGGCGTCGGTATGAGCCAGGCCGCTCTTGAACGTGTCTTTGACCGCTTTTGGCGTGCGGACCCTTCGCGTCAACGCACGACCGGGGGTACGGGGCTTGGCCTCGCGATTGCCCTCGAGGATGCTGCTCTTCATGGTGGCTGGCTCGAAGTGTGGTCGGATGGAGACAACGGATCGTGCTTCAGACTCACCATTCCTCGCGAGCGCGGTGCTGAATTGCGGTCGTCGCCTCTCGAACTTCCACCGCATGACGAGATCCCTAGTGTGGAGGATGCTCATGGCTAAGGTCAGCAGACTCGCTCTCCTCTCGATTGTGGCCGCGGTGTCAGTGCTGCTCACCGGCTGCGTTGGCGTGCCGACATCGAGTGAAGTCGAAACCGGTCCGCTCATTGACGAGCAAGACGGTGCCCAGTACGAAATTGTGGCCTCGGGGCCGGTCGCTGGGTCCACTCAAGAGCAGATTCTTACCGACTTTATGAACGCTGTTCGTTCGCCTGCCCGCGATTACTCGGTTGCCCGCGAGTTCCTGACTGGCACGATGAGTGAATCGTGGGATCCTGCGGCAAGTGCCACCGTGCGTGAACGCGACAAGCTGCCGTCCATCGCACCTGCTCCCAGTGAGAACGCTCTGAGCTATTCATTTTCAGCTCAAGCTGTAGTCGATGAGCGCGGGGTGTACTCCGAACTGCGCTCGCCGGTTGCACAGACTCTCTCGTTCGAGTTCGAGCGCGTCAATGGTGAGTGGCGGATATCGTCAGCACCACCCGGAATCGTGCTTTCGCTCCGCGGATTTGAAGTGAGCTTTGAAGAGCAAGTGCTCTACTACTTCGATCCCAGCTTTGCCTTTCTTATTCCGGATACGCGATGGTTTGCGGTGAGACAGTCGTCGCAGTCGCGCGCGATTCAAGCGCTCTTGGCGGGTGACTCGGCGTGGCTTCAGCAGGGTGTCATGCTGACAGCGTTCCCGCCTTCAACCACTTTGGGTGCGACAAGCAGCTTGACCTCGGGCCGTGCGGTTGTTGACCTCAGTTCCGAGGCGCTCACTGCGAATTCTGTGGCGCGAGATCGAATGCGACAGCAACTCGCGGCAACGCTCCACACGCCCATCGTTGTACTTACGGTCGAGGGGCGTGAGTTGCAAGATGCTTCGACTGGTCAGAATCCCGCTGTGATCGAGCCTGGTTCGGCTGGGCCTCTAGTCGTAGGCACGGGGGACGGGTTTGGGTTCAGCACGAGCGACGGTTTAAGCGAAATAACGGAACTGAGCGATGTCGTTACGGATGCGGGGGCTACGACTGCTTCGCTTTCGGCTGACCGACTCTCCGTTGCCTATCGGGCCTCCGACGGTGCCGCTTATTTTGCTTCGGTCGGCGTAGCGCCGCGGTTGATCGATTCGCGTGCTGGCCTTGTGGCTCCCTCTCTTGATCCTTTCCGGTTCGTCTGGTCAGCGGAGCGGGCGAATGCAACATCACTGACTACTTTTGAGGTGGACGGCACGGAGCATCCTCTGCAGGCGGCGCTCCCAGCGAATTCCCGGATTGTCTCGCTGGATGTCTCACGCGACGGTGCCCGATTGCTCGTGTATCTCTCCACCCCGTCTGGCTCGCAGCTTCTCGTGTATGGGATTGTTCGCCAGCAGGGCAATGTACCTGTGCAACTCGTCGATCCGATGTCGTTGCCGGTCAGGTCGGGATCAGCGATCGACGCCGCGTGGGTGAGTTCCAGCAGCGTGGCGACGCTGTCGGGCGCTGACGACTCCGTCGAAGTGACTGCCTATAACCTTGGCGGTCCTTCGCAAGACCTCGGTAACGTTGACGGAGCTACCCAAATCGTGACTATGGGGACTAACACTGATGGGCTGCGGGTGCTCGCTGATGGCGAAGTGTGGCGTCCTCAAGGCAGTCAGGCCTGGGTTCGAATCGGGCTTGACGCCTCCTTCATGGCCGTGCAGCAATAGCAGTTATCCACTAGCCGCCCGAGGGCAGCCATCGACCGCCCGGGCAGCGGCACGCTCGAAGGATGACATCTCCACAGCACCCCTACGACCCCCGTGCCCGCCCCTGGTGGCGTCGAGTGCTCCTCGACGCGCTTCGCGACGCCTGGGCGCTCCTCATGCCTGTGGAGTGCGCAGGATGCGAACGCTACGACCGAGCGTTGTGTTCCGACTGTGCGAGCAGTCTTGTCGCGCATCCCAGCATCCATTCGACGCCGCAGCACATTCCCGTGCACTGCTCGCTCCGCTACGAGGGGCGAGTGCGCCGAGTTCTTCTTGCCTTCAAGAATCATCACCGCACCGATCTGTCTCGGCCACTCTCGGCAGCGTTTATGCCCGCGCTGTGGCGAGCGGTCGAGGAGTCAACCCCGAGCGGGCAGGCATCAGGCGAGATTGAGATCGTGGCAGTGCCAAGCAGTCGTCGCGCATTCCGCACACGGGGCTATCACCCGATGTTGCTCGTGTTGCGGGCTGCGGGGGTTCGCCACGCCCGGGCATTGCGCGTCGTCCAAGAAACTCGAAGTCAGAAATTGCTCAACGCCGAAGAGCGTGCCGTGAATGTTCACGGAGCGTTCATGGCGACGCGTTCTCTCGCTGGCATCCGCGTAATCATTGTGGACGACGTGCTCACCACCGGTGCAACGATCGACGAGGCCGCGAGGGCAGTTGTGGTCGCCGGTGGCACCGTAGTTGCCGCGGTAACCATTGGGTTCACTCCAAGAACGCTTGCGGTTCGTGACATTGCCAGCGGCGAGGGCTACGGTATGGAAAAGGGCGCGAAATGGAAGCTGCCTCACGGGGCAGCCGCGCATGATGGCTAGGAGGTCGCCGTGGAAATCACCGTCAACGGACGAAATGTAGGAGTCACGGATCGTTTCCGTGAGTACGCGATCGAAAAGTCCGAGAAGGTCTCTCACTTGGCCGAGAAGGCAATCGCCTTCGAGATCAAAGTAAGCCGACACCACGAAACCAAGGGTTCCAGTGGGGACGACCGCGTTGAGTTGACGTTGATTGGACCAGGTCCGCTTGTTCGAGCGGAATCGGCTGGTTCAGACAAGTATGTTGCTTTCGATTTGGCCATGGCGAAGCTCATCGAGCGAATTCGCCAGTCGAAGGATCGCAAGAAGGTGCATCGCGGCAATCACCGTCCCACCTCGCTTCGCGAAGCGAGCGCTGGTGGCTTCGCGGTGGTTGACATCACTCCTGCTAGTCCCGACGTGATCGAGAAGGTCGCGACGGGAGCGGTGCCTGTGCAAGACGAGGCGCCGGAGCCCGGCGACGACGATTACTCGCCCGTTGTCATTCGTCGAAAGGTATTCCCCTCGAGTCACATGACTGTTGAGGAGGCGCTTGATCACATGGAATTGGTCGGCCACGACTTCTTCCTGTTTGTCGATAGTCAGACTGATCGGCCGAGCGTCGTGTACCGCCGCAAGGGCTGGGATTACGGCGTGATTGGTCTCGAAGAAGAGGCCGAAGATGCTGTTCAGGGCGGCCGCGCGCGTAAGCGTAAGTTCGCCAACGGCTAAGCACACCAAGTTTTTGGCTTGGAGTTGATACGATTACGAACCGGTAACGCGGCTGTGAGCTGATTGCACGCACCGCGTTACCGCGACGTAAGCGTCTAAAAGACTGCGCTTCGTCGAGCAGTGCCAGCGTCGGACCCGTCCGACAAGAATGGGAGTATTCGGTGGCAAATGTTTTGGAACGCGCTCTTCGCGTAGGTGAGGGTCGACTTCTTCGGCGCTTGAAAGGCTATGCGCAGGCGGTCAACCATCTTGAGGACGACTTCAAGAGTCTCACTGATGATGAGTTGAAGAACGAGACTGTAGAACTGCGTGAACGCTATGTGGCGGGAGAGTCTCTCGACGACCTCCTGCCCGAGGCATTTGCTGCTGTGCGCGAAGCAGCTAGCCGTACTCTCGGGATGCGTCACTTTGATGTGCAGCTCATGGGCGGCGCTGCTCTTCACTTGGGCAACATTGCTGAGATGAAAACCGGTGAAGGCAAGACTCTCGTCGCGACTCTTGCTGCCTATCTGAACGCTATTGCAGCTCAAGGCGTGCACGTCATTACGGTCAACGACTACTTGGCGAGTTACCAATCTGAACTTATGGGTCGCGTTTTCCGCGCCCTCGGCATGACTACCGGATGTATCGTCTCGGGTCAGACGCCGGTGGAACGTCGCGAACAGTACGCAGCCGACATCACGTACGGAACCAACAATGAGTTTGGGTTCGACTACCTCCGCGACAACATGGCGTGGCAGGCGAGCGACATGGTGCAGCGCGGCCACTACTTTGCCGTTGTTGACGAGGTCGACTCGATTCTCATCGACGAGGCCCGTACGCCACTAATCATTTCTGGCCCTTCTTCAGGCGAGGCGAACCGTTGGTTTACCGAGTTTGCGAACCTCGCTAAGAAGCTCGACCCGGAGACTGATTTCGAGGTCGACGAGAAGAAGCGCACCGTCGGTGTCCTCGAGCCTGGCATCGAGAAGGTCGAGGATTACCTCGGTATCGACAACCTTTACGAGTCGGCCAACACTCCCTTGATCTCCTTCCTCAATAACTCAATCAAGGCTCGCGCGTTGTTCAAGAAAGATAAGGACTACGTCGTGATGAACGGCGAAGTGCTTATCGTCGATGAGCACACCGGCCGCATCCTTCAGGGTCGTCGTTATAACGAAGGTATTCACCAGGCGATCGAGGCCAAAGAAGGCGTTGCGGTCAAGGCCGAGAATCAAACGTTGGCCACGGTTACGCTGCAGAACTACTTCCGTCTGTACAACAAGTTGTCGGGAATGACCGGTACCGCTGAGACTGAGGCGGCTGAGTTCATGTCCACCTACAAGCTCGGCGTTGTTGCTATTCCGACTAACCGCCCGATGCAGCGCATCGACCAGTCCGACCTCATTTACAAGAATGAACAGTCGAAGTTTGAGCAGGTTGTCGCCGACATCGCCAAGCGCCACGAACTCGGCCAGCCTGTTTTGGTGGGAACGACAAGCGTAGAGAAAAGCGAATTGCTCTCTCGCATGTTGGCCAAGAAGGGTGTCAAGCACGAAGTGCTGAACGCTAAGAACCACGCTCGCGAAGCAGCGATTGTTGCTCAAGCGGGCCGGCTCGGCGCTGTAACCGTAGCGACCAACATGGCCGGACGTGGAACCGACGTGATGCTCGGCGGAAACGCGGAGTTCTTGGCAGTCGCCGAAATGAACGGTCGTGGGCTGAACCCCTCCGAAACGCCAGATGAGTATGAAGCCGCTTGGGACGACGTTTTCGCCTCGGTCAAGGCAGGCGTCGAGACCGAAGCCAAAAAGGTCATCGACGTCGGTGGGCTCTACGTGCTGGGAACCGAGCGCCACGAATCGCGTCGAATCGACAACCAGTTGCGTGGTCGTTCAGGGCGTCAGGGCGACCCCGGCGAAAGCCGCTTCTACCTGTCGCTTCAGGACGACCTCATGCGACTGTTCAACAGCGGTGCTGCGGAAGCCCTCATGGGCCGGTCGTCGGTTCCTGATGATCTCGCGATCGAGTCGAAGGTCGTCAGCCGCGCCATCCGCAGCGCTCAGGCGCAGGTCGAGTCTCGAAATGCGGAGATCCGCAAGAACGTGCTCAAGTACGACGATGTTCTCAACCGTCAGCGTGAGGCTATCTACAGCGACCGTCGCCACATTCTTGAGGGCGATGACCTCAAGGATCGCGTGCAGCGGTTCCTCAATGACGTCGTTACCGAGGTCGTGGACGTTCACACGGCAGAGGGGCACTCAGAAGAGTGGGACTTCGAAGGACTGTGGGCCGAGCTGAAGACGATGTATCCCGTAGGAATCACCGTCGATGAGGTTCTCACCGAGGCTGGTTCGCGGGGCAAGATGACGAGCGCGTTCATCGCCAAAGAGATCCATTCGGATGCCGTGATCGCGTATGAGCGTCGCGAGCAGAAGCTGGGCGAGGCGGCCATGCGAGAGCTCGAGCGTCGTGTTGTGCTGAGCGTTATCGACCGCCGCTGGCGCGACCATCTCTACGAGATGGACTACCTGAAGGACGGAATTGGCTTGCGAGCCATGGCTCAACGCGATCCGCTCATTGAGTATCAGCGAGAAGGTTTCGCACTGTTCCAGACGATGATGGGCCAGATCCGCGAGGAGACGGTCGGTTTCCTCTTCAACCTCGATGTCGAGGTAAATGGCGGCGGCGAATCTACGACGGTGCAGGCTCGTGGGCTTGAAGGGGCGAATGCCCCCTCGGCTCAGCTCAGCTATTCGGCACCGAGCGCGGATGCTTCTGGTGAGGTCGAAGTTCGTAACGAGCGTGGTCAAGTCGAGCGGGCAGCTACGGCTCAGGCTCAACAGCGTCAGGCACGCCAAGTGGCGCCTCAGCAGGCGCAGCAGGCACCGGCTCAATCTCAGCCAGCCGAGCGTGGTGCTTTCGGCCAGCGTTCCGAGAACGCCACTCCCGAGGCACCGTTGAATCGTTCGCAGCGCCGCGCCCAGGACAAGCGCAAGAAATAGCGAGATCGCGAGCTAGCGCCCCGCGCGAGCAACGGAAGAACGGATGCCCCGCTCGATTGTCGAGTGGGGCATCCGTTTTTTTCGGCTGTAGGGGTGTGAGGCTACAGCACGTTGATGGCCGTGGCACGCCAGCGCTTGTCAAGGCCTTCCAGGCGCACGGCAACAGCGCGTGTGCGTGCGCGTCCACGAACGATGACGACCGCTTCGACCGCGCCGTCTCGCGGTTCGCAGAGCCGGATGGAGCCCATCGTAAAGCTGGGGCGAGTGACCGGTTGGCCTTTCGCTCGACGGGCACGCGCGGAGAGTACGACCCGTTTGAGCAAGTGGCGATACACGTCATCGGTGACCCAGCGTGACATCTGTTCGAGATCACGAGCGCCAGCCAGCACCTCAATCACGCAACGTGTGAGATTCTCGACGAGAGGCGCGGGGTCGGGCAGCTCCGCGCGGGGAGTGGGCTGATGGCCAAAGAACTCGTCGGGAACAAACCGCGGTCGAATAACTTTCGACGGCAGTGTGCCAGTGCGGGGGCGCAGCTGTTGGGGTAATTTCAGACTCGCTAAGGAGGTGCGAAGAGGCTCGGTACTCATGATCTCCCGGGTAAAAGGTCAAGACGGCGACGTTTACCCCCATAAGGGGGTAGACCACACTTAATCAGTAACGAGACCAATTGTCTATGACTAATTTTCAATTGTGGATAACATTTCGGAATGTGGTGCCGGCGTCAGTACCGTCTAGCCATGCGCTGGGACAAACTCTTTGACGACCTCGAAAGCCAGCTCGAGCGCGAAATAACAGCAGACGATCTGGAGCTGGATGCGGAGGAAGAGCGCTTGCGCTTAGGTCGGCTGAGTATCCGCGATCGCATCGTCGCGCTCCACGCCCGCAGCACGGCAGCCGCACCACTCACTCTCGCAGTGGTCTTGATTACGGGCAGCCGCGTAACCGTGCGACCCGTCATTATCGGCAGAGATTGGATGTCGGCTGACATCGTCGACGAAAGCGGTCGCCCAGCGCAGTGCATCATTCCCTTCGCAGCGCTTGCAGGGATATCGCTCGGGGCCAGCCACATCGCTCCCAGCCTTGCCACTACTGCCGAGAATGGGCATCCGACTCTCTCGCAGCGACTCAGCGTGAGTTACGTTCTGCGTGACCTCTGCCGGCGGCGTCGAGCGGTCTCGTTGCTGCTGATGGCGGGGGAGGTCTACGGCACGATAGATCGGGTCGGCCGTGATCATGTGGATATCGCCGTGCATGAGCGTGGGGCCGTGCGCCGTGAGACGGCGGTCTCTGAGTATCGCTTGGTGCCGTTTTCGAGCCTGGCGCTTGTGCGGCTGTGAAGGGTGAGGTGATTGAAATACCCAGCATTGGGTGCTGAGGTGCCAGGCGCAACCCGAGCGCGGTTGTCTTCGGCGCTAGCGGCTGCGTTGCTCGCCGAAGTTGACTTCGGTGACCGTAGCGATGTCTGACTGATTCCAGAGACTCATACGACGAGTCTCTTCGTAGAGGGCCTCAATGTAGGACTCGAGAACGGAATTCTCGATGCGCCACTGACCCTTGCTTCCCACCTTGATCGCGGGCAGTTCGCCCGAGCGCACGAGTTCAAGAACCTCGTGCGGAGACACGCTGAGCACTTCGGCAGTATCGGCCAGGGTGAGAAATCTCCCAAGGCCCTCTGCTGGGTTGATCGCGTTCATGCATCGATTATGCGCGTCTCAAGCTGGGAATGGGGTTGATGTGGATAACTATCACGCCAGTTCTCAGCAGTGACGAACGATGGTGCCATGATCACGATTCGACCTGTGGAACACGCACTATGAGCCGCCGTTCCGGCCGCACCCAGTCTCACGCTCGTGCGCGAGCGTTTGCCCTTGACCCGCGACTGGCCATTGGAATCGTGCTTGTGGTGGCATCCGTCGTCGGCGTGGTGTCGATCGTTGCTGCGGCCGATGACTCGACTGAGGTCTACGCGGCAGCGTCAACGCTGACCCCCGGTGATCGAGTGCTGAGCTCCGACCTTGTGGTTCGCAATGTGAAGCTCAACGAGGCGACTGACCGCTACATCGCGCGGGGCGAGTTGCCGCCGGAAGGGTTTATCGCGACCCGGCCCATAGAGGCGGGGGAGTTGGTTCCGACCTCCTCGCTCGGTAGTCACGACGGTCTTTCCCTCACCTCGGTTGTTGTGTCGCCTCACGGAGGGCTCTCGGGCACCGTCACCCCGGGCGCATCCGTAGATGTGTGGGCAAGCGCCGAAACTGAAAGTGGCGAATATGGTGCTCCGGGAGTGATCATTTCTGGCGCGATTGTTGTCCGGCTCCTCGAAGATGACTCATTGGTGACGTCTGCGCAAGGGAGCGCAATCGAACTGCTCGTTCCGCGCTCACGGGTCGCTCGCGTGCTTGAAGCTATGGCTAACGGAGACGTTCTTTCCGTTATCCCCGCGAATTTGCCGGCGAAGGGCTGAGATGACGAACTTCGCTCTCGCAATGCCCGTCACTCTCGAAGATCAGTTTGCATTCGATGCAGCGCAGCACGGCCACGAGATCGTGCTGCGCACAGTGAGCGCACCCGAGCTGGCATCTCGCGTAGCGGGCGCACATGCCGACATTGCACTCGTGGCTGCCGAAGCCCGTTACTTGACCGACCGCCTCATCGCCTCGTGTGATCACGCGGGGGTGCGACTGATTGCCGTCGCTAGTAGCGAGCGTGAGCAGCGCTACGCGAGCGATCTCGGCCTCTTCGATATCGTTGAGGCCTCCGTGGGGTGGGCGGGGGTGGATGCTGTGCTCTCCCAGTCCCCGTGGAGCGCCAATGCTCCCGAGCGCGAGCATTCTTCGGTAGGTCAAGTGATCGCCGTCTGGGGACCCGGCGGAGCACCGGGACGAACATCCATCGCGATCTCCGTCGCTGCCGAACTGGCTGCTTTGGGCTACAGCGTGGCGCTCGCCGATGTTGATACCCACGGGGCTTCCGTTGCTCCCGCTTTGGGCATGCTCGATGAAGCGCCCGGCTTTGCTGCTGCCTGCAGGCTTGCGGGCACCGAGACACTCAGTACCGACGAACTCGACCGCATCGGTCAGCGCTACGAATCTCCCGTGGGAGCATTCTGGGTGCTCACGGGAATTGGGCGTCCGAGTCGCTGGCCGGAGCTCTCTTCTGAGCGAGTGGGAACAACAATTGCCCAGTGCCGCCAGTGGGTTGATTACACGATTCTCGACACGAGTTCGAGTCTTGAAAACGACGAAGAGATCACGAGCGACCTCTTTGCGCCGAGAAGAAATGCCGCGGCGGTAACAGCGGTGCGAGCTGCGGATCATGTGATCGCCGTCGGAGCGGCAGACCCGGTTGGTTTATCAAGATTTCTGCGCGCCCACGTCGACCTGCTTGAGACCGTGACGACGCGCAGCGTGAGCGTAGTCATGAACAAGATTCGAGTGACAGCGAGCGGCATGAACCCACACGGTCAGATCACTCAAACGCTGTCGAGATTCGGAGGCATTGAGCATCCGATTCTCGTCCCTCACGATCTCTCGGGATTCGATGGCGCTGTGTTGAGCGGCAAGACTCTCGCCGATGCCGCACCACGCTCTCCGGCGCGCTTGGCAATCCGTGACCTGGTCACGTCGCGGCTTGTCCCAGAGGAACACGATTCACCGCCACAGCGCTCGTTGTTCAGCAGGATGTTAGCGCGCAGGTAACCTGTAGGAGTGTCGACACTCAGTGATCTAGTCCAAGAACAAGGCCGCTCTAGTGAGGCGGACATCGAATGGCTGCACATGCTTGTCGGCGACTGGCAGTTGCTCGCCGACCTTGCCTTTGCAGACATCGTGCTGTGGGTGCCCAGCGACGATGACCAGTTTGTTGCGGTCGCGCACGCTCGCCCCAGCAGCTCCGCGACGCTCTTCTATCGCGACTTCGTAGGCCAGAAGATCAAACCTGAGTGGCATGCTCAAGTTACTGAAGCCTACGAGACGTCGCGCATCGTCGATACGGCGGCTCCCGCCTGGTACGAGGAGACTCCAACCAGGGTGAGAGCAGTTCCCGTGATGCGTCGACTCAACGCGACAGGCAACGCCACGACCGAAACGCCGATCGCGGTGATTACTCGGCACACGAATCTGGGCGATGCTCGCACACCTTCGCGCCAAGAACTCACCTTCAATGGGTGCGCAAACGACCTGTTCGCGATGATCGCTGCAGGAGATTTCCCCGACATGGGAGCTCCGGCCGCCCCGCGCAGGGGAGCGCCCCGAGCATCCGACGGTCTCATTCGCTTGGATGTTGATGGGCTCGTCACGTTCGCGAGCCCGAACGCGCTCTCGGCGTTCAACCGAATCGGTTTTTCTGGCGAGCTTGAGGCCGAGTCGCTGGCCGATGTGACTACCACGTTGATTGCGGGGCAGCCAGAAGTGGATGAGTCCCTTCCTCTTGTTGTCACTGGTCGCGCACCGTGGCGCACAGATATTGAAGCTCGTGGTGTGACGGTCTCTTTGCGCACCATCCCCATCCGGGATCGTGGCGAACGAGTCGGCGCGATCGTGCTGTGTCGCGATGTCACCGAGGTGCGGCATCAGGAGCGTGAACTGATCACGAAAGATGCCACGATTCGCGAGATCCATCACCGGGTCAAAAATAACCTCCAGACGGTAGCGTCACTGCTGCGAATTCAGGCTCGCCGTACTCACAGCGAGGTAGCGCGTGAAGCGCTCGGTCAGGCGATGCGTCGAGTCGCGGCTATCGCCGTCGTGCACGACACCCTCTCTGAGGGCCTCAATCAGAATGTTGACTTCGATGTGGTTTTCCATCGCGTATTGAAGCTGATTGCAGAAGTCGCTTCGAGTCACAACACGACCGTTCACCCGACATCCGTGGGCAGTTTCGGCGCATTGCCCAGTGAGTATGCAACCCCGTTGGCTCTAGCGTTGACCGAGCTTGTGACGAACGCTGTTGAGCATGGTCTCGCAGGTCGGGCAGATGGCACTGTCGAGATCGACGCGCGCCGCACTGCAGACAAGCTGACGGTTCAAGTGCGCGATAACGGTGTCGGTCTCGGCGAAGGCAAAGTCGGAGAGGGGCTAGGCACGCAGATCGTGCGCACGTTGATTCAAGGTGAGCTGAGCGGCACGATCGACTGGCACACGCTTGTGGGCAGCGGAACCGAAGTGACGATCGATATTCCGCTCACGTGGTTGACGCGTACCAAGTAACCCCTGAACGATCGCGGTCTACCGATCCGACTGTCACAGGGCTCGCGGCGAGAGCCCGGCCTGCGGTAGCGCGGTGCTTAAGAAGCGCGGCGTGCGCGTGCTGCGCGACGCTTGAGTGCGCGGCGCTCGTCTTCGCTGAGTCCACCCCAGACGCCTGAGTCCTGGTTGGTCTCAAGAGCGTACTGAAGGCACATCTCGGTGACCGAGCAACGGCCACAAACGGCTTTTGCTTTCTCGATCTGGTCAACTGCTGGACCGGTGTTTCCTACGGGAAAGAAAAGCTCCGGGTCAGCCGTGAGGCATGCAGCGTTATCGCGCCAGTCCATTTGTTGCTCCTTGCAGTGTGTTGCGATGCTCGACTGCGCAAAAAATTACGCCCTGATCGGCGTCGAGCTTGAGTAATTGTGTGGGTCTCGCTCGCAACACTGGGAGCCAGAAATCAACCTCAACTAGAATCGCATATCGGCAAAGCCAAAGCAATGGTTTTTCAGCGATTTAACGGGGAGCGAATGGTAGACGAACTTGTCTCAGAAGAAAAACCGGGACGTCATCATCCGTATCTGATCGCGCTAGCCGTGGTGCTTTTCCTTGAAAGTGCCGTTCTTTTTGCTGCCCTTGCCTACCTCGTTTTCGAGCTGGGGGCGGAGACGCCGCAGTCGTATCCGAGTGCGATCGCCCTGACGGTGTTGACTGCGCTCGCCGCTGTCTGGGTCACCGTGATTGGCGTCAACACCCTCCGGGGGCAGGCGTGGATTCGGGGTGCATCAGTCGTCTGGCAGGTGCTTCAGATCTCCGTTGCCATTGGAAGTTTTCAGGGCATCTTTGCGCGCCCCGACGTGGGGTGGTTGCTGCTGACTCCGGCCATCGTGGTGCTTGTGCTTTTGTTCACGAAGCCGGTTCTTGAGGCAACCACCCGACGCGATGGTTAGTCGAGTCCCAACTTCTTGCGCAACGAAGCGACGTGACCGGTCGCTTTCACTGCGTAGAGGGGAAGAGTAATCGCGCCCTGCTCGTCGATGACGAAAGTGGAGCGGATCACTCCCACAACTTGCTTGCCATAAAGGTTCTTCTCGCCCCACGCGCCATACGCCTGGTGGACCTTATGATCAGGGTCGCTGAGCAGAGGGAAAGTGAGAGCTTCTTGCTCGCGAAACGCCGTGAGCTTCTCGGGGGTATCGCGAGAAACGCCAAGCACGACATAGCCCTCAGACTGCAGCGAGCCGAGCTGATCGCGAAAGTCACAGGCCTGCTTCGTGCATCCGGGAGTCATTGCAGCGGGGTAAAAATACAGAATCACTTTCTTGCCCGAAAAGTCGCTCAGGGACACCATTTTGCCGTCCTGATCCGGCAGTGTGAAGCCCGGTGCTGGGGTGCCGGCGGAAAGTCGAGAAGATTCAGTGGTCATTGTGCTCCTTAGTCGCTTTAACTCATGGTAACGTTGTTCCTCGGTTGCCCGAGAGGGAAAACCGCGCCACGCACCTCTAGCTCAATTGGCAGAGCAACTGACTCTTAATCAGTGGGTTCCCGGTTCAAGTCCGGGGGGGTGCACGTTCAGAAAAACCCCCACGATCGTTGAGATCGTGGGGGTTCTTTGTTTAAGCACCCGGTCGTCTGCCCTCGCTGCGTTGCAGATATCCCGTTTCGTCAAAAAAATCTATTGTCCTCCTAATGGGGGACATGGTACTTGGTGGCATCGCCAGATCGGCCCGCTCCGGTCACTACCCGATGGCGCAGAAGAAGGTGATGCCCGAATCACTCCCCAGCGGCGCTGTTCACCCCCGTGAACGCGCTCGCACTCCCTCTCGTGAGCCAACGGTGGCCCCGACTCTGCAGTTGCGTGCGGAAGCGTCGATATACGCATACCCCCATGCAGAAAGCTGCCCTCAATGTTCCTCAAGAAACTGCTGGCAACCGTTGCCACTGTCACCCTCACAGCAGGTGCTCTCCTAGGCGTTTCAGCCCCCGCCTTTGCCGACGAAAGCACTCCCGCCTCCGATCCAGCGGTGACCAACTCCGACACCGCCGTCCCAGACCCCGACGACGGCTCGCACGAGTCGATATCTACTCCGGCACCCGAACAGCCTGAGCCCGTCACCTCGGAGCCTGCTGCACCCGCTGGAGCGCAGGCGGAGGATTCCGAACGCTCCGCCGAACGCTCAACTCAACCTGAAGAACACGCTCTCTCTCCCGAAGGCGACAAAGTTTGGGTGTGCCAGTTCGTCTCAAGCGATAGCGCTCCCTTGGGATTCCACCTAGCGCCTGGAGACCAACCAGTCCAGATGAGCGGTGGTGAGCTCGGGGACGGCGTCAACGACAGCGGCACGTTCGTTGCAGGACAGCCGTCGTTCATCGTCGCAAGCGACGACGCGAGCCTGTGCTCTCGCACTGAAGTGATCGTCGACGAAGAAGTGAGGTGCCCCACCTATCAATATGGCGGAATCGTGAACATTGCGACGGCGACCAAGCTCTTCTATGGCTCTACCCAAGTCGGCTTCACTCAATCGCACAGCACGCGCAAGCTCACCGCAGAGGAACTTCGGGCGTGCGACCCGCCGCCCGAGGAGGAGCCGCTTGTCGCCACAGCGCAGGCTGATTTCGCGGCGGCCACGTGCGATGCTCCTGAGCGTTTGATTCTCGGACCGATCGTCAACGCGACGTGGGGTGAGATCACCGACCCCGAGGGCCCGAACGACTACAGCGTGACGGCGACTGCCAATGCCGGCGCATACTTTTCGGTCGTGGGCCCTGCCTTGAGGGCGGCAGTTGGCGTGACCACGCTGACCTTTAGCGGAGTGCTCAATCCGCAACACGACCCGCTAGATCCTCGGTGCGATCTTGCAACGTTGGGGCTCGTTATGCCGGCAGTGTCGTTCTCGCAGGCCAGTTGTGGCTCGGTGGGAATCTACAGCTTGGGAGTCGCGCCTGGATACGATCCTTCGCCTGTGTCATTCACTGTAAATGGTGTCTCTGGGGTGCGTTCGGGAATCTACCCGGTAGCCGCATCCGCTTCGGTGTCTGTTTCTGCTCAGGCGGTCGCGCCGAATGGGCTCGAGTTCGACTGGGTCGATCCGCCGGAGTTCTCCTTCGTGGTTTCCGGCAATGACGACTGCACGATAGGTGGCGTTGTTACTGCACAGCTACCAACGCTGGCGTACACGGGCAGCGGCGGCATTTCGGTGGCGTGGTGGCTGTTGCCCACGAGCCTTATTGTGCTGGGTGCTGCCGCCTGTTTCGTGCGACGTCGGATGGATGCTGGCGCTCAGTAGCCAGATGCCGACGATGCAGGGTTACGGCAACCACGGCATGGGATCGACGCGCGTGTCGAAAACGTAAACCTCAAAGTGGAGGTGAGGGAAGGTCGAGTAGCCGGTGTTGCCGACGGAGCCTAAGAAGGTTCCTGCGGCAACCCACTGGCCAGCGGTGACTGCTTGCGAACCCTCGATCATGTGGCCGTAGAGAGTTTTGATTCCATTGCCGTGATCGATAATCACGTGGCGACCCCAGCCCCCACCGCTGGAGACGCTTTCGACGGTGCCGGGTGAAGCCGCGATGATCGCGGAACCCTCTGGCGCCATGATGTCGATACCGCCGTGGAACTCGTTGCCATCGCGATAGCCGAAACCATCGTTGACAGGGCCATTGGCCGGGAAAAGCTCGAGAGTGCCCGTAATTCCTGATGCCGTCACGACAACCTGCTGCTGCACTTTTTCGACGCCAAAGCTGTCGCGCACAACGGGCGTCGACTTTCCCGTTGCTGGCGAGGCGAACGTTTGAATCTCATCGGTCGGTGAAGTTGCCGTTGTCGAGGTTGGCGCTTGAGCGAGGGTCGCAGCGTCCGCAACGAATACCTCGTTCTCAACTGTGGGAAAAACTGCTGCGGGCACCGTGCCGCCAATGAGGATCGCCCCGACGGCGAGCATAGTCATAGATCTTTTCAACAGCGTTCCTAGGGTTGGGTTAGCGAGAAGGGCGGCTGAGTTAGGGAGAAGCACCATCTGGTGGTGGCTGTGCGGTCACGGGTTTGAGTGGCGCATAAGCCGGATGGGTGCCAACTGCAGCACACTGGCCGAAACCGCTTCGATGCGGTTAGACAGGCGAGTAAGCAACCAAAAATAATGGACAAACCTGAGAACGGTACTCAGGAAGCAACAATCTGCTGCCATCGGCCTATATCCTTTGGTAACAAACGTTCTATTTCTTCGATGGGGAGGGGTCCATATGGGCACCAGTTCGCGTCCAATAATCGGGCTCACGTCGTACCTTGAACAGGCTCAAACTGGCGTCTGGGATCTGCCCGCGTCATTCTTGCCCAAGATCTACTTCGAAGCGGTGACGGATGCCGGCGGGATAGCGGTACTGCTGCCACCCCAGCCCGTCGACGCCGAGATCGCAAGCTCGCTCATCCGCGGCCTCGATGGCTTAATCCTGACCGGCGGCAAGGACGTCGACCCGGCCCGCTACGGTCAAGAGGCACACCCGACCACGGATGTGCCCCGCAAGGATCGCGACGCCTTCGAAGACGCGTTGCTCCGTGCGGCTATCGACGCGAACCTGCCGTTTCTGGGGATCTGTCGAGGCGCTCAAGTGTTGAATGTCGCGCTCGGCGGCACGATCATCCAGCACCTTCCCGATGTGATCGGGTCGACCCGCTATGGTGCGGGCGGCGGAACCTTTCTCGTGAATGACGTCGCAGTGGAACCCGAGAGTGAACTGTCGTCGCTGCTCGGCGGCGACACCAGCCTTGCCGTGAAGTCGTACCATCATCAGGCAATTGGCGAGCTCGCCGAGGGTCTCGTCGTCTCCGGACGAGGAGATGACGGCGTCATTCAGGCAGTTGAACTGCCTGGCGTGGACTTTGGCGTTGCCGTGCAGTGGCATCCGGAAGAGGACGCTAAAGAAGATGCACGCCTGTTCCGCGGCGTGGTCGAAGCGGCGGCCCGCTATCGCGCGAAACGTTAATCGCTAGAACCCTCGCGCCCGAGCGAGTAGCTCGACGCAGTGGCGACGCTCAGTGCGAAGCAGCGTTAGCTGTCGAGCTCGTAGGAGTCGCTGGCTTCTTTAGCGATCGTACCGATAGCGATGGCGACGGTGAGGCCCCAGCTGATCCACATGAGAATGAGACGCCAGTCTCGCGGCCCCTGCTTGGTGGTCTGAAAAATGCTCCAGCCTCCAGCGACCGCGCTGAGGAGACTGCCGTTGAACAAGTACTTGCGCATTTTTCCTCCGAGGTTGGGTTGCTTAACGCTAGCGCGAAATGGATGTCTTGGTTCTGTCACCGGAAAGAAACGGTTGAGAAACGCAATCCCCAGCCTCAGCCGAGGGCCCGCTGGTAACTTAGCTACATGACGGAATCACAGAAGAGTTCTTCTCCCGCTGAATACGACTTCGTGGTGGTTTCCAACCGGCTTCCCGTGGATTGCACGGTTGAAGACGACGGATCTCTCTCGTGGAAGCGTTCTCCAGGTGGTCTCGTTACTGCCCTTGAGCCCATCATGCAGAAGGCAGATGGAGCCTGGGTGGGGTGGGCTGGTCGCCCTGATCTTGAGGTCGAACCTTTTCATCACGACGGCATCCAAATCATCCCGGTACCTCTCAGCACTCAAGATATTGAGGAGTACTACGAGGGTTTCAGCAACGACACTCTGTGGCCGCTTTACCATGACGTTATCGCCCCACCGGCCTATCACCGGGAATGGTGGGATGACTATGTTGCCGTGAACCAGCGGTTTGCGGATGCTGCGGCAGCGAACAGCGCCGAGGGTGCTGTCGTGTGGGTGCAGGACTACCAATTACAGCTCGTGCCCCGCATGCTGCGAGAAAAGCGTCCCGACTTGACGATCGGTTTCTTCAACCACATTCCCTTTCCGCCATATGGAATCTTTGCTCAGTTGCCGTGGCGCACGCAGATCATTGAGGGCATGCTCGGGGCCGATGTGGTTGGCTTTCAGCGCCCGTCAGATGCCTCAAACTTTTCGTCCGCGGTGCGCCGGCTCACGAACCACCCCACCAAAAACCCGGCTATCGAAGTCACGATCGAGGGGCAGCCGACGCGACGCGTTGTTGCGAAGTCGTTCCCGATTTCGATTGACGCGCGAAGCTTTGAAGAGCTCGCCCGGGATCCCGCGATTCAGCAGCGTGCTCGCGACATTCGCAAGGGATTGGGAAACCCGAAAACAGTGATGTTCGGGGTTGATCGCCTTGACTATACGAAGGGCATCCGTCACCGGTTGAAGGCGTATGGCGAGTTGTTGCGTGACGGTTCTATCGAGGTTGGAGATGTTGCTCTCATTCAGGTTGCGAGCCCGAGTCGTGAGCGTGTCGAGGCCTATATGCACTTGCGCGATGAGATTGAACTGACGGTTGGTCGCATCAACGGCGAGTTCAGCACTCTCAGCCACGCGCCGATCAATTACCTGCATCAGGGGTTCCCGCGCGAGGAGATGGTCGCGCTGTACCTTGCGGCTGACGTCTTGCTCGTCACGGCGCTGCGCGATGGAATGAACCTTGTAGCCAAGGAATATGTGGCTGCTCGCTTCGACAACGACGGTGTGCTCATTTTGAGCGAGTTTGCCGGGGCGTCAGAGGAGCTTCGCAAGGCACTGCTTATTAACCCTCACGACATTGACGGCTTGAAGGGGGCGATGATGCGCGCCATCACTATGCCGAAGGCTGATCGTGCGGTTCGGATGCGCTCAATGCGCAAGCGAGTACTTGAGCACGACGTCGAGCGGTGGTCGAACGCCTTCTTGAAAAATTTGGCTGCAACGCGCTCCGATCGTCACCGCAGGATTGCGCCGCTGGAAATGGCCGAAGAAGTCGAGTGGACAATTGAGCGAAAGCGAGTCAGGTAGTCGTGCAGTTTTCTTCAGCATCAGACCTTCGAGAAGCGATTGACGAGTTGGTCGCGGTGCCTACACTCCTGATCGCGCTCGATTTTGACGGAACTCTGGCTCCCGAAGTCGACGACCCCGATGACGCCCGTTCGCTTCCTCAGGCACACGCGCAACTTCTGCGTATTCTTGAGATTCCCGACACTCGACTCGCTCTCATCTCTGGGCGTGCCATCGAAAACTTGGAATACGTATCTCAGCTACCTCGTTCGGTGCTTTTCGGCGGCTCACACGGCCTCGAGTTCCGTTTTGATGAGGGTGCTGCCGAGGCTCCTCTCGATGAGGACGAAGCGGCAGCGCTAAAAACGTTGAACACAATTACGCACGAGGTTGCGGATACCGCCGAGGGCGCCTGGGTTGAGTTGAAGCCCGCAGGTCAAGCGATTCACACTCGACTGTGCTCGGCAGAAGATGGCGAGCGAGTGCAGCGTGAAGCGCTCGCGCGGGTTGCTCAGGAACTGCCTACCGTTACGGTGCGCAAAGGTAAGAACAACGTGGAGTTCGCTATCCACGATGCCACCAAAGCTGACGCGATTCACCGGCTGCGCGATTACGTAGGTGCTGACGCGGTGTTCTTTGCCGGTGACGATGTGACCGACGAAGATGCGATCGCCGTGCTGGGGTCACACGACCTTGGCGTTCGCGTTGGTGAGGCGCCATCAGTCGCACGATTGCGGGTGCCGGGTACTGCCGACATCGCCGAACTTTTGGTGCTTTTGGCTGATCGTCGAGAAGCCGTGATATCCGCGCGCAAAACTGACGGTGCGTAACGCCCTAAACTCGAAGCATGTCTGAGAGTGAGTCGATTGATATCAAGCCACGTTCCCGCACGGTAACTGAGGGAATTGAAGCCACAACGTCGCGCGGAATGCTGCGCGCCGTTGGTATGGGAGATGCCGACTGGGAGAAGCCCCAGATTGGTATCGCGAGCTCGTGGAACGAGATCACCCCGTGCAACCTGTCGCTCGATCGACTCGCGCAGGCGGCGAAAGAGGGCGTTCATGCCGGTGGGGGATACCCGCTGCAGTTCGGCACGATCAGTGTTTCCGACGGTATTTCGATGGGCCACGAGGGCATGCACTTCTCGCTCGTCAGTCGCGAGGTCATCGCTGACTCTGTCGAGGTCGTCATGGAGGCCGAGCGCCTTGACGGTTCCGTCACACTGGCTGGTTGCGACAAGTCGCTTCCCGGAATGCTCATGGCCGCGGCCCGACTCAACCTCTCGTCGGTGTTCCTCTACGCCGGTTCGATTGCTCCGGGCTGGGTCAAGCTCAGTGACGGCACCGAAAAAGACATCACGATCATCGACTCGTTCGAGGCCGTTGGTGCGGTCAAGGCTGGCCGGATGACCGAAGCTGATGCCAAGCGCATCGAGTGTGCCTTCGCTCCTGGCGAGGGCGCCTGTGGCGGCATGTACACGGCCAACACGATGGCGAGTGTTGCGGAAGCCTTGGGCATGAGCCTTCCCGGCTCGGCGAGCCCCGCATCCGCTGATCGTCGTCGCGACTACTTTGCGCACCGTTCGGGCGAAGCCGTCGTTAACCTGCTTCGCAAGGGCATCACTTCGCGCGACATTATGACGAAGAAGGCCTTCGAGAACGCGATCACTGTCGCGATGGCTCTTGGCGGTTCGACCAACGTCGTGTTGCACATCCTCGCGATTGCGAGTGAGGCCGAGGTCGAATTGACTCTTGATGACTTCAACCGCATCGGCGACAAGGTTCCGCACCTTGCCGACTTGAAGCCCTTCGGCAAGTACGTCATGAATGACGTTGATCGTCACGGCGGCCTTCCCGTGCTCATGAAGGCACTCATGGAAGAGGGCCTCATTCACGGCGACGCTCTCACCGTGACGGGCAAGACGGTTGCCGAGAACCTCGCTGAGATGGATATTGACCCGCTCGATGGCGAAGTTTTGCGCACATTCGATAACCCCATCCACCCGACCGGTGGTCTGACTATCCTCAAGGGTTCTTTGGCTCCCGAGGGTGCTGTAGTGAAGACGGCGGGCTTCGATCTTGCCGAGTTCGAGGGCCCTGCTCGCGTGTTCGAACGCGAGCGCGAAGCTCTGGATGCTCTCACCGCTGGCACTATCGAAGCTGGTTCGGTTCTCGTCATCCGCTATGAAGGGCCCAAGGGTGGGCCGGGTATGCGCGAGATGCTCGCGATCACGGCGGCCATTAAGGGCGCTGGACTCGGAAAAGATGTACTACTCTTGACGGACGGACGATTCTCAGGCGGCACAACCGGGCTGTGCATCGGCCACATAGCTCCCGAAGCAGTAGACGCAGGTCCTATTGCCTTCGTGCGCGATGGTGATCTGATACGGGTCAATATCGCAGCTCGCTCGCTCGACTTACTTGTCGATTCCGCTGAGCTCGAAGCCCGCCGAAAAGGCTGGGCCCCCCTTCCTCCGCGTTACACGCGAGGCGTTCTTGCCAAGTATTCGAAGCTTGTGCAGTCCGCCGCTCGCGGCGCGGTCACCAGTTAGCGCCAGCTCACCATTCGACTTAAAGGATTCACACATGTCCTCTGAACCCGCACCGCGGCCGAAGAGCACCACACCGGAGATTTTGACCGGTTCGGGTGCCATTCTGCGCAGTCTGGAGAAGTTGGGCGTGAAAGACGTCTTCGGCTTGCCCGGCGGCGCAATCATGCCTTTTTACGACGAACTCATGGCATCCACTGCTATTCGTCACATTTTGGTTCGCCACGAGCAGGGTGCTGGTCACGCTGCTGAGGGCTATGCCTCGTCATCCGGAAAGCTCGGCGTCTGCATCGCAACGTCGGGTCCGGGAGCCACGAACCTCGTGACGGCGATCGCGGATGCCCACATGGACTCCGTGCCGTTGCTCGCGATCACCGGTCAGGTGTTTTCAACCTCGATGGGAACCGACGCGTTCCAAGAGGTCGACATCTCGGGAATCACGATGCCGATCACGAAGCATTCGTTCCTCGTCTCGAAGCCGGAAGACATCCCGGCGACCCTCGCCGCGGCGTACCACATTGCGACAACGGGCCGCCCTGGTCCGGTGCTCGTTGACGTTACAAAGGACTGCCAGCAGGCATCCGCCCCGTTCATTTGGCCGCCCAAGGTTGACCTGCCCGGGTACCGTCCGGTCATGAAGGCGCACGGCAAGCAGGTTTTGGCGGCAGCACAAATGCTGGCCGAGGCTGAGCGCCCCGTGTTCTATGTGGGTGGTGGCGTTGTTCGCTCTGGCGCTTCTGCTGAGCTGCTTGAACTCGCAACCCTCGTGGGCGCGCCGATCGTGACAACGCTGATGGCTCGCGGTGCGTTCCCCGATTCCAACGATTTGAACCTCGGGATGCCGGGAATGCACGGCTCTGTGCCTGCCGTTCTCGCCATCCAAGAGTCCGATCTCCTCATCTCGCTCGGTGCTCGTTTTGACGACCGCGTTACGGGCAAGCCAACAGAGTTTGCGCCTCTTGCGAAGGTTGTTCACGTCGACATCGACCCCGCTGAGATCGGCAAGATCCGTGCGGCTGAAGTGCCGATCGTGGGTGATGCGAAAGATGTCATCATCGACCTGACGGCAGCGTTTACCGATGTGAGCACGACGACGAAGCCTGATTACTCCGAGTGGTGGGAGCGCCTCAATTCGCTGCGCAACCAGTTCCCGCTTGGCTTCACGGAGCCGGACGACGGACTGCTGTCTCCGCAATACGTGATCCAGCGCATCGGTGAAATCACCGGGCCAGAGGGTATCTTCGCGGCCGGCGTTGGCCAGCACCAGATGTGGTCTGCCCAGTTCATCAAGCACGAGCGCCCCAACTCGTGGCTCAACTCGGGTGGTGCGGGAACGATGGGTTACGGCGTGCCCGCGGCGATGGGTGCCAAGGTGGCGAACCCCGACCGTCCTGTGTGGGCGATCGACGGTGACGGATGCTTCCAGATGACGAATCAGGAACTCGCCACCTGCACGATCAACAAGATCCCCATCAAGGTCGCGATCATCAACAACTCGAGCCTCGGCATGGTTCGCCAGTGGCAGACGCTGTTCTATGACGGACGCCACTCGTTCACCGACCTCAACACGGGTCACGACACCGTCATGATTCCTGACTTCGTGAAGCTGGCTGACGCCTACGGATGCCTCGCCATCCGTGTCACGAAGAAAGAGGAGATCGACCCGGCTATCAAGCTCGCGCTCGAAACCAACGATCGCCCCGTCGTCATTGACTTCGTCGTAAGCCGAGACTCGATGGTGTGGCCGATGGTGCCGCAGGGTGTCGGTAACTCAAGCGTGCAGTATGCCCGCGACCATGCCCCCGAGTGGGAAGAGGAGTAAAGCGATGAGTCACGTACTTTCTCTACTCGTAGAAGATAAGCCGGGTCTGCTGACTCGTGTAGCCGGGCTGTTCGCTCGTCGCGGGTTCAACATCCAGTCGCTGGCTGTGGGATCAAGCGAAATTGAGGGCCTCTCGCGCATCACCGTTGTGGTGGATGTCGAGGAGCTTCCCCTTGAGCAGGTCACGAAACAGCTCAACAAGCTCATCAACGTGATCAAGATCGTGGAACTCGACCCTAGCCAGTCGGTTACTCGCGAACACTTGCTCATTAAGGTTCGCGTCGACAACACGACGCGGTCACAAATTCTCGAAGCGGTAAACCTGTTCCGAGCTCGCGTGGTTGATGTCGCATCCGATGCGCTCATCATCGAAACCACCGGAGACTCGGGCAAGATTCAAGCATTCCTGCGAGTGCTCGAACCCTACGGGATCAAAGAAATTGCTCAGAGTGGATTGCTGGCTATGGGCCGTGGTTCCAAGAGCATTACCGACCGAGTTTTCAAGAACTAACAGAACAACAACTAAGGAGAATCACAACTGTGACTGAGATCTTTTACGACAAAGACGCTGACCTCGCGCTCATCCAGGGCAAGAAGGTTGCCGTTATCGGCTATGGCTCACAGGGCCACGCGCACGCACTGAACCTGCGCGACTCCGGTGTTGAGGTCAAGATTGGCCTCAAGGAGGGCTCGAAGAGCACCGCCAAGGCAACCGACGCTGGCTTCGAGGTGCTCTCGAGCGCCGAGGCAGCCAAGTGGGCTGACGTTGTTGTGATCCTTGCTCCCGACCAGCACCAGCGTGGCCTCTACGCCGCCGACATCAAGGACAACCTTGAAGCCGGAAACGTTTTGGTCTTCGGCCACGGCTTCAACATCCGTTTCGGTTACATCGACGCTCCTGCAGACGTCGACGTCATCCTCGTAGCTCCCAAGGGACCGGGTCACACCGTTCGCCGCGAGTACGAAGCTGGCCGTGGCGTTCCCGTCATCGTTGCTGTTGAGAACGACGCCAGCGGTTCCGCTTGGGACCTCGCATGGTCGTACTCCAAGGCAATCGGTGGACTTCGCGCCGGCGGAATCAAGACCACGTTCACCGAAGAGACTGAGACCGACCTGTTCGGTGAGCAGGCTGTTCTCTGTGGTGGAACTTCGCAGCTCGTTCAGTACGGCTTCGAAACCCTCATCGAGGCTGGCTACCAGCCGCAGATCGCCTACTTCGAGGTACTTCACGAGCTCAAGCTCATCGTTGACCTCATGTGGGAGGGTGGCATCGCCAAGCAGCGTTGGAGCGTTTCTGACACCGCTGAGTACGGCGACTACGTATCAGGACCCCGCGTCATCGACGAGTCGGTCAAGGAGAACATGAAGGCTGTTCTCGCAGACATCCAGTCGGGTGCCTTCGCAGACCGCTTCATCAAGGACCAGGATGCTGGCGGAGTTGAGTTCCTCGCCCTGCGTGAAAAGGGCCAGAACCACCCCATCGAAGCAACCGGCAAGGAGCTTCGCGCTCTCTTCGCGTGGAAGCAGCAAGACTCCGACTACACCGACGGTTCAGCAGCGCGCTAACTTTCGCTAGTCACGCCGACGGCCGTTCCGCTTTGCGGGGCGGCCGTTGGTCGTTAGCGGGCGGAAAAGAGCTAGAGCGGCGGCAGTGTCGTGCCGTGGTCGGGCCAGCGCAGAGTCGGCTCGGCTTTGGGGATAGGTCCCGGGGTTCCCGTCGCGACCCAGATCACGAAGGCCAAGAGTTGCTCGAGCCGTGAGCCGATGAAGGCGGCGGCGACGAGGGGAGCGTAGAGCGCGCCGAGATACGTCGACGCGATTACAAGGTTTGCGTTCGTGCCCCAGAGCACCGCGAGTGCGGCCGGCGCTGCGGCCAGCAGTAACCAGAGCGGATGCACGATGACCCCGAGTACCACCGCGGCAACGAGTGCAACGATGCCGAGCGCGAGTTGGGCGATGATGAGCCAACCGAGAACACCGCCGTGGCGCGCATACCGTTCGATACCAACCGCCGCCCACATGACCCGAGCACGCAACTGATGAACTCCGCTATCGACGAGAGCCACCCGGAACGTTTCGTCCGCGACGCGGCGAAGCGCGAGCCGGTCTTCCACGGGGGCGAGCCTAGCCTGCTGCGTGAGGTGGTCGTGCAGGATCGCCGCCAGAGTTTGCTTGCCGTAGCTGGCGATGAGCCCCCAGAGAAAGGGCGGGACCGAAGCGAAGTCGGTGCCATTGCCCCCAGTGGGTGGAAGCTCAAGGTCGTGTGCCGGCACTTCGATGACAGTCCCGGCAGGGCGAGGATCACGCCAACAGAAGGATTCCGCGACTTGAAAATCGCGGCCCAGCCGGTAGATCAACGGCAAGCTGCGTAACTCATTTCCGTAGCGATCCGTGAATGGCATGGTGGACTCCTCTGTCTATTCAAGGTCTGCAGACTATTCTGTCGGAGTGACAACGAACGCGCAGCGCACCCCCTCTCGATCTCGTGACTTTGCGTTTGTCGCGGGGCGGCCCCCGAAGGCAGCTCGGACGGTTGGGATCCTTCGGCTACTCGCTTCCGCGCTCGTGGTGGCGAGTATCGCAACTCAGGTCGTTGACGAGTCGATTCACAATGACTTCGTGGCGCAGGAATACTTCAGCTATTTCACGATCCAGTCGAGCCTGATTAATGCCGTGATTCTTGCGCTGAGCGGGCTGGCGGCCGTGCGCCCGCGGCACGAGGGTTCTCTGCTGGGTGTGCTGCGAGCATCCGTCGTCTCGTATGCGGTCGTGACCGCTGTCGTCTACAACGTGCTGCTTCGCGGGCTACCTGATGAAGGGTATGTGGGCATTCAGTGGCCCAACGAGGTGCTTCATGTGTGGGTGCCGCTGTTCTTGCTGCTCGATTGGCTGTTCTCGCCGTCGCGACCAGTGCTGCGGATGCGCGACGTGCGCATTGTCGTCATCTACCCGCTCGCGTGGTTGGCATTCACGTTCGTGCGCGGGCTGCTCGACGGATGGTTTCCGTACCCCTTCTTAGAGCCTTCTGGGCCCAACGGGTGGGGTGGAGTGCTCGTTTACGTGCTCGGCATTGCTGCGTTCATCGTGGGCATCGCGCTTGCGTTGATCGCCATCAGCCGAGCGAAGTGGGCGAACACTGATCTGTGGTGGCACAGTCGCGCTAACCGCTAGCGCGGCAACTGTGGGTTAGCCCGTCGGCCACTCATCCGCGGGAGAGTAGGCGAAGAGGTGGCGGTAGTTAGCGAGCGCGGTGATCGGCTGAGCGTCGGCAGCTCGTTCATACGCCTGCTGCGAGAATTCACCGGTTAGGGCGTCATAGTTGGTGGCTCGATTGAGCAGTGTCGTGCCGATCTGCGCTGCAATCTTGATTGCTTCGCTCGTCACAATCGACGCCACAACACTCACTGCGCCGGGAAATATGCCGCAGACGACATTGGTGTCAATCGTCGCTGTTTCAGGCGGCAGCGGGTGAAGATCCCGAAAGCCAGCGCCGCGTGCAGGCCACGAGACACCGGCTTGAGCCCCAAATTCGCAGGCGATACCCCACACAAGAGGTATTCCGGTGATCTCGGCAGCATCTGCCGCGAGGTAGTGCGTTGCGTAGTTATCGCTGCCATCAACGATGAGGTCGTATCCGGCAAATAACTCGAGAGCGTTCTCGGGGGTCAACTTTGAGTCAATCGCGACAATGGTTGTCGCGGGACTGAGATCAGCGACACGTTCGACCACCGAAACAACCTTCTTGTGGCCGACATCCAAAAGGCGGTGGATGTGTTGCCGGTGCAGATTGCTGAGTTCAACACGATCATCGTCGATGACACCAACGGTACCGACGCCGGCAGCAGCAAGCGACGGAATAACCGTGCTGCCGACGCCACCCGCGCCGATGACGAGCACGCGCGAGCGCGCCAAGTTCTTTTGCGCCGTCTCGCCGAAGTTGGTTAGTGCGAGCTGGCGGCTAAACCGCTGATCCATAGGTTGATTCTTCCACCGCGAGGGTGGCGAACCGCTGAGAAAAGGCCTCGGGCAATCTGTTTAGCCGCGAACTGGGGGTTCTGGGAGCGTGCACTCAGCTCTGTTCGGGGTGAGCACCCTCACTGCTTTATCCCTGTGGGAGCGACGACGACGGCAAGAAGTTGAGCGTGACGCCGTCGCCCTGAACGACGAGGCTACCGCCGGTGGGGATGGCGGTCGTCGCGCCAGAGAGCGCCGCGAAGTAGCGTGACTCGAACTCCATGAGGGTGTTTTCGCAGGCCATTTTGGTTGATGTCACGGTGTCGATCGACAGATCGTCTGGGTCGCCGGTCAGTGTCGCGCTGTACCCGTTGCACGTCGATTGACCCCGAATCTCGCTTCCCATAATCGTGAGCGTGACGGTGGCGGAATCATCGAGGGTGAGCGGGCCAGCCGCGTCAGAGCCATCCGCAAAGAGCCAGGTGCCGTCGATTCCTTCGATCGGCATGTCATCGCCCGATGGTCCTTCTACGCCCATGCCGGGGCCGCTATCGATCGGCGGCTCGTCGGAGCCGTCCTGATTTGCCGGCCCCGCGCAAGCAGCGAGGGCGAGCAGTCCCACCGCCAGCAGCGGGGTGAACTTCGTGAACAGCGATTTCTTGGTCATTGTTTCCTCCTACCTAGGTAGACGAAGAGGACAGCATTTTCGTTGGGCGGTGCCGAAAATTTTTAGATCGCCGCGAGAACGATCAACGCGATCAACACCAGTTGACCGAAATAGCGTGGCCAAAATGGCAGCGCGGCCTTACCGAAGCGATCCGGATGCTCGGCCGCATACGCATTGGCGGGGAACACCGCAATCAGAAAGACGATAAGTGCGATTCCGGCAATAAATCGCACGGGTTCCCACAGTAATCCGATTCCGCCGGCGACTTCGCAGAGTCCGGTGATGGTCACGAGAACGGCGGGGGAGGGCATCCATTTCTGACGCAAAACCGGTGGGATCATGGCCCGCATCGTGCGGGCAGGAGCGGCTACAAAATGGCTGACTCCCATGGCGACGAACGCGAGTGCGAGGGCAATACGTAACGCCCACTGGGCTATCTCGACGGCATCCATCATGGCTCTATCGTCGCACTGAGTTGTCACATGGCAACGGCGGCTTCCCGTCGCCGCTAAAGTTGCTGTAGTTGTCTACTCCAGCAGCCTTCGTTGTGTCAGCGCGAAGTCCCCGCGAATTGAAGGATCAGATCTGTGGCTAAGCCGATCGTTGTGATCGCCGAAGAACTTTCCCCCGCAACAGTCGACGCTCTCGGGCCCGACTTTGAGATTCGAAACGTTGACGGCACTGACCGTGACGCGTTGAAGTCTGCGCTCGCGGATGCGCAGGCCGTTCTCATCCGCTCCGCGACCCACATGGATGCCGATGCTCTTGCTGCCGCGCCTGGCTTGAAGGTCATTGCTCGCGCCGGTGTTGGCCTCGACAACGTGGACATCAAGGCGGCGACCGCTGCCGGTGTCATGGTTGTGAATGCTCCTACTTCCAACATCATCTCGGCTGCAGAGCTGACCGTTGGGCACATTTTGAGCCTCGCGCGTCACATCCCTGCCGCGTCGAGCGCTCTCGCGCAGGGGCAGTGGAAGCGCTCGCAGTACTCGGGTACCGAACTTTTTGAGAAGACGATCGGCATCATCGGCCTCGGCCGTATCGGTGGTCTCATCACTGAGCGGATGCAGTCGTTCGGCACGAGCATCATCGCCTACGACCCCTATGTCACGGCTGCTCGCGCGCAGCAGATGGGCGTCACTCTGGTGTCGCTCGACGAGCTTCTCGAGCGTTCGGACTTCATCACGATCCACATGCCCAAGACTCCCGAGACGACGGGCATGATCTCGACAGAGCAGTTTGCTCGCATGAAGTCGAGTGCCTACATCGTGAACGTCGCCCGTGGTGGCCTCATCGATGAAGATGCGCTGTACACGGCGCTCAAGTCGCGTCGCATCGCCGGTGCTGGTCTTGACGTGTTTGTGAGCGAGCCGCCCACCGGCTCACCGCTGCTCTCGCTCGAGAATGTCATTGTCACGCCTCACCTCGGCGCTTCGACCGCTGAAGCTCAAGAGAAGGCTGGCGTTTCGGTAGCCAAGTCGGTTCGACTTGCCCTCGGTGGCGAGCTCGTGCCCGACGCCGTGAACGTTGCGGGTGGCGTTATCGACCAGAGCGTGCGCCCCGGCATCCCGCTCATGGAAAAGCTTGGTCAGGTCTTCTCTGGGCTCTCTGACAGCCCCCTCACGAGTGTTGATATTGAGGTTCGCGGTGAGATCGTTGAACACGATGTCAACGTGCTCAAGCTTGCCGCACTCAAGGGCATCTTCACGAACGTTGTGTCGGAGACGGTGAGTTACGTCAACGCTCCGGTGCTCGCTGACCAGCGCGGCCTCACGGTGCGTTTGATTACGGATGCCGTGAGCCCCGAATACCGCAACCTGCTGACCATTCGTGGTTCGCTTGCTGACGGATCGCAGGTTTCTGTTTCGGGAACCCTGGTCGGACACAAGCAGCTCGAGAAGATCGTGGAGATCAACGGCTACGACATCGAGGTTCCGCTCGCAGATCACCTCATCGTCATGATGTACGAAGACCGCACCGGAATTGTTGCTGTCTTTGGTAAGGAATTCGGCGACGCCAACATCAACATTGCGGGTATGCAGATTTCGCGCGAGAGCGAGGGCGGCAACGCGCTTTCGGTTCTCACCGTTGACTCGCAAGCATCCGCTGATGTTCTCGCGACTGTGGCTGAGCGCATTGACGCTCGTTACGTGCACGCGATCGATATCGTCGACGCTTAACGCTGAATCGCCGCTGGTGGCGGCGTAATCACCACAAAAGGCGCGGCCCGAGTGATCGGGACGCGCCTTTTGTGCGTGTTGAGAGTTGTTGTTAGATGGTGTCGTCAGGGGTCGTGCTGGTGCGACGCTCCGTGACGGAGCCGTTCGCTCCGTCGGTGCCGTTGTGCACGGTCGTGACGGAGGTGCGCTTGCGCATCATCAGCACGAGGCCGATAACGAACACGACGAACCCGGCACCCATCAGGATGTAACCGATGAGGTCAAGGTTGACTCCGTCGATTTGGAAATCGAGCGCGAACGTAAGAATCGCGCCGATTACGAACAATACAATTCCGGTTCCAATACTCATGCGGACAATTTTAGCGTGTGTAATTCAGCCCGCAACCAGCTAACGTTCAGGAAAGTCATATTTAGCCAGCGGGAGGCTGTGTGACGCCCACACTCTGACGCGCGCTCCAGCCCCGCAGCGGTACTGTATTTACATGCCTTCTCAGATCAAGCTTGCAGTCATTCCCGGTGATGGTATTGGGCCCGAAGTTGTGGCCGAGGCCCTCAAAGTTCTGAAGGCAACCGGGGTGGATGTTTCCACCACCGAGTTCCCCTTTGGAGCCAGCCACTACCTCGAGTCGGGCACAATTCTCGAAGACTCCGACATCGCAGAGCTCGCGAAGCACGACGCGATCCTGCTCGGTGCTGTCGGGGGAGACCCGCGCGATCCTCGCCTCAAGGGCGGCATCATCGAGCGAGGTCTGCTGCTCAAGCTGCGGTTCGCGCTCGATCACCACGTCAATCTGCGTCCCACCACGATCTTCCCCGGTGTCACGTCGCCGCTGGCCGAGCCCGGCATTGTCGACTTTGTTGTTGTGCGCGAAGGTACCGAGGGTCCCTACGTGGGCAATGGTGGCAGCATCCGCACCGGCACTCCTCACGAGATCGCGACCGAGGTGTCACTGAACACGGCCTACGGAGTTGAGCGCGTTGTGCGCTTCGCTTTCGAGCACGCGATGGCACGCCCGCGCAAGAAGCTCACGCTTGTGCACAAGACCAACGTGCTCACGTACGCGGGTGGCCTGTGGCAGTCAACGGTCGACCGCGTTTCTGCCGAATACCCGGATGTTGCGGTCGATTACCTGCACGTGGATGCGGCGACTATCTTCCTCGTGACAAAACCGAGTACATTTGACGTCATCGTTACCGACAACCTTTTCGGTGACATCCTGACAGACCTCGCAGCAGCCATCAGCGGCGGCATTGGTTTGGCCGCCTCCGGCAATCTGAACCCGAGCGGGCAATTCCCCTCCATGTTCGAGCCGGTTCATGGCTCAGCGCCCGACATTGCGGGCAAACAACTCGCTGATCCTACGGCGGCAATCCTGTCGATTGCATTGCTGCTCTCACAGTCCGGTCACACGGATGCCGCGGCTAAGGTCACGGCGGCCGTGGAAGCCGATCTCAGCACTCGCGGCACCGCCGCACGCTCGACGTCTGAGATTGGCAGTGCAATTGCCGACGCTGTAGCGCAGAATTAACCCACCGCCATTGTGGCTGTACGTCATTAAGGACATTTGATGAAGAATCTGCTGGCTGATCGCCCCCTCACCTTCATGGTGAAGAAGAACCAAGAACCCCGCTCGGTCGAAGAGCGTGACGCGATTCTGGCTAACCCTGGTTTCGGTGTGAACTTCACCGACCACATGGTCGACATTTGTTGGTCAGAGATGGGCGGCTGGCACCGACCGCGCGTGCAGCCGTATGGTCCGATTCAGCTCGACCCGGCGGCATCCGTTCTGCACTATGCGCAGGAGATCTTCGAGGGCCTCAAGGCCTTCCGTCACCAAGACGGATCGATCTGGTCCTTCCGTCCCGAGGCGAACGGTGCACGGTTGCAGCGTTCCGCTCGTCGCATGGCGTTGCCCGAACTTCCGGTTCCGGCGTTCATCGATTCGCTCAAGCAGCTCATCGCGGTTGACGGCGACTGGGTGCCGAGCGCTCCCGAGACGAGCCTCTACTTGCGCCCCTTCATGTTCGCAAAAGAGGCATTCCTCGGAGTGCGCGCAGCGAAGAAGGTCAACTATTACGTGATCGCAAGCCCCGCTGGCGCCTACTTCACCGGTGGCGTTGCTCCCGTTTCGATCTGGATCTCCACGAACTTCACGCGTGCAGGCAAGGGCGGAACGGGTGCAGCCAAGACCGGCGGCAACTACGCCTCATCGCTTATCGCGCAGCAAGAAGCGGCAGAGCAGGGGTGCGCCCAGGTTCTGTTCTTGGATGCCGAAGAGGGCAAGTACATCGAAGAGCTTGGCGGCATGAACGTGGTTCTCGTCAAGAAAGACGGAACGCTCATCACTCCGCAGTCCGAGTCGATCCTTGAGGGCATCACTCGCGACTCTGTTTTGCAGCTCGCTGAAGACCGCGGCCACAAGGTCGAGCGTCGCCGGGTCACCCTGGAAGAGTGGCGTGAGGGCGTTGAGTCGGGCGAGATCACTGAGATGTTCGCGTGCGGTACCGCCGCGGTCATCACGCCCATCGCCATGCTCAAGGGTGACGGTGTGGAATTTGGGTCGGCGGATGCTCCCGCCGGCGAACTGACGATGTCGCTGCGCGAAGAGCTCACCGACATCCAATATGGCCGTCGCGAAGACAAGCACGGCTGGATGATGAGGCTCGACGCATGAAGGTAGCTCGTTTCAGCGCTGGCGCAGGCGCCCGCTACGGAATCATCGACGGCGACGAGATTGTCGTTCTGACCGGTGACCCGATGTTCAACGGCTTTGAGACCACTGACGAGCGCTTGCCGCTCTCGGACATCAAGTTGCTGGCCCCGGTCATCCCGCGTTCGAAGGTCGTGGCGTTCGGTCGCAACTATGCCGAGCACGCTAAGGAACTCGGCAACGAGGTTCCGGATGCTCCCATGATGTTCATTAAGCCGAATACGTCTGTCGTGGGCCCCGGCGATGCCATCATGCTGCCGACGCAGTCTGAAGAAGTGGCGTTCGAGGGTGAGCTTGCCGTGATCATCGGCAGCATCGCTAAGAACGTGGCCGAGGCCGACTTTGAGAGCGTCGTCTTTGGCTACACGATCGCCAACGATGTCACCGCTCGCGACCTTCAGAAGAAGGATGGCCAGTGGTCACGCGCCAAGGGCTTCGACACGTTCTGCCCGCTCGGGCCCGTGATCGAGACTGAATTCGTGGTGGGTTCGCAGAGCATCCGCACCACGGTGAACGGTGACCTCAAGCAAGACGGCACCGTTGACCAGATGATCCACTCAGTGGCAGCGCAAGTGGCGTACGCCTCGGCCGCGTTCACGTTGCTGCCCGGCGACATCATCCTCACGGGTACGCCGGCTGGCGTTGGCCCGATCGTGAACGGCGACACCGTCGACATCACGATCGAGGGTATCGGCACGCTGAGCAACCCGGTTCGTTCTATCGCCAAGTAGGCGTTGCCGCAGAACCGCCTGCAGAGGGCGGTTCTGCGGCTTAGAATGGTGGCAATGTCTGCGCCATTTTCTACTGCAACCGCTTCCGACGTTCGCGTTCGGTTTTGTCCGTCACCTACGGGTACGCCCCACGTCGGGCTGATTCGTACTGCCCTGTTCAACTGGGCTTACGCACGCCACATGGGTGGCAAGTTGGTGTTCCGTATTGAAGATACGGATGCCGCTCGCGACAGCGAAGAGAGCTACTTGCAGCTTCTCGACGCGATGCGTTGGTTGGGCCTCGACTGGGACGAGGGTGTGGAGACCGGCGGCCCGCACGAGCCTTACCGCCAGTCGCAGCGCTCTGACATCTATCTTGAGGTCATCGAGAAGCTGAAGGCTTCCGGTCACCTGTACGAATCTTTTGCGACCGGTGAAGAGATCGAGGCCCGCAATGTGGCCAACGGTCGCGACCCCAAGCAGGGCTACGACAACTTCGAGCGCGACCTCACCGCTGAGCAGATCGCCGCATTCAAAGAAGAGGGCCGTAAGCCGGCTTTGCGTTTGCGCGTACCCGACTCCGACTTGAGCTTCGACGACCTGGTTCGTGGCGACATCACGTTCCCCGCCGGTTCGTTCTCTGACTTCGTTGTGGTGCGCCCAAACGGTGCTCCGCTGTACACGTTCGTGAACCCGGTGGATGACGCGCTCATGGGCATCACGCACGTGCTGCGCGGTGAAGACCTGCTCTCGAGCACTCCGCGCCAGATCGCCCTCTACACCGCTCTTATCGAGATCGGCCTAACGGATGCGATCCCGCGCTTCGGCCACCTTCCTTACGTGATGGGTGAGGGCAACAAGAAGCTTTCCAAGCGCGACCCCGAGTCGAACCTGTTCCACCACCGCGACCGCGGGTTCATCCCCGAGGGCCTCATCAACTACCTCTCGCTGTTGGGCTGGTCGCTTGCGCCTGACCGCGACGTGTTCTCGATCGAAGAAATGATTGCCGCGTTCGACGTGGTGAACGTGAACCCGAACCCGGCCCGTTTCGACGTGAAGAAGGCGGAGTCGCTGAATGGCGACCACATCCGTCTGCTCTCGGCGGAGGAGTTCGCTGGTCGTCTCGTGCCCTACCTCGTTGCTGCTGACGTCATTTCGGCGGAGCCGACCGAGGCTGAGCTCGAGACGCTGGCCGCTGCCGCACCCCTCGTACAGGAGCGCATGCAGCTGCTGGGCGACGCTCCCGCACTGTTGCAGTTCTTGTTCACTCCGGATGCCGACCTCGTTGTTGAGGCCGACGCGATGCCGAAGGCTGAAGGCCCCGAGGTTCTGGATGCCGCTATCGCCGTGCTGACCGATCTCGACTCGTGGACGCACGATGCCATTGAGGCAGCGTTGCGCGCCGAGCTCATCGAGGTGAAAGAGATGAAGCCGCGACTGGCTTTCGGACCCTTGCGTAGTGCGATCGCTGGGCGCCGCATCAGCCCGCCGCTCTTCGAGTCGATGGAACTATTGGGCAAGAACTCGTCGCTGGTCCGACTGAAGGCGTTGCGCGCCCAACTATGAGTGAGCAGTTCGACTGGGATGTTGTCATTGTCGGCGGCGGACCGGCCGGACTGAGTGCTGCGCTGAATCTGGCGCGAGCGCGTCGACGCACTCTCGTGCTCGACAGCAATCGCCCCCGCAATTCGGCAACGTTCCACTCTCACGGCTTTTTGAGCCGCGATGGTATTTCTCCTCTCGAGCTTCGCAAGATGGGCCGAGAAGAGCTTGAGCAGTATCCGAACGTCTCGTTTGAGCGCACGATTGTGGAGGGCATCCAGCTGCTGAATGCTGCTGCTGAAATGGATACCGCTAGCGCTTCTGCGACCGTTGGCGCCGGCTTCACCGTCACGCATCGCGGGGGAGCGGTAACGACCCGCACCGTGCTGATCGCGACCGGGTTGCGCGAGGTGCTGCCGAAGCTGCCGACGCTTCGCGCGTTCTATGGCACGAGCATCCACTCGTGCATGGAGTGTGACGGCTACGAGTACGCGGACAAGCCGATTGCGCTGATCGGGCACACGGATGACTTGGCGGAGCGCGCACTGCTCCTTTCGCAGTGGAGCCGCGATCTAATTGTCTTCACGCAGGGCGTTGGCCACGTGAGCGACGCTGATGAGGCGATGCTCGCGGAGCGCGGTGTTCGCGTGGATCGTCGTGAGGTGGCGGATGTCGCGGGCGACCGTGATGGTCTGAACGGCGTGGTGCTTGCCGACGGCGAAACCGTACCGCGTGAGGCCGCGTTTGTGCGCCCCGACTATGAGACCGCGCTCGACTTTGCGGCGGGCTTGCAGCTCGCACTCGACGCGGAGGGTCTGATTGTCGTGGACGCTGCCGGCCGCACCAGCACGGCGGGAGCATATGCGATCGGTGATGCCACCCCGCCCGGCCCCCAGCAGCTCATCGTTGCCGCGGGTGACGGCGCTGAGGTTGCCGCGGTCATCAACCGCGACTTGCTCTAGAACTCACTTTTCGGCGCGGCCTCGCGTCTTCAGCATGGTGACGAGGCACGCGGCGAACATCACCGCGGTGATGGGGGCCCAGACGGCTCGTTCAACGGCGCTTGGCGTGATGAGGTTCAGGATGACGCCCACACCCGCATAGGCGGTGGTTATCCAGGCGAGCACGGCGATGAGCCGGCGTGGGGCGAATCTCAGGGGGCCGCGTTCGGTGCGAGCAAGCATTGCTGCCGCCATGACGAGAACGAGGGCGGCAGAGACGCCCGCAAAGATGCGGCCCTGAGCGGGGAGCGTGCCTTTGTTCCCCCGCCTTGGGTGTATTCGCCGAGGGGTGCTCCGAGCACGACGGCGAGTTGGAAGAGCGTGACGAGGGTGAAGAGCACGGCAGCGATGGTGGCGCCGATGCGCGCAGCGCGGTGGATGGGGGTGGTGATCTTATTCATCGGGCGGGCTCCTTGTGGTCGGCGAGTTGGGCGCGAAGTTCATCGAGCCACGTGATCTCGGCGCGCGCGTGGGCTCGTCCCGATTCGAGCGTGGCGTATTGCAACTGGGTGGCGAGAGTGGCTTTCGAGATTTTTCGGGGCGCACGCGAGGCGAGAGCGTCGAGCGTAGTGAGGAGTTCTACGGCGGCGGAGCGACGTTGGTCGAGCAGTTCGATAACGCCTGTGGTGCCGAGTGACGCGGCGAAGAACAGCCGCAAGAGAAAAGGTTCGCGGGAGTTATCTGGCTCAAGGGGCGAGGCCAGCCACGCCTCCAATGCTTCGCGGCCTGGTTCGAGCAGCGTGTACAGGCGGCGATCGGGTCGTGTTGCTTGCTCAACGGTGGTGCTTTCTACAAGGCCGTCGGCTTCGGCGCGGTGGAGGGTGCGGTAGAGCTGCGACTGATCGGCGGGCCAGAAGTGTGCGGCGGTTGTCGAGAACGCTTTGCCGAGTTCATAGCCGGTCATGGGCTGGATCGCGACGAAACCGAGCACGGCGTGGAGGAGAGACATGCTCTGAATATAGGACAAGTCCTATATGGCGTCAAGGAGTGAACCACAACCCGCTCAGGATGCGCTAAAGTAGTAAATCGGTTCGGCTGCGGCTGAATCCTGTGGGGTATGGTGTAATTGGCAACACGGAAGATTCTGATTCTTTTGTTCTTGGTTCGAGTCCAGGTACCCCAGCAAAACATCTAGGGAGCAACTCCCGCCCAGCCCGGCTAGGACCGTCCTATAGCTGCAGCGCTCTGATTCAACTTCCAACTCGCTAAAAAGCTCAAGCCGCGATCAGAGCTATTCGCTATGAGCTGGAGTTTAATCGATCGTAATGTGCGGCTTGGCTGCGGCGCCTGCGCTAGCGCGGCATTGGACACGGGTGGCGGAGTATGCCTCTCCCGATCGAGTTTGCTCAAAGCTGTGGTTAACTTGAGGCGAATCGTACGGTGACGTTTGACCAGATTGGGATGCATCGCAATGACTCAGCGCAACGAGCCGACGTTCCTCTACCATTTCACTCACATCGATCACCTTCCGACTCTTGTTGGCCGAGGGTTGCTTTCGGATAACGGAGCGCAGGCTTCTGGTGTGCTCGCGGTAGAGGTCGGGAATACGAGCATCAAGGATCGACGTCGCGGCCAGTCGGTTCCAGTAGGCGACGGGGGTGTCGTGGCAGATTATGTGCCATTCTATTTCGCGCCCCGCAGTCCGATGATGTACGCGATCGCCAATGGAAACGTATCGACTTATTCCGGAGGCACGTCCCGACTCGTCTACTTAGTCACCACTTTGGAGCAACTATGCGCAGAGGGAACTCGTCCGCTCGTGACTGACCGTAACGCCGCGCTTAAATACGCTGAATATCGAGAATTCGACCCGTCGGATTTGCTAGAGGATGGCTTCGTCGACTGGGACGTCATGAACGCAACATACTGGAATGATCATGATGATGGGCGTGAACGGCGCATGGCCGAGTGCCTGATCCATGAGCGCGTTTCTTGGGCGTCGGTAACCGAAATTGCAACCCAGAATAGTATCGTTGCCGGTGAGGTGAGCAGAATACTGGCGTCTGCTAGATCGTCAATTCCGGTGAATGTCAGACCTAATTGGTACTTCTAGGAGTGTGAATAACATGATCAATCAGGCGCAAGGAAACCTGCTGCGCGCGCCCGTCGAGGCTCTCGTGAATACTGTCAATACTGAGGGAGTGATGGGCAAAGGGATTGCGCTTCAATTCAAAAATGCGTATCCCGAGATGTTCAAGAGCTACTCACATGCGTCAAAAGGCGGCGAGGTCAAGCTCGGTAGCATGCACGTCTGGCCAACCAACACTCTTAGCGGGCCTAAATACGTGATCAATTTTCCAACAAAGGGTCATTGGCGGGCGAAGTCTCGGATGCGGGATATTGAGAGCGGTCTGAAGGATCTCGTTCGCGTGGTCCGAGATTTAGGGATCAGTTCGATCGCGATTCCGCCCTTAGGCTGCGGTAACGGTGGACTCGATTGGCGAGAGGTTGAACCTCGAATTCGAACGGCGTTCGATAACCTGCCGGAAGTAGATGTACTGATTTTCGCACCCGAGGGTGCTCCAGCGGCATCAAATATGGTCGTGAATACGACGAAGCCGGCGATTAGCCCGGGCCGTGCTGCGCTCGTTGGAATGGTCGCTCGATACACTCGACAGGCGCTCAATGCGCCTTCTTTGATCGAGACTCAAAAGCTCATGTACTTCCTTCAGCTCGCTGGAGAACCCTTACGGCTAAACTTCGAGGCAAATCGCTACGGTCCTTATGCTGACAACCTTCGCCATGTGCTCGCGAAAGTTGAGGGTCATCTTTTGACTGGGTACGGCGACGGCAGCTCTAAAGTCCTTAGCGCCGCACCCCTTTCGGTAGTTGCTGGTGCAGTTGAGGATGCCGACCGCGTCCTCGATAAGAATCCAGAGACGAAAACTCGTATGCAATGCGTTCTTGATCTAGCTGCGGGTTACGAATCGGCATATGGTTTGGAACTTCTCGCTACCGTCCATTGGGTGGTTAGTCATAACCAAGATGAATTAACCAAAGATGTCATTGCACAGCATGTCGCAGACTGGTCCGAACGCAAGGCTGGAATGTTTACAGCCGCGCACGTGGATAGGGCACTGTCGGAGCTCCGAGAGCATGGGTGGGTAGCTTAAGCAGAGGTTTACGCTCTGCAGTAGTTGAAGCAAGACGGAGACCGCACTACATTGTGCACTCTCGACAGCTGACCACCTCTGGTAATCACGGCTTCGACGGTTGGGAAAGCTCTGTACTGCGTGCTGCGGCTCCCCGTAAGAAGGCGGGCTGCTGACCGAGGCTTAGACCGTGCACGCGCAGCATATGGATAGGGCTCATTCCCGATCGGGCCAGACTTTGATGCTTCTCTTCACCCGAATTGGAACGCACCTGATTCGGGCCAACTATTGCGGATATTACGCATCTCATACTTTCCAATGAGGCTCAGTCTTCACGCCTACTCCCAAATAATCCGAACACGTGGTTGTCCCGTTGTTGTGGGCGGCTGGGCATGCACTAAATGAAACTGCCGTGAGCAAGAGCAAGAGCGGTGCTGGGTTGGATATGACAGTGCCGAGTTACGGCGGTCGCTAAGCAGTAGGGAGCAATGCATCACGTCGCGTTTTGGCTACTTTCTGGTTATTGCTCACTGCTGTCTTCCAGGCTCTGAGTTTTGCTAATTCAGAAACGATCTCGGGATATGTCAGAGGAACTCGGAGACTCGCGGTTGCCTGATCATGGGGTCCTTTTCCCGAGAGTTCGGTCATCGCGACTTCCATTTCGCGCCAGTGCTCGTCAGTAACGTCAACGTTCCTCAGCCTCCCTGTGTGGATAGACGAGCGGAATCGTACGATGCTCTTGAACAGGAGGATATCTTCAACGCCGCGCTCCCACGCAGTGCGCAGATCGCCAGCAAGTCGGCGTGAGACAGGTTCCCAAGCGCCGTCATCTCCTGCATCCCATATTGGTTCACTCTCACTTAGCAGAGATTGAATATGACGCATCTGAGTCTCGAAGTCCCCGCCGGCAGCTGGCAGGTCAACCGACTTGACGCCCGTGCCAGTAGCGGTGTTCTGAATTGCGGAAATACTTGCTGGCGTACCGGCAAGACGCGAGGCCTCGGATAGCTCATCGATGAAAACCAAATCGTGCGTAAAGATGATTACTTGACGATTTAGCGACTCTTTCGCTAAATACCTTGCAACCTTCTCCCGGTAAGCATGGTCCAGCGATGACACAGGGTCATCGAAAACAACGGCCGAACTCGACTCGAGCATCCGGAGCTCCATAAAGAATGCAGCGAGACCAAGCACGCGAAGCTCGCCTTCGCTCATGACTTCGCCGACCAAGGGATCTCCCGAAAGGGAATTCAGACATAGCTGAAATGAAGAAACTGCGCGATCCGTGCGTTTGGTTATCGAAACTGACAAGCGGTCGGCGCCGAGTTCTTCGAGCTCATTGATTAGAATGTCGCGCAGGCGTTCGGTAATCAACTCCTCAGATAGACGCCCGCTTAGATTGGTTGCTGAGTTTGTTTTACAGCCAGCTTTCGCCTTTTCGGCGATGGTCAGGCGAGCTCGCGCCTCGTCGAGCGCGACGACTTCCTCGGAAGAATCGCTGACCTTTTTCCGCTCAAGCAGCAGTGCGAGACGTTCTCGGTCGCTTGCTTGTTTTTCGGAGTCTAATAAGTCTGTCAATGTGCGGCGCCTGTTGGTAAAAATCTGATCCAAGTTCATGAGGTGAGACTCTGCATCCGCTGAGTCGAGTGCCGCAGGGATCGTTGTATCGAGGTTGCCGTTTTCTCGCTGGGCAATCGAGGATGCAACTAGCTTCTTTCCATTCGCCACCAGCTCGAGAAGACATGTTTCGAGCTCCATCCCTTCACCTTGCGCTGCGGCGCACAACTCCAGCGGTGCGATAAGCAGCGGGTTGTCGATAGCAAGCCTTGCTTCGTTCGCCCACTGTGCCGCAGAGTCTCGTAATGCCTTTAGGTCAGCCTGTGAAGCCTCGCTAACAAACTCCTCTAGCCGCCTGAATCTCGCAGAGGCCGCAGCAGCCAAGGGCTGTTCGCATAGAACGCATACAGCGTCGTTGTCGGTATGCGGAAAGTGTTCGCCCGGGTACGCGACAGACTCGGAAAATGCTCTAGCTTTCTCCCACAAGTTACGCCATATTTGTTCGCCAACGCCTGACAGCAGATTGCCTTCGAGAAGCCGCTGGCTCTCTATTGCTGTTTCTAATGTCGTCTGCATCTGGGCGCGAGCACTTTCAGTCGAGGCGATTCCGTCGCTTCCGACGAGAGTAACCAACTGCTGAATTGCTGCTTTCAACCTTCCGAGTTCGTTGGATCTCCGTTGAAGTGCGGCGATTTGTTCTGGGACAGCTGACTTTGAGAGCAACTCGGCCGCAGCGCTCAGGGCAACAAGCTCAGTTTCCTCTTGTGCGCTCAGAGCTATTTGCTGTAAGAATTCTGTCGCGGAGATGTCATTGCCTACTTGAGTAATGAGTTGAGAAAGAGCCGATTCATCAACGACTCCGCTGATTTCCGGGAGTTCGGACTCAATCTCCGAAGCCAATAGCGCCAATTGGTCCCGCACTAGCGCGATTGCTTTGCCCAGGTCCTCGATTAGTCGCACTGGATAGGGCGCGAAGGGGGCCGCAGCGGCGTCGCTCACTGCACCGCTAGCGGCCGCGGAATCAAAAATGTTCACGTGCTTCAGCGGTGATTCGGGTGCCGAGGTTGAATTCCATTCGAAAATTTCAGACAAGGAATCAGCCAGCACGGCGATCGATGCGGTACTTGGTAGGTTGTTCGCTGACTCATAGACGTTCGGAAGTATCTGGCCACTCCCACCCCGTGCTCTGCACGTTTGGCGCAAGATTCTGGTGTACCCAGATTTTCCTGAACCGTTGCGCCCATAGATGATTGTGAGTCCGTTGGGCGAGAACGTGAGCCGCTCGCCGGATGCCAAGCGGTTCACGTTCACGACGTTGTCTATGTACGCAAGGGACACGGAAGGCGAGGACGACCTCGTATCTATCAGGTCGGCAGCTACGACTCTCGTCTCGACTTCAGAACCTTCGGCTTCTGAGATTGCAATATCTGCAATTCGAATCACTTCGTCGTGATCGAAAGTGCTACTCGCTATCGATTTCAGAGCAGCCGATATCCATTGGGGCTGCCGCCCAGCCCATTTGACGATGCTGTCGATAGCGGATTCCATAGAAGGTTCAGTCGCGGCTGTCATGTTGTCATAGTGGCAGAATCACAAATTTTTTGTCACTATTTTCAGTCGCCTGCTGCAGCTAGCGCTTCACGTCGGACGATGTGCGCGGACGAGATTCGACCAACACTCCGAACTCCAATGGTGCCCTAGCTGCTTTCGAGTATCTGATGTTCGCGGCGGTAGCCTCGGCTACTGATTGCATCCACGCAGAAGCGCAGCGTTTCGCTCCTCGAGCAGCGTCTGCATGTAGCGCCGCAGAAACAGCTTCTCGGCGAGGCGCCCGAGTGACCCGAAGGGGGCCGCGAAGGTGAGGCGATCCTGCATGTGAGTGCGTCCGTCGATCTCTTCGAAGAGATGCTCGTGGTGGTAGGCGGCGAAAGGGCCGCGGACTTGTTCATCCGCAAACCGGTGTGGAGCATCCACGTCAAAAATTCGGATCGTCAGCCGCAGTGGCAGGCCGAAGTGGCGTGCCGACCAGGTGACGACATCGCCCTCGACGAACTGGCCCGAGGTGCGGCCAGCAACAACCTTCTCGTGATGGTGCGTCATCGAATCGAGGTGCAGATTCACGCTCAACGACAGCGCGCACACCTCGGCGATCGGGGCATCGAACACCGTATCGAGCACGATCAGCTGCGTCATGATCTGAGGTTACAGTTCAACGAACGCGAACCTCCCGCCGGACTCGCTGCAACGATGATCCACCGCAGCGGCTGTGCGACGCCGCAGGCCCCGCTGCGGTCGCCAGAAAATCAGCGGTACGGCAACGGAACATGCGCAATGCTACGAAACCAGCGGGATTACCGCGACCTTGCCCTTCGCTCCGGCCACGACCAGCACGTGAGCGGCTTCGACCCCGTCGAGGGCAGCGACGACAGCCGCAACATCCGGCTCTCTCGTCACAGGCTCGGCTCGCTGCAGCACCGTCACTCGCGCGCCGGTGGCAGCGCGAACAGCCTCGAGCAGCTCAACGTTGGTGCCCGACGACACGAGCGTGACGCGACCAACGCGGTGCACCGGTTCGGTATCGACATCGGATGCCCGATCCTTGCGCCAAATCATGAAGTGATACGTAGCGACGAGTCCGGTTGCCGTAAGCAAGCCGAGCGCCTGTCGTGATCGTTCGATGAAGCTCTCGCCGCTGCCGCCATCGAGCAAGAAGGCGAACAACTGGAAGCCGATCACGAGCAACGTGATGAGCGCTACGAGAGCACTCAATCCGAAGATGATGACGAGGAAGACACGACGGCCGGGAGTGGCAACGCGCTCCGGCAGAGGGGCCTCACGGGGTCGCCACGTGAGCCACCAGAGCACGCCGCCGACGACGAGTGCGCTGAGACCCGCGAGCAGCAGACTGCGGATGTTGCCCGCAAGCAGCGGATCGCTCGATGTTGCGAGCAAAGCGTTGATCGTGACGCCAAAGCCGGATGCCGCGAAAGCCAGTGAGACACCCGCGGTCGAGAGCGAAGTTGCTGCACGCACGCCGGCGGACCGCTCGGCGACGATTCGCGAGTGGTACGTGAAGACCAGCGCGCCAACTACGGCTCCCGCGATTGCTGTTCCCAGCGGGTCGAGCAGGCTGGCAATCGGCTGCTGCAGTCCGGTAGCGAGCTCGAGAAGGATCGACAGCAGAATGATGAGGCCAAACGCAAACACGGCGAGCGAAGCGATTCCCGTGATGAACACGAGAAGCACCGTGCTGAAGCCAAAGGTCTGGTTTCGCACGCCCAAGCGCACCCAGTGCCACCGCCACAACAGGGCGCCGCCGATGGCCCAGACGAGAGACTGCGCGACGATTTGCCACAGCGGATCGCTCACCACGACCGAGCGCGAGCCGGCGTCCGCGGCGGCATCGATGAGCTGGGCGAGCGCGGAGACGAGGCCTCCGGCGCCGTAGGTCAGCCCAATCAGGGAGGCGAGGGCGGGTGCTGCGCCCTGAAGGCGCGTCGGGCCCTTGGCAGGGTGCTGCCACATCCAGTAGTGCCACCCCCACACGAGCGCCCACACAATGCCGACCGCGAGCCCCGCAGGGTTCCAGCCGTAGCGAATGGTGTCGGCAAGCCAGGAGAGCAGAGCAATGGTGAAAACGAGCAAAGCAACCGTCGACATGACCACGAGATAGACGGGCCAGAGAATGGATGCGCGGTCTCGCGCCATCGTGCCGTCACGCCAAATTAGCCACCAGAGCAGGCCAGCGAGGGGGCCGGCGACCAGCGCGGAGGCGAGAGAAGTCGCGAGCCCGTAATTGTCGTAGCTGACCTCGATGCGATTGAGGGTGAAGAGACGATCGAGCAGCCCGCTAAGGCCGCTCGCCGCAATAATCACCGTCGCGGCGAGGAGCGCATAGGTGATGAAGCGGCGGACGGTTTGCACGCCGCCCACTGCGGGAGGTGCTGCCGGAGAACTAGTTGTAGAGGTCATCCGCGGAATCCTTGGTCGTAGCAGTACGTGAGCTCCCAGGGGGTGGTCGAGATTTTCCAGTCGCCACCTTCCTCGACAAGAGTGAAGAGATCGTCGTAGCTGTAACTAGAGCCGCCGAAACTGCCGCTGCCCTGTTCGAGAGAGACCTTCACTACAGCGGTGGCACCGTCGATAGTGGTGGAGATGACGGTCATCCGCAGTCCTTGGAGCGGGCTTCGGTCGGCTTCTTCGCATTCGTCGAGAACGCCTGCGGAAACGAAGCTGCGTGCCGTTTCGAAGTCGCTGGCGACCATGGCACGCGAGTACGACTGAACGACGCCCTCGGGCGTGGAGGGATCGATATCGGTGGGCCCGCCGCGGGCGAACACCACCACGATGGCAATAACCACGATGGTGGCGATTACCGAGAGGATTACCGCCAACGTTCGATCGGGTCGAGCAGCTTCCTGAGTCATGGGCTAAGCATCTCTCAGAAATGACGATAAATCTATTCGCTGGAACCTCTAATTTTCCCGTCCTTAATCGGGCGAAGCCCGCAACTCACTCGTCCGTTGTGAGACGAGCGCGCTGCGGGCTTCCTAGCCGGTAGAACGATCAGCGTGATCGCCCCACCAACGCCTAAGGCTGACTGCGAATAATCGAGATCGGACCAGAGTGCTCGGTCACGTTCGTGAGTTCGTGAGATTCAGCATCCGGAGCCTCAGTGGCGACAGCATCTTCGTCACCGAGCACGTTGAGTGTCTCGGTAGCTTCGGCGCGGTCGATGGTTGTGGCCAGCGGAACTTCCTTGATGAACATCAAGAGCACGGCCGAGATCAGCACGAGCGGCACCATGTAGAGGAACACGGGAGCGAGCGAGTCGTTGTACGCGCCGACGATGATTTCGCGAACGGCATCCGGAAGGTCGCGAACGGCGGCGGGCGTCAAGGAGTTGGTGTCTCCCGTCGCGCCCGCGGCTGCAGCCGGAAGGCGAGTATCGAGCAGTTCGGTGAGGCGAGCGACGAAGAGGCTACCGACCACCGCAGTACCGATGGAAGCACCGATCTGGCGGAAGTAGTTGTTCGATGAGGTCGCCGTTCCCACTTGAGCGTTCGGGAACGTGTTCTGAACGATGAGCACGAGCATCTGCATGCTCATACCGAGGCCGAGTCCCATCACCGCGAGGTAGCTGCAGAGAATCCAAATCGGCAGATCCGGCGTCATCGTGGAAAGCAGTGCCAAGCCTGTTGCGATCACGAACGAACCCGTAAGCGGAAGCCACTTGTAGCGACCCGTGCGGCTCACGAGCTGGCCAGCGACAATCGAAGTGACGAGCATCGCGCCCATCATCGGGATCATCAAGAATCCGGCCTGGGTCGCATTCACTCCCGTGACCATTTGCAGGTAGGTCGGCATGTACGCGAGAGCGCCGAACATGGCGATACCCGTGATGAGTCCGGATGCCGTGGTGAGAACGAAATTACGTTCCTTGAACATGTGCAGCGGCATGATCGGCTCAGCAGCGGCGCGCTCGACCATCACGAACGAGAAGCCAGCGACGATTGCCAGAGCGATGAGGCCGATGATGATGAGCGAGTCCCAGTCGTACTGAGTTCCGCCCCAGGTGGTGACGAGAACGATCGCCGTCGAGGCGATAGCGAGAAGAACCATGCCAGCGACATCAATCGTGGGCTTGCCGCGAGTGTTCTTGGGCAACTTAAGCAGCATCACGGCAGCGAAGATGGCGAGCGCACCCAGCGGAAGGTTCATCCAGAACGCCCAGCGCCATCCGATGGATTCGGTGAACCAGCCACCGAGCAGGGGGCCAGCGACGCTCGCGAGAGCGAAGACGCCACCGATCGCACCCATGTAGCGACCACGTTCACGGGCGGGAACCACATCGGCGATGATCGCCTGCGAGAGGATCATGAGGCCACCGCCACCGAGGCCCTGAACGGCGCGGCCCACGATGAGCCAGGTCATGTCGGGGGCGAGGCCTCCGATGATCGAGCCAGCCATGAAGATGGAGATCGCGCCGATGAAGAGGCCCTTGCGACCGATGAGGTCACCGAGCTTGCCGTATACGGGCATCATGATGGTGGCGGCCAAAATGTAGGCGGTCGTCACCCACAGCATGTGGTTCACGCCGTCGAGTTCACCCACGATGGTGGGCAGAGCGGTACTGAAAATGGTCTGATCGAGCGCCGAGAGCAGCATGGTGACCATGAGGCCGGCGAACAACAGCAGAATGCTGCGCTTCGTTGCCGGGTCGCTCGTGGCGGTGTCGTCAGGCGCGGTTGTGGGTGGTTCGTTCGTGGTTGTCATTGAAGTGTGTTCAGTGTTTCTCGTGTAAGTCCGATCGAGCGAAGGTACATAGAGTCGATGTCGGCGGTAGCGCCGGCAGCGATCCACTCCTTGACTGCGATTCGAACGGATGCGACGCAAGTGGCTACGGCAATTTCGGCGACGTATTCGGGGTCGCGGGGGAGCGTAGTTTCTCGCTTGTTGAGGAATTCGACAACGGCAGCAGCCATCGTGCTGTTCAGTTGCGTGAATTGGTGAATCTGGCGGCTCAATAGACGCGGGTGCTCTTGCACGAGCGCCATCCGTTGAGCTTTGAGCTGGGTGCGGGCGGCCATCGGGCCAAAGATTTGGAACATGGTGGAGACGATCGCAGCGACGAGATCATCGGTTTCTGCGGAGGCGACTCCGGCGGCAATTGCGCGCTGAACTTCGCCCATGTCTTGAGTGCCGAGGATCGCGTCCTCTTTGCTGTCGAAATAGTTGAAGAAGGTGCGCGGCGAGATGCCGGCGCGGTCGCTGATCATGTCGACCGTGGCGCCGTCGAGACCCTCGGCCGTGACGATGTCGACCGCAGCGGTTTCGATGCGCAGGCGCGTTTCGATTCGTTTGCGGTCGCGAAGACCAAGGGCAGGAGTGTCAGGCACTCAGCAATAATTGCAGAGACTGCAAAAATGCACAACTGCAAAAAGCTGTGAAAATACTTAGGGGCTAGAGCGCGATCGATTCGCCCGGCTGCAGAACGGTGAACTCGCCGCCGTAGCCCGCCATGACATCCGAAATTCGTGCGGCTGACAGGGCGAGTCCCTTGTCGGAGAGCACAGCATCGTGTGTCTGAATCGCGCGCTTAGGGGCCAGCTCAGCCACGTAATCCATGACCTCACTGATCTTGAGCCACGGAGCGCCCGCGGGGATCGCTGCGTGCTGCACGGGCTCGGGCGGAACAGTGAAAGAGTCGCCGCCGTACCAGAAAGTGCCATTAACGAGAACGCCAACGTTATCGATCAGCGGTATCGACTTGTGGATGACAGCGTGCTCGCTGCCGAAGAATTCCAGCGTCCACACTCCAACGGTTTCGCTCGCGCCGTCTGCCACGGTCGTGACGTTCCAGTTCGAGGCAGCGGCCGCGACTCCGGCCGGACCGAAGATGGGCGCGTCGGGATTGTCCTGGCGAATGCGCGCCAGCTGATCGTCGGACCAGTGGTCGGGATGCTGGTGAGTGATCACGATTGCGGTCACGTTCTCGAGTGAGGGGAGCGGGCTCGTGAAGTTGCCGGGGTCGATCACGAGGCGCTCGCCGTCGTGTTCAAGAACGAGGCACGCATGCTCATACTTGGTCACATTCATGTCCTGAGCCTATGCCGGTGGTGCGCCGGATGCGAGGCCGTGCGACATACTGAAGTGTGGAGTCGATCAAACCCCTGCGTCTTGTTGTCGCGATCAATCCCACAGCATCGTTCGGGCGTGGCAGAAATGTCGGCCCGCGTGCTGTTGAAGCGTTGCGCGCTCTTGGGCATGAAGTCACGGCCCTCGAACAACCCAACTTTGCGTTGCTTCTCAAGCGCGGCCGCAAGGCGGTAGCGAAGAAACCGGATGCTCTGCTCGTGGTTGGCGGTGACGGCATGGTCAATCTGGGAACCAATCTCGTCGCGACAACGAAGGTGCCGCTCGGGATCATCCCCTCGGGCACAGGTAATGACATGGCCCGCGGCCTAGGCATCCCTTACTCAGATACGGATGCCGCTGTCGCCAGTGTCGTGCGCGGCCTGGCGCGACCGACGCGGGCGATCGATGCCGGTAGCGTCACCTACGTCGATGAAGCCACAGGGGCGGCGGCTACGCGGTGGTTTGCGTGCGTACTCTCGGCGGGTTTCGATGCGATCGTCAACGAGCGCGCCAATCTCATGTCGTGGCCTCGGGGTGCCAGCCGCTACACAGTCGCTCTCATCATCGAGCTGCTGCGCTTGCGCCCCATCACGTACAAACTCACTCTCGACGGCACGGTAATCGAGACGACCGGCGCTCTCGTCAGCGTGGGCAACAATGTGTCGCTCGGCGGCGGCATGAAAGTGACCCCGGATGCTCTTCTGGATGATGGTTTCGCCGATGTTCTTATCGTCGAAGCTCTCTCACGCTCCGCTTTCTTGCGGGTCTTTCCGCGCGTCTTCAAGGGGACCCATCTCACTGATCCGCGCGTCACGGTGCATCGGGCCAAGAAGATTCGGATCGAATCTGAGGGCATCATGGCCTACGCCGATGGTGAACGGTTCGCGGCCTTGCCCATCGACATCAAGATGGTCCCGGGCGTGCTGAATATTCTCGACCAGCGACCGTAGTCGCGGGTCGGCGGCTCACGCGGGTCAGCGGGTCAGGGAGGCAGCGGGTCAGCGGCGTTTAGGCTTCGGGCGTCGCGCCGTCGGTCGCGATGCAGGCGTAGTCGGTCATGAGGGCGCCATCGTCGGTCGTGCGCTCGGAAATAATGAACTCCTGATCAGGGCGCTCGCCGTCAGCGACAGTTTCCTTGAAGGCGCTGAAGGTTTCTGAGCAGGCTGACGAGACCGCGTTCTGCAATCCGCCGGCCTCAGTAATGGCGCTCTTGGCAAGTTCGCCCTTGCCGATCACGATGTGCGTGTGCTCCGCCGTGCACGGGGTAACTTCGGCTTCGCTGAGGTTAGATCCCTCTACAAACGTGAAGCAGTCATCCACGAGCAGTTGAGTGGAGCCAATGACGGTCGGTTCGAGCACCTGGCCAGCAGCATCCCGAGGAATTTCTGGAGAGAGTAGAGAGCACCCGGCGAGCGCAACAACGGCTGCAATGCTGAGAAACGTGGCGGTGGTGGCGCGCGTGAAGGCAGTCAAGAAAAATCCAGAGGTTCGAAATTGGCAGATGTGGAAAAAGTTGCCCAAAAGATGTGGCATACTTTTCTAGTTGTTGTGAGGCCCCATCGTATAGAGGCCTAGTACGCCGCCCTCTCACGGCGGTAACGCGGGTTCGAATCCCGCTGGGGTCACAGTAGCAAAATCCCGGTCACGTTCGTTCGAACATGACCGGGATTTCATCGTTAACGGGACACCCAGTCAGGGGGTCAACGGCGGCGTTGTGGGAGGCCGTTGGGCGCTCGCGGGAGTGTCATTTCCATTCACTCGGCGTAACAACGAGTAGCCGTACGAAAAAAGGCGACACAAACTCCATATCGTGTTGAATCAGGCACAGGATGTAGTCCACCCATTCAGAAGACGGGGTCTACAACTCAAGGAGTATTGCTATGTCTGATGTCACCATTGCCCGTCCCGCGATCGAGAACCGGTGGGCTGAAATCGCCCGCCCCACCACGCCAGAAGGCTGGCTCGAACGCGCTCAAGAAGTCTCCGACATCCTCGCGGCCGACGCTGTCGAGCGGGATGCCGCGAACCAGCCTCCGCACGCCGAAGTTGCGCTTCTCAAAGACTCGGGGCTCGTCACGCTTCTCGGCCCGGACGAGCATGGCGGTGGTGGGCAGACGTGGGAGACCACATACAAAGTGATCCGCACCATTGCCCGGGGCGATGGCTCCATCGGGCAATTGCTCGGGTACCACTATCTGTGGGCGTGGGCGGCACGCCTTGTCGCGACCGACGAGCAAGTTATTGCCGTAGAGAAGCACTACACGGAGAACAACTTCCTCTTCGGCGGCGCCGTGAACCCCCGCGACTCTGACCTAGTGGTCACGGATGAGGGCGAAGAGATTGTCTTCACGGGCCACAAGTCATTCTCTACGGGCGGCGTCGTGTCTGACCTCACCGTGCTCGAGGGCATCCTCGAAGGAACCGACACCCACGTCTTCGCTATCGTGCCCACAACTCAGCCTGCGATCGTGTTCAATGGAGACTGGGACAACCTCGGCCAGCGCCTGACCGAATCTGGCTCGGTGCAAATCAACGGCGTACGCACCGGATGGTCGTCAGCGCTCGGCTTCGTGAACAAAGAGTTCCAGCCGCTCACCTACGGCACGCTCAATGTGCCCGCCATCCAACTGGTTTTCGCGAACTTCTATCTCGGCATCGCGCAGGGAGCGATCGAAGCAGCATCCTCGTACACTCGAACCAAGAGCCGCGCCTGGCCCTACGGCGGCGATAACAAAGCTCACGCGAGCGAGGAGTGGTACATCCTGGCTGGCTATGGCGAGCTGCAGTCGAAACTCTGGGCGGATGGGGCCCTGCTCGATGCGGTCGGCAGCGAAATCAGCACCGTGCTTCACGCGCCGCGCACCGAGCTCACCGAACGCCGTCGGGGCGAGATCGCGGTGCGCATTGCAGCGGGAAAATTGCGCATCAGCGACGACGGTTTAGAAGTCGCGACGAAGGTGTTCGAGCTGACGGGCGCGCGAGCATCCGCCAACTCAGTGGGGCTCGATATCTATTGGCGCAACCTGCGCACCCACAGCCTGCACGACCCTGCACCGTACAAGAAGCGCGAAGTTGGTCAGTATGTGCTGCTCAATGAAGTGCCCGAGCCGAGCTGGTACACCTAGCCCTTGACTGCGGCGTCAACAGCCTCTGGCAGATTCTCGAGACGGCTCGTCTCGATGTATTCGTCATTCACAAAGAAAGTGGGAGTGCTGTTGACGCCCAGCTCAACACCTGCGTCGAAGTCAGCCTCGACGCGCGCCTGAGTGGCGGGGTCGGCAATGGCGGCATCGTAGGCGTCCATATCGAGGCCGATTTCTTCTGCCAGCGCGCGGAAGGTATCCGTCTGCGGAGGAGTGCCGCCGGCCCAGTCGCCCTGAGTTTCGAAGAGTCGCTGGTACATGGCCTCGAACTCACCCTGCTGGGCGGCAGCTTCGGCGGCGATAGCGGCATCCATCGAGTTGAGGTGGCTGGGCAGCGGGAAGTAGCGAACGACGTAGTTGATGTCGCCCTCGTAGACCTCGCGCATTGCCTCGACGTACGGGTAGAACTGGCCACATGCGCCACACTCGAAGTCGAGGAACTCGACGATCGTCACGGCGTCCGGCCCGACGTTATCGACGTAGTTCGAGTCGCTGGCCACGGTGGAAGCGAGCTCTTGAGAGCCGGTGGTGCTGTCGGTGCTCGCGGTGTCGGAGTCCGCGTTCTTGGCCGTGACGTACACAAATACGAAGGCGGCAACGAGCGCGAGAATCCCCAGCGCGGCAAAAGTGGGCAGGAGGGCTTTCTTCACACGAGACTCCGAACAGGCTGGGGTTGACGGCGATCGCCCAGTGCTGAGCGTGCATCAAGGCTACGTGAAACCCTGGCTGCGCGGAGGCCGTTCAGAATAACGACCAGCTCCGCGAGCTCGTGCACAAGCACAACTCCCGCCAACCCAAGAACACCCGTGAGCGCGAGCGGAAAGAGGCCAATGATGATCGCGAGCGACAGCACGATGTTGCCCGTCATGATGCGACGCCCGCGCCGCGCATGAAGCAACGCCACCGGAATGAGGCGCAGGTCGCTGCCGGTGAAAGCGACATCCGCCGACTCGACCGCAGCAGCGGATCCGGTAGCGCCCATTGCGATGCCCACATCGGCCGTCGCGAGAGCGGGGGCGTCGTTGATGCCGTCGCCGATCATCGCCGTGGGGGAGTCGTTCGTCAGTCTCGAAATCGCGCTGGCCTTGTCAGCCGGTAATAGCTCGGCGCGCACATCGCTGATGCCCGCCTCGCGCGCGATCGTGGCTGCCGTGCGCGCATTGTCTCCCGTGAGCATGAGAGTGCGGATGCCCGCGCGCGCCAATTGTTCAACAGCTTCGGCAGCCTCGGGTCGCAGTTCGTCGCGGATGCCGAGAAGCCCGATCACGATGCCCTCGCGCTCGATCGCCATCACCGTCATGCCGTCGTCGGCCAGGCGCAGGGCGGCAGGCGACAGCTCGCCAGCATCCATCCACCGGGTGCTTCCGGCGCGCACGGAAACACCGTCGAGCGTGCCCGATATTCCGCGACCGGCATCTTCGCGAACGTTCTCGGCTTCGGCGTGCACAGGCCGCTCGGCGAGTACTGCATGGGCCAGCGGGTGCGTGCTGTGAGTTTCGAGCGCGGCGGCGATACTGAGCACGTCGTCACGGGTCACGGTAGCCAGCGTTTCGACCGCAACAACGCTGGGGCGATTCTGGGTGAGCGTGCCGGTCTTGTCGAAAGCAACCGTGCGGATGCTGCCCATCCGTTCAAAAGCGGCGCCCGACTTCACGATGATGCCGAGTTTGCTCGCCGACCCGATGGCCGAGATGACGGTCACGGGAACGGCGATCGCGAGAGCGCACGGTGACGCGGCGACGAGCACGACGAGCGCACGCTCGGTCCAGAGTTCGGGGTCCCCGACGAGGAAGCCGAAGCCGACGATGGCAGCGGCTACCCCCAGCACAATGGGTACAAGGGGGCGCGCGATTCGGTCGGCTAGGCGGGCACGGTCGCCCTTGCGGGCATTCGCTTCCTCAACCAGGCGCACGATCGTCGTTAGTGAGTTGTCGGTACCGTTCGCCGTGGTGCGGATGCGGAGGGCACCGTCTCCATTGATAGAGCCGGCAAGAACGGTGTCGCCGGTATCGACCGCGGCGGGCAGCGATTCGCCCGTAACCGCAGACGTGTT